>Ga0209754_1000045_pt1 | contig 186556 bp, 178 predicted proteins | sample MesohylBB_FD_187295 | JGI IMG/M metagenome (GOLD analysis project Ga0209754, IMG submission 187295) | Host-associated microbial community of the marine sponge Aplysina aerophoba from Gulf of Piran - sponge mesohyl, lysed by bead beating... | ecosystem: Host-associated > Porifera > Sponge >... | reverse complement strand
ACCCCGACACCAACCCCGAAAGCTGGGCGCGAGAAGCTCCGCCTGACGTCCAGTTGGTCTACACCACCATACCCAAAGGGGCCGAAGCGCGACTGGTCCAGGACAGGAACATCTTCGGAGACATTCCCCACCACCTGAAGGTCAAGGCCCGGACATACACCAACTGGCCTCATGACGAACGGACGGGAGCCTACGGATACCCGGTGCCCAGAAGGGCCACGGTCCTGCTCAGAACTCCTCTCCCGGCAATCCTCACCTGAGCGCCAAGAATCCCTCGGGAGCTTCAAAGGCGCGGTTGCGCCGGCCGACGGTGGGGCAATGCGGGTGACCATCGCCGGGCAGTCCAACCCCCACCTGCGGTTCCGGTTGATCCTCGGCCACCCGGGGAGGCGCTACGCCGGGGTCGCCGCCGGAGGTGGTGCTCCGGCGGCTAACAGCAACAACCTTTGGGGAAGGTCGAAGCTGCTATGAGCAAGTGTAGCACCGCGCGCACGTACCGGTTCCGCGTTCAACTCACCCGCGACGGCCGCCGCTGGCTTGATGACCGGCTTGCGGCCCATTGCCGTCGGTACAACGCTGCCTTGCAAGAACGGCCGTCCGCCAGGTCATCGTCTTCGACCTCATGATCATCGGCTTGGGCTCCGTTGCCGGGACGTGTGGCGGTTCCGTGCGCGCGTGGGATGTTAGGCTGTCCGCCCACGAGCAGGACGGGTGGCGAGGAAACTCTTACCCCAGAGGTTGGATCCGATTGCAGTATCAGACTAACGGACGCCACGGCGAAATCGTTGACGTCCGAAAAGATGCGGTCCTCGTCACCGGCGCCGCCGGTTTTGGGGGATCGCATTTGGTGAGAAAACTCTTGGCGCACGGGCACCGTGTCACCGGACTGGACATTGTGCCGCCGCTGCACGCGGGCCTGTTGCGCCGTGAGCTCGAGCACCCCGAGTTCCGCTACGCCTGGAAGAGCCTGCAGGACATGCAGCCGGGGGACGTGGAGGGGCATCCGGTGGTCGCCCACCTGGCCGCGCAGGCGGACACGCCCATGGCCTTCGGTTCGCCGCGGTACGCGGTGATGCAGAACATCGAGGGCACCGTGGCCCTGCTGGAGGCGGTCAGAAATGCCGGCGGAGTCCGGAAGATGCTCTACGCCGGTTCCGGCAACGAGATCGGCCGCCCGCTGACGCTTCCCATTGACGAAAGCCACCCGCTGACGCCCCACAACCCCTACGGGTTCTCCAAGGCGGCGGCTGAGCTGGCGGTATGGGCGTGGCGCCGGGCCTACGGGGTTCCCGCGGTGGTACTCAGCACCGGTGTCGTCATCGGTCCGCGGATGCGACGGGAGGTGTTCATCTTCAAGTGGCTGTGGAATGCCATGCACGGGCTGCCCATCGTGGTGGAGGGCGGGCAACAGACCCGGGACCTGTCGTTCATTGACGACGTGATCAGCGCCTGGGTGCGGGCTATCCAGGCGCCGGAGGACGTGGTGGTGGGCGAGAAGTTCTTCGTGGGCAATGGTGAGGAGCGCACCGTGGCCGAACTGGCGGAGTGGTGTCTCGAGGCGTCCGGCGCCGATGTGCCCATCGAATACGTCGGTTACCGGCCGGGGGAGGAGGGCCAGCGGGAGGCGTTCAGCGCCGAGAAAGCCAGCCGAGCGCTGGGCCACAAGCCCCGGGTGTCCGCGAAAGAGGCGGTGCGGCTAACCGCCGACTGGGTGCGAACCCTCGCCCTGGCCGCGCCAGAGGAAGCGCAGCCGGTCTGAGTCGGGCCACACCACCAGGGCGTCGAGATAATCGGGCCAGCAGAATCCATCCACCGGCAACCTGTACAGATGGCCCACCAGCGCCGCGAGCACGGCGTCGTGGGTTACGAACACGCTGGCCGGCCCGTTCAAAGTCGCCGCCAGTTCCCGCAGGACCAGCTTCACGCCGGATGCTGTTGATCTCATCCCGCCGGGCGGTTGGTCATCCGCCAGCTGCTGTCTTACGATTGCCTCTATCCCGATGTCCAGGAAGAGCCGGCCCGCGAGTTCGGGTTCCACCACGAAGGGACCCGGGTCGCCCAGCAGCCGGTCAGGAGTCGCATTGGCTTCCCAGCCGGCTCCAGCAATGGTCGCGTCGGCGGTCTGCATACAGCGGGGCAGCGGGCTGGAATTCACGACGCCCATCATCCGGGACGACAGGCCCATGCCCAGGCGATGGGCGGAATCGGAGCCGCGACGGGTCAGGGAAGCGTCGTTGCCGAAGGCGCCTGACGTGATCCCCTCGCGCTCGGCGTGGCGAAGTACGACCGCAACCGGCGAGGCCGCGTGCGCTTTTGCCAGCAACGCCAGTATGCGCTCGGGACCATCCGGTTGGGTCATACTGCTCGGGCGCGGATGAGAGTGTTGACCGCGCCGGTCGGCCGGGCGTCGCACAGCCGGAAGCCGGCATCGTCCAGGAGATCCTGAAACTCCCGGAGCGTGCGTTCCCGGCCGCCGGTCATCACCAGCATGTTCAGGTCCAGCAGGCCGCCGGCGCCGCCGGTCTCATCGAGGACCATCTCGACCACGTAGAGGTTGCCGCCCACCGGGATGGCCTCCCTGGCCCGGGCCAGGATGCGGCGGGCGTCGTGGTCGGGCCAGTCGTGAAGAACGCGCGCCAGGATCACTGTGTCCGACCGCACCGGCCATTTCCGGAAGATGTCGCCCGCGATGAACGTGCAGCGGTCGGTGAGGTCGTCCGGAGTTGAGAACAGGGTTTCAACTTCCGGGCGGTCCATCACGGTGGCCTGCATCTTCGGGTTGGCCCTGAGCAGGGCAAAGGCCAGCTCACCGGCGGCGGCGCCGGCGTCCAGCACGGCGTCATGTACGCCGAAATCCCAGACCTGCGGCAGGTTGGCGTAGTCGTGCCTGGCGTAGGTTGCGAACGCCCGGTGCGTGGCCTGCAGCTCATCGGGCCGGTTGGCCAGCCAGCCGAAGAAGTCATCGGCAGTTTCATCCCGTGCCGGCATCCCGTTGCGCAGGGATTGGGTGAGATCCCGCCAGGCGCGGTCGGACAGGTCGCCCCAGTGTCCGGCGGCCGCGCTCAGCGATAGGACGTGGTCGGTTCGCAGGTGCGCGCCCTTGTCGGTGACGTGGCAGATGGAGTCGGCACCGCGCCTCACCAGGTCAAGCTCCTGCAGCGCCCGCATCAGTCGTGCCCCGCAACCCGGCGCCAGTTCCAGAGCCCGCTCCACGTCGTTGGGTGAAGCCGGCAGCAGATCGAACACGCCCAGCTCGACCGCGGCGCGGATGGCCTGGGTTCGCCACGTTCCGACCATGTCGCCGGAGAGCTCCTGCAGGGTGGACGTGGCAGGCTCGCGGAGCCGTGCGATTTCGTTCCCCTGTTCGTCGATGATGCTGAGCGACCGGTCGTGGCCCTCGACCCGCGCCTGCCCGTTGTAGAAGGGTTCCACCATTCGGAACCGACGGTCGTACAGCGCCCGGCCGGCCATGTCGACGTGATGCCAGCCCCCGGCGTCGGCGGCGCGGGCATAGCCCTTGTGGAACACGTCCAGGTCGCGGAACCATTGGCCGTGCAGGAGGACCCCGTCGATGTCGATGTGGGTGTGGTCGCCGGCGTCGTTCTGCACCACGGCATGCCTGTCGCGAAAGTCGCCGGCGTAACGGTAGCGTTCTTGGTATGCCGGTTCCCCGTCGGCGCGAATGTGGAAGTACCGGCCGTCCGTGTCCCGCACCGGACAACGGCCCTCCTGAAAGTTGCCGCACCATTGGTGGCGTTGTTGGTAGAACGGTGCGCCGTCGGGCCGGATGTGATGCCAACCGGTAGGCGAGTGCACGGCCGCGATGCCCTCGTAGAAACCGAAGGTGCGCAGGTGGCGTTCCTCGTACGCTGGGTCTCCATCGACGGTGATATGGTAGGCGCCGCTGGCGTCGATGACGGGGGCCAGGCCGGGCGCATGGAACTTCAGCGCTTCGATGAAACGTCGTTCGTATGCCGGACGGCCACGATGCACGTGATGGGTGCCGTCGGCGGACACGGCATATTCCCGCCATCGGTCGGCCATGGTCATTGCGGCCGTCGCATGTTGCAGCCCTGGCAGAGCGGCTTCGTCATATAGGTGGCCCGCAATTCCTGGTACTGACTGCTCTCCCAGATGTCGCGGAGACTGCTGGCTTCGAGGTTGCCGAAGTCGCCCAGGCTCCTGCGCAGCGCGTCGGGAGCGCAGCACGGGTTGAAGCGCCCGTCGGCGGCCACCCAGGCCTCCTGACCCAGGAACGGGCACTCCCCGCCGGGCGCGATGTCGTCGCGGTCATCTTCGTTCAGCGGGAAGATGTTCTCCAGCAGCACCCTGCCGCCGTCGGGCAGCCGGCAGCGCTCCGCTGCCCCATATGCAGCGTCCACCGTGGCGTTCCACCTGGCGACGGCGTCAGGGCTTCGCCGCATGGACTGGTCCCGCATCCTCGGGGTATGCACCCACAGGTGGTGTCCCTTGACGCGGTCCACCCCCAGCTCTGCCGCCAGCTCCACCACGGCCGGGATCTCCGCGTGGTTGATCTCCATGAAGGTCAGCTGGAAGGTGACCCGGCACCGGTTGCCGCCGGCGCGGGCGTGCTCGTCGCGTATCTGGATGAACGTCCGCACGTTCTCCACCACCCGCTCCCAGTTGGAGCCCAGCATCACCCGTTCCTGGGTGGCCCCGGTGGCCCCGTTCCAGGAAACCTTGACGTCCGAGCCCACCGGCACGATGCGTTCCGCCCAGGCCCGGGCGCCCCGTTGCGGAAAGGTGCCGTTGGTGGTGAGGTTCAGCTTCACGCCGTATTCGCCGCACAGGTTGATGATCTCGTCCATGTGGCGGTAGAGCAGCGGTTCGCCCATGGTGGACGGAATGATCTCGCGCAGGCCGTTGCCCGCCGCTTCGGCGATGACGCGCCGGATCAGATCGATGTCCATGCGGCGCCTGGGGAGTCCGGCGGCGCGACGATCGCTCTGGGTGCTGCTGTAGGGCGAGTGATCCTCGCACATGATGCAGTGCAGGTTGCAGTCGTCCGGGTTGGTGTCGAGCGTTATGCGCCAGGGTCCTTGAAACGCGCTGTCGGTATTCGGAACCGCAGATGTTGAAGGGAGCGATACAAGGGTCATGCGGTTCCTCGGTTGGAAAGGAGCTCGGTGTATATTCCCTCGATGGCGAGCGCATGCTCCGTCATGTCGGGCACGTTGCCGTCGTCCGACTGCAGGTAGCCACGACGTCCCAGTTGTCCCGCCCACTCCGGCGAATCGACCAGGCGCTGCATCTGCGCCGCCAGGGAGGACGGGTCGCGGTGATTGAAGAGAAGCCCGTTCTGCTCGTGGTGCACGTACTCGGCCATGCCGCCGTAGTCGGCGGTGATCACCGGCACGCCGGCCTGGAGCGCCTCGTGGATGACCAGGGGTGAGTTCTCCGCCCAGATGGACGGCACGACGACGGCGTCGCAGCGGTTGCACACGTCGGGGATGATGTCCTGGTTGCGGTACTCGGTCATCCACTCCACCCGGTCGCCCACGTCGCCATCAAGCGCCTCCGCCATCCTCTTCAATTCGGCGGTCTCGACGCCCCGGTCCCGGCCCCAGATCCGCAGCCTGGGTTGTCCGCTCAGTTCGCCGAAAGCCTGGATGAGATGGTTGACCCCCTTGGCCGGGATGTGGGTGCCGATGTAGCCGAAGGTGAAGTTCTCGCCCGGATCCCTCGCCCTGCCGGCCATGCGCTCCCGGTGAAAGCCGTAGTCCAGGTAGTGGAGCTTGTCTTCAGGGATGCCGAAATCGTCCCGGAACCGGCCCAGCAGGTAGCGGGCCGGCGCGAGGAACACGTCCACGGCGTCGCAGAGCCGCCTGACGTGGGCCATGCGGCGGTTCACCCAGCCGGTCCAGTGGGCGGCGTCCAACTCGAACTCGTCGCCGTCGTTTCCGAAGTAACGGCGATAGCAGCGCACGGCGCACTTGCGGTCTTCCTGCCCGTCGCAGACCGGCCAGGGCTGCTGTCCCGCGTCCTCGTACATCTGGATGAACTGACCCTTGGGGCACATCAGCCAGTAGTCGTGGAGGGTGAACACCACCGGAATGCTCCGCTGCCTGGCCTGGAAGACCAACGACGTGGACAGGTGGTTCAGGTGGCCGATATGCACCACGTCGGGTTGAAGTTCATCCAGCAGTCCGGCGAAGGCGCCGTCCACCTCCCGGTGGCTGTAGCCGTCTCTGGCGCGGGCCATGTTGATCACGTGCAACGCAACCCGCGGGTCTGCGGGGTCTGTCTCCCGCTGCAGCTCATATTCGGTCAGGAAGGCATTCTCCTGCCGGGTGAAGACGTGGACCTCGTGGCGGTTCGCCAACGCCTGGCACAGGCCCTGGGTGTACACCTCGGAGCCGGCGTTGTACCGCATGGGGTAGCCGTGGATGACCTGGAGCACTTTCATGGCTGATCGAACCAATCCTGTTATGCAGCGGGGACAAGGACCAGAAGGATACCCCAAAGCGCGGCCCGCATGCCCTTTGGACCGGTGCATGCGAGGAAGCCTGCAGCGGCAACGGGGACATCACGTGGATCCATTGCCACGCCGCGGAACAACCGCTGCAGCGCATCATCGGTGGTTTGGCGCACGGGTGTATTCCCGTGTGCGTGTGCTGAGTTGGCGCCTGAGGTGCAGTTGGGATCCATGTCCGGCCTCCGGTCGATTGCAGCGAAACGCAGCCGGCCCAGCCATTCGAGCGTCCGGACCATCGGACTCGCCCGCGGCGTCGATCATGCCGGAGGAGGGCGATTGCCCGCGATCCCCAACAGAAACAGCGCAAAGGAGTGAAGCACCAAACATGAGGATGTACCCGAGAGAATTTCCACCCGGCCGCCGGAAGGATCCCAAGCGGCGGACGGAGCAACGAGCTCATGCGGCCCCGGCCGGCAGCGACCGCCGGGGTTTTTGCGATTACGAGCGGGGCCTGCAGACTGGGGAAGGAGCCCGTCCGGTCCGGTCCTGGCCGTTGGATGAGGCGCGGCCGGTCATGGTGGATGGGCAAGATGACCAAGAGCTGGCAGCCATCCGCCGGGCGTCCGACGTTGCGCTTGCGGCCGGCAGACCTGCAGAGATGAAGAGTTCCGGATTATCAGGGTACAGGATCGGCAAATCTCGTGATCCGACAATCCGCAGATGGTCATCGTCCATGAGGCTGCCGCACGTGGTCAGGCCTCCTTGGCTCTGAACGCCGCTGCCTGCTGGCGTCAGCATGTGGCGGCGACCGATCCCCCGGCGAACTGGACCAACGCAAATGAACCATCTGCCGTCGGACTGAGTTCCCAGCCCGCGCCGACCTGCGCTGCCGCCGTGCTCAATCAGCACTCCGGCGGCGCCCCTTTTATCGACAACAACGAACAACCAACAACGAACAACCAACAACGAACACGCCGGCGCCGCGTTGCATCGCGACGCCGGCTGGACGAAACCTGCAAGGAGGTTCCGACCATGGCCGATGCTATCACCATCGACAATGCCAAAGCCAACCTGGAGGCCGTGATCGACGGCTGCCTGACCGCCGACATGGAGCCGGCCGAGATCCACGAGCTCATCCTCGACGTGCTGTACCACGCCGACATACCGCTGCCCGCGGTGGCCGACGGGCCGTGCGTTCACTGCGGCGCCTGGACTTTCGCCCACACCCCCGAGGGCTGGGCCACCCTGGCCCAGGAGCGCTGCCACCGGTGCGGCCTGCACCGCTGGTAGGCCCAGTGTTCCCCGGCGAAGGCTCCGTAACGGCGTCCCCGAAACCGGTGCAAACCGCACGGATACCTGGGAGCATCATCGAGTAACGCTGGCCACGGGGGAGGCTAGGCCTGTGACCGTCAGGAACGCGACTAGCCGCCCTTTGTCGAGGCCGCCCGTACTGATGCACCGGGCCAACGTCTCGCCCAACGGCGTGATTCGTAAAGTACCACCTTCACCCACAATCCACCCCTCCCATTCCATATGGTGGAGTTCCTTGGCGACGGCCTGCTGTTCGTACCATTGGTAAGTCACCCTTATGGTACCAACTTCCAAGACCCGCTGGTCATCGCGGTTGACGATCACGCCGCGTCGGTCACAGCTAAACCGAAGCCAAGGTGAAACCCGCATCAAGGACGGGCAGAATCAGACACCGTTGAGGTGGGTGGCAGGCGAGAGGGTTTGCCGTCACCAGCGGGCATCAGTCCGTCCAACGGAAACGCCGTACGCCAATATGTGCAGCCACATCTTGGCTCTACGCTGATCCGCGCCTTTCTCCACCACACCTCGACGGGCATAACGACCCCGTCCACCAATCCACCGATCACACTGGCAAGAGGCCCCGCATGACCACCGGCAACACCGGCTACGTGCCTCCCGAGCTTCCCCAGACCCTGGTCAACAACCTCAACATCAACAATCCATGGTGGAACAACCGCGAGTTCCCGCGGACTCCTCCGACCCGGCGCAACCTCGTCCAGCGCATTCGCCGATACATCGACGCCGGCGTCGCGCCCATCGTCGCAATCCGCGGACCACGCCAGGTCGGCAAGTCCACCATGCAGCTCCAAGTCATCTCCGACCTCCTCGACGAAGGAGTACCGCCCCGACACATCATGCGCGTCCAGTTCGACGAACTCACCTACGCCACCTCCATCGAGCAGCCCATCCTGCAAATCGTCCAGTGGTTCGAGCACAACGTCGCGCCCCGTCACATCAACGACCTCGCCAACGCGGACAGCCCCGTCTACATCTTCTTCGACGAAGCTCAGAACATCGAGACCTGGTCGGGAAGCTCAAATGCCTCGTCGACACCACCGCCGTCAAGGTGGTCATCGCCGGCAGCTCCGCGCTCCGCATCGAGCGCGGACGCGACAGCCTGACCGGACGCATCCACACCGTCAACGCGCCCATCCTGTCCCTCTCCGAAATAGCCCGCTTCCGAGGCATCGGGCCGCTCGAACCGTTCCTGAACGACAACGGGTACGCCAACCTCAGACACCATGACTTCTGGCAGCAGCTGGCCCAGCACGGCCGCGACCACGCCGATGCCCGCGACGAAGCCTTCAGCCACTTCTCCCAGTACGGCGGATATCCCTTCGCCCACAGCACGTCGCACACCGACCTCACGTCCTTGAACGGAAGGATCACCGAGAACGTCGTCCAGCGCATGCTGCGCCACGACCTGCAGGGCAGCCTGCTACACCCAGACCTCGATCCCCAGCTCCTCAGTCTGGTCTTCAGCCTGGCCTGCCGCTACGCCGGCCAGGCGCCGTCCCACAGCTCCCTGGTAAAGCAGGTCAACCGGCCCTTCGACGACGGCGCCCTGCAGGGCGCCAACTGCATGAGTTCCTGGACGGCACCATGATCGTCCGGCTGATCCACCCGCTGGAATTCCGTCTCCAGCGGACCGACCAGCGCCCCAAAATATGCCTGTCGGACCACGCCATACGCGCCACCCAACTGGACGAACCCGTCCCGCTGGCGCCCGCCCAGCTCACCGACGACCCCAACCTCGCGACCATCGCCGGACACCTGGCGAAGAGCACCTTTGGCGGCGCCCTCGCCGACGCCCCGAGCCTTTCGGTCCATCACCGTCCCCAGCGTGGCTCAACCGCCGAAATCGACTACTTGCTCAGCGTGGGCGATCACCTGGTGCCCGTGGAGGTCAAGTACCAGCGTAACGTGGACCTCAACCGCGACGCCCGAGCGTAGCGGGAATTCATCGCCGAGCCCGCCAACCGCGCCAGCTTCGGCATCATCATCACGCGAACCGACGTCGCCACCCCAGAAGGCTCCAACATCGTCGCGGTCCCGCTGTCTACCCTCTTGCTGCTCTTCTAATCAAAGCGATCCCAGCCAGACGCGCATCCGCACCGATGCAAGAAGAACAGCGCTGACGAGCCGTGGTGCAAGCAAAGGCCGGCGAATTAATTGGCAGCATCCAAGTCAACCCTCTCCGGCCGGCAAATGTAGATTTCACCTTGGCTTCGGTTTAGTCTGCAAGGTCAAGCCACACCTCAACTACGAGGTCGAGTCTTACGGCTTCCGCACCGAAACCCTCAACGGCCAGGCACTGCTCGATCAGGTCATACCCGTCGTCGAGTCCCGCTGCAGCGCCTTCATCAACTCCGTCATCATGGTCCCCGATGACCACGTCACCCCGTCGAAAAACTCTGGACCACCGTCACGGACGACGACGGCACGGTGCGGGTCCACAACCACGCCGAGGACCCCTGGGACCACTCTAACCTCACGACGACCACCCCCGATGAAGTCGAAATCATCAACGAGATCTACAGCGACGAACTCATCGACCGCATGGTCGAAAGCGTCCTCAAACGCCGACTCGACGACTACGCTCGCACGCCTGACTTCGACGACGTCATGGCCAGCACCCGCCTCGCCGTCATCGACGGTCTCTACCCTCACGATCGCCGCCGGCCACGCCTCCGAAACGGCGTTGTCACGGCCGGCGAACGCGCCCGCGAAGCCTTCCACCGCGCCTTCCACCTGGCACGCATCTCGGCCGCAGGCATCAGCTTCGACGACCACCCCGAGCACCGCCCCTGCCAGATCTTCCTCGGCCTCAGAATGCCGCCGCCCACCCACGCTCAGATGGCCGCCCACATCATCGCCGTCCTGGTGCCGTCCCAGCCGTGATGGCCAGCGGGGACATATCACACGGGAGAACCGACAACATGACCCACCCACACTCCCGTCCACCGCCGCTGTCGCGCCGGCAAAATCTCGATCCTGGAGGCCGTAAACTGCATCGCCATCGTGCAGGCCGCCCACCGACAAGGCCGCATCGACGGAGCTGCCACCGAAAACCTCACCAGGGCCATCCTAGCCGACGCCGTCGCCGACAACGCACAACGCCTCGTCAACGATTTCTTCCACCGGCGGAGCTGAACCACGCAGCCTGGCCAGCTTCCCCAAAGCCCAGCACGACAACATGACGACCGCCCCATACCGCGACGCCGAAACCCTGCGCCGCTGTCACGCCGCCCACGCCGCCCGCGACCCGCTCGCTGTCGACATCAACTCCACCGGCCTCTCCGTCCACGACTACGCCGACACCTTCGCCCGACGCCAGGACGGCGTGCCGCACTGCGAGCTCCGCCCCCAGCAAAACCTCTGCCCCGCTGACGCCGAATTCCTCACCGCCAAACGCGGCCACATCAACTCAATCCGCCTGGCGTGCCACGATCACCTCGTCAACTTCCTGAACTCGCAGCACGCCAACTCCTGGATCACCGTGCTTCCACTGGCCGCATCAACCAGCCACCAACGCTGGGCCGCACAGCTCCAGGAAACTCACCGCCTCATGCTCGCCCCCGTCAACCGACTGCACCAGCTGAGTCTGCAAAAGGTCGAGAACCTGCTGCGCCGACTGCTGATCCCACACGGTCAGCTCGACCTCATCTGCGCCCAGAAATGCTGCGCCCCATACCGCGACGACGCCAACAAATCCCACGACCTGCCCGACCTCCGACACCGCACGGCGCCACCAAAATGGTGACCCGACTCCGCGTGCCGGCATGCCCGTGACTCCACATGACATCGCCCAACGACTGGCCTCCTTCCAACAAGCCTGGCACGACCCGAGTCGCGACCGAGACCACGCCACCCAGCCCGACTTCTCCACCATCGAATGGGCCAATATCGTCAACACCACGAGGCGCAACTGCACCGCCCTGCCCATCGTGCGCATCCTGAAAACTCCGCGCATCTCGGACGACACGGCCATAATCGCCATGACAAATCGCCGCGGACAAAATACCTCGCTGTCGCCTTCTTCAAACCGCTCAGCCACCTCTGTTTCGTGATGCCTCCCCATCACCACCCCTACGCCTTCTACCCCGACGGCATCATGGATCACACATCACTCGCCGGCGTCATCAACACCACGCTCGCATGCCCCAACCCTTGGGTGCGACGCCCGGAATCACCGACGCTTGCCCTCAACAGTGACGGCTACACGATACCGCAACACCGCGGATCCGCGACGCCGCAACACCACGTTTCCACGGATCCACGACTCCGAGTTTCCACGTTTCCGCGACTCCTCAACTCCGCATCTCCACGGCTCTTTGTCACCGTGGCCACGCCGCATACGACTCGCCCGATCACCATGCCCATCGAAGAACCCTCACCCTACCAACTCGCTCAAATGCTGCGCGACTTCGCCCAGGCCAAAGTCGACCTACACTCCATCGCCGCCGCCGTCACTGCTGCCGGCACACTGCCCGAATACGAAGCCGCCATCTGGTTCGCCAGCTTGCGATCCGGCAACCTGCGCTGCTCCTTTTCCCCCACCCGATCAGCCACCCTGCACCGCTGACGCCACCGTCGCCGTCTCACAAAACCCAACGACCCCGACGGACAAATCGACTTCTCCTGCCGGCAAAACCTGGTCTACTGCATCACCAAAGGACTCTCACACTCCTGCCCCGTCGGCCACAGAAACTCTACCCTGCGATACCACGCCTTCTCACTGCAGTCCGCCCAACGACGCCTGCGTCACGCCGCTGACTCCGCGCCAAATAATCACGCCCAGATCCGATACCTCAAAGGCCAAATCCAACGCCGACTGACCTCTCACCCGCTACTCACTACACCAAGTTAGACCGTCATGATCCTTCCGTCCTGCCACTGCACCGCCATCCAGAACCCAGGCCCTCACCACCCCCACTGCCCCGCCGTCGCCGAGCCCCAGCCCCTCGACCAGACCCAAGCCTCGGCACACAACGCCTACACCCAACACTTCATCGCCCACAACATCGCACGCGCCATCGTCTTCCTCAAGAACGACGACGGCTCCTCCTTTTCTCCATCCTGGCCGCCCACTTCGACCCCGCATAACCCCCTTCAGGCCCTGCCCTCAGCCCAAATGGCCCATGACGCCCAATGTACACACATTCCTGCCTGAGTAAGTAGCGTTCCTACTTCATCCCCCGTGACGGGACGGCCAGACGGCCGTCCCGGTGCCCAACGTACATCCGGGCAAACTTACCACCCCCCACTGTCCCGTAATGCGAATGATTGCAATAAGAGCCGTTTTTGGCCGTTTTGCGGGGATCAGTGTACATCCGGGCAAACTTACCACCCCCCACTGTCCCGGAAAAAGATGACACAAAAAGCGTCCAAAAGGGCAACAGCCCTTTTTTGCGCGACACCCACGACCAAGGTCGTGTTCTATGCAGAACCGTGTTGGAGTGAGACAGGATTGGGTGAGTGTCGACAGGGGTTGGGTCGGAATTGGCGGCGGTGGGAGTTGATTTTGGAGCGGCCGTGACCGGGCCGCCCATGGCGGCTGCGCAAGCGGAGTCATGCTCTACACAGGCCCAAAGCCTGCCGCCTCAGACGACGCTCACGATATGGAAATGTCCGGCACGCCGGCCACAGAAGCAAGCCTTCCGGCAACCGAGAACCGAAAAGGAGGACCATCAGAATGATCAGCAGATTGCACAACTGGCGCGGCCCCGCAAGGTGATGATCTCCGCCGCCATCGCGGGGGCGTTCCTGCTCTCGGCAACCCTGGCCCTCGTCCTGAACAGCCAGGGCAACTCCGGCGAGCGGGTGGTGGAAGCCGCCAGGCCGGGTCAACCGGCAGGTGGATGACACCCAGGATGCCCTAACCGAAATCAGGGAACACATCCCCGAGGAACACCGGCTGCAGGCCGCCCCGCCCACGAACCACGAGCAGCAGCAAACGAGTGGATCGATGCCGCCGCAGCCCCAGCCGCCAGCGTCCGCCGGCAATCCGCCAGTCACCGGCGACGGCGCGTCACGGACTGCCGGCGACAGCTGCCCCTTCGCGGCGCCCCACCATTTTGCGCGGCAATTTGTCGACTTCCTGAAGCCACGAATGAAGCCGGCCGCGTCGCCAGGAGCTCATCCAAACATGCGGTATAATGTTGTTAGCCTGCATCTTATAAATGACGTCATCATGCCCGATCGCGTCGCCAGGAGCTTGTCAATAGATACAGAATAATATTATTATACAGCATCTATTAAATGACGCCAGCGCCGCCAACGGACTGCCCATGACACCCTCCATCGGACCGGAGAGACCCTCCCATCAGCCTGTGATTCCTCCGAAAGCGGAGGCTCGTGATGAGCGCGGAGCCGAGCTCTTGAGGGAAGCCCTGATCGGAACCGTGAATACCAGGAACACCTATATCGCCCGGTGGCGTTCGTTCACCGACTGGTGTGACTCAACGGGCCTCAGTCCCCTGCCAGCCAGCCCCGATACCGTGATTCGTTACCTGGAGGCCCTCGCCGGTTCCACGTCCAGATCCACCTCCAGCCCCAGCTTCGCCACGCTTCGCCTCGCCGCCTCCGTCATCACGAAGGTGCACGAATTGGCGGGGTATCTGTCGCCCTGCAAAAACCGGAGCGTGAAAGAAACCTTGAAGGGATTGCAGTTCCAGTTGGCCAAACCCAGGGCCGAGGTCGGAGCGCTTACCCCCAAAAACTGCTGCGGGATTTTGTCAGCTGCGAATGTACCTCGCGACCGTGGTCGCGGCCAGGAAACGTGGGCGCGCGTGGGCCAGCGGGGCCGGTTCGACGTTGCCCTGGTGCACGTCCTGTCCGAGGCCGGCCTGAGCGCGGCCGAGGCGTCGCAGCTGACTTGGGGCGACGTGCAGCGCTGGGACGACGGCAGCGGACGCATCACCGTGCCCGGCTCCCTGACCGGCGTCTGGACCGAGGAGGCCATCGTGGCCATCACCGGTAAAACCATGGAGGCGTTGGACGCCATACGCCCGTCTGAGTCGGCCAGCGATGTCAGGGTGTTTGGCCTTTCGGCGTCGCAGATCGTGAGGCGGGTGAAGGCGGCCGCCAAGGAGGCCTTGATTAAGAACTGGCAGGCTTTCAACGGAAGCAGCGGTCGGGTCGGCTTGGTCATGCGGCTGACCGAAAAGGGAGCTCCCGAGCATGTGGTCGAGCGGCAGGCCCGCAGGATGCAGCGCAATGGCATCGTGGGCCGCTACACGTCCGGGGAATGCGCCGCGGAAGCGCTGCAGTACCTGTAATCGCACTGCCACGCCCTTCGCAACGCGCTCGACCGGGACCCGTTCCACCACTTGATGCTCACCGCCGACCACCTCACCATCGCGGTGGGTAATGGCGCCGGCGGGGAGCCTCCGTCGACGTCAATCCTCCGTCGACGTCAATCCTCCGTCAACGTCAATGATGAGAGGCGGCAATGCGGCGTTGACGTACCCGGTGTCGTCGGGCAGGAAGTCCGCGTGGTGTACCGACATGTCGATGCGGCTGGTGGTTTCCGCGGTGATGAAAACGTGGGCGCCGCGCCATGATCGGGGAGGCCAACGATTCGGATGCCCGACCATGGATCCGCCGCACGTGGACGTCCGGATGCCCACTGGGCCGCCAGGCATCCCCAGCCAGGACCATGATCCGGGCATGGAGCCGGGCATGGAGCCGGGCATGGAGCCGGGGACCCGTTCGGCTCCGTGATCTGGTCTCTTCGAGGGTCAATGCGATGTGTCGCGTCTCCGCGCCGGCCTTCATGCCGGCTCCGGTGGAACACCGCATGGTCGGCGGTCTCGTCATGGTCTGCCAGGATGTGGCGTGGCGTCGCTGATGGTGAGGCGACAAACCGGATATGACGCTCTGATCCACCTGTCTCCGGGGATGCCGGCGCACCCAGGGCGCCGCCATCGGTCGCCGATAGATGGGTTGGGCAGACGCTTCGCATCCGCCGTCCCATTCAACCCCACGCTGGCGGAATCCTGGCGACACAACACGGATGGGCGTGAAAAGGACCATGTGACCTCCGCGATGATGAGCAAGGCTGCGGGCGGAATGGCAGCCAACCGGTTGCATGACCGTACGGCCAGGATGGGGCGAAGTTCGATTGCGGTAATGCAGGTGCACGTCGCCGCCATGCCGGCCCACGGCGAGCGCCGGCTGCCCATCTTCAACACCGTGGACTTCCGGCCCTACGGAGGCCGCATTGAGCCGGCGGTTTCCTGAGCAGGTCCGGTCACATTGCCCATCCGCTCGGGATACAATGTCGCTCCACCGGTCGGAGGTGTCATGAGAATCGAGGCAAGGCGGCGATCCTCAGACGCCGCACCGGCGGAGATGAACGCCGGTTGCATCGCCCGAGGTTGATCAGGAAGGTAACCAATTGGAAGAGCGCGCCAACGGCGTCCTGATCGCCATCGACTGGGAGAACATCCGCCGCGGCGCGTTGATGTACCAGACGGCGGTGACTCCTCAGGCCGTCGCCCAGGCGATGATCGCCGTCGGCCGAATCTTCGGAGAGGTGCTGGGCGGGAAGGCCTTCGGCGACTGGAGCCTCCGGCCCGAGGACGGCCGGGCGTTTACCGAGGCCGACATCACGCTCTACCACGCGCCCCGCACCATGGCCGGCAAGGACCGGTCCGACCCGTCCATCCTGCTGGAGGTCTACGACTGGGTTCGCGACCGTGAGGACTGTGGGTTCATCATCCTGGGTTCGGGGGACTCGGACTACCAGGTCCTGGTGGACCGCGCACGGGCGCGGGGTCGCCGGATCATACTGTGCGCCTTCAGTCAGGCCGTGGGCCGCGAGATGCTCGCTGCTGCGCCGCTCTTCCCGCTGGAGGCGGAGTTGGGAATCCACCTGGCCGAACACGGCGACGTGGAGGTCAGGACCGACGCACTGCAGGGAAACGTGTCGTCATCCGGCAACGACGTGGCCCTCGACACCTTCATCACGGAGATGGATCGTCTCGAGGAACGCATGAACTTCGTGGGCTACAGCATGCTCTGCAACCAGTGGATGCTGGAGTGGGGCATGGGCTGGAACGAACACGAATGCCGCAGGATGGTGGACGACCTGGTGCAGGCCGGTGTGGTGGAACGCCACGACGTGGTCAACCACAACAACCCGCAGTTTCCCACCGCGGCGGTGCGGCTGGTGCGCGCCAATGAGACCGTGCGGAGCGCGTTGGGCTTGAATCGGCCGCCCATCAGCAACCCCGTCCTGCTGCCGTCAGGTTGATCGTCGCTGCTACTCCCGGAGCTTCGGCAGAATGCACAACGCGCTTCATCCTTATTGCTGATCCTGCGTTAGCGTAGCGCGCGGATTCGTCAATCGGTGGCCTTTAGTTTGGAGCGGCAAAGATTGGAACCAAGCCGGTACGGGTCCGGAGGTTAATTGATCCACGTAATGGATGTTGGGCGAAACAAATCCAGTATCGGTAACGCCAATGTAAAACGATAGAACGTCCACTGTCAGCGTTATGAGCCGGCCCCAAACTGTGCCTGCACTTGACGTTGTGTTGTAAGGCCCTGTTGATCATGGGCGGCCGTAGCCAAATGTAAACCTTGGAACCGGTGTCGTCAGACGTTTCTTCTACCAAGGACCTCCTCAAAATCCTGCGGAGTCGGCGGGAATATGTGGAACCATCTGTAATTGAATACACGCTCACGGTCCTGGTCTGTGTCCTGTAGAGCGTCCGCCAGGCCTGCTCCTGGCTTTCCTGTTTCTTGGTTGACCACTAACACGGTCAGTGGCGGCAGGCTGTTGGCCTGGCAGTAAAGCATGACCGGGTCTAGGAGACCGGACATGAACTGGCCAGCTCCTTGGTACCCCAGTTTCTGGGCAAGAGCATTGTAGGTCGTAGTTTGCCGGTTGGCAGCCATCGCGATGAGTATCTGCCAGATCTGCAAGGCCCGGTTAGGTTGTGTCGACTCTTCCTTAAATCGTCTTACCATGCTCTCCCTCTCGAGCAGATCGCATAGCCTCGGACACTCGATATGTTCTGGTCATGATTCACACCCTACCTTTCCCCGATGTCCCCAGGTACCGCGGGTTGACCGACAAGTACTCTTGCGACCGGTGGCCCTTGACCCGGTTACAGTGAGCACACAACATCAGCAAGTTCTCGATGTTGTATTGACCACCGCTGCCTTATTGGACCAGGTTCAGAACCGTGCTGCTGGAAGGTTATGGATTTCGACGCGATGGCGGCAGGATCAGGTCCTCAACCTCGACTCCCAGGGTCCGTGCGATTGCCGTGAGGGTCTCGGTTCGCGGGCTATGCTCTCCATTCTCAATGCGGGTGAGCGTTACCCTGCCGATCCCCGCGCGGGATGAAAGGTCCGCCTGGGTCAAACCCGCCGCCTCACGACGCTCCCGGATACGCCCACCCAGACTCGCGCGCGCCTGCCTGGCCTGAGCCTCTATCCGCGGTCGGTAGGTCGGATCGCAGTAGTGGCGGGCGAAGTCCCAGGGGATCTCGGACAGATCGCCGCTAACCGTGATCAGGATCATCTCATACGGCGTGGGCAGTTCCAGGCCCTTGAGACCGTCGCCCTTCGCAACTTCGGGCAGGTCACTGAACGGGATCAGGCCGGAGCATCCATCCACGAAGGTGAGCTCGATTCCCTCGTCCAGCACAGAGGCGGACGACATCATGCGGTCGGCGTTTTTCACCAGCGTCGTGGCCATTGTTCCTCACCTCGCGTGAATTCGGAACCACTCTTCCCGGATGGCGGCCGCGTGGGCGTCGAATGCCTCGAGGATCGCACGGTAATGCCCGGGCGGCGGCTCATGGGAATATTCGCCGTTGTCCAGGAGGATCCGTGCCCAGTCTTCATTCCCGACGCGTACGTGGACGTGGGGCGGCTCAAAATCAAACTCCCTGGTGCGGATGACGAATTGGTACTGGCCTACGATGGCCACCGTCGGCATATCCATCTCCAGGAAGCCTGAAAGTCCAGGTCGCGCCGTCGCAATTGTATCACGATGTGATACAACTCTCGCCAGGGCCTCGTGCGGTTGGTAACCGGTGAGTTATGCACCGTATGTTGGTTTGCTTCGGTTGCCCGCCCATCGGCTTTGTCCCATAACTACCGGTTTCGGAACAGGAACCACCTCTGCCCTAATGCACCTCCACGTATGACCCTGGCAGGTTGCCGGGTCGGTAGCCGTTATCGGAGTCGGCCATGCGTTGCAAAACGCTCCGATGAATCTTGGCGCCGTCCGGAATTTGGCGGTCCTTCGCGCCCAGCCGCCATATATGCTGATCAGACCGTCGTGTCTCCCCTGAATGGTCGGCGTTCAGAGACTCCCTCCAGTCGGGTCTCAGTTTCAATCCCTTGTCCTCGGCGTGGCGCAGCATCCATTCCAGCGTGATGTCGGAGATGCGCCGGTCGGATTCCTGTCCTCCCACGTCTCCGTGGCATCCGGGGAACCACACCTGCTCGATGGTCTGGCCGGCGGGCAGATCGGTCTCGTCCCACTGCGAAACCCTGAAGTGGCGGCGTCTTTCATCCAGGGCCAGCGCCTGGTATCCATAGGTGACATCGTGGTTCAGACGGTTGTTGGAAAACTGTTTCCGCCTCACCCATCCGATCGAGGCCACGGTGTCCCATACGCCGATGAAGTGAGGCCTGCACTGGCGGGAGAAACTGCGCTTGAACCCAGCGGCGATTTCATCGTTGCCCGCGCGGCGGTAGATGGAGGTCATGTAGGGGACCAGGTTCTCGCTCCCTCTGGTGAGCAGACCGCACTTGTGCAACATGCCGGCCAGCACCCGGACGGTGTGAGCGCCCCGGCTGTACCCAAACAGGTAGACCTGGTCCCCTGGCTCGTAGCCGGCCATGAGGTATCGGTAAGCTTCCCTGACATTCCCGTTCAGACCCTCGCTGGTTATCCCCATGCCGGACGCCGACGCGACCAGCATGTCCAGCAAACCGATGGTCCCGTTCCGCAACGGACTGTGGGTTCCGACGCCCGGGTCGTAGTAGGAGATCTGCTCCGGACCATCCGGACCCAGACGCTCGAACAGGCGCACTATGTTGGTGTTCTTGTCCGGGGCGTCGTACTTGCCCCGCGTGCCGTCGCAGCAAATTACGATTCTTTTCATGATCCATTCCCGGTGAGCGGTTCAGCTACTTATCGTTCATCAACGTCGTCCCCAGGCTCGATAATGCCGTGATCCCCACCGGCAGCAGCCCCACGAGCGCGCCGGTGACAAATTCCGAAATCTCATCGGTCGTGATTGCCAGGTAAACCAGATAGCCGATTCCCCCGTTCAGTATCGCGATCAAGAGCGCGATGACCAACAGGTTCACGCGCACGGGCGTGAACCAACGGCGTTTCCCTGATTCCTCTGCCATGACGATGCCTCCTTTTCCGGCGCCGCTCGTCAACCTCGACCAGGACGCAGCTGCCCTCACCTGGCCCGAGCAGTCCCCGGTGTTGATGCTTCTGCAGGGTTGACTGCCTCGCAGGTCCCGTCGGTGTGGGATGCTAACCCATGCGACCGCGACGGCGCCGACCACGCCACTGCGAGCGGGCCGAGCGACAGGTTGGCGAGCCCACAATAACGGGCACGAGTATAGTGCCCATTGGGTTGATATCTTCCACCTTGGCCATGCCGACCAGGACCATGTCTTGATGGTCCTGATCTCCAGGACATTCAGTGAGGTTTGGAACCGGTACCGGGCGCTGGCGTACATCACCCGTTGGCCTCGGCGCCAGGCATGCTCCGCAATGTTCACTCCCGGGATACGGACACCACCGGCCCCGCGCCGGCCCTGACCTCGGTGATGACGCCGGCGGCCACCGCAGCCCTGATGATGTGATGGCGGCAGTAGTCCTGGCCGGCGATGCGGTAGAGGGTCTTGACGTAGACGGTGTGGGGAGCGCGCACGGGCGGCTCCAGCTCGGCGCCGCAGACAACGCACCTGGACATGGTTCTCACCTCCGGAGGTCTGGTTCGTTGCCGGAAGTGTAGTGGGCCGCCCCGAGGCTCGTTTTGTTCCCTTCCCCGGACAGCTGCCGGGTCGTGGACTGGTTTCCATTGCATAACAATGGAGACCAATGCATTGGATACCAATTGATTCCACCTCGAATGCATTCCAATGGACAGGTATGGATACCATTGGAATGGATACCAATGCATTGGTTGCCGTGGGCGCCGATGCGGCCCTGAGCGTGGTCACGGGGCGCGACCGGATGGTCACGGCGGGGCCGGCGGTATAAAACCCGCCATCGGGGGGCCTTTCAGCCCGCGGTGGTCAGGCAAACGACGGTGCAAGTGCCCCTTGCGCCCATCTTGCGCACATTTATTCGCCGCGCGATAATTACGGTTATCGCGCATCTTTTACCCGCCCGGATCGCCCCTGAAATCCCTTGACCGGAGACCCCCAGATGACCACCGCCGCCGACCATCAGATCGTCCCGCGCCAATCCTCACCTCTCCCCGAGCTGCGGGCCGCCGACCGGGGCGTCGCTGAGTCGCTCGAGTCGGTCCTCGCCGACAACACCCGCCGGACCTACACCACCCAGTGGCGCAGCTTCACCGGCTGGTGCGACGAGGTGGGCCTCCGCTCTCTGCCCGCCGAGCCGCTCACCGTGGCTCGCTACCTGGCCGCCCGCGCGGGCTCCGGCGCCAGCATCGCCACCATCCGGCTGGCCACGTCGGCCATCTCGAAAGCGCACGAGTGGGCCAAGCTGGAATCACCCTGCCGGGACCCGGGCGTGCGCGCGTCTTTGAAAGGATGGGGGCGTAGGCTTGCCAAGCCCCAGCGCCAGTCCGGGGCTCTGACCGCCGACGTGCTCGCCGTGATCCGGCTCACCGCGGTGCAGCCTCGCAAACGCGGCCGCGGGTTCGAGACGCCCGAGCAGGCAGCGGAGCGGGGGAAGTTTGACGTGGCGCTGGTGGCGGCGCTGTCCGACGCCGGGTTGAGACGCAGCGAGGCCGCTGCGCTGATCTGGGGCGGCGTGCAGCGCTGGGACGACGGCTCCGGCCGCATCACCGTGATTCGTTCGAAGACCGACGCCGAGGCCCAGGGCGCGGTGGTGGCCATAACCCCCGCCGCCATGGAGGCGCTTGCCGCCATCCGGCCGGCGGGGGTTGGCGGTGGCGAGAAGGTCTTCAGACTTTCGGAGTCGCAGATCGCCCGGCGGGTGAAGGCCATCGCCCAGGCCGCGGGGTTAGAGGATTGGGAGTACTTCAGCGGCCACAGCGGGCGCGTCGGCATGGCCCGGCGCATGGCCCAGAACGGCGCCCCCACCCACGAGATCGAGCGCCAGGGCCGCTGGAAACAGGGCGGCGGCATGGTCGGCCGCTACACCCGCGGCGAGACCGCCGGCTCGGCGCTCAGATACCTGTAGCCATGAGCAGATGGGTGTTGACCGTCCATTCATAATCCGGCATCGATTGCGCCATTCATAAATTGTTGGGCACATTGGTAGTGCCAATTGGTTCGCAATTCAGTCCTGAACCTACGTAACTCGCACCCCGGTGTATGGGGCGGATTACTGGAATTGTAGAACACAATCTTCCGGCAATCGAAAGGCCGGGTTAGTTCACGAAATAACGGCAAATAGCTCTTGCCGCCGAAGAATACTATTGGTTCGCTGCACTCTTCGGGAATCAGGCACAAATCCCTAAAATCTGTGCTGGCGTCTCGCCTAATCCCGGTGCCACGCTTCGCAGAGAAAGTGACGTCGTATGGTGGCGTCAGGAATTCACTATTGATCAGTCCCCAACCGGCGGAGAGGACATAGACACGGCCAGGGCCATAGGTTTCGACCAACCTGGAATAGGCCGGGTTCCGGTAAAGTTGCCATGCTGGTAGGAGACCTAATGGATTGGAACCCGGGCTTTCGTTGTAATCCAGTAACCTACGCCGCCATGATTCCCCATATTCGGATATATCGTCCGGGTGCGCGTACACATACTCCGGGTGGTGATGGTCAGGCATCTCTGCGGGTTTGGCCACGAACATAACCGGCGAGCCGTCCCCTCGCGTCAGTGAACCCGCCCCGTGTCGTTTGTCTCCAGCACACTGGATAACGAAAATCACCGTTTCACCTCCATCGCAGCCACGGTGGGAGCCAGGGGTTTTGCCATGATCGGCTGAGAACGCCTGTCAATGCGGCCGGGCTCACATGGCCGTACAGTTGGGTCCCCCACGAGATCGAGCGCCGGGACCGCTGCACACAGGGTGGCAGCATGGTCGGCCACTACACCCGCGGCGAACCCGCAGGGTCCCCGCTGCGCTACCTGTAATGTCGGTAACGCTAAAACGAGCAGCGTTCTCTACCGCGCTTTCGTTATGTAATGCCCTCAGCTGCTCGCCCGTGGGTTTGAGTCGGCTGCCTTGAGTTCATACCAAGTGAGACCACCTCCCTCCTGCTTCGCTTCAAGCCACCGCTGCAACCATCTCGGGCTCTCTCCAGATCGTCGCCCAGCCAGCAGCCCTTCCACGCTGATGTCCTCATCCAAGTCGGGCCAATGAAGATGTTGTCCACCGGCGTGAATCTCCCAGTTATCCCGCTCCTCAGGCGTCGCGTACACCAAACGAGGATACCAATCCAGCGGCACGGATATGGTACGACCGTCCATCAGGTCGGCGGTCAACGTGTCCTCGCTAACGGCAATGGCGATGGCAGCCGGTGCCGCCAGTTCAACCGCTGAAGTGGTCATGCCAAGCCTCCAAAAATAACGCTTGATTCCGTTCGACGATGCTCCCGATACGGCGTATTTCCGTTCTGCTGAAATTGCCGCTGTTCTGCAACTCGACCGGATGCAACCAGAATTTGGCGAAAGCGTTGTCGCGCCTGATGTGTACATGCGGCGGTTCATTCCGATCGCCCGATACGAAGTAGAATCGGAACGGACCTTCTCTCAATATCGTCGGCATCGCTGTCTTAGTATTTTACTGCATGGCATTCTGATTTCTCCAACTTTAACGTTGCCAGCGAGCGGAGCGGCGAAAACCACCGTGATACTGACGCCCGCGCGGTACATTTTCTCTCCGCCTTTTACAGAACACGTACCTGCGCCCGAAAATTGGTATCAAGAACGCTTTGGATCGCTGAAACCACACGTACGAACGACCGTCATGAATTCCGTCTCATTCGCCCTGCGGTCGCACCGCAATAACGACGGATTTCAATCGTGCACGGATGCGGATGTCGTAATGCGAGAGCCGGAAGTTTGGGAGGCGAAAATCGCAATCGGTCCGGTCCCAGGATCTCCCGAACAAAACAGTTTACGTAACAAATCTTGCGTGAATCAATGGAGGTATCAAAATAGGGGAGATTGTTGCAGGCGACCGCATCCCTGAGTCATTTGGGCGCGCTTGCCACTTACTCCGCGAACATCCCCAAACGTTCAGGTAGTGACGACGTGTTATGTTGTTTCATCAGCTTGACCTATCAATTGGATTGTCCGACCGGTAAGCTGAACTCAAGGATTTTGGTCGCTTTTTTGTCTAGATCGTCTTCTTTCGTTTCCGATTCACCAGGTTCCAAGACCGCTAAGCCTACATCTGTAGATTCTGTCACGGTGGCCTTCTCGAAAGGCCTCATGCCTCTGCCTATCCGGATTACGTTTTGGTCGAACCGTATATGCCTGTCATGTGCATACACCCTGAAATCAGATTCTCTAAATAGACGAACGGTCACGGATGCGATTCGGTTACCATTGAGACGGTAGAATGCCGCTTCGATCGCATTCTGTATCGTATGGAGGGACCCGTTTCGGCCGGGAGACGAATAAAGCGTGATTTCGCAACCTTCAGAATCACGGTCGCAAAAATTCAGCAAGCTAATCACACCGTCTATGTTGTTATTTTGCACCGCATACTGATCCACGACCACGATCACATTGGCATGGCTCGCAAGCCGTTGAAAGCGTTGCGTCCAAATATCCTCCCTCAATTCGCCCTGCTCGATAGGCTTTGCACTAAGGGTCTCACAATGGCCGAATCGCAAGGACGCATCTATATCCCAGAGCCTGACACCCTCCACGGATCCCAGACACATACTCTCGCCGTCTGGGATTCCCAAAATCGTGGCTTGACCATCTCCCAAGAGAGCGACCTCAAATTTTTCGTCTGGCACGGTCAGCGCATCAGCGGTTACCAGATTGTTCCAGTCGAACGCGCTTTCATCGGTGGGAATCCAGCGGTAACGGTTGCCGTTGTTCTTTGCTACGCTGGACCAAGCCACGGTCCACAATTTACGCGCACGAGGATTAAGTTCATGTAACCTCGCGATTATCGAACGATCGCTGCGCGCAGGGCAAGTCAAAATGCCGAACCGTTCCCAATTGACCAGCAGTCGTTTGACATGGCTTGGCGTTGCAGAATTGTTTATGGCTTGCGATTGAATCGCGAATGTCACGAGCATATTCCACTCCCAATCTAGGCCATTAACTCTTCGAAGCCTTCCTCAAAGAATCCGCCGGGCCATGGGTCTATGAAGTCCCCATTCTCATCAAGGCGGAGTTGGGTAATAGCACTTCCTTCGGTGTCGGAGGCATTAGGATCCACGTACAGGACGGACACGTCCGAATGTTTCAATTTACCTTCTCTGATGCCTCTCTGAATTCGGAGGATTATGAGTTCACTATGAGTTTCTATGATCCATTGCTTTTCTGATCTCCCAGAAATGGTTTCAATGAATAAGTCTGCCAAGTTAGCTTGCAACTTGGGGTGCAGGTGAATCTCTGGCTGTTCGACACACAATATCCGGCCTTCAACGCCCGTAAAGAAATCAACTCCCTCCACTATCACCGGTAGAATCTGGTTTATGCCAAATCCAACGTCTGGCAACGTTACGGCCGTGCCAGACTCGCGTTCGACGAGTACGACTGCAACGTGCTCCCCAGATACGGCTATATCGCCTACCTTGTGAATAGCCATTTGATATGGGATGCGGAACTCGTGAAACCAATTGTTCACCAGACGAATGAGACCTGGTTGGTAATACAACCTATGGTGAGTGAATTCGCCACGCAGGCCCGAAAAAAAGGTGTCCACGCCAGGAATCTTATAAAGTCTTTCGGGATAACTCCTTAACGGCCCCAAATACCTTACTGCACTCAATTGCGCCGAAAAAGATGATGGGATATTTTTCAGTTCTAGGATTTCCTCCCAGTTCAACCGCTCATCTATTGATTGGAGAAGTACCTCGTCAGGGTCACGAGCCAAAGCCCTCGCATTTGCACGTGCTCGGGGCAGGTCTCTATCCAATGGGAACAGTTCGTTCAATTGTTGCTCTGACATTTGCTCCAATTCTTCGTATTGGCGTAACGTATTGTTGGTTTCCAACACCCTTTCCCTTCCTCTTTCCCGAACGAGGCCTTGTTCGCGTTCGGGTAGGAGCGGCTCGTCGCGTTCCAGGAGCTTCTCAATTTCCAATAGTTTGAGCTGTGGCACAAATTGCCTGTCGTGAGCAAAATCCAAAATCTTGGTATGGTAGGTAACGTCCGGGGTTGACACCGAGGCGTGCCACCAACTCCCTATATCATTGGTCAATTCAGTTGAAATGAGTCTCTGTCCATCCCGCGTCACCTCATAAGTAGCTGTCGTCAATATCCCTGAATCCTCTAATTGTTCGTCACCTTTCTCGTCGAAGTCCGACACGCTGTCGAAAGCCAAACGAACGTTTAGATGATTTCCTCTGCTGTCGAATTTCAAGCTCAGAGCGAGTTGGTTGTCCAAGTTGTGCCGGTGAAGCAAAGCCGGGTAACTGCCCAAGTCTATGTATTCTCCTCTTGTTACTAGCCCCCAAATTGTGGAGGCGTTTCCTGCTTCCAGCGCCGACTGCTTGAGCATCAAGATCGCCTGTATGATCGAGCTCTTTCCGCCAGAATTGGGCCCGTAAATGAGGGTGATTTTTGACATCGGTGCTTTCTGTTCTACGTCGCCAAACGCTTTGAAATTCCTGATACCGACTTCCAACAGCATTGAGTGCCCCCGGGTTCGCATGTGTTCTGTCTAAGCGTGTTTACGTTACTCTCGATCGCCAGAATAGATCATGGGACTCTGCGTATGCAGGGATAGGCCGCCAAAGGAAACACCAGAAAACTGAAGGACCCTGGGTTGATGTAGCACCCGGCTCCTTCTCGTCATTGTAGATGGTGCCTGCAGTGATCGACCGCAATCGATTACGAAAAAGCGAGCAACCCCAATTGGCAAACAACGGGTTTCTGATAGCCTGTCATGCCTCTCCAAACACCAATGGAACCTCCGCTCCCAAATCCGCCGCCATCTCCTCCAACTGTTCCAGCGCGGCGCGCAGGTCCTCCATGATCTCCTCGGCGATGACGTCGGGCGGTGGCAGGTTTTCGGAATCTTCCAGGCTCTCGTCGCGTAGCCAGAAGATGTCCAGGTTGGCCTTGTCCCGCTGGGTCAGCTCGTCGTAGGTGAAGCGGCGGAACCGCTCGGACTCCTCCCGCTGCGTCCGATCGTCGGCGCAGTAGCAGGACACGAAGTCGTCCAGGTGCGCCCGGGTCAGCGGGTTGGTTTTCAGCGTGAAGTGCTGGTTGGTGCGCAGATCGTAGATCCACAGCTCCCGCGTCCACGGCGTCTCGCTGGCCGGCCTGCGGTCGAAGAACAGCACGTTGGCCTTGACCCCCTGGGCGTAGAACACGCCGGTGGGCAGCCGCAGCAGGGTGTGTGCGTCGCATTCATCGAGTAGCTTTCGGCGGATGGTCTCGCCGGCGCCGCCCTCGAACAGCACGTTGTCGGGCAGCACGATGGCCGCGCTGCCGTTCATATTCAGCAGCGTGCGGACGTGCTGCAGGAAGCTCAGCTGCCGGTTGCTGGTGGTGGCCCAGAAGTCGGGGCGCTCCACCGTCAGGCTCTGCCGCTCCGTCCGGCCCTCCTCGTTGACAAAGGTCAGCGTGGACGTGCGGCCGAAAGGCGGGTTGGTCAGCACCATGTCGTAGTTGACGCTGGTCGGCGCGCGCAGGCTGTCGTCAACCCTGATGTTGGTGCGGTCACCGCCGATGCCGTGCAGGTACAGGTTCATCACGCCCAGCCGCGCCGCGCTGTCCACGATCTCCCAGCCGTGCAGCGCGTCGTTGCGCAGAAAGTCCGACTGCTCACGGTTCATGGTCGGATGATGCTGGACGATATAGTCGTGGGCGGCCAGCAGGAACCCGCCGGTGCCGCAGGCCGGGTCGCAGATGGTCGTGCCCGTTCCGGGCCGCATAACGTCCACAATGGCCTGGATCAGCGGGCGCGGCGTGAAGTACTGGCCGGCGCCGGTCTTCACGTCCTGGGCGTTGCGCTCCAGCAGCGACTCGTAGGCGTCGCCCTTCACGTCAGCGCTGAGGCCGTGCCAGTTCTCGCTGTCGATGAGCTCCTTGACCAGCCGGGTCAGCATGGCCGGTTCCTGGATGCGGCTCTGGGCCTTGCCGAAGATCACCCCCAGCGTGCCCGGCTGGTGGGACAGGGTTTCCAGGATGTAGCGATAGTGGATTTCCAGCTCCGCGCCGTCCCGGGCCAGCAGGCTGGGCCAGTCGCAGCCCACGGGGATGGGCGGCGGCTGGTAGTCGGGCAGAATGGTGAAGGGCGGCTGGGTGCGCTCGTGCATCATCTTGAGGAAGATGAGATAGGTGAGCTGCTCCAGGTAGTCGCCGTAGGACAGGCCGGCGTTGCGCAGCACGTCGCAGTAGTTCCACAGCTTCTGGCCGATAGATGATGCAGTGGTCATGCGGATGCCTCTTCGAGAGCTAGTTGCGGCGGCACCTTTTGGACCCGCCGCCGGCGCGACGGCTGTTTTTTGCTTGCGGATGCCGCCGCCTGCTCCGCCTCCCGCTGGGCGCGGATGCGTTCCAGCAGGACCGACGCCGGCTCGTCGTCGGGATCCTGGGGCACCAGCTGGCCGGCGAAGGCGCGCTTGAGGATGCTCTGGCGTAGCCGCTCGGCTCGTTGCAGGCTGGCCTCCACCGCCGCCGCCGCCTGCTGGATTACCGACAGCCGCCGTTCCACCTCCGCTACGATGCGGCGCTGATCCGCGAGGGGCGGAATCCCAACGACCCATGTTTCGGCTCGCTGTGCGCCCAAGTGATGGATACCTACGCCTCTGGCCGCACGACCCAGCGCCCCTGACCGCGCATCGGATAACAGGTGATAAAACAGATAAGGGATTACATCAGATGCTACCCTGACACGTATCAACGTGTTCTGAAAACAACAGCCGTCTACTTCGCTGTTCCAGACTGCGGGTTTACCTACCTCGTCTGCGGTTCCCGATGCTTCGGAAAGTAAAATATCACCGGTCAACAATCCGTAGGTTTCGTATTCCGCCGACGTGAAGTCCATCTCTTTGACGTCTGATAGGTCTAGGCCGTCCCATGTGACGTTAGCCGCCCGCATATAGGGGCGCATGTTTGGTCCGGTGGCTCGTTTAGGCGACCGTTGCCGGCCCAACCGCACCTCACCGAGCTGAGCTAGAGTTGCCCACCCCCACCCTTCCGGCAACGGTGGCAGGTCGGACGTGTCAGGCGCGGCCGGCTCCTTGTACTTGCCCCGCCGTTTCTCCTGGGTCTGCCAGCGCGACCGCCTTTCCGCCAAGATGCGCTCCAGCAGGACATCGGCCGGCTCGTACTCCCGAGCCTCGGCGCGGGCCAGTTCTGCCTCGGTGGGCACCAGCTCGCCGGAGCACGCTGCCCGCAGGACGCTGGCCCGGTAGCGTTTCAGGTTCGCCTGCGTCCGCCGCAGCGCCGCCACCGACGCATCCAGGCGCGTGAACTGCTTCTCAATCTCCGCCACGATGCGACGCTGTTCGGGGAAGGGCGGGAGTGGAAATATGGCATCGCTCAGAAAACCGGGAGGCACACGCAGTTGCCCCGCCGTGCCCGCCATATTCCTCTGTGCTTCTTTACGAAACTCTTCTCGCAACAAAAAATACGCCAAGTATTCGTTGGAAAGCGCATCCGACGCACGCACCACGTGGAACTCAGTAGATCCGCAACCTGAACCATTGGTTAGACCCTTCGCTATCGCAATCTTCCCGTTTTCCATGCACGGGGTAATCTTGGCGAACAGTACGTCGCCCTCTGAAAACCGTGTGTAACCCTTGCGAACCTCGCTGTACTTCCTCACCTGCGAAGCATCCATCAGGCCAGTGCCGGCCTCTACAGCCGCCATCGGGACGAAAGATATGGGACAGTCGCCAACGATAGGATTCGTGAACGTCCGCGGGTTAACGGCGCATACGTCGGCAAGGGCGGCAGCCGACCATCCTCGAGGCAGATCTCGTTGTTGAGAATTCAGTGTCATCGACCGGTCTAAACGACGGCTCGTTACGACACGAAAGGCGCCGGGGCTGGTACTTCTACTTCCACCGCGGCGCACGTCGCTTTGGGGATGGGGTCTCCGTCCTCAACCATGCCTTCCAGGTGGAAGACGGCAGCCTCCTGGATGAGGTCCCGGGTTTCCTCAAAGGTATCGGCGGCCGCAATGCAGCCTGGTATGTCGGGCAGATGCGCCGAATACCCGTTGCCGGTTTTGACGATAAGCGCCACGTATTTCATCGGTATTCCCTCCTGTCCAGTCCCGCCTGGTCGAGGATGCTGTACCACGTTCGGATATCCAGTTCCTTACCGGGGTTCCCTGCGATTGTCACCCGACCCGGCTTTTCGGGGTGCCTGTATTGGCGATGGCTGCCTTTAGTCCTCACCCGGAACCAGCCGTCCTGTTCAACCATGCGGATCGCTTCACGTACTCTGGGAGGCATACGGCGGTTCCGTGATGGCCAACTCGACTTCGGCGACCGTGGTCATTTCCTTTTCTCCCCTTGCGCCAGGAGTCCCATCAGCTTGCGGTTGCGCTCCAAGCTGTGCCGGAAATGCGCGACCGCGTCGGGCTGCACATCATTGCTGCTCTTGCATTCGACATAAAGACGGATTGCGTCTTCCAGCACCGCCCCAAAATCCTGTCCTTCAGCGCGGGCTATCTCCCTTATTGAGGCCAGCAACTCAGGTGGTGCCTGCCCGGAGAATGGTTCTTTCGCGGTAACCATCCGGTTCTCTCCCAAATTATCGTGATGCCATTCTGCGGGTGACCGCGTTGGCGGGTCAAGGCTGACTGGCTACGTCACCAGCTCCAGGTTCAGCTCCTCTATGATGGCCTGCAAATCGTCGCCGAACAAGTCGTAGGCTGCAATCAAACCGCCCCGTTGGTCTAACGGCGAGTTCTGAAGGTCTCGCATCTCCGCGCTCACGTTGCCGGCGATGCGGTCGCGGATGGCCTCCAGCCACCACCGTTGCTCGTCGGTGAACTCCCGCCCCGCGGTTTCCTGCATGGCCAGCCAGCCTTCGAACCGTTGGTTCACATGGTCAGCGAACGGGGCCAGCTCGTCGGCCTCGCCGGTGGCATAGCGCACCAGCGCGACGATGTCCGCCAGTTGCCGTTGACCGGAGCCACGCACCTTGGACTCGTCGAGTCGCTGGTACGCCTGCCACAGCCGCTCGGTGGTCCACGACCGGGGCGGCGCCTGCATGGCATCGGCCAGCGCGCGGATGTCGTCCAGGTGCAGCCGTTGCCGGTAGGGCCGCTCGTACAGCACCTGCAACGCAGTGATCTCATCCCGGTTCTCCTCGATGAACCAGCGGAAGGACTGAATCTCGATCTGGGCGGCATCCTCGGTGAAGCCGGCTTCCAGAACCACGTCCTTGCTCACGGTATCAATGGTCTGCTCGTGAGACTGGTGGATCGTCTCCAACCGCTGGCGCAGTTTAGGATTGGATGCGAAGGGTGCTGCGGCGTCTTCCCGCAGTTTCTTCTCCGCATCGTCGATCGCCTCGGACGGCGGTTCGTCCAGGCCGGTAGCCTCCTTCGCTGCTTCCAGCGCGGCATCGGGATCGGTGGCCCGCACCAGGTTGGCGATGAGGGTTTGCAGGGAGACGCCTTCAGCTGCAGTTTCTATGGCTTCGCGTTCCGCTGGCGATATCTTGCGTGAAAGGCGCGCCAAACGGCTGGCCAGCGATGACAGATGGTCGGGCTCGCGGCTGCCCTTGGCGATGAGGTCCAAGAGTTGCCCGAAGGTCTTCGTGGGTTCGCGCTCCAGCGAGTAGGAGTCCGACAGCTCCGACTCCGTAACGCCCACCGCGTCAATGATGACGAAACGGTCTTTGTTGGGCGCGTCGGGCGTGACTGCGTTGAAATCGGTGGGCGAGATCACGCGCACGCCGCGACCCTTCATCTGCTCGAAGAAGTTGCGACTCTGCACGTTGCGCATGAAAAACACGACCTCAACGGGCTTGATATCGGTGCCAGTGGCGATCATGTCCACCGTCACCACGATGCGCGGGTGGTAGCTGTTGCGAAACGTCGCAATCAGGCTCTCCGGATTCACCCCGGTTGTGCGGTACGTGATCTTCTGGCAGAACTCGTTGCCCTTGCCGAACTCCGTTCGCACGATGTCCACGATGTCGTCGGCGTGGCTGTCGTCCTTGGCGAAGATGATGGTCTTGGGCACCTCGGTACGACCGGGGAATATCTCGGTGAACAGCTTGTCTCGGAACGTGCGGATGACGGTGCGGATCTGGTCCTCCGCCACCACGTCTCGATCAAGCTGGTTGGGTCTGTAGGTCAGATCCTCGTCCAACTCTTCGGCCCATCGCGCCTTCTTGGCCTGGCGGTTGCGGCGGTCTATATGCTGACCCGCCTCAACGCTCGATCCCTCCTCAGTGATCTGCGTGCGGATGCGGTAGATATCCGAATCGACGTTTACGCCGTCGGCCACGGCTTCCTCGTGCGTGTACTCCATCACCAGGTTCTGCTGGAAGAACCCAAATGTCAGCGCGGAAGGGGTCGCGGTGAGGCCGATGAGGAAGGCGTCGAAGTACTCCAGTACCTGCCGCCAAAGGTTGTAGATGGAGCGGTGGCACTCGTCGGTGATGATGAAGTCAAAAGTGTCGATTGAGATGTCGGGGTTGTACTCCACGGTGCCCGGCTGTGAGTTGACCTGGGCGAAGTCGAAGCCGGACAGTTCCTCCTTCTCCGGTTCGAGATCTTCTCCCCGTAGCATGGAATACACCCGCTGGATGGTCGAAATGCACACCCGACTCACTGGGTCGATGCGTGCCGAGTCCATCAGCTGGACGTTGTACAACTCGGTGAACTTCCGGTTTTCCTCAGGCGTGCTGAACCCCTGGAACTCCCGCAGGGTCTGGCGGCCCAGGTTGTTGCGGTCCACCAGGAACAGCACACGCTTGGCTCCCGCGTGCTTGATGAGCCGGTACACCAGGTTGCAGGCGGTGAAGGTCTTACCGCTGCCGGTGGCCATCTGAATCAGAGCGCGCGGCCGGCCTTCGGCCAGCGACTGCTCCAGATTGAGGATGGCGCGTTCCTGCACCGGCCACAGAGCCGACGCGTCCAAGACCGGCATGGTTCGCAAGCTCCGGCGCAGGTTGGATTGGGTCGACGATGTCGTTCCTGAACCGACCCACCGCATCAGTGTGTCCGGCGTGTGGAAAGCGAACACGTTGCGACTGCGGGGTTCCGGGTCCAGCAGGTTGGTGAACCGTGTCTCCACCCCGGTGGTCTCGTAGATGAAAGGTAGCGGTTTACAGTGTGCGGGCAGGATGTCCGGTAACCCGTCGCTGTACTTGTGCGATTGGGTCTCCACACCGGTGAGGGTGTAGCCGGCCGGCTTGGCCTCGACCACGCCGGCCGCCTTGCCATCAACGTACAGTAAGTAATCGGCAGTACCGTGGCCCGGTTTCAGTCCAAACTCGCGCACCGCAACGCCGCTAGGGGCGGACAGGTTGACCGAGCCGGCGTCCTGCACCGCCCATCCCGCCTGCTCCAGGAGGTTGTCAATTTGGATGCGGGCCTTCTGCTCCAGTGTCATACTCACTCAGTCGACGGTAAACCCAATCTATAAGATCGCATTGCCACCATCGTAGCCAATCGCCGGGCAGCAGTCCACCGCCGTGCCAGTCGAGGCCATCGGGACCCCGCGTTGCCTCATCGAGGCATGTTACCGAGACTTTAGCGCCTGGGGAGCAAAGCCTCAGCGGGAAAACTCACCGTCGAATCGCGGCGATCCGTCCAGCGCCCCTCCGGCGTCTTCACCGCCAAACTCCAGCAGATCCACAGCCTGCTCGTATCGCTCTTCTTCATACCCGTCCGGGTCAATCGCCTGGTACATGCGGTCAATGGCCTCGTGGGGAAGTCCGGCAGCGCGGGCCTCTCCCAGCAGGATGCTCACAGTAGTGTCGTCTGTCGACGGCGGAGTTACGCCCAACGCTTCCGCTTCATGACCCATGGCCGCCGCCAGCCTGGCCAGCTTCACCGAGTCCAGCCCCTGCCGCCGTGCCGTCGTGATGATCGCCCGCGCCTGCCTCAGCGTGGCGAATTCGGTGTCGAAGTCCGAGTTCCGCAACAGGTGTTCCGATACGTCCGGTTCATCCCGCGCCACCGCCGCCAGAACGTCCAGCATGGCGCCATGGCGTAGGTCCTGCTCTTGCAGCGCCGACACGAACTCGCTGAAGCGATCTATCGCCACGTCGTGTAGACCGGCGTCGGCCAGGTCTGACATCACCAGGGCATACGGCAGCAGGAGGTCCGACCATGCCTCCTCTTCCGGACCCATTGCCAACAGCGCGCCAATCACCCGGTCAACCTGCTGCTCAGCGGCCGCCGCCGGGAACCCCATCGGGTAGGTGTCCAGTATCGACTGGACCACTTTGGCCTCGCGGTAGTAGTAGACGATGTACAGTCCGCCCTCGGCGTGCGGCGGGTTGGGGTCCCACTCGTCGAAGCGTCCGCTGTGGAAGTCAGCCGGTCCAACCACCAGGCGGCCGCGCGTTCGGTCACCGCGGGCAGTCCCTGCATGGCGGGCCGGATTTCCATCGGCAGGTCCTGGTTGAATTCGCGCAAATCCGCAGCCACCGTTTCCGCCAGCAGCGCCCCGCGGGCGTCGGTCAGCCCGTCGTCCAGGTCGGGAATAGCGGTGTCCTCAAGACGTTCCCGGCTTTCCTCGGCCTCTGTCGCCAGTTGGACCAGCACCACCAGGTAGGCTTCGCCCATGAGGTCCCCTTGCGGAAGCTCGGCCCGCTGGCGGCGGAACAGTCTCACCACCTGGAGGCTGGTGATGCACGCGAAGCGGGCAGCGTACCAGGGCTCGGCATCATGGTCCGCAACCTCCGGCGCCGGTCGCTGCCGGAGCCGCGCCGCAGCGTCATTCAAACGCCCCATCAAACTGATGCGCCGCTCCGTCTCCGCTGCTGACATGGGCGTCTCCTCGCCCTGGTCCTGCTGACCCACTGCCCTTCCGACCATCGCGCCGGAGAGTTCGCTTTCCTTCTCCAGCATCAGGCCGGTCAACGCCAGCAGAGCCCCATCGGCTTCCGGCGAGTCGTGATGTCTGCCGCTTTCCACGGTATCCAGCCCAGCGCTGACCTGCTCCATGGTCGCTTCGCGGAAAGCCGTGCGCCACGCCCGTCGGTGAGGCGAGCGCTCGCGGTCAATCTCGCACCGCTCACAATCGCAGTAGGCCGGGTTGGCATTCATGGACTCGCCTCCAGTTTGATGGGCCCGGTTGGGACGGCGTTGTGGGAAACCGGATTACCCCGGCATAATGGCCGCACGCCGCGCGGGCCAGCTATATTTCGCATCAATCCGTCCGCAGGGCGAACAGTAGTGAGGCAGCCAACGGGTGAGCATACGTGCCCAATTCTACCTTGGCAGACTTCATTAGCAACTCTGCCATTCGAACGGCGAGTTTCGACGGCGCAATGGCGCCGGTAGCGGTTCATGCAATCTTTTGTCGCCAGCCCGACTAGGAATGGACCCTGCTCTGGCACGGCGTGGAATTCCAGCAACTCGGTTCCGTTTGAAATTGGGTGGTCATTGGTTTACTATCGCCCGCAGCTTTGATACCGGGGATTTTTGGCGCGGTAGTGCGACGAACGGCAGGCGATCGTGCCTTACACGCACTTTCACAACTGGTCAATTCACACTCACCATCGCCGGCCTAAAGGCGGCAATCACGATCGCGCCATCCGCCGGAGGCAAAGACCTTGGCGCATTGGTTTCGTGGTGATCATTGTTGCGGCGATGCTCGGCGGTGCGGGTTGGCTCATACGATGGGAGCACGAAAACAACACCATCCAGTCGGCCGCAACCGATGCGCTGGAGGCCCAATCAGCCCGGCAGCAAGCGCAGCGTGAAACGCGAGTTGCTGAAGATGCTACACGACAAGAGCAGCACGAGCGGAAGGTGGTTGAGCTCATCAATGATGAACGCGCTCAACGTGGGATAGGGACGTTGACTTGGGATGCTCGGCTACAAGCCATCGCCCGGGCGCACAGCAGGGACATGGCGGATAACGACTATTTCTCCCATACCAACAAAGCGGGTCAGAGCCATCGCGAACGCGCACTGGATGCGGGCTATCAATGCCGCAACCGGGTTTGGGGCGGAGTAGCGGAAAATATCTATTTCGGCACTACCGGGTATCGGAGCCCGCAGTCTGCCGTCACCAGTTGGCTGGGGAGTCCAGGACACCGCAGAGCGATGCTGGATGGAACATTCCAAAAGGCCGCCATCGGTATCCACGACGGATATTTGAGCGGATACGGGGACGGGTATTACACAACCTTAATGCTGTGCTGAGCCGCCGTATTATCGGCTGCACCGGTGCGTTCAGTGGACGTTAGCGGGGGGTGATCGATGCCTCAGAAAAAACGTCGAGATACCCTGCCGGACCGGGCGGTGATACGGCTGCTTGTGTCCAGCAACCCAAAGCGGCGCCGTGGCGCCGCTTACGGACGGTTCGAACGATATCGGGATGGCATGACGGTGGGAGAATACCGGGAAACCGTCGGATACAAAAAGGCCAACGCTGATCTGTGGTATGACCAGGATCATGGTTTTATCCGCGTCGTCTAATTACATTGCTTGGTGCCAAAGGACCGTCCGTCAATTGCTCGGGTCCGCTGGAAGGTGTTTTCCCCAATGTCGGATCAATGCCGTGGTTTAGAGCCCCCGCAAAGTATGGAGCCCGCTAAGCACATGTAATCTGAGGAGAACCCATGAATTCGATAATCCAGGGCACTGTCGCTGGTTTAATCGCCGCTTTGGCAGCTACTGCGATTTTGGGCATTGCTAGTTTCGGTCATAATTGGTGGGCTAAGCACCAAGATGTGAAATATCTTCGCAGCCTATTGTCGGATGGACAGCAGCGAGTGATGGCAGCTGAAGACACGTTCCACAGCGGCATGAACGCAACGATGCCTGCTGACGTCCTCCGCGCCGCACAATACAACTATATGATGAAGGAAGTCGGTCTCGCATTGGAAAGATGGACCGTTCATTTGTCTCATAACCAGAAGAAGGATATATACGACGCCTTGGACTGGTATAACCAATCTGGTTTGCACGCCGTGAAAAGGAACGGACAGGTGCAATTCATAGACCTCCCCGACGGGAGGTGGCCTACCACCGCCATGTCAGCGGAAGAGGCCAAGAGACGGTTTGAGAACCTGCGAGCCATCAAGTGGTTGAAGTTGCGGTAAAGCCGCCGGCCTCGAGCATCGGCGGCATCCTGCCCGTCGCGTACGCCTCCTCAACCTGAGGCGCCAACCACTGTCCCACCGTTCCGCCGTCTGGCACCACGATGTTGGCCAGGAACTCGCTCTCCAACGTCGTGAGGCCGGACTCCACCGCCTCCAACTTGGCCCGGATGATCAGGAGCAACGCCCGCCAGCGCTGCCTGCAAGCCTGCTCCCACGCCGACTGCTGAGCGACGGCCGTCCGCCTGGCCTTCCGCAGGGTGAGGGCGAAGTCGTCGATCGGCGGGATCGGGTCGATTCCGGTATGGGCAGGATCGTACGCTAGGGGGAGTGATGCCGGTTGAGTGTGCGATAGACGGTTGGTCTTGAGACGGAGAAGAGCTCGGCGAGGTCGCTGATGGAATACTCGCCGATGGCGTGCATGCGGCAGAGTTCCCGCTGCCGTCGATCGGACAACTTGGGCTGCTTGCCGCGCAACTTCCCCCGAGCGCGCGGGCGATGGCCATGCCCTCGCGGGTGCGCATGCGGATGAGATCGGCCTCGAACTCGGCGAAGGCGGCGAGGATATTGAAGAACATCTTTCCCATGGGATCGTCCGGGTCGTAGAGCGCCCGGCCCAGGGCCAGTTTCACGCCGCGTTCCCGCAGCCGGTCGGCGATGGCGCGCGCATCCGGGACAGACCTGGCCAGGCGGTCGAGTTTGGGCACGATCAGGGTGTCGCCGGAGCGCACGGCGGCGAGGGCCTGGTCGAGGCCGGGTCGGGCGCGGTTCTGCCGGTGAGGCCGTGATCAGTGTAGATGCGATCCTCGGCGACGCCGAGTTCCAGGAGGGCCTGGCGCTGGGCAGCCAGATCCTGCCGGTCGGTGGAACAGCGGGCGTATCCGATGAGGGTTGCGGTCATGGGGGAAGTACACGAATAGGGTCCCGCATCCGCAATAATTACCGTACTATTCATATGAGACGCTCCTGGTGCCGGTCTGGCGGAGGTCGGAGCGACGGTCTGGGCCGTACGCTGGACGTTCCCCTTACGGACAGCGCCGCGCATGGCGGGATGAACGAATAACGGAGCGCAACTGGTGGCCGGACATCCTGCGGGTTGCTGCCACCCCTGACCAGCGGCGCCCAGCCTCCCAGCCAGCTGCTGCGAAAGTTCGCGGCCTATCCGCGCCAGCACGAACTGGCCGTCACTCTCCGCGAAATCGGACGGGTCGAACGCACCCTCTTCATCGTCGACTGGATGCTCGACGCCGATATGCAGCGTCGAGCCAACACCGGCCTGAACAAGGGCGAGGCTCATCACGCGCTCAAGAACGCCCTCCACATCGCGCGCCAGGGCGAAATCCGCGACCGCTCCAGCGAGGGCCAGCATTACCGCATGCCCGGGCTCAACCTGCTCGCCGCCATCGTCGTTTACTGGAACACCGCCCACCTCGGCGGAGCGGTTGGACAGCGGAAACACGCCGGGCCGACCGTCGAGCCCGAGCTCCTGGCCCACATCTCACCCCTGGGATGGGCCCGCATCCTGCTGACCGGCGAATACCGGTGGCCAAAGCGCCGATAGCGACCTTAGCGTACGATTCTGCCCCCTACCGGAATCGACCCCTTCCTGCGGTAGTTGAGCACCCTGAGCCCCAGCGGGAGTAGAGCTGGTTACCTCCGACGCTCACTAGGGGCTGAAAATGCCATCGCCGCGGTGTTCGCTGGGGCCAACTAGCAGCGCTGCCGCACCCACCTCATGATCAAACTCTGCTCGCGTTGGGGGGACGGTCGGCACCACCGGTCGCTCAGCGTCAGTAGTTCGCAGATTTCTACCGAAAGTCTGACAACAGATGACATTTCTCCCGCTTATAGACCCCAAGCATCTTTGAGGATGAGGTACTCTTGTTGATAGCCATGCGTCCGCAGATGTTCCAAGTAAACCTCTCGTGGGGGTATGTTACTGTAGTATGGGACCGAGCCCCTGGAAAGCCCTCCGCCAGTTCCCCTGGAAAGCCCTCCGCCAGTTCCCCTGGAAAGCCCTCCGCCAGTTCCCCTGGAAAGCCCTCCGCCAGTTCCCCTGGAAAGCCCCCCGCCAGGGCTCTTGTTCAGTCCCCCACCAGTTCCCGTGGAACTATTCCGTGACCATCCTTTTGACATAATTCCGCATTACCTCCTAGCTGAGTGCCGCTCCGCGAATCATACTACGGCAATCAAGCCGAATCGGGCGACCATTTACATTGCCAGTCATCGCACACAGGACACCCGCCCACGGCAATCCCGACCTTCTTCGATTTGCACAACGCTCGTTACGTGAAGTAGTTTGTTGGGGACTGCAACCGCCAGCGCGACTCCGTTTTCCGCCGCCCTCTATAAGACAACGTCGAATTTAGGCGTGGTATATGCTTCAGACCAAGCGTCCTACCCTGTCGAACGGTACCTCGGCAATGCTCCGGTAGATATCGACCACTTCGTCATTGAATTCAAACCGATTGGCGAGCGTGTCCACAACCACTTGGACTATCAGGGACGCGCATCCTATCACCGAAGCGGGCGGAGCGTTGTTGACCGGGGCCGAGCACCCCAGTGCGGGCGTCGCGAAGTCGTTACGTCCATCACCTCCGGGGATAACAGGATATTTGGCGCCTTCCTCCCTGAGGTGGATCGGAGTATCCCCTGCCAACACTTGACGCTGCACCCGTGCCACACTGCCCCCACGGTAAAGCGCACCGGATACCAGTGGCTTTCTCCATTTCTCGGCGACCATGGCCAACGCAGGTACGAATGCATCGTTGCCAGTAGCGTCGATCACGATATCCGCGCTCGAGATGAGTTCACATATCCTACCGGGAGTCATCGGAGCTTCCGGAAACTCGCCAACCTCGGTCCAGGGAGCGTGCTTTTCAATCACGTGATGGACAGCTTGCACCTTGGGCTTGCCCACCTGGTCATGGCCCGCGACGTGTCTGACCACGTTCTCGGGTAAAAGTACGTCGCCGTCCACGATGTCCAAGTGGCCGAGCCCGCTTTCCGCGAGCGTGGTCCCAACGTAACCTCCCAGAGCGCCGGCCCCGAACATAGTTGCCCTGATGGTCCGCAGCACCGGCGCGTCAGGGCCCGCGCGCGCGATCAGGTTGTTTTCATCGGTTGGTCCTGGCTGCAATGCGATCGCCTCCACATCATTATTCATTCCTGCACACGCCATCACCAGCGCGTCTTTCGCTTCGTACCGCTCCCAACAGAATAGGATGAAATCCACTCCGCCGCTGGATACGAACGGTTCAGGCCTACGCCGGTCGTCCAATTGGCGCCTTAGCGGTTTGGCTTGGGCCCGGGATAGGCACCGGAACACTTCCGAAAGCTGACGGGGCGGCGGGGTGGTCAATCGGCTCGGGTGGAACCAGAGGCCGCGCAGATGATTCGACGACCTGGCGCGCCCCGGACCCACATCGATCCTTGGTGGAGCCCGGTTCACAACACCATGCAGATCTCCCCAACCGCCTCTGTGGATGCCGAGCTCATCACGGTCGAAGGTTACAACGATGGGCAGTTTCCTCTGAAAGTTCAGGAAAGCGTCATATCCCAAGTCATCGCCTTCCCAGCCATGCTCTGCACTCTCGCACCATTCCTCAATACGCGAGAAAAATCCCTCTGCAGTCTCCCAATCGCGGCTGGAATCTCCGTCCTGCCACATACAGACAAACCCACCAAGCGTGGAGTGGTTGGTGTCAAGGCCATCGACGAACAGGGCCGGAGGCCGAAATGGCCATCCTTCCACGATCATGATATCCATGGTCGTTGCCGCGGTCAGGGGCGCAAACGCCTCATGGATCGGGCCGCGCCAGCGCGATTGATTCACAGCCGATACCGGAGCGAAGCCGGCCGCCTTCAGATCGCACTCGAACGCTTCTAACGACTCCATGTGGAAATGGTCGTCCGTCATGGCGCTTATCCGAACCTGCGCGCCTCATTCGGCCGCTGGGCTACCGGTGTGGAACCAGCACCAGCTGCGGCGGTGCGGGCGCTACGCCCCGAGCCTTGGCCAGCACGGTTTCCGCTCCCGACCGCGTTGGATCCTCCACCACCAGAACTCCCGCCTTTGCCGAAGCTATCGCCGAACAGTTCCTGCCAGATCTTGATGGCCTTCTCAGCCGAAGGCTCAGCTTTCGCTCGCTTCGCGGTTCCCGCGTAAGACTGGACTCGGTTCCTGAAGTTGGCGTATTTACGCTGGTCCCAGTGCCGGTTGAAGTTCTCCGTCGGCAGCACCGGATTCTTGATCTCCGGCATATTGGGGTGCTGCTGCAGGTAGTTGTCCATCCGGGACAGGACGGTCTCCAGCGTGTCGGCCACCGTGCTCACCGCCGCGGTTCCTTTATCGGACGCCTTGATAGTGTTGCCGGCCAGGGTGGTCAGGAGAATCGACTTGGCGGTAAAGCTGTTCTTGTGGTCCCGAAGGTGCTTGAGCAACCTGACCACTCGCTTCAGATTGCCACCGGTGATGCGATTCTTTTCGTTGAACCAGTCGCGGTATCCGGTACCGTCAGTTTCTTCGAATTTGTTGTCAACCCGGTTGCAGACGTAGTGCTTACCACCGCTGGTCACCCGGGGTACTGTGTCGAGGTGAAAATCGCCGGCGTAGTCGACGGTCACGCACCTGGTCTTGAGCCTGAGCTTGTCGACGTAGTTCTTGTTACCAGCCAGCGTCTTGTTAATCGCGTGGACGTAGTCTTTGGCTTCCCACTTGGGGTTCGGGTTCATCACGATCTGGATGTCGGCATCATACTCATCGTTGTCGTCCACCGGCTTGATGAGTGTACCCAGGGCATAGGACCCCTGCTTGTCCATTGTTTGGTACCCAGGCAGGTTGTCCTTGAGATAGTCGTTCACCGCGCCCACGGATGTTTCCAGTCGGTCCAGCCGGCTCTGATTTAGGTTCACCTCATCCCTGAGAAACTCGGCGAACTGCTGAATATTCTTGGTCAATGTCCTTACTCCTTACAGTTATGCCAACGCCGTGAATGGCGCCGAAATGTGAGTTAAAAACGCCGCCGAAATCCGGTCGGCGTACTGCTCCGCGACGGCGCATGCTTCATCCGGCAGCAACCGTCTGGCCTTCTCCCAATCGTCCAGATCGACGCGCTCGGCTCCTTCCAGTCGATCCAGACGCGTAACCTTGTCGCGACCGATCAGCAGCCCAGCCTGATTGACCGCGGTGAGGGACTGGTAGTGCATGGCCACGTAGATGATCTCACGCCATTGAAACTGCCCGGCTCCGGCCGCCTGCTTGCTGCCAATCCGAAAACCGTCCTGTCCGCACCCGATGCTCAGGATCGCGATGTTCTCCCGTTGTACCGTGAAGCAGGTCAGAGCTTCGACCAAACCCATCATGGTCGGATTGTTAGCCCAGATGCCCCCGTCCAGGAGGATGTACCCATCTTGAACCACCGGCTTCAGGTAGGTAGGAGCTGCCGAAGTCGCGGCCGCCACCTCGGCCATGGGCTTGTCGCCGTCCAGGAAATACCCGGGATGGTGGGGAGTCTTATACACCGCGGGGTCTCCATGCTTGGCCTCGGTCGCCGGTATCAGCAACCGATATCTGGATTCCCGAAGGGTTATCTCCCCCAGAGTCTCACGAAGCAGTTCATCCAGGGCGGCCCGATCGTATCGATTGCGCGACAACCGACTCAGTAATCGCTGACCGCTCGCACGTTGCTCCGGAGGAAACACACGGTGGCCCTCGTTGACGTACAGATCCAGCAGAGAGCGCGCCGTCAGTCCAGCGCCCAACCCCAGGGCTATGATCCCACCGGTCGAGGTGCCGGCAATCAGGTCGAAGTAGTCGCCGATTGGCTGACCGTCAAGGCAGTTCTCCTCCAGATAGGCCAGGATCGCCACCGGGAAAATGCCCTTGATGCCGCCGCCATCAATCGACAGGATCCTGAATGTGGCGTCGTCGGGCCAAGGCAATGGTTCCCGACGGGTCTGCAGGATCGTAGCCGACCTGCGTGCTGGTTTATCGCGCTCTGCATTCATGACATAAAAACCGAAATCAGCGGATACGCTAATCAGCGTAGCACAGCCCGCAAAAAATGCAAGCCACTTACTTCAATCCCAGCGACCGTTCCTCAGGCCTGTCCGTCAGGTATCCCAACTGCGCCAGCCTCACCCTCGCCGCATCATTCGAGACTTCAAACTGGCCCGCTATCCTGGCGATGAGATCTGCCCCTTTGACAGACGCGGTTGGAACTGACCCAAAAGTACCCCATGCGTCAAAGGTCATCTGGACCAACCGTCCGAGTCGCGTGACCGGCATCAGGATGGCTCCCGATACGTACCCGGCCTGCCACTCCATCCAATCGACGCCGGATCCCCCGCTGTCTCCCGGCCTTTTACACCTGGGCCCGGGCGCTTCCTCCTCATCCGGGAAAAGCCTGGGCTGATCGAATGGCCACAACCTCGCGTGCAACTTCACGTGGCCGAACTCGTGGGTGAGGGTCGTCCGCAACCGGTGTTCCCGGTGGCTTGCATCGGCCAGCTCCTGGGAGATTTTCACCACGGGTTTCTGGTCAGGATAAAACAGGGTCAGCCCCTGTACCTCCTCACCCTCCTCGCCTTCCTCACTGAGGTCGGCGTACTGGTCCAAGTCGGACGTATCACATTCGATCATGACGGTCAGGTCCTGAGTCGACACCGGGAACTCAGCCTTCCCGTACGTCTCCAGCAGGAAGCCAACGATCCATTCCTCGCTCAGGCTATCCAGCTCCTCCTGACGATAATAAGGCCGCTCCGGAAAGCGGCCCGTCCGATCTTTGATCCATCTGATCGAGTTAGCGCTCATCGGCTCCGGCCACTCAGGTTGCGCCGGAAGGCCTTCATGGCAGTTGTGATGCCTTCCCGGTCACGCGACATCTCGAGCATATCCGAGGGGAACCTCCCCGCCAGAAAGAGCAGATAGTCCAAGTCCAAGTCCAAGGTATCCGCCAACTGGCGAACGATATGTTCGCTGGGAGGATTGCGCCGGTCATGCTCAATATCGTTCAGATATTGAGCCGAGATGGCCTGGCCGTCCTCCTTCAAGGTTTCGGCCGCTACCTGCTTCTGGCTCAGTTTTCTGTCCTTGCGGGCCTGTGTGATTGCTTCTCCGAATGTCATAACGCCCGCTCCTCAATGCTGGTTCCACCACACCGCACCCCCGCAGTGGGACACTGGCAACCGTGATCTACATAGAGCGTAACACCTGCCCGGAGGGCGGTGTGCAACCTCCCAACACAACCGGTCAGTGGCATTCGAGACCTCTCCTGCCCGTCGATGTATTGCTACTGAACACGACGAGCGCCTCACCATCACGATTGCCGCCAAGAATACCAACGGGGTGGATTCACGTAAAGACCGATCCCGCCCGCCAGCCCTGTCATCCCAACCAACTACAGCGCCGGTATCGCACGCGGATTATCGGGAGCTGTCCCCGAACAGTTCCTGCCAGAGTTTGACGGCCTCCTCAGCCGAGGGCTTGGCTTTCGCCTGCTGCGCCGTCTGTGCGTACGATTGGATCCGGTCCCTGAAATTGGCGTACCTCCGCTGGTCCCAGTACCGGTTGAAGTTCTCCGTAGGCAGCACCGGATTCTTGATCTCCGGCAAATTGGGATGCTGTTGCAGGTAATCGTTCATCCGGGAGAGGACGGTCTCCAGCGTGTCGGCCACCGTGCTCACCGCCGCGGTTCCTTTATCAGACTCCCGAATCATGTTGCCGGAGAGAGTCGTCAACATGATCGACTTGGCGGTGAAACTGCTCTTGTGGTCCCGGAGGTATTTGAGCAGTCTGACCACTCGCTTCAGGTTGCCGCCTGTGATGAGATCCTTTTCATTGAACCAGTCGCGGTACCTATTACCGTCCGTCTCCTCGAACTTGTTGTCGATCCGGTTGCAGACGTAATGCTTACCTTCGATGGTCACCCGAGGAACCACATCCAGGTGAAAGTCGCCGGCGTAAGCGACCGTTACGCACCTGGTCTTGAGCCGGAGCTTATCGGCATACGTCTTGTTGCCAGCCAAGGTACGGTTGATCGCGAGGACATAGTCCTTCGGTTCCCACTTAGGATGCAGGTCCATCACGATTTGGATATCGGCATCATACTCATCGCCGCCGTCCACCGGCTTGATGAGCGTATCCAGGGCGTAAGAGCCCTGCCTCTCCATCTTCTGGTATCCGGTCAGGTTGTCTTTAAGGTAGCCGTTCACCGCTCCCACGGCAGTTCCCAATCGGTCCAGACGGCTCTGGTTGAGATTCACTTCGTTCTGCAGTTTCCTGGACGTCAACTCGGCACTACTAGTTGCCTCCCTCAACAGCATATCGAAGCTGATCCCAGCCAAATCGCGCCGAACATCTTTCGCAACCGCATGCACTTCCTTGGCGACGTGCGTCTCCTGGCCTTGCTCTTGCTGCAGAGCGGTAATCAAGGGCAGCAGCAAACCTGCCGCCGGTGATGCCTGTATGAGTTCCAGAGCGCGGGCCACACCGAATATCACAGACAATTGTGTCAATGCCTGGATGAAACCCGGGCGGAGTTCGCCCTCTTTGGCCAAACAGCCCAGCAACAAAGAGAAATCGTTCTCAGTAAGGTTTTTCCCTTGGAGGAGGAGGGCAGCCGCCTTGGACAACAGTGCGCTGGTCACTTTCCCAACCATGCTCTTCGCATTATCAGAGGCGAACCTCTCCACGACTGCGTCAAAAACGACCGCCGCTTCGCTTGGGTTTTGGTTCTGCATCAGAGCCAACCCCTTACGATGCATCGTGTCAGCTACCAGTTCGCTGAGTTCAGTGGTTGGCACGGTGGCCAAACAGTCCAAAGCTTGGTCATACGCGTAAACAGCTTCAGATGCATTCCCGAGTTGAGACCACGCCCTTCCTTTGCTATCCAACGCTGTTCCGAGCATGACGACCACCGCAGGGTCTCTGCTCGTTCCAAAGGTGACCAGCATTTGGTCGCACGCGCCGATGCCCTCAAGATACCGGCCCGCCCAGTTCAACCGCAGGACCTTGTTCAACAAAGCCACAGCCGCCTGGTGCCGATCACCTGTCACCTGGGACATCCGCAACCTATCTGCAACCTGCTCAAAGATGGCGACGGCTTCATTATCATGACCAATATCGGCCAAGAGTTGCGCTTTTTGGATCAACACCTGGGCTACCGGCTCTTGAACGTCAGCCGTTTCAAGGCGGGATTCCCGGTAGATGTCCGCGACAATATCCCACAGATCTGCCGGTGAATAGAGGCAAGCCATGAAGTCTATAAGCGCTTCAACCACCTGACTGGACCCGCTGTCCCTTCGCAACAGATAGTAGATGTTGTAAAGCCGCTCGCTCAGGTAGTACTGCCGGCGCCGAGGCGTTCCCCCGACGACGACTACAGCCCCCCGTTCCATTAAGCGCGCCAACAAGGCGCTGCACTTGTTGATATCGAGACGAGACTGATCGGCAACCTCTCTGGCGGTAGCAGGTTTCCATAACCTGGCCAAGGAGAGATAAACCCGGCGCTCCAGTGCCGGCAACGATTCCAGGTGGCTCTTGAAATACTCCGTGTGGTCGTCAACCAGGTCCAGCAGATTGCTTTTTAGTTCACCGAACGACCGGCCGACGCCAAAAAGAGCGATGATAGTAAGCAATCTGGGATTGCCTCCGGTGAGGATCTCCAGGGGCCTGACCGCCAGGGTTGTGGACGGTTGTCCGCTGACAGCCTCCCACAGGGCCACGCATTCTGGTGTATCCAGGGGATGTAGTGTGATTACCCGAAACAGATCGTATAGCGCATGATCGGGATGGTCGATTTCGTCGAACCGGCTGGTGGCGCTGCCCAGCAGGACAATGCGAGGCTCCGTCTGCAGGGTGTGGCGCAACCGCCATCCCGCGTCAGGATCATCCATGTCGGCGAACAGCATATTCAGGTTTTCCACCACCAACACGACCCGTTTCCCGTGGCGGTCCGCGAAATCCAGAACCGACCCCAGGCAGCGGTCGGCCAGGTCCCGGTCATTCCCGGTGGTCCTGAGGTCATCATAGGACAGGCGCAAATCGGCGCGCTCGTCGTCCGGAGCCTGCTCCACCAAACGGCCCACGCACTCCAACCAGAATTCCCCAATGGTGGAGATCTCGTAACTCTCCTCCGCGAACACGATGGGGTAGAATCCCTCCAGCGCGCCATCCCGGCGCGCCTCAGCCGCCACGCGTAGCAGCAAGTGGGTTTTTCCGCTGCCTCGCGGTCCGATCACCAATGCGTGGGCGTTGGATTGGCCGGTACTCGCGCGCAGGCATTCCAAGAGCGACTCGAACTCGCCGGTGCGCACGCAGAACGACGCTACGATCTCATCGTCGGTGAGGAAGCCAGGGTTGTATTTCTTGACGCCGACTGCCATTGCGGTCCCCCATTCCTGATCTATCGCCGGTTGATCGGGGTGAAGTATTGACCGTGCCGGGCGCGCCACCAATCCTCCAGCAGGCCGGACACGAAGCCGTAACCTCCGTCCTGGCCCTCCAGGTACCCGTCATGCTCCAGCGAATAAAGCACATGCTCGACGGGCACTCCTTCGTCATCTGAAGAGAGCGGCGACGACTCCCGGTAGCGCCGCGCGGTTTCGTGAGTCAGCAGACCGCCGTTGACCGCGGCTTCAGTCAAAAGGCCGAGAGCCACCGTATAGCTCTGGCCCCCCAGGACAGTTCGCAGACGGTCCTCGTAATGCACCAGGTCAACCTGTCCCCGCACGCTGAGCAGTTCGTGTTCGTACACCTGCGCCACGTCGGCCATGGTCGCCTCGCTCCTCTGATCCCTGACCAGGCGTTCGTGGAGGTGATGGAAAAACTGCTGGACGTGATGCGGAACGCAACAGCGCAACCGGCGACACATCTCGCCGCGCACCTCTTCGGAGAGATGTATCCCCTGCCCACGGGCCAATGCAGCCAGGCAGTCAATCGATATCTCCCGACTCCAAGGCTGCAAGTCGAAGGGCGCAAAAACGTTGGCCTGAGCGCTGAGGCCTGCCTGCCTGAGAATGGGGCCCAACCCGACGCTCCCTGAGATGATCAAGCAGACCCTGCCGGGATACGCCTGGCAATTTCGCCTCAGCCAGCTCATGAACCGGTCCGTGGCTGCGCGGCGCTCCGGAGTGATGCGGTAATCATGCCCCTTCAGCAGACGGTTTACTAGGATGGAAAGCTCGTCAATGGCCAGCACCACCGGCCGTTCGTTGGCTGCCAGAGCTTCAAAGAACCGGTCGCCATCACGCTGCCAGTTTCCGGCGTCCATTCCGGCGCGTAACCGCACCTTCAGCTCGGATACTCCCACCTCCTCCACATTGTCGCGGATGTCCCCCAGGCGGTTGGTGGACCACGTCTGGATACGCCTCCAGATGCTCTGGACCGATTGAGCCTGGATCGCCATCTCGGCGACGGCATCAGCCCCGTCCATGGCGGCTTCCAGGTCCACGAACACGGTGGCAAACTGCCCCTCGTCATCCAATCGCCGCAGCAGTTCCCGCACCAGGCTGGTCTTGCCCATGCGACGCTGCGCGGTCAGGAGCGTGTGCGTGCCGTTTTCCACACGCTCCCGCAGCGCTTCGATCTCGGCCTCTCGATCAAAGAAACGGTCGCCGTAGACCCAGTTACTGCCGCCTGGGACGAGTTCCAGTTCGCCATCCGGTTGGGTAAAGTTGCTTGCCATTGATAGATCGTAACACGCAACATATACGTTGGCAACAAACACGTTGGCAACAGCACCGGTTGTTTGCCGAACTGCGGCTGGCCGGCGCAACCACCCTGGAGCGGGCTCGGGCGGTGCTCGATGAGTTTGTGCCTCGGTTCAACCGGCGCTTCGGCGTTCCCCCGCAGCGCTCCGAGCCAGCGTTCCGACCGCTGGACCAGCAGTTGTGCCTAGAGCAGGTGCTGTGTTTCCAGCACCGCCGGAAGGTGGACCGGGACAACACGGTGCGGTTCCAGTTGCAGACACTCCAACTGCTGCCGGCGCCGGAACGCCCCAGCTATGCCGGGGCGACGGCGGAAGTCCTGGAGGGGCTGGATGCTCAGCTCAAGGTACGCCACGCGGGACGCATCGTCGCTGCCCAGGAGGCCCCGCCAGGTCCGGTATCCCTCCGTAACGGCCACCAGCCTCCCGCCGTCTCTCCGGTTGCGCCCATCGGGGTAAACCACTGGGATGAACGCTGGACAGCGCACCTGGCTCCGCTGGTCTCAAGTCAGGAACCCGAGGCGGATCAACCGGACTTCACCGATGGTGAAGTCGCCGCCGCACCACCCGCAACCGTCGCCCCGCGCCAGCCGACCTTCCTGCAGCGGGAGCGCTGGAAGGCGATCCAGCAAGCCCGGCGCAAGGGCATGTCGCTGCGGGCCATCGAACCAAAGAATACATGCGCCGCCGAACCGGGGAGGGAATGAGCAAACTCGAAGTCATGCGTTGCCTCAAACGTTACGTTGCCCGCGAGATCTTCTCTACCTTGCAGACTCCCGCAGGATTCGTCAGCAGCCCGGCTTGACATCTATAGGAGCATCATTTTCGCTGAACACTTACCCGGACATTTTCCCTGACCTACGACATCCTTTATACCGGCACTGGTGAAAAGGGCGCGTCGCTGGCCGGACAGGGTCGTCAGAAGCCTACAGTAGCATAAGCAGATTGCCGACAGGAAACCATAGTGCGACCGACCGAAACGTGGATGGAAACGTGGACACCGCCCTCCCCGCCGACGCTGGCAACGTGCCGAATGGACGGCAGTGTACCGTAATCGAAAACCCGAACGGTGATTTCCTTGACCCGTCCTCCGAATGTGAGGAATCTCGCCGTTATTCCACACCCTCTTCGGAGGCCATCGTCAGCCAAAATTCGATATGAGGTTCGGTGAAAAACAAGCTTACGTGGGAATCCAGTTGGGGAGGTTTGACATTGACCAATCTGCCCGGCACGTCCCGAACTTTCCCGTCCGTCGATGCGAAAGCTATGATCCGGTCCGTCATATCGACAAACGAACGGAGAATCTCTGACCGAGTGATTGCGTCGCCAAAGTGCATATGATGATATCGGCATAGCAAAAGAATATTGCCCGCGTGGCGCGCGCCCCTTGCGTTTACGTGGTCGCAGTGATGGGCATGCATTACCTCCTGCCGATTTTGTGGTATCGACACGTAGCTCGATCCCGGGGCCAGCACCGAGGGCGCCCACGTGGCCAGGCAAATTTGGCAATGCCAAGCGTACTGCACCTCCTTTAAGTTGGCTATTTGGGCATCTTCGGTCGGTATCCGGCTCCGACTAGGGGTTGCCGGCGGCCTGATCCTAGTCTTGCTGTTCGCACCAGAACCCCCAGGGATCGGTCCGGGACTAGGGATGTTTTTTGATCCGTCAATGATTTGAGCGGGGTGCACACCAGCGGTCTCGACGAGATCTCCGTCGTCGTGCGCATGGTCAGAGGCTTCGTACGCTTCGTAATCGGTTTCCGACGCTGACTCGTCCACGCCGTAGTTGGGGTTGCGCTCCTTGAAGTCCAGTTTGTACGCGCGCTGCAGCACCGGGCCCAGATACTTTTGCGGCGTCTCGAAAATACGCTCGGCGACTAGGTCGAAGAAATTCTCTTCCAGATCCGAGTCTGACCTCAGATAAAGTGTTCCGTTTTCTGGGTCGATTTGGCCGCTTTCTTCTACCTCAAAGTTTCGACGGAATAGCCGGTAGGTGACAAAGACCGAGTCCGCGAGTTGGACCTTCTTGACGACCGACAAGCGTTCGCGCCAATTTCTCCTTAGTTTGTCCCGCCGGTCGTCCAGTCCCAGGTTATCCAGCCGCTTCCTTAATTGCTGCCCTTTCGCACCAGTTTGCAAAGACAAGATCACTCGACCAAATGCGTGATTTGGATCGTGGGCATCGAGGCCATCGGCCACCACCCGGGTCGGCTCTCCCGCTGCGTCCCTCAGCGTACGCAATCCCAGGGCACGCAATTCAGAAGTGATTGGTTCTGTGACTTTCTGACTTTCCACTATGGCGAGGCCAACCGGTCGGTCGCTTGCATACAGCCTGATGCGTTTCTCAAGAGGCTCATGATCAGGGATCGCGATTCGAGCTCGGTTTTGGGTCGCTTCCGATTTCGTGACCAGGCGCACCAGGTTCGTGTCGCATTCCACAGGGATAAAGGCAATCTCGGGGTTGCCGGCGGACCACGACCTAGGTCCATTCCCGTGTTTAATGTGGCGAAGGATTTGGTCGACGTGTTCGGCGATCACGTCCGAACTCTGGCATTGAAGCCAATGGAAGAAACGAAGAGAGTCGGTTTCCGTCGGCTCTCCGCCCACGACGCCAATCTTTCGATAAAGTCGTTGAGTCTCAGCGTTGATGTCCGATAATTTGACCACCGTTTTCCACAGGCCCCAATAATCCCTTCTACCCTTCAAAGCCAACTGGGATGGTGAGAACAATTCACCCTCTACTGGTATGCACGGTAAATTCTGTATACCGGTCGGTGCCGTGCCTTCGCTTTCCGATTGCTTTACGTATTCTCGGATTCTCGGAGCGTAAGAGTCGATGCGACCGCCGTCCTCCCGCAACGCATCAGCGATTTGCGTGGCCGTTGGGGTCTCTCTGGGCGCCCAGCCTTCGACGCGATCCAAAAGCTTTTTTGGACGGTTAATTTTGTGCCTTTCGAGGAGGTACAATCGAGACACCCAGCCTTCGGATCTCAACAATTCTGCCGGCGATCTCAGCATCAGGTCTCCGCCTAATGCAACTGCGTACCGAGCGGCTAATTTGGCAAGGCTATCCTTCAATTCAGATACCGACGCGAGGGCCGCAAGGTCATCTTCGAACGACAAGAACTGGTGCACTTCATCGGAAGTGAGTTGGCGATCTTTCGGGAACTCAACGGCCCGGTTCGACAAAAAGGCTCTGACTTCATGGATGTTGGGAATGCGGCGGACGCTGAACTTGCCTCTCCCGTTCCTGGTTGCCATATCCGCAGTATAAATTTCTCGAGACGGCCTATTGATGTGCGCGCGCAAAATCGAGGAGACGCGGGAGTCCTTTGGTTCGCATAACGCCGGGAACGCAACCAAATCACCCGTTGTGGTCGGCCAGATAGGCAAGGTTAAGATGCGGTAGCGGACCGGGGAGGAGAGGGATGCCCAACTGCCGCGCAACCAACGCCAAAACTGCTTGCGGTAGTTCAATGAGGTTTCGTGAAAATCAGTTTCATCAAGAAAATCATCCAGGGTGTATTGTCGCGGCTTCCACCCACGGCTTTGCAGCAACGGATGATTCTGCAGTGAGGGGTGCAATATCGGTACTTGACGACGGCCCGGTAGGGAAGGCGGCAAAACCGTCGCAATGAACAAATCGGCGAGGGGTCGCGGCTCTGACTTGGCATCAGGCAGATGCAAATTAGGTTTGATGGAACTTGCATTCCGCGATTTATCGTTTTGAATAGTTTCTTTCAAGACGTCCAAATTCCGCTTGGCAACCTCGGGATCCCCGAGGGTTTTTTTCCATTCGGCTTCGCTCGCCCATGGGAACCACCTTGCGGTTTGCAGCGGTTGCATGCGTTGTACGGCATCATTCTCATCGAAAGTAAAGATCAAGCCATCCGAATCAATGTCGGCTAAACAGCGCAACACGGGTGCAGGAATCGACTCACTCACTTGGTCTTCGTTCTTTGGACAAATATTGGAGAGGAGGCCGGAAAACTCCGAATCGCTCCACGTAAAAGTTGGCAGGATTATCCTCCTGCTGCCGCCCGCAGAAACCCGTCTAGGACCCAAGGGAACCATCGGTCCCGATTTGGCTCGGCGTCGGACCTTCGGCGATGATATTTTGGTACCGGCATTCTGGGTTTGGCCGCGGAGCGGGATAGCCCGCTTGTTCAGGGACCGCCGAACGATGTCTGGTAACCATTCGCTGTCTGGATTGCCGTTGACCAAGTACAGTTCCAGGGCCTTGCCGCCGTGGCGTGGGATTAGATATCCCGCCATGATGTCCACCAAGGAGTCGCGACAGGATTCGTCGATGCATGAATTGAACCGGTCCCGGTCGCTGATTCCATGCCTTCCCGCATCCGACCTGTACGGTCCCGAGAAGTGGACGCCCAGTCCAGTGAGCGCTGTCGCGAAACCTTCGTCGTACCCTATAGGATATCGCCTCAGGCCCTTGGTCGATTGAGGCCGCCCTTTCTTGTCGATGCTCCAAGCGATTTCGATGCGAAAGTCTTTGACGCCTGGATCGAAAAAACCGGGGATCTCCGGACGCGTCCCGTCCAGGAAAAGAGCCCGCAGCGTACATACATGTTCGTGAACTGATCTGGACTCGGTGGTCGGCGAATGGGACTCTACTTCACATTCTCGCCGAAACAAGCTAAAGCTTTTTCTGTTCCTCCCAGTCCGATGGGTAGGTCGTTTTGCAGTCCAACCGATGTCCACCACGCCCAGTTGGTGATGTCTCAAGGTCAGGCGGTATTGGTTCCTGACACCTGGGGAGACCGCTCCCATCAACCTCTCCGGAAGACCAGCGCACGCGTCGCGATAGAGGCCGCGCACCAAATCTGGGCTCGTCGGCCCAAGTTCGAACGTTTCTCCCATGGTGACCATCAATGTGTTTGAGCGGTATGGCACTTCCACTGAACATCCAAAGAGCGGCGCTTCTAAATCTGGCACGGGCGCGCCATAGGCGCCGGGCGAAGGTTCGGCATCTTTGCCGTTGCGGTACAAAGTTTTTTGTAAACGGACGCCATCGGAACGGATTATGATGTCGTCGCCTAGGCCGAAGCATGCGTTCAGACCATGATTTTTCACCCCGATGCCCGACCTTTTCGCTTCGACGTCTTCCCCAGCACCAAATAAGGTAGCCAGCCGTTCCCAACCCTTTTCCGAGACGGGCTCTCCGTCGCCTTGACAAATCAGTCGATCAGGAAGAAACGAAATGCTGGTATGGCTAGCGTTGGCGTCCAACTCATTCTGGATCAGCTCAATGATCAGGTCGTCGAGATTGAGGCCTCTGAAAAACTGCCAATAAACAGGGATAACATCGACCTTCTGCTCGTATTCGACGGTTGACATGGTCACTCCTTCATCGTCAGGTTATGGAGCATCTCATTCAGTGACACCGGGTCTAGAGCTGCAGCTCCATAGATGCACGATTCGGCCGAAGGCCCGCCTGGGGGCACTATCATGGAAAAGCGCGCCAAGGGGCGCATTTTACTGGTTGGCACTCGTCGTGGACAAACGAGCAGCTACGGGTCGATTCCGGTAGAGGGCAGGATCGTACGCTATGGGGAAAGGCGCTGGTTGAGTGTGCGATAGACGGGTCCCCTTACGGATACCGCCGCGCCTGCCCGTATGAACGGATGACGGAGAGGTGGAACCTGCCGAGACGAAGCATCTGGAGCGCGCGGCTCGGTTCGACCTGTTGTTCCGCGTCAACTATTCTTGCCGACGCATTGCCTCAAATCAAATGTTACTGAACTCCGGTCGCACGAGTCTCCTGGCGAATCCAGCCACGAAATTGGAGATGGCTGGCCAGCACCGGCTACGGCTACGCCGCAGAACATCGGCGAACCCGATTTGGGCATCAATTCTTCCGGTGCCCTCCCCCTTATTGATACCCGCTGTGATTCGCGCAACAGCCGTTACGTAACGCCAGAGTTCGTTATGCGCCTGGGCGTCTCTGCGACTGTCACCAAGGCCAAAGACGAACCCCAACTCCGATATTGCCATGTGCCCGACGGGCGTCGGGTGAAACTCCATTCTGGCCATCGGCATAACCGATGGTATAACCCTCTTCGACTCCGTGTCCGTATCCGTCCAGAAACCCCTGGGCTTCCCCAAAAGACCAGGCGACCCAGGACGCTCCCGCAACCACCAGAATTACCAGGGCGATGCCGGATGCCCATTTGAGTGGGACGTTACGATTCATCGAGTTCACTTGGTACGCGTGACGATTGTTACGCCGTTGGCCATGACCACCGCCGTCCGCCGCTTTATTGATACCCGCCGTGGTTCACAAAAAAGGGTCATTACGTAACCTGGCCGCGAAGGATCAGGGTCCCCAGCGCATTCCCGATTTTTCACCGCCCTTACCAGACCCTCGTCCGCGCCTATTAACAGTACCGTGCGTGGTTGTCCCTGATCTCCGCCATCGTGATCTCACCTCGCGACAGTTGCGCATGCAACCTCCCCTCCACCGCGTCGGCGCTCAGCAACACGGTCCCGACCGCTCCGGACACGGTCAGCCGGTGCAGCGCGGTGTTGGGATCCGTCATGCACTCGGCGTACCGACGCACCATCCGTTCGTCGGCGTCCATCCCGCAGGCCAGCGCCAGCCACACGCAGGCCGTCATCGTCAGCGCCTTCCACAATCGTCCCACAACCGACTCTCCCAGGCGCCCAACGACAGAAACCTTCAGGCGCAGCCCGCGCCGTCAGCCAGCCGGTCCGGCATCCCACCACCGAACATCTGGGAATCCGCCACCGCGGCGAATTCGGGATCGATGAAGTAGCTCTGCAGCGGGCTGTTGGCCGCCACCGGCCGGGACAAGATCATCCCCCACTCCCGCTGGAACCTTGCCAGCGCGCGGCCCATCCGCATCGACAGCGTGCGCAGCTCCATGGGCGTCAGCTCCGCACGCTGGCACAACGCCCTCCGGTGGATGCCCGCCGCGCCGGCCCGCCACACGTGCAGCACCATCCGCCGGGCCGCCGGCTACAGACCGGACAGGAAATCTCGGGCGAGCATCTCCGTCCATTCCCCGGGAACCGCTTCGGCGGCTGGCGTGGCCTCCCTGACACCATCAGCAGGTTGCTCCGTTGAGACGATGCCGACGGGTTGCGCGCTGGTGGAACCGAGCAGCTGCTGGGCTGCGTGGTCAAGGCGCCATCCACGCTGGGTACCTTTCTGCGCAGCTTCCGTTGGGGCCACGTCCGGCAGTCGGACCGGGTGAGCCGGGAGCTGCTGGCCCGGGCCTGGGGGGCTGGGGCGGGACCAGGCGATGATCCGTTGACCATCGACCTGGACTCCACCGTCTGCGAGACCTACGGGCTCGCCAAGGAGGGCGCGCAGTGCCACAACTACGCCGGCCAGCGGGGCTACCACCCACTCCTCGCCGTCGCCGCGGGCACCGGAGAGGTGCTGACGGCCCGTCTGCGCAAGGGTCGGGCAACACCAGAATGTGCGCAACGTCATCGAAGCCATTCCCGAGACGGAGTGGACGCCCATACCCTATCCAAACCTCTCATCCCTGAGCCGGCCAGTGCGACTGCATCCCTTCGGTGGATTCGGGCTTGGGCACAGCCGGGGCCTCTCGGCTAAGGGAGGGCCGGCGCCCCGTCCAGCCCCGGTGCACCTGCGTTCCGGTTGCCGGGCGAGACGCCGGCCTCGCCCGTGCGTCTGTGTGTGCTTGCTTTTGTAGTTGCTCCCTACTGGCCCGGCCCGCTGACCGTCAGCTCCAGCCTGCTGGATAGCATCCGCCCGTCCCCGGTGCAGATGGCCCCCTGGGCGTCGCAGTCGCTGGTCTCCGGCAGGACGATGACCACCTGGCCGTTGCCGTTGGGCTGGACCGTAATCTTCCACCCAATGTTGCTGCCCTGCTCCAGCCGCTCGGCCTTGCGCACCGTCCTGCCGGTGACCGTGAAGGCGTGGTCTCGCAGGGTCCGGTAGCTCAGGGCGAACTCCTCGCTGAAGCGCAGCTCGAAGGTGAATGCCGCTCCCCCGTCGTGGCTGTTAGGCGTGTTCTGCAGGCTGGCTATCAGAGGCGGGAGCGGAAGGGCTTCCACCGGAGCCGTGGCCGCACTGGTCAGCACCTCGTCGTTGCCCACATCGTCGGTGAAGCTCACCCTCACCCTGATGATACTGCCTACGTCAGCGGCCACCAGGGTGTACGTGGAGCCCGTCGCGTCCTGAATGTCCGCTCCATCAGCCTGCCATTGGTAGGCGAAGGTGGCGTTGTCCAGCCCGTCCTCGTCGGCAATGCCGGACGTGCCTGCCGTCAGGGTCTGCCCCACCTGCGCCGTGCCGGTTATGGTCGGCGCGCCCGTCGCCGGCCGCTCAGTTAGGTCGGTGAGGTTGATGGTCACTGTCACGGTATCGCTGGCCGTGCCGTCCCAGACCCTGATCGTGACCGAGTAGCTGAACTTGCTCTCGTAGTCGTAGCTCACCTCATTCTTCGTCTTGATCTGACGCGCCGCCGGGTCGAACGTGAACGAGCCCGCGTCCGCGCCCTCCATCGTGTAGGTCAGGACGTCTCTCAGGTCCCTATCGGTGGCCGCGGGGATGGCCGCGCCCACGTTGCGGTTCGCCACGCTGTTCTCGGCGACGGTGCGCGTCAGCCTTTCGTCCGGGAACTCCGGCACGCGGTTCGGCGCGTTCGTGGCGAACAGCCGCGGGGTCGACCACCAGCTGGGCGTATCGCCGTTGAGCGCCCGCACCTGCACGTCATACGCGGTGCCCGGCCTCAGGCCCGTGATCGTCGTGGCCGTGCCCGTGCCGCTGTGCGGCCAGGTCGAATACCCGCCGGTCCAGAAGTCGTCCCGGTACGTCACCTCGTATGGTGAAAATTGACATGGCGGGTGTGGTTGGGCGCCCTGCCGGTCTGCGCAGCATGAGGCCCGTCGTGGCGACGTACAGCCAGGTTGCGGTGGTTGCGCACAATGCCCTGTAGCGCCGCGTAGTCTTTGCTCAACCGCCCTCCCGAGAGAGGGCGGTGTTGTTTACGTAGCCTTGCGCGGGTTTCGGGGGTTACTGCTGCGCCGCGACCCTCAGGGAGACCGAGCCGGACAGCTTCTCGCCGTCTTCCGAGCAGATCGCCCCTTCGTCGCCGCAAGCGGGGAGGCTCTGGTAGCCCGTTACCCGGACAGCCTCCGACGCAGATGCTGGTCGGAACGTGATTATCCACCCCTGATTGTCGCGCTGCTTTACCCGCTTCGCCTTAATTATATCTCCGTCGCTGACGACAAAGAGGCGGTCCCGCACGGTCTTGTAGCTCAGGCCGTATGGGGATTCGCTGAACCGGTATGTAACCCTGAACTCACCGCCGTCGTGATCCCCGGGGACCGTGGTGAACTCCCCGGTCAGGGGTTCCGGCTCAGACTTCGCTCCCTTTGTGTCCTCCTCCTCTTCTTCGTCCGACTTCGGAGCCGTCCCCGTCGTGGTAATGGTAACCTCCGGGCTTTGACCGTTATATCGCGCCGCGCCCGTTAGCCGCCAATTCGCCGCTCGGACTTGGAAGGTGTGGGCCGTACCAGCCGTTAGCCCACTGATCCCGCAGGACTCAGGGAGGTCATAGAGGCGACCGACGGACCCCGACCCCACATTGCAGGGCACGATTCTCCAGTCGCCGTAGCTCCCGCTGCCCTCCTTGAACCGGTATTCATAGTGCGTTATGGACCCGTCCGCGCCCTGGGTCACGCTCTCGGCGGGCCGGTCCCAGTCCAGCCACGCGCTGTTGTCCCCCGTCGCCCCGACGCGGAGGGTAGTCACCACCCCAGGCGACATCATCCTGCGGTACTCGTTGGCGTAGATCGAGAGGCGGAGGGACCTCGTGTCCTCCGCCTGGTCTTTGTCTACGTTCATTCCGTCTTTCCACACGATTTCGACGAAGTGGTAGCCGTCTCCGATAGACCAGCCAGCGGACGGCCCCGCGTCTTCGTTGTTCGAAGCGGTTCTGTTAAACTCCGCGTTAGCACCGGTGTACCAGAATTTGAGGTAATACTCGGTGGAGTCACTAAAGAGGATGGTGTTCCCGCCCGACGTGGGGTAGAACCGCTTGACATTTTGATCGTCAGTGTCGAAGGGCCCCCACAGACCGACAACTTTATCGGTGCCCGCGAGGTCGGTGAAAAGGGCAGCACCTATCTCACCTTTCCCGACGAAGTTCCGCACCCTCACATCTATGTGTCGGATTACATAGCCCCTGCTGAAACTTCCGGTCGTGAACGGCTGGGTTAATGACCTGAGTTGGCCAGCACTGCCCGCTATCCGTGTGTTGCCCTGCCAAGCCTCGCCTAGGTTGCTTACCTGCTTGTAGGTAAGTTTGGTATGGCTCGAGAATGCGCTGGGGAGAGGCGGGCCGAAGGCCGCGAAAGCTATGGCGGTGAGCACCAGCAACCCACCGAGGGCAAGAATACCTGCTCGTATCCGGGTGTTCATACGAGATTACCTCCTCAATTTATTGTTGTTCGTGATGTAGTGGGAGACGTCTCCGATCGACCAGCCGCTGGACGGCGCCACGTACTCGCTGTCCGACGTCGTGCTGGACAGCGCCACGTTCGGGCCGTCGTACGTGAACCTGACGTTGTACCCGGTGCTGTTGTTGAAAAAGAGCAGTGGATGTCCCCGCTCTGTCGTGCCAGTCCTCGTCCGTCGACTGCGGCCCGCTCCGGTTCCGGCCAGCACAGCTCTGCACACGAAGGGGCCGGCAGACGACGTAAAACAATACAACCATTGGGTGACAATACCGTGCCAATCAAACCCATTACGGTGACAATTACCGTGCAATCTGCTGCCTCTCAGTGGTATGCTTCACCCAGACGACGGCCCGGCTGGGCGCCGTTGCGCGGATGACGCGCATCCTACTGCCAGCCCATGAGCCGTCCGAGGTAAGGAGAGAATGTCGTGAACGCTGCGGAGCACGAGTTGGAGACGGCGGCGCTGCGGGACCGCCTGTCGCGCCTGAGCGAGGCCAGCCTGCGCATCAACGAGAGCCTCGACCTGGACACCGTGCTGCAGGAGGTCGTGGACAGCGCCCGCGCGCTGACGGGCTCCGCCTACGGGGTGATCACCACCCTGGATGACTCGGGGCTCCCCAAGGACTTCGTCACCTCCGGGCTCGTCCCAGAGGCCCACCAAGCGCTGGAGAACTACCTGCCGGAGGGCCTGCTGGTCTACCGGTACCTGAGCGCCCTGCGGGAGCCACTCCGTCTCGACAACTACGGGGAGCACATCGCGTCGCTGGGGCTCTCCGACTTCCTGCCCATCTCGGCCAGCTCCTTCCTGACGGCGCCGATCCGCCACGGGGGCCGGGCGGAGGGGAACATCTACCTGGCCAAGAGCGAGCCGGGGGACGAGTTCACCCAGGAGGACGAGGAGACGCTGGTGATGTTCGCCTCCCATGCCGCCCTGGTCATCGCCAACGCCCGCCGGCACCGCAGCGAGCAGCAGGCCCGGACGAACCTCGAAACCCTGATCGACACCTCCCCCGTGGGCGTCGCGGTCTTCGACGCCAAGACGGGGGCGCCGGTCTCCTTCAACCGGGAGGCCGCCAGAATCGTGGACGTTCTGCAGGCCCCGGGCCGGCCGCCGGAGCAGATCCTCGAGGTCCTGACCTTCCGGCGCGCCGACGGGAGGGAGATTTCCCTGGAGGAGTTCCCGGTGGCGCAGGCCCTGAATACCGGCGAGACGGTGCGGGCCGAGGAGGTGGTCATCCAGGTGCCCGACGGCAGGTCCATCACCACCCTGATTAACGCGACGCCCATCTACTCGGAGGAGGGGGGAGAGCTGGAGTCCGTGGTGGTGACCATCCAGGACATGACGCCCCTGGAGGAGATCGAGCGGCTGAGGGCCGAGCTGCTCGGGGTGGTGAGCCATGAGCTGCGCACTCCCCTGGCCGCCATCCGGGGCTCGGCGACCACCATGCTGGACGACGGGTCGGCCCTGGACCCCGCCGAGGTGCGTCAGTTCCACCGGATCATCGTCGATCAGGCCGACCGCATGCGGGCGCTGATCAGCGACCTGCTGGACGTGGCCCGCATCGAGACGGGCACCCTGTCGATCTCCCCGGAGCCGGCTGAGGTCGCCGTCCTGGTGGACGAGGCCAGGAACACCTCCCTGAATGCGGGCGGCCGGAACAACATACTCATCGAGGTTCCACCGGACCTGCCGCTGGTGATGGCGGACCGGCGACGCATCGTGCAGGTGCTGAGCAACCTGCTGACCAACGCGGCGCGGCACTCGCCGGAGTCATCCCCCATACGGGTGTCCGCCGTCCGGGAGGGCGTCCACGTCGCGGTATCCGTGGCCGACCAGGGGAGTGGCATCCCCCGCGACCGCATGCCGAGCCTGTTCCGAAAGTTCTCCCGGCTCAATGCCGGGGACCAGGCCGGGGACCAGGGAAGCCACACCGGCCTCGGCCTGTCGGTGTGCAAGGGGCTGGTGGAGGCCCACGGGGGACGCATCTGGGCCGAGAGCGAGGGGGTGGGGCGGGGCGCACGGTTCACCTTCACGCTTCCGTTGACCGGAGAGACCGTGACCATTGACCCGGAGCCGGCCACCGGCCGCGCCGGGCGTGTCCCGCGGCCGGGCAAGATCCGGCCACAAATTCTGGTGGTGGACGACGACCCGCAGACGCTCCGGTATGTACGAGACGCCCTCTCGAAAGCGGGCTACGCGACGACGGTGACCGCCGACCCGGCCGAGGTGCCCCGCATGATGGAGGAGGAAGCGCCGCAACTGGTCCTGCTGGACCTGATGCTGCCGGATACCGATGGGATCGTCCTCATGCAATCCATCCGGGAGATGGCCAACGTGCCGGTCATCTTCATCTCCGCCTACGGCCAGGACCAGATCATCGCCAGAGCCTTCGACATGGGAGCGACCGACTACCTGGTCAAGCCCTTCTCGCCCACCGAACTGGCGGCGAGGATCCGGGCCGCCTTGCGCCGGCAGGCTTCACCCGGCCTCGACGTGCCCGGTGAGCCCTATCTCTTCGCCGACCTGGCCGTCGACTACGCCCAGCGCGTAGTGACCATCGCCGGCGCCCCGGTGGACCTGACGAACATCGAGTACCGGCTGCTGACGGAGCTTTCTGCCAACGCCGGCCGTGTCCTGACCAATGAGCAGCTGCGACGCCGGGTCTGGGGCCAGGACGACTCGGGAGGATCGGGTCCGGTGCGGGCCGTCGTGCGCAGGCTGCGCCGCAAGCTGGGCGACGACGCGGAGCAGCCCACCTACATCTTCAACAAGCGGCGCGTCGGCTACTGGATGGAGAAAGAGGAGACGCGGGACCAGTACCAGCAACCGTGGACAACCCTCACTTGATGGCTGTCCAGCACTGCTCCGAGCATGACCAACCGGTCGACTTCAGGGACGCTGAAGTGCGGTGATAGGCTCGTTAACCCGAAACCACCACCGAAGGGATATGGCCGTGCCGGTCAGGCCACGGGGATTATTGACATGGGGGCATCCCATTTGTGGCCCGCGGGGTGCGCCGCCACTTCGCACAGGGGTGGAAAAGGTCACGTTGGCCACCGCCACCCTTTCAACGAACCCTCGCCCTCAACGAGCACTCACCATCAACGAGCACTCACCGGCTACCTCATGCCGAAGACCGACACCGCAGAAACCACGATGCGCCCGGTGACGTGGCCCTGCACCTGCCGTAGAAACAACGACGGGATCAGGCGCTGTAGAGGCGATGCAACCTTATCCGGTTGTCCGCTGCGGGCAGAAGGCGGGGTTCGTCGGCCGCACTGCCCGCAGCGGTGAGACCATTGTATCGGCCCTCCCCGCGCCGGCGTAAGGCCCGAGTGGCATCAAAATGCGAACCTCCGGCCGCGGATCAGCCGGGAAACCGTGGCCGTGAAGTACAATTGCCCGCGCCATTCCCTTCCCAGGAGCTTCCGACTATGACCACCCCATCCGCGAGCGTTGAGATTTACTGCCTCAAGTGCAGGGCCAAGACCGCGTCCCAGGACATCGAGGCCGTCACCATGAAGAACGGCCGACCCGCCACCCGCGCCGTCTGCGTGGAGTGCGGCACGAAAAAGTTCCGCATCGGCGTCCTCCCCTGACCGACTCACTCATCCCACCGTCATGGCGCTGGACCTGGGCCTCACCACCCGACAGCTGCTGTCCACGCTGGACGGCGTGGTATCGGACGCGCATACCCGCGGCCAGCGCCTGGACGATGCCGTCGAACGAGCCCTCGACGTGCCCATCGACGAGGCCGCCTTCCGCACCGCCGCGGTGGGCCGCCGTCCCTACATCTCCGCCCGCACCGGCCCCGAGGGCCTGCTGGGCACCCTGCCGCCGCCGGAGGCTCCCCAGGATTGGGTCGCGCTGTCCGTGGACGGCTCCCACATCGACGTGGACCGCCACCTGCCCCTGAGCTGCCACCTCATCAACCTGGGCGGCTGCATCATCACCTACGGGCGTGATTTCGGCTGCCGGCTGTTCAGCGAGCCCGCCCTGGCCGTGGAGGAGATCGACCTGTACCTCCGGTCTCCCGACGGCGCGCGCGGAGAGACCCTGATCGCGGGTCCCCTGCTGGGCGCGCTGCGCACCGTGCGGGAGGTGGAGCGCCTCGCCGACGCCGTCGAAAGCCTGCCCGACGACCGGCCGGCCCTGGCCCTGCTGGACGGCACCCTGGCCTTCTGGGACCTGCAGCGGGGCCAGTATCCCCGCCACGTCGCCGACCTGCTCATCGGAGACCGCCTGCAGCCAGCCCTGGCGCGTCTGCGGGCAGCGTCCACCGACCGGCGTCCGGTGGCCGTGGCCGCCTACACGTCCCGGCCCCGCACCACCGAGGCGGCCGGCGCCATGCGTCTCATGCTCTGCGACCAGGGCGACGCCGACTGCAATCGGCTCTGCACCGCCCGTCATTCCCAGTCGGAAATCTGCGACGCCGCGGCAGGTTTCGACGATCGGGAGTTGTTTGAAATCCTGCTGGAACCGGGCCACCGCTCACCCCTGTACCGTTCCAGCCACCTGGCGGCCCGCTTCGCCCTGGGCCTGGCCACCGGCCAGGAGTGGAGCCATTTCTACTACCTGAACGGCGGCTCCGAAATCGCCCGCGTCGAGGTCCCCGACTGGCTGGCCCAGGACCCCGAACTGCTGGCCCTCAGCCACGCCATGCTGGTGAAACAGTGCCAGCTGGGCCTGGGCTATCCGGTGGCCATCTCCGAGGCCCACGAACAGGCGGTGATCACCGGCCACGACCGGGAGGAGTTCCGCCGCCTGACCCTCATGCTCCTGGAACAGCGTGGCCTGTCCACCACCGAATCCGCCAAGGCTTTCTCCAAGCGCCGGCCATGGGTGTAGCAGCCATCCGCAGCGGCGTTGTTGCCGGTCAACCGCACAATGGTTCAGCCTCGAACATGGCGGCCGGCGTGCGGATACTGCCCGCCTCGCGCAGGAAATCCATGGCCAGCGACACGTCCCGATACACATCGCTCAACGCGCGTTCCACCACGCCGGTATCCACCGGCTCCCAGACGGCTTCGTCCAGGTAACGGCGCCAGTAGATATGCACGTCATCACGGTCCGCGCGTCGGTCGCCTTCCATAGGGTACGGCGCTCTCCGTCAGCAGAGTTCTACCGGTCCCTCGGCGCGCTCATTGCAGCCGCCCAGCCGTCAACGTCCACCGGATCCAGTCTCGCCACCTCCGGCAGTCGGTCAAAGTCAGTGTCCGCCGTGACGATGCGGCTCACCCCCACGCGCTGCATCACTGCCAGGTGCACCAGGTCCCGGGCGCTCACCCCCGGATTATCGTCGGCCAATCGCCCCGCTCGCCTGACGTCCTCTCCATGCACCGGCTCCACTCGGCCGTGCATCAGTTCCGCGAAATCCTCCAACACCTTCCGGCCCAATGACCATCGCCCGCTGGACACATACCGATGCACCAGTTCCTGCAGCACCTCGGCATCGGTCACGAACGCCCCGGGATGCTCGGCGACCATCATGAGAACACGGCCGCAGGGCCCCTTGTACCGATGTTCCCGGCCGGCCGCGTAGATGGGCACGTTGGCGTCAATAAAGACCACCCGGTTCATGCGCCCCCTCCAGCTCCCGCGACAACTGGGCGGGTTCTGGCGGCTCCTCAACCTCCAATGCCGCCAGGCGCCGCGCCGCGGCCCGGCGACGCTCCCGCATCACGTCCTCATACGCGTCGTCGATCAGGCCCCGCACCACCTCGGAGATGGGCCGGCCCCGCACCTCGACGATCTCGTCCAGGCGCCGCCGCTGTTCGTCGGCCAGCCGTACATCCAGCCTCGCCATCACTCTCCTCTCTGTACGTGATACTCTGTACGTAATTGAGTATCCGGCACAGGCACGTTGCAGTCAACTCCGCGGTCCATCCATCGCGCATGCCACCCGCGCTGCATCTCGTCCCAACTGAGCGGCGCCATATCCTGCCCGGTGAACACCATGACCTACGCCCGCAACACCACCGTCAGCGCCATACGCACCCGCAACGAGATCGAGGAAACCCTCGAGCGCTACGGCGCCGACGGCTTCGCCTATGCCACCCAGGGCAACCTGGCCACCGTCATCTTCGCCATGGCGAACCGCCGCATCCGCTTCGTCCTGGAGCTGCCCGATCCCGGGGACTTCCGCCACACCAACCACAGCCCGCCCCGGGAGCGCAGCGACCGGGCCCAGCGGGAAGCCCACGACCAGGCCTGTCGCCAGAGGTGGCGGGCGCTGCTGCTGGTCATCAAGGCCAAGCTGGAGGCCGTGACCGCCGGCATCTCCACCGTCGAGACCGAGTTCCTGGCCAACATCGTCCTGCCCGACAACACCACCGCCGGCGAGTGGATGCTGCCCCAGATCGACCGGGCCTACCGCACCGGCGCGATGCCGCCCCTGCTGCCGGCCGCCGGGAACCCTGATCCCCGGTCCTCCGGCCCCATTGCCCTGCCTCCGGCCTGAGCGCCTACCGCCCGTTGGAACCGGCGTTCCGCTGTGGCACAATGTCGCTGGCGGGCCGGTTGGCGCCCGTGGGCACGATGGGCGACCTCACCGCATATCTTCCGCCGGGGAGGAGCCCATGGTTGAACAACAGAAGCCCGTGGTGACCGAGCTGGCCCTGGCCGACGCCCTGAACCGGCTGGTGAACCAGATCGAGGAACTCAGGGCCGACGCGGATCTCCATGTTGAAATCACCACCGACGAGACCGACCTGGTGAAACTGACCTTCTCCGGAACCCCGAGCGTAGGCTATCCCCTGCGGCGGGAAGTGCGCGACATTCCCGGGGAGGTCATTCGCCGCGTCTGGAACGAGGGCCTGCGCGACCACGAAACCGTGTGACGCCGCGCATTGGGAGGCGTCGTCCAAGCCGCCCGTCGACGCAGCGCTTTTTCGCTCCATCCTGACGGTGGGGCTGGACACGACAATCGCGCCCTTCCCGTTTGGACGCTTCCGGACGCAACAGACCCCCAACGAGGTGAACCCATGCCAGCAGGCGTGTATGGCAATCTGATCCGCGTGGACACCGCCATCGGAGCCGTCGAAGAGGTGCTGGAACGCCTTCCGCTCTACGCGGGCGTCGCCCAGGGCGGGGTCAGCGAGGACATCCTCCAGGACCTGCTGTTCCGTTTCCCACGCGCACTTCCCATTTCCGCCGTCGACGCCACTTACGGCGAAGCCGTCCCGGTGTGCCGGGAACTGTCCACGCCCGCCGGCTATCTGGATGCGCTGTACGTCAATCACCTGGGCCGGTTGACACTCGCCGAGTTCAAGCTGTGGCGCAATCCCCAGGCGCGGCGCGAAGTCATCGGACAGATCCTGGACTACGCCAAGGACCTCGCTTCGTGGGGATACGAGGACCTGCAGAGCAGGGTATCTTTGGCCACCGGCAGGAAGGGCAACGCCCTCTACGACCTGGTCCGGGAGCATCACCCCGATTTGGACGAGGCGACATTCGTCGACAGCGTTACCCGCCACCTGCGGCGCGGTGAATTCCTGCTGCTCATCGTCGGCGACGGCATCCAGGAAGGCGCCGCCAACATCGTCGACTTCGTCCAGCGCCATAGCGGGTTGCACTTCAACCTGGCGCTGGTGGAGGCCGCGCTCTACCGCGACGGCGCCCATCGCCTCATCGTTCAACCCCGGGTCCTGGCCCAGACCGAAATCGTCCAGCGTTTCGTCGTCGACGGTAGCGTTGAACGGGTCGTCACTATGGATGATGACGACAACCAACAGGAGACCCTTTCGGACCAGGAGGAGGAGAACCTGCGGTTCTGGACCGCCGTGCTTCGGGACTACGCTTTCGCCGACATCACCGCAGAAGTTCCCGCGCCGGTCAAAGACTCATCGCTGTACGTTACCGTGCGCCATTCCGGCTTTTCCGGTTGGGGTCTCTGCTTCGGGGGATATATTCATCGCAGACAGTCGGCTGTTGGCTGTTACCTCACCGCGCGGAAGGACCAGGCACGCGACGTCCGCATCTTCGACGAGCTCGCGGCGTCCTTCGAGGAACTGCGGGCGGAGATGGGCGACGACCTCCAGCACTGGACCAATGCGGCCGGCCGCCCCAGGATCGGCTTCAGTCGACCGGCCGGCCTGGCTTTTCTGGCGCATGACGAGGAGAGCAGCGATTTCCGTGACGCAGTCTTATGGATGCGCGACCGCCTGGACCGGCTGGTCAGCACGATCAATCCCAAGCTGCAGGCCAGGCTCGCCGAAGACCGGTGAGGCGGCCACAAAGCACGCGAGCATCCACCCCCTGAGATCTCCCCAGAACTCCGCAGGCCTCAGTTGTTCAATACCGACGTTCACGCGGAGACCACCACCGATGATACGCAGCCGGTGAAGCTCGCCTTCTCCGGCACTCCTGATGTGGGGTTCGCCATGCGGCGGGAGGTCAGCGACATTCCTGCCAAGGTGGTTCGCCGCGTCTGGAACGAGGGTCTCCGCGGCTACGAGATCGTGCAGCGCCACCACGACGCCCGCTGACCCTGCGGCGCTCATCCGTTGGCGCCGCCCTGCCTGCCGTTGTCGTCTCCGGTTCCGGGCAGCGCCTGGACCGCCGGCACGGACGTCAGGCCGTCGGGCAACTGCAGCTTGCGGACCGGGTAGTTGATCGTGATCCCCTCAGCCGCCAGCCGAGAGTGCAGTTCTTCGATCAGCTCGCTGCGCACCTCGAAACCCGCAACCCGATTGCGCGCCCGGATAATCATGTGGAAATTGATGTTGCTCTCCCCAAAAGCCTCGTACCGGAAGACGGGCTCGCTCTCCGGGTCCGCCCCCGGGCACTCCCGGCGCAACGTCTCCATCACCTCCAGGCTCACCGCCCTCACCCGCTTCAAGTCGCTCTCGTAGGCCACGCCGCAGGACACCACCACGTCCAGGGGATCCTCCGGCTTGCTGAAGTTCGTGATGATGGTCTCCGCAAACAGCGAATTGGGCACCACCACCAGGTTGTTGGCCCAGGTGCGCAGCCGCGTGCTGCGCCAGCTCACGTCCACCACGTAGCCATCGATGCCCCACGTAGCCATCAATGCCGTTGGACATCTCGACGTAGTCGCCCACGCTGATCAGCCCCTCCGTAACCACGTAGGTTCCGGCGAAGAGGTTGGCCAGCGTGGGCTGCAGCGCCAGCGCTACCGCCAGACCGGCGATGCCCAGGCCCGCCACCAGGGGACTGATGTTGATCCCCAGAATGTCCAGGCACACCATGGCCGCCACCGCGATCACAAACCCCAGCACCCCGCGGCGGACCAGCGGGAACATCCACCCCTCCCCGCGGTCCGGATGGGAACGATGCAGGTGGATCTGCAGCCACAGCAGGGTTGCCGAGGCGACGCCGTTGACCAGGGAGGCCCCGATCAGCACCGCGATCACCCCGCTGGTCTTGTTCACCACCACCTGCACCGCCGGCGGCGGCGACAGCACCGTCAGCGCCACGTAGATGCCCGACAGCACGATGAAGGCCGCAAAGGGCAGCCGGATCGCGGCCGCCGTCTTCACGTCGAAATCCACGCTGGACATGATCGAAAGCCGCAGCAGCCGTCGGAAGACCAGCGTGCTGAACAGTATGGCGATGACGATGGCCACCACCACGATGACGCCGCTGATCAGCAGGTCAACCCAGGTCGTGCCGGACCCGGCGGCCCAGTGGGACATGGCCTGCCACCAATCGCGGAAAAATTCGCTCATAAGCCTCAGTCCCAAATCTCAGTCCCGATGCCTGGATTTGCTCAGCGACCCGTAACGCTGGCGGGTGAATATTACCCAAATGCCACGCTGCCGCGGTTCCGAGACCATCCACCGTCCCGGCAGAGCTTGTTGATCCTATGATCCGGGGCCCGACGATCCGGTCAATCCCGCGATCCGTTCAATCCAGGTAGTCCCGCAGCTGGCTCGACCGGGCCGGATGGCGCAGCTTCCGGATCGCTCTCGCCTCGATCTGCCGGACCCGCTCCCGGGTCACCCCGAACACCTTCCCCACCTCCTCCAGCGTCTGCGGGTCGCCGCCGTCCAGCCCATAGCGCAGCCGCAGCACCCGGCTCTCACGGTCCCCCAACGCATCCAGCGCCTCCCGCAGCTGTTCCCTCAGCAGGCTCTCCGACACCGTATCCTCCGGGGGCGGACTGCTCCGGTCCTCAATGAGATCCCCCAGGAACGCGTCCCCGTCCTCTCCCACCGGCAGATCCAGCGATACCGCCTCCCGAGCCGCCCTGCGCGCCTGCATGATCCTCTCCAGGCTCATTCCCAGCGCCTCGGCCAACTCACCGTCCGTGGCGTCCCGTCCCAGCTCCTGCGCCATGGCCCGTTCCTGCCGCACCAGCCTGTTGATGGTCTCCACCAGGTGCACCGGTACCCGTATCGTCCGGCCCTGGTTGGCCACGGCTCGGGTCACCGACTGCCGGATCCACCAGGTGGCGTAGGTGCTGAACTTGTACCCCCGCCGGTGGTCGAACTTCTCCACTCCTCGGATCAGCCCCAGGTTGCCCTCCTGGACCAGGTCCAGAAACGCCACCCCGCGGTTCTGGTACTTTCCCGCCACGCTGACCACCAGCCGCAGATTGGCCTCCGCCAGGTGGTCGTAAGCCCGCCTCCCCGCCTCACCGGCCCCCTCGAAGTGCCCGGCAATCTCATCATCCGCTGCCTCCACCCGCTGGCTCAGCTCCGGATCCCCCAGCATTCGGGACAGCAGGGTCAGGGTGCACCGGTCCGAGTCCTCGGAGTTGTCGGGATGCAGCTCCGCCCACACCGGCACGTAGGCCGCGACAACTCCCGCCGCCGCCCGCGGCAGCGCCCGCGTGTCCCGGGACAGCCTCACCATGCGCTCGCGGGCGTCTTCCTCGGTCATGCCCAGATCCCTGGCCGCCCGTTCCACCAGCTCGGGGCTGATCACTCCGTCGATGGCGGCCCTGAACCGCGGATGCTCACACACGTCCTCCAGCGTCGGTGCGTCGCTCAACTCCAGGTGGCGGGCCACGGTCCGGGCCACCGGTCCGGCCCTGGCAACGCGGGCCAGGAGCAGCATGGCCTTCTCCCAGGGCGCAGCCGCAGGCGCGCCATCGGCGCCAGCATCCTCTCCGCAGTCGTCGCCCAGCCCCCGGGCCAGTTCCCGCTCCAGCTCCTCCAGGTGGCTGGCCAGTTCAATCTCTGCGGCCAGCGTGCTTTCCTCCGCCGCGGTCAGCAGCTCCACCCGGCCGATCTCCCGCATATACAAGCCCACCGGGTCCTCGGCAACCTCGGCGTCAATGGCGGCAATCTCGGCCTCGAACCGGTCCCAGTCCTCCCCGGCGCCGCCTCGCCCCGCGCCATGGACGTCAGTTATCACCACCGCCTCGCCAGCCGGATGGCCGTCCCTGGCGACATCGGCAGCATCTTCCCGGGTAACCGCCACGTCGTCGACACCAACCCTAACCATACGGTTTCGCCTCCATGGATTTTTCGGCGCACTGCGACGACCGCGGATCCCTATCCGCACCCTTTTCCCACGCCGCTGTCGATGGCCGCCGTCCCTGGCAGTCCCTGCTTGGACTTGACCCATCTGGTCGATCCTCTCTGAAACGGGACACCAAAACACGCCTCTCTCGGGTGTGCGCCTCCGCCTGTCACAACGTCTCGTCGCCAATCTCCCGGTGATAACGGGCCAGCCGGCGGCCGGCGAGCTCCGCCTGCTGCGCATCCACCATCACCCCCGTACTGATGTTGTGAGTTCGCAACTCCGCCATCTTCATGCGGAACCCCTCGGGGCCCTGGGTCGCCTTCACACGGTTTCGGTAGCCAGGATACGTCCCAAGTGCTTAGCCATCACCCGTACGATGTGGGGCCGCAGGCTGGTGGCTGCCTTGACCAATTACATTCCTCCGTCGTCGCCGCGTCTTCGAGACAATCCCAATTTTAGTCACCTACTGACCAAGGTAGAGGGTCACCGATTCTCACAGTGGTGACATGAATGGGTGATACTACCAGAAGGTGAATCGGCCAGTTGGCCGATTCACGGCCTCATAGCTGTACCAAATCATGGTGCCACTTGAATTGGAGTATCCGGCACACCCGAAAAAGCGGTTGCGGAAAAGCCGGCCCGGTTCCCGGTTAGATTGAATTCGATTAGAAGTATATGTTAAGTGAACCGGGCCGGCGCGCGCGTGACACCCGCATTCCTCTAGCTCCCAAGGCCTCGTTAAGTTTGCGAGGAGCTTCTGAGTAGTTCAACTGCAGCTGGTTCGGGCCATGGAACTCCCCAAGCAACGTATTCCAAAGGCGAGAGCATTTCTGTGTACCGCGGCAGTAGTAGGTCGTTCCAGGCAGGGATTTCATGCACTCCCAAGTGGTTAACTCCATCTTACCTATTCCGCACTCGGGAGATGGCGTTGGTGCTTTCTCAACTGGACCGGTAGTACTGAAATCCTGTTGTTGTCTCTCCGGGTCAGGGCACTTATCCGGTTGAACCACGTACCTGACACGGAGAGTGCTGCCATAAGTCCGTGCCACAGCATCACAGACGATGCTGTGGTGGAGTGGTAAAGACAACCACTCCACGGCGAAGGATGACCTTGTTGCGACGACCAGTTCGTCCGTCGTTATCCCCACCCCGACCGTGGGCGCCGCAAAGTCAGAATACGGCCCTGCAGGCAGGACTTGCCTGATCTCGGACAGCACTGCAAGCCAAGTGCTGCCTGCTGTTGTTTTCAACGCTTCTGTTGGATCATTGGCACGGTTCGTCTGGGCTTCTCCGCTTGATTCTTCTGCGCTGCGTGCTGGCTTCACCTGCGCTTCGCCCGTGCTTCGGGATCTCTCCATCAACATTCGCCTCGTCTGCTGGACGCGGTTGATCAGGCATCCCCTCCAAATCGACCGGATCGGGCGTGATGGCTTTGCGGCAATCTTTGAGGGTCTGAACCAGGAACTGCTGCGCTTGGGACTCCTGTCCCCGGAGATGTACGCCGACGCCAGCCTGGTCAAAGCCAACACCAGCAGCTTTGAGATGGTTCCCAGCGGGATGACCGTGGCGGAGTTCCAGGAACTGGCCATCTAGGAGAATGGCCTTTTCGTACTGGCTGAGACCGATGTGGACGATGACGGCGTGGAGAATGAGGAGGTTCGCCACTTTTAGGACCCCAAAGGCAGACTGCCGTTCAACCCGGTGGACACCGACGCTCGTTGGCGCGCCAGCTCGCCCAAGCGCCCTGCGGAACTGTGCTATCAGGACAACGTGATCGTGGATCTGGGCGGGTTCATCGTGGCGCGAGGAGTAACCCACGCATCGCAGGGGGAAGGGAAGGCAATCCCGCAACTCCATGAGAAGCTACCCATGCACCCGGTATCTCTGACGACGGACACCGGATACAGCGCTGGGGAGTTGCGTCAACTGCTCGAGGACAGAGGCATCAAGGCCTACATTCCGCTGCGGCCCATCCAGGAGAACAACGTAGAGGGGCCAGGAGACTTCTCCTACCAGGACGATCGACTGGTCTGTCCCCAGGGTAAGGAACTGCACGGGCGCGGGTTCAACGAAAAGGAGCAGCGCTACACGTACACCGCGCGGCGGGAAGACTGCCAGGCGTCCGATCCGGAACGATTGCCTACCGCCCCGATCGCAGCGCAGGTACGTGTCTCTAACCCGGTACTACCCGATGGCCCTGTTGGCCAGGGAAAGGAACCGGACCAGCGAATATCGCCGCGAGAGGATCAGACACCAGGCCATCGCGGAAGGAACCTTCGCTTCCCTGGACCGCCTGGGATGGGCCAGAACACGGCTGAGGGGGCTTTGGAAAGTCGATTGCGAAGAGTACATGGCGCCCTTCGCCCACAATGTACTGAAGATGGTGCGTCAGCTCGGCCGTGGTGTGGGGCCGCCCGGTCCAGTGGCGCCCGCCGATGCCATCACCTCCTGCGTAGAACATGCCATGGACGATGGAATCGTGAATGCCGTGACCACACTGCGCTGTTTGATCTGGCTCCGTTGGTGGGTCCCCTGCCCAGGCTAGCCCTACGATAGAAACTCTGCGGGTCCGCTGACTTTCTCAACAAGCCCCCGTATTGTCGTTAATCAATCCCGGCGGCGAGTAATCGTTGGGGAATGACACGGCTTTTCCGTGCCGATGACGGCCTGGAAATCTGCTCTGCTCCACCACCATTTCGGGCCGGCGCGGCTAACCGCCGGGTCCGGGGACGGTCAACTCACTCCGGTTGGACAGTTTTCTTCCGTCTCCGGTGCAGATGGCTCCCTGGGTATCGCAGTCTGCGGTCGTCTTGGGCAGTACCACGGTCACTGCCTGATCACCATACGGCTTTAGGGTAATCAGCCACCGGATGTTGGTGGGCCGCTCCTGACGCCGCGCCGCGGTCACGTCACCCCCGACAACTACGAAGACATGGTCCCGCAGCGTTGTGAAGCTGAGGGCGACACCCTCGGTGAAACGCAGCTCGAAGGTGAAGGCCGTCTTTCCGTCGTGGGACTTCGGAACGTCCAGAAAACTGGCCGTCAATGGCGGCGGGGGCTTGGCTGCCACCGAATCGGTGGCAGCGCTGGTCAGGGACTCATCGTTGCCCGCGTCGTCGGTGAACGACACCCGCACCTTGACGGCCTTGCCCTCGTCCGCTGAGGTCAGGGTATAGGCGGAGCTGGTTGCGCCGGCAATGTCCACGTCGTCAGCCAACCACAGGTAGGAGAAGCTCGCGTTGTCCAGGCCGTCGGCGTCGGCGATTGCCGAGGTGTCGGCCGTCAGCGTCTTCCCCACCTGGGCCGTTCCAATAATGGATGGCGCCCCTGTGGCCGGGACGTTGGGCTTGACCGGCGTGGCGACCTGGGCCGGCAGCGACCAGGCTCCGACGCCGATGTCGTTGAGCGCTTCCACTCGGTAGATGTACCGGGTGGCCGGCTCTACGTTCTCGTCCGTCCAGGCGGTGGTCACGCTGCCGGTGTCTGCCACTAATACCGACAGGTTCGGTTCTCTGGCCGGGGCCCGGCGCAGTACCCGATAGCCGGTGACTGCGCCGCCGTCGGCCGGCGCAGTCCAGTCCAGGCTAACCGAACCTTGGGAAGCCGTGGCCGTCAGATCGGAGACGCGGCCCGGCAAGGCCGCAGATCTTTCCCCTAGCCTTTCCACCGTGGTAGCGACCTCGGCATGAGGGCCGGCGACGCCGTTGGCCAGGGCCCGCAGTTGGACCCGGTACGCGTCGTTGGCGAGGCCCGTTATCGTGTAACTGGTGGTGGCGTGGCTGCCGGGTAAATCCTGCCAGTCGCTCCAGGCGGTTTGAAAGCTGCCTTGCAGCCGGTACTGGTAGTTGGTGATGCCAGGGTCGCCGGCGTCGTCCCAATTTAATGCGATGCCGCCGTCTATTCCCGCTGCCGCCAGGTTGGCCGGGGCCGCCGGAGTTGGAGATGTTGTTGATGTCGGCTCTCCGGCGCCCACTGACCCCGTCTGCGCCGACGCCACTCCGCCTGAGCGCAGTTGGGGCGGAGGATAAAATCGGCTGTCGGTATCGCTGACATTAGGCCCCCAGCAAGCGGCGCCCCAGTCCTCTTTCAATCCGCAGGGCATGGCTGTGCCGATACTGACGCTGACGAAGCCGGCATTGTTTGGCGGCAGGGGTTTGTATTCATCCCCATTCTCGAGGCTTCCCCAGCAGGAAATCTGGCCACTGGTCTTTACGCCGCAAGCATACGTCAAACCACTGGTTATAAAAAATCGGCGTCGATAAAGTCAACGTTTTCGTTTTCCGGCAGGACTAGCGCGGACGGCACTTCCTTATCCGGCAAGGACGTCCAGCACGAGACCTTGTTGTCAGTCTGTACGCCGCAGATAAAATCCCCTTGGGGCGATACAGCGATGAATGCAGTGTCGGGCACGTCCTTCCTGTCGCCCCAGCAAAACAAGCCGCTGTCCTTTTTCAGTCCGCAGTACTTGCCGTCACCCGCGGATATGGCGACGAAACCCTTGGCAGTCGCCTGGTCAGGATTTGGCGCGTGGGAGGTCGGGGTAAAGCCGCCCCAACATACTACGATGCCGTCGTTTTTCAGGCCACAGGCGTCGCCGGAATCCACGGCCACGGCGCGGTAGCCGGTGTTGGGGTTTGCTGTAGTGTCGGGCACTGTGGTGTGGGGATTACTGGTATCGTCGCCATCCCAGCCCCAGCAGGCGATGCTGGTGTCCCGGCGCACTCCGCAGGCGAATGCACCCTGTCCGTGAATGTCGATGGCAGTATAGGAACCCTCAACCGGCTGGGTCCTCCCGTCGTCGTCATCGCCCCAGCAGATCACTGCGCCGTGGGGTTTCAATACGCAAGCAAAGTTATAGCCGACTGCTACCGTGTGCTCGGCGGTGGTAAGGACCGGTGGCGGGGCCAGCGTCACTAGGGCATCCTGGCCCCAGCAGGCGGCGCCGCCATCGGTTTTGACGCCGCAAGTAAAGAAATCGCTGGCGGCGATGGAGGCGAAGGAGCCGGCCGGGGCTTCCAGCTTTCGGTCGTCCGAGTCGCCCCAGCAGACTACGGCGCGTCCGGCCTTTTCGATGCCGCAGGCGTGGGTTTGCGCCACTACCAGGGCGGCGAACACGGTATCGGCCGGCACCGGCGTGCGCGGTTTTTCCGTGGTGCCGGCCGTGTTGCCCCAGCAAATCACCTTGCCGTTGGCGTTCAGCGCGCAGGCAAAGTCAGCACCCACGCCGATGTTGTACACCGGAACCAGTTCATCCGGCGGTGTGGCGGCCATGGCGGGTTCCATCGCCATGGGATCGGGGGTCGGGCCGCCCCAACAGGCCACGGCGCCGTCGGTCTTGCGGGCGCAGGTATGATAATCACCCACGGAGAAGGCGGAGAAGGTTGTATCCGCCGGCACCGCCAGTTTGTCGTTGGCGTCGTCGCCCCAGCAACTTACAACTCCTCCGGCTTTGCTGCCGCAGACGTGACCCACGCCGCCGGCCAGGGTGGTGAACCCGGAATTGGCAGCAGGCAGGGTAGTGAAAGCGCCCCAGCAGGACACGGCGCCACCGCTGGTTTTCGCCGCCGAGGTGAAGTTCTTTCCGGCAGCCACCGCGCCAAAGCCGGTGTTGTCCGTGGGCAGAGCGGTTTCCTGGTCGGTATTGTCCCCCCAACAGGCCAGGGAGCCATCGGTCTTGAGGCCGCAAGCATGATCGAAGCCGACGCTGACGGCGGCGAAGTTGGCGGTGTCCGTCGGCGTGTCGGTACGCGTGCCCCAGCACGCCAGCGCGCCGCTGGTTTTGACGGCGCAGGCATGGTTATGGCCCACGTTCAGTGAGGCGAAACTGGCGTTGTTGGAATCCGCCGGCGTGCCGGTGCGGCTGCCCCAGCATACGACTGCTCCGCCGTCGGTCTTGATGCCGCAGGCGTGGCTGCCGGCGCTGATTGTGGCGAACAGCGTGGCCGCTGGCGGGATGATGGGAGAGGTAGCGGAGCCGCCCCAGCACCGCGCGGCCCGGTCGGGAGTGATGGCGCAGGAAAAGTCGCTTCCGGCTGCCACCGATTGACTGGGCAGCGATGGCGGTGTCGGCGGGAGAGCCCCGTCGGCGCCCGCTGGACCGGGCGGGCCTACCGGACCGGCCGGCCCGGGATCACCCTTCGGCCCTGCCGCACCCTGCTCTCCCGGGACTCCGGCTGGGCCAGGGTCTCCCGTATCGCCCTTCGGCCCTGCCGCACCCTGCTCTCCCGGGACTCCGGCTGGGCCAGGGTCGCCCGTATCGCCCTTTGCCCCTGCCGCACCCTGCTCTCCCGGGACTCCGGCTGGGCCAGGGTCGCCCGTATCGCCCTTTGCCCCTGCCGGACCTTGGGGCCCAGGGTCGCCTTTCTCCCCGCCGCCGGGGCCTTGCGGCCCCTATTCACCCGCCGGTCCCTGCGCTCCCTGCGGGCCGGACGGGCCCTGTGGTCCGCGTGGACCCTGGGGCCCAGGGTCTCCTTTCTCGCCCTTTGGCCCCGGCGGACCGGCGGAACCGGCGGAACCCGCCTGTCCTCTTGGGCCGGGCAATCCCGTTGGACCCAGTGGTCCTATCGGACCGGCAGGTCCATCGAAACCCGTCGGACCTTGCTCGCCTTGCGGCCCCGTCGGACCGGGCAATCCCCTGGGTCCGGGCGGTCCGGCGTCGCCCTTAGGCCCCACCAGTCCGGGGACGCCAGTCGCTCCTGGCTGGCCGGTCATTCCCTGCTTCCCTTGTGGCCCGGCAGCGCCGGGGGCTCCAGGCGGCCCCGACGGGCCGGCCACCCCCGGTGGTCCAGCCGGCCCGACAGTCGGGTCGGGAGTACAAGCACCCAAAATGACGATGCTCATGACCACGAGTATCGCCGCAACGCCGCCGCAGAGCACGGATCGATAGTGCTTTCGCAGGAAATGCCCTGGTTTTTTGCCAGGACCTTTGGTCTCTACTTTGTCCATTCAGGCGGAGTCGGCCAGTGCATCCACCAGTCGGCTGCGATCAGCGGGAGCGCGGCCGCAATGCTCGGTCCAGCCGGAAGGATCAGCGTCTTGCGCGCTAGGGAATACCCTCGCCCAGCTCTCTTGTCCGACCAGGATCAGCTCTGGATTATCCTCAGCGACCTGCTGTTGGTAGAATCCACCCGAAACCTGCTCCCCGTTCCTGGATAGACACCGCGGGGCCGCCGGAACGGTCGAAAAGACCGTAGTCGACCCGGTGGCACCGGCCCAAAGCGGACTCGGGTTGGCGTTCCCACGGCAGCCCGGCGCGCCGGCCCAGGGAGGGCGGTATCGCGTCCACCATCGCGCAACGGATGGCGGCCAGGTTTTGCGCCAGCCGGCCGCAGGACGCCTGGGCGCACCGGTGCACATCGTGGACCGCCTTCTCGACAGGTTCATCGACCCTCGCTCTACTCGTGCGAAATCCGGAGTTTGGTACTAATTTGGGCCGTTACATATCTCAGTTAGGATGTATGCGGTGTTGGGCTGCCGACGGCGGAATGCGGTTCGCAGTGAACTTGCTCCCGGCACATCGGCAACCGCATGCGCGGAGAGCGTGAAAAGAGGGTGCTGCGCCAGAACATCATCGCCCTCAACGCAGCCATCCTGCGCATCAGAAAGACAAAATTCCATACACGGACAGATATTCTAGCATTTTATTAATCACATCAGTATATTTATTATATTAAATATAGTGTCCTTTACGTGATCTTTGGTGCCATACCCAGTTAGATCAGAAATCTCCCCAGGAGCCGGACATCGACAGGCCGGGACTGCGTGCCCGATCCAGAAGGAGAAACCATTGAGCAGCAACAGCCAACCGGAGCGGGAGATCCAGGCGCTGCGGAGCGCATCGCCGCCCTCTCCACCGCCATCCTGCGCGTCAACGCCAGCTGATTAACGACAATAAGGAATGCTTCCCTGTAGCGACTTCAGCAATCTGCAACTGCTCCGCGCGCATTGCAGCCGGGTCAATGCCGACCGGCCGCAGGCATACCTAGGTGGCCAAGTGGCGTGTATTGAGAACAGCGGCATAACTGCCAAGCTGCGATCCTCGGAAAGCAATGATACAGGTCTAACGCCAAGGAGGGGAGAAAGAAATGGCCGAGTTTGCTATCTCGTACGGGAAGGAAGGGGAAAGGCGGCCGGTTTTCATCATCACAGCGGAGTGTGGACACACGTACCTGGTGCACCGGTACCCACCCGATCTCACCATTGAGAGATTCGTCAGGTTCCACGGTGAGTTCGAACAGTGCCCTCCCTGTTTGGCAGAGGGCCTGCATGAGATGTTGGAAGAACTGGACTATCAACTGAATCCAGACTCGGAAGCTCTAGGGTGGTCCCGCCTCGACAATGCGATCACTCTTGAGGAGACGGTCATCAGCCAATCCGCCGAGCAGGGAGACGAAGTGTAAAACGCCAGGAACTATGTACCAGTAATCGGCAAAGCGGGCGGGTCCCCCTCCTGAAATTCGACAATCTCCCCCTGGTATTTGATCATCAGTTCCCCGTCGGCCCGCTCCAGCACCTCCACCTGCAGTCCGGTGTAGCTGGGGCGCTCCGCGCCGGGCAGCAGTTGTAGCACCCGCCACTGGTTGTGGACCGTGTTGTCCCGGGCGACCTTACGGGTGTGCCGGATGCTGACCGTCTCGGTGCGGGACAAGACGTCGGGCACCCGCCGGTAGGCAGCCTCCGGCTGCTCCGCCGTCACGGAGAAGCGGGCGTTGCAGCGGGGCAGGAACTCCTGCAGGACGGCGTTGGCCTGGTCCATAGTGGCAGCGTCAGCCAGGCGGAGTTCAGTGACCAGCCGATCCTGGAAGGTGGACGCCATCCGCTCTACACGCCCCTTTGGCCTGTGGCGACACGGCGCAGATCTGCTGGATGCCCAATTCCCGCGTCACCCGGGCGAACTGGGTGGACTCGTAGAGTACGGGCCCCTGGCGGGCGTCGTACTTGAAGGCCGCATGTCGGTCGCTGTACAGGGCCAGGGGGATTCCCGACTGCCACACCAGCCTCTCCAGCAGGACCAGATAACCACGTGTATCCTCGGTGGGGTGGAAGATGGCCTGGGCCACCACTCCGGTGGCGTCGCCCACGGCCAGCAGCAGGACGAACTTGTCTGCCCACTCCCCCGGCCAGGCATGGGGGTTGCCGTGCACTGGGATAAGCATCCCCTCCTGGGGCATGCGCTTGCGCCGGAACCGGTGCTGCTGGGAGCGGCAGCTCCTCGGGCTGCCGATGCCAGCCTTGACCAGGATGCGGCGCACCGTGGGACGGCTCAGGTCTATCCCCTCCCGCTCTCGCAGCAGTTTGGTGAAGTGACTGTGGTTGGCGCCCGCGTAGCCGTCGCTGGCCAGTTTTACCACGGCCGCCGCCGCAGCCTCGGGCACGGCGTTGTGGGGCCTCCGTCCCCGGTTACCGTGGGCGAGCGCCGCAGGACCGTCCTTGCGGCAGGCCGCCACCAGGCGCTCGGTGTGGCGTTCACTGACTCCCATGATCTCGGCGGCCTGCGCGATCGGAAGGTGGTATTCCAGTACGGTGTTGAGCACTTTGATCCTTGCCTGTTCTCGCTGTTTCAATGTCACTTCCCTCATGGGATGACATTTTCGCTGACCAGTTAGCTGATGACGGAATCGTAGAACAACAACAAAAATTGCCGCGAACTATAGACCAATCTGCCATGGTCTATGACCACCGGGGCGCCACCACGGCGACTATTGCCGCACTTCAATTTTGAGGTGCAGAGATGGCCTACAAGAAGGTGCTCCGAGTGGAAGTACTGGAAGTGATACGCAGCCGGCAGGCGGGAAGCAGTCAGCATCAGACAGCCGACGGAAACGGGTTGTCGCGGGCGACCGTGCTGAAGTACCTGGCCGCGGCGAAAGCGGAAGGGATTGCCCAAGAAGGGCCGGCTCCCAACAACGAGCAGTTGAACTGGTTGGCTGATCTCAGGCAAGCTGGCCCGAGGATAGTGGAGACGCCGGTTGAGGACAGCCTGGCTCCGTGGGCCGACCAGGTCTACCAGTGGCTCACCGGCGACCGACTCCTGCTCACCCACATCCACGAGTTGCTTTTGGTTCGAGGCTCTACGGTATCTTATTCGTCGTTGCGGCGTTTCATCGTGAAGCGAAACTGGGGACGGCGCAGCGTCCGCACGGTGCGGATGACAGACACCGCACCCGGCGAGGTGGCTGAGGTGGACTTCGGCCGGTTGGGGATGATCACCAATCAGGCCACGGGCAAGCGCAAGGTGGTTCGGGCGCTGATCATTGTGATGTCGTACTCACGACATTGCTTCGTCTGGCCGACGCACGGCCAGAAGCTGTAGGACGTTATCGCCAGCCTGGACGCGGCGTGGGACTTTTTCGACGGCCTCCCCCGCTACGTGGTCATCGATGATTTCGCCGCCGCGGTGGCGGGACCGAACCCGTTCCATCCGCGTCTGAACCGGGGCATTCTGGAATACTCCCAGCGTCGTGGTTTCGTCGCCGATCTGGCCCAGGTGCGTCATCCCAAGGTGGAACGCCGCGGGTCCTACGTGAGGGAGCGCCTTTGCAAAGGCGGCGATTTCCACGGATTGGTCCACCTGCGCAATGAAACGCGGCGCCGGTGCCTTGATGTGGCTGGTCACCGGGTCCACGGCAACCGCCCGCTGTCAGCCTCTGGTGGTCTTCTAGGATGAGGAATGCCATGCGCCGCTGCTGTGGGACAGCGAGCCCCACGAGATCACCCACTGGCGCACTGCCAAGGTCCATCCCGACCAACACATGGCCTGCCAGTACGCCCTCGACTCGGTGCCAGCATCATCTCGCCCACCGGGTCAGAGGGTGGAAATACGGCTGAGCAGCAAGTTGGTGTGCATCTATCACCGGGGCAAGTTGGTCAAGATCCACCACCGCGAGCACAAGGGCGCCCGTGCTACCGACCCCGATGACTATCCCGTAGAGCTTACCGCCTACACCATGAAAGCGCCGGAGCGTATCAAGCGCAGTGCGGTGATACAAGGACCGGAGGTGGGTGAATTCGCCGAACGGCTCTCCGACGACCAGCATCGCTGGTCCAAGATCAGCTAGGGCACAATCTGATCAGGCAGGGTGAGGGCTACGCGCCCCAACGCTTCATGCCGCCTGTCAACGTGCCCTGACCGCTGCGGTGCTTATTGATACCTCTTCAAACAGGGATCATGCCCTATTGGGAAATTGGTGCCGGGGAATGGACTATGCACCCGCACCGCCATCTCGGTAAGCCAAGCGACCATACTCCGCTTTGTTCAATATACGAGCGATGACAGAATCTCTTTCGGCACGAACCGTTCTGCGCTTCCGCTCGGAAGGCTCGTACAGGTACAAAGGCTCCGCAATATACGTCGGGTTTTCCGCCATCTCGATGACGGGCACCATGAACGCCCAATCGGTGGCGATGTCGATCCACTTTCCGTCCAACATTAGGTCGTCTGGGTCAATCGCATCGAAGAGATACTTCCTGAACGTGCGCAGGTGTTGCCAGACGTTGCTCGTCCACCATCTGGGCCGTTCAAAGTCGGCCGGATACACCGCTTCCTTATCCAGCCTCAACATCGAACCGACGGTCACATCGGCCCCATTTTCGTACTCCACACGGAGCCGTTCGAGAACACCGGTGCCAATCAACGCATCGTCAGCGTCCAAGGTGATGATCACGCTCTGGGGGTCGGCGCAATAGTTGGCGATGGCGTTCCAGGTGTTGTAGAGCAGGCCCTTGCGCGTTGCGTTGCGGACTATGGTAACCCGACCCCTGTAATCCGCCAGCAGGACCTCGGCGTAGTCGCCGAAGCCGTTGGTGGAAGCGTCGTCCACCACTACGGCGCCCCAATCCGAGCCTATCTGCGCGGTCAGTGATGCGATGCAGCGTTTGAACTGACCTGGGTTTACGTTGCGGCCACAGATCACGAACACGAACGGCTCTGGGTGCTTGGGACCAGCCCAGTCCGCCACCGAGCCTTGAAGGTCCACTTTTCCAAGCTGGCAATCAGGGACATAGCCGCGCCCAACGGCCGCCAGGATGTCCAGCAACTCCTCCGGATCAGCCTTGCGCTCGTTGGGCACATGGATAAACGACGTTCGCGGATCGCCGCCCCGATAACTCCGGAACTCGCTGCCAGCGATGAAACGGTCAAAAGCCCGGTGCCATCCCATGACGAAACGGCCACTCTCCAATTTGTTAGCGACGGGGAGCACCGACTCGAGTCGCCTGCGGTCAAACAGGCATCCCCTGACCTCAACTCGCCAGTCGCCGTTGGGCCCGGTGTCGGTGTAGGGCAACGGGCCCGAACGGCAGATACTCAAAGGCACGAAGAGGGCGTTGGGGTCGTCGCGGAGCACGTCGGAAAGTTCAGAGATGTAATCGTGCTCAACGTCGTCGCGATGGATGAGCAGGTCACTGTCCAGCTGAAGCACGTAGTCGCCCCCGCACTCTTCGAACCCGTACAGCGTAGCGAACAACTGCTGGCCGCTGGTCGAGTGGGTTTCCAAGGCCTCGACGCCAAACCACTTTCTGTACGTGCCCCGAATTTCGGCGGGATCTACGGGAGCATAGAGCACGCGGTCAACCACGCCGTCCCGCAGCAGCCGGTCCATCGCCTCCCGGTGGGCGTCAGCATCCGGCATGTCGTATTGGCGAAGGAAGGGACCCGGTGATGGGTCCACCACCACGACTTTCTCGATGAACTTAACCGGCTCCTCCAACTGCGCGACCTGATGCCGGACAAACCGCTCGATGGTCCGCCACTCCATGTGGCAGGTCTTGAGCAGAAGGGACACGCTCGGCCCCGCATCGAAAACCGGGCGAAGCTCGAACACCAGGTGGTCAGATGCCGGCCGCAACTCGCCGATGTCGGCGCCATCCAATTCTTTCACCGCGGCCACACGCAGACCTGCCTTGGCGAAAGCCCGACGATAGGTGGTCAAACTGCGGTGGACCTCATCCCGCACGTTGCTGTGGGGCGCCACCGCTTTTTGGTAGACGAAGGTGTCGTGATAGCCGTGGTCGCCCTGATGAGGCCTGGAGTTCAGCTCCGTTGAGGCGACTTCCAGGTAAAAGGGGTTGCATACCGCCACCCACACGCGACCCTCATCGGCGACCAGACGGCGCAGGTCCGACATCACCGTGGCCAACTCGTTGCTGTCCGCGATCGTGCATAGCACTCGGCTGCAGATCACAGCGTCGAAACGCGTGGTATCAGCCCGCAACTGCTCCAACATGGCGGAGTCGCCGTATTGCACCGAACCACCGTGTTCCAGGCACTTCGCCATGGCGTCGGCATCGGGATCATACCCGGTGACGTTGGGGAACTCGTTGGCAAGCAGTTCGGCCAGTTCACCGTTGCCGCACCCGTAATCCAGGACAGTCTTGGGACTGTGCTCCATGACCATTCCTGCCAGGGGCGTATGCAGGAGTTCCCGCACTCCCCGTGGGTCCACCGCGCGCCTGAACTGATCCAGACCCGCCAACTCCGGCAGGTCCGGTTCATCCAATGACCGGGTCATCAGCGCTTTGAGATCGGACCGGAAATGGAACCGGTAGGTGAGCAGCGCGCGGCGACACATCTGCTCGAACTCGTCCTCATCGAACGGCACGATGTCGGCGCCGATGTCGATGAATTTCAACCCGGATGGCGTCACCAGCAGGTTGTCCGGGTGAAGATTGCGGCACGCTATGCCTGCTGTACGGCACTCGTGCAGGAGGGTGATGATTTCCTCCAGGCGGCCCCCGTCGTAACGGTCCCCTCGTTCATACGGGTAAACCACCGCGACGTGCTCGCCCCATCGGCGGACCTGTTGGATGTCCGGCAACGTGCTAAAAGCCGACATCCTCCCCACCAGCGATCGTAACAGCGCCGCCTTCTGATCCCGTGTGCCCGGCCTCCAGTAGTGGAAGTATTTGTAGACCATGCTGCCGTCGGTGAAGACCGCACCCTCTTCTCCGACGCCCAGACAAATCAGCGGGCCGGTCCCGAACTCGTCCTTGATGCGGGCTTCCGCCTCGGTCCGGATTGCGTCAACCGGCAACGCCACCATCGACCGGTGCCGCGCCACCGTTTGGTGCAGGTTGAGGAAATACTCCACCGCAGACGCATCATTAGCTTCGGCCACCTGGCGCATAAATTCTGCCAATCGGTTCGGGGTGTATACGGAGGAAAGCGTTTCCCAGAACTCGCCCAGTCGCCGGGAGGATTCAGCGTGGCCGGGCGAGGATATCCACCATGGCCCGCTTGCGTTGACGGCGCCAGGACAGCAGAACCTGGAGATCGACCGCACGAGACCCGAAATCCTGGCGAAGTTCCACTCGAACGCCGCCAATCGTTCGTCTCTGGACTGGCGATAGATGGCCATCGCCAGGTCGATCTCATCCTGGCCGAAGCTCAGGAAACCGGTTCCGCTTGCCCGGTGGCCGCGATACTGCTTCTGCCGCAGGACGGCCTCCATGGCTGAGCAAATTGCGAAGCCGTGAATATCCTGGGCCAGGGTTTTGAAAGCGGAGTCCAGGTCTTGGCCGGTCCGTCTTTCCTGGCGGACCGGCAGGGCTGATTGCACCACGTCGCGCCTTCCGGCGAACCGGTTGAGGATGCTCCAGGCCATGTCGCTGCGCCGCGTGTCGATGCCGTCGATTTTTGGCACCGCGTTGGGAAATTCCCTCAATGCCTGGGGATCAAACACCAGCGTGCTGGGCCCGCGATTCATCGATTGATTCAGGTCAAAGGTCGGGTCGTTGGTGGCGGACTGAACGACAGGCCGAAAGACCTGGGCGCCCATGAAGATTTCCGCAACGCGCGACGAGACCTCCGACAACACCTGCTCGGCCGTCATCCCTCGCCGGCTGGGTTGATACCAGAACGGCCGCTCCAGGTGGCCGGTGCCCGAGCGCGAAAGGTCGTAGTAATAGTCCGCATTCTCCGACCGGGCGAGCTGATTTTCGTGTCCGCGATCCGGGTAAGGATCTCCCGGCCGCAACGCCGCCAATTGGTGCAGGTTGTGATAGAGGTCCACCAACTGTGTGCGCACGCAGCTCAGAATGGGCAATGGAGCATCACCGGTAACTTCACCCAACACGATGCTTTGGCCGGCCCTCTTCAGTTCCTTTATCGCCGCCGCGTAGTCCACGTCCTGAACGCTGATTGCACCGTCTTCAGTGTGGACCAATCCTTCCAAAGTCACGTCATCGTCCAAAATCCACACCACGGCGCCCGCTCGCGGCTTCGCTTCCCAATACAGGTACTGCTGCAGCATGGTGCGACTCAGGGCTATGGACTTGCGCTCGGACAGCAGCTTCTCTGTCGCGTCGATGATTCCGTCGGCCGCATCGCGCCGTTGGTCCTCCAGGGTCTTCAGTTCGATGTCCAGGCCTTGCCCGACCATGCGGTCGATCACATCCCTGAGCCGATTGCGCGACTGCCGGTCATGACCGCCGTTCTCCAGCAAGAGTATCTTCAGGCCAACGTCTTTCCGACCACCCATTTCCCGGAGCAAGCTCTCCAAGAGGTTGGACACACAATCCACCTCCGGTGACGTGATGGCGCCAACCACCAGGTCGAGATAATCGCCGTTGCTGGGACCGCGGGGCGGAGGTTCCTCGAACGAAGGCGCCCTTGGCCGGACCGTCGGGTCGCAATCAAACAGGTCTCGGCTGCGGCTGATGAACGCTTCCTGCTGCTCGACTGTCATGCGACCCGAATATTTTCGGTAGAAGCAACTCAGGCCGGCGCACTTGGCATCCCCGCCGCGGGAAGAAAGGCGAGGCCTGTCATCATCCGCATGATGATGCACCAGGTAGTCAGTCAGGTTAGCGTATCTGAGCGAACCAAGGTCGGCCAGCCTGATGCAGACGTCGCGGTCGGTGGTGCTGACCAGGGCCTCATCGAAGCCGCCGGCCTCCAGCAACTTCTCCGACCGGACAAACAGGTTGGAGCCTTGAATGTGGGGATTCCGCACCAGGAGTTCATTCACATCCAGTTTCGTTGGGCTGCTCAAGTGGCGGGTTTTGCCGCCCGTTTCATGGTAGATGATGCCGGCGGCGACCATGTCCAGATCGCGCTCGGTGAGCAGACGTGCGCAGCTTTCCAGGTAGTCCGGCTCCCAAGCGTCATCGTCATCCAGCATCGCGACCCATGCCGTCGGCGCTTCAGCTTGCAGCCAGATGAGAGCGGTGTTGATGGCTCCGGACAGACCGGGGGTGCGGCGATTTTCCAGGTAGACCACCCGCGTTCCCGGGCATCGGAAGTTGTCGGCGATGCTCTGATTGACCGGACGACCGGCGGGGCTCGAATCGTCAATGATGACTAGATAATCCGGCGTGCGTGTTTGGCGGGCGATTGACGCCAACGAGCGTTGGGAGAGGAGCTTCGGCCTGTCGTGGGTGGGGACCAGCGCGGCTATGGGAAACATCTTGCTGTCACTCAGAACGGTGAGGGCTCGGTAGCACCGGGCGAGACGCGGTGGAACCTCAATTTTACGCCAGTCCAGCACCTCCACGAATAGCTGCGAGCAACAACAACTACACCGTCAAGGATCCAATAGCCGTTGCAAATGACACTCGCGGCTTCCAGCCGATGACGGAGCGGGCTCTGGAATAATCGGCCGCCTTGCGGGCTTCCTCAAAATCGGCCCTGGGATTGGGCACGATGTGGCGAATCGGTCCGCCGATGATCGCGGCGATTTCATTGACGGACGTTTCGACATCGGTGCCGATGTTGAGCACCGTATGGCTGCCTGCAGCCAGAGGTGCAGTGGCAGCCAGGATGTTGGCTGCCACCACATCGGAAACATGGGTGTAGGAGCGGGTCTGGGTCCCGTCGCCGTAAACGGTCAGAGGTTGTCCCTCCGTCTTCATGCGCAAAAATCGCGGTATCACCAGCGCGTATGCGCCTTCAGACGGTTGCCCTGGACCGTAGACGTTGAAGTAGCGAAGCGAGACCACAGTCATCTGGTGCAGACGGGCGAATAGCTCCGCGTATTGTTCGCCCATCAGTTTCTGCAGCGCATAGGGCGACTTGGGGCTGGGCGTCATATCCTCGCGCATCAGGTGCGTGGGTTGGTCGCCGTACACGCTGGACGACGAGGAGTTGATCACGCGCCGAACGCCGTTCTGCTGCGCCGCGCACAGCACGTTCAGTGTCCCGGTGACGTTCACGTCGTGCGTCCCCATGGGGTCGGCCACGGATCGTTCGATGCGGGGCCAAGCGGCCGTGTGAAAAATCCAATCGGCGGACCGGGCCGCCGCAAGCACCGTGTCGAAATCGGCGACCGAGCCTACGACCGACTCAGCGGAGGGGTTCATTTCCCCAGCGTTCCCGGCCGACATGTCGTCCAGCACAACCACGCTATGCCCCAACTGCATCAATCGCTCGACCAGACGGGAGCCGATGAACCCGCACCCACCGGTTACAACACATCGCATCTACGCCCTTCTCCTTGATTGCACGAGACGCACCCGGCCGGACGGCAAGTCCGGTACCAGGGCCACGCCATATGCGTGATCTCGATTTCGTGATGCACCGACGCGTGGCACATTCTACGAAACCATCGGATAGTCGGGAACCTCGAAGATACGGGGCGAGATTTGCCGCCCAATGATCGCGTTTGAACACGCACCGCGGGACTCAACTGCACACAGGTACGTGATGCTTTGGGGGCGATTTCGGGGGTAGGCAAGAGCGGTCCGCCTTAACGTGAAAGCCGGAACCATGTCCTCCTCTATGCTCTCCCGAAAGGCGTGGATCGGTTTTTGGGACTCCCATTGCTCACACAGCCACGCCACAGACATCGCCAGAACAGGAGGCAAGAAATGGTCGAGAAACTGGCTTACTCAGCTAAGGAAGTCGCACAGATGTTGGGTCTCAGCGAATGGAAAGTCCGAGAGCTCTGTTATCGAGGAGAGATTCGATCCCTCAAAGCCGGAGGGCGGCTGCTCATACCGAAAGCCGCAGTGGACGAGTTCCTGAACCCGGCCCACGCAATCGATCCATGGGGAACGCACTCTGAGCAATAGATGCTCTGCGGTTGGCCTGACGTCCCGACAACCACGCGTTCCCGGCCCACGCTTTGGGACCCGGATCCGACCTGCGCCTTGCGTCGCGCGGCGCCGCGGACGTGAACGTGGCGTTGGCGGTGCGCTTCGCTATGCGCGTCAATGGAAGAAGATTCGCTAACGAGACCAGGAACGCGTGCCCAAAGCAACCACTTATCCGAACCTAAATTATTCCAAGGAAACACATGACAGGAAGCATCAGGAACCGCGGTCCCGGCACCTGGGGATTGACCATCAGCCTGGGTCGCAACCCGAACGGCAAGCGCATCCGAAGGTACTTCACCTTCAAGGGAACCAAGAGGGACGCAGAACGGGAGTTAAGGCGCCTTCTCGTCGAGTTCGAAGGCGCCCCTATGCCGGCCGCCGAGCGCATCAGGTTCTGCGACTGGTTGCCGCGTTGGATCGAAGAATACGGAACCGTTCAGAGTTGGCAACAGTCGACCATCGATCGTTACTCCGGCATAGCAAATGAACACCTCATTCCTCGACTGGGCAACGTGTATATTGACGATCTCTCAGCGCGCCATGTCCAGCGCCTGCAGGTAACGCTCCTCCGTGCCGGGATGGAAGCCAAAGGCGTCCAACTTGTCAGGACCGTCCTGTCGGGCGCCGTGACGTACGCCATCTCCATGGGCTATGCCCGGCATAACCCTGTGCGAGACGTCAAGCCTCCGCCGATCCCTCCGAAAAGAGATCGTGCCGCCCTCCCCAGAAACGGTGATCGCCATGCTGCAATTGGCGGAGGAGGAGAACCATCCCTTGTTCGCTGCCATCTTCGTCCAGGTTTGCACCGGCGCTCGCCGGGGAGAAACTCTGGCTTTGACTTGGGACAACGTGGACCTCGACAATGGGGAGATCCGCATCGAACGTTCACTGGGCCGCCGGTCAACTGGTCTGGTGGTGGACCCGCCCAAGTCCGACCGCGGTCGGCGCACTGTCAAGTTGCCCGCAATTGCGGTGGGCGTACTGGGGCGGCACCGGGGGCAGCAGGAAACCCATAAAGCCGATTACTGGGAGATCTACCAGGACAACAACCTGGCGTTCGCCGACGAGATTGGACGGTTCATCAACCCCATGGAACTCACGCGGGCGGTGAAAGACCTGGCGGTCCGCGTTGGACACCCTAAGATGCGCGACCGTGACCTCAGACACTTTCGCGTTTCTCAGGCACTGGACCTTAACGTTCCGATCACCGAGGTTTCGGCCCGCGTCGGGCATTCTGACCCATCGATCACTTGGAAGGCCTACGCCCATTTGCTGCCCGGCAGTGAGCCTCGGGCACCCGACGCCATCGACAGTGCCATGGACCAATTCCAGCTTGATTCGGGCCCGAAAACGTCCGAAGACGAAGAAAGATGACCACTTTGTCTACGGTGGTATGATCGAGACAAAGGGCAGCTTTTTTATGGAGACTGGAAGAGGGTTTTTGTCGACCATTTGTCGACCAAAGTCGCCAAAACGTCCCAGAGCGCACCGTCACCGACATCAGATTTGAGTAGGAAACCCGGTCGATTCCCGGTCCCAAATCGACTACTATACGAATCCCTCCCTCGGCACCAAATCTTCCTCGAATTGAGTACAAATAGACTCAACACAATTTTCGTGTATGACTTCAAGTATGGCATCGTGTTTTAGTACGCCGCCTCCGACCCGAACGTCACGTCGGCGTTGCACAGTCGCCGTACGACACTGTTCGCATGACCGCCGATTTCCAGCGACGGTCATGCGAACAGTGAATCCGCCAACGGGATGATCCCCGGTTGCAGGCTCGCACGGCGGAGAAGGCGCTGTTAATCTCGTTCCCAAAGTCCGTTCCGCACCCGTGTGTAGCTGCTTTTAGCCTGGCCGTCGAGGAGCGGGAGCGTGATGCGCCACGCCAGGGTCGCCCTTGACGCTCTCCGCACTCAGCCATACTGTTGCGGCAGTTGCGGTATCGGCGACTACCTTTCATTTCCACGTCGATAACGTTGTATCCGGTTGGAGATGCTCGGGGTGTCTGCTCTGACATCCGGCCGCCATCTGGGTTCCATTTCCAAGAGCAGTTCCGGCACGACAACTTCCCAACCCTCGCTGCGTTGACCCTGCCGGTACTCAGGCTCCGAGCGCTCCGCGTCCCAATCCACGATGGCCATCGCCGCAGCAGGTATCCTGCTGGCACCAGCCGGGGCGGTGAAGTTGCGCGCTAGCTGTCCGGTTCGGGATCGGCGGAGACGAACCCTCAGGATGGGATGTTTTTGACCAACTACAGCTATCACGCCTTCATCGCCGACCGAGATGGCGACACGCTGGACCTGGAGGCCGACCATCGCCACCACGCCGAGATCGAGAACGCCATCCGCGATCTCAAGTACGGCGTGGGCCTCAACCATCTCCCCTCAGAACGGTTCCCCGCCAATCCTGAGCCTGCCGCAGGGGGCCAGAGCTGGCCCTGGCAACACCAGTTCAGCTCCGCCTTCGCCCGATTGCGCGCCCTGCCACTCCCGTCCTGACCGCACCCTCGGCGTTTGACCTGTCCACGATGACGCCCCACGCCTGGCCGATCAGCCCCCGGCCGGATCCTTGACGCTCTCCGCCTTCGGTCGGCACTGAAAATCGCTCCCAGCGCCGCTGCCACAGGCCGTCAAAATCCCCCTGGCGTGGCAGCCGCGCTCCGCGTCGTCCATTTCAGCGGCATCAGGTCCTCGCCAGCCTGTTTCCTGACACCTCATCCCTCGTCTTACCGCCGCCACCGCAACCCTTTGGTGGATTCAGGCTTGGGCGGCAGTGTTTTTCAGCAGGACCGTGGGCCCGGCAAATTCGCCTCATCAACTCTGAACAGTTACCTGTTACGGGTTTTTGTTGACATTCGACTTGGCCAATCCTAATATGCTGGGAACTGGCGGCTGGCTTAGCGTTCTGGGCTCGACAAACGGAGAGGTGGTAATGCCCCACCAAGAAAACATTCGATTGATGGCCCATTTAATGAGACGGGCAGGCTTCGGTGATACCCGTGAGGAACTGGAGGAGCGTGTCTCCAAAGGCTACGAAGCCGTGGTCGAGGAGCTTCTGTATCCAGAGCGGCAGCCGGCCATAGACGACGAACTGCTGTACCGGGTCTTCCCGGGTTATGAGGGGGCCGGGGCGCCGGCAATAAATCAGGCCAATTGGGTGTTCCGGATGATCAACACCAAACGGCCTCTGGAAGAGAAGATGGCCCTCTTCTGGCATCAGTTGTTCGCCACCAGCAACTCCAAGGTGGACAATCCACTGGAGCTGACTCGCCAGATTGCCATCTTCCGTGAATACGGATTGGGTACTTACCGCGACCTGCTGGTCGAGGTTGCAAAGTCGCCAGCCATGATCTTCTGGTTGGACAACCAGGGAAATCGTGACGGCGCCATAAATGAAAACTGGGGGCGGGAGCTGTTGGAGCTTTTCTCTCTCGGAGTCGGAAACTACTCAGAGGATGATATCAGGGAAGCAGCCAGGGCCTTTACCGGATGGACGATTGCCCCAAAGATTCCCCGTAATCCTTACGGTCGTTTCCCCTGGCTGTTCGACTACAAACCTGAGGACCACGACGATCGGGAGAAGACCTTCCTGGGGTATACCGGGAACTTCAATGGCGAAGACATCGTGGACATTATTGCGGATCAACCGGCTACGGCCCGGTTCCTGGCCCGTCACCTCTACAGATTCTTCGTCGCCGACGAGCCCCATGTCGCCAGTTGGAACATTACACCACCAGTTGACCCTGAAGCCATCGAGTTGTTGGCGGATGCCTACAATGAATCCCGTGGCGACATCCGGTCTATTTTACGAGCGTTGTTCAACTCAGAGTTCTTCAAGAATGCCCGCTTCGCCCGGGTGAAAAGCCCGGCTGAATTGATCGTTGGCACTGTGCGTATGGCGGGCAACTATGAAGGCTTCAAGCCAGGATTCAACAATCTGGCGTTGGAGTGCGGTTGGCAGGGACAAGAGCTGCTCAATCCTCCCAGTGTGGAGGGTTGGCACACAGGCTCAGAATGGATCGACCCCGGCGTTTTGATGCGCCGGGTGAACTTTGCCGCGCGGATATTTGGAGACATCTCACTACCCGGCGTGCAGGCTATCGTCAAACGGGTGTTGGTGAATGTGCATATGCATGGGGATTCTTCCCCCCGGGCGATAGTGGAAGCTTGTCTCGATGCGATGGGACTGTTGGAAGTCAATGAGGCGACCCACTCTGAATTGATTGCCCATGCCGAAAAATGTGGCGATCTAGCCTGGAGCACCCACGAAGAATTCAGGGCTACAATGCACAACGTGAGCAAGATATTGACCTTGATTGCCGCCTCGCGAGAATATCAGTTTGCCTAGGCAAGCGCATACAACTGATGTAGAAGGATATGAACATGGCGTCAACCCACAAAGACCCCGTGCTGGTCGTGCTGGAGCTAACTGGGGCCAACGACTATCTCAATACGATTGTTCCTTATAGCAATCCCCTGTATTGGGATAACCGGCCCAAGGTCCATGTCCCTGAGGACCAATTGCTGCCCATAAATGACCAACTGGCATTCCGGGCCGATTCGGAGCCGTTGAAAGAATTCTACGACCAGGGCAACCTGGCAATCATTCACGGAATCGGGTTTGAAAATTCACCCCGTTCGCACTTTCGTGCCATGGACATCTGGCATACCTGCGAGCCGGATTCCATCGGTATTAACGGCTGGCTCGCCAAGGTCATCCGGGACTTGGATCCTGGCGGCGAGAACGTGCTGAAGGGAGTTAACTTGGGCCAGGGCTTGCCTCGGGCGCTGGCCATGAAGGGGGTTCCTGTTACTTCTGTCAACCACCTTCCTTCATACGGTGTACTCTCATCAAATCCGGGAATCGCCTCCGAGGAAGATCGGGTCCAGTTGTTGGAGACCTTTGCCCGCATGTACTCTCCCCTCATCGGCGCCGGACCGACCATGGAATATCTGGGACAGGCAGGACGGGATGCGTTGCGAGGAGCCGACATCATCCGGGTCGCTCCCGAAAACTATTCTTCAAACGTAGAGTACGCCAATAATTCCATCGCGAGGCGCCTCAGAGACGTGGCCCAAGTGCATCTCGCCGGTCTGGGCACCCAGGTCTTTTACACCTCCCACGGGCCCTTCGACACCCACTATGATCAGCTGGGACCACATGAAAAGCTTTGGACGGAAATTTCCGTTGCCATACGCGACTTCTTCGACGACCTGCGTGAGCACGACGCCTCAAACGAGGTGGTTATCATGTTGTTCAGCGAGTTTGGGCGCCGCGTCCGCGATAATGGCACTGGTACCGACCACGGAGCGGCTGGGGTAGCGTTCGCCATTGGCGACCGGGTGAATGGTGGAATGTACGGGACCTATCCGTCGCTGAAACCGGAGGATCTCACTCAGGGAGACCTGGAGCCCAACTATGATTTCCGTGGCTTCTACTCCACTTTGGCGGAAAAGTGGCTGGGACTCGACCCGGTACCTATCGTCGGTGGACACTTCGAGCAAATGTCCTTCGTGTAGATTTCGGACCCCAAAATAGTTCGCGGGAGAGGAGATATGCTGACCACCGTCGCCGCCGGCCGGGTGTATGACTACAGCTACTGCATCGGCATGTACAGTCAGGCCGGCTGGGGTTTTTGGGCTCCCCAAGATTTCGTCTTGGGATCGAACGGTCGCATGTATGTGTTGAGCCGCGGCGTGGAACAATTGGGGCAGCGTGTCACCAAGATCAACTTTGACCACGAATTTCAAGGACAGTTCGGCTCCGTCGGCGAGGAAGACGGGCGCTTCGTTTGGCCCCGGTCAATTGATTTGGACCGTACCGGCCGAGTGTTCGTTTCGGACGAGTATCTCAACCGGGTAACCATTTACAGTGAAGAGGGTAGTTATCGATATCACTGGGGCAGGTCCGGCAGCGGAGACGGGCAGCTAAACGGACCGTCAGGAATTGCTTTCGACTCCCGGGGAACCGTTTGGGTGGTGGACAGCTTGAACCACCGGGTGCAGAGTTTCAGCCAGATCGGTGAGTTTCAGTCCAAATTCGGGAAGCGAGGTGGCGGTGACGGAGATCTGGAGATGCCATGGGGCATCTGCATCGACCGTCAGGACAACATCTACGTCGCGGATTGGGGAAATAACCGGGTGCAAAAATTCGCCCCTACTGGAGAGTTGCTCGTTAAGTTCGAAGGCTCCAGCACCGGGGTGGGTTCGCTCAAAGGGCCATCCGGTGTAGCTGTGGACTCAGATGGAGATGTATACGTAACTGACTGGGGGAACCACCGAGTCCAGATATACGCCGCCGACGGCCAATATATTACGGCGCTGGTCGGTGACGCCCAAGAGCCTTCGCCATGGGCCCAGACCTACATCGACGCCAATCCGGATATCATCAAAGCCAGGCGGCGGACGGATCTGGAGCCTGAATGGCGGTTCCGGCGGCCAGTGGCTGTGAACGTTGACGCAGACGACCGGATCATAGTTTTGGAGTCCTACCATCACCGGCTTCAAATCTACAACAAGCTAAAGGATTACGAGGAACCCTCGATAAACTTGTAGGAGCCTGCCCGTCTCCACATATTTGCCCGTTGCCCGTTGCCGGTCACTTTCCCATTTCAGCCCACCTAACTGGACAATATCAAGAGCTTTTGTATAACTGTTCAGAGTTGAGGGGAAGCGAGCAACCGGCGGATTTCCAGGAAAGGGGTTGTGGCCCCCTGGCCCGCCAGGCGCCGAAGAGGGACGCCAGGGTGATTTTGCTGCCGCTGCCCGCTTCCGAGCGGGTTCCGCCACTGATTTCCGGCTGATCACCAGATGGTGCAGGCTCCGTTCCGCTCGCTCCGCTATGACTGCCAGCAGGGTTTCCCGGCTCGCCTTGGTTAGGTCCAGTCCCTTTTCTGTTGTCTTTTTATGCCACAACTACGCTTTGGCCCCAATCCACCGAAGAGATGAATGTGGCGTCGTGGTGAGGCGATGAGAAGGTGCTCCCGGCTTCGGGGATAATGGTTTTTGAAACAGAAAACCACCCTGAAACAAGGAGCGCTCAACGGATGGCATCGCCTGAGCGTCTTGACCCCATCCATATCGCTTTTGACGATCACCGCCTGGTGGCCCATGTCGGGCTGGTCCTTCTGGCAACCCTAGCTCATCATCTGGGGATGGGTGGACTGGTTTCCCGTCATGTTTGTCGGGTCCCCCGACTGCCGAAATTGCCGTCAAAGATCGCGTTTGTGCCCTCTATGGGGATTCCTCGGGCAAGTGGAAGCTGCGGTTAATGACTGTGACGGGCGTCGCACCTCACGATGCTTCCAGGCCATCCTTCGGGAGGGTACGGGGTTCCCCAAGTGACCACCGAGACGGCTTTCGCAGCTTTGTTCTGGCCAACTCCTCGGAGGTGCACGGAGCCGCACCACCCGCCGTGTTTGCCGGACCAACTGTAGCCGTCATGGACCCAAGGAACATTGAGAATCCCAGGAGCAGGTCATGTAGGGACTGAGGTGCAACCCAGGATGCATCGTCGTCTATCTCGTATGGGTCCAACGACGGCTCCGCAACGTGAAAGACAATGTTGCGGAAGGTTTGGATCGTTATCTTTGCTCCCCCGTCTGCCATCACCGCATCAACATTGGGGTTTCCCATCTGGGGGTTCCTGTGCTTTACATTCTCATATGCATGTACCAAGCCCTGAAGCAGTGCCACGCAAACCTTTGAGTGACCAGACATCGATTGTCGCTGATCGAAAGTGAGTCTTTCCATAGCGGCTCGTATCCGTCCGTCCGGGTCGCCGGGTTCGCCAAAGGTCTGTCTAAAGGGATCTAGGCTCATGGTCTCGTTGATGAGAACCCCTACGGCATCCAGGAGAAAGCTGTAGTTGGCGAGATTGTTCCCGACATGGCGCGCCTGTCGGTCCCATTCCTTTACCGTAGCAGGAGGATTAGCCGCAAAGGCGACTCGCGTCAAAAGGCGCGGGTCCATCGCCGGTTGCAGCGAACCCTCGTCTGCGACTTCGCCTCCGAGCGCCCCCGGGTGGTGCAGGTTTTTCAAGCATTGGAAGAGCAACTCATTCGTTTCCAGTTGAACCGCAGTCGGTTGGGTTGATTCCGCCGCCCGAAGGATTCTTGGGTACTCCTCATTCTGGTGCTCGATCTCCTGGACCAACTGATTGTGCCGGGTCTCGTTGAGGAGCGTGGCGTCATCGTTGGACAGCCACGTCAAGAACTCATGGTAACAATGCCACCGCTGCAATTCGGGAAGCTCCAAGAGTGCACTTTGGACTTCCAAGTGCAGCGTTTCCCTCGCTTCCCTGATGATGGTGTCAATCGTCATTTGCGCCCGCGGCAAATCGTGGTGGAACCCGCTAGATATCCATGCCTCTTCGGATGGTATGCTTTCCCCGCTGGGATGAAGCATTCCGTGTCTGAAACGCTTGGAATACTCGATAAGGCCGCCGTTGTCCCGTAGGAAGTCGCAGAGGTCTTGGTTGCCGGACAGAGGGTGTTCACCGGCTTGTTGTTCCAGGTATTCGATCTCGGCATAGAGCAGACCCGAGTAGAGCTTCACCGGCGTGAATGTTGCGATTTCGATCAGCACTCGGTTCAACGCCGAGGGTTCGGAGCCTTGGTCCCGGAGCATCCGGTCTTGGAGTTCGCGGACCCGCTCGTTGGGTCCCACAGAGCCTACCGTCCTGTCGGCCGGCACGCCGTGGTCCGCCATAGCAATTGAGAGATGGCGCATGTTGCGAAAGGCCAAGCGCCTAATCGGTTCAAGGATTAGGGCCCTGTGGTAAATCAGATTGCGAAGGATTGCGGTTCTGAAGTGCAGCGTTAGCAACCCGGCGGGTTGAGTGTTCATTTTCGGTGATTCCTCGACCAGGACCCTCCGAAGAAGTCAATCCCTCAGCGTGCTGAGTGGGTAAGAAAGTGCTCCTTTGTTCGGAGGTAACGGGTTTTGGAAAGACAAAACCCGCCCGAATCGAGGAGCACCTGTTAAATGATACTACCGGAGCATCCCGACCGCATCCAAGTCGCCTTCGACGATCACCACTTGGTGTCCAATGCCGGACTGATGCTTCCGGTCACGATGGCCCACCGCCTGGAACCGGACGAATTGGTGGACAACTTCGTTGAACCAGAGCGTGTCGACAAATTAGCCGAGCCCTCCCCTTTGGTCAACCAACCAAGTGTGTAAACTCGCGACGAGCCGAGTTTGACTGTCAACAACTTTTGAACGGGCGTTTGTGAACTGACCTACTGCTGGGACGTGAGATCTTGAATCTGGCGAAGACCAACTGCTTCGGTTGATTCGGGCAGATGCAGGCCGAATTTGCCGCTAATCCCCCACCGCCTCGAGTTCTACGGCGGCTTGGTACCGTGCCGAGTATTTCCCTTCATTGATTGCGAACGAGACGATGGCTGCGAGTACAAGCATCAAAGCGCATGCCGCGAAGTGCAAGTTGTAAGAGCCGGTAAGGTCAATTACCAGCCCGAACGAAAGGGAGCCAATGAAAGATCCAATCGAATGGAACAGGAATGCGATACCCCAAAGCGTCGCCAGGGCACGCAGCCCGTAAATGTCGGCAATCAACAATAATGCAATGAGCATCCAGGTGGTCCCGGACAAGCCGGCTAAGACAGCGAATAGCAGGAGACTGAATCCGAACGGCACTGCGATCAACACCAGAAACGCGAGGCCCTGCGCAAGGAGCAGCGCCCCCAAGATTCTCTTGCGGGCGAACCGGTCGGCTACCAACCCCACGGCTACCGCCCCGACCGGTCCGAGCACTCCCATAACCCCATAAGAGACGGCTATCGTTTCAGGGCCAAGGTTCAAGGAATTTACCGCGAACGACGGGAGAATAATAGAGGCAAAGATATCGGCGACTCCGCCTATGGCGAAGACCGGCACGAGAGCCCAGATAGGCCGAGAACGAAAGGCCCGCCACGAACGCTCCACCTCGAACCGGCCCCGTTGGTTTGTAGGAGCGCTTCCCCGCATCCGCGTTTCCGTGGGGGTTTCCGGGTCTCCGTCGGGCTTTAGTCCTATTTCTGAAGGCCAGTTGCGCAGAAACTTCCACGCCAATGGCAGCGCCAGCAACAGCAAGATGGCGCCCGACACCATCAGCGTTTCTCTCCAGCTGTAAAAGGCAAGGGCCAAGCCTGCAATCGGCGGCGAAAAAATGCCGCCCATGGCAGATATAGCCATCAATAGCGACAGCGCCAATGCCCGACGCTTCAGGAACCAGCGGGCGACCAGCGGCCCCAAGAGTCCGAATGACGCTCCGCCCAACGCGGCGGAGAAGATGACACTGTACAAGAGGATAAAGTGCCAGTAGCTGGATGTAAGACCCAAACCCAACGTGGCGAGGCCGGCCACCGCAACGCTGATCAGGATGACTTTGCGCGAGTCCCACCTGTCGAACAAGTGGCCGAGAACGGGTTGAGTGAGTCCATTCGTCAACACACCAATGGAGAACGACCCGGCCAAAGCGAACAGGCTCAACCCAAGGTCTTGGCTAATGGGCAACATTAAGACGCGGGAACTGTCGTTCACGCCCGCAACAGCGGCCGAAATCAGGGCCGCGGCTGCAACAAGGTACCAACCGTAGAAGATCCTGGAACGACGCGGCCCAGCAGGTTGTGCGGTGGGTTCCCCGTATGGCGATGTCTCTTCGTCCCGCATCATTTGCACCTTCTTGGGCACTCGCTGGCGCCCTCTCCAAATACACAGCGAGTGGAAAGTCCCATCGTGTTGGTCTTGCGGGCATTCGCCAGGTGCCATCATGGACGACCCGGTATTCGGTACCGGTCGTGTCCGCGAACCCCCAGGCGAGAGCGAAGGCTTGGGCCCATTGACCAACCGTATGGGCATCTCCTTCCAACGCCCGGGCCACCGCCGCTGCCGTCCACCCCTGCGCCAGCAGCCAAATCGCGTGCCATCACTCCCGTTCCCGAGGTGTCGGGGCTCGGTACATCCGTCGCCGTACCTCAGCCTCGTCCATGCGCCACTTCTCCAGCAACGCTCCCATCTCCGGCATGCCCAACAACCCCCTCAACTTTCCCTGCCCACTACCTCAATCGCCTCCAATTCTACCCGCCCTTGACGCCGGGTTCACCATGGTTTCGGTTTAGTCGGATGGACTCACCCCAACACGGTCAGATACGCGATTCGGACACTGGGCAAACAGGTCGGGTGCCCAGGCGTGACCCTGAGGAGCCTCCGACACTTTCACGCCACCGTCACTCTCCAAGCTGGCCAAAGTCCCGTCGTGGTCTCGCAACGGATAGGCCATTCAAGTCCAAAAATTTCCATGGACGTGTACGCACACTTACTTCCCGGCTGGCAGGAAGAAGCCGCCGAAGCATTCGCAGAAGCGATGAAACCAGCGGCCTAAATTGTTGGACAAATGCACAGGACAGGACAATGCGCTACCCGACCGCGTAGAGAAGTTTGAGTAGGAAACCTAATTCACAGCACTCGACAACACACCACGATACTGATACCTTCGCATCCCTCCCTCGGCGCCAATTTCTCAATAGGCCCTGGTTCCCATTTGGCCGTGGGTATCGCCCGGCATTGCGGCGGCAGACATGCCGCCATTTTGCCGTCATTGATCCCTGCAATGCCTGTTTGCCGCCCGGAACGTAGCGCATCGAATAAGATCGCACGCCTCCGGTCGAATGGGCGCCGACGCCAACGAATGATCCCGGGGCCTCGATCATCTCAGGGGCTTCAATTATCTCGGGGGCTTCGGTGCGCGGCATGATTCGGTGAGGTGCCTCCGCTGCTGTGGTACAGGTAGAATGCAGACTGCGGCTAAGGTCGTGAGATCGTTTCACAACACAAACGGGGGTTTGGCAATGGACCAGCGCGAAGAACTCAGGCGCAAGGGCAATGAGATAAGGGAGCGCCTGCAACACGGCACGTATCCGGTGCGGGAGAGGCCTCGGGCGACCACCAGCATCCCCGGCCTGAGAAACTATACCGGCGAGGCAATCTTCGGCGCGGTGTGGTCCCGTCCCGGACTGGACATCCGCTACCGCATGCTGGCCACCCTGTCCGTCCTGACATCTCTCCAGAGACTTTCGCAGTTTCAGACCTACGTCCACAGCGCGCTGAATTTGGGACTGGGAGCGGAGGAGATCCAGGAGGTGCCGATCCATTGCTCGCTGTACGCCGGGTTCCCCTCGGCGGTGAACTCCCTGGAACTGGTGCATGAGGCCTTCCGTGAAAGAGGCATCGACGCGCCGCAGACCGAGGTGCCCGAGCTCAGCCTGGAGGAGATGGAGGCACGGGGGCGCGAGCTTCGGGATCAGCTCTTCGGCGAGGAGGGACAGCAGGGCTATGCCAGCGCGCTGATGGACCTCGCGCCGGACCTGCGGGTGCTCACCTATCAGTACGGGTTTGGAGAAATCTTCTTCCGACCGGGTCTGGACCTCAAATCCAGGGTGGTGTGCACCACGGCCGCACTGACGGCGGTGAGGGCCGATGACCAGTTGCGGAACTTCCTCCGGGCCGGCCCTCGGGTCGGCTTCTCCAGGGAAGAAATTGTGGAGGTGCTGATCCAGACCGGAGGTTACGCCGGCTATCCGGCGGCGTTGAACGCCATCTCCATCGCGGCCGAAGTCTGGAGTTGAGCGAACCAAGGCCCCGTAGACGCCGCCTCGTTGGCCTGCACAACCCTACAATGCGGCACACCGCCGCCGGGAGAACGCCATGACTGCCGTTGATTACTCCGTGCTGGACAACCCCGAGACGTCGGCCCGATCTTTTCACCCGTTGCGCGGCTGGAACGATACGCCGCCGGGAGCGGTGGACTACGGGATCACCCTGGCCGACGGGACTACGCTCTCGTGCCGTTTTTTCGCGGTGGGGCGCGAGAACCCTACCGTGCTGTTTTTCTATGGCGGCGGCGAGAACGTCGCCCGATACGACGACATAGCGCCGCACTACAACGAGATCGGCGCGAACTTCTTTGTCGCGGACTACCGGGGCTTCGGCGCGTCCAGCGGGTCGCCGAGTTTCAACGCCATACTGTCCGACGCGCATGAGGTGCTGGACTGGCTGCAGGACACCATGCAGGCGCTCCGGTTCACCGGCCCGTTGTACGTCATGGGGCGTTCCATGGGGCGTCACTCCGCCGGGGAGCTTGCCACATCTGCAGCTGACCGGATCAACGGTGTCATCATCGAGAGCGGTCGCCCCAACCTGGGACGGATCGCCGAGGGGCTGCCGCCGGACGTGACACAGGCGCTGGAGGACGACTACCAGGCCAGGTTCTACTCCATTGACATACCCGCACTGGTGATCCACGGCCAATGGGACGAGTCGGCCCCTCTGTCCGAAGCGGTGGACATGTTCAACAAGCTCGGGACTGCCCACAAGCACCTGGAGATCATACCGGGCGCGGGCCACAACGACCTGATGTACGTGGACATCCGGCAGTACTTCAACGCCATCCGTGGCTTCATGGCCCGGTACGCCGGTCCGAGCGGACCGTCGGCCCCCGGCTGACCGGACGCGGCGCCTCCGGCGAATGGAACCCGAGAGCCGCCGGCTCAAGCGGGCCGTGGCAGATTAGCCCCGGACGACGGGGCAGTTGCTGAAGCGCTTGGCGGAAACTTCTGGGCCGCGGGCGCCGCTACCAGCCCGCGTAAGCGCCGCAGGGCGGTCAGTCTGCCCGTCCAAATACGGTAACTGTTCAGATTTCAGGAGGTTGTCATTGCGAGGCGCTTGCGCCGTGGCAATCTCGATATCGCAGCAGCAACGTCTGCCCTGAAGGACCCCCCGGAGCCAACGAGATTGCCGCGCTGCGCTCGCAATGACACCTCCCCAGCAACTCTGAACAGTTACCAAATACGGCCTTCGTTTGTGGCAACCCCGGCCCGATGTTAGACTGATATGCCATCAGGCATCCCAAATCTCGTGCTCCAAATAGCATCCGAAACAGCATCCGGAGGAAAGCATGGCCACCCATTCTGAAACTGCGGTCAACGATCTGCAAAGGACCGCCCTCGAAAACCTCTGGGTGTACCTGAGAGAACCCAGCGACATGGCCGAAAAGGGAGAACCCCAGATCTTCGTGGAAGGCAAGGGCTGTCAGGTTACCGACGCCCTGGGCAACACGTACATCGACGCCATGTCCGGCCTCTGGCTGAAGAACGTCGGATACGGCCAGAAGGAAATCGCCGACGCCGCCTACGAGCAGATGCTCAAGATCACCTACATGCCCCTGGGCACCACCACCGAACCCACGGTCATGCTGTCGGAGAAGATCGCGGACATGATGCCGGGAGACCTCTCCCGCTGCTTCTTCACCAGCGGGGGCTCGGAGTCGGTGGAAACCGCGCTGAAGCTGTCCCGCGCCTACTTCAAGCGCATCGGCGAACCGCAGCGCACCAAGTTCATCAGCCGCAAGGACTCCTACCACGGCGCCACCATGGGCGCCATGGCCCTGGGCGGCAACTTTCTCTACCCCAGGGACGACTACGAGCCCCTGATGCCGAACACTTTCCACGCGCCTCAGCCCAACTTCTACCGCTGTGAGTTCAAGAGCGAAACTCCGGAAGAATGCGGTCAACGGTGCGTGGACGCCATCGAGAGCATCATCCAGTTCCAGGGGCCGGAAACCGTGGCCGCGGTCATCGCTGAACCCATCTCCAGCCCCATGGGCGCGGTGGTGCCGCCGGACAACTATTGGCCCCTGCTGCGGGAAGTCTGCGACAAGTACGGCTGCCTGCTGATCGCCGATGAGGTGATTACCGGCTTTGGCCGGACCGGCAAATGGTTCGGCTGCGACCACTGGGGCATCGTGCCGGACATGATGACCGTCGCCAAGGGCATCACCAGCGGCTATATCCCCATGGGCGGCACCATTCTTCGCAAGCCCATCGCCGACGCTTTCGTGGGCGGACCCCGGGCGGCTTTCCGGCACGTGATCACCTTCGGCGGCCATCCGGTGGCCGCAGCAGCGTCCTTGAAGAATCTCGAAATCATGGAACGCGAAGGAATGGTGGAAAATTCCGCCAGGATGGGTAAGTATCTGCTGGACGGCCTCGAAGAGTTGAAGGCGAAGCATTCCATGGTCGGCAACGTGCGTGGCCTCGGCCTCATGTGCGGCATGGAACTGGTGAAGGACCGGGAGACCCGGGAACACTTCCCGGCCGACGCCGGCCTGGGTCCGAGGCTGACACAGGGCTTCGCCGACAATGGCCTCTTCCTGCGCGGCGGGGACCTCATGAACATCATGCCTCCCCTTTGCGTCACTCCCGGCGAGATCGAACAGATCGTGTCCACGATGGACGAAGTGATCGGTCAGGTGGCTTCGGACCTGGGAGCCGCATAACCTCCGCGCGCCCTCACCAATAACTGGCCGCGCAGAGGGCGCTCCGCTATCGTGATGGGCCACCAGTGGTGGCCCATTACCTCTTTGGTGCGGCCGTCGTCCGGGCTCCGGGCCCGCCGGTGGGTCTGATCACTGCTCACCTGCTCGCCCGTGCTCAGCGAGACCCCTCGAAGCATCACTTCGTGAGCGACCGGCCTTCTATCCGGTTAGAGCAAGATCCGCTTGCGGCCAGGGACGATTGCTAGCTCCACGGCAGGGTCGCGCCGTGCCTGGTCATACCGTACACGTTCTCGCTGCCCCCCACTGAACCGGCGGTTGGGGCCAGTTGTTCGTTGAACGCCCCTGCCCTTGGGACCGCATGACGCGATGCCAAAAAGCACGAAATCTGCGAGCCGGTCCCGTAGTAGTATCCAATCAGCTGTCGATCTGCAGGCAGCCGCGGCGATGCGGCGTCAATCCCGACATTTGCGGTTCCTCGCGTTACAATAGCGGCGTCAGTCAACGAGTACGCATCCACACAACAAGGAGGCCAGAAGCATGACAACCGTAGGAAGCGGCAAGTACACCTACGAAGTGGTGGAAAACTGGGCCAAGCTGCCAGCGGGCGAAACCTTCGCCATGGTCAGCGCCATCGCCACCGACTCCGAGGACCGGGTCTTCGCCTTCCAGCGCAAGGACCCGCCCATTCTCATCTTCGACCGAGACGGAAACCTGCTGGATAGTTGGGGGAACGGCGCCTTCGCCTTCGCCCACGGCATTTACATTGAGGACGACACGGTTTACCTCACCGACCGGGACAGTTCCGTGTGCCTGGTCTACACCATCGACGGCAAGCCCATCCAGATGCTGGGCCGCCACGGCGTCCACTCGGACACCGGCTGCGAGAACCCGGGCGACCTCTGCCCCCGCTCCGCCGGCCCCTTTAACTACCCGGCGGAACTGGTCCCATCACCGTCGGGCGACCTGTACGTGGCCGACGGGTATCGCAACGCCCGCGTCCACCGGTTCAGCTGGGACGGCCAGCTCAAGCAGTCATGGGGAGAGCCGGGGAAGAGCGAGGCGGGGCATTTCCACCTTCCCCACAGCCTACTGATCCACAACGACACAATCTTCCTGTGCGACCGGGAAAACCACCGGATGCAGCTCTTCAGCCTGGACGGTGAGTTCATCAGCATCTGGGACGACATCCAGCGGCCCATGGACATCTCCGCGGACAGCGAGGGCAACCTGGTGGTCAGCGAAGGCAGCGTCAACGATTCGTCAGCCCGGGTCAGCGTGCTGGACACGTCCGGCAGCGTGCTGGCCCGTTTCGATTGCCGCGGTCCTGGCCACGGCAGCTGGGTGGACTCCCGGGGCGACATCTACGTCGGCCTCAGCGACGGCACCGGCGTGGACAAGTTCGTTCGCCAGGGTTAGATCAGTCGAGACCCTCCCAAAAGCGCCGGCCGGAGCGAAACGCTCCGGCCGGTTTGGTGAGTCATGCGCTCGGCGCAGCTCAGTCGGCCGCCGCCGCCGTTGACTTGGCGGCCTGCTTGTCCATGAAATCCTTGATGGCGTCGGCGTATTCTGCCCGCGGGAACTGCTCCCCGTTGGGAACCTTCATGCCGTCACAGAAGATCTCCAGCCGGTTGCCGTCGGGATCGAGGAAGTAGAAGGAGCGGCTGCCGCTGCCCTCCAGGTTCCCGCCGGCCTCGATGCCGTGGGTCAGCGGGCCGCTGACAATCTCCGCCCCGTGGGTGTGGATGTGGGCCAGGGCCCGCATGAATTCGTCGCGGTTTTCCACCTCGAAGGCCACCTGCTGCACCAGCCGCGCCCGCCCGGGAACATTCTCCGAAACGTCCACGCCTTCAGGAGCGCTGGCTATGACGAAGTCGTGGTGAGTTTCGTCAAACCGCAGGAAGGCCGTCTCAGCCCCGTCGGGTCGGCGGCGGCGCGAAGTCACCTTGCAGCCCAGCACCTTGGTGTAAAACTCGAAAGACCTCTCAAAATCGGATACCAGGATCCCCACGTGTCCAACGCGCTTGATCTGAATGCCCATAACGAATTCCTCCTGAGATAACCTCGTGTAGCTCCGCGAAAGCGACAGATTAATCCGGCTGCCACCGGATACCGAGTAATTTAACCCAGATTATATGCTCTCCGTAACAACTCGTCTGCACTCTGCACCCGGTCGTGGACTGCGGCAGGACGCGCACGCCATCTCCCGCTCTGCATGGGGGAGCCGTTTCGGGTACAATGCCATTTCGCCCCTGATCTGCCGCATCCATGTACCTGAGAAACCGCATCCATTACGCGTGGATCATCGTGGCCATTGCCGCGATGATGGGGTTCATCACCTCTTCGGTGCGGTTCGCGGCCGCCGCCTTGGTTCCCCACCTCAGCGACCCGGCTGCGGGATTCGGCTGGAGCTACGGCGCCATCAGCCTCGCGTTCAGCCTGCAGTGGATAATCTTCGGACTCGCGAGCCCCTACGTGGGCTGGCTTGGCGACCGCTACGGCGTGCGCTGGTTCCTGCTAGTCGGCGCCGTACTGTTCATTATCGGCATGCTGCTGACCGGCATCATGAACAGCCTGTGGCAGTTTTACCTCTTCTTCGGCGTAATCCTGGGAGTCGCCTCGACCATTTTCACCGTGTTGCCGGTGTCCGGCATCACCCTGTGGTTCAGGCGGCGCCTGGGAATCGCCATGGGGGTGGTCTGGTCGTTCCAGGGGATCGGGGTGGTCGCGTTCCTGTTCCTGATCAGCGCGGCTTTCAACGAGTTGGGAATTCTGTGGATCTTCTGGCTCCCGGGCATAGCCGGCGGCGCGCTGCTGCTGGTGTTGGTCAAGTTCTTCTACAATGGGCCAGCGGACATCGGCCTGCGCCCCTTCGGCGATCTCGGGGATGAACCGATCCAAAGGCCCAGAAGGGACGAGGCCACCAAGGTAAGGGCGAAGGTATTCATCCAGCAGGCCAGGCGCACGACCACCTTCTGGAACCTGATCGGCATCCACTACTGGGGATGCATGGGCCACCAAATCATCAACGTTTTGATCGTGGCCATTGCCGTGGACCGGGGCCTGTCCCTGGAAGCAGCGGTCGGCGTGCTTGCCGCCCAGCAGACCGTCGGCGTGGTCGTCCGCGGCGCCGTGCCCGTCGTCGCGGAACAGTTGGGCTGCCGGCTGGTCTGGGTCGTGGGCATGGCCCTTCAGGTCTTCCCGCTGCTGCTCATTCTCTTTTTCAACGACCTTTGGGCATACTACCTTTTCGGCATACTCTTCGGCATCGGCCAGAGCACCGAGGTGCCCACGTTCCCCATCGCCAACCGCCAGTATTACGGCAACGTCCCCCAGGGCAGCATCTACGGCTGGCAAAGCCTGGGCAGCGGCCTCGGAATGGGACTGGCGCCAGTGACCGCCGGATTATTGTGGGACGTGACGGGAACCTACCTGGCGCCGTTGCTCATGTCCCTTGGGTTCAGCACCTTGGCGCTCATCCAGTCCTGGTTGCTGCCCTCGCCCAAGGTGAGGCAAATCCCCGACTGGGAAACCCACCTGCCCGCGAACCTCAGACCCGCCGCCTAGCGCGGGGCGTTTCCCGTCGGCGGACACCGGCGATACCTCCTGGCCCGCGGCCTGTCCTGGGCGTACATCAGCGTGGGTCGTGAGATCAGCACGATCCAAAAGGTCGCCGGGCCCGGCGGCGTCTCCCCACGGGGCGCCGACAGATTGGCCCTGCATTCGGATGGTTGTGAGTAATTTGTGAACTCATGCAAGCTCATTTGTGAAAACATTGTGAGCATTCCGGTTGAAGTGTCTTTGGGGTGTTCATTTTGCGCTCTCACAATTGGTAGCATTACTCACTCTCCTACCCCAGCCTGACGGGCGCCGACTCTGACGGCACGCCGGCGCTACCAGTTATCGAACCGTTTTCTGGCAGTCCGTTCGTGCCAAGTGCCGGCGGCTCACCCGATATGGCGCGGCAGTTGGGCCGTTGGTCACACATTCCAACCGATTCGCGAGGACCACTATGAGCCTGTCACCAGCCGATGTGGCAATTGCCGAGACCGAAGTGCTACGCCAGGAAAACGAAGCGCTGAAGAATCGCCTTTCAAGACTGAGCGAAGCAAGCATCAGCATCTCCGAAAACCTCGACACCGAGTCCGTCCTCCAGGCGGTTGTAAACAGCGCTTGAAACCTCACCGGCGCCCGGTTCGGCGCGCTTGTGGCTTTCGATAGCCAGGGGGGGATCAGCGAAAACTACGTCACAGCCACTACGGAAGAAGAGCGCGAACTTGTAACCGGGTTGGTCCGGATTTCGGGTTTGCCGGACTATCTGAAAGAGCAAAGAGGTCCGACCAGGCTGGTGGACTTGGCAACGCACCCTGATTTTGCGGCCTCAGCAGCAGTTCACCAGACCCCAGAGACCTTACTTGCGGCGCCAATCTTTGCTCGCGACGAACTCGTCGGCAGTCTTTACCTCGCGGAAAAGGAAGGCGGGCAGGAGTTTACCGAAGAAGACGAGGCCATAGCGGCGATATTCGCCGCCCAGGCCGCCACGCTCATCCTCAACTCCCAACGGCATGACGAGACGCGCGACGCGAGTCTCAATTTTGAGGCCATGTTGGACAACTGTCCTGTCGCTGTGTCGGTTTTCGACGCGCGATTGGGCACGATCACCTACATGAACCAGGAAGCCCGCCGAATGATCGGGGCGTTGGGTCTGTCCGACGAAGAGCTCGCAAACTTCTACTCTGCTTTGAAAGTCACCAGACCCGACGGGAGAGAACTCGCTTTCGCGGAACTACCAGGCACCAGGGCGGTGCAAAACGGCGAGACCGTAGTCGCCGATGAGCTCGTGACCCATCGGCCGGACGGCACGACCGTTACTTCCTTGATACATTGCCAACCCATTTTCTCGGGATCAGGGGAAATCGTGTCGGTCCTCACCATAGGGCAGGACCTGACACCTCTGCAGGGCCAGGAGCTGAGGCGGGCTGAATTTCTGGAGATGGTGAGTGCGGAGTTGCGGACGCCATTGATAAGTATCAAGGGTTCCGCCGCGGCTCTCCGCAGCATTGATGAGCCGATGTCCCGCACCGAACAACTTCAGTTGGTGCGGATCATCGACCAGCAATCGGATCTGATGCGCAGCCAGATCAACAGCCTGATTGAACTGTCTCAAATTGAGACGGGAACATTACCCGTAGTCGCCGCACCGACCAACGTGGCCAGATTGATCGAGCGGTCCTGCGCAGCGTACCTGAGCGAACACGCGGCCATCACGATCCATTCGGAAGTCTCGGACGGACTGACGGCGGCGTTGGCGGACGAACAGCGCATCAGCGACGTGCTGCACAACCTCCTGCGCCAGGCGGCAAAACACTCCGGCGAATCGTCTCCGGTCGTAGTTTCTGCCGCCATGGACGACATCCACGTCGCGATCTCGGTCTCTGCTGAAGGCTCATCTGCGCCACCCGGCCGAACCCAGCTGCCGAGCAATGTAACCGTTGATCCTCAATTTTTCAGAACGGATGACCAGGCCTTCACGACAGCGGTTGAATTGCACTCCCACGGCGAGGGGCTGGCAATGGCTTTTTGTCGTGGAGTTGTCGAGGCCCACGGAGGACGGATCAGGTCGGATATCGATGAGGAGTTGGGCCGCCTGACCCTGACCTTCACCCTCCCGTCGGTGGAGGATGTGCCCGAACCTGAAATTCACGCCCCCAACATGACCGAGATTGTCGGAGAGCCATTGCCGGCTCCGATGGAGAAGATTGAGGTCCTCGTCTCTGTCGAAGACTCCAGATTGTTGCGCTCGGTTCGAGAAGTGCTGGTCGACGCCGGCTACAGCGCGGTAACGACATCCGAACTGGACGAGGTCTCGGAATTTGCGTTGTCGGGCCGGCCGAAGCTGATCATCCTGGATATCGCGGGCCGAGAAGAGCAAGCCTTTCGCACACTGCGGGGTACCGGTAATCCCCTGAACCTGCCGGCCATCGTGCTGTGCGACCGGGACGACGAGGAATACGTCGTGCGCGCCTTCGAAATGGGCGCGGACGGCTATATGGTAAAGCCGTTTTCGCCTTCCGAACTGATCGCCAGGGTAAGGGCGACCCTGCGCCTGATGAATAGCGCCGAAGGCATCACGAGCGACAGCACATATCAATTGGCCGACGTGCGAATCAACCTCAGTGATCGCACCGTTAGCGTATCCGGGCAACCGGTACAACTCACGGCCACGGAGTACAAACTGATGGCCGAACTCACTGCCGGAGCCGGCAGGGTTTTGACGCAGGACATGTTGCTGCACCGGGTTTGGGGACCGGGATACACCGGGGAGTCCCAACTCTTGCGCTCCTACATCAAATCCCTTCGTCAAAAGTTGGGGGACAACGCCCGGAAGCCTACGTACATCTTCACCGAGCACGGCATCGGCTACCGCATGGCAAAGTCCGATCCAACCGATGATCGGCCAGCGCTCGTAAGTTCCAACCGCCAGGGAACGCGCTAACCGGTGCGGAGAGCGCACTTTTCCCGAGCGGATCACGTGAGGCCAATCTGGAGTTGAGTCAGCCGTTCCGCAATCCACGACGGTTCAAGAGGACGACCATGAACCTTTTACAAGTAGATGCTGAAATAACGGAAACAGAAGCGCTCCGGCTGGAAAATGCGGCACTAAAGGATCAACTGGCCAGATTGAGCCAGGCAAGCATCAGCGTCTCTGGAAACCTCGATACCGAGGCCGTCCTCCAGGAAGTTGTGCACAGCGCTTGAAACCTGACCGGCGCCCGGTGCGGTGCGCTCGTGGTTTTCGACAATCGAGGCCAGATCGGTAACCTTTACGTATCAGCGACAACCGACGAAGCGCAGGAACTCCTGACGCAGTCGCTGCAAGGGCAAGGTCTGCAGGACTACCTGAAAAAAGCCAGGGGTCCCGTCCGGCTGACGGACTTGGCGATGCATTCGGACCTCGCAGCTTTGCCAGCGGGCCAACACCCCATAAAGACTTTTCTGGGTGTGCCGATTTACCATCAGGAAGAGCATGTGGGCGACCTTTACCTGGCGGAAAAAGAAGAAGGCCAGCCGTTCACAGATCGAGACGATCAGATAGCAGCGATGTTTGCCGCGCGGGCGGCATCGACAATCTTCAACGCCCGAAGATACGAAGCGGAACTCCGAACCCGGGCGGATCTGGAAAATCTGCTGGACGATACTCCGGTGGGAGTGGTGGTTTTCGACGCGCAAACTGGTCAGCTCGCCTACATCAATCAGGAAATACGCCGCATGATGAGCGTGTTGGAGTTCCCCGAGGAATCGATGGCAAACGCCTTCGAGGTCATGTCTTTCTTTCGCCCCGACGGGCGCGAACTCTCTTTTGAAGAATTGCCCCTGTCCATAGTGCTTCAAAGCGGCGAAAAGGTGGAACCACAGGAACTCATACTCCGTCTGCCGAATGGGAACGAGATCAATACCGTGGTGAGCGTCGGCCCCATTTTTTCGGAAGCGGGAGAGATATTGTCAGTTGTTACGGTTATGCAGGATCTGACTCCCCTGGGCGGTCTGGAACGAAAACGAGCCCAGTTCCTGGAGATGGTGAGTGAAGAACTGAGAACCCCCCTTATAGGAATCAAGGGTTCCGTCGCTGCCCTCAAGGACGCCGTTGAGCCGATAAACCCGGCTGAGTCAGTTCAATTGTTGCGGATCATCGACCAACAGGCGGACCTGATGCGCAGCCAGGTCAACAGCCTGATTGAGTTGGCCCAAATCGAGACCGGTACACTGACGGTGGTGACGCAGTCCGTTGACGTCACCGAACTGCTGAACGGGTCTTGCCAGGATTTTCTGCGAGACCACTCTGTCAATAACATACAGACTGACATCCCGTCCGACCTGCCGAACGTGATGGTCGACAAGCAGCGCATTGGCCAGGTGGTTCACAATTTCCTCCGACAGGCCGCACGACACGCGGACGATTCCTCTCGCATCAACGTGACTGCGGCGGCCGAAGATATCCACGTGGCGGTGACGATTGCGGTGGAGGGATCAGTTTCTTCGAGGACGGAACCCGCCCACCGCTATTGGAACCCCGATACCCCGGAATCGTTCAAGAATCTGTCGCTTTCGCACGCCAGGCTGGTTGATCAAGCTTCGCATGGTGAAGGTCTGGCGATCGCGTTTTGTCGCGGAGTCGTCGAGGCCCACGGAGGACGGATCAGGACGGACTTCGATGAGAGGGAAGGAATCCCCACTCTGACCTTCACCCTGCCGTCGGTGGAAGACGCACCCGCACCTGAATTACACACTCCCAACACACTCGAAATTTCCGGGAAGCCACCCTCTGTTTCGGCCGAGACAATTCAGATACTCGTCTCTATCGAAGACGCCAGATTGCTGCGCACGGTTCGCCAGGTTCTGCTCGACTCTGGCTACGGCGTCGTGGCAACCGCGAGCCTGGATGAGGTTGAGGCGCTTGCATCGTCGGAAAGGCCCAGACTGATCGTCCTGGACATTGCTGGCAGGGAAGAGCAATCCTTCCGCACTTTGCGGGGCGCTGGCAATCCGCTCAACCTGCCGGCGATCGTGCTCTGCGACCGGGACGATGAGGAATACGTCGTGCACGCTTTCGAGATGGGCGCGGACGGATATATGGTCAAACCGTTTTCGCCTTCCGAACTGATAGCGCGGATAAATGCGACCCTTCGCAGGTTGAGCGGTGGCGGTGAGCCTGCCGGTACCCGTGCATTCCAATCGGGCGACGTACGTATCAATTTCGATGAACGAACGGTCAACGTTTCCGGGCAGCAGGTACCGATGACGGCCACGGAGTACAAACTGCTCACCGAACTCGCCAATGCCGCGGGCAGGGTACTCACGCAGGACATGTTGCTGCAGAGGGTTTGGGGACCGGAGTATTCAGGGGAGCCCCAGTTGTTGCGCTCCTACATAAAATCCCTTCGCCAGAAACTCGGGGACAACGCCAGGAAACCCACGTATATCTTCACCGAGCACGGCATCGGCTACCGCATGGCAAAGTCTCAGACCACCTCCGATTCCCCTGCTCCCGTGAGCTAGATCCCCGTATGCCGCTCTAGCCGCTCCGGCGGGCGAGCCTTTCCTGTCATGAAACGGCCCCGGTTCCGGCGCTGCGCCCATCGGTGCGGCCCCGGCGACCGGCGCCGTTTCGAGCCGGCAACCGCGAAATGCCGGCGGACCCCGTGATATATTCCTCCCTACCGTCGCGCCGACGGACGGGTTCAAGGAGGTCATGAGGATGGTCGACAAGGATCAGGACTGGGAATACGGTCTGCGCGTCGCGGGACACGGAGCTGAGGACGACAAGCGCGAGCCGGTTGTGATCGGCGAGAACGGCTTCCACTACCGGGTGTCGGGCGAGAACTGGGGCCAGCTTCCCGAGGGGTGCGTCTACCGGGAAGGAACGGCCGTCGCCGTCGACTCCAGGGACCATGTCTACGTTTTCAACCGCGGCACCATCCCGATGATCGTGTTCGACACCGACGGCAACGTGCTGCGCACCTGGGGCGAAGGCGTGTTCGCCAACCCCCACGGCGTCACCATCGCGCCGGATGACACCGTCTTCTGTGTTGACAACGGCGACAGCACGGTGCGCCAGTTCACTCCCGACGGCAAGCTGCTGATGACCCTGGGCACGCCCCATCAGCCGAGCCCCAGGATGAGCGGTGAGCCGTTCAGCGTGCCGGCCCACGTGGCCTTCGACCGGCGCACCGGGGAGTTCTACGTGGCCGACGGCTATTCCAACGCCCGGGTGCATAAGTACTCGCCCGACGGCAGGCTCCTGTTTTCATGGGGAGAATCGGGGACCGGCGACGGGCAGTTCAACATCGTTCACAACGTAATCGTGGACAACGACGGCTGGGTGTACGTCGCCGACCGCGAGAACCATCGCATCCAAGTCTTCAGTTCCGATGGCAAGTACGAGACCCAGTGGGGCAACCTATCCCGCGCCGCCGCCATCTGCATCGACGACCGTTCGGGTGAGGAACTGATCTACATCGGCGAGTACTTCTGCGGCATCGGCACCAACGACATCGGCACCGACCTGGGTCCGCGGGTAACGGTGATGAACACCCGGGGCAAGGTTCTGGCCAGGGTCGGCCGCGAAAGCTACGGCGACCAGTCCGGCCGGTTCTATTCGCCCCACGGAATAGCCATCGACTCCCATGGGGACCTGTACGTGGCGGAGGTGTCCTGGACCGACTACGGCCGCCACATGGACCCGCCCCGCGAGTTGCGCTCGATGCAGAAGCTGGTCCGGGTTCCGGACTGACCGGTATCTTGCAAGAGCAAACCAAGCTCACGCGTACCCAGTTTACCGAAGAGGGGCAACTCGCATGGATAAACAGGATGATTGGGATGGTATGAGGTGGATGAGAGGGACTCGTTAGCTGGTTGAGTATCCCATTTGGCCCTATTATTCGCTCCTTCTATCCACTTTCGCTCCAGACTGATGTAGAGCATCTCATCAATTCGGTCATGTCCATCCTGTGTATCCATGCAAACTCGCCCGGCTCCGGAAAAGCGGGCGCGCGTGAGCAAATCAGGCCCTACTCTGGTATCCCCAAAGCCTTCCGCAACGCGCCGCCAATGGGCGTCAGCGGGCTTTCTTCCGGAGGCCCATGGGGGACCATGCGGTTGTGGTGGATGGCCACCGCCAGGCGATGCTGAGGAACCGCCCAGCCCAGGCAACCGCCGGCTCCGTTGTGACCGAAAGCCATCGGGTTGCTGCCCATGGCGCCCATCCCGGGACTGCCGGCGAAGTGGAAGCCGCCGATGGTCCCGTGATGCGGCCGGCCATGCACTGGGTCGTAGTCGCTGGGAGGCCTGGGTATATGAAACGTCCGCACGCGTTCCTCGGAAAGGAGGCGCACACCGTCCAGTTCGCCGCCGTTAGCCAGCATGGCGTAAAACCGGGCCTGGCTCCGAGCGTTCATTATCCCCTGGGCGCCGGGGATGCAGGCCTGGCGCACATCGGAGCGGCCAAACACTTCCTGGGTGGTGCCCACCTCCGGTGGAGTCGCCCGGAACCTCAGCGAGTCCGGGGGTAGCCCCGGAGCGCCGGGAGGAAGCGGCGGCGTATTGGTGAGTTTGGCCACGCGGGGTTCGACCTCAGGCGGGATGCCCGCCCACAGACCGGTGATGCCCAGGGGCTGGCAGATTTCTTCCTGGATAAACTGGCCAAAGGGCCGGAGCTTCGGATCAGTGCGCCGCACCACCTCACCCACCACCCAGCCAAAGGTGTAGGCCATGTAGCCGCTGCGGGTGCCTGGCTCAAAGAGCGGATGCATCTCCGCGATCTGACCGACCATCCAGTCCCAGTCGCACATCAGCTCGGGCGTGACGCCCACGGGCATCAGGGGCACGCCGATCCGATGGGTCAGCGCGTCGAACACCGTGCCCTTGTCCTTGCCGTACTTCCCGAATTCGGGCCAGTAATTGGCCACCGGCTGGTAGTAATCCACCAACCCGCGCTCCGCCTGGATGTGGAGCGCAGTCGCGGTCACTGCTTTTATGTTGGAGAACACCGGGAACAGGGTGTCTCCATCGACCTCCTGTCCGGTGGTCTCATCGGCCATGCCACCCCATTGGTCGATCACCAATTCACCGTCCAGGTATGCTGCCACCTGGACACCGATCTCCCCACGTTCTCCAATGGCGACATCTATGGCGTCCTGTACGACGCTCTTCGGACTCACCGTCATGGCGGCACCTCCCGCTGGTTGCTCGTGAAATGACAGGTACGGTCTGTGTAAACCGGCTCGCAGGTTGTTTCGAAAGCGCTTCACCTCGGGGACTGAGAAACGCCCCGGCGCGTCGTCTCCCGGTGGTTGTATCACCCGGCACGACAGTCCGACAAGTCATTTGTGCCGGGCGCTGGCTCCGTCCACCACAGGGTCGCTGCCTCAAGCGCGGACGGCAGCTGTGCGCGGCGGGCAGTGGGCAGTATTCCGGCGCGTGCATCCTCACAGGTGCCCATTTTGTGATCGCGAGGAGCGAAGCGACGTGGCGGTCGCGTTCCCGCAGTATCTTTCCTTGCCCTAACGAGATTGCCGCGCTTCGCTCGCAATGACGGTTCTAGAGAAACTGGCTACGTGTGAGCGCGTGCTTCGGGTCGACATCGCAGGCGCGAAAAGAGGATAATGCGCTGACACGGACGGACCCGAAGGAGACGAAGATGTCGGCGAAAGTTACTGGCCTCGGTCATATCGGCTTCTACGTTCATGACCTCGAACTGATGATGGACTTCTACGAGAATTTCATGGGAATGCAGCGGACCAAGGTCGGCCCACTGGGCGCCTTTTACAGCGCGGATCCAGAAAGCTGCGACCACGAGATTGCCCTGATCAACGGACGGCCCTCGCTGGATGACCCCCACTGGATCCAGCAGATTTCGATGCGAGTGGAATCCCTCGACGACCTCCGCGATTTCAAGGGGCGCATCCTCGAACGCGGTTACCAGTTGGACCGCATCGTCACCCACGCCAGCGCCATCGGCTGCTACTTCCGGGATCCGGAGAACAATCCCACCGAGGTGTTCTGGCTGACCGGTTACACGTCGTGGGCGCAGGTGGGCATCCCCATCGACATTGACCAGTCTGACGACGCGGTCATGGCGGATGTGCTGCGCTCCTGGGAAGCAGTCCGGGACGTGGAAATGGGCAAGCCGGCCGGCCCGGAAACGGTGGATGCCATTCGCGAGTTGAGCGCCGCGGCAGTGGCCGCCCGGTAATCGTTGCTGCAACCCCAATTCCTCGTGGAGGCGAATATGCTAAAGGCGCAGCGCGACAGCGCAATCAGCGGGCTGAGCGACCATCACCGCCAGCAACTCCGACAGATTGTCGACGGTATCAAGGAAGCGCGGCTAGCCCATCCGAGTGATGGACAAATTTCAGCGCGAGAATTGGCGTTGGGGCAGCAAGCGAACCTGCCCGCAGAAGTCCGCGCCGCCCTGGAAGCCATCCTGGTACGGGACGAGACCGGTCCCAACGTTGGCGAGCCGGCCCCCGATTTTTGCCTCAAGCGGTTGGGTTCGGACGAACGGGTGCGATTATCCGACTTTCGCGGACGGCGACCGGTGGCGCTGGCCTTCGGCAGCTATACTTGACCTCCCTTCCGCGTTCAGTCGGAGCGCATGACCCAGATCTACCACCGCTACAAGGACTCTGTGGAGTTCTTTGTCGTCTACGTCCAGGAAGCACACCCGACCGACGGCTGGCAGGTGGATAGCAACGTTGCGGAAGGCGTACTGTTCCGCCAGCACCGGAGCTATGACGAGCGGGAAACGGCCGCCCAGTCGTGCAGCATCGACCTGCATATCGGCCTCCCCGTCATCATCGAGGAAATGGACAACGCCATCGATGAGGCCTACGGCGCGGCGCCGGAACGCCTGTACCTGGTGGACGTCGATGGCAAAGTAGCCTACCACGGCGGCGCCGGACCGCATTTCTTCGACCTGGACGAATGGGAACAGGCGATCCGAGCCGGCGCTGCTATCCCGGCCGATCGCCGTTAGAACCCAGCAGCGGTGTGCGGCCGGCTGGACGAACCACCAGCCACCTCAATTGTCGCGGGTTACTCCCCGGGCGCTCCGGAGTTCCCCGGCCGGGCCATGCGATAGCCGACACGGGGCTCGGTCAGGATGTAGGTGGGGTTTTCACCGTTATCGCCCAGCTTGCGGCGCAACCGTCCCACGTGGGTACGCACCACCCTTGGGTCGTATGAGTTGTAGTTTCGCCAGATCCGACGCAGCAGCTGCTGGTAGGTCAAGGCCGCACCTTCGGCAGCAGAGAGTTCTCTGATCAAACCGTACTCTGTGGCGGTGAGATCCAATACCTTACCAGCCAGGCGGACCTCACGGGTGTCATAGTTGATATCCAAATCCCCCAGGACAACGGTCCCGGTGGGATTGGCCGGCGGCCCGGCCACGCGGCGCAGTTCCGCCCGTATCCTGGCCACCAGTTCGGTGGGGGAAAACGGTTTGGATACGTAATCGGCGGCGCCGGCCTCAAAGGCCTGGGCAATCACCTGGTCCTGCCCGTAGGCGGAAAGAAAGATCACTGGAATATCTGCGAGGACCTGCATCTCCTGCATCAACTCGATCCCGTTGCCGTCGGGCAGCACCAGGTCCAGTATCGCCAGGTCAGGCCGGAAAGTCCGCGTGATGTCAAGGGCTTCCACGGGGTCTGCGGTGACTGTTACCGAGTAACCCGTTCCGGATAGGGCGTCTCGGACATGCCGCAAGGTCTGAGGATCATCGTCGACCACCAGGATTGAAACTTCGGCGCGCTCAAGTGCCTGGGTTCCCCCGCGAAGTGGGCTGGCCCCTGCCCCGGCAAGGTCTGTCGGCTCGACGATTGGCAGTGTAAAGGTGAACCGGCACCCAAAACCAAGGCCCTCGCTCTCCACCCAGATACGGCCCCCGTGGGCCTCGACAATGCCCCTGCAGATGGCTAGCCCCAGCCCGGTGTTATTGTGGGCGATGCCGCTTTCTTCGCCCTCCGCGTGGAAGAATTTACGGAAGACATGCGGGGCTTGTTCTGCGGAAACCCCGGGCCCGTCGTCGGTGACTGACACCGCGACGTGAAACTCTTCCCGCTCGGCCGACACCAGAATTGTGGGGGTTTCGCGGGAGGACTCGACAGCGTTGGTCAGCAGGTTATTCAGCACCTGAACGATGCGGCGTTGGTCGGCCATCACCAGGGGAAGGTCCGGCGGCAGGTTTATCTGCAGATTGTTTTGCTCCCCTGCGGTCGCAAGCCGTCGTTTGGCCTCGTCGACCATCTCCACCACCGCTACTGGCTCCGGAGTGACGCTGAGCGTGCCGGTCTCAATGCGCGCCGCGTCCAGCAGGTCAACTATCATGTGCCGCATCCGGTCGGCCTGGTCCCTGATGATGCGGCTGAACTGGCGAACCTCGGCCGGATCCAGATCCGACCCCGATTCTAAAAGGGTGTCTGCCGAACCCTTGATGGACATCAGCGGCATTCTCAACTCGTGACTGACCATACCCAGGAACTCGGCGCGCTGGCGTTCCAGGTCTTCAATGGGCGTCATATCCTGCAGTGTCACCACGAAAGACCGCATCACGCCATCGTCTGACCTGATCGGAGTGGCGTTCACCATAATGGTCATGCTGCGGCCGTTGGAGCCCTGAAAAACCATCTGCTCCAGGCGCACCGCTTCGCCGGTACGCAGGGTTTCGGCGATGGGAAAGTCAGACATCGTAAGTTCCCTGCCGTCCCCCCGCCGAATGGTCAACGTGCTGAGGACTTCTTCAAAACCGGCGTCCGCGTGGTAGAGCGCGTTGGCGATCCTCCTCACCTCCCGGTTGTACGACACGATTCTCCCATCGACTCCGTCGAAGACCAGTACGCCCACCGGCGAGGTGTCGATGAGGGCTTCCACATCGGCCCTGGCTTGCTGCTCCTCCTGGTAGCGCCGGGCGTTAGCTATGACCAAGGCCGCCTGCGACGCGAACATCATCAGGGTTTCTTCATCTTCAGGGGTGAACTTGCGTCCTGCCTCCGTGTCGGCCAGGAAGATCCCGCCGCCGGTTTCACCATGGTAAATGATTGGCGCCGCCAGGAAAGGAGTGTTGGGTCCCGCGGGGATGGGCACGCGGGAGCCGTCAATTCCCAACGATTGGAGGTGGCCCTGGAAATCGTCCACTCGCAGGGGGTGCTGCAGCCGCGAAATATACTCGCAAAGCTGCTTCCCGCGGTGAATGTCGCGCAATTGGCGACTTTCTGCCTCACTGATCCCGGACCAGAGCAATTGCTGCATGCGCCGTTCGTCGTCCATCAGCGCGATGATGCCATAGTCAGCACCGGTGAGTGACCGGGCGCAGTCCAGCACCTCTTGCAGCACCGTATCCAGGTCCAAACTTTCGTTGATGCGCAACCCGGCTTGGGCCAGAGCGGTCAGCCGCTCACGAAACGCCTTGATCTCGTTTCCTGTTTCGGCCTGGCTGCTCAATGGTTCCCTCCGCGGCAACCCCTATGTCGGCGTCCCCTTGATCAGTCAACAGCGACGCCGAGTCGACAGCGCTGATTTTACCCCAGCTGTATCAGAATGTCACATCCAATGGTCCTGTTTTCGCATCTTCGTTACACATATGGCACATCCTTCGGTCCCGGGTAACGAACTGGCGGAGCTCAAGGGCTGGGCAGCGACCCCGATGCGCGTCGCACACGTGACAACAAACCCGGTTGCGGAGCAGACGACCCCCCGCCAATCCGGGCCGATGCGTGCCCCGCACGACAATGCGCTCGCACCTGGCTGAGACAGGCAGGTCTGTAAGCATGGCAATGCAAAACTTGCAATCGGATGAAGCCTTGATCGGCCGGCATCGGGGTCCTGTTTCGGTACACCCTGCTGAGTTGCAGCGCTGGCGGATACCGCTGATTCCGACATGACGCGCCCCTGATGATTTTGTTACTCAACGTTATACATTTTATGTTCGTATGACACGTCAATGTCATCGTCATTTCTGTACAGTAGGATCGTATTAGTTATCAAGGCGATCCGGCCCAGGGCTGTTTTGAATTGTAAGGCGCGCACGGTGTACGGCGCCAGGACGACACGCCGGTGGTCCACAAGCGCCTGAGCGCCGATTTTCTGACACTGCGGACCGGGTCCCGGTCGTTGCACAGTTTAAAATGGATACGGTCATGGAACCGGAACAAAACACGCGGGACATCGCGGCCGTGGAGAGAACTGTCCGGGAAGTGATGGAAGCTACCCACGAAATCACGCGCCGGCCTTCTCGGTCCGAGCCCGCGATTAGATACGCGATGATCGACCCGATCCTTTGGTCTTTGGGATGGCGCACCTGGCTGCCTTGGGAGTGCGGACCCGACCTCGCCCTGGGAAGGAGAGGCCACATTGACTACGCGCTGTTTGACGACCATGGCGATATCGCGGTCTATATCAACGTCCAGTCTTCTTACACGCGACGGAGATACGGCAGGATCAGGCTGCGGGAATGCGTACGAGGAGCAACTTACGGTGTAGCCATACTGATCTACGGTTCATCATGGGAAATCTACGACCTGAGCCGGAGAACTCGCCTGTTCGACAATAAATGCGTCGCGACCCTGACGATAAGCCTCTACGGCGGCCACGAACCGGACCACGTAGCCACCGTATTGTCCCAATGGATCGCCAGGGCCCGATGGCGGGACGAGGAAGTTCGGGTTCCTGAGGTCCAGTCGAGGTAGCCTCACCCGGGGGGTTCACGTACAACTGACTCCGCTACGCACCGACGGGCGCACCGCAACGACGCGCGGTCAGTGTAATTGGCCCGTGACGCGTCCATATATCGCCACCGCGTCAGCAGCGATCGGGCGGCGCGCCGAGCCGATCATCAGGACCGGCCCGACACGCCGGTGGAGCAGAAGAAGCACGCGCCAGGGCATTATGCAGCGGAGGGCGCGGGGTGTATCGACCAGACGCGCGCCAGTTAACACCGCCGCTGCCAATGGATCGCGCTAGAACCCCACAGCGTAAGCCTCGCATCTCGGGTCGGCGCCGCCCTGCAGCACCCCGGTCTCCGGGTTGCGCGTGATGACGCAGTACAGGGCTGAGCCCTCCCACCAGTCTGGATACTGTTCTATCGTATGCCCCTTCTGACGCAGGCCATCTGCCGCTTCGTCGGAAATGCGGCCTTCCAACCGCAGCATGCCCGGGTCATACCTCGAAGCCCAGTTGGAGCTGGGGAAGTTGTAACTGTAGAAGCGGGGTTCCTCCACGGCCTCCTGGGAGTCGTGGCCGAATTCCAGGACGTTCAACAGCAGTTGCAGCGTGCCCTGCGGGATATGGTCGCCGCCGTGGGCGCCCAGGGCCATCACGGGCTCGCCGTCGCGCACCACCAGGGCCGGCGCCGGAGTGAGCCGGGGCCGCTTGCCGCCCTGAACCGAGGCGGGATGCCCTTCGTCGAGCTTGGACTGGGTGCCGCGCAACGAGAAGGCCAGGCCGGTGCCCGGTATGATCGGCCCGCCATTCTTGGTGCCCTCGCTGGGTGTGCAGGAAAAGATGTTGCCATCCCGGTCGATAACGGCGAAGTACGATGTCCCGCCACCGCTGACGCCGGCGGTACCCACCGGTGTCGTCGCTTCCCGGGGTGACTGCGGAGCGCCGTCGACGGTCGCTTTGCCCTTTCGCGGGTCTCCCGCCGGAGGCGTGCCCGGCCAGGCCAGGTCGGGGTCGATGAGCGACCGGCGCTTGGCCAGGTACTCCTCCGCCAGCATCTCGTTGATCGGAACATCCACGAAATCAGGGTCGCCAACGTATTGCTCGCGGTCGGCAAAGGCCAGGTTAAGGGCCTGGCTAACCGTGTGGATGTACTGGGCGGAGTTGTGGCCCATGGAGGCCAGGTCGAACCCTTCCAGTATCTTCAGGGCTTGAGGGAACGTCGGCCCCTGGCCCCAAGGCCCGGTGCTGTAGACGTCGTAGCCCTTGTAGTTCACCGTCACGGGCGGCGTCACCTGTACGTGATAACGCGCCAGGTCATCCTCGGTGAGAAGCCCGCCCATCTCCTGGTTGAACGCGACGATCTTGTGGGCCAACTCGCCGGTGTAGATGTAGTCCCTTGCCGCCTTGAGCGCCGACTCGCGGCCCTTACCCGCGTTGGATGCCTCAATGTCGGCGAGCCGGGACAGGGTGGAGGCCAGGTCCTTCTGGTAGAACATCTCGCCCTGCTTCGGAGCGTGGCCGTTGGGCAGATAAACTTCCGCAGTTGACGGGTAGGCGTTATACTGGTCGAAGGCGGTCTTGAACCGGCCGGCCAGGTAGCGGAACATGGGGAAGCCGTTCCCGGCCAGGTCGATGGCCGCGCTCGCCACCTGCCCGAAGGTCATCGTGCCGAATTTGGACAGCGAAGTGATCCAGGAATCAGCGGCGGCGGGCGTGAGCGACGATAGAACGCCGGCCGGCATCCTGCCCCCGTGGTGCTTGTGGAAGTACTCTACTGAGGCGGCCTGGGGCCAGACCCCGAGACCGTCAACGGTCACGACCTCATTGCGGTCGGCCAGGTAAATCACCGTGGGCGCCACGCCCAGGAAACTGCAATCATCGACGTGCACGACGTTCAGCGCCAAGCCAACCGCCACGCCGGCGTCGATGGCGTTGCCGCCCCTTTTCAGGACTTCCAGGCCGGCCATGGCGGCGCTGGGGTGACTGGCGGCGACCATTCCGTTGACACCCTGCATCAGCGGACGATAACTCTTCATCGAGGTCCCTTTGACTGGCATGTTCGGCCTCCGTGTTTGGGGTGTTTGTTCCCTGGTTGGGGCAGATAGGTTTCAGACGGCTTCTGCCCTCGCGGTTTTGGCCCGCTCAATCAGGAACTGGGCGTCGGCGACGGTCTTTTCCAGGTAGTCCGGCTGGTCGGTCAGACGCGGTTGCCGTCGCGCTCGGTAACCGAGTCGTCCCGCATACTCCGCGTAGATGTCGGGGGCTATGGATAAGCGGAAGTCCCGCATTTCGGGGTGGAAGTGGCGAAGCGTGCCCAGCAGGTCCGCCATGCTGTGGTTGTAGCCATAGGGAATCTTGCGGGCTTCCAAAAGGGCCTTCAATCCGCACTCCAGGGCGAAGTGGGCCTGCTGGCCTACCGGGAAGTCCGGCTGGCCGTTGCTTGCTAACGACTGGAATGCGGACAGGTGCGCCTCTGCTCTTTCGATGAGTATTTCGTAGCTCTCCCAGTCGTAGGAGTATTCGGTGTCGTCGTCTTCGTATTGTGTCGAGCCGTACTGGTTCGGATCCCTGGGCATGACTATTCCGTCCTTTACGGCGTGAGTCTCGACGCTGTTGACGTACCGGCGGTTGTGCCGGAACTCTTCGATGGTCCTCCACACCAGTTCCACCGGCACTTCCCGTCCGTAGGTCTCCCGGGCGACCCTGGCGGCGGCGGCGGTGGCGGCCTTTTGGATGGCGTCATCAGGTTCGGTGGCCTGTACCAGCATGACGTCGATATCGGATAGCAGTTCTTCGTGGTCACCGCGAGCGCGGGAGCCGAAGAGGATGACGAGCTCGGGCTGCTCACGCTGCTGCACTGCTTTCGCTATGCGCAGCGCTTTGGGGTCGTGACGTCGCATCTGGTTCGTCTCCCGGCTGTGCTGTCAGTCTCGCCTGGCTCCGTTCCATGCGGTTGATGGAGGTTTTGCTGAACTGGTGACGGTGTTTGGGTCAGATTTCCCAGTGCGTAGTATAGTCGCTGGAAGTCGTGCAACCCAAACCGGAGGTTACAACATGGCGGTAAGGCAACCCACTGTCGAAGAGATTTTCCGCATCGCCGACGCCTACAACCTGAACCCCTCACCGGCCGACGTCGATTCCTACATCGAGCTGAGCCAGCCTATCCTCGACTCGTACGCGCGGTTGGACCAGCTCACCGCGCCGAGCCTGCCGGTCAAACACCCGCGCTCCCCGGGAGCGCGACCGCAGCCGGAAGACAACCCGCTGGGAGCCTGGTACTGGCGCTCCGACATTTCGGGACCCCAGGGAGGAATCCTCTCCGGCAAGACGTTGGCCATCAAGGACAACGTCTGCGTGGCCGGCGTTCCCATGATGAATGGCACCAGTGTGCTTGAGGGCTACGTTCCCGACGTGGACGCCACCATCGTCACGCGCATTCTGGACGCCGGCGGAGCCATCAGAGGCAAGGCGGTCTGCGAAAGCCTGTGCTTCTCCGGCGGCAGTCACACCTCGGACACCGGGCCGGTCCGCAATCCTCACGACCACGCACGCACCGCCGGCGGCTCGTCCAGCGGCAGCGCGGCGCTGGTAGCCTCGGGCGAGGTGGACATGGCCATCGGCGGCGACCAGGGCGGTTCGATCCGCATACCGGCCAGCTGGTGCGGCATCTACGGGCTCAAGCCAACCTACGGACTGGTGCCCTACACCGGCGTCTTTCCCATCGAGTTGACCCTGGACCACACCGGGCCCATGGCGCGCACCGCCGCCGACGTAGCCCTGCTGCTGGAGGCCATCGCCGGACCCGACGGCCTGGATCCCAGGCAGCGCGGCGGTCTGAACGGGCAGGCCTACACCCAGGCGCTGACCGGAGACGTGTCGGGTTTGCGCATCGGCATCGTGTCAGAAGGCTTCGGTCTGCCGGAATCGGAAGCGGATGTGGACCAAGCGGTAGAAAACGCGGCCCGCTCGTTCGACGGTATGGGAGCGCAGGTGGACAGAGTGTCAATACCGTGGCACCACGACGGCATCCATGTCTGGCGGGCCATCGCCGTGGAGGGGGCAACCATGCTGATGGTTGCCGGCAACAGCATGGGCACCAATTGGAAGGGCCACTACACCACCGGTTTGCTGGACGTGTACGCCCGCGGCTGGCAGACCCGGGCCGACGACCTTTCGGAAACCACCAAGCTGGTAGTGCTGATGGGGCAGTACATGCAGGACCGGTACCACGGCCGCTACTACGCCAAGGCCCAGAACCTGGCCCGGTCGCTCACGGCCGCATACGACCAGGCGCTCAGCGAGTACGACCTGCTGGTGATGCCCACCCTGCCCATGAAGGCCACGGTAATTCCACCGGCCGATTGCAGCCGCCAGGAGTACACCGACCGCGCGCTGGAAATGATACCCAACACCTGCCCCTTCGACGTGACCGGACATCCGGCCATCTCGGTGCCCTGTGGAACATCCGACGGCCTGCCCATCGGCATGATGCTGATCGGCCGCACGGGAGACGACGCAACGGTCCTTCGGGCAGCCGACGCGTATGACCGCAACAATTAGAGCAGAGCCTGCCGGAGGCGAAGATGATAGTAGTAACGGGAGCAGCCGGAAGGCTGGGACGCCGCGTCGTGCAACTGCTGGTGGACCAGGGCCGGGAAGTCCTGGCAACGGACCAACTGGCTGCCGACGACCTTCCGACAGAGTTCGTGCGCTGCGACCTCGGAAACGCCGGGGCGGTGGCAGAAATCCTCAACGGCGCGGAAGGCGTAATTCACATGGGAGCCATCCCCGGGCCGCAGCGAGCCGAACCCAGGGTCATTTTCGAAAACAACGTGGCAGCCGACTTCAACGTCATGATGTCAGCGGCGGAGTTGGGGCTGCGGCGCGTGGTGTTCTCGTCCAGCGCGTTCGGCATGGGGTGGGCCCACGACGGCAACGCCTTCGTGCCGCTTTACCTGCCCCTGGACGAGGAACATCCCATGATGCCATTCGAGCCCTACGGCCTGACCAAGCAGGTCGGCGAGGACATCGGCCGTATGATCGCGCGCAACTCGGACACCACGGTGGTCAGCCTCCGCTTCACCAACGTCGCGCTGCCCGAAGTGCAAGCAGAGTTCCCCTGGCCGGCGCCCACGCCGGAGGAGCCGCTGACGCTGGTCATGTGGGCCTACGCCGACGCCCGGGACGTGGCCGAGGCGCACGTGCTCGCGCTGGATGCGGACATCGAAGAGTACGAAGCCTTCATGCTCGCGCAGCCCTCCAGCCGGTTTGCCGAGCCCACCATCGACCTGGTAAAGCGCAACTTCGGAGACCGCGTGGAGATACGCGACGGGTTGCAGGGCACCGCCAGCGTGATCAGCACGGTAAAGGCGCAGCGCATGCTGGGTTGGAAACCTCGCCATGACTGGAGGTGAAATGTGACACCAGGGTGGTCGTCGCTCACGCGACGCGCGATCAGCGGTAACGCACCATTGAAGACCGGCGGCGCGATTGCCGCGTGCGGTCTCCTGTCATTGGTGGCTGTGTCGTGCGGCGGCTCGACTTCCGTAAACCTGTCGACCGAGTACGAAGTCGCGAGAGCCAAAGGCGAGCTGGCGGACCGCTCGTTCCGCCAATTCGATCCCCCGGAAGACAACCCGCTGGGAGCCTGGTACTGGCGCTCCGACATTGCCGGACCTCAGGGAGGGATCCTCTCCGGCAAGACGTTGGCCTTGATGGCCAACGTCTGCGTCGCCGGTATTCCCATTATGAACGGCACCAGCGTCCCGGAAGGCTACGTCCCGGACGTGGACGCCACCATCGTCACGCGCATCCTGGACGCCGGCGCCCCTCCTGGGCCAGCACAACGTATATATTCTCGGCGAATTACTAGGTATAAACTATGATGAACTGGCCTGGCTGGCAGACGCGCAGGTGGTTTATTGATGATGCCTACAATCAGGAGAGCGATGCCAGCGTGGCGATACCGCAAACACCGACTCGGTATTGACTTGTGGCATACTGTGTGCTATCAAATATTACCGACGTCCTTAGTGAGGCCGGTACGGTTGCCTGAAATGTAGCAGGCATTCCCCACAGGGAGGGGCGGCCCGGAAAGCGACGCCAACGACCGAAAGGAGGCGATCCGATTATGTCCGCACTCTTCAAAATGCGGGGGCATCTGAAAATGCCGCTCGCACCACTTGGAGCACAGAGTTCCCTTTCACGACGGGTTTTGCCCGTCGTTTTTTTTGGCCTGTTGGGCATCCTCGCCCTAGGCATCGCCGGAACGCAGTTGCTGCATCCGGCGCAGGCCGACAACCACATCGGCACCGAGCCGATGATGCAAAGCACCAACTCCGGTTGGGACGTTACCGTGCTGTTCGACATCGGGAGCCGCGTCGGCGGCGCCGAAGGCTACCGGCCTCCGGGCATACTGGACGGCATGGGTGCCCTGGCCGATGAGGATGGCAACATGGTGGTTCTCTCCAACCACGAGCTCCGTCCCGGCTACGGTGAAATTTACGCATTGAACTCCGGGGCCACGTTGCGGGGTGCGCGGGTTTCGCGCTTCGTCATCGACCCGGAAACGCTGGCGGTGAAAGAGGCCGGTCTGGCCTACCACACTATCATCGACCGCCACGGCAACCCGGTGACCGCGGAGATGGCCACCGCCGATGCGACGGCCAGCGACGTGGACGACGCCGGCACCGACTACGACCTACGCCGCCTGTGCTCCGCCTACCTGGGCCGCGCCGGCGAGTACGGGCTGGAAGACGACATCTTCTTCACCGGAGAGGAAACCAACGGCGGTCAGCTCTTCGCCCTGGACATCGCCAACCGCACGCTCTACGCTGTGCCCGCCGCCGGCCGGGCCGGCTATGAAAGCGTTGCGCTCATCGACTCTGGCGACCCCAACAAAATCGCCATACTCATCGGCGACGACCGGCAGGGCGCTCCTCTGCTGCTCTACGTGGGCGACAAAGACACGTCGGAAGGCGCCGGATTCCTGGAGCGCAATGGCCTGGCCAACGGCGAGGTTTACGTCTGGAGGTCCGACCGCGGTTACGGCTCTCCCGAAGACTGGAATGGCACCGGCGCCACCACAACGGGCCAGTTCAGGGAACTCAGGATTTACCTGCCCCACCTTGCCAATGCCACCGGGTACGACGCCAGCGGCTACGCTGACCAGGACATCCAGGACGGTTTCGCCGATCGGGTGAGGCACTTCGAGTTCTCCCGGCCCGAAGACCTGTCCACCAATCCCGACGACGGCAATCAGGTGGTTTTCGCTAGCACCGGTCGGGGCAGCGCGTATCCTTCCGACGACTGGGGAACCACCTACATCGTTGACGCTGACGCCGCCAACCTGACCGCCAACCTGAAAATCCTCTACGACGGGGATGATGCCGGCGCCGGCCAGTTCCCCGGAGGACCGGACTTCGGTATGCGCAGCCCGGACAACCTGGTGTGGGCCAATGACGGTTTCGCCTACATCCAGGAAGACCGCTCCACTGGCAATTTCGGCAAGACCAGCTCCCGAGAAGCCAGCATCTGGCAGATTGACCCGGATACCAGCCAGCTGTCCCGGCTGACCGAAATGGACCGGCTCGCCCGCCTGCCCGTGGGCACGTACGACGCCGACCCGGACGACCTCGGCGACTGGGAATCCAGCGGCGTAATAGATGTCTCCGACTTCTTCTCCGACGCCACCGGAACTACTCTGCTGTTCAACGTGCAGGGCCACAGCGTCAAGGGCGACCTTTACGGCGGAGACGCCGTGGATCTCGGTCTGGCGGAAGGTGGCCAATTGCTGCTACTGCAACAAACCAGGTAACCTCACGCGTACCCACTTTGAGATAAAGGGTTGAAAAAGGTTGGCCTCTCCGGGTAAGGAATGGGTTACCCGCCACATTCCCGCCTGAGGAGGTCGACCAGGCCATGGTATCACCGCATCGCCACGTTTCTGGACTATGCTCTGCCTCAGCTGCGGGCGACCCGTCGCACTAACCTGGCATTACTCACCGTGGCCATTCTGGAGCGTCGTTCGCTGTCCATCTCGGTGTTGGTGCGGGCCTGGCAGGTTCAACTGCCCTATTCCCACCATCAGCGTAAGAAGCGGCTCTTTCGCTTTCTGTCCAACACCGGCTTTGACACCGTGGCGTTGCAGACGGCGCTGCTAGCTCTCATCTGCCGGGCGGCCAAGCTGCGGGGGCTGACCCCGATCATGATTGACTGGTCTGATCTGGGACAGAGGCGCAACGGCCTGTTCGCCGCGGTATGTTTCCGAGGTCGGGGGCTGCCCCTGCTGAGTTGGGTGTCCACGCCATGATTGGAGGTGAAATGTGACACCAGCGTGGTCGTCGCTCACGCGACGGGTAAACGACGGCATCATCGTGTTGACGACTCGCGGCGCAGTCGCGGCGTGCGGTCTCCTGTTGTTGGTGGCTGTGTCGTGCGGCGGCTCGACTTCCGTAAACCTGTCAACCGAGTATGAGGTGGCGAGAGCCAAAGGCGAACTGGCGGACCGCTCGTTCCGACAATTCGATCCCCACATTGATGGCAGTCCCAGGAAGGGTGTAGTCCTCGACTTCTTCGGGCCCTTATCGTTGTGGGCCCAATATGCCGAGGGTGGCCACACCCTCAACGAATGGGAGATCATTGCGGACGATTACCGGGTCGACCGCACGGCGACCGCTCAGGAAGTCAGGCTCTTTCCGATATCGCCACGCACTCGCCAAACGCTCCCCAGTGAGTGTGAAAACTGCATCGATGTAACCGGCGTTACGATCGCGGTCAGGAATGTCCAGGATCCTGAAAAGATCTCCTTTCGCATCGAAGACCCGCATGGAGTGCTGCCCCGGCCGTTCCCGGTTTTCGACAAGTGGACCAGGTTCCAGGAGGACGAAGTGCAGAATTGACCTTCGGCGCAACCTGGCATAGATTCAGCGTCACATCGAACCGCTGGAGCGCAGTCACTGGCGCCGTGCCAGGTTGACCTGTTGTTCCGTCATCTCGAACCACCAAGCTAACGGTTTGTCCGGTTAGATTCACACATCCCCCACGGAGGACCACTGCCATGCCGTTCTACGAAAGAGGCGACACCCGCATCTATTACGAAGAGGTCGGTTCGGGATTTCCCCTGCTGATCGTCCCGGGCGGTGGGCTCAACTCCACCGTGGCCGGCCTGCAGACGCATCCCTTCAACCCCATGGAGGCCTTCAAGAACGACTTCCGCGTCATCGCGGCCGACCTGCGCAACGCGCCCCCGGGCCAGTCCACCGGCCCGCTGGAGATCGACCGTCCCTGGGACGCTTACTCCGAAGACCAGCTTGGCCTGATGGACTTTCTCGGCATCGGCGAGTTCATGGTCATGGGGTTCTGCATCGGCGGGCCGATGATGCACAACCTGCTCCGGCTGGCCTCGGACCGCATCGTTGCCGTCGCGTTCATGCAGCCCAGCGGGTTCCGGCCCGAGTTGCCGGACCTCTTCTATCAGAACAACATCGCGGGCTGGGGGCCGCCCCTCTGCGAGAAGCGTCCGGATATAACCATGGACATGGTGCATGACTTCTTAACGAACATGTACACCAACCGCGCGGACTTCGTGTTCACCGTTGACCGCGATTTCGTGCGCAACCTGCAGACGCCGATCCTGGTCGCGCCCGAGGACGTGCCGGCGCACCCGTATGCGGTCGCCAAGGAAGTCGCTGACCTGGCCCCGAACTCCGAGATGACCATCTATCCGTGGAAGGACAGCCAGGAGCACATCGACGAGGTCGTGGAGCACGCCCGTCGCTTCATGAAGGCCCACCAGCCAGCGGTCACCCCGGCCTGACGGCTCCAGACCGCTGAAGCCGTCGACGCCCCGCCGCCCTCCTGTCTTCGCCCGGTGACCGACAGGAACGGCGGGGCGGCTCATTTCTGCTGCGGAGCTGGTTTGGAGTGCGTCCGGCAAATCATGGGGAGAAGCGCGACACTTTCGAAGCCCGCAAAGCTCACGCGTACCCAGTTCGTCATCGCGAGGAGCGCAGCGACGTGGCGATCTCGTTCTCGCAGCAGGCGTTCCTTGCCCCAGCGAGATTGCCGCGCTTCGCTCGCAATGACAGCTCGTGTGAAGCTGGATACGCATGAGGCCCGCAACGATATTGTCGAACATCTTCAAAGGAGTACCAGAGATTGCCTGAAACTGCGGACGTAATCGTCATCGGCGCCGGCGTGGTCGGCTGCTCGGTCGCCTACTACCTGGCAAGGGAAGGCGTCAGGGTGACCCTCCTGGAGCGCGAAGCCATCGGCAGCGGAGCATCGGCTCACGCCACGGGCTCTCTCAGCCTGCTGGGCGCCGAGTTCTCCCCCGGTGCGTCCTTCGAGCTGGCCCGGGCCTCCTACGCCGAGTTCCCGCAGATCGTCCCCGAGCTCGAGGCGGCCACCGGCATGGACCTGCTCTACCAGCGACGCCCGTCGCTCCGGTTGGCACTGGACGACGACGAGGCCGACCTGATCAAAGAGTTGATGGTCTGGCAGCAGCCGCACGTCAAGATGCGCTGGATCGACGCCGGGGAAGTCCACTCAATCGAACCGCGCCTCTCGCCCTCCATCATCGGGGCTGTTTACGAGGACGAGTCGGCCCAGCTGGACAGCTACCGCTTCAACCTGGCCCTGGCCCGTGGCGCCGAGCTCAAGGGCGCCGAAATCCTGCACCGGGAGGTAACCGGCCTCATCGCCAACGCATCAGCAATCACCGGCGTCAAGACCGCGTCCGGGGACATGCACTGCGGCGCGGTGGTGGTGGCCGCTGGCACCTGGAGCCGGGCCTTCACCCCCTGGCTGGGCTTCCCGGTTCCGGTCCGGCCAATGAAGGGAGAGCGGCTGTTGCTCAACTACCCGGGCGAGCCTCTCCCGGTGCTGATCAGCTCGCCCAAGCGCGGCCACATGATCAGCCGGCGGGACGGCCTCACCAGCGTCGGCAGCACCGGCGGCCGGGACTATGATCAGAGAAGTCTCTTCGCCGGGGAGGAGTTCGACCGCCAGCCCACCGAGAGCGCCCGCCTGGAACTGCTACAGCGCGCCATCGATGTCTTCCCCGACCTGGAGCGCGCCGAACTGGTGCAGCAACTCGCCGGCTCCCGCCCTCTGAGCCCCGACAGCAATCCCATCATCGGCCCGGTCCCCGGCTGGGACGACATCTACCTGGCAACGGGTCACACCACCAAGGGCATCCACCTGGGGCCGATCACCGGCCGCATCATCGCCGACTATATCGACCGTGGCTCGACCCAGGTCGTGTCCGACATGAGCGAATTCCTGCCCGACCGCTTCGCGGATTTCGCCGATGCCGACTTTCTGGCTGCGGCCCAAACCGTGGACGAATAGCTCCTACTGCGCCGGGTAGTGCTCCAGCCACCAGCGGGCGATGTCGATGCGGCGGGCCAGCCACACGTCGGGCTTGCTCCGCACGTACTCGATGAACCGGCGCAGCGCCGCCGCCCGGGCCGGCTTGCCGATGATGCGGCAGTGCAGCCCCACCGACATCATCTTGGGGTGGGTCGCTCCTTCCCGGTACAGGGTGTCGAAACAGTTGCGCGCCGACTCGAAGAAGTCCATGGGCGTTGACAGCTGGCCGCGCCAGAACCCGTAGTCGTTGACCTCCAGCGAGTAGGGCACCACCAGCCACGGGTTGTCGTGGACCTGCGTGTAGTAGGGCAGGTCGTCGTTGTAGGCGTTGCAGTCGTAGACGAACCCGCCTTCTTCCACCACCAGTTCCCGCGTGTTCACGCTGGGCCCGTAGCGGGTGTACCACCCCAGCGGCCGCTCGCCGCACGCGCGCGTGATGGATGCGACGGCCTCGTTGATGGCCTGCCGCTCGGTCTCCCGGTCCATGTTGTAATACTCTTCCCACCGATTGCCGTGGCCCATGACCTCGTGTCCCCGGCGCACGACCTCCCGTCCCACTTCGGGATTGCGCTCCAGGGCCAGGGCGCAGGCGAAGATCGTGCCGTCCACCCCATATTCGTCGAACATATCAAGGATGCGCCAGACGCCAACCCGGCTGCCGTACTCGAAGAAGGACTCGTTGGCCAGGTCCCGCTCGCCGCGAGCCACCGGCGACGGCGACTCGCCGACCGTCTCGCCTTGGGGGTCGCCGTCCAGGATGGAGTTCTCCGACCCTTCCTCGTAGTTGACGACAAAGGACACGGCGATCCGCGCGCCGTTGGGCCATTCCACGGCCGGCGGGCTGGAGCCGTAGCCGACCAGGTCGCGCTCTTGCATCAGTTAGCCTCCTCAGGGGCCGCTTAGCCACCCCTCCACGGGTTGATCCCGGTTGTCTTCATGCGCATGCGGTAGACGGAACTGCGGGCGGTGAAGTACATGGTGCGGTAGTCGGCGTCGCCCCAGGCGCAGTTGGCCGGAATCTGCGGTTGTTCACGAACAGCAGATAGCCGTCCGGATGCCACAGCGGCCCTTCGGTAAACCCGAACCCGGTGGCCAGGCGTTCGGCTTCGGGGGATTCAACGATGTTGTCCAAGCTATCCGGCATGATCCCCGCCTGATCTCGCTGTGTCGGCTTGGTGTGTTCAACGGACAGGTCGCAATATGTGGATCGACTGATGCTCGCCGCGCTCCCGCCCGTTCGACGCGATTGTAACCGCCACCGATCCGACGTGATCACCGCGGCCAGTGGCGAGAGCACGAATCGTTCGGCGCCAGCAGATATCCCCTAATCGCGGAACCGTGGCATCACTTCCTTCGCAAATAGCTCCATCGACCGCATCACCTTCGCGTGTTCCATGCTGCCGAAGGACATACACGCGCCGAAGTAGCCGATGCCGTGGTCGTCCCGCAGCGTGGTGATGCGCTGGGCGCATTGGTCCGGAGTACCGAAGTACACGGTACCCTCCAGTTCCGACTCGTAGCTGGGCGGTTCGGTAGTGCGGATCGTCCGCCAGTGGTCCAGGTCCACGTTGATCTCGTCGCCGCGGGTCAGGGTGCGCCGGTAGGTTGCCAGGTCACGCACCCACCTGATGGACTCGCGGGGGTATTCCCGAGCCGCGTGCTCGTCCTCATCCACATGCACGTATCGGAAGTATGGCATCTCGCCCACGGGCAGGTTCTTGCCGGCGGCGGCGCAGCGCTCGGCGTACAGGGAGAACAGGCCGAGGTTGTCGGCCTCGGGCGTTGAGAAGCTGGTCAGGATGGGCAGGTCCCGCTCCACGGCGACGTCCACGCTGGCCGGCGTCCGCGACACCGCCATGTACACCGGTGGATGGGGCTTCTGCACGGGCGAGGGAGCGATGGTCAGGTCTTTCACCTGGTAGAACTCGCCCTGATAGGAGAAATCTTGCTGCGTCCACAGGCCCAGGATGATGTCCAGCACCTCCTGGGTGCGCACGTCGCGCGTGTCGATATCGATGTTGAAGTTGCCGTACTCGTAATCGGCCGAGCCCCGACCAACCCCGAAATCCAGCCTGCCGTGGCTCAGAACGTCCAGCATGGCGCTCTCCTCGGCCAGGAAAATGGGGTTGTAGAAGGGGAGGACGCTGACGCCAGCCCCGATGCGTATTTTCTTCGTGCGCGCGGCGATGTGCGTCAACAGCGGCATCAGCGACGGGCAGATGCCGTACCGGCTGGAGTGGTGCTCCGCGATCCAGATCGAATCGAACCCCAACTCCTCGGCGTACTCCACCTGCTCCAGCATCTCGCCGAAGATGCGGCTCTGGGCGTCGGCCTCCGGTTCCGTCCAGGAACCCAGCAAAAACAGGGCAAACTTCATGATCGACCGCGCCTCCTTCAAGCTGACTGGCTGGGATTGTACAGCCATTCGCGAGGGTGTGCGGGCTCGGAACTCTTGCATCCCTCACGCGCACTCCGTTTCTGCCAGGCCGTCATTGCGAGCGAAGCGCGGCAATCTCGTCGGGACATCGGCTGCTCTTGAAGCAACGGGATCGCCGCGTCGTCGCGCTCCTCGCGATGACTAACTGGGTACGCCTGAGTTTGCATCCATCTCCAGGCACACGCGATGGTACACTTCGCCCAAACCCCGAATACGAAACTTTGAAGGCTGCGCTCACGCGGCGTTGGAGGGACTTCATGGCGACCCAAGCTGCTGAAACGAAGAACATGAAGCTCATTGCCCACGTCGATCTGCAAGGGCACAACAACATCGGCGAGGGCGTGGACCTGCATCAGACCGCCAACGGCCGCCGCATCCTCTACATGGCCCACGAGTCCGCGCCCAAGGACTTCATCAGCGTCGACGTCACCGACCTGGCCAACCCCAAAGTGGTGGCCCAGACCGATCTGGACCACGGCCACCTGCGCTCCAATTCCCTGTCCATCTTCGGCGACACCATGCTGGTGGCCTACCAGTCCCTGCAGCACGGCCAGCCTGGAACCGGCATGGGCGTTTTCGACATCAGCGATCCCGAGGCACCGAGGCGCATTTCCTTCTGGGACGCCCAGGGACCCGGCTCCCGCGGGTGCCACTGCCTGTGGTGGGTCGATGGTGACTACGCGCATCTCGCCACCGGCACGCCCGACTCACGGCCCACGGATCCCAAGGACGACCAGTTCTACGTGATCATGGACGTCAGCAATCCGTCGAATCCGAGCGAGGCCGGCCGCTGGTGGCTGCCCGGCACCCAGGAGGGCGACGACGCGCCGCCGCCGGACCGCCATCCCTATCTGGACGTGGGCCACAGCGTCCACAACACCAACGTTTACCCCAACCGGCCGGACCGGGCCTACTGCGGCTGGAAGGACTCCGGCGTCATCACGCTGGACATCTCCGACGTGTCGCGTCCCTCGGTCATTGCCCAGCTGAACTACGCGCCGCCGTTCCCCGGGTTCACCCACACGGTGCTGCCGCTGTTCAGCCGCGACCTGCTGGTGGTGACCCAGGAGGCCACCGCCCTGGGCGGCGCGGACTATCCCAAGCTGGTGTGGCTGATGGACAACCGGCTGGAGACCAACCCGGTGATCATCAGCACGCTGCCCATGCAGGACACCGACGACTTCTTCAACCGCCCGGGCCGCTACGGCGCGCACAACATCCACGAGAACCGCCCCGGCGCGCTGTCCCTGCGGTCGGACACCCTGGTGTACGCCACCTTCTTCAACGGCGGCATCCGCGTCTTCGACACCACCAACCCTTTCCAGCCCCAGGAGGTCGCCTACTACATCCCCCAGATCCCCGAGGGCGCCGACGCCAACGGCATCAACGACGTCCACGTGGACGAAAACGGCATCATGTACGTGGTGGACCGCCTGCAGGGCGGGCTGTATATTTTGGAGATGAACGCCTGACTGAGGCCGTCGCCTAACCCAAAACAGGCTCCGCTGCTTTGTATCCGACCGTTTTCAGGTACGCGATTTACCCGACTCCTGGGAAATCGCCACCCTGTCTAGGCGACAAACGTCAGACGCGTCTTCAATTACCGATATTCCGAAACGTTAATGGTACGGAGGACTCGACAAATGAGCATATTGATGGACGTCCGAGACGATCTGGTAAACGATTCCGCTACGCTTGCCAACACTCTCCGTAAGGCAAAAATCTTGGCCAGTGACTTGGGCGTGTCTGAATTTAGGGAGTGGGTGGATGCTGAACTCGCCGGCTACCCTGACTTGACCAAGCTGCCGACTTATAGGAAGTTTCTCGCTACCAACATAGGCACGTTTGCTGGCGCAGCCGCCGTGGTGCGGAATGTCGTCCTTCCGACGTATGGTCTCCCTGATGCTGTGAAAGACTACGCCGCAAACCTACTAGTGCACCAAGGAGTTGGTGAGCTGGAAGGGATGTTAAATACCGAATCGGAGCAATTTCAAAAACATTGGCCCCAGGAATTCGTGATGCTTTCACAACAAGCAACGGCGCTGACCAACGGAGCAATTTTGGTCGCTGCTCACCAGCCAATACCTCGATCACTCATCGCCGGCGTGTTGGACAATGTGAAAAACAAGCTTTTGGATTTTATCCTTAGTCTTCAAGAGTTAAACGCCCAGACGGATGGGGATGGAACGCATAACGTTCCGATTGGTACTGTCCGGAATCTTTTTCAAATCAACATCAATGGAGACCACAATATCGTAGCGAGCGGTGAGAATGTCCACCAGGAGGTTTCAGAGATTGTACCGGGCGACGTCGGATCGCTGATCGACCATTTCCGTCAGCTCGGTATAGACGATACAGACCTTGCCGAACTGAAAGTGGCGGTCGAAGCTGAGCCGTCCGCATCAAACGGAACGTTTGGTCCTGTGGTGCACGCATGGGTTGGACGCATGCTAATGAAGGCCGCTTCCGGGATATGGAATATGGGACTGGAGGCAGCTCCAATCGCACTGCAAACTGGATTGAACCATTTTTACGGCGGGTAATTTAAATCCAACCAGTGCGCGCCGGATGCCGAGAACAGAATGGTTGCGGGATCCTGCCATTGTTTTGCCTGTGAAGATCTCTATACATTGAGGGGAATCGGCGCCGAGGCAGAAACTATTCCTAGGAGCAATTTGTCATTAGCCGAAGGATTAACGAGGTGAAACCCACGATAACCCCTCAATAATCGCTGCGACATCGCTCCGGCTGGAAAATCCCTTTGCGCCACCCCTGAATCCTGACGTTCTGGGCGCTGTGCCTCCGGTTTCCCAATCGGCTCCACTGCGCCGATGCCAAAAAGAGCATCACCAAAGTGCGGCTGCCGATGAGGTCATGAGCCACCGAGCATATGATCATGGCAAGGGACATAGCGGTGCCGCAAGGATAAACCAAACGCCTCGCCTCACCCCATCACCCGCCGGAACAGCGCCAGCGCATTCCCCCCTGCAACCTTCCTCACGTCCTCGTCCGAATAGCCGCGCGCGATCAGGCCGCGGATGATGTTCTTGCCGTCGGCGGGGGATTCGAGGCCGTCCACGTAGCGCGCCGGCGTGGGGCCGGGGCGACCCATCACCGCCTCGCCGACGCCCACCGAGTCGCCGATGCTGGTGTCGGTGCCGATGGCCACGTGGTCGATGCCCACCAGGTTGACCATGTAGTCGTAGTGGTCCAGCACGCACTCGATGCTCTGCTCCGGGTCGTTGCTGAGGCGGTTGGCCACGGCGGTTATGCCGATGACGCCGCCCTTGCGCGCGCAGGCCAGCAGTTCCTCGTCCCGGCGCAGCCGGCGGGCCTGGAAGCTGTGGCTGGCCAGGGTGTAGGAACCGTCGTGGCTGAAGGTGACCGGCGCTTCCGACGCCTCGATGGCATCCATGGCGGTGCGGAATGAGGCGTGGGACACGTCGACGACCATGCCCAACTCGTTCATGCGCTGGACCACCTCCAGCCCGAAGTCGCTGAGGCCGCCGTCGTTGCGCTCGAAGATGCCGTCGCCGATGTAGGCCTTGCGGCTGTAGGTCAGGCCGGCCAGGCGCACCCCCGCGTTGTAGAGCACGTCCACCAGGTTCAGCTCGTTGCCGATGGCCAGGTGCTCCACCGTGGGGAAGAATCCCACCTTGCCTTGCGCCTTGGCCGCCTCGATCTCGTCCGCAGTGCTGACCTGCAGCACGTCGTCGTTTTGCGAGATGTCCGAGATCATCATGCTGACCTCCTCCAGCAGGTCGGAGAAGCGGATGAAGGACATCTCGTTGGTATTCAGCATCCCGCGAAAGACGTTGGCCGTGCCGACGGCGGTGAACCCGCCGGCCCGCACCGCCTCGTATCCCCAGAGGTAGCGGTCACTGCGCAGGTACTCCCAGTACTGGCTGAAGTCCTCGGGCAGGACCATGGGATGTTGGTGGAGGTCGATCATGACCGACTCCTCCGTGATCCGTTGGAACCGGAGTTCCTGCTGCGCGTCCAGCGGCACGGTCATGGAGGGCACGCGCCCCACCTGGCTGACGAAATGGAACCGTCCTGGCGTCATGATGCAACTCCGTTCGGGGCAATCTCGGGGACATATCTGGCCGGATTATACAAGGGCCGGCCTCCGCCCACGGTGGTAGGATCAACGGACGGCCCCGCCGGCGTCAGGCCGGACATCACAACGCGCGAACGACCCTGGCAACGGCATCGGATGGACGGGTCAACCAGCACGCAATCAGTGAGGACAACAAATGGCAGAAATCTACACCCTGGGCGCCGGAACGCCCACGCCCACGCCGACGCGCTTCGGCAGTTCCCACGTGCTCAAGCTGGGCGACCAGCACATCATGTTCGACTGCGGGCCGGCCACCACGCACAAGCTGGTCAAGGCGGGGCTGTTCCCCACCCAGGTGGACCACCTCTTCTTCACGCATCACCACTTCGACCACGACATCGATTACCCCTGCTTCCTGCTGTGCCGCTGGGACCAGAGCATCGGCAAGGAGAACCAGCTCAAGGTCTTCGGCCCCGACCTCACGGAGAAGATCACCGAGGGCATCATCGGCGAAAACGGCCTGTTCTCCCACGACTGGAAGGCCCGGGTGAACCACCCGCTGAGCCAGGCGGTGTTCGTCAATCGCGGCGGCACCCTGCCCAGACCGGCCCCGTCAGTGTCGGCAACGGACGTGGGCCCGGGCAAGGTGTTCAGCGGGCCGGACTGGGAGGTGACGGCCGCGCCGGCCGAGCATGTCCAGCCCTACCTGGACTCCCTGGCCTACCGTGTCGACACGCCCGATGGTAGCGTGATCTTCACCGGCGACACCCAGCCCTGCGACACGGTGACCGAACTCGCCCGGGACGCCGACATGATGCTCTGCATGTGCTGGGACGACCAGGCGGTGATGGACAGCAACGGCGAGGCCGGCGGTCAGTGCGGCACCACCGGCGCGGCGCGCATGGCGCAGGCGGCCGGCGTCAAGAAACTGGTGCTGGTGCACATCGGCCCGCACCTGTCCGGCCACGGCCCCATGGAACAGGGCATCGGCGACATCAGCCGCATCTACGACGGGGAGATCGTGTTCTCCGAGGAGCTGATGCGGATTACGCTGTAGGCCGGAACGGCGCGGTCAGTCGCTGATCCGGTACACCCGCATGGCAGTGTCGTGGAACAGCGCAGCGCGCTCCGTTGCCGAATAGCCGGCTGACAGCCGCTTGAAGGCGTTGAACAGCACGTTGTAGGAGTATGACGGTTTGTCCACCGGGAAGTTGCTCTCGAACATGCAGCGGTCCGGGCCGAACTGCTCGATGCAATAGTTCATCAGCGGGCCCAGCGTCCCGGCCAGCTCCTCGGAGCCGATGGGCGTCTCCCGGCCGTCCCAGTTGTACCCGTACCGGACCTGCCCGACGCCGCCCAACTTGATGACCACATTGGGACACTGGGCCACCTCGGACACACCCTGCCGCCACGCCGGCAGCACTTCGTCATCGCGGTTGGCGTAGGGGCCGACACGCACCAACCCGCCGATGTGGTTCAGCACGATGGTCAGGTCGGGCACGGCCCGGGCGAACTCCGCCAACTCGGGCAGTTGCGGGTGGTACAGGGAGTTCTCCAGGACCAGGCCCAGATCGGCCATCACCCGGGCGCCGGCCCGGTAGCCCCCCGTGGACAGGGCGCCCTGAATATCTCGCTGCACCAACTCCGGGCTGGCATCCCATCCCGTCGAGTGCCGTACGCCCCGGAACCGGCCCGGGCTGGCGGCCACCATCGCCTCCAGCACCGGACGTACGGCGTCACCCAGCTTCAGGTCGGCGTGCCCCATGATGGCGGCGGCGGCCTTCGTGGGGCCGTGGCTGCCGGTGGCCGCCTCGTCAGCGATGGTCTCGATATATTCCACCTCACCCACCGGCCGCATCGCTTCCGGCCCATCCTGGCGGTACTCGCAGCGCACCTCGATGAAAACCGTGGAGCGGACGTTGTGCCCGCTGCCCACATCGGCGGCCAACTCGGGCAGGAGGTATCGCTGGTACGCCGGCGGCTCCGGGCGCGATACCCAGAAGTGGTGGTGCGTGTCGCAGATCGGCAGGTCCGGCTCCAGCGTCTCCTCGACGGTTTGCGCCAGCCAGTCTTCGCCTGTTAGTGCCATGTCGTTCCCCCTCGGTGTTGTCGATGCGCCCGATACTAACACGGGCGATTTGCGGGTTGGCCCGGCGGGGAAGGACGTTTGCCCTCACGCGTACCCAGTTTCACTGGGACTGTCATTGCCAGCGAAGCGCGGCAATCTCGTTGGGGCAAGGAATGCTACCGCGGGAACGAGATCGCCACGTCGCTCCGCTCCTCTCGATGACAAAATGCGTACGCGTGAGGACGTTTGGCGGGTTGCCAGAGCGCATCCCCATTCTGCCCATGCAAAAGGGGTAGCCGCCGCCGCCGTTGCGCCTATAATGGCGGCCAAACTGAGCCGGACGTCGAGCCGCGCGTTGCACGTGCTACAGGAGGCGACATGGCAGTCCTGAAAATTGAAGGCGTGACCCACTGGTCCATCCCGGTCAATGACCTGAACGAAGCCGAGGAGTTTTACGGAGAGTTGCTGGGTCTCGAGCCCAAGGGCCGGCTGGGCAACAGCGTTATGTCGTGTTTCAACGTCGGCGACCACAACATCCTGCTGTGCGAGCGCTCCAGCGCTGTGGACGGGTCGCTGGCCGATAACGGCGGCGCGCACCACTCGTTCACCGTGTCGCCCGAAACTTTCGACGCGGCGTGCCAGGAGTTCCGCCGGAGGAGCATCCGGATCGACCACCTGACCTACCGGGCCCAGGGCTTCTTCACCGGCCGCGAGCTCTATTTCTTCGACCCCAGCGGCAACCGGCTGGAACTGCGCGACCCCACCTGGACGGCGGGAATGCCCGAGCCGTCCTTTGAAGAGCTCGCCAGCGATTAGGTGATGCAACTCGCATGGATGGACAGGATGATCGGGATTGAGTTGATTGATTGTGACCGCCATGACGTATATCGCCTCATCCCGTCTATCCTGTGTATCCATGCAAATTGCTTGACTTAGGTGTGCCAGTAGGTACGTATGAGTCCGATCCGCACATTGACGGAGGAACGTGGGCCATGAGCCTGGAAGACATTGAACGCCGGCTGCGCGCCCTGGAGGACGTTGAAGAGATCAAGCGCCTCAAGGCCCGCTACTGCGCCTACTGCGACGACAACTACGACGCCGACGCAATCGCCAGCCTGTTCGTTGAGGACGCGGTCTGGGACGGCGGTATCCGGGGCAAGGCCGAAGGGCGCGATGGCATCCGTGAGTTCTTCGTCAATGCCCCAAACCGGCTGCCCTTCGCCGTCCACATGGTGATGAACCCCATCATCGAGGTGAATGGGGACACCGCCACCGGCATCTGGTACCTGTTCCAGCCGTGTACCTACGCGGACGGCAATCGGGCAGTCTGGGGCTCGGCCAGGTACGACGAGGAGTACGTCCGGGTCGGCGGCGTCTGGATGTTCAAACACCTGAAACTGACGTCAAACTTCTGGACGCCCTTCGATCAGGGATGGGTCGAAGCGCAATTCGTGTAGGCAGATCCACAGCCGGACGCAAACATAGAGCAGTTGCAACGATCCAGGGCAAAAGTCGCCGATCGGATTTGCGCCATCGGGAGAAGGTGAGACATGCGGACAGGGGCTGACTACAAAGAGAGCCTGCGCGACGGGCGCGACGTCTGGGTCCTGGGCGAGGGTCGCGTTGAGGACGTCACGACCCACCCGGCCACGGCCGCCATGGTGGACGAGTACGTGGCCTGGTACGACCGCCACTTCGACCCCGACTGGCAGGATATCCTGCTGACCCCGCCCGACGGCAACGGCCAGCGGCGTTCGGTCGCGATGACTCCGCCAAATACGCCCGACGATCTGATGCGCCTCGGAAAGGAAATCAGCGCCGTCCATTTCATCACCGGCGGGAACATGACCCATACGCCGGGCTACGGCGAGCTCATCTCCCTCGGCTTGCAGAACGTGATGAAGCGGCTGGACAATTCCTCCGAGGACGTTGCCAAGGCGGAGGAGTACCTGGCGTATGTGTCCGACACCGGCCGGTTTGTCACCTACGCCGGCGGCGGGCCGCTGATCGGCACCCGCCTCCGTCCTGATGAGAGCGAACGCGCGGCGCTCAAGCTGGTCAGCGAAACCGCCGACGGCATCGTCGTAAGCGGCAAGATCCAGATGCACACCAGCACGCCCTTCGCGGAGGACCTGCTGGTATCCACCCGAAACGACATGCCGGCGGGCAGCGGCCGGCACCTCTGGTTCATCGTGCCGGTGAACGCGCCCGGCCTGCGGGTGGTCTCGCGCCGAGCCGCCGCGCGGCACAAGAATCTGTTCATGTCGCCGCTCAGCGGGCGGTTTGACGAGCTGGACTCCATGGTCTGGATGGAAGACGTTTTCATCCCCCGAAATCGCGTTTTCACCGGCGAGGCCCCGGACCGCAACCGGAAACAGTCGCTGGTGTGCTGGATGCTCTGGCACCACAGCTACGGCTGGCTGGCCAAGGCGGAACTGAGCCTCGGCCTCGGCCTGGCCCTGGCCGAAATCATGGGCCTCAAGGACAACCCGCAGACCATCGAGCAGTTGGTCGAGATGGCCGTCAACGTCCAGACCTCCCGCACCTGCATGAGGGCGGCCGAACTGGATCAGGAAACGTCCGTGAGCGGGCATCCCCTGGCAAACCAGATCCACGTGGCCGCCGCCGGTGTCAACACCCTCAAGGTCCGCCAGCGCATGGGCGAAATCCTGCGCGGCCTGCCCGGCTCGTCACTGATCAACGCGCCCGCCGACACCGACTTCGCCGACACCGCGATGGCCGCCGAGCTGGAGGACGCCTTCGGAGGCGGCGGCTACACTGCCATGCAACGGGCGGCGCTGCTGCAGCTGGCCTGGGACCAGGTGTCCTCCGGTCTGGACGGACGCGAGGCAGCCTTCGAACTCCACGCCAGCGGCGGTCTGGAGTCGTGGCGCCGCCAATTGGCGGCCTGGTTCGACGGCTACAACGAGCTGGCCAACGGCGTGCACGATCTGGTCCAGGTGGACCTGCCATCAATGGACCTGTCCAGCCTCCAGGGCGTGCCGGCCGTGCCCCGGCGCATGCCTCAGGTGAACCCGGAAGCATCGAATCCCTAATCTCATTCATCCTGTTGATCCATGCGGAGTTAGCGCGGCGACCGGATCAGCAGTTACGCGTCGTCGAAATCGTACAGGCAGGTCAACTATGGGTCAGATGGACGGAATGGTCGCGATCGTCACCGGCGCCAGCCGGGGCCTGGGACGGGCCATAGCCAAAGCGTACGCCGAGGAAGGCGCCAGCGTGGTCATCTCGGCCCGCGGCCAATCACCCACAGGTCTGGCCGGCACGCTGGAGGAGACCGCCAACGACATCCAGACTGCGGGCGGCGACGTGCTGGCCGTGGACTGCGACGTAACCGACGCGGCGCAGGTCAACGAGATGGTACGGCAGGCGGTGGAGCGCTACGGCAGGATCGACGCGCTGTTCAACAACGCCGGCGCCATGGTGCTGGGCGAGACGATCATGGATATCGACGTCCCGCGCTGGGAACAGTTGATGCGGGTCAACGTGAACGGCCCGTACCTGTGCAGCCGGGCGGCGCTCCCGACCATGATGGAGCAGCGGCGGGGCAGCATCATCAACATCGGTTCCCGGATGGCCACCGACCCCAACCAGGGCGGCGGCGTCCTCTACAGCGCCAGCAAGGCGGCGGTGCACATGTTCAGCTACTGCCTGGCCGACGAGGTGCGCGATTACAACATCGCCGTCAACATCCTGAGCCCCGGCGGCCTGCGCAGCGAAGGCTCGGCGGCAATCCCGTGGACGCAGCGCGACTGGCACGAACGCGTCGACCCCAGCGCGATTGGCCCGCTCGCCGTCTACCTGGCCCTGCAGGACGCGAGCACCTTCACCGGCCAGTTGGCATCGCGGTTCGACTTCGGCACAACCTGGGGGCCAGGCGTTTAGGGAAGTTTGCATGGATGCACAGGATGGACATGATCGAATTGATGAGATGCTCTACATCAGCCCGGAACGAAAGTGAATAGAAGGAGCGAACAATAGGGTCAAATGGGATGCTCAATTAGCTAACGAGTCCCTCTCATCGGCCCTATTCCATCCCATTCATCCTGTGTATCCATGCAAGTTGTCCCTCTTCGGTAAAATGTGCACGCGCGAGCCTGAACCGCTTGTTGACAGGCTGGTGCTACGACTCTAGGCTTGCACCACCTTCGAAGCAACGCTGGGGATAGGGGTGAACTTATGGAGATCAAAGACCTGATCATCGACGACCGGCAGCGCGGCATCTTCCGGGTGCACCGGTCATCCATGACCTCCGACGACCTGTTCCAGCGGGAACGCGAGCAGATCTTCAGCCGTTGCTGGATTTACCTGGGCCACGAGTCGGAGGTTGAGAACCCCGGAGACTACCGGCGCCGCACGGTGGCGGGACGACCGCTGTTCTTCGCCCGAGGCCGGGACGGTCAGGTACGCGTGTTCCTCAACTCCTGTCCGCATCGGGGCGCGCTGATCTGCCGACGCGACGCCGGGAACACCGATGTGCTGCAGTGCTTCTACCACGCGTGGTCCTTCAACACCAACGGCGAGCTGATCGGCGTGCCCGACCAGGAAGCCTACGGTCCCAACTTCGACCGGGACGAGCTTGGCCTGAAGGAGCCGCCGCGGGTGGAAAGTTACCGCGGCTTCTACTTCGTCAACTTCAACCCCTACGCCGAAGACCTGGTGACCTATCTGGCCGGCGCCCGCGAGTACCTCGACCTGATCGTGGATCAAGCCGAGGAAGGAATGCGGATGGTCGCCGGCTCCAACAAGTACACCATGAAGGCCAACTGGAAGCTCTTGGTCGAAAACAGCCTCGACGGCTACCACCTCGTCCCCACGCACCAGACCTACCTGGACTACATCAGCGGCCTGGGCTCCGACGACAGCGGCCAAACGGCGTCATCGCGCATCGTCGGCAAGGCGAGAGCCCTGGGCAACGGCCACTGCGTGATCGAGTCGCCGGTGCGCAGCGGCCGGCCCATCGCCCACTGGCACCCGCTGTTCGGCGAGGAGGCCAGGGAGCCCATCGCGCGGGTCCGCCAGCGGCTGGTGGACAAGTACGGCGAAGAGCGCACCTTCCGCATGGCCGATACCTCCCGCAACCTGATCATCTATCCCAACCTGGTGATCAACGACATCATGGCCATCACCGTCCGGTACTTCGAACCCCTGGCCCCTGACAACATGGAGGTCACCGCCTGGCACCTGGCGCCGCGCGAGGAATCGGAGTCGATGCTGGCCACCCGCCTGGACAGTTTCCTGACCTTCCTGGGCCCCGGCGGCTTCGCCACGCCCGACGACGTGGAAGCCCTGGAGTCCTGCCAGATCGGATTCCGCGCCACCGAAACCCAGTGGTCCGACATCTCTCGGGGCATGCTCCGCCCGGCAAAATCCACCGACGAACTCCAGATGCGCGGGTTCTGGCGGCAATGGCACGCCAACATGCAGGGCCTGAGCCACACCAACGTGCAGGACGCTCCCGTCGAGGAAACCGAAGCCGCGCTGGTCCTGGCAGATGACTGACCTTCGCGCCATCAGGTGAACCATGACCACCACCAACCAACCCACTTTGCGCGAGCAGGTGGAGGATTTCCTGTTCCGCGAAGCGGCTCTCCTGGACGACTGGCTCCTGGATGACTGGGTGGACCTGTTCACCGAGGACGCCCGCTACGTGGTGCCCACAACCGACCTGCCGGATGGAGACCCCAAGCGCGATCTGGTTTTCATCGACGACGACATCACGCGTCTGCGCGCCCGCGCGGTGCGGTTGAACAGCCGCCATGCTCACCGCGAGTACCCGTGGTCGCGCACCCGCCGGTTCATCTCCAACGTGCGCGTGAGGGAAACCGGCAATGGCGAGCTATCAGTGAACTCCAACGTGCTGGTGTACCGGTTCCGCGCCGGCGAGGGCGCGCCCTACGTCGGCAGCGTCGATTACGTCCTGCGGCGCGATGGCAAAGATTTCAAAATCGCGCACCGCCGGGCGGTGCTGGATATGGAAGCCCTGTCCTGGCACGGCGCGGTCAGCATAATCTTCTGAGCCTGCGGGCGATTTCGTCAGAATCAGGATTGCCAAGATTGGGGAAACGTAATCCTGATTCCGACAGATGGCCGTAGCCATCTTCATTCCACGCGGTAGAGGTCGACGTTTGAAACTCGAAGGCAAAACGGCGCTGGTGACCGGTACCAGTCCCAACATCATGGGCGGCATCGCCGAGGAGTTGGCTCGCGAGGGTGCCAACCTCGTCTGCGTCGATATCCGCGAGGAGATGGCTCAGAAGTGCGCCGCAGCCATCGTCGCCGAGGGCCACGAAGCCATCGGCGTGGCCTGCGACGTGACCAACGAGGAGCAGGCGCTCGCCGCCATTGCCCGGGCAACCGAGCAGTTCGGCGGTATCGACATCCTGGTGAACGGCGCGGCCCAGTTCAACTTCAAGGGCGTGCTGAACATGCCGCTGGACGAGTGGCGACGCCAGACCGACATCATCCTCACCGGCGCGTTCCTGTTCACCAAACACGTCGCCCACCAGATGATCCAGCAGGAACGCAAGGGCAACATCATTAACATCATTTCCACCGCCGGGCACCAGGGCGAGCCGGGCAACGTGGGCTATGGCACGGCCAAGGGCGGAATGCTCAACTTCACCCGCTCGGTGGCCATGGAGTTGTCCGCATACGGCATCCGGGTCAACAGCCTGACCCCAACCGCCACCGACTCGTCGGAAGGACGGGAGCGGGCCCAAAGATGGGATGTGGACTGGCCGGGTCCCCGCCTGGGACAGCGCGCGGCGGGACTCCTGCCCGACGCCAGCCGAGGCGCGCCCCTGCTCAGGCTCCCCAGCCCCTCGCACTACGGCAAGGCTGCGGTATTCCTGGCGTCGGACGACGCGGAAATGATCACCGGTTTCGACCTGCGCGTGGACGCCGGCGCGGTCTCCCGGTACTGGATCTGGTCTCCAGGGGACGCGTAGTCCTGCCTCTGCCGGTCAAGTCACGCCCGCGGTCAAGGACACACCGGGCCGTGCACGGACGGTTTGGCTCTCGACGATAGCCCTGCCGTCAGCTGCCTTTGAGGGCCACCAGCGTCCGGTCCACGTCCTCAGCTTCCAGGGACAGTCGCTCCCATTCGTCCCACAGCGACTGCTCCTCTTCCTTGAGCATCTGGTACCGCTGACCGGTATCTTCCAACTGGCTCCGGTCGTCGAATTGCTCGGGGTTGGCGAACATCGCTTCCAGCTCCGACGTAACGGCTTCGCGCTCGGTGATGGCCGCGCCAATCTCGTCGATGCGGGACGCCAATTGACGGGCCTTTCGGCTCAGGGCACGCTCCTCTTCTTCTCTCGCGCTGAGGGGTCGTCGCGACCTGCCCCTGGTTGAGGCTTTTTCTGGAGTGCTGCCAGGGTTTGAGTCGTCAGCCGGGGACGCGGGTTTCGCCTCCGCCTCCTGCTGCTTGCGATACAGATACCCGTCGTAGTCGCCGGGATACACCCGGGGCAGTCCCCCGTCGATCTCGATGATCTTGTTGGCCACCTGCCGGATCAGGGTGCGGTCATGGGTCACCAGGCAGATGGAGCCCTGGTAGTCGCCGAGCGCGTCGGCCAGGATCTCACGGGAGGTGATGTCCAGGTGGTTGGTCGGCTCGTCCATCAGCAGGAAATTGCTGGGCTGCAGGAGCAACTTGGCCAGCGCCATCCGGGCCTTTTCACCGCCGGACAGCACGGAGATCGGCTTGAGAATGTCGTCACCGCTGAACAAAAAACCGCCCAGGATGGTGCGCAGGCTCTGCTCAGATTCTGACGGCGCGGCCTCCTGCAATTCTTCCAGCGCGGTGTTATCCGGGTGCAGCAGGTCCAGGACGTGCTGGGCGTAGTAGGCGGTGACCACGTTGTGGCCGAGCCTGCGTTCCCCCTTCTCAATGGGCAGCACGCCGGCAAGAATCTTCAGCAGCGTCGACTTGCCGGCGCCGTTCGGGCCGACCAGTGCAACACGATCCCCGCGCTCCAGCGTCAGGTTCAGACCGCTATACACCACGTTGTCGCCGTAGGACTTGTCCACGCGGTCCAGCCGGATGATGTCGGAGCCGCTGCGCGGAGGTTCCGGGAACGAGTAGTTGACCTTGCGGGTCGCCCGCGGCAGTTCGATGATGTCTATCTTTTCCAGCTGCTTCAGGCGGCTTTGCACCTGCCGCGCCTTGGTCGCCTTGTAGCGGAACCGCTCGACGAAGCGCATCTGCCGCTGTATCTCGCGCTCCTGGCGGGCTGCGGCGGCCTGCTTGACTTCCAGCGCGCGTTCCCGGGCGAGCAGGTAATCGTCATAGTTGCCGTGATGATGCACCACTTCCCCCGGCTCGATGGCGAGTATCCGGGTGGCAACCTGGTTCAGGAAGGCACGGTCGTGGGACGTTATGACGACCCCGCCGGTAAAAGAAGAGAGGTATTTCTCGAACCACAGGTTGGCTTCAAGGTCCAGGTGGTTCGTGGGCTCGTCCAGCAGGAGAACGTCCGGGTTCCGGAACAGCAGGCGAGCGAGCTCGGCCCGCATGATCCAGCCGCCGCTGAACTCCAGCATGCCGCGCGAGAAGTCGCTATCCTTGAAGCCCAGGCCGGACAGGATTGCCTTCGCCTCGTGGTCGCGGTCGGCGCCGCCGGCGGCTTCCAGTTCCTCGTCCAGCCGAGCGAGGCGATCCATCAGTTCGCGCTGCTCCGCCGGATCGGTGGTCGAGGACAAGGCATCCCGGGCGTCGGCAATCCGGCCGGACAGATCGACCACTTCCCAGTCGGCGTTCAGTACCTCCTCGAGCAACGACCGGCCCGCGAATGAGCCCGGCTCCTGCTTGAGGTATCCCACCGTAGTGCTGCGACGCCCGGAGATGGAGCCGGAATCCGGCAGGGTCTCGCCGGCGAGAATGTCGAGGAGCGTCGTCTTCCCCGAACCGTTGGCGCCAATCAGCGCGATCCGGTCGCCGGCCGCCATGGAGAGGTTCAGCCCGCCGAACAGGGTTCGTTCGGAATAGGCCTTGCTGATGTCGGATGCGTAGAGCATGGTCCGGTGGCAACGGTGGCTCGCGATATTACCCGCGGCAGGGCAGTTTATCCATCAGCGTGGTTTCTGACCGATGGGACGAATCGCTGGTCGGATCGGGTAACGCTTTGAACCCGGCCGTCAGCGCTCCCGGGCTGGGCGTCACCCGCAAGCCTAATGCGCGCCCGCCACTGATGGTGACGGGCGCCGTATCCAACAAGGGAAACAGGGTGAACCTAGTCTTCGCGGATGTCTTCACCGCCATCGACGCGGAACCCAACGCCCACCTTGACCTGGTACCAGTTGGCCTTTCCGTCGGCGATGGTGCCGCGGATTTCCTTCACCTCGAACCAGTCCAGGTTGCGGATCGTTTGGGCCGCCCGAGCGATCGCGCCGTCCACGGCCTCCTGGATGTTGGCGCTGGAGGATCCCACCAGCTCGACTACTTTGTAAGTACTTCCGACTGCCATTTCTCACTCCGTTATGTTTGAGGGTTTTGTAGTTTTCGCGCTTTCAGTAATCGCGCCAAAGTATAATATTCGCCGTGGCCCGATTGAGCAACAAGGGCAATGGGCCGGTTTCGCGGCAAATCAGTTCCCGGCGCCCATTTCTATGAACTGAATCCGGGAACTGAATCCGGACCGGGTTTCGGCGCGCATACCCGCCCCGGTCATCGTCCCGACTGGCCCATCGTGTGGTCGGGAACGCCATCAAGGGATCCGTCCACCCGAGGTGCAACCGCCCATGAAACGCAGTGAAACTCGCATCCTGACCACCCACACTGGCAGCCTGCCCCGCCCGGAAGGGCTGGTGGCAATGCTTGGCTCCTTGTCGCAGGGCGAGGCAGCGGACGAGGAGGCTCTGTATGCCGCTTCCCGCGACGCCACCGCCGGAGTAGTTGCCGCGCAGATGGACGCCGGCGTCGATGTCATCAACAACGGCGAGCAGTCCCGCGTCAGCTTCTCCACCTACGTCACCCAGCGGATGTCCGGATTCGGCGGTTCCTGGACCCGTCGCGGCCACCGGGACCAGAACGAATTCCCCGGGTTGGCGCGACCTCGCGTGGTGCAACTGATGCGCGACGTTCCCACCTGCGTGGGCCCGCTGTCCTACGAGCGGCTGGACCTTGTCGAACGGGAGTGCCGGGAATTCCTCGATGCGGTGGGTTCCGCCGACGGCCAGCCCGAAGACCTTTTCATGACCGCCGCGTCGCCGGGCATCGTCGCCCTGACCCTGGCCAATCGCTACTACGACAGTCATGAGGATTACGTCTTCGCCCTGGCCGAGGAACTGCGGAAGGAATACGAGATCATCGTCGCCAGTGGCCTGACCCTGCAACTGGACTGCCCCGACCTGGCCATGGAGCGGCACATCTCCTACCAGGACCAACCGCTGTCGGCCTTCCGGGACGTCGTGGCGCTGCACATCCGCGCGATCAACCACGCGCTGGCCAACATCCCCCGGGACCGGGTGCGCCTGCACGTGTGCTGGGGGAACAGCGAGGGTCCGCACCAGTACGACGTGCCACTGGAGGACATCGTAGACCTGCTCTACGAGGCCAACGTCGGCGCCCTGGTGATGGAGATGGCCAACCCGCGGCATGCCCACGAGCATCGCGTGTACCGCGACCTGCCGCTGCCCGAGGGGATGCTGCTTGTCGCCGGCGTCATCGACACCAAGACCAATTATGTGGAACATCCCCGGCTGGTGGCCGACCGCCTGTACCAGGCCGTGGCCGCCGCCGGAGGCGACCCTACGCGGGTTCTGGCCGGAACCGACTGCGGGTTCGACACCAGCGCCGGTTCCAACCGCGTGGAGGCCGGCATCGTCTGGCTCAAGCTGCGGGCCATGCGCGAGGGCGCGGACATCGCCAGCCGGGAACTTTTCTGAAGGCCGCCCATCGCGCGCATGATGCCGTAAGATTGGCATCGTCCCGTTGCGGACAATCCCTCAAGGAGTGGCACCCATGATCATCGACACCCACACCCACGTGGTCAGCAGCGACCGGAACGCACACCCCCTGCACCCCGACGCCAGCGGCTGGTCCCTGGAGGTCAGCAACAACGTTGAGGACCTGATCAAGGAGATGGACTCTGCCGGCGTGGAATGCGCCACCCTGGTCCAGCCCAATGGCACCTACGGCCTCGACAACGCCTACCAGTGCGACAGCGCCCTGCTGTACGCTCCCCGCACCGTAGCCGTCGGCATCCTCGACCCGGCGGCGGACGATGCCGCCGACAAACTCTCCTACTGGACCAACGAGCGCGGCATGTGGGGCGTCCGCCTGCAGAGCCAGGCCGAACCCGACGACCCCCGTTGCGACGCCCTGTGGGACCGCGCCGAATCGCTGGGCATCCCCATCTCCATCGGCGGCGGCGGAACCGCAGACCGGGTCAATCGCATGCGCAACATCGGCGCGCGACACCCCAACGTCCAGTTCGCCCCTGACCACTTCGCCGGCTGGAGCAACTCCGCCGACAAGGCGGGCATGACCGCGGCCCTGGAGGAACTGGCCAGTCTGCCCAACGCCCACCTGCGCTACTCCAGCACCAGCCTGGGGCCCTACGCCGACCTGTCCGACGACGAGAAGGACCTGTTCCGCCGCGTCATCGAGGCGTTCACGCCTCGGCGCATGATGTGGGGCTCCAACTTCCCGTCGTCCCGCGCCGGCGGCTTCATCGGCCAGGTCGAGCTGGGCAAGACTGCCCTGCCCTGGGTCTCCGCTGAAGACCTCGACTGGATGATGGGCGGAGCCGCCGCCACCTTCTGGCCCATGCTGCAAGCGCCGTAGGTGGTCCAGCCGAACCACTATCTGGCGCCGGATAGAGAGCGGAACCTTGACCGAGCGTGAGCAGGAATCTGGCGCGTCGCCGCCGAGCGGTTCCTGGCTCTGGGAGTTCGCCAACTCCCGGGGGCTGGGCCGCCGCCACTTCCTGCGCCTGTTGGCGGCCGGCGGCGCCACCGCAGTTCTGGCCGCCTGCGCCGAAATGACCCCATCCGATGCCATGGTGAGGCCACTGTCGCCGCCCGTCGACACCGATCCGGCGCAGGTTGCGCCCTGGTTCAAGGACCCGGCGCCGTTCATCCTTCGCGGCGACAAGGGCCTGGAAGCGCGGCTGGAATACATGCAGGGCAGCATCACGCCCAACCGGCTGTTCTTCGTGCGCAACAATTCGGTCAGCCTCAACCTCGACGCTACCAACTGGCGTCTCACCGTAGGAGGCGACGCGGTATCCGACCCGCTGAAGCTGACCTACTCGGAAATCCGCAGCATGCCCTGCCGCACCCTCACCTCGTACCTGGAATGCGCCGGCAATCACCGCGCCATGTTCAACGTGATGAACGGGCAGGAAACGTCGGGCACCCAGTGGATGACCGGCGCCGTTGGCAACGGCGAATGGGTCGGGGCGCAACTCCGCGACGTGCTGACGCTGGCAGGCATCCAACCCGACGCCGCGTCCGTGCTGCTGGTCGGGCTGGACGTGGAGTCCCCCGAGGAGGGCTTTCGCTACGTCCTGCCGGTGGAGAAGGCCATGCACCCGGACACCCTGCTGGCCTACACGCTCAACGGAGAGACCCTGCCCAAAGACCACGGCTTTCCCGTGCGAGCTCTGGTCCCCGGATGGGTAGGCAGCGCCAACGTCAAGTGGCTGGGGCGCATCGTCGTTTCTTCAGAACAGTTGTGGACGCGGAATAACACCACGTCCTATACGCTCATCGGCGATGAGTACCCGCCACGGGGCGAATCATTGGGCCGGCCGGTCACCGAGCAGGTTATCAAGAGCGCCCTGGCCCTGCCCTGGCCGGCCGAACTGCCGGCGGGTCGCCAGCGCATCCACGGCTACGCGCATTCTCCCTCTGGACCGATCTCACAGGTCGAATGGAGCGTCGACTCGGGACGAACCTGGAACCAGGCCGCGCTCTCCGGATCCCAGCCGGACCACGCATGGGCTCGGTTCGAGTTCGAATGGGATGCGGAGCCGGGAGAACACACCATCATGACACGGGCCACCGACGCGGCCGGCAACTCCCAGCCGGATCGTGTGCCGTTCAACGAGAAGGGATACCTCTTCAACCAGCCCGTCGCCCACCCGGTGCGGGTAAGGAAGAGCACGGCTTGAGTTCGCCATGCTCTTCGGTAAACCTGAAGAAATTGTCCGGGAAGCCGGCGTTCGGGCTACCCGAACCAGCCCATGCCTTCCAAATGGCCGCGCAGAAAGGCTATCTGGCCTCCGTGGACGATGTTGTCATAGACCAGGACACCCATGATGGTCTCTTTCGGCTCGGGGTCCGCGCCGGGCCTCGGGCTCATGGTGGCGCTCAACTCCTCGTCGGTCACGGAGGACATGTACTCCCGGCAGCAGGTCTTCATGGCCTCGTAGTACCCCACCAGGACGTCTTTGGAGGGAAGCGGCCACGCGGCCACGCGCGCTGCGTCCCAGCCTTGGCCAGTCGTCTCCGGGTCGTCGCTCAGGCCGAATTTCTCGCACCAACCGTCCGCTATCCATATCTGAGGCTTGCCCTGGAACCTGGTGTTCATGAAAACGTCCACCACCCGGCTCATGTGGAAGAGGAGCCAACCGATGGAATTGTCGCTGTCGGATATCCGGCGCGCCAGTGTCTCATCACTCAGCCCGTCTATGGCGCGGTCCACCATACCCCAGTTACGTTCCAGCGCATTTGATATCCCGGCCGACATAGCCATGATTACTCTCCAAAAGCTTCGTCAATTTGGGGTTACGGTGCGAATTGTAACAGCCCCAAAACTGGAATGGTAAGGTAGAGCCGAGGATCAAGAAGAGACCTGCTACTGATCTGCGGCTGTAGCATTAGGGTCCTTTCGATAGTCTTCAAGACCCTCGAAGCGCACATCCCACCTTGTTATTGGTTTAGGGGTGACACGCCTCCTCGCAGTGGTCGCTGGGCGGCACGTCCAGCACCGGGTTGGTGTCGAAGAACCCCACCGGCTTGAGGCTGAACCCGCAGTAGGCCACGGGTGAAATCGGCCAGTCCTCGGGTCGCGGCACATGGTGGTAGCCCAGCGTGTACCAGAGGACCACGTCCGCGTCCTCCACGCTCCGGTTGTTCTTGGTGTACTCGGGCAGACCCGCGCCGCCCGGATGCTGGTTGGGATACGGGCCAGTGGCGGCGATCTCATCCCGGTGGTAGGGCGTCACCCACAGGTGCTTGGTCATGAACCCCGCACGCTTGATGATGCTGGCGTCCGGATGCGCGAAGGGCAGGATGTTTTCGCCCGGCATCAGCTTGTAACTGACGGGCTGATCCAGCGCGTTCCTCGCCGAGGTGTTGGACACCATCCAATACCGCCCGCTCATCGGGTCAATAACTCGCTGCGCCTCGTGCTCCGTGCCCAGCAGCGTCTTCTCGGCGTAGAAGGCGTTGCCGTGGGGGTTGTCGGGACCCGGCGGCACGGCCACGGTGTTCACCTCGAACACCGAGTTCGCCTCACCGTCCACGCTCATGTCCATGCGGAAGTTGAAGAAATGCTGGTGAATGTGCGCGTTCAGTTGGGGCGCCACGATGGTGCCGTACTTGGGCGTCTCCCCCTCGGCGATGCCGGCGGTGTTGATGATGCCGGTCAGCTTGATCTCCATCTGGATCGTGCCGTCCTGGTAGAAGTACCAGAAGAAGCCGTACTCGTAGTTGCCCACCGTGGCGACGCTGGAGATCACCAATCGCCGGGAGCGGCGCACCTCGGTTTGCCCGGTGCGCCAGTCGGTGTGCTTCCACAGGATGCCGTAGTCCTCCTCGTGCATGCACACCGCGTTGGGAATGGTGAACGCCTCGCCCTGCCCGCTGTTCAACACCGCGTCGAAGTAGTAAATCTCTCCCAGGCAGTCGCACCCCAGGGTGAGCGAGTTGGTCAGGGAGCCGATGCCGTATTCGCCGGCGTCAAAGGCGTTCTTGCGGTAGTGGTCCTTGCCGGGGTCGCCGTAGGGCACCACCATATCGGACAGCGCCGCCCGGTACAGGATCGGCCGGACCCGGCCCTGATCCTCGTACCCCACGGTGTGGATCACCAGCCCCTCCCGAGGCGTGAACCCGACCCGCAGGTGCCACTTCTGCCACGCCACCTGCCAGCCATCCACCTGGAAGCTGGGCCCTTCGGGCTGGGTGATGTCCAGCGGCTTCAGGTCATCGCGGAACTTGCCGACGAACTCGGCGCCGTAGTTGCCGGGCTCCGGAGGCAGCGGCACAAATCCGTAGTCGTCGACGCGCACCACCTCCATGCTGTTCAGGTCCACCACGGCGGTGACGCCCTCGATGGGCCGGGCGTAGCCGTTGTCCGTGGGGCTGGTCCGGGCGAAGGGGCGGCACAGCACCAGCCGGCGACCTGCCTCGTCCTCGTATCCATAGTTGCCGGCAGACCACGGGTCCACCATCACCAGGCTGGGGTCGGTGACTCCGCGTTTCTTGATGGCCGCCAGGAACTTGGCATCGGAGCGCACCATCGCCTCGCACTCCACGAACTCGTCGAACATCACCCGTGGCTGCACGCCGGGGATATGTTCCCACGAAACCACCCGCCGTTCATTCAGCGACACCACCGCCTCGTAGGTGGCCGCGGCGTCGTTGTCCAGCACGACCAGGAAGGCCTCGCGCCGGATGGGATCGCCCGGCTGATGCCCAAGTACCGAATCCTTGTCGGGTTCCCGCAGCACAAGGGTCTCGAACCGGGTTCGCCGACCCAGATTGCGCTGGGATTTCAGGATTGCCGACGCCTCGGATATCTCCTCTGCTGTCAGCGGGTCTAGCGGATGCGAGACCGTCGAGCGTGGCGCGGCCTGCGGTGTTGCCTTGGTGGAGATGGCCATGACGACCTCCTGTGTTACGGTCGCTCGGATTAAACAGTTGCTACGGCAGATACCGGACGCTAACAGCGCGGCGTGAACGGGTCAAGGCGAGCGCCGGTCCATGCGTGCCCATCTTGTCATCGCGAGGAGCACAGCGACGCGGCGATCTCGCTCCCGTAGTAGCCTCCCTTGCCCCAACGAGATTGCCGCGCTTCGCTCGCAATGACGGTTCCAGCGAAACGGGTACGCGTGCCGACCGCCGGGCGCCGCTCATCAAAAACCGTGCCGGCGCCGACCCGAGCGGTGCTAAAATCCACGCAACCGGAAGATGACGGTCGGCGGAGGTGACGAATGGCCATAACCATCGGCATGGGCGAGTACGTGTACGAATACCAACCGGAATGGCCCCGCCTCCCGGTGGGCCAGGGTTTCCGGGGGATCAGCGGTGTCGCCGTGGACAGCAAGGACCGGGTCTACGTGTTTCAGCGGCAGGGTCCGCCTGTCCTGGTATTCGATCCGGACGGCAACCCGGTGGCGGCATGGTCCCGCCCGGACGGCGTGCCGGCGGACGCACACCACATTCACATCGGACCGGACGACACCGTTTACCTCGTGGACCGCGACGCCCATCAGATCCTGAGATACTCTTCGGACGGGGAGTTACTGTCGTCCATCGGAGACCGCAACCGTCCGGCGCTCCAGGCGCCGTTCAACCATCCGGCCGACGTGTGCGTGGCTCCCTCCGGGGAGTTGTTCGTCGCGGACGGCTACGGCAATTCATCTGTGCATCGCCTCGCCGCCGACGGTTCCCTCATCAAGTCCTTCGGCAGTCCCGGCCGCGGCCCGGGCGAGTTCATCGTGCCGCACAGCATCCGCGTCTCCGCCGACGGGCGCGTTTACGTGGCTGACCGGGAGAACAACCGGGTGCAGGTGTTCACCGTGGACGGCGAATTCGTCGACCAGTGGACCGACTTCAAGTGCCCCATGGGTGTGCATATTGACACGCAGCAACGGGTCTACGTTACCGACCAGGTACCGCGCCTGACCATTCTGACCCTGGACGGCGAGATGTTGGCCCGGGGCAGGACCTTTGAATACGCCCACCAGGTGTACACCGACTCGCAAGGCAACATTTACGGCGCCGACACTTCCAACCAGCGCGTTCAGAAACTGGCCCGCGTCACGTGACCGGCAGCCGCAGACCCCGGCATACGAACCCACAACAGGAGGCCTGCCATGCGATTCGCAGCATTCACCACGGTGGCGGCGTCCACCGGCGAGGCCAACCATGCCGCCGGCTTCCTGGACAACCTGCGCCAGCAAACCGTCCTCGCGGAGGAACTCGGCTTCGAGGCCATCTGGCTGGGCGAGCACCATTTCACTCCGTTCGGCGTGGGCGATTTGCCCAATCCGATACTGCTGGGCGCGGACCTCGCCGCCCGCACTTCCCGGATTCGCATCGGCCAGATGGCAAACATCGCCACCTGGTGGCATCCCATCCGGCTGGCCGAGGACCTGGCCATGCTGGACAACATGAGCGAAGGCCGCCTCGAGGTTGGGTTCGGCCGGGGCATCTGGCCCTACGAGGGACCACAGTTCCATCCCAACGCCGACCCCCGCAAGGACGCCGAAAACCGAGAGCTTTTCCAGGAAACGGTCGAGATAGTCCGCAAGATCTGGAGCAACGAGTATTTCGACCACCACGGGGCCAATTACACATTCCCCGTTCCGGACACCGTCTTCTCCCATCCGTCGGTCGCTCCGGATCCGGCATGGCACGATGGAGATCGCGTCACCAGTCTGCGCGTGACTCCGCGCACCTACCAGAAGCCGCACCCGCCGCTGTGGATGACGGTATCCACCGACCGTTCGGTGTCCACCGCCGCCCAGATGGGGCTGAAGGCGTGCTACTGGCAACCGCCTCCGCTACGGATCCGGCAACGCATGGAAATCTACGCCGAGGCGCGCACCAAACGGGAGGGCCGCTCGTACGCATTGGGCGAGGACCAGGCGGTGATGCGGTCCACCTACGTCGCCGCGTCCATGGAAGAAGCACGCCGGGATGCCGAGGCCGGCATCATGTCCGCCTTCATCTTCAACGACCCCTTCCGCGGGCGGCAGGTGTTCACCAACCCGGATGAGGAACTCGACCCAGAGGTCAAGCTGGACTGGGACTTCCTGGAACCCCGCACGTTACTGGTGGGCTCGCCGGACAACGTCGCCGAGAAGATCCACGAGCTGCGGGAGGTGTGCAACCTGGACTACCTGCTCGTGGAGTTCGCCCACTCCGGACTGCCGCAGGCCAAGATCCTGCGCAACCTGGAGAACTTTGCCACGAAGGTCATGCCGCGTTTCACCGATTAGGCAGCCCAGGCAGCAGCACGCCGTACGCGCCTAGCAGCAGATCATCCCGTGCTGCGGCGCGCCCCTGGCTTCCTTGTCCCGAACCAGCAGGGTCCCCACCGTTGCCACTACCGACAGGGCCAGCATCAGCGCGAATGCCCGGTCGTAGCTGCCCCAGATGTCGAACGACAGGGCGCCGGCCAGGGCGCCGAGCCCGCCACTGACCTGGTGCACGCCGGAGATGGTTCCGCTGACCCTTCCCAATCGGGTGGTGCCGAAAATGTTGCCGGAGAACATGACCGTCAGCGGGGCCGTCATCAGGAAGGTGAAGCCATACAGCAGCGCAAAGACAATTACCGACGGTGTGTCCTGGTTCAGGATGACCAGAGCGAAAATCCCGATGCGCATTACGAAGCAGAGCAGCGTCGGCCGTCCGGGCCCCAGCCGGTCTGCGAGATAGCCGGAGGCGATGACGCCCAGCAGGCCCATCACGCCCATGAGCGCCAGCAGGTACCCCGAGACCACCGTGCCGATCCCCGTGTCCAGGGCGAACGCCACCACGTGAGTCTGCACGAAGAAGTCCTGGAAGCCGCAGATGGCGTACACCACCAGGAGCAGCCAGAGCTGAACCGACGTCAGAAGCGGGCCTTCCTTCGCCTGTTCAACTACCTGTCCCGCTGACGCGCTCGCGTCCGGCGCTCCCGAGGTTACGGGCGGTGGTCGGGCGGATCGCACCGCCGCCATCACAATCGGCGCCAGGATCACCAGATTGGCCAGACCCAGCGCCGCGTAGGAAAGGCGCCAGCCGAACCGCACCAGCGACTGAGCCAGCAGCCCGACGATCACCAGTTGGCCGATGGCGTTGCCGGAGACGGCCACGCTGTTGGCAACGCCACGCCGGTTCGGGAACCACCGGACGATCATGACGCTCACGACGGGATTGGACATGCCGGCGTTCCCCAGCGCGAAGACCACCCCGTACACCAGGAACAGCTGCCACGGCGATGATATGACGCTCATCAGGGCAAGGCCGATCGCGCCCACGATGGCCCCGACACCCATGATCCAGCGCAGGTCGTAGCGATCCGCCAGGCGGCCTACAAAGGGCATGGCCGCGGCGGAAACCAGCATGTACGCGGTGACCCCAAGCGACAGCACCGAGCGCGACCACGTGAGGTCGTCGACCATGGGCTTCAGCATGAGCCCCAGGGCCGAGCGCGACCCGCCGTTGAAAAAGAGGATCGCGAACCCCGTGCCCAGGATGATCCAGCGGTAGTCAATCCGGCGCATCACGGCTCCGGTTGGTCAGGGTGACCCACCGTAGCACCGCCGTTTTGCGGGAGTCAACGAACGGCGCGCGGGATCAGGGCCTGTGCAAAGCCCCTCCTCCCACTCAAAGTCCCTCCTCCCACTCATGGTGAGCTTGTCGAACCACGACTCCGGCAACGGCGGCACCCTTCGACAGGCTCAGGAAGAGCGGGAACTAAAGAAGTCCATTACTTTGCACAAGCCCTGGCGCGGGATGTCTCCCGGCCATTGACGGCATATTGCGGCGCGCATAACATCCGCGCATTCCGGCGAAACCCGGAGCAAATCTCCCGCCATCCTCCGACTTGCCTAACCCGCCGGCCCAAGGGTTGACGGAACATCGTCGAAGAGCGACTGCGAATGTTCGATACGGCGCTGAAAAAGAAGCGGGTCATCGGCATTGTGCTGCTGGCCGTTATTCTGGCTCTGTTCCTGGCCTTCAACCGGATCCCCAAGCTGGACACGGTTGAGGCCGACCTTGCGGGCGTCACCGCACCACAGGCCGAGTGCTTCCAGGGGTTTTGCATCAACCGGGAACCGGAGACCGGCTTCTTCGAACGGTGGTGGGACTTCTCCACCAGCTACCTCAAGCTGGTGACGGTGGGAATGATTTTCGCATTCCTCGCCGCCGGCATCACGGAAGTGTTCCTGTTTCCTAGAAGCGGGGGTTCGGGTCTTACGGGCGGCGGCATCAAGGGGGTCCTGCGCGGGTTCGCCGTCGGCTCCTCCATGAACCTGTGTTCCGCATGCATCGTCCCCATAGCCTCCGCCTTCCGGAACCGCGGGGCCCCGGTGGAAACCGCCATCGCCATCACCCAGGGCTCCTCGACGTTGAACCTGCCGGCGCTGGTCATGGCCGCGCTGGTTTTCACGCCCATGCTCGCCAGCACGCGCATCGCGGTGAGCGTGGTCGGCGTCCTGTTGCTGGGGCCGCTGGTAGCCCTCCTGCTGCGGCGGCAACTCAGTTTCAGCGACGCCTTCAGGTTCGGTCGTGCGGAAGGACCGCTCCCGGAGCTTGTCACGTGGCGGGAAACCATCCGCACGGGCATGAAGGACTGGCTGAAATCCAGCCTGCGGTACCTGTGGCGGTTGGGGCCGGCCATGATCCTGGCGGGGATAGCCGGCGGCCTGGTGATCCAGTGGATTACCCCTGAGACCGTCGCCGCCTACCTGGGCGATGATGTGTCGGGCATCGCGGTCGCGGCCACCCTGGGCATCCTCATCAACGTGCCGCTGCTGTTTGAGATTCCGCTGGTAGCCGTCCTGATGCTGGTGGGCATGGGGGCCGCCCCGGCGGCAGCGCTCCTGTTCGGGGCGGCGGCGGCCGGCCCTTTCACCCTCTGGGGACTGGCGCGGGTGATGCCCAAGAGGGCGGTCGCCGCCTTTGCCGCCGGCACCTGGAGCCTGAGCATGGTCGGCGGCGTGGGCCTGCTGTTCGTCGGTCCTTTCTTCCTGGATACCTCCGACTCCCGCATCGTTTTCAGTTCGGATCGGGGCGGCGACTTTGAGATTTACTCGATGCTGCCCGACGGCTCCGACCTGAAACGGCTCACCAACAACTCCGGGTACGACGACATGCCGGCCTGGTCACCCGACGGCAAGAAGATCGCGTTCGTGTCCGACCGTCACGGCAGCCCCGAAATATACGTGATGAACGCCGACGGCTCCCGAGCGCGTCGCCTCACCGAGGACAATGGGCCGGACAACGCGCTCCCCACCTGGTCGCCCGATGGCAGCCGGATCGCCTATTCCTCGGAGCGCGACGGCAACCGCGAGATCTACGTTATGGACGCCGACGGATCCAACCCGGTCAATCTGACCAACGACCCGGGTTACGACTCGTCTCCCGCCTGGTCTCCCGACGGGCAACGCATCCTGTTCAACTCCCGCCGCGACGGCAACCTCGAAATCTACGTGATGGACGCCCACGGCTCCAACCAGGTCCGGCTCACCAGGAACGCGACCTCCGACGAATTTCCCGCCTGGTCGCCGGACGGCTCCAGGATCGCATTTTCCTCCAGCCGGACCGGCCGCCGCTCCGTGTACGTCATGAACGCCGACGGCGCTAACCCGGTGCAGATCACTGGGGACGCCTTCAACGATTACTGGCCCTCCTGGTCTCCAGACGGCGCCCGGATCACGTTCACCAGCGACCGGTACGGCGCTCCGGAGATCATGGTGATGAACGCCGACGGCTCGCACCAGACCGCCCTCACCCGGAGTTCCGGCGCCGACGGTGGACCGGCGTGGGGGCCCGGTGAGTTACCGCCGGCCAACTCCGGGGGACCGCAAATTGCCTCGCTGGACCCTTCCGCTGCCGCCACCTCCGGAGGCAGCCTGGTGACCATGTCCGGCGCCGGCCTGGAAGACGGCAGCCGCGTCACCATCGGAGGGATTGAAGTGCCGGTCGTCGAGTTCCTGGACTCCCACACGTTGACCGTTGCGGCGCCTCCGCATCCTGGTGGTGTCGTCGACGTTGTAATCTCCGATCCTGACGGCCGTACCGGAACGTTGCCCCGGGGGTTCAGCTATCACCAACCGATCTTCACCGACGTCGCCCAGGAGGCCGGAGTCGCTTTCCAGCACTTCCGCGATCCGGTGGACCGTATACCGTTGGGCGCTGGCGTGGTGGTCTTTGATTTCAACAACGACGGCCGGCAGGACATCTATGTCGCGTCCAAACCATCATGGAGCGAATCGCCGGACCAGATCGACGGAGCCAACGCGCTGTACCGGAACGACGGAAACGGCGCGTTCACCAATGTCGCCGAGGAGGCCGGGGTCGACGAGTTGATGGGCCTCTCCAACGGGGGGTGCGCCGCCGACTACGACAACGACGGCGACCAGGACCTCTATGTAACCAACTGGGGCTCCAGCAAGCTCTTTCGCAACAACGGATCGGGAACCTTCGATGACGTGACCGACGGCGCCGGATTGGGCGACCCCGATCCGAGCTACCGGTCCATGGGCTGCGCCTGGGGCGACTATGACCGGGACGGCCATCTGGACTTCGTTGTCGTACGGCACCTGGAAGAATCGGACATGGAAGCACTGGATCTCCGGGCCTTTTACCTTGCCGTGCGACCGCTGGGCCTTTTCCACAACAACGGCGACGGCACCTTCACGGAGGTCTCGCACCTGCTCGGCGACACCGGATCTCCAGGCAAAATCCCCGGAGAGTACGGCAACCTGTGGGGCGCCGGGTTCCAGCCGGGCTGGCTCGACTTCGACAACGACGGCGACCCCGACCTGTACGTGGTGAACGACTTCGGGCACGACGCCCAGCCCAACGTCCTGTGGCGCAACGATGGTTCCGCAGCCGACGGAATCTGGCAATTTGAAGATATTTCCCGCGATTCCCGGGCCGACGTCGCGATGTTTGGGATGGGTCTCGCGGTGGGTGACTACGATCTCGACGGGCACTTTGACCTCTACGTCACCAACATCGAAGACAACGTTCTGCTCAAAAACAACGGCGACGGGCTCACCTTCACGGAGATGGCCGCTGATGCCAAGGTGGGAATGGGCGCGTTCCAAAGGCGGCAACGAGTCAGCTGGGGCACGGTGTTTTTCGACTATAACAACGATGGCCGGGAGGATCTCTACGTAGCCAGCGGTCACCTGGACAGCGACGCGTTGACCAATCACCGGCGGCAACCCAACCTGCTGCTGCGCAACACCGGGCAGGAAACCTTCGAGGACGTATCGTCCATCAGCGGCGCGGACGACCCGGGCGTCGGCCGGGGCGTTGCCTATGCCGACTTCAACAACGACGGTTGCCTGGACCTCTACGTGGCCAATCTGGGTTTATCGGGCGATCAATCCCAGAGCGCCCGGTTATTCGAGAACAGTTGCCTTGGGGACGCCAACTGGCTCCAAATCCGAACCGTGGGAACGGTGAGCAACCGGGACGGCATCGGGGCCCGGATCACCGTGCTGGCCGATGGCCGCACACAAATCCGGGAAATCACGGCCGGCTCCAGCAACAAGAGCCAGAGCATGCTGCCGGCGCATTTCGGACTCGGCGGGGCAACCCGGGCCGACACCGTTCAGGTCCGTTGGCCCAGCGGGATCGTCCAGACGCTCCACGATGTGCCGGCCAATCAATCGTTAACCGTAATCGAGGCTCCGTAGGCCGGGTCCTTTCTCCGGTGGTTTCCGTCGCATCAGGGGTCACACGCGTCGAGAAGCAGCGCAGCGCGGTGTACCAAGTGTGCGCATGTGTCCGCTATTGACATAGCAATGTAGCTGGTATACATTCCGCCTACTTTACGAATGCCTGCGGATTGATCACAACACGTTACGTCACCCGAAGATCAATCGCATAGATATGTTCGGATTTCGTAAAGTCTCTAACGGATCCCTGCCTAGTCAAACGAAAAAGTTATGCGATTCCGTGTATTACGCGACGAGCCCTGACGGGTATTTCAGAATCGCAAACTGAATTCGCAACCAGATAAATGAGCCCAGTCGATCGTCGACTTCCGGCTCAGAAAACCACGGATGGCAAGCGTCCCAGCGGACGTTCGTGGACGTGACAATCACAGCCTGGAGGTCTGGTAATGAACCGCAACGGAATCAAGATCAAATCGGCGTTGATGCTTTTACCAGCGCTGCTGCTCCTGACATTCGTCGCAGCATGCGGAGGCGCCGAAGCGCCGGCTGAAACCGCTCAGCCCGCTGCAGCCCAGCCGGCATCCGGGGGCGCCCCGGCCGCCGCGGCGCAGCCCACCGCAATGCCCGCGTCCCAGGACCAGCCCGCCGCCAATGTCGTGGAAGAGGACCAGTTGCCCGTCCAGAAGGTCATCCTGGGCCTTATCACGCCTATCGACGACACTGTAGTGCCGTGGTTGGGCGGTGTTGACTTCGTGTACCAGCACAGCCCGTTCATGGAGTACCTGGTGCAGTTGGACCCCTATGACAGCACCTGGCAGCCCATGCTGGCGAAGAGCTGGGAGATGAACGCCACCGGCGATGTTTGGACCTTCGAGCTGGAGCAGGGCGTTCAGTTCCACCGGGACGTTGGCGAGTTCACCGCTGATGACGTGGCGCATAGCTTCCAGCTCACCTGCCAGAAAGGCTCCCGCGCCAGCTACCGTGGCGGAATCTGCAACTACGAATCTGTGGAAATCCTGGATCCCTACAACATCCGGGTCCACATGAAGAAGCCCTCTGCCGAGTACCTGTTCTACGCTGCTGAATCCGCAGGGAACATGATCTACAGCAAGGCCCAGTGTGACGCGGCCGGCGGGTTCGACGTTGCTGAGAACGTTGCCAGCGAAGGCTGCACCACCGAGTATTACGAGCGCCTGGCCGGCACCGGTCCCTACCAGTATGACGGTCGGGAAGAGGAAGTCCATGTGGACTACTCCCTCGCCTTCCCGGACGGACACTGGCGTCATGACCCGGTGTACCCCGAAATGCGGAACACCTGGGTGCTGGAAGAGTCCACCCGCTTGGCGCAGTTCCGCGCCGGCGAGACGCACATGACGGAAGTCAACCGCGACCTGGGCGACAAACTGACCGAGGAAGGTTTCAAGATCATCCCGAGCAACGGCCCGGCCCAGCAGACGGCTTTCCGGTTCGGCGGCATGTTCTACGGTGATGCCGAGAACTATGACCCCGATTTCCCGGTAACCGCTCCGGGTGAGATCGGAATCAAGGTACGCAAAGCCCTCAACAAGGCCGTGGACCGCGAGACCTTCAAGTCAGAGCTGTACAAGGGCCGCGTGTGGGACTCCAAGGTCCACGCCTTCCATCCCACCCTCACCTTCTGGAACCCCAAGTGGGACGAGGACTGGGAAGAGGAGTACGGCTTCGACCTCGAGGCCTCCAAGCAGCTCCTGATCGAAGCCGGCTACCCCGAGGGGTTCAAGATCACGGTTCCGATGTACCCCTTCCCCGGCGCGCCTGAGCTTCCCCAGATTGCCCAGTTCATGCAGCTGGCCTGGGCGGAGATCGGAGTGGAATTGGAACTCCGCGACGAAGACCGCGCAGCCGTCGTTGCCCGCCGCAGAAACAAGGAGAACCACGAAACAGCGCTGGCGACCACACCTTCCTTCAAGGCCGTGGAAGCCCAGATCATGCTGTTCAACACCCCCAAGGAAGATGGCGGCACGGTCTTTATGTACGAGACCGCCGAACTGCAGGACCTGTACCACCAGTTGCAGGTCACCGTGGACCCGGTGCCGCGCGAAAAGGTCCTGGCCCAGATCGGGGACATCAAGTTCTACCAGCACGAGTGGATACCACTGTTCTGGGTGCCCATCGAGACCATCGTGGACCCGAAGATCATCTGCGCCTGGCCCTTCCCAGGTTGGGAGGGCGGTGACCTGGGCAGCAACGAGTTGATCGAAGCTCCCCCCTGCTGATCCTCGCCCAACCGCTACATAGTCCGGTCTCAACGCATCGCGATTGCTGGGCAACCAACAATCGCGATGCGCACTGCCAATCCCACCCGCGTGAACTCGGCTAGGAGTTAAGGATGCAACGGTACATCATTATGCGCCTCCTCCAGGCGATCCTGGTCCTGGTGGTGGTGAGCGTGATTGCCTTCGCCCTGGGGCACGCCGGCGGCAATCCCCTGGATGCCATATTGCCTGACGATGCCGATGCCGAGGTCAGGGCCGACCTGGAGGAATTCTGGGGCATCAACGAACCGTTGCACGTCCAGTATTTCACCTACGTTGGTAACGCCGTCCGGGGAGACTTCGGCCACTCGTTCAAGTACCCCAGGTTCACCGTGTCCCAACTCATCGCGGACCGTTTCATGGCCACGATCCAGCTTGCCGGAGCCGGCATCCTGGTGGCCGTGGCCATCGGTTTGCCCATCGGCGTCCTCACGGCAACCTACCGTGACACCGTCTTCGACTGGACGGGCAAGGTGGTGGCCCTGCTGGGCCAATCTCTGCCCGTGTTCTGGCTGGGCATCGTCCTCATGTGGATCTTTGCAGTGCAGTTGGACTGGTTCCCAACGTCAGGCAAGGGCGGCATCAAGCACCTGATCCTGCCGGCCGTCGCCATCGGATGGTTCCAGGTGGCCGCCATGCTTCGGCTGGTCCGTTCGTCCATGCTGGACGTGCTGGACAGCGAGTACGTGAAGCTGGCCCGCATCAAGGGTCTTCCCGAGCGCAAGATCATCTGGAAGCACTGCTTGCGGAACGCGGCCATCGCCCCCCTGACCTACTTCGCGATCACGTTGGGATCGCTGATGGTGGGCTCCGTTTCCATTGAAACGGTCTTCCAGTGGCCCGGTTTGGGGTTCCTGCTGTTCAACGCGGCGCGGTCCAGCGATTACGCTCTGTTGCAGGGCATAATGCTCACCTTCACCACCATCTACATCACCGCAAATCTGTTGGTGGACATAGCCTATGCCTACCTCGACCCACGCATACGGTACAACTGACGCCACCCGGTCTAAGCGAGGACAACAGCTATGGCCATAGCACTGCCGGAACTCAGCAGCCCCCGTCCGCCATCACGAATCGGCCGTTACGCGAGGGAAGCGTTCCGCTACCCGATCCTTCCAGTGGCTGTCCTGGTGATAGTCCTGCTCATCCCTGCCCTCGGCGCCAATTGGATTGCTCCGTACGACCCACTGAAAGGCGACATGAAGAATCGCTTCGCTGAACCCTCGGCGCAGCACTGGTTCGGCACGGATGACATCGGGCGGGACGTGCTCAGTCGGGTCATGCATGGAGCCCGCGTGTCGATGTTGGTGGCCAGCGTGGCGATACTGATATCAGGAATAATCGGCACCACTTTCGGCATTGTGTCCGCTTTCTACGGCGGCTGGGCGGACAACCTCATGATGCGCCTCGTGGATATCTCGCTGTCCCTACCCATCATCGTGGTGGCAATCGTGGTCGCCGCGATGGCGGGACCCAGCATGAAGATACTGATCGCGGTGCTGGTGTTGAGCCAATGGTCGCGTTATGCCCGGCTGGTTCGCGGCGAAGCGCTGACCATACGGGCGCAGGACTACATCTCCCGGGCCCGGGTGTCCGGAGCGTCCAATGGGCGGATCATGCTCCGGTACATCTTCCCGAACATCGTGAACACCATAGTGGTGTTGGCCACGCTCCAGGTGGGTTTCGTCATCGTGCTGGAAGCGACCCTCAGCTTCCTGGGAGCCGGCATCTCCCGGCCCACACCGGCATGGGGCGTGATGGTGGCCGACGGACGGTCGTTCGTGACCGACGCCTGGTGGCTGTCCTTCTTCCCCGGGCTGGCCATCCTGCTCACGGTCCTGTCCATGAACCTGCTGGGAGACTGGCTGCGCGACAAGTTGGACCCCAAGCAGCGGAACCTGTAGCCGTTGCGGCGCAGTCATCAGTGAGCCCACAATCTATCGAGGCAGCCAGACCATCGACCGGCGCGGGTGCGGTATGCGCATCCGCGCCGTCGCTTGCCTTGCACTCCACCGCACCGGCCGGGCCGACAACCGGGTGGGAAACGACACTGTTGCCGCGAAGCCCTTTGACGCGCTAATCTGTCCCCGATGAACGAAGCCACCCGACCCGATGCCGGGTCAAACAGCGCCGCGGTCTGCGGCTCGTGCGGTGCCGAAGGCCAGGAATTCGGACAACCCTGCGGGGAGTGCGACCTTCGGGTCACCAACATCCCCGAATGGGCGCGGCATGACCCCCGTGGACGTCGATGGTTCACCAGGCGGCGCTTGATCCGCACCGGGGTGGTAGTGGTCATCCTGTTCTTCCTGGCGTGGCTGTACTATCCCTTCTTCCCGAACCCGATCAAGCTGCTATTCAACTCGCCCAGCACCATGCTCAGCTCGGCTTCCCTGCCGGACCAATGGTCAATGGTCGGGCGGGACCTCCAGCTCACTCGTCACATCCCCACCGTGGCCACCCAGCCGGCGGGAAGGGTGGTCTGGTCCCACGATCTGGGCGCTCCGACCCGAGCCGCGCCCATCGTGCACGAAGGCGTGCTTTACGTAGGCGGGTTTTTCAAGATCAGCGCCCTGGACGCATCGACCGGTGAACAGATCTGGGAAATCACCGTCCCCAGCCCGCTGGACCATTCGATCGCCCTGGCCGGCGACCTGCTCTACGTTGGCCTGACCGACCATCGGATGATCGCCGTTGACAGAAACACCCAGCAGTTCCGCTGGACGGTCAAAACCGGAGGGCCCATCGCCTCGTCGCCAATCGTGGCCGACGGTATCGTCTACGTGGGATCGGGTGACAATGCGCTCAACGCCCTGGACGCGGCCAGCGGAGAGGTGTTGTGGCGGGAGGACATCGTGGGTGAGGTCCGTGCGGCGCCGGCCGTCAGCGACGGTCACGTGTATGCCGCGGACAACCTCGGCAACCTGTACGTGTTCGATGCCAGGACCGGGCAAAGCAAGTTGCGCTTCCGCACCGAAGGGAACACCAAGGCGTCCCCGGCTATCGCCAACGGGATGGCATACTTCCCGTCCGGCGGGCAGGTGCACGCGGTGGATGCCGACGCCCGGGAGATCGCCGGTGAATACCAGTTCAAGCTGGTCTGGAAGCAGTTCTGGGACTGGAAGCTGCCGGGCGTGCCGAAGCCGCCGGCACACAAGGGAAGGATGTGGCTGTTTGATCCCAATTTCGCCTTCGATCGCGCCACGGGGCAGTGGTCTACGACGGGCCTGGTATCAACGCCATCGGTGACCGCCGACTCGCTTTATGCGGGTAGTTTTAACGGCGGCTTCTACGCGGCCGACGCGATCTCCGGCACGGAGGCGTGGCGATTCGAGGCCGACGGCGCAATTTTCGGGTCTCCGGTGGTGGCAGGAGACCGCGTCTACTTCGGTACCGACGCGGGCAGCCTCTACGCGCTGCGCCGCTCCAACGGTGAGTTGGTCTGGAGTCTCCCGTTGGGAGCCCCCATCCAGATATCCCCGGTATTCGCCGGCGAACGGCTCTACGTCAGGACCGACGACGGCATGCTGCACGCCATAGAGTGACCAGCGGCCCGCTCCGTCCCACCGGCTTGCGCGGCGCGTGCAACCGGGCACAATCTCTCATTCGTACCCGTCCTGTCTCCGCGAGGAACGCAGCGACGTGGCGATCTCGTTGCCGCAACCGCGTTCCTGGCGGCAACGAGATTGCCGCGCTTCGCTCGCAATGACAGCCCAGGCGAAGTGGGTAACTAACTTCCTTCTTTGATGAAGTCGGCCGCGCGCTCGGCCATCATTATGATGGTGGCGTTGGTGTTGGCCCGGACTATGTCGGGCATGACCGACGCGTCAACCACCCGCAGGTTCCGCAGGCCGTGCACCTTGCAATACTGGTCCACCACGGCCGTTGGATCCGCCGCCGGACCCATCTTGCAGGTGACCGAAGTGTGACCGGCGATGCCGGCGCTCTGCTGCAGCCATGCGTCCAGGGAAGCGTCGTCCGCCAGGTCCGCGTCAGTCGGCGACAGGCGTTCCGCCAGCAGGTCGTTGAAAGCTGGATGCTCGAAAATCGCCACGGTGCGGCGCACCGCGTCGCGGAACCGGTCAGTGTCCCGAGGATCAGTCAGGAAACGGAAGTCCAGGTCCGGCTGCATCGATACGTCCGCAGACGCCAGTTTCAGCACGCCTTCGCTGTAGGGGTATTCCAGCCGGCATCCCACGCGGATATTGGGCGCTTCCCGGCTCTCGGGATACGACGTCGTGGGCTGGACCTGGATGTCATTGCGGTCAGCCGATCCCTCGGCGGTGAACCGCAGCCCCACCTGGTTGCGCGGCGCGTCGGGAGCCAGGTGGTGGTCGGGCTGCGAACGGTACACAATGGACACCGACGGGTGGTTTTTCATGCTCCGACCCACGCCGGGCAGGTCGTGGACCGTCTCGATGCCCAACGGGCGCAACTGCTCGGCCGCGCCAACCCCCGACAGGAGCAGCAGTTGCGGCGAGGCAATCGCTCCGGCGCTGAGGATGATCTCGTCTCCTTCGACGACGAACGCGTCACCGCCGCTTTCCACCTCCACTCCGGTGGCGCGCTTGCCATCAAACACGATGCGCCGCACCGTCACGTTGGCCCGGATGGTGAGGTTGAGGCGGTGCCGGCAGGCGTCCAGGTAGGTGATGGCGGTGCTCATCCGGACGCCGCCGGGGTTATTCAGGGGCACCTGGCCCACGCCGGTGGCGTCGGGGTGGTTCATGTCGGGGTCGTCCGGGAAGCCGAGGTCCCGGCAGGCCTGGTAGAAGGCGGCGTGCAGGGGCAGCCAGTCCTCGCGGGCGTGCCGCCACACGGGTATCGGGCCGTCGGTTCCGTGGAAATCGTCGCGGATGTCGGCGTCGTTTTCCAGACGGCGGAAGTAGGGCAGCGTTTTCTGGTAACTCCACTCGTCGTTGCCCGACGCAGCCCATCCGTCGAAATCCTCCGGCGCTCCGCGCAGCACGATCTGGTGGTTGATGGCGCTGCTGCCGCCGGTGACCTTGCCCCGCGCGACGTGGATGGGACGCGGATTCTGTGGCGTTGACTGGCCGACAAACGACCAGTTGTGCGCCGCGCCCTCCTCGGACGCGGCCTGGTTCATGTCATATTTCAACTCGTCAGGCAGCTGGTCGATGGTGTAATCCGGCCCGGCCTCCAGGAGCAGCACCGACCGGCTGGGATCCTCCGACAACCGGTTGGCGAGAACGCAGCCGGCCGAACCGGCGCCCACGATGATCACGTCGTATTTCATGCCGTCATGCCCTCGAGTTAAGCCGAGATGCGGTACACCCGAACCGCCGTGTCATGGAGCAGATCTGCCCGCTCGCTCGCGCTGTATTTCCGGGATAGCCGCTTGAAGGCGTTGTACATCACGTTGTACGAGAAGGAGACCTTGTCCGGCGGGAAGTTGCTCTCGAACATGCAGCGATCCGGGCCGAACTGCTCAATGCAATGGGTCAGCCACGGGGTCATGGCCTCCGCCAACTCCTCAGAGCCGATGGGCTCGGCGCGCGCGTGCCAGCGGAAGCCCCAGCGCGGCATACCCAATCCGCCCAGTTTGCACGTGACGTTGGGACACTCGGCCACGGCTTGGATGCCGTCCCGCCAGGCCGGGATGACCTCGTCGTCCTTGCCGGCGTAGATACCCGTGCGGCTGACTCCGCCCACATGATTCAGGATGATGGACACCTCGGGCACCGCCCGCGCGAACTCGGCAAGTTCGTTCAGCTGGGGAAACGACAGCATCACGTCCAACGAAAGACCCATTCGGGCCAGCGCCCGGGCTCCGGCGCGGAAGGTCTCGTTGGACATGATCCCCTGGGTGTCCCGGTTCTCTATAAGCGGGTCGGGACTCCAGGTCACGTTGTGCCGGATGCCCTTGAACCGGTTCGGGCTGGCCGCCTGCAGCGCTTCCAGCACCCGGGCCACGTCATCCCCGAGCTTGAGGTCGGCGTGGCCGACGATGGCGGCCGCGGCCCGGGCCTCTCCGTAGGTGCCGCTGGCGCTGGCTGCCGCCAACCCCTGCACGAACTCGACCTCGCCCACCGGTTGCAGTTCCGCGGGACCGTCGGCGCGATACATGGACCTCGCCTCAACAAAAACGGTGGACCGCACGTTGTGGCCCGAATCAAGGTCGGCCATCAGTTCGTGGAGCAGGTAACGCTGGTAGGGCACGCTCGGCATGCGCCGGTCCCAAAAGTGATGGTGCGGGTCGCACAGCGGGATGTCAGGCTCTATCGGGTCTTCCTGGGTCAGGGCCAGCCAGTCATTGTCTCCAAAAGGCACGTCAATCCCTCCATCTCCGGGTGGTTCGGGCCAATGATACCACCCGTGCGAAACGGCTCGGCGTCGCTCATGCGTAATTCGCCAAAATCAGGATTTTCAAGATTTGGGGATTATCAGGATTGGGACCGTACGGTGATAGAGCACTGCAGTCCTGTCCAATCATAAAATCCCGCAAATCCTGATTCTGACGTTCCCCGCCGCAAACCCGGTTCGTGCGAGCACGACGCCGCTAGCGACGGTCCTCTTCCTCGGCGTCGTCCGCGTTCAGCCGCTCTTCCAGTCGCTTCAACGTCTCCTGCGTAGCCCGCAACTCGCGCACCAGGTCCTGGCGGGAGACCGGCTCGAGCCCTTCCTGCAGGTTGCCTCGCTTCGTCTCGTCCAGGCTGTTGATGATGATCGCGATGAATGTCGCTATTAAATCGTCATACTTTGAACGTAGCTCTCTGGAGCGGGCCGATACCGGGCCTGCGGCAGCTCTCGCTACGGCAACAGTCCTCAACGGACAGACGGCGACGGAACGAACCCCAATCGCCCAAAAGGATCGCACCCTCCGTGGATACAGAAACAGATCAAGGGTCAGGCAGTGGATAAGTACGCCGCTGAGCAGATGGGGTCCGGCGACGCTCTGCACAGGCCGCCAGCGGGTACGATTTACGCCGACTGTAATAGGGAACCCTCGGTGAAACAGCACCACGATATACCGCTCCAAACTCGTCACGGACAACGCAATACCGGCACCCGTACTATGTGCGCTTCACCGGACCAACTCCCTCAGGTCGAATTCGCAGAGCACTGCGCATTCCGATCACAACTGGTGATACTTCACGCAGGACCACTATTATAGGGGATTTTTCCGCCCTCCTCTTGTGACAACTGCTTGAGTGACAAACCGATCCCCTGATACCGGTCAGCACCCGTAAACCTATCCATCTTTTCGTCCCGAGCCCAGCTCGAAGCCAACATTCTCTCGCGACCGTGACAACCGCATCAATGCGAGGAAAACAACATGACCGTTTCAGAAATAGAGCGACTTTGCGCACATCTCACCAACGAGCAGCAGGCGGTGGTCGAGCACGTTTCCGGTCCGCTAGCGGTGAAAGCAGGTCCTGGCTCCGGAAAGACCCAGACCGTAATTCTCAGGGCTATCAACCTCCTCGCCTCAGAACACGTGCGTCCAGAAAACCTTGTCATTACCACCTTTTCGCGCGATGCGGCTCTGGACCTTGAGAAGCGTTTCATCGACGCGGCGCGGGCCGTCCGGCCGCATGCCGACTGGTCGCAGGTTCAGATCAATACGATCCACGGCTTTTGCCAAAACCTGCTGCGGGCGTATGGTCAGCACATTATCTCTCCCCGGTTCAGCGTGTTGGACGACCTCGGCAGGTCGGCATTTCTGGACAGCCATTTGACTAACATCACGACCAAGAGACAACGGGAGATTCTATCCAGCCGTTGGCGATCGACTCCCCATACCACCAATGGGTTGCTCCAGGCCTTCGACCATATGGTGGACCAGTGTTTGAACCCAACCGACATGGTTGGTAGCCGCGACCCCTTCCGCAGCGTCCTGGCCAGCGTTTACCTTGAATATGAGGCTGTTCTGAAGGCGGCGCACTTCGCGGATTTTTGTCACTTATTGCGGTGGGCTCACGACCTGCTCTCCGACCCTGACTCCGACGAAATCATCAATGAACATTCTCAGGTGATGGTGGACGAGTACCAGGATACGAGCCCGCTGCAGGAAAAAATCTTCCGGCGATGGACCACACGCAGCGGAAATTTGGTGGTTTTCGGCGACGACAACCAGAGCATCTATAGTTTCCGCGGCGCCCTGCCGGGCAACATGGCCTCGTTCGCCACCACCGTTCCAGATTGCCGGACCCTTCGCCTTTCCGAGAATTTCCGCTCGGATAAAGGAATCGCAGAAACGGCGTCGGAGTGGATCGAGAAAACGACCGGCGATTCGGTTGGCCGGTGCGCCGCGGCATTGCGGTCTCCCGGTGAACATGTTGAGCCAGAGTACCCCAGCGTGTTGGCCGTGGATGGCCGGACGCCAGAAGACGAAGCCGACCAGCTAGCCCGGTTGTTCGTTAGATTGAAAGCGGATGGGGTCATCGAAGACTATGACCAGGTGGCGTTGCTGCTCCACACTGCCAAGGGCGACATTTGTCGGCCATACACTGAGGCATTCCAACGGCACGGGGTCCCCCACGTTGTGGGTCGCCAAGGTGGGCTCTTCGATAGACCTGAAATCAGGCTCATGATCGGTTGTCTTGCCATCGTTTTCGGTGATTTTTCCCATCGGGGCGATGGCTCCCGCGCAGTGGACGGTTCGTTCCATCGTTGTCTTCAGGACGCGGCCGAACGAGTTCGGGCCGGCATTGATGATAGATCCGTGCTAGGCCGTGCGTTGCTCCGATGGCCCCAACAAATTCGTGAGGCTGCCCAACGGGGCTACACCTTGGCGCGCAACCTGCACGACTACTGCTATAGCCTCCTATCGGTCGAGCCTTTTTCGACGATGCTGGACGATCCGAAAACCGCGGCAAGTCTGGCGCTTTGGTCTCGCTGCGTCGAGGCCTTTCATGTGCATTACGGGCACCGGCAAATTTGCGGAGAACGGGTACAGGCCTTGAGGTACGACTTCTTTGAGAGATTTCTACCGTTGCTCTACCAGAACGGGGGATGGCATCGCGTTGCCGAAACCGAGCGAACGGCGGGGGGACACGCGCAAATCTTGACCGTTCACCAGAGCAAAGGACGGGAATTCCCTGTGGTCGCCGTGGGTTCATTGAATCACGATCCAGTCACACGAAAAAGCGGCTCAGACGTATTTGATTCCCCATCCGCTCAGAGTTGGCGCGCCGGTGCCGGACCGGACGCGATGGAACCGGCGCGGTGCAAGTATGTGGCTTTCACCAGGGCTGAGCGACTGCTGGTTTTATGTGGCAACCGCAACCCGTCCCCGACCCTGGAACAACTGTGGAAATCGCTGCCACGGTGGTCAGCCAACACGCACCGGACTTTGGCGCAACAGCGATTTCCCCGAAAGGCGTCGCCACCGCCACCTCCGGTCTACTCCGTGACTGCGGACTTGGCCAAATACGGATCATGCCCGAGGCGGTATCAGTATTTTCGGAAGCACAGGTTCGTAGAGCCTGTTATTTCCCACGGTCTCGTGGGCGATATCGTTCACGGCAGTATCGACGTTGTAAATCGGGCTGTGCTCCGAGGCGTTTCACCGGACCAGATACCGCTGAGGCAGACTGTCACCGAGCAGAGCAGAACTGCGTTGTCGTTGCTGGGCCCGGCCGAGAGCCGCAACGCGGTTGAGGCGGCTTATCGCCAGGTGTCCCGATACGTAGGGGCGAACGCAGGCGTGTTTCCCTCCATCGTCGCCAGCGAGGTCGACCTTCGGACCGACGAAGGAGCGTTTGTGCTGCGGGGCAGGACCGATCTGCTCACGGAGAATGACGGCGCCCTGGAGGTCACTGATTTCAAAACCGGAAATCGGTCAACCTGGACTGCGCAGCGCCGAACGGAATATGAGCGGCAGTTGATGCTCTACGCCCACATGGCTGAACAACAATTCGGGCGTCCTGTTTCGCGCACCCACATTTATTGGACGGCGGAAACAAATCCAGCAGAGGCCATCGAATCTTTCATCCCCACTCCGGAGCGGATCTTGGGAGCCACCCAGTGGGCTGCCGGTGTCACCCAAGCCATCACGGCGGAAGATTTCACGGTACGCACCCGCCCTCCTATAAAGGTGTGCAATTCATGCGCCTTACGTACCGTTTGCCAGCGCGACGGCACTATCAACCGAAACTGAGCGCCGAACAACAATTCGACCGTCCGCAGTGGTCATTTCCATTGTGGAGCATTTTCTCAATCGGCAAGATGGTCGCTTTGTGCGTCGCTTGGCCGAAGTTTGTCCTCCAGCCTTTTGAGGGCTTCCTGAGTGGCTCGGATTTCTGCCAACAGTTCCGCTTGTGAAACCGGCCCGTCCACCTCGGAGGCGCGTTCCGCTTTGGCCTCGTCCAGGCTGTTGATTATGATGGCAATAAACAGATTAATGACAACGAACGTTCCGACCACTACGAAACTGACGAAATAGACCCATGACCACGGGTGATGCTCCATAGCGGTGTTCATGATCTGGGTCCAGTTGTCCAAGGTGGTGATGTTGAACAGGGTCAGCAGAGATCTTCCGAGGGTGCCCCAGTGTTCCGGGTCGTGCTCGTGGAATAGTTGGTGTCCCATTATCGCGTAGATGTACGCCACTATGCTCATCAGCATCATGACGTGGCCCACGCTGGGAATGGAACGCACCAGGGCGGCGACGATTAGGCGCAGGTCCCGGATTGCCGAGATGAGCCGCACTACCCGCAGCAGCCGCGCCAGCCGAGCGATCATCGCAAACTGGCCGGTGGCGGGCACCAAGGCGAAAACGATGATCAGAAAGTCAAAAACATTCCACCCGTCGCGGAAGTATCGCTGTGGCCGGGGCCACAGGGCCAGCATCTTGAGCGCGGCCTCGACGATGAACACCCACAGGGCAATGTCGTTGCCCAAGTATAGCCAGTCGCCGTAGAGACGGCTGATGACGGATGAAGTCTCTAGCCCCAGTATGATACCGTTGACAATGATGACGCCGATGATGAAGTATTCGAACCATGTGGCGTTGACGGGCTTGGATGCGAAGTTAGCCAGATTTTTCATGGCGGTGAGGATACAGCGTCAGTCTATCCGGTGAAACCAATAGAGGCCGGGAATACCACCAGTGTGGACACGCCCTCGATCAGACTTACCAGCGGCGCGAGTGGTTGATGCACGGACAGCAGTGCTTCACAGCGGAGCCAATACGGCCTCCCATGGCTCGCGCCGCAATTTCATGTCGAACCGCGCAACCGAGGTGGCAGAGTTCGTTGGTCGCGTTTACGTTGCTGGAAATTCTACACCCCGGCACGCTTGTCCCGCGTCAACCATTCTTGCCGATTCCTGTTGCCTCACCGGAGAATGTTACGGGAAACTCAATACTTTGGATTGACCGGCGGCAGCGCCATTTCTCCGGCGGTCGACTGAGTTCGGGGATCGTGGAGGCCCACGGGACCGCATCCGGGGCGAGAGCGACGGGCCGGGCCTGGTGCCCGGTTCATCTTCACTCTGCCGCTGGTCGAGGGCGCCCCCGCTGACCCGCCTTCATTGTAAATCTGTTGCTGTTCTACGATTTTGTCATCAGCTAACTGGTCAGCGAAAATGTCCTGATGAAGGACGTTACGTTGAACCAAAAAGAACTAGCCAGACTCTCCGTGCTCAACTCCGTTTTGGAATACCAGGTCCCCATCGCCGATGCCGCCGAGTTGCTGGGCGTGACCCAGCGCCATGCCCGACGGATGCTGGCCGCCTACCGAGAGCGTGGCACCGCCGCGCTGGCCCACGGCAACCGGGGCCGCCGTCCCCACAACGCCACTGCGCCAGGCGAGGCCGCCGCCGTGGTGCGACTGGCGACGGAGCGTTACGAGGGCGCCAACCACACCCACCTCACCGAGCTGCTCAGTGAGCGAGAAGGCATCGACCTGAGCCGGCCCACGGTGCGGCGCATTCTCACCAGGGCGGGCATCGGCAGTCCCCGCAGTCGGCGCTCTCCGCAGCACCGTTTTCGCCGCCAGCGGATGCCCCAGGCGGGGATGCTGATCCAGCTGGACGGCAGTCATCATGCCTGGTTGGAGGATCGGAGTCCCCAATTCGCGCTGCTACTGGCGGTGGACGATGCCACCAGCGCCGTGGTCAACGCCGTGTTTTGCACCAGCGAGACCACTGCTGGCTATTTCACCCTGCTGGAGAGCCTGATCGAGGGCTGGGGCATTCCATTGGCGCGGTACAGCGACCGCCACGCCGTGTTCAAGCACAACGCCCGAAAGCCGGAGACCGCGGCGGAAGCCACCCAGTTCACGAGGTCATTGCAGGAGTTGGGCATCCGGCAGATCTTCGCTCGCTCGCCCGCAGGCCAAGGGCCGGGTGGAACGGGCGGCGGGGACCTTCCAGGACCGGCTGGTAACCGAACTACGCCTGGCTGATGCCAGGACCATGGATCAGACCACGGCGGTGCTACAGGACTTCCTGCCCCGCTACAACGCCCGGTTCGCCGTGCAACCCGAGCATCCGGAACCGGCCTACCGTCCGGTGGACCCAGACCTGACCCTCTCCGAGATCCTGTGCTTCAAGGACACCCGCAAGGTGGGACGGGACGGGTGCAGCCGCACCGTCCGCGCCCGGCAGGTCTTTGAGCGCCGGACCAGCAGCGTCGCCGGCTCGCCGGCGTAATAGAGGTCCCGCCACTCGAGCTCGAGGACCTCGGAGACCCGCAGGCCGGTGCGCCACATGATGAGGGCGGCGGTGCGGGCCCGGTGGCGGTTGTGGGCGGCCAGCGCCTCCTGGATGCGCTGAACCTGGTCGGCGGTCCAGTAGTGGGGCATGTCCATGGTGGCATAGTAGACCTGACGAACTCTGCCAGAAAGGGGCCGGCGGTCACCAATTGCCCCGAACGGCGCCCGGCGTCGGTGGCCGAAAGTGGCAGAGTTCGGCCCAAACTCTGCCAACACAAACAACCCGTGGACGAAAGACCAACGACGTTAGCGACCGTCGGCCGATTCGTTTGTAGCATCACGCGCGGACGGACGGTCCTTGAAGAGCTGCTCGAGAAAGACGCGGTGACCGAACTCGACAACTACCGCGACTAAGCCCGAATCCACCGAAGGGGTACGGCAGCGGCGGTCAGCTGAGACATGAGGTTCAGGAAACGGGCCAGCGAATACCTGATGCGACGGAATGGACGGATGTGGGGTGTGGCTGCCACGCCACGGGGATGCTGACCGCCTGTGGTAGCGGCGTTAGCAGTGATTTTCAGCTCAGAGCGTCGGCGGAGACCGTCAGGGGCCCAGCCTGGCGCGGCTGGGCTAGGCGTTGAGCGGCTTGATGGAAGATGGCGATGTGCTCTCCTGTGGTCGGGGCTTGCGCCGTTGGAGAAATTACGGGGTTCCAGTCAGAGTTATGTTGCAAAAGGATTGACGGTCGGTCGCAGTCATGGTCTGCAGGACACTCAGAGCGGCCCTGGCTTCTCCGATCCAGTAGTTAGCGTCTCCGATGGTCAGCAACCGATTGGGGTCGTAGTCTGCGGTTTCTCGGGCGGTCTTCAGGTTAGTGAAGTGGTTGGCTAGGAGCCGTGCGTCTTGGGTCAGGTGGAACAGGTGTCGGCGGAGACTTCTGGTTGCGAAGCCGTGGCGCATCCGTCGGTAGGTGGAGGTCCAGGCGCTGGCGGTGGCGGCGTTCGTGGGGGTGCCGTGCTGGATGTCGGCATTGCTGGCGTTGACGGCGTGGAAAACGGCGTAGTAGGCGGTACTGATCGCCCGGTGTATGACTTCGCGCGACGGGCCGCCGGCGGGCGCGTTGTTGACGGCGTGATCGGCGCTGTCGATAAGGACGGTTGGGTCCAGTGGCGACGGCGGCTGGAATGGGCAGGCGGTCACGAAACGCCGTGGTCCTTGGCTACGAAGGCGATGGCCGGCCAGTCTCGTATGTCGTGGCCAATCAGCTCCTCCTTGAGCAGGATGTCGAAGTTGTTGGTTTCCTGGTGGTCCAGTGGCGGGCCGCCGGGGGTGAGGTAGACCGTAATGTAGCCGACCTCGCGGTCTCTTCGGTCAAAGGAACTGCCGACGATACTGTCGATGCGGTAGCGGTCGCCGAACTGTTTGTGGAACCGTGCGCGGATCAGTCGCTCGACGGTCTGCAGGGTGCGGTTGGTTTCGTTCATGTCGGCGTCCTGTGGCGCTGGTTGATGCCAGCCGGAGATGCGCATTTAGCGTACTGGTTCGGCGTCAAGGGGTCAAACGGCGATGATGCGCCGGACGCGGCTTCGCAGGAGACGCGCCTTTCTGTCTGCATCCTTCACCCGGCCACAATGGATGATATTTAGCCGTGGGGAGATGGGTTAACCGGCACGGCGGTAGACAGGAATTGCGGCGGTGGCGACCGTTCCATTTATTCACGATCATTTTTAGGGAAATTCGGCAGGGGCTGCTGTCTCTTGCTGAGCTGCCCACCATGGGAGCCCAGTCGGTGGCGGGTTTCACCGAGGCTGGCCACGGCGACGCCCTGTCCACCTTCCTCGAGGTACTGGAGCAGGAGGCCGATGATCGCCGCCACCGGCGCATCAACCGGCTGCGTCAGGCATCCCGGCTACCCTCGGGCAAGACCTGGGAAACCTTCGAGCATCACCGGATGCCCCTGGCACTGCGGCAGCAACTGGATCATCTGGCCCAGGGCAGCTTCGTGGAACACGGCGTCAACGTGCTGGCCTTCGGGCTCTCCGGCACCGGCAAGACCCACGCGCTCTGCGCCCTGGGACACCGCCTGGTGGAAACCGGACACTCCGTCCTCTTCGCACCGGCCTACCGCCTGGTGCAGAGCCCGCCCCTGCGGAAGCAGGGGAACTGCTGGCCGCCAAACGCGACTTCGACCTGCCCAGACAACTGCGCAAGCTGGACAACTTCGACTTTCTGCTCCTGGACGATCTCGGCTACCTGCCCCAGGGCGCTGAGGAGTCCGAGGTCCTCTTCACCCTCATCGCAGAACGCTACGAACGCCGGTCCCTGGGCATCACGTCCAACCTGGTCTTCTCCGAGTGGGAACGCATCTTCGCCAACCCCATGGCCACCGCCGCGGCCATCGACCGGGTCGTCCACCACGCCGTCACCCTGGGGTTTGACGTCCCCAGCTACCGGACTGACGCAGCACAGCAACACGGCGAGACTGCTGCGGCCGAGGAGGTGAACCGGCAAAGCTGATTGACGCCAAATCGGCAAATATGGTTGACGCGGGACACCCTAGCCGGTCGGCTCGCCCGCAAAGCGCGCCGCCTCATCCTGCATTTGCCCCAGGACTGGCCCTGGCGACACCAGTTCAGCAACGCCCTGGCCAAACTGCGCGCCCTGCCCCTACCTTCCTGACCGCGCCCACCGCGTCTGCCGGTCCACCTCACGACCCAATCGCCGACCGGATCTGCGACAGGCCGGGACCGGCGTGTCGCCGGCGGCAACCTGACCGGCCGATCTGCCCAACCGCCAGCGCTGACGGCGGTCACCTTCCCCTGGCGTGGTCACCACGCCCTGTGCTCAGCCGGATTGGAGCGGGTCAAGACCACCTCGTCTCTATCCGGCACGTCTCTGCCCTTCCCTCCTCAAGGTGACCACATCCTTTCGGTGGATTAGGGCTAAAAGTGGTAGGGTCATATGTCGTCCATCTCTCTCCCGACTTTGATCAAACGGGCGTACTCCAGCACAGTCACTCCCGCGCGGTCAGCCCGTCTTTTCAGCTCAGCGGCTCCGGCTAGAGCGATGAGAAATCGCGTCTCTCGCCTTCCTTGATTGTGGGTTTCCGGATCAACGAATTCCAGGAACGCCTCTTCTATCTGCACATCCGACCAGCGGGACGTTGTGTCGAGCAAAGCGGGTGTCAAATCATTGAGCAACGATATGAGGTGGTCAAGTTGTTCATCGATGCTTAGGTCGGCGTCATCGAATATCTGGTTGAATGCTTGTTGAAAATTGATCTCTGCCACACGTGCGCCTCCAACTCTTTTGCAACGCGGTTGCGCTCAGGACAGGCAAACGTTACCACAGCGGTACACTGCACGGGGGGTAACGTTTTATTTGGGGCAACCATTTCCGTTGGGTAACGGTTTTGTTGAGGCAATGCGATGATCAGCGCTCTAAACGGGCAAATGTCGCGGCGCTCTCACTCGGCGGGCGGGCTGTCCGGGTGCCCGCCCCGTAACAATTGAGCGCGCCTGAGTTCTATGGCGTCCTGCAACAGGTCCGAGCCGTACCGCTCCAGGATGTCGATGTCCCTCCGCATGATTGGGTCCGACACCTTGACCTTGTTCTCAGCCTGGCGCAGTTCCGTCAGGTCGCTGCCTCTGGCGCGGCGGGCGTTCCTCCTGCCATAGAACCAGAACCCCAACGCGATTGCGACCACGATGGCCAGTCCAACCAGATATGGCATCTTGCTAACTCTCGGTGCGTCCGTCCGACGCAAACGGAAATAAGCGCCCAACATCAGTTGCAGCGGCGCAAGTTTACACCGTGCGCGAGCCGTCCGGAGTGTAACGCGCCGGATGCTGGCCACCGGGTTTGTCAGCATTCAGAACGCCAACGGCTTCGGCGTCCACGACCATGCCAGCAGGTGCCGCAATGCGGTGATCCGCATCGTGCATCGCAGCCCGCCATTCCTGCCTGACCCGCACGCCCACCGGTTCCGCGAGATGTGTCGGGGCTGCGGATCCCAGCGCGCCGTGCTCGTCGTTGAACGCGACCGCGCGTTGCGGTAATGACGCCTGCCCGCTGGTTCTCACCGGGGCGCCTGGCCTGACCAGGTCGCTCAGTCGGCCCTGCCTTCCAGCGAAGCCGCCACCTTCTCCCGCAGTTCCCTGAAATTCACCGGCTTCACCACGAACCCCTGGGCGCCGCTCTCCTCGGCACGCCTGGCGTTCTCCTCATTCCCGTAAGCCGAAACCACCATCGACGGCACCCCGGGCCATTGCTCCCCCAGCGCGTCCAGCAACTCCCACCCGGTCATTTCCGGCATGTTCAGGTCGGTGATGACCAGCCTCACGTCCGGATGCTCTGCCAGCACCTCAAGGGCGTGCCGCCCCGACCGGGCGAACAGAAACTCGTACCGACCGGCCCTGACCTCGCGACGCATCTGCTGCCGGAACATCGGCTCCACGTCCGGCTCGTCGTCCACCACCAGCACCTTCCTGGCCTCCGCGGCTTCACTCATACTGCAAATCCTTGCCGTTCCAATGTGCGCACATCGTCATCTTTGGTCGTGCAGAAACGTTCAATCATGTTACCACTCGCTGACGCGCCGGCAGGTTGCCTGCCGTTGCCATGACGACGTCACGTCCGGTCCCCGGCGAGCACGGGGCGATCATGCTTGAAAGAGAGCATGATCGCTCCCTTATCGAGACTGGCTTATGCTTTTTGCCATCACTTTGCTCGACTTTACCCCCAATCCACCGAAAGGATGAGTGCAGCGCCGTGGTTAAAGGATTGGCGCGCCAGGCAGTACCAGCGGCGCACGGTGCCTGTCCGCCGTTGAGGATGCAATGATCGGGTCAACTCGCGAACGCCGCCCACAGTTCCCACCCCGGCATCCGCATAGTAAGATAAGACAATCGGGAATCCGCCATGACGACCATCAACACTTCCGAAGACCTGTTGCGCCTGCTCCGGGAAGATGCCCACTTCTACGAACAGGCGCGACGGCTGATACTCACCGACGAACTGATCACTCTGCCGGAACGCTTTGCCGCGTTCGCCGCGCGCGTCGACGGGTTCATCGTCCAGCAGGAACAGTTCAACCAGCGGGTCGACGGGTTCATCGTCCAGCAGGAACAGTTCAACCAGCGGGTCGATTCTCGCTTCGACCGCATAGAGGGCGACCTGTCCCACTTCAAGAACCGGTTCTCGGAAAGCCAGGTGGCTGACGAAGCGGCCACCATCGCCATGGCAATGGGTTTCACCCTGGTCCGCGTCCTCAGCAACTCCGACCTGGTTCAGATGAGCCAACACCCCGGCGCTCGATCCGTGGCCCAGAACGATCTGATCAGTTTCACCCGCGCGGATCTGGTACTCGAGGTTTCGGACCAAGAAGGGAACCTTGAATTCATCCCCGTCGAGATATCGTACACCGCGGACTTGCGCGACACCGACCGGGCTCGGCGCAACGCCGACTACATCACCCGGTTCACGGGACAGCCGGCTCACGCCGCTGTCGCCAGCGCGCGCAACGACCACAACATACAGGGACTGATCGACCGAGGTACTGTCTGGTGGTACCCGCTGGAAGACCACACCGATGGAGCCGAGACCCGATAAACGGGTGGCATTGCGTCGATGATCCAAGACAACGGGCTGCCCAGCCTTGGTGACGAATGGGAACAAGCGGCGCCAACGCCGCGCCGCCTCAGCAGCGTGCGTTGGCTGATAGCCGTGCCGACCAACGGCAGAACCGCAATCGGAACGGCCTGACCATGAAAAAACGTCAAGCCCGCAAGGTACTCAATCAAGTACTGCAACAGGGCAGGCCCGTCAACCTGCCCGACGGGCGGCGGGCGTCGAAACGGGCGATACGGCGCGCAATGGGATCGAACCCCGATCTTCTCACTGGCAGCACCCGTCATGAGTTGAAGAGCATGGCAGGCCTGGCCAGGCGTTTCGACCGTGCGAGAAGGCGACAGGAACAGAGCTTCAACCAGAGCTTCAGACACGCCACCCGCAGTCGGCGCGCGTAGGGCGGGGCCACTGGCGGCGGCGCCAGCCAATGGGCAGGCACCGCCACGGTTGCAACCAGACGGTCACACCGGCCGCTCCCGACGAAGGGGCGGCCGGTTTGGTTTGGCGCTGCATGGATGAGCCCCAGGAGGACGCGAACGTAAGCAACAAGCAAGGGATCGGGTACTTCGCTACAGGAAACGGCGACACCGGCCACCCTGGCAACGGGGCGGCCATCTTCGTTACGGGCCAATGGCTTTCGACCCGGGGCCGTCTACGGCCGAAGCCGGGCACGCTGGAAACAATCTGCAAAGTGCAGACCACCAGACACGTCGGCCGCCGACACGGCTGCAGGTTTTGTTTCCCGCACCAAATGCCCTGGGTTTTCGAGCTGCGGCCGGCCCGGCGACCGCCGGTACCACCGCAGGGCTTCACACCGCAGGGCTTCACACCGCCGGACGGCCACACGGCCATCGACGCCGCCCAACGCAAGCCGCGGTCTACGGCGAAAGCTTTTCATGGTTCGCCAAGAATTTCATCTGACACCGACCCGTCGGTAGTCGGCTACTGCCTAGAGTTCCACATTTCGGCGCGGCGCATGAACACGG
>Ga0209754_1000041_pt1 | contig 189792 bp, 174 predicted proteins | sample MesohylBB_FD_187295 | JGI IMG/M metagenome (GOLD analysis project Ga0209754, IMG submission 187295) | Host-associated microbial community of the marine sponge Aplysina aerophoba from Gulf of Piran - sponge mesohyl, lysed by bead beating... | ecosystem: Host-associated > Porifera > Sponge >... | reverse complement strand
GGGGGGGGGGGGGGGGGGACATGTCAGTGCGAATGAGCCTGGCCCATAATTGCCTAGAATTTATCGGGCTTGAGTTTGGGGTAATCGGAATTCACCTAAATCACCCTTAGCAACGGTGCTCGTAGCATTTGACAAGGTGGTGGGCCCGGCGGGGATCGAACCCGCGACCGAGCGATTATGAGTCGCCTGCTCTGACCACTGAGCTACGGGCCCGCTGACATCCTAAGTGCAGAACCTGCGGAGATGGCACTGGATTGGCTCCGGGGGTGAGACTCGAACTCACAACCTAGCGGTTAACAGCCGCTTGCTCTGCCGGTTGAGCTACCCCGGATCGACTGGCGATTCTACTCCCCTAGCTGACGGGCTCACTCATCCAAATCGCTGGCCACAGCCGAAATCCGTCCCCATCACTCATCCACTATGACGGCCAGCACCGAAAGCACCACCAGGGGGACGCCCAGCCACTGCAATCCGCCGAGCTGCTCGTCGAACAAGAACCAGGCCCACAGCACTGCCAACGCCGGAGCGACCATGTTCAAAAGGGTGATGGCCCGCAGCGACACGTACCGGTGGCTGTAGTTGACCAGCAGGTGGGCCAAACCGGCAGTCACCGCCATGGTGCCGGCCACCCCCCAGCTCCAGCCGTCGGCGATGACCAGGGGGTCGAATGATAAGAGCGCGATCGGCAGCATCAGCACTGTGGCGATGGTGGACCAGCCGGCCTGGTACTCCAGGGCGCTCAAATGGGTGCGGGCCACCCTGGAAGCCACCAGGTAGCCGGCGAAGGCGATAACGGCCACCACCGCCAGCACATCGCCGGTCAGCGATCCACCCCCAGAATCCTCCGACCGGCCCAACAGCACCAACACCATGCCCGCGATGGCGACCGGTGTGGCCACGATCACCCGGTAGCTGATCTGCTCTTTGAAGATTCGGCTGGCGGCCCACAGCAAGAATATGGGAGCGGTAGATCCGATGATCATGGTGTTGGCCACCGTGGTGGTCTTGATGGCGGTGAAGAACGTGGCCGCATTGACGGTGAACACCACCCCGCCGGCCAGGGAGTGGCGCAGCACCCGACGGTCGAGCCGGCCTCCCCGCAGGTACAGCGCAGCCACCGCCCACGCCGCGGCCCCGAACAACCGCCAAAACGCGAACGGCAGCGCGCCGAACTCGTTGTCGCGGACCAGGATCGGCCCCCAACTGAACAAGAAGATGCCGGTGGCCGCCGCCCACATCCCCACACCCCACCGGGTAGAAGGCGATGCGGCGCCGGGTGTCCCCGGCTCCGATGCCGGTGGCGACGAGCTAATGGTCGAACGCCGGCAATACGTGGCGGCCGAGCAGCTCTATGGATTCCATCACCTTGTCGTGGGGGATGTTGTAGGGCTGCACGGCGCAGAAAAGCAGGTCGGTGCCGATCTCCTCGTAGCCCTTGGCCAGGCGGATCACCTGGTCGGGGTCGCCGATGAGCGCGGTGCCCATCTCCACCAGCCCCTCCAGGTTCATGGCCTGCTCGGCTATGCCGCTGTCGAGCATCTCGGTAATGCCGCTGAGGTATTGGAAGTCGTTGAACTCAAGGTTGCGGTCGGCCTGCCAGGCGGGCATCGACGCGGAGAGCTGCAAACCGGCGATGGGGTACCACTCGAACGACTGCCGCCCCACCTCATAGGCCTCCTCGGTGGTAGGCGCGCAGTGGACCATGGTGAAGCTGGCCACTCGGTTGTTCATGCGACCGCCCACCGGATCGGCGCAGTCGGCGATGGCACTGCGGTAGATGTCGATCTTGTTCTTCAGGTCGGGCATGGGCACGAACACGCTGAACGACAAGAGCCCTAGTCCCATCGACCCCACGATGTGATGGGTCTCATCGCTGCCTGCCGCCGCCCACATGGGTGGGCACGGCTTTTGGAGCGGCTTGGGGATCACCCGGCGGCGAGGCATCGACCAATACTCGCCCTCGAAGCTGTATTCGTCGTTCATCCAACAGCCGGCGATGTGGTTCACGGCCTCGATCCACATGGACCGAGTCTCGTTGGGGTCGATGCCAAAGCCCTCTAGCTCGGCCCGGCTGTTAGACCGGCCAGTTCCGAACTCCACCCGACCGCCGCTGATCAGATCCAGGGTGGCGGCCGATTCGGCTGAGCGCACCGGGTGGTTGTAGGGCTGGGGGGCGAGGCGCACTCCGTAGCCGATGCGGATGTTCTCGGTGCGGGCTGCGATGGCCCCATAGAGCACCTCGGGGTTGGAGCAGTGCGAGTACTCCTCCAAGAAGTGGTGCTCCACCGTCCACACGCTGTCGAAGCCCAACTTATCGGCGAGTACGGCCTGCTCCAGCACTTCCTGGTAGGCCCGGCGTTCGCTGTCCTCGTCCCAGGGGCGAGGCACGGGGATCTCGTAGAACAGGGCAAACCTCATTTGTTTGTCACTCCTATGAGTTGGGGGACGAGGCGATCAGGCTGAGCACAGCGTTGGGGTCGAGCGGCTGGCGGTTGGGGTATACCCCGAAGGGGGCCAGGGCATCGGCCACCGCATTGAAGATGGCCGGGGGCGCCCCGATGGCACCGCCCTCCCCGGTTCCCTTGTGTCCGCCGGGAGTGTCGGAGGGCACCACCACATGGCCGCACTCCAAATCGGGCACCTCGGCCGCGGTGGGCAACAAGTAGTCGAGGAAGGTGGACGCCAGCGGATTGCCGCTCTCGTCGTACACCGCGTGCTCATAGAGCACGCCGCCGATGCCCTGCACCACTCCCCCGGCGATCTGGCCGTCCACCACCATGGGGTTGATGAGCACGCCGCAGTCCTCACTCACCACGTAGCGCAGCAGCGTGACCTTGCCGGTGCCCGGGTCGAGCTCGCAGGTGCAGATGTGACAGGCGTTGGAGTGGGTGGAGGGCGGGGCCTTGTAGCGGGCGGTGTGCTCTAGGCCGGCCTCGGTCCCCGGCGGCAGTGCGTCGGAGTTCTGGTAGGCGGTGGCCGCCACTTGGGCCATGGTCATCGAGGCCGCCGGTGTGCCCTTCACCGAGATCACCCCGTCGGCCACCTCCAGGTCGTCGGCGGAGGCCTCCATGAGGTGGGCGGCGATGGCCACCACCTTGTCCCGCACGCCCGATGCCGCCGCCCGGGCCGCGCTGCCGGCGATGACCGCCGAGCGGCTGCCGCCGGTTCCGAACCCGTAGCCGGAGCCGTGGCCCTGATGCAGGGTGACATCTTCGGGGCGCACCCCGAGTTCGTCGGCCACCAGCTGCGCGATGGTGGTCTCCAGGCTCTGGCCGTGCGAGCCGGTGCCCATGAACACGTTGACGTGGCCGTCGACCTCCACCCGGAGCATGGCCGACTCTGTTCCCAGCGGCCCCATGCCCATCGACGTGGGCTCTATGTAGAGAGCCATGCCCAGGCCCAGGTAGCGGCCCTGCTCTCGGGCCGCGGCCTGTTCGGCTCGGAAGTCGTCGTAGCCGATCATCTCGGCGGCCTGTTCCAGGGTCTGCTCAGGCGAGATGGTGGTCTCGAAGTGCAGCCCGGTGGACACCTGGTAGGGCAGGTCTTCGGGCCTCAGCACGTTGCGGCGGCGCAGCTCGAGGGGATCCATACCGATCTCTCGGGCCACCCGGTCGATCATCTGCTCGCGGGCCACGCTCTCCATCTGCCAAGGGCCCCGGTAGGCCCCCCGGCCGCAGGTGTTGGTGTACACGGTGCGGGCCCGCCAGCTCACCGGCCCCATCCGGTAGGGACCGGGGTACAGCATGGTGGCCATGGCTCCCGGCGTGGCCGGGCCGCCCAGCGGGTAGGCGCCATCGTCTTCGAGCTGGTCCAAGTCGGCGGCCAAGAAGCTGCCGTCCTCCCCCACCGCCATTTTCACGGTCATCTGCTCGATGCGGGCATGGTTGGAGGCCAGCAGGTTCTCCCGCCGGTCTTCGATCCACTTCACCGGGCTGCCCAGGAGCTTGGCCACCACCAGAACCGCCATGTCTTCGCGGCCCAAGAACATCTTCTGGCCGAAGCCGCCGCCCACGTCGCCGAAGTGGACCACCATCTTGTGCTCGCCGATGCCCAGCACCCGGGCCCCGACCAACTGCAACTCGTGGGGGCTCTGCGTGGAGGCCCACACCTCCATGACCCCGGCGTGGGGCTGCCAGGAGGCCACGATGCCCCGGGTTTCCATGGGCACGTTGGTCTGGCGGTGCTGGTGCCAGGTCTCGGTGATGGTGTGGGCGGCGTTTTCGAAGGCCTCGTCGGTGGCCGGGTTAGGCACGGGCAGGTCGTGGGCCAGGTTGCCGCCGAGCTCGGGGTGGACATGGTGTTCGGATTCCGCCGCGATCTCGTAGTCCACCACTGCCTCCAGCGGCTCGAATTCGACTTCGACCAAATCGAGGGCGTCCTCGGCGATGTAGCGGCTCTCGGCCACCACCATCACATAGGGGTCGCCCACGAAGCGCACGTCGCCTTCGGCCAGCATGTTGGCCGGGGGTGCGGGCGACTCGGGCGAATGCAGCGATGCCCGCAGCGAATCGTTGTAGGAGTTCAGATCGGCGCCGGTGTACACGGCGTAGACACCGTCGAGGGCTTCGGCCTCGACGGTGTCGAGGCGGGTGATGGTGGCCCGGGCCAAATCGCTGCGCCCAAAGGCGGCGTGGAGCATGCCGGGCAGCACGATGTCATCCACATACCGGCCGTGGCCGGTGACCAGGCGGGGATCTTCCAACCGCTTGACAGACTGGCCGACGTAGCGGGCGGCCGCGGCTGATTGGCTCATAAGTGCTCTCCCCTCAGGCGGGCGGAGCTGACGCCCAGGGCCGTCAGGTGAATCATGATTGCTCATTTCCCTTCATGACCGCGGCGGCTTGGCGGGTGGCGGCCACGATGCCCTGGTACCCGGTACAGCGGCACAGGTTGCCGGAGATGCCGTGGCGAATCTCCTCGTCGGAGGGGTCGGGATTGGCCTCAAGGAATGCCGCCACCGATATCACGAAGCCGGGAGTGCAAAAACCGCACTGGAGGCCGTGGCAGTCTCGGAACGCCTCCTGCACCGGGTGGAGCGTCTCCTCGTCGGGGGCGAGTCCCTCAACCGTGGTGATATCGGCGCCGTCGGCCTGCACTGCGAACAGCAAACAGGAGCGCACCGCCTGGCCGTCCATCATCACGGTGCACGAGCCGCACACGCCGTGCTCGCAGCCCAAATGCACGCCGGTGCACAGGGCCTGTTCCCGCAAGAAGTCGGCCAGCGTGAGCCGGGGCTCGCCCAGCCCTCGGCGGGTGCGGCCGTTGACCGTCATCGAGAGGGGGATCTGATCAGCCATTGCCGGCCTCCGTGCTCACCTGTGCCAGCGCTTCGGCCAGCACCCGTCCCACCAGGGTGGACCCGGCCTGGAGGCGGTAATCGACGCTGGCGTGGACATCGCCGATGGGGTCCATGTCGTCGGCCGCTAGGCGCCCGATCTCGGCGGGGTCGGCCTCGGACGCGGCCAGCCCGAGCAGTGCCGCTTCCACCGACGAGGCCCGCAGCGGGATGGGCCCGACGCCCAACATGCCCACCGCGGCGCGATTGATGCGCCCATCGGCGTCGGTGCCGATGCCCACCGCGGCGCCGGCCAGGGCGAAATCACCGCTGCGCCGGGCGATCTCGTCGAAGGCGAACCCGGCCGGCTGGTCCCAGGCCGAAAAGCGCAGGGCGACCAGCAGTTCATCGGGGGCCACCGCGGTCATGAACGTGGACTCGAAGAACTCGGCGGCCGGCACCTCCCGGGTGCCCGATGTCGACGCGATCTCGGCCACCCCGTCGAGGGCCAGCATCACCGCGGGGTATTCCGATGCCGGGTCGGCGTGGGCGATGGAGCCGCCGATGGTGCCCCGGTTGCGGATCTGGAAGTGGCCGATGTGGGGGGTGGCCAGGTGCAGCAGCGGCACCCGATCGGCCACCGCGGCGTCGGTTTCGACCGCGGCCTGGCGGGTCATGGCGCCGGTGCGGACGCCGCCGTTGTCGGCCGACACGCCGAACAGCTCATCCACTCTGTTCAAGTCCACGATGTGCTCGAAGCGGGTGAGGCGCATGGCCAGCAGGGGCACCAGACTCTGGCCGCCGGCCAGGGGCTTGGCGTCATCTCCGTGCTCGGCCAACAGCCCAACCACGTCGGCCACCGTCTCGGGAGCGTGGTATTCAAAAGGAGCAGGTTTCACCGCCGAGGACTGTAGCCCGACTAACCAAAGGTGTGGCAGGTGTAGCTGAATCGAGCGCCTGCAGGCCACATGCTTCTGGCAGACTTGAGCGATGGCCGACGTCGCCGAAGCACTCCGCAGCTATTGGAACGACCGGGGACCGGTGTGGGTCGAGTACCGGGAGAGGCTGGACGCCATGCTGGCCCCCCTGGGCGAGGCGGCCATAGCCCGGCTTCATCCTGATCCCGGCGAGCACGTGCTGGATATCGGCTGCGGAACCGGCACCACCAGCCTGGAGCTGGCCCGCTTGGTGGGCGCCAGCGGTCATGTGACCGGGGTGGATGTGTCGGCCCCCATGCTCGATGAGGCCCGCCACCGGGCCGCCGACGCCGGTTTGGACAACACCTCCTTTGTGGTGGCCGATGCGGGGGCCCACCAGTTCGAGCCTCGCCACTACGACGCTGCCTTCTCCCGGATGGGGATCATGTTCTTCGCCGAGCCGGTGGCCGGCTTCACCAACCTCCGGCGGGCGCTGCGGCCCGGTGGGCGGCTGACCTTCGTCTGCTGGCGCCCCCCCAGCGAAAACTCCTGGGTCACCGAACCGGGGCAGGCAGTGGCCGAAGTCCTGGGCCCGCCCGCACCTATGGATCCCGACGCCCCCGGCCCGTTTTCTCTGGCCTCCGCCGACCGGATCAGCTCGATCCTCACCGAGGCCGGGCTGCTGGACATCGACATCACTCCCCACGATCTGCCGGTGAACATCGGGGGAGGCACCACCGACGAGTTGGTCCGCTACTACATGGACCTTCTGCCCGGCACGGCCATTCCCGACAACGCCGAAGTACACGTGATCGACCGGGTGAAAGCCGCCCTCGGCGCCATGGTCGAACGTCGCCGCACCGCCGACGGAATCACTATGGGTGCCGCCGCCTGGCTGGTCAGCGCCCGGGCCTAGCTACTAGCCGCCTGAGCCTGGACTCGGGCCGCCTCAGTCTGGCGGCGGGCGCTGCGGCCGGCGATCACCGACCACACCACTACAAGCACGGTGGCTGCGGCCATGTACCCGTGCATCTCCCGAAGCCCGATCTGATCGGCCAGGGCACCGAGCGGGAACGCCACCAGGCTCTGGGCGCTGAACGCGATCATGACCAGGCTCTGCACCCGGCCGTGGTACACCGGCTCGGCCAAGATCAGCGACATCGACATGTTGGCGGTCTGGAATGTGGTGGCCGCGCCCCCCAAGAAGAAGAGCACCGGCAGCGCCACCAAGTGATTGGGAGTGACGGCCAAGATACCCACGCCAACCGCTACCGTCGCCAGGCTGAAGACCCGCAGCCGCCAAAGCAGGGAGTTGTCCCGCATCCGGGCCACTTGGAGGGCGGTGACGGTGCCGCCGAGGGCGTTGGCTCCCTGGAGAATGCCCAGCCACAGAGCTCCCACGCCGAACACGCTCTCGGTGAACTTGGGCAGAAACGCCATGTACGGCATGGCCACCAGCAGCATGAGCGCGGTGGAGATGACCACCACGCGCAGGTAGGGCTGACGGGCAACGTAGGCCACCCCCGCGGCGATCTCTTCGAAGGGGCTGTTGGCCTCGCGCTGCTTAGGCTGCGACTTCGGCAGCATCAGCACTGGGATCGTCCCCACTGCGGTGAGGCCCGCGCTCAGCAGGTAGACCCCGGCCAGCCCGAAGCCGGGAGTGTCGGCCAGCAGCCCGGCCAAAGCCGGCCCCACCGTCTGGGAGCTGGCCACGGTCAACTGAGTGAGCGAGATGGCGTTGGACAAGAGCTCGCGCTCGACCACCTCGCCGGTCATGGCGATTCGAGCCGGCCCCATGAACGCGAACGACGACCCCTGGATCAGTGCCGTCAGCAGCAGCATCCAGAACTGCTCCAGGCCCAACACCACCATGATCCCGAGCCAAGCAGCGCTGAGGGACAGCGAGACATGGGAGCCGACGATGAGCGCCCGACGGGGAAAGCGGTCGGCGGCCACCCCACCGAACGGGGTGACGGTGACCATGCCGATGCCGAAGGCCAAAAGCACCAAGGCGAAGCTGGAGTTGCTGTCGGTGAGCTGGATGGCCAGCCAGCCCCGGGCCAAGATCTGCATGCCCACCGCGAGAAAAGCCACCAGCCCCGACCACCACAACAGGGCGTATTCCCGGTTGGACAGCGACGCGAACATCCCGGTTGTCGAGGCGGGGGCGACGTCGCTCACGCTGCGACGGTACTGGCCTTCTGCCTCCGACGCGGCACTTGCCGCCCCGCTGCCGTAGCTTCAGGCCATGGCTGATGTAGGGACTGCTGAGGAAACCAAGGCTGTGCTGCGGCGGTGGTACGACGAGATGTGGGGGGCGCAGAACCCGGATCTGGTGCCGGAGTTGGCCGGACCGACATACGTGCGCCACGAGATGGGGGGCACCCGGTCGGTGACCGCTGAGGAGTACCAGCAACAGGTGGCCGCGCTGTGCAGCCAGGCCGAGTTCACCGATCTGCGCTACCGGCTCATTGCCGAAGATGACCACGTGGTGGCCATCGGCTCCTGGAAGGTGGACGGCAACCAGTGGGATTGGGTGCAAGCGTTCCGGGCCGAGAACAACAAGCTGGTGGAGACCTGGCTGTCCGGCATCGGCTTCGAGTCCAACTGGGCCCCCGAAGTGATCCGCCCCTGAATGTCCTGAGATGTTCACGGGGGGTCCGTACCCGCGTTGACATGTAGCAATCTCCGCGTGGCAGATTGTCGCAGGCGTCGACCCGACTAGGTGCCAACCGGCGAACGTCCCTTGGGAGTCCAACAAGTCAAAGGAGCCAGCTGGTGAGAATTCGACGGATCTTGTGGGCATTGATCACGTTAGGTCTAGTGACCGCTCTGTTGGGCGCAGTGACGGCCAACGCGCAAGATGAGGGCGATGGGGCCTCCGACAGCGGTGATCTGCAACTGGTGATCCTTCACCACAACGACGGCGAGTCGCAGCTGGTGCAGGCTTCGTCGGATCTGCCCGACTTCGGCGGCGTGGCCCGCTTCGCCTCTCTGGTTCACCAGCTTCGGTCCCAGGCTGCCGATAACGGCGCCGCGGTGATCACCATCTCCTCGGGCGACAACTTCCTGAGCGGCCCCGAGCTCTCGGTGAGCCTTGATGACGACAGCCCGTTTTACGACGCGCTGGCTCTCAACTCCATCGGCTATGACGCCCTGACCATCGGCAACCACGAGTTCGACCTGGGACCCGACCTGTTGGCCCGTTTCATCTCCGAAGCCACCACCGCCCCGTTCATCAGCGCCAACCTGGACTTTTCCGGCGAACCTGCCCTTGCTGCGCTCGTGGAACAGGGCCGCATCGCCCCGTCGACGGTGGTGGAGAAGCAGGGTCGGCGCATCGGCATCATCGGCGCCACCACGCCTGAGCTCACCTACATCTCCAGCCCCCGCAACGTGGCGGTGATGTCGAATGTGGCCGAGATCGTGCAAACCGAGATCGACCGGCTCACCGGCGACGGTGTGGACATCATCGTGTTGTCCACCCACTTGCAGGCCCTGAGCAGCGAGACCGACCTGGCCGCCCAGCTCACCGGCGTGGATGCCATCGTGGCCGGCGGCAGCGGTGCGCTGCTGGCCGACGACAGCACGGCGCTGTTGCCCGGCGACGGCGACCCCTACGGCCCCTACCCGCTCACCGCCACCCTGGTCGACGGGTCCAGCGTGCCTATCGTGACCACGCCGGGCGACTACACCTACGTGGGCCAGTTGATCCTGAGCATCGACGCCGACGGCAACGTGACCGCCATTGACGAGGCCAGCGGGCTTCGACGAGTAGCCGGTGGCGACGAGTCCGATGCAGTTGAACCCCACCCTGACGTTGTGGCCCAGGTGACCGAGCCGGTGGCTGCTGCACTCGAAGAGCTGGCTGCCTCCCCGGTGGGCACCACCGAGGTGCCCCTGGACGGCCGGCGCTCGCCGGGCATCCGCACTCACGAGACCAACCAGGGCAACCTGCTGGCCGACGCGCTGCTGTGGAACGCTGAGCGGCTGGCCGCCGACTTCGGCGTGCCCGAGCCCGCCGTGGCCATCCAAAACGGCGGCGGGATCCGCAACGACTCGGTGATCCCGGTCGGACCAGTGAGCGAGCTGGAAACGTTCAACATCTCCCCGTTCGGCAACTTCGTGACCGTGATCGAAGACGTGTCGCCCGCCCAGATGAAGGTGATCTTCGAGAACGCCGTGTCCCGGGTGGAGAGCTCCAGCGGCCGCTTCGCCCAGATCGCCGGCATGACTCTGGCGTACGACCCCGCGGGCACCCCCCAAGAGATCGGCGAAGACGACACCATCACCACCGAGGGCTCCCGGGTGCAGTCGATAACACTCGACGACGGCACCGCCATCGTGAGCGACGGAGCCGTGGTGGACGGAGCACCTTCAATCGCCCTGGTCACCCTCAACTTCCTGGCCAACGGCGGCGACCAGTACCTGTTCGGCGACGGCACCCGCACCAACCTGGGCCTCACCGACCAGCAGTCGCTGGCCGCCTACATCAAAGACGGCCTCAACGGCACCATCAGCGCCGCCCAATATCCCGAAGGCGGCGAAGGCCGAATCACGGTTGCCGTTGATGAGGTGGCCGACGAGACGGTCGATGACAAGGACGACGGCACGGATGAAGGCGTGAACGGCATGGACGAAGGCACGGCCGACGAGATGGACGCCGAAGAGCTCCCCGCCACCGGCATCGAGAGCCGCCTGCTCTTCATCATCGCCGCCGCCCTCGTCCTAGCCGGCCTCATGCTCGCCACCCTGACCCGCCACCACAACCCCACCCACCGCCGCAAGCGCCTGTCGATCTAACCAACCCCAACCTACAGAATCTGGGATTCTCAGCCTACAGAATCTGAACCGAACGCGAACTCACTGCATCCTGGCACTATTTGTCACCAATCATGACAAGTAGTGATAAGCCAACCGCAGACGAACGGCCGCTGCTTCCTAACTTGGAGCGGCAACGCGACATGGCCACCATTGCTGGCCTCCGGGTGCGGTCCATCACCATCTAGATTGGCACCATGGCTGATCACCTAACCGCCGAGGAACCCGACTGACGAGCGGGGGCCGTTCGGCAGGCCATCCCCCTCCTTTCCCAGAGGAACCTCCAGCGAGAAGCACTCCGCTCTCTCTTGGAAGAATGGACCGAAGAAGCAGGCCCGCCAGACCCTGTAGACGTCGCCGAGATGCGCCACCTCTACTTCCCCCAGTGACCCGCGACGCGACACTGAAACCCCCGACTTCTCCGACCTCACGCCCCACCTCTGCCCCAGAGCCCCACTCATCCATCACTGGCCATAGCCGGACACCCATCTCGGCGGACTGGCTTTGGAGGAATTGTCATAGGCACTTGCCATTATGTGAGGCCCCAGCGGGACTACCGTCAATAACACCGGTGTAGTTCCCCTTCAGCCCCTTAGGAGATGGCGTGCACGAGGTTTACCTCGATTACAACGGGTCGGCACCGCTCGACCCACGGGTGGTCGAAACCATGATTCCTGCATTGCAATCCGGAATTGGCAACGCCTCATCGGTTCACCGTTTCGGACAGCGCCAAGCAGCGGCCGTTGATGATGCCCGCGAACGCGTCGCTGCACTTGTAGAGGCCTCCCCATCAGGGGTGGTCTTCTGTGCAGGTGCCACCGAAGCAAACAACCTGGCATTGATCGGATTGGCTGAAGGCGCTCCAGCAGAGCGAAACAGAATCGTGATCTCGGCGGTAGAGCATGCCTCAGTGCGCGAGCCAGCCCAATGGCTGCATGAGCAAGGAAAGGCCAAGGTAGATGTGGTCGGGGTGACCCAAGGCGGATTCGTCGAACTCGATGAACTTGATTCGCTGTTGGGACCTGACGTCTTGGCCGTATCGGTAATGGCTGCCAATAGTGAGACCGGGGTGTTGAACCCACTAGATGAGGTAGCGGAACGGACAGCCAGCGTTGGTGCCGTGTTTCACTGCGATGCCACTCAGATGCTGGGACGACTGCCATTGTCGCTGGGTGATGTAGGGATCGACCTCTTGTCCATGAGTGGTCACAAGATCTGCGGCCCCGGAGGCGTGGGAGCGCTAGTAGCGACGCGCCATTCGCTAGCTCGCCTTCGGCCAGTCATCCACGGAGGAGGGCATGAACGAGGTCTGCGGTCAGGATCGCTGAACGTTGTCGGGATCGGCGGGCTTGGAATGGCCGCGGAGTTAGTAGCCGAGGAACGTGATGCCGAGTCTGCTCGGGTACGCGCATTGAGAGATCGGCTGTTGAATGGTCTCAGAGCCGAGCTAGCCGGGGTTCACGAAAACGGAGATCCGACTCAACGACTCCCCAACACGGCAAGTGTGCGTTTCGAGGGTGCTGATGCCGAGGCGGTGGTCTTCAACATGGATCCTGTAGCCGTATCCACAGGATCAGCATGTAGCTCGGGGGCAATCGAACCTTCCCACGTGCTCTTGGCCATGGGCCTTTCCCGCGACGAGGCATTCGAGTCGGTGCGTTTCAGCTTGGGACGGTTCACCACCGAAGCCGAGATCGACGCCGCCATTCGACAGGCCGTCAAGGCAGTGGACTATGTCCGCGCCATGACAGGAAGCGACGACTGATGCGGTTAGAAGACGCAGCTCGACCAACCTTCGCTCGCCATGAGACATTCCATCCCCGCTATGGATGGTTCCGGAAGGCGTTCGACGCGGCAACAGAGAATTCGGAGGCCTTCACCGATCCCGATGCCACCGTCGAGCTAGGCGTTGGAAAGAACATGGTCAGAGCCATCCGATTCTGGGGGTTAGCGGCCAAGCTGATCGAGGACGACCCCAATTCAGCCAACAAGCGAGCTCCTGGCGTGATCCCTACAGAATTCGGCCGAATGCTGTTCGACACAGACACTGGCTGGGACCCATATATGGAGGACCCGGGCACCCTCTGGCTTCTGCACTGGAAGCTCCTATCGCCCCGTTGTCTTCTGCCGGTGTGGTGGGTGGCGTTCAACGAATTCCACGCAGTTGAGTTCGATGTCGAGGAACTAGAACTGGCTTGCTCAGGTGGAATCGACGCGGCGTCTAGCTGGCAGAGTCCTCACCCTTCCTCATTGCGCAAGGACGTAACCGCTTTGATGCGCACTTTTGCGCCGGCCGAACGCACTTCTCGCACCAGCATCGACGACATTCTGGACTGCCCACTACGAGAATTGGGCCTGATCACTCGGTCACAGGCAACAGGGAGGCACCGATTCGCGATTGGGACCAAGCCCACTCTTCCATCAGCCATAGCTGCCTATTCGGTTCTTGACTACATCGCTTTCACCGATCCCGGGGCCAACACTGTTCTTTTGAGCCGCATGGCTGATGAGGCTGGAGCCCCGGGGCGAGCTTTCAGACTGACCGAATCCGAGTTGGCCGAGACATTGCGTCCCGCTGTGGAGTTCCTAGCCGACGGCGACTTGTCCCTTGCCTCGCCTGCTGGTGCCGCGCAACTGGCTTGGAACGGCGAACCCTCGAAACTGGCCGCTTCCATGCTCGACCGCTACTTCAAAGCAGACTTCGACACTGCACGGGCACAGATGACTGCAATCCCTTTGAGCGCTGGAGTTTCGTGATGACGGCATTGTCAGAATTCGTCAGAGTGAGCGAACGTTTCGCCCGCTCGTCCAACCTTGAGAGGGATACGGCCCGGGTGGAGCCCTTGGAGGGTTATGTCGTTACCGCTCGAGCACTCGATGTTGTCCAGAGAATTTCTTCCGCTGCTATCTCTGGGCCAGCCGGTGGCGCCTGGTCACTTACCGGCCCGTACGGATCGGGCAAGTCTTCGCTCGCTCTCCTACTCGACGCTGCGTTCGGTCCTGCTGGCCAAACCCGCGACGCCGCCTTGGCATTGCTCAACTCAGGGTCAGATGCAGGTCTCCAAGTCGGTGATGCCCACTCGCATCACCGGACCGAACAACGCGGTTTCCACCGGGGAATGGTGACCGCCTGCCGAGAGCCGCTGACCCTGACGGTGCTGAGGGCATTACAGACTGCGGTCTGTCGCAGCTACGGCAAGATTCCACCAATCCGCAGCTTCCCGGCCGCCAAAGTCCTTAGGCAAGCACTTGAAGACGCAGAAGCCTCTGTCCTCGACCCCCGCCGCACCGGCCCATCTCCGGCGGGGCTGTTAGAAGTCGCACAGTGCTTGGCCGCAGATGGGCCGCTGCTGCTCGTGTTCGATGAATTTGGCAAGAACCTCGAAGCCGTCGCAGACAGGGCCGCGACCACCAGCAGCGACACAGATCCTTACCTGCTACAACAGCTAGCCGAAGCCGGACAGGGCCACGGCTTGCCAATCTTCATCCTCACGCTTCAGCACCAGTCATTCGACGACTACCTGTCTGCAGTGGAGATACCCAAGCGGCGGGAGTGGGCCAAGGTACAAGGCAGGTTTGAAGACGTCGCCTATGTGGAGTCGCCCGCGCAGACCCGAGCACTCATCGGCTCTGTATTCACGGTGGACGACGAGAAGTTGCTCAGCCGCATTCAGAGGTGGGCCCGACCCCAATCCAAAGCAATGCAATCTCTAGGAGTAGCCGACCTCGCCGATCCAGCAGTCGCAGCATCCTGCTGGCCTTTGCATCCGGTAGCTGCTGTGGTGCTATCGGAGCTGTGCCGGAGGTATGGGCAACACGAGCGAACACTGTTCTCGTTCCTGACTGGTCAAGAAGTGGCTGGCAAGAACGGATTCCTCGCGACAACTGACCTTCCAAATCGAGGCACTCCCCCGGTGCTGGGCCTAGACGACGTTTACGACTATTTCGTCGGAAGCGGAGGGCTAACAGCTATGACCGCCGCGTCAAGCAGCCGGTGGATCGAGATCGCCACCAGGCTGCGTGACGCACACGGACTCTCGGATCGTCAGCTGCGGGTCGCCAAGACTGTGGCCATGCTGAATCTTGTGTCCACCTCAGGCACGATTCGAGCATCTGAGCACGTCATGGAGTTGATCGAACCGGGTACCGGTGAGATCTTGGACGAGCTATGCGAGAGCGGGATCGTGACCTACAGGTCATTCTCCGATGAGTACCGAATCTGGCAAGGAACAGACGTAGACATCAGGAGTCTTGTCGAGGAGGCTCGGCTTCAAGTTCAGCGGCGGGGAATCTTCGAAGTGATGTCATCGATGAGCGACCCTCAGCCGGTAGTGGCTGCTCGTCACAGCGCAAAGCACGACTGCCTTCGTGTTTTCTGCCAGCGTTTCGTGAGCTGCAATGACAAGGCCGACCCGTTGGATGCTTTTTCTCCCTACGATGGCCAGGTCTTACTCGTTGTAGACGGTGATCAGCCACCTCCTTTGGCCAACATCCCAGTGGGAGGCGCTAAGCCCACGGTTGCTGCCATTCCGAGGGTGGAAGACATGGTCAGTGTTGAAGCCGCCGCTCGGGAACTGGTCTCGCTGCAAAGAGTGCTTCAAGACTCGGTAGTGGAGTCTGACTGGGTAGCTCGCCACGAGATGAGCGAGCGACTGGCCGTGGCCCAGGTCGCCTTTGAACAGGCGGTCTTCATTGCCTTCTCCAGCGGGTCATGTCGATGGGTCCTGCTCGAGGGTGATGCTGAAGAAGATCTTCGAGCTGGGAGAGGCAGTTCAGTGCTTTCCGATGCCTCTGACCGTGCCTACCCGAGCACTCCTTCGATTCCAAACGAGATGATCAATCGCACTCACCTCACCTCTCAGGGTGCCAAGGCTCGGCGAATGCTGATCGAGGCGATGATTGAGCACGGATCAGAGCCTCTCTTGGGTTTCGAGGGGAATGGCCCCGAGGTGGCCATGTACAAGGCCGCCCTTTCTCACACTCGATTGCACCTTCGCGAAAAGGCCAGTGGACAAATGGCCTTCAAAGCCCCAAGTGGAGGAGAGGCAGCCAAGAAGTTGTTGCCGGCTTGGACAGTGCTGGCATCCGAGTTCGATCGGGCCAAGCGCCGGAGAGTGAACCTCAATGACATCATTGCCTCTTTGCAATCCCCACCAATAGGGATGAAGGCCGGGGTGGTTCCGGTGATGATCGTGGCCGGTCTGCTCACTCATCGAGACGTGATCGCCATTTATGAGCACGGCACATTCCGACCGCAGCTCACCTCCGACATGGCAGAGCGCATGGTCAAGAATCCTGCTTTCTTCGAGATCAAGCACTTCGCCAATGCAAGCGGCGCTCGAAAGCAGGTGGTAAACGCCCTGGCCGAGCGGCTCGGAATCCAGGACAAGGAACAAACCCAAGGGGCTGCACCCAACCTCTTGGTAGGCAACGTGCTTTCTGTGGTGAGCGATCTGGTTTCCAGGGTCCGGAGGCTTGACAACTTCACTCAGCGCACTCGCAACCTGCCTCCCTCCGTGTTGACTGTGCGCGAAGAGCTACTGAGGGCAGTTGAGCCTGACGATCTTCTCTTCGTGTCGTTGCCCGAGGCTTTCAATCTGCCCCCCGTGAAGACAACCGACGACAGCTACTCCAAGGCCAAGTATCTGGCAACAGAAGTCTCAAATGCGTTGGAGACTCTTGAGGTCACCAGCAACCAATTGCTTTCAGAAGCCTCCGAGTTGCTGATCGCATCGGGAGGAGGAACCAGCCGAGAGACTGTCGTTGAGCGAGCTGCTTCTCTTGATCCTGAAGTGTTGGACTCGACCATCCGACCGTTCGTCTTGGCCCTTGCCAACGATGGAACCGATGACGACCTGGCCTGGATCGCGACCATTGCCACCGTCGTGTCCCAGAAATCCCCCGCCGAGTGGACCGACGAGGATTCGGGCCGATTCCGGAGGACATTGCCCCAACAAATGGCAGCGTTCGAACGCTTGCTTGCTCTCTATGCCGAATCAATCGCTGGACGCGAGGGTAAGGACATCGATTGCGCCCGAGAAGCATGCGACCGCCAACAGCACGATGAATGCACTGCTACACCCACCGCGCTGAGTGTTACAGTAACCCGACCCGACGGACGAGAACACGCCCGATTTGTCAACATCCAGGCAGACCTGCGGGATGATCTAACCGAAGTGCTGGACGAAGCCATGGCAAAAGTCGAACTCATGGTCGGATCAGGCGAAAAAGCCCAGCAGGCCTTGTTGGCGCTGATTGGAGAACGGGTGCTGGAGGGATTCAAGGATGAGTGAACAGACACAGGCAGTTGACGACGTCCGACACATCTGTGGTATCTCCGGAGGCAAGGACTCCAGCGCACTGGCGGTGTACCTAAAGGACAGCGTGCCCCAAATGGAGTACTTCTTCTGCGACACCGGCGCCGAGCTACCCGAGACCTACGAATTTCTGGCCCGCCTCGAAGTGATCCTAGGTAAGCCAATAGCCAGATTGAACGCCGAGCGGGGATTCGACCACTGGTTCGAGATCTTCAGAGGTGCGCTACCCTCCCCCCAAATGCGCTGGTGCACCAAGAACATGAAGATCAAGCCACTAGAAAAGTGGATCGGAGACGACCCAGCAATCTCCTATGTGGCCATTCGAGCTGACGAGGCCAACCGCAAGGGCTACGTCTCGACCAAACCTAACATCGAAAGTCAATTCCCGTTCGTCGAAGACGACATCGACCACGCCGGCGTGATGCGCATCCTCGACGATGCCGGCATCGGCCTACCGGCTTATTACGAGTGGCGAACAAGGTCCGGCTGCTACTTCTGCTTCTACCAACGCAAAGCCGAATGGATCGGCCTCGCCGACCGCCATCCCGAACTCTTCGAACGTGCCGTGGCCATCGAGCAGAAAGTCCTCCAGGACGCCGGAGTGTCCGGTGACGCTGACTTCGGCGACCAGGCCATGAAGGGCCGCCAATACACATGGTCAGGTGGTGAAACGCTGGTCCAACTCAGAGCACGACGAGACGAAATCCTCGAACGAAACGAAGCTGCCCTTTCACATAGCTCTCGCTCCCTCAGCAATCTCCCTCTCATAGATGCCCTAGCCGACGCGTTCGACGAGGAAGACGACTCTGCTGCCTGTACAGTGTGTGCGCTCTAGCTGGCCCATCAGTATCTGTTGGTGATGACTTCGAAGTATGACAACCTCTTCGCAAGGCTCGACGAGGAGGACTTGGCAGAGCTTCTTGGTCGCAGCGCGGTCCGACTTGTCAGGACGCTAGACGACGATGCAGCCAGTGCGCGGGGTCTGAGCCAACTCGCGAGCGAGTTGTATCCCCCCAGCGTGATGCTGAGGAACAAGGAGAGGCGCAATCTCCTACTTGAGAGTCTCCCGAAAGAGGACGCGGAGGCCCTTGCATTGCGGATATGCGGTTCATTGGAAGACCCGTGGAGGCGCATTATCAACCGGGCCTTTCGGCCAGGCAGTAGCGACGAGCAGACGCTCTTTCAGTTCTTCGACCTTCAAGTCCCTCTCAACGACACGGGCGATTCTGCCCCCTTTCGCATCGAGGTGGATACTCAGTACGGACTCTTCCCTCACCAGCGGCGAGCTGTGAAGGATCTCATCAGGTACCTATCTGGTGATCCTTCACATCGGGTGATGCTCCACATGCCTACAGGAGCTGGAAAGACCCGCACAGCCATGCACGCTGCCTCCACCACTCTCAGGGCCGTTGAACCGTCCATAGTGATCTGGCTTGCATTCAGCGAAGAACTGTGTGAGCAAGCAGCGGAGGAATTTGAACGGGCTTGGGGGAACCTTGGCAATCGTCCGACGAGCATTTACCGATTTTGGGGTGGTAGGCGACTCGACATCGATGATGTCCAAGACGGCTTTCTTGTGATGGGCCTCCAGAAGGCCTTCTCGCGTTCTACCAGCGATGTCCAATTCCTAGCCAAGCTTGCTGACCGAGCGACTCTCGTCGTTCTAGACGAAGCCCACCAGGCTGTGGCACCTACCTATCGTCATGTCATTGATCGTTTGGTCGATCGCCACGAAGCCACTCAGTTGCTCGGCCTGTCCGCTACTCCCGGCCGCACTTGGAACGATCCCGAGAAGGATGCCGAACTGTCGGCGATATTTGCCCGCAACAAGGTCACCCTCTGTGTTGACGGCTACGAGAACCCAGTGGACTATTTAATCGATGAGGGGTACCTGGCTCAACCACACTTTGAGTCCCTAGAGCATGCTGGCATAGAGCTATCGCTGAAAGAGATCGAACAACTGAACGGCCATCTTGACATCCCTGCCGCGCTCCTTGACCGCCTAGCCACCGATGAGAAGCGCAACCTTCTCATCATTGATCGACTAGAACAGCTCGCCAAGAATCACAAGCGAATCATCGTCTTTGCAGCGACTGTGCAACACGCCTACCTCCTCGCGACCGTCCTACAGTCCCGAGACCTCGACGCTTCCGCAATTACAGGGACAACAGATTCTGCTGAGCGCCACCGCCTCATTCAGCGATTTAAGGCTGCTGATGAAGACACGAGAATTCTCTGCAACTACGGAGTGCTTACGACCGGGTTTGACGCGCCAGCCACAAGTGCCGCCCTGATCGCCCGCCCTACGAGTTCCTTGGTCCTTTACAGCCAGATGGTTGGGAGAGCCATCCGAGGACGGCTAGCGGGTGGAAACGATGAAGCGCATATCGTCACTGTCGTTGACACAAACCTTCCTGGCTTCGGCCAGATTCAAGACACGTTCACTAACTGGGAAGATGTCTGGACATGACAAATCAAGTCGATCTCGTACCAACCAAGCTCGCTGTTATGGCGATGCGCGACAACGGCTACCAGAACACCGCCTACGCCATAGCCGAACTCATTGACAACTCCCTTCAAGCTGGTGCTACAGCGGTGGAACTCCTCTGCCGCGAGCGGCGCGAGTTCAAGACGAAACGGGAGCGCTGGACAATAGAGAAGATTGCGGTACTAGACAACGGGGCTGGCATGGACGCCGAGACACTCCAGATGGCGCTTCAGTTTGGGAACGGCACTCGTCTCGACGACCGTTCGGGAATCGGGCGTTTCGGCATGGGCCTTCCGTCCGCATCGATTTCTCAGTGCAAGCGCGTAGACGTGTGGACTTGGCAGGAAGGCCCAGCACAAGCCCTACATAGCTACATCGACCTCGATGATGTCGCTGAGGGCCGTCAGACCGGAATTGCCGATCCAGAGGCAGACCCACTGCCTAAGGAGTGGCTCGCTGCGGGACAGGCGATCGGTGATACTGGCACGCTTGTCGTGTGGTCCAACCTAGATAGGTGCATGTGGCGGAACGGAACGACGATCATCAATCGGAGCGAGTCAATCATTGGCCGCATGTATCGGCAATTCATCCACGACGGCCGAGCTCAACTGCGCCTCGCAGCCTTCGAAGACCCCAAAGCACCTCGAGTAGACCGATTCGCCGAGGTCAACGATCCAGGGTATCTCATCGTGCCAAGTTCGACTCCGGCTCCTTTCGATGAAACCGCCATGTTCGAGCCAGATGGAGATCTCTGGGAAGAAACCATCCCGGTCGAGGTAGATGGCGAGGCTCATGAAGTCCGACTCAGGTTCAGCATCGCAAAGAGCGAGGCTCGGAACCGACCGGACGGGCGAGATGCAGGACGTATGGACTACGGGCGACATGCGAAGTCGAACATGGGTGTCTCTATCGTGCGCGCGACCAGAGAACTCGAACTTGACCTTACGTTGATCGATAAGTCAGACACTCGCGAACGGTGGTGGGGCGTCGAGATCCAGTTCCCGCCGGCACTCGATGAGGTGTTCGGTGTAACCAACAACAAGCAGTCGGCGAGGAATTTCACCTCTGTTGCAGCCCATCTGGACGACCTGCTCGACAGCGAAACTGAGACCGAACATGAGATCGAACAGCGTCTTGCTGAGGACGAGGACCCGACTGCACCGCTCATCGAGATTGTGAAGGCAGTCAATCGCCGCCTGCGCTACCTGCGGTCAACGATCCAGGTGCAGAGGGCGAATGCTCGATCAAATAAGCGAAAGACTCGCTATGACAGCGATAGCGCTGAGGCGCGAGCTAGCAGCGCAACGGAAGATCGCAAGGCTGAAGGCAAGGCGGGCAGTTCGGATCTGGAAGAGGATCTGCCGGACGAAGAACGAATCAAGGCGATCACCCAGGAGCTCGTAGAAGAGGAGGGTCTCAGCGAAGAAGAGGCCCTTGACATCGCCCAAGACGCGATCGAGTCCCACACAAAGTACATCTTCACGAGATACGAGGGAGAGGGATCGAGCTTCTTCTCAGTTAAGTCGAAAGCTGGCGAGATTCTCATCAGAGTCAACACCCTTCACCCTGCTTATGAGAACCTGATCGAGGTTCTTGATGAGATCCCCGAAGATGGTGAGCCCGCGGAAGAGCTTCTCGAACGACTCATTCGAGCGCGCCGAGGGATCATGCTGCTGCTCATGGCCTGGGCGAGATTTGAAGACGAGACACAGAACGCCGACGAGCGCCGCCGCCTCCAGGACGCGCGCAACTCATGGGGAACTGTTGCTCTGAAATTCCTTGAGAATAACTAGGCACGCGGTTTGCCATCCGGCATAGAGCTAGCTGTTGACTCCCCTGGAGACGCAATTCTTGGCGTGGCGCGTCGCGCTAGTTCCCGCCTCTTCTTGGTCGCTCCGTTCATCAAGACACACGCACTCCTGCGGATTCTCGAGGAAGCGTCGCCGACTGTGAGCACCACTGTTGTAACTCGTTGGCGTCTCATAGAGCTGATAGCAGGAGTTAACGATCTTGAGATCTGGCACATCCTTCGTGAGCGGAATGACCACCTTGTTCTACAACCTCGACTTCACGCGAAGATCGTATTGAGTGAGACCGAGGGGATCGCAGGATCAGCAAACATAACCAGTACCGCACTCGGCTGGACAGCAGCGCCGAACGACGAAGTCGTCCTTCCGGCGCACGGCAGCTACTTCGAGGCGCTCGAATCCCTGGTGAAGCGTCTCGTGGAAACGGGCGTCAGGGTGGACGATGCCATCCATGACGAATTCCGCTCACATCTCGACAAAGCAGGAGGGGTTGGCCAAAGCGAGTCAATGCTCCCAATTGACGACATGTCAGTAAACGCGATCTTGTGGACGCCGACAACACGCGACCCTGCTGACCTTGAGGCTCTCTATTTTGGTTACCACCACCGATTGACGGCGTCTGCCGCTCAAGCTGCCACCTTCGATCTCATCGCACTTGAAGTACCTCCGCTACTGACAAGCGATCTCTTCCATACGCACATATCTATGCAGCTCTTGCAGCATCCGCTAGTGCGTGAGCTAGAGCGCAAGCTCGAAAATCCCCGGCGTTTTGGCGAAATGCTGCAGATAGTGCGCAGGTGGTCAGGGGAGACCAGAGAACCAGCAGCCGAAAGGCTGCAGACATTGATGAGGTGGCTACTCCACTTCCAGGCAGATCGTTGGCAATATCAGAAGCCTCGGTACAGCGAAACTCTGATCTTTGTCGGCCAAGACGCTCCTAACGCTGCCTCATCAGGAAAGCAGCCCTAGCTGATTCCTACTCAAGGCCTGCCCAGAACCGGTGAACCACGCTGGTTCTCTGGAAGGTCTCGGGCTCCCTGACGTTCCCTGAGCTTGCGTCGCTCTAGCCCAGCAGTCGACCGAGCTCTTCGTAGATTGCTTGCTTGAGATGGTCATACCGCATACGGAGGACACGTTGGTAGTACTGGTCATCATCTTCAGTCGATTGCTTCTGGTAGTTGGCAGCGCCAGATGGAAGAAGGTGTGTCAACGGGGATGATGTCGGCACATGTTCCATGTAATTGTGAACTGGCCGGGCTCCGAGAAGGCGGTTGCTTCGTTTGAGGATAAAGGTCCTGTTGAGCGGGCTGTTCAGCACATGGCGCTGCTCAGCTCGGGACCGGAGCTTGTTCGTCGACTCACCGACAGAAGTTGCAGTCTGAAGTGGGATCACATGGTGTAGCTCAAGTTCCTGTTCGAAGTCCCAGGCTGCGAGCCTCGCACCTTCTAGAAAGTCCTGCGGGTTTCGGCTGAGCACATACTGCGCGATGTAGTCACCGACGTCGGACGTAACCTCGTCCTCTTCGTGCAAACGAAGCAATGTTGTGTCATCGCTGTATTTGGGTGCGGCCAGCACGTGGCTTTCTCGACCTGTGAATGGGTTCGGTTCACCCTCGATCAGCCACGCATTGAGCTGTTTGATGTCGTTGACGCAGTTATCGGTCTGTCGCTCCGTATACGTGCCCGCCAAAGTGGTACACCAATACCAGTATTCCAACTGATCTAGCGCCTTTGAGTAGCCCCATATCTCATCATCAGAGACAGCAAAGGCGATAGGGAGAAGGATGAGCTTGTTGCGAAGATCTGCGCTGTTGCGGATTCCACAGCGGAGGCTCAGGAATGCCCAGGCTCTGATGACAGCATTGGCGGCGTCCTTCCATAAATCTTCTATCTGAGCGGCGTCGAGCTTCAGGATCGCAGGGCGCTTGATGTGATCAGTATCGAGGTCAGCTACGGAAGAGCCCGCACTGTGGGCCTTTACTGAAAGGATATTGAGGAGTGCGTTCTTGAAGTTGTTTGATAGCGAGTCACGTTCCACAACGAAGTTGTATTCGTTGACCCTCCACAATTCCGGTCGTAGGGCGCTGTTGCCGTTCCAGCGCGCATCGGTAACCTCGACGGTGGAGTCTGAGGCATGTTGGATCAGCTGCTCAGCAAGGCTTCTCTCGGTAGTCTCCCGATCCACTGCCAGGCGCGCCATCTTGGCTACGACCAAGTCAAATGTTGTTAGTGGCGTACCCCCCTGGTTCATCACCTCGAAGATTGGGATTGCCCGGTCAATCTCTTCTCCAGGCAGGATTACTTGGGGGACCTCTCGATCGCCAAGTTCATCGAAGTGGTCCCGCATGGCCTTCACCCAAGTGGCGGACATGGATGTGATGACATCTGCGAGGTCTGTGTATGTCACGTCGTCGCGGGCCTGTACGAGGTCAGGGCGAACTTCTTGCGCTGCGGCAAGGATTGCTTCATCGGCAGGCCCCGACCGCGCCGCTAGCTCTTCCGCGCGGCGTTGGGCGATGATCTGAAGCGCCATCCCATGAAGCGAACTTGGATCGTCGGCTCTGGAGATCACCTCCCACAGAGGGACGAGGCCTTGAATAGCGAGATGGTGTGCGATCCGATACCTAAGCTCCCCTTCGTTGCTGGCCTCGTCGGCTAGCTCCCCTTCGAGCCACGCTGGGTGAGCAACGTCACCGTTGCTTCCTGCCAACCTCACCCTGCGGGTCTCGACAAAGTCGCCAAGGGCTTCTGGCTCCTCTCGGATTCCACGGAAGTGGAGGTGGAAGTATCCGAAGGGGTCTGGCTTTGCCTGGCCAGGCACCACTCGAACAAGCCATCGATACCGCAGGTTGTAGTATGTGTCCCTGGTAATCCGCTCCCACTCAGGCTCCTCTCCCAGCGGATCGCTCAGGAAGTGGTGAACACAGGAGAGCCTCTGCTGGCCATCAAGCAAGAAAGTACACTCATCAGTCGGCTCAGCCGCTGCCTGTCGCCCGAAGCGCCGCGCCGCGAAGTCAGACGACTTCCCGAGCAGCAGAAGTACAGCCCCAATGGGGATATCCGCTAGAAGTGATGTCAGTAGCTTCCGCTGGTCTTCGACTGACCATACAAATTCCCTTTGGAAGTTAGGCAATACGAGTTTGCCGCGAGTGTGCGAGTCAACAATTTCACGGAGGGTCGTTGTCTCGTAATGAATGCCCATCAGTCACTCCCTGTTTTCAGGAGGGCCTCTATCTGCTTACTATCGAACCGCACCAGTACCGGCGTATTCAATCAGTAAGCATCCCAGACCAAAATAGCCCGATCAAAGTCTTTAATATATTTTCAGTTTATCTCAGTCTTCTTCACTCGGCAGAGCGTCGAACTCGAGCTTCAGCGCGGCAAGAGCAGTGGAGGTCCTCGCCGAGGTTTTCGGACTCAGTTGAACTCTTGCTCGTTGCAAACACCGGGATTCGGTCAATTCGGCTGACGTAGTGAGAGATACTGTCACTGGCGTCGGTAGACTTGTGGCATGGATTTTGGGGCTGTGACCTGCGGAAATGGTGGGGGCGGGGTGTGTGTTGAGGCGGTGGATGTGGCCTCGTTGGACGATGCATCCTTGGATGCTCGGCTGCGGTTGATTGGGCAGGGGCGGAACCGGCTGGAGGGGTTCTTGGCTGAGGTTGTGGCTGAGAAGACTCGGCGCAGCAGTTCATTTGATGCTTTGAATTCACTCAAGGGCGAATTGCGGCAGTCGGGGCATCAGGCTCAGCGGACCATGCGCAGCGCGGATCAGCTTGAGAAGCTGGAAGCGACTCGGGACGCCCTGGTGGATAGCCGGATCAACTCGGAGCATGCCCGGATCTTGGGTTCGGCTGCCGAGAGCGGGCCGATGGACGAGGCCAAGATGCTGGCCGCGGCAGAGACGCAGTCGCCGGAACAGTTGCGCAAGACAGTGCGCGACCACCAGAACGAGTTGGCCGACGACGACGGGGCCAAGCGCCTGGAGCGCCAGAGGAAGAAGCGCACGGCCAGCTTCACCGAACGAGACGACGGCATGTGGCAGCTCTTTGCTCTATTTGACCCCTCGGCTGCGGCCGGCATCCGGGTGGCGCTGAACAAGGCGACCGACGACGACTGGCGGCAGGACAACCGCCGGGAGCACACCGCTGACCGGCACCGCCGGGCTGACGCCTTGGAGCGATTGATCACCCGCACGGTTTCCAATGGCGGCCACGAGCAGCCCCAGGGCACCACCTTGCTGCTGATGGCCAGCTACGACCTTGTGGACAACAAGCTGGGCAATCCCCGGCTGGCCGACGGCACTCCCCTACCGGCCCCCGAATTCCACCGGCTGGCCTGCGATGCCGACATCTTGACCGGTCTGTTCCGTGAGGCCGATAGCGAGCCGATCTGGATGGGCAGCACCAGCCGGCATCCCAACTTCGCCTTACGGGTCGCCCTGGAAGCCCGAGACCAGGGCTGCATCGGCTGCGCCAAAGCCCCCGAATGGTGCGTGTCCCATCACATAGTGGAATGGCAAGACGGCGGCCCCACCCAGCCCGACAACCTGGTGCTGGTGTGCCATGACTGCCATCAGAAGGTTCATTACCGGAACTGGGCCGTCGAAAAACACCCCGACACCGGCCGCCGCCACTTACGGCCCCCCTGGCAAGAGCCGCCCAAGCCTCAGTTCGAAGCCAACACTCCCCTACGGCTCTAACCCTGCTTCGAGTTGCCCAGAGATCGATCAACAATCGAGGACTCAAAGTTCCAGATCACGAGCCCATGGGCTGGAGTTCGTCTTCTAGGCCTTCTTCTTCTCGTACTAGGTTCCAGCCGAAGCGGGCGGCCAGGGCTTCGCGGCCTTCGTCGGGGCCGCTGGCGATTATCTCGTCGCCGGCGTACAGCACGGCGCTGCCCCGGGGGCGGTACATGTAGCGGCCGGCCCGGCGGACGGCCAGCACGGTGAAGCCGGGCTCGATGTTGAGGGCCAACTGCTTCAGCGAGGTGCCGTCGGCTCCGCTGCCCGACGCCACCGGCAGATCAACCACTACCTCGTCGGAATCGCCGAGGGCGATCTCCAAGATGGGGTGGACCTCCTCGCCCTGTTCCACCAGCGAGATCATCTGGCGGGCCTGATCGCCGATGTCCTCGGCGGCCTGGCCGAGATGGAGCAAGCCCCTCAGCGGGGAAGGGTCGATGTTGTCGGCCGCGGCCCGCAGCACCCACAGCTCAAGCTGGTGGTTCATCTCGTCCAGCCGGCCCTCCAGTTGGCGAACCTCCGCAGCCAAGCCCCGGTCATTGAGCACTAGCGCGGAGTAGGCCAGCCCCACCGCAGCCTCCGAGAGGTCCTTCATCTCCACCAGCACGTCCACCGCCCGATCCAGATCGGAGATCCAGGGATCTTCGGGGGCCATCGGCTCCTGCCGCATGGGTGCGGCGGCCAGTTGGTGCAGCCGCATGATCCCTGCCGGTGAGCCCCGCAAAAAGAGCACGTCGCCGGGCATAATCATCTGGTCGCCCCCCACGTCGGTGATCCAGCTGCGGTCCCGCCGGACGGCCATGACCCGCATCCCGGCCACCACCGGCAGCTCAAGATCGCCGAGCGGTCGGCGCACCATGTGCGAGCCCTCGTTCACCACCAGCCGGTGCGACACTTCTTCTGCCGAAGACATGTCGGCCACCAGCTCAGCGGGAATTCCTAGACGGCGGGTCACGATCCGGGAGATGTCCACCGCGTCGTTGGCGATCCGCTCAATGGCGCTGATCACCTGGAGCACCGACGACATGCCGTCGGCCTCCCGGGGATGGCGCACGGCCATGATGCACACCGCCCGCATGCCCTGCACCAACTCGGTCATCTTGATCTCGAGCTCATCGACCTCGGTGGCCATGTCCGGATCGCCGAAGTACAGGGCGGCATAGGCGAGATCCACCATAAGCTCGGAAAGGTCTTTGGCCTCAGCGAGCATGGCCCGAAGATTGCGGGGTTTATCGTCCATTGTGAACTCCCTCCAAACTAGCCATTAGCAATTCACCCTGCCCCTCACCCTGCCCCTATGGCCTCGATGGCGAACACCAGGGTGAGGGCCCCCACCAAATCGAGCACCGCGGTCACCGTCGGGATGCCCACCGAATCGGGGTCGACCCCGAATCGAACCGCGGCGATGGTCCCGTAGTAGGCCACGGCTACTACCACCACCAGGGCCAGGACTCCGCCGACCAGTGCGATCCCCACCAATCGGTCCAACCCCGGCCCGCCCAGGCCCACCAGCGATCCCGCCCCCTGAGAGACCAGGGCCAAGAAGGCGAACACCGGCAGGGCCAGCCCCGCGGTCACCCCCATATCGCTGCGGGCCCGCCGCTGGGGCACAACCGAGGGGCCGATCAAACCAAGATGCAGCTTGCTCGACAGCCGATTGGCCAAGATGCCCCCCAGCGCACCGGCGGTGGCCAAAAAGCCGGGTATCAGCACCAACAGCACCGGGCGGTCGGAGAACACGTCGAACCGGTTCTCCACCGTGACACCGGCCATGAGCGACAAGAACCCGGCCAGGACCAGCACGGGCATCGACTCCCGCAAAATGGTCCGCAGCTCCAGGGCCTGGGACCGCATGGCCGCCGCCAAAGACCCCAAGGTGGCTGCGGCCACCACCCCGGCCACCACTGGCGTCACCACGTCGTGGCGCACCAGATAGGACGCCAAGATGAGCGCGGGCAGGGCCAGCACGTCGCCCGCGGCGGTCACCATGGGAGCGGTCACGTTGTCGGGATCGAGGTCCCAGCGAACCGATGCGGTGGCCATGCCCAGCGTCACCAGCATCACGAAGACCGAGGCCAGCGTGCCTCCCACCACCGAGATGACCATGTAGTCGGCCACGCCGATGGCGTTCTCCACTCCGAGATTCGAAGCCACCGCCGAGGCCAGCAGGGCCAGCACCAGCGACATAACCAGGGTCAGCACCATCGAGGCCCACACGTTTTGGCCCACCACGCTGGACGACCGCAGCGACAGGCGGAACGTGCCGGTGTGGATGGCGGTGCCCAGCCGGCTGCCCAGCGCACCGAAGATCTTTCCCGGCAAAGCGATGGCCGCCGGCACCAAAAGCAACAGGCCGGGCAGCTCGGCCAGTCGCTCGTGGCTTCGGCCCAGTACCACTCCGGCAATAACACTGGTCACCGCCAGTATGCACAACGCCCCCAGCGACTGGCGCACGCCCCGGGGGTCGGGGCCGAGGAGCCACACCCGGGGCAGTCGGAGCTGCGTATGCCGAACGCCCGCGAAGCCGAAGAGCCTCATCGCTGATTCTTCATTGCATAGCCCGGCCCGGTGATAATCCTGTGACAGAAGGGGCACCGCGCCGCATGTTCCCGGTACCCCGCCCCGGCTAGCCCGCCGCGGCCTGGCCCAAGTCGCGCAGACGGTACTGGCAGTCTTCCCAGGCCTCCCCCAAGATGTCGGCCACCGGCCGCACCTCGTCGATGCGGCCCATCACCTGGCCCCCGAAGGGGACGGCCACGTCCATCTGACCACCGAAGTACTGGTCCATGAGCCGGTCGAGGCCCGGCATCTGCACCTGGTCGTGGTGCTCCATCTCGGCGGTCAGTTCAGTTCGCAGCGCCCGCATGCCGGGCCGGCCGAACCGGTTCAGCAAAACAGTGTCGGTCTCGGCGGCCGCCACCACCGCCTGCTTCCAGTTGTCGTGCACCGGCGACTCGGCGGCCGACAGCATCCGTGTGCCCATCTGCACCCCGTCGGCCCCCAGCGCCAGCGCCGCAGCCATGGACACGCCGTCGCAGATCCCGCCCGCCGCGATCACCGGCACGTCGACTTCGGCCACGACCAGCGGGGCGAGCACCATGGTGGACGACCCGTGGGGGTTCTTGAACCCGCCGCCCTCCACCCCTTCCACGATGAGGCCGTCGACCCCGGCGTCCACCGCCTTGAGGGCTCCCCGCAAGGTGGGCACCACGTGGAAAACAGTGATCCCGGCGTCTTTCAGCATGGCGGTGAACCGGTTGGGGTCGCCCGCCGAGGTGGTCACAAACCCCACTTCATGTTCGATCACGAAGTCGATAACAGTGGCGTCGGGCACCAGCAGCTGGGCGATGTTCACGCCCCACGGGCGGTCGGTGAGGTCGCGCATCTTGGCGATCTCCACCTTTATGTCGTCGAGCTGGCCCGATGAGGTCTCGACAATGCCCATGGCCCCGGCATTGGAAACGGCTGAGGCCAGCTGGGCTCGGGCGATATAGCCCATGGGGGCCTGCACCACGGGGATGTCGATGCCCAACAGCTCGGTGATCCGGGTTCTCATGACGCCAGCCTCACCGCTACGAGCACTGGCCGAGAAATCCAAGACCAAGCCGGCACCAGCTCAAGCCGCCATCGTGATGCGACCCGACAAGAACAAATCACTTCCGCCGCCCCGGGCCGAAACCCCGGCGCCGGAGATCGCGCAGCAGCGGGGGCAAGGGACGGCGAAGAGGGCGGTGGAAGAGCGGCAATCGTTGGTAGGGAGATGGCCGGTCGGTGCTCCACTTGCCCGGCGGCGCCGAAGTGATGGAAGCCAGCCCAACCAGGCAGTTGTCGTAGTTCACGCGCCATCCGGCGTAGTCCCGCCATGCCTGTTCGCGATCCTTCACCACGGGGACCCCGGCACTCTTGAGGGCCTCGTAAGCCTCGTTGAACTCGTGGCGGCGCACGGTGATCGGCGATGTTGGCGACGGGTCGGGGTCATAGTCGATGGCGAAGAAGTCGGCGATGTTGCGCAGGGCCACATAGCCCGATCGGATCATGAACGGCGCCGCCGGCGAATGGGGCACTGCCACCGTCGACAACATGATGGCCGCAGTGTCCAAGATGCAGCCCGCGGCGGTCACCCACGACCGGTCGGAGCGCACCGACCGGAAGAAGGCCAGAGCCGGATAGGTCTGGTGGGATCCCTCGATGTGGATGAACCAGTGCTCCCACTCGGTCCAGGTTTCCCCCATGTCTTCGAGGCCGCCGGTCTCGTGGGCCAAGATGATCATGGCTTCTGGCGTTGGCGGGTTCCCGGCCCGAATCTCCAAGCGGGCCACCGTCGCCTCCCGGGCGCTGAACGCGCTGTGCATCAGGGGCAAGAAGCTGATCAATAGCGCCACGATGCCCAAGCCGACGAGCGCCTCGGCCACCACCAGAACCTGGGTGAACAGGTCGGTGGCCACCCAGTAGCCCAGGGTGGTGAGCGACCAGCCGCTCAGCACCAGAGCCTCCCGGTAGGGGCGCACATCGAGCGCCCAGAACATCAGCGAGAATCCGTAGATGACCCCGGTGGCCCACACCATGGGCAGCAACATGAGGGTGGTGGGGGCGTAGCGGGCCAGCAGCGCATCACGGGCCTCGTAGGTCTTGCGGCGCCGGGCGATCACCGAGAACAACACCCCCATGCCGACGTACACGAAGCGGATCAACAGGCTTTTCTCGGCTCGGGGAACCACCACCGTCTGAATGGCGACCAACAGGGTGCCCAGGGCGATCACCGCCCCGAACGCAAACACGATCCCTTCCGCTGGATTCATACGGGATAAAGACTACGGGACTGCTGAAGCCGCCTCGGTCAACCCGCCTACGCTTTAGCCAAGGCCATCTCCTAGAGAAGGTCAGATTCCATCCCAACTCTTCTTACACAGTGGAGACACAAGATATGGCGAAGATCCAGATCGGCCCTGAACTCACCAACGATGCCCCGGTGGGTACGGCCATCGGGGCGGTCCCGCCCCGGCGCACTCCGGTGGAGGTCCCCACCCATCGGTACATCTCTCCAGAGTGGTCCGAGTTGGAAATGGCCCACGTGTGGCCCAAGGCCTGGCAGCTGGCCGGCACGGTCGACCATGTGCCTCAGCCGGGCGACTGGTTCGAGTACTCGGTGGGCAATCTGTCGGTGCTCATCGTGCGGGGCGACGACGGGGTGCTGCGGGGGTTCCAGAACGTGTGCCGCCACCGGGGCAATGTGCTGTGCACCGGCTCGGGGTCGGGGCTGACCGAGCTGCGCTGCATCTACCACCGATGGAGCTGGACGCTGGACGGCAAACTGCGGGAGGTGCCGTCGCGTCGGGGCTTCGGAGCGCTGCGCAACGACGACTACCCGCTGTTCCCGGTGCAGGTGGGCACCTGGGGGCCGCTGGTGTTCGTGAACTTGGATCTCGACGCCGAGCCCCTCGACGAGTACCTGGAAGCAATTCCCGGCTTGCTGGAATGGGCCCGCATGGACGAGTACGCCTGCGCCTATGACCTCACTGTGCCGCTGCCGTGCAATTGGAAGACTCTCATCGAAGCATTCAGCGAGACCTACCACGTGCAGGGCATCCACCGGGAGATGCTGCCCAGCTGCGATGACGTCAACTCGGTGAACCGGCTCTACGGACGCCACGGGTCACTGCACCAGCCCTACGGTGTGCCCAGCCCCCGGCTGCGCAACGGGGCCACCGACCAGGAGATCTGGGACTCCATCATCGTCACCCAGGGGGCCCGCTACGGCCAGGACTCCGAGAACCCGGGTCCGTGCCCGCCGGTTCCCGAAGGGGGCAACGTGCGAGACGTTTTGGAGGAACTGGTGCGGGCCCAGACCGCCCAAAAGGGCCTCGATCTGGACAGCTTCGACCAGTCCCAGATGCTAGACCTGTTCCAGTTCAACCTGTTCCCCAACATCACGGTGATCGTGATGTGCGACAGCATCACCGTGCTGCGGTCTCGCCCCGGCGACACCCCCGACGACGCCTTCATGGATTTGCTGCACCTCGACCGACGCCCGCCAAACAGCGAGCGGACCCAACCGATGCAAGCGACGATCCCCGCCGAGGAAGCCGCCATGAACCTGGTGTTCGACCAAGACCTCTCCAACCTCCAGCGAGCCCAACGAGGCCTGCACCAGCCCGGCCTCGACCACATCGTGTTGAGCCGCGAAGAAATGCGGATCATCAACCTCCACTACAACCTCGAAGAGTTCATCGGTATCAACGAGCTCTCCGAAGAGGCCGTCGCCGAGATCGAAGCCCTCAGAGCCCAACCGGCAGCCATCGGCCCGATTGTCGGCTAAGCCACAAGAGCCGGATCAACCTCCAGAATCCGGCGATGGCCCCGACCGGCGCTGGCGGGCGATTTCGAAGCACAAGATGGCGGCGGCGGATGCGACATTGAGGGATTCCACCGACTCAGCCATGGGTATGGACACCCAGCGGTCGACCGCCGCGGTTTGATCTAGGCCGTGGGCCTCGTTGCCTACCACCAGGGTGAGGGGGCCGGTGAGGTCGACTTGGTCGCAGTGGTCGCCCTGATGGGGGTCGGTGCCGACGCGCTCCCCGACAGGGGCGGCAACAGCCAATGGCACTCGAAAGAGGGCGCCGGCTGATGCCCGCACGGTCTTGGGGTTCCAGGGGTCCACCGAGCCAGGGCTGAATACCACCGCTTGCGCGCCGGCGGCCACCGCGCTGCGCACTATGGTGCCAGCGTTGCCAGGATCGGCCACCCCGGCCAGCTCGACGATGAAGTTGCCATCGGGCAAGGGAACCGTCTCGGGAATGCGGGCGGTGGCCATGACTCCCTGGGGGGTGACCACCGAGCCGACATTGGCCAAAACGCCGTCGCCCACCGTCCAGGTGGGAGCGTCGACAGAGACTCCCATATCCGCCCACAAGTCGATTATGGGCTCAACGAACACCTCGACGATTTCCAAGCCGGCGGCCACCGCCTCGACCAGTAGCTGCGGGCCGTCGATTACGAACTTGCCGGTGTTAGCGCGCTCTCGGCGGTTGCGGACCAGTCGGCGAAGTTCCGCGACTCGGGGGTTTTTGGAGCTGAGGTTCAGCGCTACCCCACTGATGCGGTTTCTTGCTCCGCCCCGTCGTCGGCGGCTTCGTCGTCAGCAGCGGCCTCGTCTGCGGGCGCTTCGTCGGCAACGGCCTCGTCGGCAGCAGCATCAGCCGCGGCTTTGGCTACCTCTACCAGTGCAGTGAAAGCCGCAGGATCGTCGACGGCCAACTCGGCCAGGATCTTGCGGTCGACCTCCACCTCGGCCAGCTTAAGGCCGTTGATGAACCGGCTGTAGGTGGTGCCGTTTTGGCGGCAGGCGGCGTTGATGCGCTGAATCCACAGGCGGCGGAACTCGCCCTTGCGGGCCCGGCGGTCCCGATAGGCGTACTGGCCGCTGTGCAACAGCTGCTCGTTGGCACCCCGGAACGTGCGGCTCTTGTTGCCGTAGTACCCCTTGGCCCGCTTCACCACCGCCCTGCGGCGCTTGCGAGCAGTTACCGCGCGCTTGACTCTGGCCATCGTGCTCTACTCCTTGAAATCGATCTGAACTCGGACTGGTCGCTTCGGGCCCTACAAGCCCAACTGGCGCTTCACGGCGGGAGCGTCGGCCGACGACACCTGGGCCGGGCCGCGCAGCTGGCGCTTGCGTTTCGGGGCCTTCTTCTCGAGGATGTGGTTCTTGTAGGCGCTGCGCCGACGGAGTTTGCCAGTGCCAGTGGTCTTGAACCGCTTGGCCGCGCCTCGATGGGTTTTCATCTTGGGCATATCAGTTGTCTGCGCTTTGGGGAGCAGGTTCGGTTGGCTCGATCTCTTCGACCGGTGGACGAGCAGACCGGGCGGCCTGCTTGCGTGACTTCTTCTTCACCGGTCCAAGCACCATGACCATGTTGCGGCCATCCAGCCTCGGGTAGACCTCGACCTTGGCCACTTCTTCCACTTCAGAAGCAATGTTGTCGAGAATGCGCCGCCCCAACTCGGGATGCTGCACCTCGCGGCCGCGGAACATGATCGTGACCTTTACTTTGGAGCCTTCTTCTAGGAAACCCCGCACCTTGCGCGTCTTGGTCTCAAAATCACCAGGCCCAATCTTGGGCCGGTACTTCATTTCCTTGACGACGATGTTGGTGCTGTTTCGCCGGGACTCTTTGGCTCTTTGGGCGGCCTCGTACTTGTACTTGCCGTAGTCCATGATCCGGCACACCGGTGGGTTCGCCTTGTCAGCGACCTCCACCAGGTCTAAGCCGGCGTCACGGGCCATGTCCAATGCCTCAGGCAGCGGGCGAATGCCTACTTGCTGCCCATCTTGACCTACGAGCCGTACCTCTCGAGCTCTGATCCGGTCGTTGATCCGGGGCTCAGCATCTGCCGAAGCTATGGCCGATCACCGCTCTGCAATGCGCATGTTCCTCTCTCTTGACTTTCGGGGCCGGCGCACTGGAATCGGGTTTGATCCCGCTGGTGCGCCAAAGTTGCGGGGTAAGAGTATCAGTGTTGGGCGACAATCACGCCAGACGAGGCGAAAAGGAGCTGAGGAATACCATGAGCACACTGTGGACGCCAGGCGGCGAAGTACCGGTAGACGACGGCAGGGGAAGGTCTGCGGCCCCTCCACCACAAGACTCTCCCGATCAAACAGAAGACCCGCTGGCCGGGTTGAGCGACGAGGAGCGGGCTCACGCCGAGGAGTTGGCCCAGCAGCTGGCCGAGGCTCGAGAGCAGATCGCCAACACTCCAGCAGAGGTGGTGGTGGGAAACCATGCCATGGGCCTGTACGAGCTGGGGGCCATCCACCTAAGCCAGCAGCCGCCCAATCTGGACGCGTCCCGATTGGCCATCGACGCCCTCGGTGAGTTGGTAGAAGGGCTGGAGGGCCGTCTCGGCGAGCACGAGGCCACGCTGAACGAAGCACTCCATCAGATCCGCATGGCGTTCGTACAGGTGTCACGGGCGATGGAAGGGACTGATGAGGGGGCTACTGAGGGGGACGCTGAGGAGTAACCCCAGCGGCCTCCCACACGCCCCGGTGGCCGGGGGCCAGCCAGAAACTCACCCGGGTCCCTGCCTCGACGCTGCGGGTGCCGTCAGCGATCGCGGTGCAATGGAACGGGTATTCGGTGCCTCCGTCGGCGGCGATCTCTCCCCAGCCGGTGGCGTCGTCGAAGCTCGCCACACGGCCGGTGAGCGGAGTTCCGCGCCCAGTCAGCCTCAATGGACGATCTTGGCCAGCGGCAGTTCGATGATGTCGCTGGCCCCCGCATCGCGCAGGTCAGGGATCAAGACATTGATGTCGATCTTGGGCACCACCGTCTCCACTGCGTAGCCGTGGCCCCCGAACAGCTCATTCACCGTGGGGGCCTTCATGGACGGCAGCAGGTCGATCACCTTGTCCAGGCTGGCGGACGGCACGTTCATCTTCACCAGCACCTTGCCCCTGGCCTCCAGCACCCCGCCCAACAGGGTGTGGATCTGCTCCATGGCGTGGCGCCGCTCGGGGTCGGCGTAGCTGTCGGGATTGGCCACCAGCTCGGTGTAGGACGTGAGGATGGTGTGAATGATCTTCAGGCCGGCGGCTCTCAGCGCCCGGCCGGTCTCGGTGATCTCCACCACCGCATCCACGATGTCGGGGGCCTTGGCCTCGGTGGCCCCATACGACAGGGCGATGTCGGCCTCGATTCCCAATCCGTCGAAGAACTGCTTGGTCAACGAGGGGTACTCGCTGGAGATCTTCACCCCTTGGGGAAGGTCCTCGGCCGACTCCCACGGAGAGTCGCCGGGCACCGCCAACACCATCCGGATCGGCTGTGAGGTGTTCTTGGAGTATTGGAGCTTGCCCAGCGACACAACATCGCTGCCCGTCTCAGCCACCCAGTCGCGCCCGGTTATGCCCAGGTCGAACAGCCCATCGGCCACGTACCGGGGAATCTCCTGGGGTCGGAGAATGCGGACCTGGGCGATGCGGGGATCGTTGATCGTTCCCTTGTAGGCCACATCTGAGCCGCGGTGCACAGGGATGTCGGCGGCGTCGAAGAGCTCCATCGTCGCCTTCTCCAACGACCCCTTGGGCAGCACCAACGAGAGCATGCCCCAACGCTACCGGGCTGAATTCCAGGGACTGTGATCAATAACTCAATCAGCAGGGTTTCGGGGGCGAAGGTCTATTCGCAGATCTGAACCCAGTCGGCAGACGCCGGTGATCTCGCCTCTCCACACATCGGCGACCGTGGCCGCCCCGGGGCCGGCGAACATCGCCCGACCGTCGTCGCCGCCGAACAGGGCGGGGGCCAGATACACCGCATAGTGGTCCACCAGGCCGGCTTGATGGAACGCGGCCGCGGTGGCCGCGCCCCCTTCAACCAGGAGTTGGACCACGCCCTGTTCTCCCAGTTGCCGGAGCACTTCCTCAAGCGGGCCGTCCATCTCCTGAGCCGGGTGGACGCGGGCATCAGGCGGGGCGGAACCCAGCACCACACGCAGTGGCTGGCCGACGCGGGGGGTCACCCCCGATGGCGGCTGCCAGTCGCGCACCGTGAGGGCGGGATCGTCGGCTCGAACGGTGCCCGCCCCCACCAGCACCGCGTCGCTCTCGGCTCGCAGACGGTGGGCGTCAATCCGGGCCTCAGTCCCGGTGATCCATCGGCTGGTGGTATCGGGAGCCGCGATGCGGCCGTCCAGGGAAGCGGCCAGCTTCAGCACCACCCAGGGGAGCCCGGTGCGACGGTGCTTCAGATAGGGGGCCAGCAGCTCAGCAGCCTCATCGGCCCTCACTCCCACTTCTACCGCAATCCCGGCCCCTCGGAGCACAGCAATGCCCTGGCCGGAAACCGCCGGATCGGGATCTTCGATGGCCACGACCACCCGGGCGACCCCGGCGGCGATGATGGCGTCGGTACACGGCCCGGTGCGCCCTTGGTGGTTACAGGGTTCCAATGTGGTGTAGAGACAGGCACCGTCGGCTCGCTGACCAGCAGCTTCCAGGGCGTTTATCTCGGCGTGGTTGCCACCCGGCGGCGAGGTAGCCCCGAAGAACTGGCCGTCGCCGGTGTCAATCACGCACCCCACCCACGGGTTGGGGGAGGTCACCAGTCGACAAGAGCGGGCTACCTCCAAGGCCAGATCCATCATCTTGCCGACCGGCCTGGTCTGGATGTCAATGCTCGGTGGGCTGGTCGGCCAACAGGCGCAGCGCGTGGGGAATGACGTCGAGCACCGCCTCCAAGCACTCCACCGACCCTTTGGGCGAGCCCGGCAAGTTCACGATCAGGGCCGTGCCCCGGGTGCCGGCGATGGCTCGTGAAAGGCGGCCAAACGGGCTCACCAGCCGAGAGGCCTCGGCCAAGCCATCAGCCCGGCGTTCCAACACCTCGGCGGTTCCCTCCGGGGTGAGGTCGCGGGGGCCGAAGCCGGTTCCCCCGGTGGTGACGATGAGGCCGGCGAACCCGTCGGACATCTCCAACAGGGCGTCGCGCACCGACTCGACGCCGTCTTCTACCGCCCGGCGGTCGGCAATGTCATAGCCCTCGCCGGTGAGCAACTCCACCAGGGCATCACCTGAGCCGTCTTGGCGGGTTCCAGCGATCACCCCGTCGGACGCGGTCAGGATTTTTGCGGTCAAACCCGCGGTCTCATTGTCAGCCATTGCCGGTCACACTACCCACCGGGGGTTTTGTAGATGGCAACGAACATGCCATCAGTGTTGTGATCCTGGGGGAGTATGAGGGCGCCACGGCCCTGGGGGCGCCAGCGGGGGCCACCGATGGGGACGGGTGCTGCCCCAGGATGCTCTAGAGCCACCATTTCGTCGATTCCCGCAGTTTCGGCCTCGGCCATGGTGCAGACGCTGTAGACCACCACTCCCCCCGGTCGCACCAGGCCGAATGCCGCCCGAACCAGATCAGCCTGGAGACGGGCCAATTCGGCGATGTCGCCGGGGCGCACCCTCCAGCGGGCATCAGCTCGGCGCCCCAGCACGCCCAATCCGGAACAGGGGGCGTCCACCAGCACCCGGTCGAAGGCGCCGGGGCGAAACGGCGGGCGGCATCCGTCGGCGGCCACCACGCCGACCAGCGCCGCGCCGGTTCGGGCCGCGTTGGCCGCCACCAGCGCGGCCCGATGTCGGCGGCGGTCAGCCGCCACCACTGCTGCCGAATCTCCAGCCAGCGCAGTGGCCTTGCCGCCAGGGCCAGCACACATGTCCAGCACTCGCTCCCCCGGCTGAGCGCCGACCAACTCGGCCACCCACTGCGACGCCTGATCCTGGGTGTAGCCGTCAGGCCGGGTGGTAACCGGGGCCGCACGGTTCATGTGCTCCAGCGCCGCGTGGGCATCGTCAGCGCCCAGGTCATCTTCCAGTTGCTTCACCAACCAGTCGGGATAGCTCAGCCTTAGCGCCTCGGTGGGCCAGGCCGGATCCAAATCGGCCACCCGGCGCAAGACGGCGTTGACGAAACCCCGTTGACGGCGGGGGGCGGCTTCGACGGTCTCGCTCACGGCGGCATAGGCCGGCGTGGCCATCATGTGGAGCTGGTAGGCCCCTATCCGCAGCAGGTTGCGGGTAGTGAGCTCGGGTGGGTCGGAAACGAAGCCGTCGATGAGGTGGTCCAATGCCCGACGCATACGGGTGACCCCGTAAACCAGCTCAGTGATGAACGGCGCATCGCGCTCGGGCAGATCGGCTGAGGCCAGCACCAGATTGGCAAAGGCGCCATCGCCCTCGATGCGGTCTAAGAGCTTGGCGGCGATGGCTCGAGTGTTGCCCGACGCCTTGCCCGACGCTTTTGCCGACGCGTTGCCCGACGCTTTTGCCGACGGCGGGCGGCTCACGATCCGAGCCGGTCGCCAGGGGTCGGACGGGCGCCCCGGAGCCAGTCCTCGGCGGCTTGTCGGGACTTGCCCTCGGCTTGGACCTCCAATAGGCGAAGCTGCCCATCTCCGGTGCCGACAAGAGCCCCGTCCAGCGCACCGGAAGGCTGCGATCCCTCCGCCAGTTGGGCCGACCAGATCTTCAGGGTCTTGCCCCGCCAGGTGGTCCACGCCCCGCCCACCCGCACCTGCCGATCCAAGAACTCAGCGGGCTCCTCCCAGTCGAGGCGAAGCTCGTCGCGGGTGATCTTGGCCGCATAGACCGGCTCGCCCTGCTGGGGCTCCGCCGATCCCAGACCATCTCGCATGGCTTCGACCAGCATGGGAACGGCGACATCCACCAGATCAGTTCGCAACGAGGCCGCGGTGGCATCGGGGGCGATGGGCACTTCGACCCGGCGGTAGACCCGGCCGGTGTCGAGCCCCTCGGCCACTTCCATGAGGCACACCCCGGTGGTCCCGTCCCCGGCCAAGACGGCCCGCTCCACCGGAGCTGCCCCCCGCCACCGGGGCAGCAGCGAGAAGTGGACGTTCACCATGGCCAGCCGGTCGAGCACATGGGGCTTGATTATCTGCCCGAAGGCCACCACCACGCCGAGATCGGCACCGACGGCCAGCACGTCGTTTACATCGGAGGAAAACGGGATGCCCAAGCTCAGGGCGGCGGCCTTCACCGGGCTCGGGCTGGGAGCAGCCCGCCGTCCTCGGCGCTTGTCCGGCCGGGTCACGGCCAGGGCAACATCGAAACCGGCCTCGGCCAGCGCCTCCAGAAACGGCACCGCCTCAGTGGGAGTGCCGAGAAAAACCAGCCGGCCGACTTCAGCCGGCGGGTCGATCACGGCAATCCCAGCCCACCAGCAGCAAGGAGTCGATCACGGCAGCGATAAACCGTCGCCGGTGCCGGAGGGACCCCTCTGTCCGCTCATCGCCCGCTGGCGCAGGATGCGCTTGGCCTCGCGGCGCTGGTCCTCGTCCAGGTAGTCGAGCAGGATCTTGCCCTCAAGGTGATCCAACTCGTGCTGGAACAGTCGGGCCTGGAGATCCTCGGCCTCGATGCTCACCTCGTTGCCGTCGAGGTCGTAGGCCTTCAGGTGGATGGTGCGGGGCCGGACGATCTCCCACGTCAGCTCGGGCACCGAAAGGCAGCCCTCGTTGTAGGTCCACTCGCCATCGCTGTCGGTGATCTCGGGGTTGACCAAGACGCCGGGGCCGTCGCCAAAGTCGTACACGAAGAACCGCTGCGACACCCCCACCTGCGGAGCGGCCAGCCCGATCCCGGGGGCCTCATACATGGCGGTGAACATGTTCTGGCACAGATCAGCCATCGCCCCGTCGACGTCGGTCACATCTTCAGCCACGCGCCGCAGCACCGGGTCGCCATACACCCGTATCCGCAGCGGGGCCATGAAATCAGGATACTGCCATCTGATCGTCGACTCTCACCCAGGTCGCCAAGGAACCGGGCAAACCGGGGTACCGTCATTCTGTGGGCGACTCGCACTATTTCAGCGCCTCGCCGGGCGGCAAGCGGCGGGCAGGCACGGTTGAGCTGAGGGTGGGTGACCTCGCAGTGGAGCTGGCCACCGACCGGGGAGTCTTCGCCGCCGATGAACTGGACTTTGGCACCCGCTATCTGCTGGCCGAAGCGCCCCGCCCACCCCAAGACGGGCCGCTGCTGGATTTGGGCTGCGGCTATGGGCCGATCGCGGTGGCTCTGGGCCAATGGTCGCCCCAAGCCCCGCTGTGGGCCGTTGATGTGAACCCCCGGGCCCTGGAGCTGTGCCGAGCCAACCTGGATCACCACGGCCGCACCGACGCCACGGTTTGCCATCCCGACGAGGTGCCCGACGACGTGCGCTTCGCCGCCATCTATTCCAACCCGCCCATCCGCATCGGCAAGGCCGCCCTTCACGAGGTGCTAACGACCTGGCTAGGTCGCTTGGCCGACGAGGGGCGGGCCTACCTGGTGGTCAACAAGAACCTGGGCTCAGACTCCCTGGCCCGCTGGCACACTCAACAAGGCTGGCCCACCACCCGCCTCAGCTCCCGCAGGGGGTACCGAATCCTGGAGGTGCGGCCGCGTAGCTGAGACACATCGTCATATCTCCGGGCTATAGTGAGAGGGCTTCCCCCGAAGAACATCCAACACGAAAGACAAGCATCATGGATGTGTCATCAACCGTCATTCTGAGCGTTTACGGGGCAAGCGTTCTCAGCATCGTCGGCTTCTATCTGAGGCGCTTTGAGCGCCGGCTCGACAGCCTCGAAGCCAACATGATTCGCTCCCTTGAGCGCATTGACAACAGATTCGAGCGGACCGACGACAGGCTGAACAACCACGGAGAGCGGATTTCCACTCTCGAGGGCCAAATTCTCGAATAGGGCTAGATCGCCCTGATGGGGTCGACGTCTATGCGGAGTCGGCCGCTGGGGCGCTCTGTGGCGGCCAGGGCGTTGCAGAGGGCGTCGTAGTCGGGGGCCCGAAGGAAGAACTGCCCGCCGGGGTCGGGGGCGATGCGGATGTCCAGCGGGGTGCCGAATCGCTCCATGAACTCCGGCGCGGCCGGACCGGACACTATGGCCATAGCCCCGTAGGGGGGCAGGCTCAATTCCTGGCGGCGGTCTCGCTCGGCGCGGGCCAAAAGCGCGGGATCGGCTTGGAACGCGGCCACCACCGCGGGGTCGTCGGGCAGGCGGGTCTGGAGCAGGATGCGCCCGCCGGCGGTGCGGGGGCCGGTGATCCGGGCGGCTCGGGCGATAAGGGCCAGCGCCTGCTCCCGGGCCCGGAATCGGGGGGCCAGCAGCTCTTGGTCGAACTCCAAAAAGGCCACCATGTCGAAAGGCCGGCCCAAGTGCAGCACCGCCTCGGTGCCCACCACTACCCGGGCGGTGGCCGGACCGGAATAGCCGCTGCCGGTTACCTCGGCCACCGGGGTCCGCACCAGCGCCTCCACCTCCTCGCGAACCCGTTTGATCCCAGCCCTCAGGTTCCGCATCCCGGTGCTGCCACAGTCGGCGCACACCAGCGGACGGGTGTGGTCACCGGCCCGGCACTGCAAACGCCCGTCGTCGCCTTGGCGCATGGACGATCCGCACTCGGTGCAGACGGCCAGCTCGCCGCATAGCCGGCAGGCCAGCAAGAGCGAGCGGCCCAGCCTGTTCAGCACACAGGCCACCCGGCCCCCGTCGCGCAGCGCGTTCACCAATGCAGGCGAGTAAAGCCCGGCCCTTCCTGGATCCTCACTCCGGCGATCCACCACCTCCACCTGCGGCCAGCTATCGCGCTCGGTTTCCCGGGCGGATCGCATCACGGGATTGGTCCGCAGCGCTTCCAAGCTGGGCACCGGTGACAGCAGCACACAGGGCGCCCCCGCCCGGCGAGCCCGCTCGATGGCCACGTCCCGGCCGCTCCAGGTGGGCGCAGACTCCGAGCGCCACGACTCGTCGTGCTCATCGATCACCAACACCGCGGCCAACTCCGGGGCCGGGGCCCACGACGCCGACAGGGTGCCCACCACGGTGGCTCCCGCAACTGCCGCCGCCCAGCCGTCTGGATAGCGGGTTACCCACGCACCTTCCCTTCCCAACCGCCTGGTCAGCTCGTCAGCCCGGTTATGGTCGGGCACCAGAATCAGCGCTTGTCCTCGGGCGGCCGCGGCCATGGCGATGGGCAGAGGGTCGTCTGACGGTCCCAACCGCAGGGTGCGGCCCTCACCCTCGAACAGGTCGGCATAGTCGCCCGTTGACACCAACCGTGAATGCCGGGGCCGGGGAAGGGCGGCCACCATACGGGGGGGCGAAGCGGTCCGCAAGAAGTGGACCCGGCGGCCGGCCCAGCGCCAGGCGGCCCACTTGCTCAGTTCGATGAGCCCGTGATCTGGTCCTCGGCCGCTCAGCTTGGCCAGAGGGGCGAGCTCCACTCCGGAGGGGGGCTCCACGTCCACCTCGGTGATCCAGCCGCCCACCCGGCGACCATGAAGCACCACCCTAACCATGGCCCCAACACCGAACCGAGGGTCGTCGGCCCAGCTCTCAGGAACCGTGTACGTGAACTCGCGGTCTATTGCGACAACGTCGGGAAGAACCCGGACGTGCAACTACGACAAGCCCAATGCTGAGCGGAGGTCGTCCACTCGATCGGTGCGCTCCCAGGTGAACGTGCTCTCGGGGCTGCGTCCGAAGTGGCCGTAAGCGGCCGTTTTCCGGTAGATCGGGCGCAGCAGCTCCAAGTCCCGGATGATGGCCGCGGGCCGCAGGTCGAAGATCTCGTTCACTTGGTGGCTGATCTTGGCCGGGTCCACCGTCTCGGTGCCGAAGGTCTCCACCATCACCGACACTGGCCGGGCGATGCCGATGGCATAGGACACCTGCACTTCGCAGCGGGAAGCCGCACCGGCGGCCACCACGTTCTTGGCCACCCAGCGGGCCGCATACGCCGCTGAGCGATCCACCTTGCTGGGGTCCTTGCCCGAGAAGGCGCCCCCGCCGTGGCGGGCCATGCCCCCGTAGGTGTCTACGATTATCTTGCGCCCGGTCAGCCCGGCGTCGGCCACCGGTCCGCCCCTCACGAACTTGCCGGTGGGGTTGACCAGCACCTGGTAGTTGTCGTCGCGGAACTGCTCGGGAACCACCGGGTCGATGACCTGCTCTTTCAGGTCGTCCTTCATCTCACCTAGGTCGGTCCCGTCGCGGTGGTGGGCCGACATCAGAACGGTGCTCAGGCCCACCGCCTTGGTTCCCTCGTACTCGAACGTCACCTGGCTCTTGCCGTCGGGCCTCAGGTAGGGAACGCATCCCGAGCGGCGGATCTCGGTCAGGCGCTCCACCATCCGGTGGGCGATGTGGATGGGCAGCGGCATCAGCTCAGGGGTCTCGTCGCAGGCGAACCCGAACATCATCCCCTGGTCGCCGGCACCCTGCTCCAGCGGGTCGACCCGGTCCACTCCCTGGGCGATGTCGGGAGACTGGTCGTCGATGGACACCATCACACCGCAGGTGTTCCCGTCGAAGCCGAAGTCCTCCCGGTCGTAGCCGATCCCGATGATGGTGTCGCGCACCACCCGGGGGATGTCGATATAGCCATCGGTGGAGATCTCTCCGGCCACCACCACCAGTCCGGTGGTCACCAGGGTCTCGCACGCCACCCGGCTGCCGATGTCCACCTCGAGCAGGGCATCCAGCACGCCATCGGATATCTGATCGGCAATCTTGTCGGGATGGCCGCCGGTTACCGATTCTGACGTGAAGCGGTACCGGCTATTGGAACCCTGGCTCATTTATTCTCCTGAGTATCGGCTCGGCTGGTTCGGTCGGCCACCACCATGTCGAGGACGGCTTGGGCCACCTGGCGCTTGGATCGCAGCCCGACCGGGTGGGTCCGGCCATCGGAAGCTAGCACCAGCACTTCGTTGGTGTCGTAGGCAAAACCGGCGTTTTCCGCCGTCACATCGTTGGCCACTATGTAATCGGCTCCCTTGCCGCTCAGCTTCGCCGCGGCATTGCCGGCCACATCGCAGGTCTCAGCGGCAAATCCCACCAAGGTCTGTCCCTCCGGCTTGGACGCCCCTAGCGAGGCCAAGATGTCGGGGGTGGGCTCCAACTCGATAGCGGGTACACCGTCGCGCTTTTTGAGCTTCACACCGGCAGGGTCGACCGGGCGGAAGTCAGCCACCGCCGCGGCCATGATCACCACATCGGCCTCCTTGGCGGCCTTTGCGGTGGCCGCGGCCATCTCCTGTGCGGTGTCGACCTTCACCACGGTGGCACCCGCAAGATCGGGTCGTTCCACAGTGGTGACGATGGTCACCTTGGCCCCCCGACTGGCAGCTTCTTCGGCGAAGGCATAGCCCTGCTTGCCCGAAGACCGGTTTCCTATGTAGCGCACCGGGTCGATCGGCTCTCGGGTTCCGCCGGCGGTGACCACCACCGACAGCCCAGCCATATCGGCTAGCTGGCCGCCCGCGTCGAGGGCTCGGCCTACCGCGGCCACGATGTCGGCCGGAGAACTGAGGCGTCCGGCGCCCTCGTCGCCCCCCGCTAATCGGCCCGACTCCGGTCCCACGATGTGTACGCCCCGCTCAACCAGGGTGGCGATGTTGTCGATCACTGCCGGGTGCTCCCACATCTCGGTGTGCATGGCCGGACAGATCACCACTGGGGCCCGAGTGGCGATGAGGGTGGCGGTCAGCAGGTCGGAGCTGATGCCCGCGGCATAGGCGCCGATCACTCGGGCAGTGGCCGGGGCGACCAGCACGCAGTCAGCAGTCTGGCCCAATGTGGTGTGGGGAATGGGATCGTCTTCGTCGAACAGGCTCATCTGGACCGGCTCAGAGGCCAGCGCATCGAAGGTGGTGCGGCCTATGAACCGGGTTGCGCCCTTGGTGAGAACCGGAATGACGTGGGCACCGGCGTCCACCAGCCGACGGCAGATCTCTACCGCCTTATACGCCGCGATCCCACCGCTCACGCCGAGCACAATGCGCTTGCCGGCAAGCGAATTCATGGGTTTGTCAGGACGCAGAGTCCAGATCAGCTTCGTCCGGAGCAGCTTCGCCAAGATCAGCGTCGGCTTGCTCCAGATCGGCTTGGTCCAGATTGGCTTCGCCGGTGGGGATCATGGATTCGGCCAAAGCCTCCTCATCGGTGGTCTCAGGAGGATCAGTGGCGATGATCTTGTCGGACGCGATCTCCTCGAAGGCAATGGACAGCGGCTTGCGGGACATGGTCAGCACCTGGGGTGGGACCATCGCTCCCAAGCCGTCGCCGAGTTGGCCGAAGTAAGAGTTGATCTGGCAGGCCCGAAGCGCTCCCAGCGTCACCAAGCGGAACTTGGAATCAGTGCGGCCCAAGAGCTCCTCAATGGTCGGATACATCATGGTGTCGTGCTGTTCAGTCATAGATTCGACCTTCTTCCAACGAGCAGCCCTCTTCCAACCGGTACTGGGGAGAGCGGGTAAATGATACCAGCACTAGGTGACTCATTCGTCATTGGCAGTCCCCTCCTGGCGGACATCTTCGATGAGAGAAGCTATGGCTGCCACGGTTTCGTCAAGGGTGTCGTTCACCACATGGATTGCGTTGAGCTCATAAGCCAAGATTCGCTCGGAGTCGGCCAGAGCCAGCCGTTTGGCGATGTGGCTCTCAGGATCGCCCCGGCCCCGCAAGCGGGATTCCTGCTCCTCAGGCGAAGGCGCTTCGACGAAGATGCACAGCGCTTCGGGCCGGTTTTCGCGCACTTGGGCCGCTCCCTGCACATCGATCTCCAACAACACGTCGAAGCCGGCAGGCGGATCGGGTTGCGGCGTTCCATAAAGGTTGCCAGCGATCTCCGCCCACTCCACGAAACCGCCTTCCGCGATCTTTTGGCGAAACTCAGCATTTGAGGCAAACACATAGGCGGTTTCTGGCTCGCCGGGACGACGCATCCGGGTGGTCCACGAGCGACTTAGCCACAATTTGGGGTCAACCGCCAGCAGGGCGGCCGCGATCGTCCCTTTGCCGACCCCGCCGGGGCCGGACAGCACGATTATCAGAGGCTGATTTAGTCGCCGCAGCGTGCGAGCAACGAGGCCCGTTGCTGGTCGCCCAACCCGCGGATGCGACGGCTATCGGCAATGCCGATCTCGTCCATCATCTTGCGAGCCCGGACCTTGCCCATGCCTGGAAGCGACTCCAAGACGGCGAGCACTTTGGTACCGGCGACCACTTCATCGGATTCCGCTTGCTCCAGCAGATCGGAGAGCGAAATCGACCTCATCTTGAGCTTGGCCTTGACTTCGGCGCGCTTGCGGCGCACCTCGCCAGCCTTGGCCAACGCCGCCTGGCGCTGCTCTGCTGTCAGTTGTGGGGGTCCTGCCATTACACCATTGTAGTTTGCACTTCAAGTCTTGTTGGGGATATTGGGGAGATTGTGGCTAGAGATGACTGATGCTGGTGGCTACTAGGTGGGCTTTGGCGGCCATGTCGGACAGGGATCTGGCCAGGTGGTCTGAACTTATGGTCAATCCTTGGACATCGGCGGTCACGGTACGGCCGATTACCAGGATGGAGGCGCCAGCGGCGATGGCGGCCTCGGGGGTGGCCACGCTGGCTTGATCGTCGTGGCTGGAGCCGGGGAGGCGGATGCCGGGCACCACGCGCTTCAGCTCGGGGGCGACGGCTTTGACCACCTCGATGTCGGGCCCGGAGCAGATCACCCCGCCGCAGCCGGCGTCGCGGGCCAGCGCCACCCGCGCTTCGAGCACCTCTCGCGACCGGTCGGCGTCGCTGGTCAAAATGGTCACTCCCAGAACCTGGGCGGCCCCGCCGCTGCCCTCGGCCAGGCCCTCCACCCCGGCCCGCAGCACATCGGCCCCGCCCACGGTGTGAACGGTGAGCCAGCGGAGTCCGGTTCGGCCCAGCTTGGCCGCGGCCCGGCCCACCGTCGCCGGGATGTCGTGCAGCTTGAGGTCGGCGAACACCTCATAGCCTCGATCGATCATGGCACCGATGGCGGCGGGGCCAGCCGTGGCGAACAGCTCGAAACCCACCTTGGCCACTCCCATCGCGGGGTGAACGGTATCGGCCATCAAACAGGCCAGGTTCAGATCGTCCACGTCCAACGCAATGGCCAAGCGGGGATCGCGCTTCGTCTCACTCATGGGCTGCTCCAATCAGCTCGTCTATGCGATTCACCCCGTGGGAGGCGCACCAGCGCTCTAGCTCCCGAAGGACTTTGGCCGGGGACCGGGGATCGGCGAACGTCGCGGTGCCCACCTGCACCGCGCAAGCGCCGGCCATCATCATCTCCACCGCATCGGCCCCCGAGGCGATCCCCCCCACTCCGATGATGGGCACATCGGGAAGGGCGGCGTGCACGTCGTATACCGATCTCACCGCCACGGGACCGATGGCCCGGCCCGATACCCCTCCCCCTCCGCCGCCCAGCAGGGGCTTGCGGGCGTCGGTGTCGATGACCATGCCCAGCAGAGTGTTGATGAGGGTCAGCGCCGAGGCGCCGCCCTCAACCGCGGCGGTGGCGATGTCGATCAGGTCGCCGGTAGCGCTGAGCTTGGCCCACCGGGGAAGGCCGCAGTTGGCAGTGGCGGCCATCGCGGCCTCGGTCGTGGCCGCAGAGTGGGAGAACATGCGGCCCCGGTCCTCCAGATTGGGACAGGAGACGTTGACCTCCACGGCGACCACGGCCTCCATCGCTGAGCTGTCGGCCGCGGCCAGCACCTTGGAGGCGGCGGCGTAGTCGTCTAGGGAGCGTCCCCAGATCGACACCACCACCCGAGCGCCGGCCGCAGTGAGCACCGGCAGCTCCTCGGCCAGCCAACGGGACAGGCCCGGGCCTTGCAGACCCACGCTGTTGATCATTCCCGCGGAAACAGGATGCACCCGGGGCGGGGGGTTGCCCGCCCACTCAAAGGGGGCCAGCGACTTGACCACCACCGCGCCCAGCTCGCCATAGTCCAGGTAGCGAGCCAGTTCAGCGCCGTGGCCCACGGTGCCCGAGGCGGTCATAACCGGATTGGGCAGCCGCACCGAGCCGATGGCGGTTTCCAGATCCGGCTTCTGACCCCCGCGTTTCATTGGATCTTGTCGCCTCGGGCCATCAGCTCCATCTCACAGCTCGAAGGCCAGCTGATCGCTGGTCACCCCTCGGTGGTACTCCTGGAGGGTTCTAACCCGCAGCTGGTGGCGAGCCCAGTCAGCCATGCCGTCGGCCGCGGCCAAACCGGCGGCGGCGGTGGTCAGCAACGACACCCGATTGCGGCTGGCCGCCCGGCGAATGTGGTCGCCGTCGGCCCGCGATCCCCGGCCCCTCGGCGTGTTGACCACCAACTGCACTCGGCCAGTTTCGATCAGCTCCACCACGTCGGTGCCCCCCTCTCCCACCTTGGCCACCACGTCGGCCACCGGAACCCCGGCATCGGACAACGCCGCCGCGGTGCCGGAGGTGGCCGCGATAGACAGCCCCAGCCCGGTGAACACCCGAGCCATCTCCACCCCGTCGGCCTTGTCCCGGTCGGCCAGCGACATCAGCACCGTGCCGTTGGACGGCAAAGGCGCACCGGCTGCGATCTGGCTCTTGGCGAAGGCCAATCCGGGGCGCAGGTCGATGCCCATAACCTCACCGGTGGACTTCATCTCCGGCCCCAATATCGCGTCGGCCTCGGGGAACCGGCTGAACGGCAGCACCGCCTCCTTCACCGAAACGTGATCGCCGTTAGCTCGGCGCCCGAGCAGCCCCTCTTGGCGCAGATCGGCCAGGCTGGCCCCCATCATCACCCGGGTGGCCACCTTCACCAGGGGCACCCCGGTGGCCTTGGCCACGAACGGCACGGTGCGCGACGCCCGGGGGTTGGCCTCTATCACGAACACCTGATCGGCCGCACCGGTGCCGTACTGCTTGACCGCGAACTGCACGTTGATGAGACCGACCACGTCCAGCGCGTGGGCGATGTCCTTCACATGACGCTCCAACAGGGCGACCGTGGCCCCCGACAGATGCACCGGCGGCAGCATGCAGGCGCTGTCGCCCGAATGCACACCGGCCTCCTCCACATGCTCCATCACCCCGCCGATGAGCACCTCGCCGGTCATGTCGCGGATGGCGTCCACGTCCACCTCGGTGGCGTCTTCCAAAAAGCGGTCGATCAGCACCGGCCGCTCGGCCGACAGCCCGCCCTCGCGGCCCAGCGATCCCGACACGGCCATCTCGGCCATGGCTTCTCGCAGGTCGTCATCGGTGTAGACGATGACCATGGCCCGTCCCCCCAGCACATAGGAGGGCCGCACCAACACGGGGTAGCCGATGCGGTCGGCCACCGCGAGGGCATCGTCGGTGGTGGTGGCGATGCCCCCGGCCGGCTGGGGGATGTCGAGGCGGGCGCACAGGGCATTCCAGCGCTCACGGTCCTCGGCCAAGTCGATGCTCTCGGGGCTGGTGCCCACCACCAACCCGGCCGGCAGCACGCTGGCCAGCTTGAGCGGCGTCTGCCCGCCGAGCGACACCACCACCCCGGCGATTCCGGAGCCGCCCGCGGCCTGCGATGACCGCATCTCGGCGTCGATCACGTTGCGCACGTCTTCCTCGGTGAGGGGCTCGAAATACAGCCGGTCGCTGGTGTCGTAGTCGGTTGACACCGTCTCGGGGTTGCAGTTGACCATGATGGTCTCGTAGCCGGCATCAGACAGCGCAAAGGCAGCGTGGACGCAGCAGTAGTCGAACTCGACGCCCTGGCCGATGCGGTTGGGCCCCGACCCCAAGATGATCACCTTGGCCTGGTCGGAGGGGGCCACCTCGCCCACATCCTCGTAGGTGGAATAGTGGTACGGGGTCTCGGCCTCGAACTCGGCCGAGCAGGTGTCCACCGTCTTGAAAGTGGCCTCCACCCCGGCGGCGATGCGGGCCGCCCGCACCTCGGCGGCCAGCACATTCCAGAGGTAGCCGAGCTGCTCGTCGGAGAACCCGAACTGCTTGGCCCGCTTCCAAGACCGGGGGGTCATGGCGTCGAAGCCGCATTCGGTCAGCGCCGCCCGCTCCTCGGTGATCTGGAGGATCTGATCGCAGAACCACGGATCCACCTTGGTGGCCTCGAACAGGTCATCCACGGTGAACCCCCGGCGCAACAGGGCCTCGAGCTGGAAGATCCGCTCGGGGGTGGGCACCGCGGCTGCGGCCAACAGCTCGTCGTCGCTGAGCGCATCGCAGGCGGCCTCTCCCAGATCGGCGTTGAGCCCGTGACGACCCAGCTCCAAAGAGCGCAGCCCCTTTTGCAGAGACTCGGTGAAGGTGCGGGCGATGGCCATAACCTCCCCCACCGACTGCATTTGGGTGTTGAGCACCCCGGATACCCCGGGAAACTTCTCGAATGCCCACCGGGGCACCTTGGTCACCACGTAGTCGATGACCGGCTCGAAGCAGGCCGGGGTCTTCTCGGTGATGTCGTTGGGTATCTCGTCGAGGGTGTAGCCCACCGCCAGGCGGGCCGCGATCTTGGCGATGGGAAAGCCGGTGGCCTTGGAGGCCAGCGCCGATGACCGGGACACCCTGGGGTTCATCTCGATTATCACGAACTCGCCGTTGTCGGGGTTCACCGCAAACTGGATGTTGGAGCCGCCGGTCTCCACCCCCACCCGGCGAATGCAGGCGAATGCGGCGTCGCGCAGCACCTGGTACTCCACATCCGACAGGGTCTGGGCCGGGGCCACGGTTATGGAGTCGCCGGTGTGGACGCCCATTGGGTCAAGGTTCTCGATGGTGCACACCACCACGCAGTTGTCGGCCCGGTCGCGCATCACCTCCAGCTCGTACTCCTTCCAGCCGGCGATCGACTGTTCGATGAGGATCTCGCTGATAGGGCTGGCGGCCAGGCCCTGGGCGGCCATGTCCCGGCCCTGCTCGGGGGTGTGGGCGATGCCGGTGCCGGTGCCGCCCAAGATGTATGCCGGGCGGATGATCACCGGCAGCCCGATGTGCTCCATCGCCTCCATGGCCTCGTCCAGGGTGTGGGCGGTGGCCGACGGGGGCACGGGCAGCCCGATGTCGATCATGGCCTGGCGGAACTTGGCCCTGTCTTCCGCGGTGGAGATCGCCGACTGGTCGGCGCCGATCACCTCCACCCCGTACTTGTCGACCACCCCCGACTCGATCAGCTCCATGGCCAGGTTCAGCGCGGTCTGCCCGCCCAATGTGGGCAGCAGCACATCGGGCTGCTCGCGCTGAATGATGCTGGTGAGCACCTCCGCGCTGAGCGGTTCCACGTAGGTGGCGTCGGCGAACTCGGGGTCGGTCATGATGGTGGCCGGATTGGAGTTGGCCAGCACCACCCGGTAGCCCTCATCGCGCAGCACCCGACACGCCTGGGTGCCGGAGTAGTCGAATTCGCAGGCTTGGCCGATCACGATGGGCCCCGACCCGATGAGCAGGATCGACTCGATATCGGTCCGCTTAGGCATGGGCTTCTCCCATGAGAACTGCCCGCCACACGGCGATTGGGCTCACCCACCGCTTAGGCATCGGGTAAACCTCCCAGCAATCGGCCTTGAGCAGGACTGCTCACGGTGGCGGGAAGGCCTGCCATGAGCTCGTCGAAGAGTCGGAAGAGATAGCGGGAGTCGTGGGGGCCGGGGCCGGCTTCGGGGTGGTATTGCACGCTGAACGCGGGCACGTCGCGGCAGCGCAGGCCCTCCACGGTGTGGTCGTTGAGGTTGATGTGGGTGATATCGGCACCGGGAATGGAGCTGTCGGCCACGCAGAAGTTGTGGTTCTGGCTGGTGATCTCCACCGCGCCGGTGGCCAGGTTGCGCACCGGGTGGTTGCCCCCGTGGTGGCCGAAGGGGAGCTTGTAGGTCTCCCCGCCCAACGCCGCGGCCAGCAATTGGTGGCCCAGACAGATGCCGAAGATCGGCACTTCGCCCAGCAAGCCCGAGATAATGTCCACCGCACCCACGACGGCGGTGGGATCGCCGGGACCGTTGGACAAGAACACCCCGTCGGGCCGTCGGGCCAAGATGTCGGCCACGGCGGTGCTGGCCGGCACCACCTCCACCTCCGCGATGGTCCGAAGGTGGTGGACGATGGTGGACTTCAGCCCGAAATCGAGGGCCACCACCCGACGGGGCGGTCGGCCGTCGTCTCGGGTGGTGGAGAAGTGCTCGGAATCTGGGCGGGTCACGGTGGCCACCAGGTCGACTCCGTCGGTGCCGGGCTCGGCAGCGGCCGCGGCCCGCAGGTCGGACTCGGCGGCGGTGCCGAAAGCGCCGGGCATGGCGCCGGCATCGCGGATGTGGCTGGTGAGCCGCCGGGTGTCCACCCCGGCCAGGCCGGCGATGCCCTGTTCGACCAGGAAAGCCTCCAAGTCGCCGGTGGCCCGCCAGTTGGAGCGGCGGCGGGCCATCTCCCGCACGATCACCCCCCGGCAGAACGGGCGGCGGCTCTCGTGGTCGGCCGGGGTGACGCCGTAGTTGCCGATATGGGGATAGGTGAAGGTGATGATCTGCCCGGCATACGACGGATCGGTGATCACCTCCTGGTAGCCGGTGAGCACGGTGTTGAACACCACCTCGCCGGAGGTGACCCCACCAGGCGGATCGGCGCCGATGGCCTCGCCTTCGAAAACTTCGCCGTCGCTCAGCACCAGCGCCGCGGGGCGGATCATGGTGTCGACTCCGAAGCAGTCGATTCTGGCCTCGGTATCAGCATCATGGCCGCATCTCCCGGTCGACCACAACCGCCCGACCGCCGACGATGGTGTGGCGCACCCGGCCGCGGACCTGGCGCCCGGCATAGGGGGTGTTTCGGGAGCGGCTGGCCGTATCTCCGGGGTCTACCGTCCATGTCTCTTCGGGGTCGAACACGCACAGGTTGGCGGGCGAGTCAGGGGTGATCGGGCCGCCGTGCACACCGTTCAGCCCGGCGATGGCCGCCGGCTGCCAACTGAGCAAGCCCACGACCTTCGCTATGGGCAGATCCAACTCGGTCAGCGCTAGAGCCAGGGCGGTCTCCAAGCCGAGCATCCCCGGCGGTGCCTGGTCGAAGGGCAACTCCTTGGCATCGGGGGGATGGGGGGCGTGGTCGGTGGCGATGGCGTCGACCGACCCGGCGGCCAAACCCTGGCGCACCGCATCTCGATCTTCAGGCGGGCGCAGGGGCGGGTTGACCTTGAACACCGGGTCGTAGGAGGCGCAGGCCTCGTCGGTGAGGGTGAAGTGGTGGGTGGCCACCTCGGCGGTGACCTCCACGCCGGCCTGGCGGGCAGCCTGGACGATGGCGATGGAGCCCCCCGTAGACAGGTGCTGGAAGTGGACCGGGGCGCCGGTGAAGCGGCTGAGAGCGATATCCCGCATAACCATCAGCTCCTCGGCCTCGGCGGGCACACCGGGAATGCCCAGGCGGCTCGACCACTCCCCCTCGTGCATATGGCCCCCCGCGGCCAAAGAATCGATTTCGCAGTGCTGGGCCAGTATTACCCCCAGCCCGGCGGCGTACTCCATGGCCCGGCGCATGAGTCCGGCATCTTGAACGCCGTTGCCGTCATCGGTGAACAGGCGCACACCCAGCTCGGCCATCTCGGCCATGGGGGCCAGTCGCTCTCCCCTGCGGCCCACGGTGATGGCCCCGGATGTATACACGTCGCACGGCGCCTTGCCGCCCAGCGCGAGCACTTCCTGCACCACCGCCGCGCAGTCGATGGGCGGGTTGGTGTTGGGCATGGCCACCACGGCGCTGAACCCGCCCCGGACTGCGGCCCAGCCCCCGGTCTCGATGGTCTCGGCCTCCTCGGCCCCGGGCTGGCGCAGATGGGTGTGCAGGTCGACAAAGCCGGGGGCCACCACACAGCCAGCGGCGTCCAAAACCTCATCGCCCGACAAGTCGGGTCCGACGCCGACCACGCGGCCATCGTCGACCACCACATCGGCGGTGCGCTCTCCCGTTTGATCGACAACCAGGCCACCCTTGATGACTGTGCTCACTCGGTCCTGCCTTCGGGGCTCATTCGGTCCTGCCTTGGGGGCTCATGAGGCTTCGCCTTGGGGGCGCGGCTCGGGGTCGGCCGCCAGCAGGAGATACAAAACCGCCATCCGCACCGCCACCCCGTGGCGCACCTGCTCGTTGAGGGTGGCATTGGGGCGGTCCAGAACCTCGGGGGCTATCTCCACCCCGCGATTCACCGGTCCGGGATGCATGACCAGCGCTCCTGCGGGCAAGCGGGCCGCTCGGGCGACGGTGAGGCCCCACTGGGCGGTGTACTCCCGAAGCGACGGCAGCAATGCCTCCGATTGGCGCTCCTGCTGCACTCTCAGCCCGTACGCCACGTCGCAGTCGCTTAGCACCGCGTCGAGGCTTGAGCACACGTCCACCGGCCAGGAGTCCACCGCGGGGGGCAGCAGAGTAGCCGGCGCCACCAGGGTGACCTTGGCCCCCAGCGCGGTGAAGGCCATCACGCAGGAGCGGGCCACCCGGGAGTGCTTGATGTCGCCCAGGATCACGATGCGCCGGCCAGCCACTGAGCCGAGCCGGTCGCGGATGGTGTAGCAGTCGAGCAGCGCCTGGGTGGGATGTTCGTGCCAGCCGTCGCCGGCGTTGATCACGCTGGCGCTGGTCCAGCCGGCCACCTGGTGGGGCACCCCGGCCGAGCGGTGGCGGACCACGATGGCGTCGGGACCCATGGCCGAGATGGTGGCCACGGTGTCGCGCACCGACTCCCCCTTGTTGACCGAGGAGCTCGACACGCTGAAGCCCATCACGTCAGCCGAAAGGCGTCGGGCCGCCACCTCGAACGAGAGCCGGGTCCGGGTGGAGTCCTCGTAGAACAACATGGCCACCGTCTTTCCCCGCAGGGTGGGCACCTTGGGAATAGGACGCTGCGATACCTCGGTGAAGTGGTCGGCCAAGCGGCACACCTCGTCTATGCCCTCGGCCCCCAGATCGTTGATCGACAAGAGGTGCTTCATTTGACCACCTCGCCGAGATCCACACCCTCGCGGTGAACATCCACCACCTCGTCGCGGCGAGTGGGCAGGTTCTTGCCCACGAAGTCGGGGCGGATGGGCAGCTCCCGATGGCCCCGATCCACCATCACCGCCAGTTGCACAGCCCGGGGCCTTCCGTAGCTGTTCAGTGCGTCCAGCGCGGCTCTGATGGTGCGGCCGGTGTAGAGCACGTCGTCGACCAATACCACCGCTTGGCCGTCGAGGTTGAAGGGGATGCGGGTGGGCGCTTCGGGCAGCAGGGGCCGCAGTCCGATGTCGTCGCGGTGAAAGGCCACGTCCAGGGTTCCCAGAGGAGGTTCGGCCCCATCGATCTCGTGCAGGGCGCTGGCAATATCGGTGGCCAGCCACACCCCACCAGTTTGCAGTCCGATGATCACCACGCCATCGAGGCCATGATTGCGCTCGATGATCTCATGGCCCATGCGCCATATCGCCCGCTTGATGTCCTCGGCTTCCATCACCTGGGTGCGGGCAATGAAAACGCCCCCGTAAGGGGGCGTACGGCGACGCTCGCGTTCAGCCAAACTCGATTTCCTCCATGTCCGTATGGGCCTCGCCGGACCCACTTCACGGGTGTTTCGGGAACTATACACCCGCCGATGTCCAGATCGGGGATTGAAAATGCTTATCCGTCCCCGACCGGGCGGACCCCCAATGCCACCTGGGACAAAATGCCGTTGATGAAGCCGGCAGAGGCGGGGGTGGAGTATTCGTGGGCCAGCTCAACGGCCTCGTTGATGATCACCGCCACGGAGATGTCGATGCTGTGGGAGAGCTCGAAGCTGGCCATGCGGAGGATGGCCCGGTCGAGCGCTGGCATCCGGGCCACCGGCCAGTTATCGGACAACTCCTCTAGGCGGGCGTCGATATCACTCAGGTGATAGGCGGTCCCGGTGACCAGGGTGTGGGCGTAGGGGTCTAGGGGCAGATCGAGGGCCGCGACCAGCTCGGACATCTCCGTGCCCTTTACCTCGGCTTCATAGAGCAGGCCCAGGGCTCGTTCCCTTACCTGGCGGCGTTGTGATCCGGCGATCAGCGGATCGGGCGTGCTCATGGCTGGGTTCTAGCCATTGTCGGCCGGGCGCATGGTGATCCCGCCGATCAAGCTCGGCTGATGTACTCGCCGGAGCGGGTATCCACCTTGATGCGCTCGCCGGGGTTCAAGAACAGCGGCACTTGCACCACCAGGCCGGTCTGGCAGGTGGCTGGCTTTGTAGCCCCCGACACCCGGTCGCCTTGGACGCCGGGCTCGGTCTCAGCAATGTCGAGCTCCACCGCGGCGGGCAGGTCGGTGCCCACGATCTCGGAGCCGAACATGGCGAGGATGACAGAGTCGTTCTCCACCAGGTAGTTCACCGCACCGCCCAGCACGTCGGCGCTCACATGAAGCTGGTCGTAGGTCTCGGTGTCCATGAACACAAAGCCATCGCCGTCGGAGTACAGGTACTGCATCCCCCGGCGGTCGATGTTGGCTCGCTCCACCTTCTCACCAGCCCGGAAAGTGCGCTCAACGACCGCGCCGGTGCGGGCGTTCTTCAGGGTGGTGCGCACGAACGCCCCGCCCTTGCCCGGCTTGACGTGCTGGAACTCGACCACGTTGAACAAGCCGTCGTCGAGGTTCAGCGCCATCCCGTTCTTGAGATCGTTCGTGGTGATCGTGGCCATTGCCCAAGTCTGGCCCAAGATGCCCTTGCTGACCACAGCGGACAGCAACCGCGCCAAACCCGCCAAACAGGGTTGTCAGGCCACCGCGAGCGTCTTGGGCGAATGGGTCAGCCGCCGGGCGCCGTCTTCGGTCACCAGCACGGTGTCCTCCACCCGGGCGCCGCAGAAACCGGGCAGGTACACGCCGGGCTCCACGGTGATCACCTGGCCTACCTCCAGCGGCTCGGTGGCCGTGGCCCGCACCCATGGCTGCTCATGGATGTCGAGGCCCACCCCGTGGCCGGTGCCGTGGACGAAGGCGTCGGCCCAGCCGTCGGCGTCGATGCGATCCCGGCAGGCCTTGTCCACCTCTGAGATGGGAGTGCCGGGGGCCACCTTCTCCACCCCGAGCTGCTGGGCGTGTCGAACGGTCTCGAATACCCTCCGAGCCTCCGGGTCGGGTTCGCCCACCGCCATGGTCCGGGTCATGTCGGAGCGGTAGCCGTCCACCACGGCGCCCATGTCCACGATCACCAACTCGCCCGGGCCGATGGGCCGATCGGAGGGTCGCTTGTGGGGCAGGGCGGCGTTGGGACCCGAGGCCACGATGGTGGCGAACGCGCTGCCGTCGGCCCCCAGGCGGCGAAAGGCGGTGTCCAGCGCCAGAGCCGTCTCCTTCTCGGTGGGGCCGTCGGCCAGCATCGGGCGGACCTCGGCCAATGCGCCGTCGGCGATGGCCGCGGCGGTGGCCATGCGGTCGATCTCCCCGTCGTCTTTGATCTGGCGGCACTGCTCCACCACCCCGGTAGTCGGCACCAGCTCGGCCTCGCCGAACCACTCGGCGTACTGCCGCTGATCGGCCCAGCTCACCGAGGCCGCCTCCAATCCGATGCGATCCACCCCCACTGCCGCCGCGGCCAAGATCTCCTTGGGAGCCAGGTTGGTGATCTCGATGCGGACGTCCACCCCGGCCCGGCTGGTCTCGGCCTCGGATTGCTCGGCGTAGCGGCGGTCGGTGATCAAGACCAGCTCGTCGGTTCCCAGCCAGGCCAGCCCGGCTGAGCCGGTGAACCCGGTGAGATAGCGGACATTGACGAGGTTCACCACCACCAAGGCATCGCAGCCCGCCTCGGCGGCGGCGGCCCGAACCCGCTCTGCCCGTCCCGCCACATCCATGGGGACGAGGGTTCGGACTGTCTGAGTGCCGGTCCCGCTCATGCTGGGGCGAGCAGGCGGGCGACGGCTTCGACGGCCAACTCGTAGCCGTGGCCGCCGAAGCCCACGATGGTGCCGGTGGCCACCGGGCTCACCACCGAGGTGTGGCGCCACGGCTCCCGGGCGTTGGGATTGGACAGGTGCAACTCCACCACTGGGCCCTCGAAGGCGGCAAGGGCGTCGTGGATGGCCCAGGAATAGTGGGTGAATGCGCCGGGATTGATGATGATGGCCTCACACCGGCCCCGAGCCTGGTGGATGTGGTCGATGAGCGCGGCCTCGTCGTTGGACTGGTGGTGTTCGACAACCAGCCCGTGGCGCTCGGCGACATTGGCCGCGGTGCCCACATGGTCGTCCAGAGTGTCGGTGCCGTAGACCTCGGGCTCCCGGTCGCCCAGCAGGTTCAAGTTGGGTCCCGACAGGAGAAGGATTAGCTGGCTCATCTGATGGCCTCCAGTGTTTCTCGCAGCACGGCCGGCTCCAGACCGGTGACCGGTTGGATGCCGTCGGGGCCGTCCAGCATGAAGGTGACCCCGTCCACCGCTTTCTTGTCCCGGCTGAACAGGCTGACAAGGGCGTCGGCATCGGCCCCGTCGGGCAAGCAGGTGGGCAGGTCGTAGCCGCCGACCACCCGGTGGTGCTCGTCCACCCGCTCAGCGTCGATGCGCCCCGTGCGATGGGCCAGCTCGGCGGCGTAGACAAGGCCGACCGCCACCGCCTCGCCGTGGCGGAGGTCGTAGCCGCCGTCGGCCTCGAGGGCGTGGGCCAAGGTGTGGCCGTAGTTGAGCACCGCCCGGCGGCCCGACTCGCGCTCGTCAGCGGCCACCACTTCGGCTTTGATCTCAACGCAACGGGCGATGCGCTCGGTCATACCCAGGGAGTCGAGGTCGGCATCAGCGATGAAGTGGTACTTGGCCATCTCCCCCAGCCCCGACCGCATCTCCTCGGTCGGCAGCGTGTCGAGCGCCTCGGTGTCGCACAGCACGGCCGAGGGCTGCCAAAAGGCGCCCACCAAGTTCTTGCCCTCCGGCAGGTTCACGCCGGTCTTACCGCCGACCGAGGCGTCGATCTGGCCCAGCAAGGTGGTGGACACGTACACCACCCGAATACCCCGGTGGTAGACGGCCGCGGTAAACCCCCCCAGGTCGGTGACTGCGCCCCCGCCCACGGCCACCACCGCGTCACGGCGGGTGAGCCCCCACTGGGCGAACTCCCGGCACAGCTCTTCCACCGCGCCCAGCGTCTTAATGTGCTCGTCGTCGTCGGTGATGAACACCCGGTGCTCGACCCCCGGGTCCACGGTGATGCCTGCCTCAGCCACCGCGGCCTGGGTGATCACCGCCACCCGGCTCACGTCGCCGGGGATCACCTGGTGCAGCTCGCGGTGGATTCCCGGGCCGACCCAGACGTTGTAGGAGCGATCTCCCAACTCGACCGGAACCTTGATCGCGCCGCCCAAGTCGGTCTCGGCACTCATCGTGTCGACACTGGCCGGGACCAGACTCGCCTGATCTGCTCCGCTACCTGCTCAGCCTCCAAGCCGTCCACGTCGATGGCCTCGTGGGCGGTCTCGGCGTAGAGCCCGGTCCGAGCAGCGCTTATGGCGGTCAGCTCGCCAACCGGGTCGTCGCCCAGCAGAGGGCGGTTCTCGCCGGAGCGGACCCGCTGGCCCAACGTCTCGATGGTGGCCCGCAGCCAGCACACCCACGCCCGGTCCCGGAGCACCGCCCGATTCTCGGCCCGCAGCACCGCTCCCCCACCGCAGGAAACCACCAGCGGCTGCGTAGATGACAGGCACTCAGCCAGCTCCGCTTTCTCTAGGTCGCGAAAGCCATCCTCTCCATCACCCTCGAAGATCTCGGGTATGGATCGCCCCTGGCGCTCCTCAATAGCCGCGTCAAGGTCGATGAACCGCAGGCCCTCCAACTGCGCCAACCAGAACCCCACCGTCGATTTTCCCGACCCCATCATCCCAATTAGGGCCACATGAGGTTGCCTGTCCACGCCGCGATCCTAATGGGAGAAGGTCTGCACCTAGTGGGCAGTTACCCTGCCCGAGGATTCAGGTGGTGGCGATGGGGATGGCGAGGGTGATGGTGGCGGCGGCGAGGGCTATTGAGGGGGCGAAGGGGAAGACGGTGGGGCGGGGGTTTTCGGGGTCGGCTAGGGGGTCGGGCAAAACTTCATTACCCCATTTCCGCATACCCCACACGGTGAGGCCCATGGTGGCCCCCAAGAACGAGGCCAGCACGAAAGCCAGAATCACGGCCAGCAGCGATTCTCCGTAGCCGGCGCCCACCCAGCCGAGAACCAGACCCACTGGCAGGGCCAGTTTCACGTCACCCCACCCGAGGCTGCCCCCGGAAAACACGAAGAGCAGGAACATGATGGCGCCGTAGAGGCCAGCGGCGGCCGCAGCTTGCCCGATGGCCCCGGGGCGGTCCCGAAGCAGGGAGATGAGGGTCATCAGCGACAGCAGCACCGCCAATGCCGGGAAGACGATGGCGTTGGGTATGCGGTAGTGGAACAGATCAACGGTGGTCACCCCTACTAGGGCCACAAACAGCGCCCATACCGGCACCACATCCCAGGTTGTGCCCAATACGCCGCCGGCAGTGCCCAGCGCAATTGCAGTGAAGAGAGGCACCAACACCCGCAGAGAGCGACTGTCCGGCACTTTGAAGCTCCACAGCAGCGGCAGAAGGTAGCGGCCTGAGACAGTGCCGATGGCCACACCGGCAATGACCATGGCCGCAGTGCTCATCGGCTCCCCAGCGCGGCAGTGGCCGCTGCGGTCATGGCGGCGACGGGCGGCTCAAACCCGGTCCATATCCGAACAGCATGGGCGGCTTGATGAACCAGCATCCCCACCCCGGTGGATGCGGGCACGCCTCGACGGTCGCATTCGGCCAACAGCGGGGTCTGAAGCGGGTTGTAGACCAGTTCAGCCACATGCTGGCCAGAGTGGAGGAGGGACGGGTCGAGCGGCAATTTCCCGGCACCATCGGTTTCGGCCATCCCCACCGGGGTGGCGTTCACCACCAGGCGGTACTGCCCGATGTCGGCCAGGCTGGCCGTCGTGCCCGCCGATCCGGCCAACTCCGCCGCCGACGCCGCCCGATCCGGCCGACGGGCGATTACCGCCACTTCTGATGCCCCCCGGCGAGCCAGCTCGGCCACCACCGCCCGCGCTGCACCGCCCGCGCCCAGAACGGCGCAGCCAATCCCCGCAAGTTCCACCCCGTCGGCCACCAGGGCGTCGCAGAAACCGGCGCCGTCGGTGTTGTGGCCGATGAGCCGTTCACCGTCGCGGGCCACGCAGTTGACCACCCCCAAAGCTGAGGCCGCGGGGCTCAACTCGTCGACCGCGACAGCCACGTCGGCTTTGTGGGGCATGGTCACCGACAATCCGGCCATGCCCTGGCTGCGCATGTGGTGAAGCGCCCGCTCGGCGTCGCCCGGCGCCACCTCAAAGGCGGCGTAGATCCAATCCAGTCCCAGCTTGTCGAACGCCGCCTGGCAGATGGCCGGCGACAGGGAATGCCGTACGGGAAAGCCGATCACCCCGGCGGCCACCTCGGTGTCGGGAGCCATCCCTAGGGGAATCAGCATCCCAGGTTCCTCTCCCGACAGATGGCCACCGCGGCCTCGTGCTCTTCTCCGGTGTTGCTGAAGGTGTGGGCGCCGGTCACCGGATCGTCGGTGCGGGCGTAGAACATCCAGAATCCATCGGCGGGATTCAACGCGGCCACCAGCGACTCCCGGCCGGGGGCGGCGATGGGACCGGGCGGCAGGCCGGTTCGGTTGTACACGTTGTAGGGGTTGTCCACGGCCAGGTCGGCGAGGGTCAGCGGCTCGGTGGGCTTGCTCACCGCGTAGCGCACCGCCGCGTCGATCTGGAGCGGCCAGCCATTGCCCAATCGGTTGTAGATCACCCGGGCAATCTTGGCCCGGTCTTCGGCGATGAGCGCTTCCTTTTCAATCAGCGACGCCACAATCACCGCTTCGTAGGGGGTCACGCCCACCGTGTCGGGGGCGGTCTCCAATCCCACATCGGAGGCCACCGCATCGAATTGGTTGATCAGGCGGATAACCAGAGCGGCCTCGTCCTCGGCCGTGGCCGAGTCGAGCAGATAAGTGTCGGGGAACAGCATCCCCTCCAACGTGCTGTTGGCCGGCTGGAAGTCCGACCGTAGAGGCGGGAAGGCCAGGGCTCGAGCCAGGTCATCGTCGTTGAACGTGGGAAGTTGCTCCAAGAGCTGTGCTCGGATCTGCACCAGCGTGAGGCCCTCGGGCAGCACCACCCTGATGGCATCAAGCGCCGGGCCGGGGGCGGGACCGGCCAGCAGCACGTCCTTGGCCCGCCACACCGACATGTTCTCGTTCAATACGTAGTTGCCCGCTTGGAATTCGCCGGAGTCCTTGTAGCGCAGGTAGTAGCGGAACACCGTGGAGTTGGCCACCACCCCCTCATCTTGGAGGATGCGGGCGATGTCGTTGGTAGACGCGCCCTGGGGAATGTTGACCACCAGCTCCGCTCCCTCGTCGCCGGGAGGGTCGAGGCGATCGTCGATCCAGCTTTTCAACCACAGCGAGGCGATCAGCAGCACTACTCCGAGAGAGGCCAGGATTATGAGCACCCGGGTGAAGGTCGAGGTTCTGCGAGGCAACCAGCCCCAGTCTTGAGGATCGTCGCCCTCGGTTACAACGACCGGCTGCTGAAAGGCCGGGGGTTGGGAACCCGACCCGGCGTCGTCAGCCATGGTCGGCCTCCCGGCCGGTGACATCCAGCCAGCCCTGGAGGATGACCGACGCGGCCACCATGTCGACTCGCTTGCGGCGGGCTTTGCCGCTGAGGCCCGACTCCGCCAAGGCCCGCTCGGCGATGACGGTGGTCAATCGCTCGTCGTGGGTCAGCACCGGAACAGCCAGCGCCGCCTCCAACTCTTGGGCCTCGTTCTCGGCGCCGCGGGCGGCCGGACCGGCGCTGCCGTCCAACGACAGGGGCAGGCCCACCACCACCACCTCGGCCTCGTATTCGGCCACCAAGTCGGCAATCTGCCGGTGGTCGCGGTTGCGGCTGCCGGAGCGCTCGATCACGGTCAGCGGGGTGGCCACCCGGCCCTCGCCGTCGGAGACCGCCACTCCGATGCGGCGCTCACCGAGGTCGATGCCCAGCGCCCTCGCCGACATCAGCTCCCGATGCCAGCAGCAGCTCGCACCTGGCTCAGAGCCTCCTCCAAGCGTGACGGGTCCCGGCCTCCGGCGATGGCCAGCTTGGCGTCTCGGCCCCCGCCGCCGCCGATGGTGGCGGCCGCTTCGGCGATCAGCTCGCCGGCATTCAGATCGCAGTCGGCGGCCACCGCCGACACCAGGGCCGCGCCGCCGCCGTCGGGGGCCGCTCCCAGCACCACGGCAGTCACGCCGGGCCGGTCTCTGGTGGCGATGGCCAGGTCGCGCAACTGGCCCCGGTCCACTCCCTCGACTGCGGCCACCACTATCCCGTCAACTGCCTGCTGGGCCAATACCCCGGACTGGTCGGCCGACGCCGCCTGGCGCAGCTCGGCCAGCTCGGTGCGGAGACTCTTGATCTCGGCCATGCGCTTGTCGGCCCCCACCAAAAGCTGTTCGGCGGGCACGCCCAGACGCTCGGCCGCCTGCGCCAACACCTGCTCCCGCTGGGTCAACAGCTCCACTGGCCGGGTGCCGCAAACCGCCTCGATGCGGCGGATGTTGGCCCCGATAGAGCCCTCGGAGACGATCTTCACCGGGCCGATGTCGCCCAAGGCCCGCACATGGGTGCCTCCGCACAGCTCGATGGAGTGCGGTCCGGCTTCCAGCACTCGGACCCTTTCGCCGTACTTGTCTCCGAAAAATGCGATGGCCCCGGCCTCGGTGGCCTCGGCCATCGATGTCTCGTAGTTGCGGGTCGCGGGATTGTCCAAGATGTCGGCGTTGGCCAGCTCCTCGATCTCGGCGATCTGATCGGCGGTGACGGCCTCGAAGTGGGTAAAGTCGAAACGCAGCCGGTCGTCGGCCACCAGCGAGCCCTGCTGTTTGACGTGGTCGCCCAGCGTTTGCTTGAGCGCCCAATGCAGCAGGTGGGTGGCAGTGTGGTTGCGCCGAATGTCCGCCCGGCGATCGGCGTCGATGGCCGCGATAACCGTCTGGCCGACGGTGATCTGACCGTCGACGGTGCCGGCGTGATGCAAGTGCAACTCCGGCACCACATAGGTGGTGTCGGCGATCTGGGCCGAACCGGTGGGCGAGGTGATAGTGCCGGTGTCGCCCACCTGGCCGCCGGCTTCGGCATAGAACGGCGTCCGGTCCAGAATGATCCCGTCATCGGTGACGGCCAGCACCACGGCTTCGGCGGTCTCGAATTCGCGGCCCACAAATTCGGTGGGGCCATGCTCGGAGACCAGGGCGAAATAGGCGGAGACATCGGCCGAGGTTGCGTGCCGGGCATCGAAGTCCTCCCGAGCCCGTGAGCGCTGAATGTCCATGTTCTGGTCGAAGCCGGCCCGATCCACCGCCACCCCCCGCTCGCGGGCGGTCTCCTCGGTCACCTCGAAGGGAAAGCCGTAGGTGTCGTGCAGTAGAAAGGCCAAGTCTCCGGCCAGCTCCTGCCCTTCGCTCAGGCGGTCGATGGCGTCGTCGAGAATCTGGGATCCCTGGGCCAGGGTGGATCGGAAGCCTTCCTCCTCGCGGGCGACCACCTCCCGGACAAAGCTGTGATTGGCGGCGATGTCGGGGTAGTCGTGGCCCATGATGTCCACCACTTTGTCCACCAGCTTGGGGGTGACCACTTCGGTGACCCCCAGCAGGTAGGCCCGGCGGATGGCCCGGCGCATGATTCGGCGCAGAACGTAGCCCCGTTCCTCATTGGAGGGGAACACCCCGTCGGAAATGAGGAAGGTCATGGTGCGGGCGTGCTCGGCCATGATCCGCAGGGTTAGGTCGCTGTGGTCGGCCGCTCCCAGCTTCACCCCGGTGATCGCCGAAGCCTCGCCCACCAGCTCAGACATCTCGTCGATGTCGAACACCGACTCCACCCCTTGGATGAGGGTGAGGATCCGCTCCAGGCCGGCCCCGGTGTCGATGCTGGGCTTGGGTAGCGGCACCTGTCCCTCGGGACGCTGGTCGAACTGCATGAAGACCAGGTTCCAGAATTCCAGGAACCGCTCGTCCCCGCCGTGGGCCGGACCGCCGTCAGGGCCGAACTCCGGCCCTTTGTCGAAGAAGATCTCCGAGCACGGGCCACAGGGGCCGGTATCGGCCATGCGCCAGTAGTTGTCCTCGTCCAACCGCTGGATTCGGTCGGGCGACACACCCGCCACGTCCCGCCAGATCTCGGCGGCCTCGTTGTCGGTCAGGTGGACGGTGATCCACAAACGGTCGGGGTCGAAGCCCAGGCCCTCGGTGACGAACTCCCAGGCCCAGCCGATGGCCTCGGGTTTGAAGTAGTCGCCAAAGCTGAAGTTGCCCAGCATCTCGAAGAAGGTGAGATGGCGGCGGGTGCGCCCGATCTCGTCCAGGTCGTTGTGCTTGCCCCCGGCCCGGACGCATTTCTGGACGGTGACGGCCCGGCGATGGGGAGCGGCTTCCTCACCCAGGAAGTAGGGCTTGAACGGCACCATCCCGGCCACGGTGAACAGCACGGTGGGATCGCGGGGGATCAAACTGGCCGACGGCAAAACGGCATGGTCCCGTTCGCCGAAGAAGGAGGTGAACGCGGTGCGGATCTCCTGAGCACTCTTGGGGGTCAAAACGCCATACCTATCTACCAGGCCCTATCTACCAGGCCTCATCAACCAGGCCTCATCGACCAGGGGGATCATCAAGGGCCCGACGGGCGACCTCGGCCCGGTAGCGCCGGACCGCGGCGGTGCCCTCAGCCAGCGCAGCCCGAGCCTCGGATGCCGCCGCCTTCACTCGAGCGCTGGCATTGGAGCCCGGACGGACGGGCGGTGCTTTCTGAGTGGCCTGGCGCAGCTTGCGGCGCAGGTAGGTGGCCCCCGCTGCGCCCGCGCCCGCGCCCGCGGTGAACCACACCAGCCGCTTGGCCATCAGCCGGCCTCAGTTTCGGGTCTCACAAGCCGCTTGGCCATCAGCCGGTCTCGCTCTCAGGTTTGTCGTCTCGACGGCGCTTCATTTCTTCGTAAATCTCCTTTTCGGCACCGTGTTGCGAAGGTTGGTAATAGCGTTCTTCCTCAAAGCGATTGGGGCGATATTGCTGACTCACCCAGCCCTGAGGATCATCATGAGGATACACGTAGCCTGCGCCATGCCCTAGGCCGGCCGCCCCCTGATAGTGGGCATCGCGCAGGTGGGGGGGCACCTCGCCGCTGCCGTCGCCGGCATCGGCCCGAGCCCGGCCCAGCGCAGTGGTGACCGTGTTCGACTTGGGGGCGGTGGCCAGATACACCACGGCATGGGCCAGGTTGAGCTGCGCCTCGGGCAGCCCGACGAATTCCACCGCCCGGGCGGCGGCATCGGCCACCACCAAGGCCTGGGAGTCGGCCATCCCGATGTCCTCCGATGCCAGTACCACCATGCGACGGGCGATGAACCGGGGGTCCTCTCCTGCCTCCAGCATTCGCGAAAACCAATACAGTCCGGCATCGGGATCCGACCCCCGCAAGCTCTTGATGAAGGCGCTGATCACGTCGTAGTGCTCGTCGCGGCCGTAGCGGACCGCGCTGGCCCCCAATGCATTCTCGGCATCGTCCAGGGTGATCCGGGGCGGGTCGTCGGGGCGAGCCGACGCCAGGGCCACCGCCACTTCCAAGCTGGTCAGGGCCTGGCGGCCATCGCCGGCGGCCTGGGTCGACAGATGGGCCAAGGCGTCGTCGTCGGCCACGGCGCCCTCGGCTTGCATCCCTCGGCGCAGCAACTCGGCCACCGCATCGGCTTCAAGGGGCTCGAGGCGGAACAGGGTAGAGCGGGATCGCAGCGGTGGGTTCACCTCGAAGTACGGGTTCTCGGTGGTGGCCCCTATCAGCGTGATCAGCCCAGACTCCACTGCGGGCAACAGGGCGTCCTGCTGGGCACGGTTGAACCGGTGGACCTCGTCGAGGAACAGAATCGTGCCCTGATTGTGCTGGCCCAAGCGGTCGCGGGCCGAGGCGATCACCTCCCGCACGTCTTTGACCGTGGCGGTCACCGCCGAGAGCTGGATGTAGGCCCTCGCCGTGGTGCGGGCCACCAGCCGGGCAATGGTGGTCTTGCCGGTGCCCGGCGGCCCCCAGAAGATGGCCGACGACAGCCGATCGGATTCGATGAGGCTGCGGAGCGGCTTGCCCCGGCCCAGCAGGTGCTCTTGGCCCACCAGCTCATCCAAGCTGCGGGGGCGCAGCCGATCGGCCAGCGGCGCGGTCTGGGCCAGGCGCTCAGCAGCGGCGGCGGCAAACAAGTCGTCGCTCATCGCCACCTGGCCCGGCTGCTGCGCTCCATCTGCTCACCCGGAGGCAGGGGGTGGAAGAACGCGCAGACCCAACTCGTCTAGGTGACGGTCGGATATCGGGGTGGGCGAGTTGGACAGCGGATCGGCGCCCGACTGGGTCTTGGGGAACGCGATCACCTCGCGAATGTTCTCCTCCCCGGCCAAGATGGCCACCAACCGGTCGATGCCGAAGGCGAACCCCGCGTGGGGTGGGGCGCCGTAGCGGAAGGCATCCAGCAAAAAGCCAAATCTCTCCTCGGCCTCGGCATCGCTGATGCCCAGGGCCCGGAACACTGCCCGCTGGATGTCGGGGCGATGGATCCGCACGCTGCCCGAGCCCAGTTCCCACCCGTTGAGCACCAGGTCGTAGGCCTGGGAGCGCACGGCCAGCAGTTCCTCTCCGGAGCCGTCCAACAGCCCCACGTCATCGGGGTGGGGCATGGTGAACGGGTGGTGGGCGGCAATCGGACGCCCCTGGTCGTCGATGGACTCGAACAGCGGGAACTCGGTGACCCAAATGAAGTTGAGCCCGCCTTCGGTGATGGGCGGTCGGCCCAGCTCCAAGCGGAGCAGGCCCAAGATGTCGCGCACCTTCGGGCGGCGGTCGGCGATCAACAGCAACAGGTCGCCGGGCTCCGCGCCCATGGCCGGGCCGAGAGCGGCCTGCTCCTCATCGGACATGAACTTGGTCAGAGCGCCGTCGAGGGTGCCGTCGTCGCCCACTCGGAACCAGGCCAGCCCCTTGGCCCCCCACTGCTGGCACTTGCGGGTGAGCTCGTCGATGGCGTTGCGTCCCAGGCTCTGGCTGCCGCCCTTGTGGTTGATGCCCTTGACGCATTCCACCTGGAACACCTTGGCCTCGGTGCCCTCGAACAGCCCGGTAAGCTCCACCAATTCCAGGCCGAAGCGCACGTCGGGCTTGTCGGAGCCGTAGCGCTCCATGGCCTCGGTCCAGGTCATGAATGTAGGGGCGTCGGGCCGGGTGCCGGTTACGGCCTCCACCGCGGCGGCCACCGCCTCGGTGATGAAGACCATCACGTCGTCCTGGTCGGCGAAGCTGGCCTCCGCGTCAAGCTGCATGAACTCGAATTGGCGGTCGGCCCGAAGGTCCTCGTCGCGCAGACAGCGGGCAATCTGGTAGTAGCGGTCGAGGCCGCCCACCATGCAGAGCTGTTTGAAGATCTGGGGCGACTGGGGCAGCGCGTAGAACCGGCCCGCGTGCAGCCGCGACGGCACCACGAAGTCGCGGGCTCCCTCGGGGGTAGAGGCCACCAGCATCGGGGTTTCGATCTCGGTGAAGCGCTGCGCCTCCATGGAGCGACGGATGGCGCTGTTCACCTTGGCCCGCAGCTTGAGATTGCGCTGGAGGCGCTCCCCCCGCAGGTCGATATAGCGATAGCGCAGGCGCACGTTCTCGTCCACCTCGGTACGGGAGTGAAGTGGAAACGGCGGGGGCTCCGCGTCCGAGAGCACCTCCACCTGGCAATCGCCGATCTCAACCTCGCCGGTGGCCAGCTTGGGGTTGGCCGTGTCGTCGGGGCGGGCCCGCACGGTGCCGGTGACCCGCACCACATACTCCGAGCGCAGGTCGTGGCGCTCGTCAACCACGCACTGGATCACGCCGGTGCGGTCACGCAAGTCGATAAACGCCAAGTTCTCCCCGTGCTCCCGCCGTCGGTCCACCCAACCGCACACCGACACCTCCCGCCCAATGTCCCCGGCGCGCAGCTCGCCGCAATAGTCAGTTCGCATTTTGGTCATAGTCAGCTTTCAGCAGATTTCGCCAACACCGGCACAATAGGCAGACAGTCTCACTGAGCCGATTCGTTTTCGGCCAGCCTTGCGGCCACCTCGGCCACCACGTCGGTGCGGTGCACCGCAATCTGGTCCCCTCCCGAGCGCAGGTCGCGCAGCGTGACGGTGCCCGACTCCAGCTCGTCGTCGCCCACCAGCAGGGCGAAGCGGGCTCCTGAGCGGTCGGCCACCTTCATCTGGGCCTTCATCGACCGGGCGTCGAAGGCCCGGTCGGATGAGATGCCGCTGCGCCGCAGCTCGAAGGTGAGATCGCGACCGGCGTCTCCACCGGTCACGTCCACCACGAACACGTCCACCCCGCCTGCGGTCTCCGCGAGGGCGTCCTCAGCGTCGGCGGCCAGCAGGATGCGCTCGATGCCCGCGCCGAAGCCCACACCAGGGGCGGGCTTGCCGCCCAGCGACTCGGCCAAGCCGTCGTAGCGCCCCCCACCCCCGACTGCGTTCTGAGCCGAGGTCAAAGCACCGGCCACAAACTCCCAGGTGGAATGGGTGTAGTAGTCCAAGCCCCGCACCAGGCGAGGATCGATCTCATAGTCGATCCCCAAGGCGTCCAGCCCTGTCTGCACTCGGTGGAAGTGGGCCGCGGCCGTATCGGAGAGGCAGTCGGTGATAAGTGGAGTATCGGCCACCACCGCCATGGTGCGCTCCCGCTTGGAGTCCAGCACCCGCAGCGGGTGATCGGCGGCGTTGGCCCGATCAGACTCGTCCAACTCCCCCACCCGCTGGCCCAGCCATCCGGACAACTGTTCGGCGTAGGCCTGCCGATCCCCGGGGCTTCCCATCGAATTGAGCCGCAGTGACAGACTGCCCAACCCAAGAGCCCGATAGAAATCGTGCTGGAGGGCTATGACCTCTACGTCTAGATCGGGATCGGCCGAGCCGATGGCCTCGGCCCCCACCTGATGGTGCTGGCGGAACCGACCGGCCTGGGGCTCCTCATAGCGAAAGCACGGGGTGAGGTACCACACCTTCCACGGCACCGTGGGCCGGTGCTGGTTGAACGCCCGTACCACCGACGCCGTCCCCTCCGGGCGCAGAGCCATGTGGCGGTCGCCCTTGTCGAAGAAGTCGTACATCTCCTTGCGCACCACCTCGGTGCCTTCGCCCAGGCGCTGGAACACCCCAATGTCCTCAAACATGGGATTTTGCACCAGCCCATACCCGGCCCGTCCGAAAACCTCGGCAAATGTCGCAACCAGCGCCTGCCAGCGGTCCGACTCCGGCGGCAGAATGTCACGCGTCCCCTTCGGCGCTTGAAACATCTCAGCCACGACTAAGAGCCAGAAGCGGTGGGGAGGACTCGGTAGGCGTTGTAGACGGACTCTATGCCTCGGATGGTGCGGAGGAGGGCGTCAAGGTGGGTGCTGTCTATCAGCTCGAAGTCGAACCGCATGACCGATATCTGGTCGGCGCCGGTGCGGGTTTCGCAGGCCAGGATGTTCACCGAGCCGGTGGACAGGGCGTTGGCCACGTCTCGCAGCAAGCTGGTGCGGTCGAAGGCCTTCACCTCAATGGTCACGCAGTAGGCCCCGGTGCGCTCGGCGCTCCAGTCGACGTCGATGAGGCGATCGCCCTGCTCGAACGACAGCGACACCGCGTTGGCGCATTCGGTGCGGTGGACCGACACCCCTCGGCCCCGGGTGACGAACCCGATGATCTCGTCGGGGGGAACCGGTTTGCAGCAGCGGGCCAAATTGACCAGCACGTCGTCGAGGCCCTCCACCTCCACCGACTGCTCGGTCTTGCGGGGCAGCACCGAAGGCGACGGGACGGCCGCCAGATCGCCTTCCATCCCCTCTTCCTCGGCCGACGGCTCCACCCTCATCCCCGCCACCCGCTCGGCCACCGCCTTGGCCGATACGTGGCGCTCCCCCACCGCGGCGAACAATGTGTCGAGGTCGCGGTAGTTCATGTCGGTGGCCGCGTGCACCAGCTCGTCGCCCGCCAGAATCCTGGCCACCGGCAGCCGCTCCCGCCGCAACGCCGCGGCCACTGCGTCGCGGCCGGCCTTGATGGCGTCCTCCCGGCGAGCCTGGGCGAACCACTGGCGGATCTTGTTGCGGGCCCGGTGCGACGCCACCAGGCCGAGCCAGTCGCGCGACGGCCCCTTGTCAGCCACCTTGGAGGTGAATATCTCCACCATGTCGCCGGGCCGCAGCTCGCGGTCCAGCGGGACGAGCTGGCCGTTGACCCGGGCCCCGATGCAGGCGTGGCCCACCTCGGTGTGGATGGAGTAGGCGAAATCGATGGGAATCGCCCCCATGGGCAACGACACCACATCACCTTTGGGCGTGAACACCTGAACCTCGTCGTGGTCGAGGTCGGTCTTGAGGTTGCTCAAGAACTCCACCGCGTCGGAGGTCTCCTGCTGCCAGTCGATGATCCGGCTCAGCCAGGCCAGATCGTCGATGGTCGCGCCCTCCTTGTAGCTGTAGTGGGCGGCCACCCCCTGTTCGGCCCGAGCATGCATCTCGTTGGTGCGGAGCTGAACCTCCAGCGACTTGCCCCCCGGCCCCACCACCGACGTGTGCAGCGACTGGTAGAGGTTGAACTTGGGCATGGCGATGTAGTCCTTGAACCGCCCCTGCACCGGCTTCCAGGTGGCGTGGATGGAACCCAGCGCGGCGTAGCAGTCCCGCACCGATTCGACGATCACCCGGATGCCCACCAAGTCGAAGATCTCGTCGAAGCTGCGATCTTTGGTCATCATCTTCTCGTAGATGCTCCACAGGTGCTTGGGGCGGCCGGTGACTTGGGCAGGAATCCCCAATTCGGCCAAGCGGGCTTCAACGCTGGAAAGAACCTGGGTGAGATACAGGTCGCGCTCCGGCGCCCGGGTGGCCACCATGCGATCGATCTCGGCGTATCGCTTGGGGTGCAGGGCGGCAAACGCCAGGTCTTCGAGCTGGAGCTTCATGTCCTGCATGCCCAAGCGGTTGGCCAGCGGGGCGTAGATGTCAATCGTCTCGCGAGCCACCCGGTGCTGCTTGGCCAAAGGCAGCGCCGCCAGCGTGCGCATGTTGTGCAACCGGTCGGAGAGCTTCACCACCAGCACCCGCAGATCCTTGGCGATGGCCACCAGCATTTTGCGCATGGAGGCCGCCTGTTCCTCCTCCTGCGAGTTGAACTGGAGGCGGTCAAGCCGGGTGACGCTGTCCACGATCGAGGCCACTTCTCCGCCAAAGTGCTGCTCCACCTCGGACAAGCCCATAGCGGTGTCCTCGATGGCATCGTGCAACAAGGCGGCGATCACCGACACGTCGTCCAGCCCCAGGTCGACCACGATGTGGGCCACAGCCAGCGGGTGGGTCACATAGGGCTCGCCGGATTTGCGCTTCTGCCCAGAGTGGGCCTGCTCAGCGAGCCGATAGGCGGTTTCGATGCGCTCAGCGGTGTCGTTGGGGTGGCGCTCCAGATAGGCGTCCAGCAGCGGGCCCACGTCTTGGCCGGGCTGATCCATCCAGGGCAATGGCCGCTCTGTCAGCGTCATTTCTCACCCCCGTAACAGAACAACGAAATCACCGGGCAGTCGCCTCCCAGTTTGGCCCGACCGCCCAGAAAACCCAACTCAATAAGGAAGCCCACCCCAACCACCTCAGCGCCCCCCGAATTCACCAGCTCGACCGCGGCGGCCGCGGTGCCCCCCGTGGCCAAAACGTCGTCCACCACCAGCACACGTTGGCCGGGGGCCAGGGCATCGGTGTGGGACTCCAAAGAGGCCACCCCGTATTCAAGCTGATAGTCCACCGACCGGGTGTCGTACGGGAGTTTTCCTGGTTTGCGGAAAGGCACAAACCCGACGCCCAGGCGATAGGCCACCGCCGCCCCCAAGATGAAACCCCGGGCCTCGACCCCCACCACTCGGTCAAACGCGGTGTGGGAGAAGCGGTCGGCCAGACCATCGGCCGCCCACCGGAGGGCATCGCCATCGTCGAGCAGCGGGGTGATGTCCTTGAAGATGATCCCCTCGGTGGGAAAGTCGGGGATATCCCTGATGAGGCTCTCAGGCCAGCCGGACTCCACTGCCACCAACCCTACCCGCCTCCCTGCGTGCCTCTAGCGGCGCTTGCGCTTCCGAGGTCGAGGGGGAATGGTCGTGCCGGTTTGCGGAGGTCGGCGAGCCGGGCCGCTAGCGGGAGCAGCCGGTCGAGACGGCGACGGGCCGACCGCCACATCTTCCACCTCGTGAACCGAGGTGCCCCGGGACTGTGCTCGGGCCTCTAGGCGTTCCCGCAGCTCCACGAACTCGGGCTGGCGCTCTTTCATCCAGGAAGCCGCTGGCGCGGCCACGAACAGCGATGAGTAGGTGCCCACCAGCAACCCGATAAGCAAAGCCACTGCGAATTCGGCCAGGGTGACCGCCCCCAGCACTAGCGTGCCGATGATCAACATCGACAGCACCGGCAAAACCGAGGTGATGGTGGTGTTCACCGAGCGCAGCAGCACGGTGTTGAGCGCCGAGTTCATGATCCGGGTGTAGGTGGCCCGCCCGACCAGGGCAGAGCGACGCTGGAAGTCGCGGTTCTTGTCGAACACCACCAGGGTGTCGTATAGGGAGTAACCCATGATGGTGAGGAAGGCGATGACGGTGGCCGGGGTCACCTCGAACTGGAACAGGGCATAGATGCCCACGGTGATGACGATGTCGTGGGCCACCGCCACCAATGCGGCCACGGCCATTCTCCACTCCAGCGTCAGCGTGATGTAGATGGCCACCACTATGAAGAACACGATCAGCGCCCGGATGGCCTTGCTGGTGATCTCGTCGCCCCACGACGCGCTGATGGAGTTGAAGCTGATGTCGTCAAGTCCCTGGCCGGTGAGATTGGCCAGCGCAAGAGACACCTGGGCCACGCTGGAGGCGTCGGTGGCGTCCAACTCGGCCCGGACCCGCAACACATCGCCGCCCACGAATTGGATCTTGGCGTCGGCCTGGCCCACGTCCCGCAGGGCGTCGCGCACATCGGCGGTGGACACATCGGGCGCCGAGGCCTCCCACACCGTGCCCCCCTCAAACTCGATGCCCAGGTTGACGCCCCGCACCAACAGGGCAATGGCGCTGATGAGAATCAGGGCCGCCGACACCTTCAGGGTGGTTTTCCAAAGTTCGGGAAAGTTCAGCCTGGTCTGGTTGCGCAATAGGCGTTGGAGACGGGTCACGGCTGGCCCTCTCCGGCGCTCATGGCCTCTTCTGGGGTGGGCAATCCGAGCCGGTGGGGATGGGCCATCAGGCTCGGCGACCGTGACATCAACTGAGCGCAGGGTCGCAAGAAGTAATAGGTGGCCACCAGGTCGAGCACCGAGGCCAAGCCCAGCATGAGGGCGAAGCCCCGAACCGACCCGGCTGAGAGCCAGTACAAGATGACCGCGGCGATGAGCGAGGCGAAGTTGGCCCTGAATATGGTCCGGAACGCCGCCAAGAAGGACTGCTCCAACGACGACCGCAGCATGCGGCCGGTGGCCACGTCTTCTTTGAGGTGCTCGAAGTACACCACGTTGGAGTCAAGCGACACGCCAATGGCCACGATCAGGCCGGTGACCCCAGCCAGGGTCAGGGCCAAGTCCTGGGTCTCGCCCAGCCAGGCCACGATCACCCACAACAAGGTGGCCGACACGCCCAGGCTCAACATGGCCACCAGGCCCAGCAGGCGATACATGCCGACCATGTACAAAAACACCAGCGCCAGCCCGACGATGCCGGCGATTACCCCCGCCCGCAGGGCGTCGCCGCCGATGGTGGCCGACACGGCCCGGCTGGTGCTGTCGCTTTGGGGGTCGGTGGGGTCTTGGAACTCGATGGGCAGTGCGCCATAGCGCAGCACCAGAGCCAGGTCATCGGCCTCTTCTTCGGAGAAGCCCCCGGAAATCACCACCCGGCCGTCGAAATTCGAGGTTTGCACGGTAGGCGCCGATTGCACGTTGCCGTCCACCACGATGGCCAGCCGGCCGAGCCCCGCGGCCCCGGGCGGGCAGTAGAAACTGCCGGTAAAGCACTCGAAGGCCATGTCGTCGAACTTGTCGGCACCCTCATCGCCCCCCTTGAAGGTGGCATCCACCACAAACTCGTTCCTAAAGGAGCTGTCAGCGCTGGACAGGCCGGCCCCGGTGAGCGACGAAGGGCCCAGCAAGAAGCGCCTCGCCGCCTCCCCGCTGTCGTCCCGCTGGGGCAGCACCACAAAGCGCTCGAGCACGTCTTCGGCCGACGTGGAGGTGGCCAAGCCGTTGTAGTCAATCCCGGAGGGACAGGGGGCCAAGCCCCGATCGTCCACCACGGGATCGGGAAGCGCTGGCGGCGGCGCCACCTCGCCGGTTTCAGGGTCGGGCAAGGCGAGCGGCTCAACGAAGAGCTCGGCGCACACCGGGCGGAAGCGCAGCTCGGCGGTCTGGCCCACCACGTCGATGGCCCGCTGCTGGTCGCTGATACCGGGAAGCTGGACCACCACCCGGTCGCCCTGGCGGGTCACGTCGGGCTCGGCCACGCCGAGGCCGTCGATGCGGTCGCGGATGATGTTGACCGCGGTGTCCAGGTCGCCCTCGGTGATGGCCACCGGTCGGTCGGGATCGTCCACCGGCACCAGCACCACCTCGACTCCGCCCTTGAGGTCTAGTCCCAGTAGCGGTCGGTTCCCCACGGCCAGCGATGCCGCCAGCAGCCCCGCGGCCACAGCCACGATGAGGACAAGGGAAACCAGCGAACGGCGGCTCATTGACGCTGGGAATTGTGATTAGGCGTCAGCGTCGTCGCCATCGACGTCGATGTCGGAGTACACGATCTTGTTGGCGATGGTCTCGCGGCTGATCTTGATCTCGACCCCGTCAGATATCTCGATGAACACGGTGCCGCCGTCGAAAGCAGTGATCATTCCGTACAGGCCCGAGGCGGTGATGACCTCGTCGCCCACATCCAGGGAGTCGAGCAGCGCTCGCTGCTCGCGCGCCTTGCGCTGCTGGGGGCGCACCATGAAGAAGTACATGGCGACGAACATCAATAGCAAAAGAGGGAGGATTTCCAAGGCTCAGAACTCTATCGGAAGACCTAGCCGGGAGACGACTCGGCGGGCCGGGCCCAGGCCTCAGCCACCCGGCGGCGCAAACGGTCGAACGTGCCGTTGGCGATGGCCTCTTGGGCGGCATCCATCAGGGCCAGCAGCCAGGCCACATTGTGGAGGGTGAGCAACCGAGCGGCCGACGGCTCGTCCACGTTGAACAGGTGCCGGAGATAGGCCCGGGAGTAGCGGGCGACCGGGCTCGTCGGGAAATGCGGATCGATCGGCCGGTCGTCGGTGGCTAGCGACGAGTTGCCCATATTGAGGCGGCCCTCCCAGGTCAAAGCGGTGCCGTGGCGGGCTAGCCGAGTGGGCAGCACGCAGTCGAACATGTCCACTCCCAGCGCTACGCACTCCACCAACCCGATGGGGTCACCCAATCCCATGAAGTAGCGGGGCTGATCCTCGGGCAACTGCGGGGTGGTGGCCGACAGCGCGGCCATCATCTGCTCTGGAGGCTCCCCAACCGACAGCCCTCCCACGGCGTAGCCGTCGAAGCCCACCTCGATGGTCCGGGCCGCGCTCTCAGCCCGCAGAGCGGGGTCGATGCCGCCTTGGACGATGCCGAACTGGTTGGCGCCCGCGGCATGCCCGTCCTGCTCAAAAAAGCGGCCACGGGCTCGGGCGGCCCAAGCAGCCGTTCGATCCACCGCCTGGCGCTGGACGGACGCGGGGGCTTCGGACGGCGGACACACATCGAGGGCCATCTGTATGTCGGACCCGAGCTGGAGTTGCACGTCCACCACCCGCTCGGCGGTGAAGCGGTGGGTGGAGCCGTCGTAGGTGGATCGGAATGTGGCACCGTCGTCGTCCACCTTGGGATCGAGCGAGAACACCTGGAATCCCCCCGAGTCGGTGAGCACATGGCCCGACCAACCGGTGAACCCGTGTATACCGCCCATCTTCTCGACGGTCTCGGCACCAGGCCTCATCATCAGGTGGTAGGTGTTGGCCAGCACCACCGCAGGCTTGAGCGCTTCGAGGTCGGCGGTGTCGAGGGTGCGGACCGCGGCCCGAGTGCCCACCGGCATGAAGCATGGTGTGGCGAACGAGCCCCTCGGGGTGGTTATGCGGCCGGTGCGGGCTTGCCCATCTCGGGCCAACACGTCGAATTGGAGGGTCATTGTCCTGGATTTCTAGCGCAGAACATGGCGTCGCCCAGAGAGAGGAAGCGGTAGCCCTCGGCCAGGGCGGCAGTGTAGAGGTCTCGCCAGCGGGGGCCGACGAACGCGGCCAACAGGGCCAGAAGGCTGGATCGGGGCAGGTGGAAGTTGGTGAGCAGGGCGTCCACCACCGCGAACCGGTGCCCCGGCGTGATGAACAGATTGGTTGAGCCGCAGGCCGATCCGGTGGCCGCCGCCGACTCCAACGCCCGAACCACCGTTGTGCCCACCGCCACCACCCGCTCCGACCGCACGCAGGCGGCCAACGTGGCCTCGGGGATCCGGTACGTCTCGGTGTGCATGACGTGGTCGTCCAGATCATCAGCCATCACCGGGGTGAACGTGGCCGTGCCCACCGCCAACTCCAGCTCGCACACCTCAGCACCGGCAGCCCGGCAGCGGTCCAGCACCGTGTCGGTGAGGTGGAGTCCAGCGGTGGGCGCGGCGGCCGACACCGGCCGGTCGGCATACACCGTCTGATAGCGCTCGATGTCGGCCAGCTCCTCGGTGACATACGGGGGCAGCGGCACCTCCCCGGCTCGATCCATGAGGTTGCCGGGATCGCCGGTGGGCCTCACCCAGCGCCGGCCGTCGCCGCCGATGCGCTCCCCCACCTCCATCACCGGCGCCCCTCCGAACCACAGCTCGGTGCCCGGTGGCACCCGGCGGCCGGGGCGCACAAGCGCACTCCACCAGCCGTCTTCGCCCGGTTCCAAAAGCAGCACTTCAACCTTGCCCCCGGTGGCCTTGTTGAGCCGCAGTCGGGCCGCCATGACCCGGCTGTTGTTCACCACCAGCACATCGCCGGGTCCCAGGAGCTCGGGCAAATCCCTGGTCAAGCGGTGCTCGGGCGGGGTTCCAGAACCTTGATCAACCAGGAGTCGTGAGCTGTCCCGGGGCTCAGCCGGCTGCTGCGCAATGGCGGCTTGAGGCAGCTCATAGTGAAGCTCCTCAGTCCGCATGCTCTGTTTCTACCCGACTGGCACCCGTATCCCGAAAACTGTCATACCCGGCCGGTAGTTTGGGGCTCATGCTGGTGATGGGGATCGACCCCGGCCTGTCGCGCTGCGGCTATGGCGTTGTCCGCCAAAAGGGGCGCGCCACCGAGGCGGTGGCCGCCGGGATTATCCGCACCGACAAAGACGACCCCGTCCCCCAGCGGCTGTACGAGCTCCAAAAGGAGCTGGTCGATCTGATGGACACCTACCACCCGGATGCGGTGGCCATCGAGCAGGTGCTGTTCCAGGTGAACGTCCGCACCGCCATGGGGGTGGGACAGGCCAGCGGTGTGGCCATGGCCGCCGGAGTGGGGGCGGGCGCCGAGGTGTTCGAGTACTCCCCCACCCAGATCAAGAAAGCCGTCACCGGCTGGGGCGGCGCCGACAAGAAGCAGATGGGGCAGATGGTGCAGACCTTGCTGGGCCTGCCTCAGCCCCTGAAGCCGGTGGACGCCGCCGATGCCATTGCGGTGGCCCTCTGCCATCTGGCCCACGCCCCGGCCGCCTCCCGGATTCAGGCCGCAATGTGATTGGCCTGATCAGGGGCACGCTGGCTCTGCGGGATGCCGACGAGGTGATCGTGGAGACCGCCGGAGTCGGCTACCGGGTGGCCGTCTCACCCGACACCTCGGCCGCGCTGGGAGAGCTGGGCCAAGAGGTGCTGCTCCACATCCACCACCACATCCGAGAAGACGCCCAAACCCTTTACGGGTTCGACACCCCCGACAAGCGCCGGGTCTTCGAAGGGCTCATCTCGGCTCACGGCGTGGGACCGGCACTGGGCATGGCCATCATGTCGGTGTTCGGACCTCCGGAGTTGGCCGGGATTCTGGCCACCGACGACATCGACGCCCTGTGCCTGGTGCCCGGAGTGGGAAAGAAGACTGCAGCCCGGCTGCTGGTGGAGCTCAAGTCCCGCCTCGACATCGGCGATGTGACCACCGTGGTGGCATCCGGACAGTCGCCAGGCGAGCAGCCCACCGATGCCCGCAGCGTGGTCCGCCAGGCTCTAGGCGAGCTGGGCTACAGCGCCGAGGAAATCCGCGGCGCCATCGCTATTTTGCCCGCGGGTGATGATTCTTCCGCCTTGCTCAAAGCGGCCCTCCGCAATCTGGCCTCCGGTGGGTGAGCCGGCCATGAGCGAGAGGGAGGAGCTGCTGGCAGGGACCCCGCTTCCCGAAGACGCCGCGGCCGAGCCGGGGCTGCGGCCCGCCCGCCTCGACGAATTCGTGGGCCAGCCCGAGCTGAAAGAGCACCTCCACATCATCTTGGGAGCGGCCCGAGCCCGGTCCCAACCAGCCGACCATCTGCTGTTCGCCGGACCTCCAGGCTTGGGCAAAACCACGCTGGCTCACATAGTGGCCAAGGAGATGGACGCCGGGCTCCACATCACCTCGGGGCCGGCGCTGGAGCGGGCCGGCGACCTGGCCGCCATCTTGTCCAGGCTGGAGGACGGAGATGTGCTGTTCATCGACGAGATCCATCGACTGCCCCGCATCGTCGAAGAGGTCATGTATCCGGCCATGGAGGATTTCAACGTCGACATCGTGCTGGGCAAGGGGCCGGCGGCCCAGTCGGTGCGCCTCGATCTGGCCAAGTTCACCCTGGTGGGCGCCACCACTCGCACCGGCCTCATCACCGGGCCGCTGCGGGATCGGTTCGGCCTGGTGTCGCGGCTCGACTACTACACCGCCAACGACTTGGAGGCCATCGTCGCTAGGGCCGCCTCCATTCTCGACATCCAGATCGACACGGCCGGCGCGGCCGAGATCGCCTGCCGGGCCCGGGGCACCCCCCGCATCGCCAACCGGCTGCTGCGCCGGGTGCGGGACTATGCCGAAGTGAGGGCCGAAGGCGCCATCGACCACGCCATCGCAGCAGCGGGGCTGAAAGTGTTCGGCGTCGACCCCGCTGGCCTCGACAAGATCGACCGGGCCATCTTGTCGGCCCTGTGCGAGCGCTTCGGCGGCGGACCGGTGGGCCTGTCCACCCTGGCCATCAGCGTCAGCGAGCCAGCTGAGACCGTTGAGGATGTCTACGAGCCGTTCCTCATCCAACAGGGACTGCTGATGCGCACCCCCCGAGGCCGAGTAGCCACCCCGACCGCCTGGCACCACCTGGGCCTACCCCCCCCAGCCAACGCCGCCGACCAATCCAACCTGTTCGACTGATCTGTCTACATGAAGAACTGCGCCGTCATCATGCCCCAGACCGTGAACATAAAGCCCGTCATGGTCACGAAGAAGACGCGAGCCTGCTTGGCCATCTCGGTCCGCAACTCGGCACCCAAAGCCTTCAGGTCCTCCTTGGTGGCAAGAGCCTTCAAGTCGTCCTTGGTGGCATAGGCCTTCAAGGCTTCTTTCAAGTCGTCCTTGGTGGCGATCTGGCCGCGGCGGTCGGGCAGCACGCAATTCATCAAGGTCTCCGCAGGTCCCTCGCCAATGGTTGCGACCAATTGGTTCACCAACTCCGTGCGCTCAATCTCGCTAACTGGTGCCATCAGATTCCCTCTCTATCGATTCCGAAAGGGAACCCTTTGACGCCGTTCAGCGAAGCCAGTTCCGAATGCACTTTGTAACATATCGACTCGGCTGGCAGAAGGCAACCACCTGGGCAAACCCGGCCAAGAGGTGGCCTTAGTTGGCGGCGGCTTGGAGGATTTCGTCGGGGATGTCGAAGTTGGCGTAGACGTCTTGGACGTCGTCGTGGTCGTCGAGGGCGTCGATTAGGCGGAGTACGGCCCGGGCCGATTCGGCGCTGTCCACGCCCACCACCGAGGTGGGCAGCATGGTGGACGACGCCGACATGAAGGCGATTTCCACTTCAGCCAGGGCGTCGCGCATGGCCGATAGGTCGGAGGGGTCGCAGGTGAGGCGCCAAGTGTCGCCCTCGTCGGCCAGGTCCTCGCCGCCGGCGTCGAGGGCGGCCATCATCACCTCGTCCTCGTCCACCGAGCGGTCGAGAATCACCACCCCTTTGCGCTCGAACTGCCAGGCCACCGCGCCGGGCTCGGCCAGCGACCCGCCGTTGCGGGTGAACAGCGCCCGCACCTCTGAGCTGGTCCGGTTGCGGTTGTCGGTGAGCGTCTCCACATACAGGGCCACGCCTCCGGGGGCGTACCCCTCATAGAACACCGACTCGTAGGAAACCCCCTCTAGCTCGCCCGTCCCCCGCTTGATGGCCCGCTCAATGGTGTCCAGCGGCACCGAGTTGTCCCTGGCCTTCTGGAACATGGTGCGCAGCGTGGGGTTGGCGTCTACGTCGCCGCCACCCTCGCGGGCCGCCACCTCTACCTGGCGGATGAGCTTGGCAAACAGCTTGCCCCGCCGCTTGTCGGCCGCCCCCTTGCGATGCTTGATGGTGGCCCACTTGGAGTGTCCTGACATCTGCTCTCCCTATTCCTGTTCCACAAACCAGCGGTGGATTCGATCGTCCTCGGCCAACTCGGGGTGGAACGACGACACCACCGCCGAGCCCTGGCGGCATAGCACCGGCACCCCGTCCAACGAAGCCAGCACCTCCACCCCGTCGCCCGCCGACTCGATTACCGGGGCCCGGATGAACACCCCAGGAAAGGCCGATTTCCAACCCTCAACCTCAATCAGCGCGTGAAACGACTCCGATTGGCGTCCATAGCCGTTGCGCCGCACCGCCGCATCCACCGCCCCGAAGCAGCGCTGGCCGGGATAGCCGTCCACCACCTCGGCGGCCAGAAGAATGAGCCCGGCGCAGGTTCCGAGCACCGGCAGGCCGTCGGCCAAGCGCTCGGCCAGCGGATCGGCCAAGCCGTTGGCGTCCAGCAGCTTGGAGATGGCGGTGGACTCCCCGCCGGGAATCACCAACCGGTCGACTTCGACCAGTTCTTCGGGAGTGCGGACCTGGACCGCGGCCACCCCTATCCGATTGAGAACCTGCTCATGCAGCCCGAACGCGCCCTGAAGGGCCAGAACCCCGACCTTCACCCGGGGGCTCCGGGTCTCGGGGCGACGCCTCGATTTGCTGCACGCTCAGCCCGGCTACCAGCCGCGGTCGGCCAGCCGGGTTTCGAGGCCGTCGATCTCCAGGCCGGGCATGGGCTCGCCCAGGCCGCGGCTTACCTTGGCCAAGATATGCGGGTCGCGATAGTTGGTGGCCGCCTCCACAATGGCCTTGGCCCGGGGGGCCGGGTCGGAGGACTTGAAAATCCCCGAGCCCACAAACACCGCCTCGGCCCCAAGCTGCATGACCAGCCCGGCATCGGCCGGCGTGGAGATGCCCCCGGCGCAGAACATGGGCACAGGGAGCCAGCCGGTCTCGGCCACCTCCCGCACCAGCGGCAGCGGGGCCTGGAGCTGCTTGGCCCAGTCGAAGAGCTCGGCAGAATCGGCCTGGGTGATCTTGCGGATGTCGCCGATGATCGAGCGCAGATGGCGGACGGCCTCCACGATGTTGCCGGTGCCGGCTTCGCCCTTGGAGCGGATCATGCACGCCCCCTCGGAGATGCGCCGCAGCGCCTCTCCCAGGTTGGTGGCCCCGCACACGAAAGGCACGGTGAACGCCCACTTATCGATGTGGTGGGCCTCATCGGCGGGGGTCAGCACCTCGCTCTCGTCGATGTAGTCCACATCGAGGGCCTCCAGAATCTGGGCCTCCACGAAGTGGCCGATGCGGGCCTTGGCCATTACCGGTATGGTCACCGCCTCTTGGATGCCGGTGATCATCTCCGGGTCGCTCATACGGGCCACCCCGCCGTCTCGGCGGATGTCGGCGGGAACCCGCTCCAGGGCCATGACCGCCACCGCTCCGGCATCCTCGGCCACCTTGGCCTGATCGGGGGTGACCACGTCCATGATCACGCCACCCTTGAGCATTTCGGCCAGTCCTCGCTTGACCAGAGGTGTCCCCGTCTCGCGGCCCGTCATCGACTCAGCAGCCATGGTTGCAGTCTATGACCTCCCGCCATGAGATCGCGATGTCAATTGAAGTGCGAAGGAAGCGCCGGTGGCGGGTTCACAAGGGGCCGTGTTGTTTCCAGAGGCGGGCTAGGAGGGAGATGATCTGGGTTCTGGTCTTGGCCTGGACGGGGGTGGCGGGCCTATCGGCGGCGACGGCGTTGAGGCAGGCGGTGGCCGCGCCGGGGCCCAAGGGGTTGGTGAGCAGGGCGGGGCACTGGCGGGTGAGGGCCTGCCACAGCCGCACCGCTTCGCGGGCCCTTTGCATCTGGGCGGCCCGCTCGGCGGGGCCCGGGGGGCGGTCGCCGCCGGGGGCGAACACCGCGCCCCGGGAGATGGCCCCGAGAACCTCTGTGGCCGAAGCGGTGTCCACGTCGATGTCGGCCAGCGCCAGGGGGGTCTGGGGCGTTGCGGGCTCTTCGGGCTCGCCGCCGCCGGGAGCGCCCCCACCGCCGCCGGAGGGGGAACCGCCGCCGCCGGAGGGGGAACCGCCGGTGGTCGGCCGGTCGGCCGGCGGCGGGCCGTGGGTCACCGTCCGCTGCAGTCTGGACGAGTCCTAGCCCTACCCCGCCGGGCCTTGGGTTTGTCTAGCTGCTAGCGGTTCTTCAGCAAGTTCTCGGCGAAGTCCTGCACCATCACCAGCACGTCGCCTCCGGGCAAGACAACGAAGGTTTGGCCGGGGGTGAGGCGCACGGGGTTGCCGTCGTTGTCGGTGACCTGCCAGGGCTGGCTGGCTGACGGGCGGGTCCACCGGCCCCTGATCAAATGGCCGTCGGTGAACACCAGGGCCACCCCGCCCTCGGGATCGACGGTGATGGCTTCGGGGCAATACGAGCAGGCCGCGCTGCCGGTGTAGCGGGTTTGCAGCACCACCACGTTGGTGGGGGTCACCTGAACGGGATCGATATCGGGGTTGGGGCTGCCATCAGGATGGCGGGCCATGTCGACGTGTGCGGTGCCGTCTTGCCAGCGGGCCCAGCCCCCGGCCTCGTCATCCCAGGCGAAATGGACGATGGTGCCGCCGAGGTAGCGGACCTCCACGCCGGGAACCGGCTCGGCGCTGGCCGCAAGCGCCTCGCCCTCTCTGCGGTACTCGAAGATCGGTTCGGGGGCCGGCAAGCCGCCGGGGGCAGCCCCCCAGATGTTTGCCGTGGTGGTGTACAGGTTCCACGGCGGCACCCGATCAGACACCCTCCAGTAGTCGGTGGGCAGGCCGTCCCAGAGCAGTTCGTAGAGCTGGCCGTTGGACTGGCCCTGGGAAATCTCCCGCAACACGCCCGGATTGGCCCCCGAATGGCCGTACACCGGCTGGCCGAAGTTGGACAAGATGTCGGGGTCGGAGCTGCGGGCCGACCGCACCGGTCCCAACGACACTGCCCCCTGGCTGTGGAAAATGGCGAACAGCCGGGTAATCGTCTCCACCCGAACCTCGATGAGCACATCGGCCTGGTTGATGCCCGTTTGCGGGCGCCCCACGCTGCTGGTGCCGATCTTCACCGCCAGTGCGGGCCGGTTGAGGATTGACGGATCATCCAGCGGCTCGCCGGTTAGCGGCTCGATGGGCCCCGGCGTGGGGGCGGGCGTGGCCGGCACGGGCTCGGGGTCTCCATCGCCTGGGGGGTCTTGGGAATCAGCAGGATCAGGATCGGGGCTAGCCCCATCGGTGGCGCCGTTTTCGCCGTTGGCCGGCGGGTCAACCGGGCCGCCAGAGGGAGCCGAATCGCCGCTGTCGCCGGGAGCGCCCGGCTCGGTGGATGGGGGCGCGGCCGAATCGGCTGGCGCGGGGCCGCCATTGGGGTCGGATCCGTTTGCGCGAATGGTGTCGGTTCCACCCGAGCCGCCACAGGCTGCGGCCACCAGGGCAACGGCCAACAGCGCAGCAGCTATTGCCCCGCACCCTCGCGTGCGCCTTCCCGAAGAAGCGCGTCTCATTAGAGTTCGTTCAGCGCGGCAATACGAGATTCCAGCCGGGGATGGCGGAGGGTGTCGTTGATCCCCCAATCGGGCTCATCGATCCACATGTGAAGCGCTGCCACCGTAGGCGATGGTACCTGAGCGCTCTGGCGGGAAAGTGTCATCAACGCAGACAGCAGGCCGGGGGGATAGCGGGTGAGCGACACGGCCTCGAGGTCGGCGGCCATACTCCGGCCCGCGGGCAATACCCGAGCCATCACCGGTCGACGCAGCCAGCCGACCGGCCCCAGCGGCCAGGCCAAAAGCACTCCGGCCAGGGTCTCGAAAGCGGCGTCGCCCCGGCGGATGCGGCACAGGTGATGGGCCATCAGCCCTTCCAGCTCGATGCGCTCTAGGTGGTCGATTGCCGCGGTGGTGATGATGATGGCCGAATGGGCGGGGGTCCGGGCTGCGGCCAGGGCGTTGATGGAATCGGAGTTGATGATGCGAATCTCGGGGGTGGGGATGCCGTGGCTGACGCACAGGCCCTCCAACACGCTGTCGAGAATCTCCTGATCAGCGCCCCGGGGGGCTGATCCTCGGGTGAGGCGAACCAAAAGGCGCCATGCCGTGAGCCGCAGCCCGACGATGGCTGCTCCGCCGACAACTACCCCGGCGACTACGGCGACCAGCCAGGCGATCCCGACCAAGTAGAGCACCCCCGCCACCACTGCGCCGGCGAGCACGCCCACGGTAGCGAGGACCACTGAGGTTCGACGTCGGCCTGCGTTCATATTCCCTCCTGGCACATTCCCTCCTGGGGGTGCGGCTCGTGCGATGAGCGCTTGGGGGTGCGGACCCGGCGATGGGCCGCCAGGTCGTGGTAAATCTCGACATAGCGGCTGGCCAGGGTGTCCATTGAGAATTGCTGGGCCCGGTCGAGCCCCGATGCCACCAGCGAGCGGGCGGTGTCTTTGTCGAACAGCACCCGCTTGAGCGATGCCGCCAGGGCCGCGGCGTCGCCGGGCTCGGACAACAGCGCATCTTTTCCGGGCCGAGCCACGATGGCATAGGCATCGAGCCCGGAGGCCACGATGGGAGTCTGGGCGGCCATGGCCTCCAGCAGCACCACCCCGAAAGACTCGCCGAACAGCGATGGGGCGCAGAACACATCGGCCCCCCGCATGCGGGCGTGCTTCTCGGCGTCGGAGATCCGGCCCAGCCACTCCACCCGGGCATCGCCGCGCGATTGCGCCTTCAAGGCTTCGGTCTCTGGGCCGTCGCCCCCCACCCACATCCGCACATCATCGGGCAGGTACTGGAGGGCGTCCAACAAGATGCTCAGTCCCTTGCGGGGCTCATGGCGGCCCACAAAGAAGATGGTGGGCTGCGACGTCTCGATCCGCTCTAATGAGGGGGCGTGCAACTCCACGCCGTTGAACACCAGCTCGTAGTGTCCGCCCAGCCTCTCTTGCACCAGGCGGCGGGCGTCCTCAGACACCGCGCAGCGGTAGTCGAGGCGGTTGGCCACCAACTGCGCTATCGAGCGCAGGTAGTGGTAGGCGGTGCTATAGCCGGCCCGGTGGAAGGTGCCGAGCAACGGCGCCGACTTCATTATCGCGGCGGTGTTGGTGGGACCGGGGGCCAGGGGCTCGTGGAGGTGGAGCACGTCGAAGTGCTCGTCGCGCAACACCCGGATCGTGCGGAGCTGCGCGGGGGGGTCGGGCGCCAGGGGGGCGATGGAGCCGTTGGCCGCGGTGGGCAGGCTGTTGCCCAAAGGCGTTACCGACTCATCGGGCGGGGGGCCGTCGCACGGCGCCAGCACCCGGGCCTCCACCCCCATGCGGCGCAGCGAGCGGGCCAGGCCCATCACCTGTCCCTGCACTCCGCCGGGGATGGTGAGGCTGTAGGGGCAGACCAGCCCTACCCTCATCCGGGAACCTTCTGTTGGGAGGAGCGCTCAGCTTGGTTGGGCTGGCGGCCGGCGCCTTTGCGCTGTTGGCGGAATTGGCTGAGGGCCTCGGTGTCGCTGGCCCAGTTGGGCTGCATGAGGTGCCACTGCTCGGGGGCGGCGCGGATCAGCCCTTCAAGGGCCCAAGCCAGGTCCTGGGTGATACGGGCGACATCGGCCCTCAGGCGGCCTTGGCGCTCGGCCGACACCGGGGGCATCACCACGCCCCGATGGTTGGGACCGTCTTGGTAGACCGCGGCGGGCAAGATGGCGGCCCCCGTGCGCAGGGCCAGGGCGGCGGGGCCGCCGGGCAGAAGCGTGCGCTCTCCGAAGAACTCCACCTCCACTCCCCCGCGGCCCACCTGCCGGTCGGACAACAGGCACACCACTTGGCCGGCCCGCAGCGACTTGATGAGCGCGGAGACGGAATCGGGGCCCAGCGGCACGATGTCGATTCCCATGCGGCGGCGCTCTTCCACCATCCAGTCGAACAGCCGAGTCGTGCGCAGCGGCTCGACCACCGAGATCACCCGGTATCCGGGAATGCGGGCCATCCAGGTTCCGGCCCATTCCCAGCCTCCGAGATGGGGAAGGGCCAAAATCGGCGCCGTGCCGGTGGCCATCGCCTCATCGATGTGGTGAAACCCCTCGGTGCTGAATCCGGCATCGACCGCGGCGTCGTCGAGGTTGTAGAGCCGGGCGCAGTCGAACCAGTAACGGGCATACGACTCAAAGGACGCCTTCACGGCCTCCGCCAGCGCCTCGCCCTCCAAATCGGGGCCGCACACCCGTTGCAGGCGGCGCTCGGTGATGAAGCGGCGCTCGGGCAGCAGCCGGTATGCGCTCTTGCTGATGGCCCGGGTGAGGGCAGCGCCCACCGACTGGGGCAAGCGACGAGCCAGGGCGGCACCGCTGCGGTAGAGAATCACGTCGGCGGAAGGCCGACGGGTTTGGGCGATTGGGGTCGCCTGCTCCGCGGTGTCGGTCATGTCTTGGTCAAGGCTGCGGCCTGGCGCCAGACCTTGACAAACCGGTGCAGGGCGGTGGCCGCGGTGAGCGCCAGCATGGCCCACAGCACCGGGATCAGCACGACGCTGAAGGCCAGCCCGGCGCCCAGCACCACGAACCGCTCGGCCCGCTCCATGAGGCCGCCCTTGGCGTCGAGCCCCAGCGACTCGGCCTTGGCCCGCTGATAGGAGACCACCGAAGCCGTGGCCATGAGCGCCACCGGCAGCATGAATATCTGGCCGGGCTCGTTGGCGCCCAGGTACCAGGCCACCCCGCCGAACAACAGGGCGTCGCACACCCGGTCGCTGACCGAATCGAAGAAGGCACCTCGCACCGAACTGGTGCCCGCGGCCTTGGCGATGGGCCCATCGAGGGCGTCGGGAAGCCCGGTGAGCACCAAAAAGACCGTGCCGAGGATGAGATGGCCCCGGCCGATGACCACCGCGGCCACCCCGGCCATGGCGATGCCGAGGAAGGTAACCGCATCGGCGCTGACGCCCATCTTGTGGAGGACAGCACCGATCGGATCGAGCCCTCGATTGACCGCCGAACGCCAATTGCCGTCGAACATGTGACTTTTACTCTACTGGCAGACCGGAATGGAGGGCAGCCCAGTCCTCGGGATTGGGCTGCACGAGTTGGTCGATAACCTCGCCGGTGATTCCGTCGACAAAAACCAGGCCCCGCTGCTCGGGCTGGGGCTCATTGGAGTAGAGCAGGATGCGCCAAGTGGGGCGGCTGAACCAGCCCCGCCACCCCATCTGCGCCGATGCGTGGCCCACCGGGTAGCCCACCGCGCCCACGGCGATCACCAGCGCCTCCGACTCGTCGACCTTCAGCTCCTTGCCGCACACAAAGCCGTAGACCGCGAACGCGGCCAAAGCGATGGCCGCGGCCAGGATCCCCCCGTTGACCAGCGGACTGTCGGCCGCCACCGCCCAAACCACCGCACAGACCACCGCCGCCGACAAGTAGATGATGGCCGGAATCCGCCGCCGGCTGTTGTTGGGAAACAGATACGGCCCGACGTACTCGCCAACGTTCAGCTCCTGAGGAAGCTCATCAGTAATCTCCGCATCAGACACCGCATCGTCGCCGGGAATGCTCAACTCAGAGTCGGACATGACCGGAGGCTACCGGCCTTCCCAGGCATTCCTCAGTTTGGACCATGATTCGGCCAGGGGTTCGGGGAGCACCCGGGTTTCAGCGACGGTGGTCATGAAGTTGGTGTCGCCTTGCCAGCGGGGCAGGCAGTGGACATGGAGGTGGTTGGGTATGCCGGCACCGGCGGCTGCTCCCAGGTTGAGTCCCACGTTCACGCCGTCGGGGTTGTAGGCCCGGCGGATGGCGGCCACCGCCGCCCGAGTCGCGGCCCACAGCTCATCGCTCTCGGCGTCGCTGAGGTCGGCCACATCGGCCACCGCCCTATTGGGCGCCACCATCAGGTGGCCGCTGCCGTAGGGGTAGGCGTTGAGCACCGCGAAGCAGGTCTGCCCCCGCCACAAGATGCCCGTCTCCTCGTCGGGCTCGGGGGCCGCCAGGATCTGCTCGAAAAGGGTGGCCTCCCCCGGCTCTGGGCCAGCCGCGGGCAGGCCCGCCACATAGCGGCTGCGCCACGGGGCCCACAAGCGCTCGAGCATCAGCGGTGGGTGTGCACGTCGTCGGACAGTCGATTGGAGAAGTCGCCCAGCAGCACACCCCGCTCGTCGCCGTCGCTGCCCCGCGCGTTCACCCCCACCGTGCCGTTGGCCCGGTCGTCGTCACCCACCACCAGCACATAGGGCAGCTTCTGGAGCTTGGCCTTTCGGATGCGCCGGCCCAGCGGCTCATGCGCGCCGTGCACCTCCACCCTGAACCCGGATTCGCTCAGTCGGGCCTCCACATAGGTGGCGTAATCTTCGTGGGAGGCAGCCACCGGCAAGATGGCGGCTTGAACGGGGGACAGCCAGGCGGGGAGGGCGCCGCCGCAATGCTCAAGGAGCACCCCGAAGAAGCGCTCGATCGCGCCCATCAAGGCCCGGTGGATCATCACCGGGCGGTGGCGTTGGCCGTCGGGGCCCACATATTCGAGGTCGAACCGCTCAGGCAACTGGAAATCGACCTGGATGGTGGAAAGCTGCCAGCTCCGCCCTATGGCGTCGCGCACATCAATGTCGATCTTGGGTCCGTAGAAGGCCCCTCCGCCCTCGTCGATCTTGTACTCGAGCCTCGATACCCACATGGCCTGCGCGAGCGCCTCAGTGGCCAGATCCCACTCGGCGTCGTCGCCCACCGACTTGCCCTCAGGACGGGTGGCCAACCGGGCCTCGAACTCCTCGAATCCGAACGCCCGCAGAACCGTGAGCACGAACCCCACCAACGCGGAGATCTCTGCGGTGGCATCCTCCCGGGTGACGAAGATGTGGCTGTCGTCCTGGGTGAATCCCCGGGAGCGCATCAGCCCGTGGACCGCCCCTGACAGCTCGTAGCGGTACACCGTGCCCAACTCGAACAAGCGCAGGGGCAGGTCGCGATAGGAGCGCTGGCTGCTCTTGTAGATCAGCACATGGAAGGGGCAGTTCATCGGCTTGAGGTGATAGGAGGCCCCGTCCAGCTCCATGGGGGGGTACATGCTCTCTTCATAGAAGTCCAGATGGCCGCTGGTTGCCCACAGCTCCGAGCGGGCGATGTGGGGGGTGATCACCGACTGGTAGCCCCCGTTGTCGTGGCTGCTCTGGCTGTATTCCTCGATGATGCGGCGCACCAAAGCCCCCTTGGGGTGCCACACCGCCAGCCCCGGTCCCAGCTCGGCGGGCCACGACAGCAGGTCGAGCTCGCGGGCCAGCCGACGATGATCGCGCTTTTCCGCTTCGGCCAGCCGGTGCAAGTGGGCGGCCAAATCTTTGCGGGAGCCCCAGGCGGTGCCGTAGATGCGCTGTAGGGAGGGCCGGCCGGCGTCGCGGCGCCAGTAGGCCCCGGCCACGCTCATCAGCTTGAAGTGCCCCAGCCGACCGGTGGACGGCACATGGGGGCCGCGGCACAAATCGATGAAGGTATCGGAGTTGCGGTAGTAGCTGATCTGGCCATCGCCGGCCACTTCATCGGCCAGCTCGCTTGCCGACTCGTCGCCGGGCTGGCTGGCGCCGTCTGCTTCAGCAGCCAGGGCCACCGTTTCGATGATCTCCCGCTTGTAGGGATGGTCGGCAAACAAGTCGAGACCCTCGGCGGCCGACACCTCGTGGCGCTCGAAGGGCTGGTCGGCCTCGATGATCTCGCCCATCCGCGCCTCGATGGCCTCGAGGTCGTCGTCGCTGATGGTGGCCCCGTCGGGCAGATCGAAGTCGTAGTAGAAGCCGTCTTGGATGGGAGGGCCGACCGCGTAAGTGGCGCCGGGGTACAGCTCCAGCACGGCTTGGGCCAGCACATGGGCGGTGGAGTGGCGCAGCGTTTCCAGCCCCGCGTCGCTGTCGGCGGTGATGATCGACACCTGCTGGCCGTCGGCCAGCGGCACACTTAGGTCTACCTCTGCATCGTCGACGGTGGCGATGAGGGCGGCCTTGGCCAGACCGGGGCCGATATCGGCAGCGAGGTCGCCCGCGGTGGCCCCGAGGGGAATCACGCGCGTGCTGCCGTCCGGGAGAGTGACGTTGATCTCAGCCATATCGGGACAACCCTAGAAGCTCACGAACCCCAGAAGCCCACGCAATTCTCAAGACCCGACACCGGACCTGGAGGGTTCTGAGCACCCTTGCTGGCTCGTCTAGGCGGCCTAGAGGTGCTGACTGGGGAAAGATGCCCTGACCGAGACGCTCATTGCTTCCTCGGCTTCCCCGTAAGACTGCGGGGGCGGAGAGAGTATGCCGCAGCGGACAGCTTCCGCGACTTCATCGCGAAGAAGTTGCACCTCAATTTCCTCGGGGTTGGAACCCGCAAACTCTGCCCACCCGTTAATGAGTTCCAAGAGCTCTTGCAGGGTTTCCGCGCCCCCGTTGAAGCCGTTGTCGCTCTCTCCCCACCAAGTAGTTCCTTCCCCTCGGTTGAGATGCACTCGCACCGTATGCATTTGAGCCTCCTCCGTCGGTTCGGGCTAGAGGCGAACGCCGAGTAGGGCGGCTGCGGGGGTGATTGCGCTGGTTGGGACGGCTTTGTCGATGGCTGCTATTGCTGAGGGGGTGTCTAGGTCGTTGTCTAGGCAGGACCGGACCTGATCGAGGACCGCGTTGGCGGCATCGGGGGTGGCCTCGGGGGCGGTTTGCCAGGCTTCGAGGCGCTCGGCGGCGGTGGGCATGAGCGAGTCGTTCCACTCCCAGGAATCGCGGTAGTGGTGGGCCACGATGGCCAGCCGGATCGCCCGGGGGTCGTACTCCTTCAGCAGATCGGAGACGAACACCAGGTTGCCCAGCGATTTGGACATCTTGGCGCCGTCCATCCGCACCATGGCCTGGTGCATCCAGTGGCGCACGAACTGCTGTCCGGTGACCACCTCGGACTGGGCTGTCTCGCACTCGTGGTGGGGGTAGATCAGATCGGTGCCGCCCCCGTGCAGATCGACGGTGTCGCCCAACTCCCGCATGGCCAGCGCCGAGCACTCGATATGCCAGCCGGGCCGGCCCGGTCCCCACTTGGAGTCCCAGGCGGGCTCGTCGGGGGCCGATTTCTGCCACAGCACGAAATCCAGGGGGTCGCGTTTGTTGGGGTCGTCGGGGTTCCCCCCGTGCTCGGCGGCCAGGGCCAGCATGGTGTCGCGGTCGAAGTGGCTGATTTGGCCGAAGCGGTCGAAGGTGGAGATGTCGAAGTACACCGACCCCCCCGACTGGTAGGCGTTGCCCCGGTCGAGCACCAAGCCGATCATCTTGCGGATGTCGGCGATGGCCGAGGTGGCCCGGGGCTCCGACCAGCACGGCAGCATGCCCAGGGCATCCATGTCGGAGTCGAACCGGGCGGTTTCGGCCGCGGCCAGATCTAGATAGTGGACGCCGATCTCCCGGGCTTTGCGGAGTATGTCGTCGTCCACATCGGTGATGTTGCGCACGCAGCGGGTTTCGTGGCCCCGGTCGCGCAGGCGCCGCTGGAGCACGTCGTAGGCCACATAGGTGGCGGCGTGGCCCAGGTGAGTGGCGTCGTAGGGGGTGATGCCGCAGGTGTACATGGCCACCACCGGTCCTGGCTCGAAGGGCACCACCGCTTTTCGAGCGGTGTCATAGAGGCGCATCGGCTCTGCTGGGAATGCGGCAGAGAGCGGGGAGGGCATGGCCGCCGGGGGGCTCAGCCGTCTTCGGGGCCCAAGCCGGTGAAGCGGACCGCCGCCCGGGTCTTGTAGCGGACATTGAGTTGCAGCAGCACCGCGGTGAAGGCCTCCACCGGGGCCGCGTACGACAGCGCGCCGGCGTCGAGGGCTCGGGCGCCGGGGAGCTTGTTCATGATCTCCATGGTGGTTGTAGTGGCCTCGGGGTGGTCGGAGCACACCAGCACGTCGCATTCCACCGGCCGATTGAGGTCGCCCAGATCATGGGCCGGCACATGGTGCAGCGCGCCCGACACCAGAGCCTGGGGCACCGCGGCCTGCACCGCGGCGGCGATCGAGCCCCGCGACGGCACCAGCGGCTGGAACTCCCGGCCCATTTTGGCCAGGGCGTTGGCCATGCTGATGACCACCTTGTCGGCCAGCTCGTCGGCCACCGTCGCTGCGGTGGAAGCGGCGGCGTCCCAGGGGGTGGCTACCACCACAACGTCGCAGGCCGCGGCGCCGGGGTTGGCCGCGCCGGACAGGGTGAGCTGGTGGTCGGGCCACTCGGCCTTCAAGCGGTCGCAGATCTCGGCGGCCCGCTCCGCGGAGCGCGACCCCATCACGGTGTCGAATCCCACCGATGCCAACCGGACGGCAAGGGCGCTGCCCGCCGGTCCTGTGCCTCCGAGTATGCCGATCCGCATCGGCCCAACGGTATAGGAGGACCACTGGCGAACTCACATACAGCGGTGACACATACTTAGGCGAGTAGCCTCCAACGATCATGGGACTCCTCGACGGGAAACGGATTTTGGTAACCGGCGTCCTCACCGACGCCTCGCTGGCCTTCGGGATTGCCTCGCTGGCTGCTGATGAGGGCGCCGAGCTGGTTTTGACCGGCGCCGGTCGGGGCCTCAGCCTCACCGAGCGCACCGCCCGCAAGCTGCCGGGCTCGCCGCCGGTGCTGGCTTTTGACGTGACCGACCCCGACCACCCTGGTGCTGTGCGGGCGGAGCTGGCCGACCGGTGGGGCTCGGTGGACGGCGCCGTACACGCCATCGGCTTCGCCCCCGAGGTGTGCTTGGGCGACGACTTCATGGCCGCCGGGTGGGACGACGTGAAGGTGGCCCTGGAGATCTCGGCCTACTCGCTCAAGACCCTGGCCGAGGTGGTGGTGCCGCTCATGGACGACGGCGGCTCCATCGTGGGGCTGGACTTCGACGCCACCGTGGCCTGGCCGCTCTACAACTGGATGGGGGTGGCCAAAGCGGCCTTCGAGTCCACCGCCCGCTACCTGGCCCGCTCGCTCGGCGACCAGGGCATCCGGGTGAACCTGGTGGCCGCCGGCCCGGTGCGCACCATGGCCGCCCGCTCCATCCCCGGCTTCGAGGTGTTCGAAGAGTCCTGGGCCGACAGGGCCCCGCTGGGCTGGGACGTCAAAGACAGCTCGTCGGTGGCCAAAGCCGCCGTCGCGCTGCTATCGGACTGGTTCCCCATGACCACCGGCGAGATGGTCCACGTCGACGGCGGCTACCACGCCATGGGGGCCTAGGAGCGCCGCTAGCCCGCCGCGAGAGGGTGGACGAAGTCGTCGGCGAAGCGATTGATGGCGTCGCGGTAGGCGGTGGCGTTCTCCAGCAGGCCTTGCCGGTTGTCGGTGCTGACGTCTTCGAGCTCGGCCCAGGGCAGGGCGTACAGCCCGGTGATGCCCAACTCCTCTTCGGCCCGGCGGTAGAGATCCACCGAAGGCGGCTCGTAGAAGCCGGAGATGATGTCGAAGTGGTCGTCGGCCCGACCCTCTTCAGCCAACAGCTCCCGCAGTCGGGCGACGATGCCAGCCAGGGTGTCCCAGTCGTAGGCATTGCCCACCCAGCCGTCGGCATGGCGGGCCGCCCGGCGCAGCGCCGGCCCCGAGTGTCCCCCGGTGTAGATGGGGATGGGCTGGTCGGGGGCCGGTCCCATCATCATCGGCGGGATGTCGTAGAACTCGCCGTGGAACTCGACCCAGCCCGGCTTCCACAGCTCCCGCAGGGCCTCGATCATCTCGTTGGTACGGGGGCCGCGGTTGTCGAAGTCTTGGCCCATCTGCTCGAACTCCTCACGCATCCAGCCCGCGGCCATGCCCAGCGCCACCCGGTTCTCGGAGATCACCGCGGCGGTGGACACCTGCTTGGCCACCGCCAGGATGGGGCGGTTGGGGGCGATGAAGATGTTGTTGGAGAAGTGGAGTTGTTTGGTGGCGCCGATCATGGCCCCGATGGTCACCCAGGTGTCGGGCCACGATGTCTCCGGATCCCAGATGGGCCGGCCGTCCTCATAGGGCGAATAGGGGTAGGGGCTTTCGAGGTCTTGGGGATAGAAGATGTGATCGGAGAGCACCATCCCGTGATAGCCGGCTTCATCCACCATCCGGGCTATGGGCACCAGCTCGGTGCTTTTCATGAACGCGGTAACGCACCAGAATTTCATGCCGCCCATTATGGCCCGTGGGCGCGGTCGGTCTCGTCGTAGAGATCGCCGACCAGCACTTCCAGCACATCTTCGAGGGTGACCAGGCCGACGGTGCGGCGGCGGGCGCCCTGGCGGACGACGGCCAGGTGGCGCCGGCTGCCCTGCATCAGCACCAGCGCCCCCTCTAGCGAGGTCTCCTCCTCTATGGCGGGCACTACCCGGATCAACTCATCGCCGAGGGGCTGTGATGCCCTCACGCTGGTGACGTCGAGGAGGTCTTTGGCGTGGACGAACCCGACCACCCGGTCGACTGAGCCGTTCTGGACGACGACCCGGGAGTGGCCGCTGGCGTTCATCACGTCGAGCACCTCGGCCACGGTGGCCTCCCGCTCCACCGCCACGATGCGGTCGCGGGGCACCATCACCGCTCGGACTGGGCGACCGGCCAGCTCTAGCGCGCTGGACAAAAGCGATCGGTCGAAGTCGTCCAAGAACCCCTCGGCGGCCGAGTGCTCCACAACGGCGGCAAACTCCTGAGCGGTGTGGGTGGTGGGAAGCTGGTCGATGGGCTCTACGCCGCACAGTCGCACTAGCCCGGCGCTTAGGCGGTTCAAGAGCCCGATGAGCGGGCCGAAGACGATGGCGTACCGGCGGTTCACCGGAGCGAGCCACATGGCGGTGCGCTCGGCCCCGGCCAAGGCGATGTTCTTGGGCACCATCTCGCCCAGCACCATGTGCAGGTACACCACCAGGGCCAGCGACACCCCGAACGAGATGGTGTGCAGCACCCCCGAGGGCAGTTCGGCGAACGACTCCAGTGCTCGCTCGATGAGGCGGGCCACTGCGGGCTCGGCCATGAAGCCCAACCCCAGCGACGTCATGGTGATGCCGAGTTGGGCGCCGGCCAACTGCCGGTTGAGGTCGCTCATGGCCGCCAGTGCGAGCCGGGCTCGGCGATTGCCGGCTTCGGCCAGCGGTTCTAGGCGGGAGCGCCGGGCGGCGATAAGGGCGAACTCCACGGCCACGAATCCGGCGTTGGCCGCCAAAAGCACCACCGCCACGCCGATGTAAAGCGCAGTCATCGGCTTGCTCCGTCTTGATGGGCCGGGTGAGCTGACGCCACCGGGCGCAAGCGGACGGCGTCGATTCGGTGCCGGTCTATCGACTCGATCTGGAGCTCCCAGCCCTGATAGCGGAACACCTCGCCGGCAATCGGGATGCGCTGGAGATGGTCCAAGATGAAGCCGGCCAGGGTCTCGTAGTCGCCTTCGGGCACCCGCAGCCCGGTCATGTCCTCCAGCTCATCGGGATGGATCCCGGCCTGCACCAACAGCTCGTCGGCCTCGCGGGCCACCGCCGGGGGCTCGGTTTCGTCGTGCTCGTCGGCGATCTCGCCCACGATCTCCTCCACCAAATCCTCCTGGGTGACGATGCCCGCAGTGCCGCCGTGCTCGTCTAACACCACGGCCAGCGGATTGCGCTGGGATCTCATGTCCAGCAGCAGGGAGCGCAAGTCCCGGGTCTCGGGAACGACCAGCGGCGGCCGCATGATGGCGGTGACCGGGGTGGCGGCCCATTGATCGGAGGGCACCTCGTAGACGTTCTTGACGAGGGCCACGCCCACCACATCGTCGATGTCGTCGCCGATCACCGGGAAGCGGGAGAACCCGGTGTGGCTCGACCGCGACACTAGATCGGCCACCGACTGGTGGTGCTCGATGGCGATTACCGACACCCGAGGAACCAGCACGTCGGCGGCGTCTCGCTCGGCGAAGCGGATCGCCCGGGTCAACAGGCGGGCTCGGGCCGGCCGCATCGCGCCCTCCTGTCCCGAAGAGCGAACGAGCCAAGCCAGCTCGTCGCGGGAGCGGGCCTCGCTCAACTCCCCGGCGGGCTCGACCCCCAATCGGGTGACCACCCAATTGGCCGATCCGTCGAGCAGGCGGATGAATGGTGAGGCCAGCGCGGCGAATCCCCTCATGGGCGCGGCCAGGCGCATGGCGGTGGGCAGCGGGCGGGCGATGGCCAGGGTCTTGGGCACCAACTCGCCCAGCACCATCTGGACGATCACCGCGATGGCCAGCGCGGCGGCAATGGAGAGCCCGGTAGCGGCACCGCTGGCAATGCGATCGGCCGCCGGCTCCAGCGCCTCGGCGATGGAGGGACGGGCGATGAACCCCAGGGCCAGGGAGGTGGCGGTGATGCCGAACTGCGCCCCGGAAAGCTGGAAGGACAGGGACTTGAGCAGCGACAGGGTTGTGCGGGCCGCCCGTCGACCCTCGGCGGCCAGACGCTCGACGCGAATCCGGTCTACCGCCACCAGGGCGAACTCGATGGCCACGAACACGGCGTTGGCCGCCACCAGCAGCGCGGCGGCTGCCAAGCCGAGAGCGGTGGTCCAGCTCATCGGCCTGCACCTTCCCCGCATCGGGCTTGGCGCGGCTCGCGGTCTTTAGAGAGACTAATCATGTGAGTCTCAAACAATCATCGTCTCGAACCGCTTTGGATGCGGCTCGGGCGGCGACGCGCCTAGCCCGCCAAGTGGCGGTAGCGCTGGGAGACTTAGACTTGTCACCCTCACAGTATCGCTTGCTGTTGTTCTTATCGGAAGGAAACGCGGCTGCATCGGCGGTAGCCGGGCGTTTGGCGGTTAGCCGGCCCAGCGTTACCGCGCTGGCCGACGGGTTGGAGCGAAGGGGCTTGCTGCAACGCAAATCCGATCCGGTAGACCGCCGAAAAGTGGCCCACGAGCTGACCGATGCCGGCCGGAAAACGCTGGCCGCAGCCGATCTGGCGGTGGCCGAGCGGATAACCGGGATCGCCGACCATCTCGGCGCTGACCAGGCTGAACAGGCGCTAGAGGGACTGGCTATTTGGAATGAGGCTCTCACCCGGGCTCGTGGCCAGCAGGAAGCTCCGAAGTGACCACTACCGAGACCGGGCCTGTCGGCATTCCCGAGTTGGAGCCCGACCAGCAAGAGGCCCAAACAGACATCCCCGAGTTCGAGCCGGTCTACGTTTCGGCCCAATATGCGCCGCCCACTGCGGGGATAGATCCCGACCAAACCAAGGGATGGATGAAGCGGCTGTTGCCGCTGGTGGGGGCTCATCGGCGAACTCTGGTGATCGGCGTGGTCACCGGGGTGTTCGCTTTGGCCACCCAAGTGGCCGTGCCCGCGGCGGGCCGCTCGGCGGTGGACGCCGCCATCACCGGCGATCGCCGGGCGCTGTGGATAGTGGCGGTGCTGATCGCGGTGTTCGGCGTCGGGCGGCTGGTATTCGGCGGGGTGTACCGGTTTTATCTGTTCAAGCTGGGCTGGAACGTGGAGACCGATCTGCGGGCCATCATGTACGAACACCTCACCCGGCTGTCGTTCTCCTACTACGACCGCACCCAGTCGGGGCAGGTCATCTCCCGGGCCAACAGCGATATCCGGTCGGTGCAGCTCTTGCTCGCCTTTGGTCCGCTCATCAGCATGAACGTGCTGATGTTCGTGATGGCGATGGGGTTCATGGTGTACATCCACCCCTGGCTGGCGCTGGTGGCGCTGGCCCCTTTGCCCGGCGTTTACTATTTCGGCCTCAAGTTCCGCAATCAGGTGTTCCCGCTGTCGTGGGTGACCCAGGCTCGCATGGCCGACTTGGCCACCATCGTGGACGAGAACGTGAACGGCACCAGGGTGGTGAAGTCGTTCGCGGCCGAGAAGCGCCAGATCGCCTTGCTGGGAAGGTCGGCGCAGCGCATCCAATGGACCAACGTGGAGATCGCCAACAGCCGGTCTCGCTGGAATCCTGTAATTGAGTCGCTGCCCCGACTGGGCACTGCCATGGTGGTGCTCTACGGCGGCTGGCTGGCCATCGAGGGTGTGGTTTCCATCGGGACGCTGCTGGCCTTCAGCGCCTACGTGATCATGCTGCAAGTGCCCTTCCGCATGGCCGGGTTCGTGCTCATGCAGGGCCAACGGGCCAGTGCCGCCGCCCAGCGGATCTACGAGATCCTCGATGAGGTACCCGAGATCATCGACTCCCCCACCGCGGTGGACATCATCGAGCCCCTGGGGCGGGTGGACTTCGATGATGTCCGCTTCGGCTACAACCCCGACACCCCGGTGCTGGACGGGTTCACCCTGGGTATCGAGCCCGGCGAGCGGGTGGCCATCGTGGGCAGCACCGGGAGCGGCAAGTCGACGGTGGCCCGGCTGCTGGACCGGTTCTACGACGTCGACGGTGGATCGGTGCGCATCGACGGCACCGATGTGCGGGACGTGACCCTGCGGAGTCTGCGCCACACGGTGGGGTTGGTGTTGGATGAGCCGTTCCTGTTCTCGGCGTCGGTGCATGACAACATCGCCTACGGGCGTCCCGGCGCCTCTCGCTCTGATGTGAAGATCGCAGCCGAGGCCGCCCAGGCCCACGGGTTTATCAGCGAGCTGGCCGATGGCTACGACTCGGTGGTGGGCGAGCGGGGCTACACCTTGTCGGGCGGGCAGCGCCAGCGCATCGCCATCGCCCGGACCTTGCTGGCCAACCCCAAGGTGCTGGTGTTGGACGATGCCACCAGCGCCATCGACGTGACCGTCGAGGAGGCCATTCACACCGCGCTGCAAACGCTCATGGTCAACCGCACCACCATCATCATCGCCCACCGCCTGTCCACCATCAGCCTGGCTGAGCGGGTGGTGGTGCTGGACCAGGGGCGAGTAGCCAATGTGGGCACCCACGCCGAGCTGCTGGCCACCGATCCCCACTATGTGGAGATCTTGGCCCGCCATAGCGACGATTCTGTTGACGGGTCGGGCGGGGCGTCGGGCAATGGCGGCGGCAAGGTCGGCCAAGGGCTCGACGGCAATTTGCCCGGGTTCCCCAAGAGCGGCGACGCCCCCTGGACCTTCGGGGGCGGTGGCTGATGGGCTGGGGCGGCTACTTCGGGGGGCCCCAAGCCCAGAGCGCGGCTCGCGACGCCGGCTTGCCCCATGCGGGGGTGCCCGGGAACCTGCGGGTTCAGGTCGAAGAGGTGCTGCGGACCGAGCCCGAGTATCCCCCGGTGGAGGTGGACTTCAGCCACCGCCAGCCCGCTGATCCGCCGCTGACGCTTCGCACCCTTTTGTGGCCCCACCGCCGGCAACTGGCGGTGGCCCTGTTCTTGGTGGTGGTCGAGTCTGTGATGATGCAGTCGGGCCCCCTGCTGGCCCAGCTAGGCATCGACCACGGCGTCAGCTCCGGCAACCTGCGGGTGCTGTTGATAGTGGCCGCGGTGTTCTTGAGCACGGTGGTGGCCCACGCCTTCAGCTCGTCTCTGCGCATCCGCTACACCGGCAAGCTGGGTGAACGGCTCATGTACGGCCTGCGCATGCGGGTGTTCTCCCACTATCAGCGCCTGTCGCTGGACTTCTTCACCAAGGAGAAGGCCGGCGTGCTGATGACCCGCATGACCAGCGACATCGAGGCTTTGACCGTGCTGTTCCAAGAGGGCATGGTGAACTTCGCGGTGCAGGGGCTGGTGCTCACCGTGATCACCGCCGTGCTGTTCTATCTGAACCCGCTCTTGGCCGTTTTGACCCTGGTGATCGTGGTGCCAGCCACATTCCTTCTCAGCATCTGGTTCCGCAAGGTGTCCGACCTGTACTACGGGCTGGTTCGGGACCGGATCGCCGAGGTGTTGGCCGACTTGCAGGAGAGCCTGTCAGGCATCCGGGTGATCACCGCCCACAACCGCCGCCGCCACAACGTTGTGCACCACACCAACGTGGTGGGGCGGCACAAAGACGCCAATCTGGCCGGGGTTCGGGCGGCGTCCATCTACGCCCCCACCACCGAGGCCATCGTGATCATCGGCCAGGCCATCTTGTTGGTGATCGGCGGGACCATGGTGATCAACGGAAGCCTCACCCCCGGCGAGCTGACCGCATTCGTGCTCTACCTGACGTTCTTCTTCGCCCCCATCCAGCAACTTGTTCAGCTCTACAACGGCTACCAGCAGGGACAGGCTTCGGCCAAGAAGCTGCGCGAGGTGCTGGAGAACGAGCCCTCGGTGTCCGAGGCCCCCGATGCGGTGGACCTGCCCCCCATCGACGGGGAGATCACCTTCGATGGGGTGAGCTTTGGCTACGACGACGACACTCCGGTGCTGCACGATGTGAGCTTGCGGCTGGCGCCCGGTGAGAGCTTGGCCGTGGTGGGGCCCACCGGGGCGGGCAAGTCCACGGTGGCCAAGTTGATCGCGCGGTTCTACGACCCCCAGCAGGGGGTGGTATGCATCGATGGCCATGACCTGCGGACGGTGACGCTGGCCTCGCTGCGCCGCCAGCTTGGGGTGGTGCCCCAGGAGCCGTTCTTGTTCTACGGCTCCATTCGGGACAACGTGGCCTTCGCCCGGCCCGATGCGTCCATGGCCGAGGTGTTGGACGCCTGTCGGGCCGTGGGGCTGACCGAGCTGCTAGAGCGGTTGCCCGACGACGTGAACTCACAGGTGCATGAGCGGGGGGCGTCTTTGTCGGCCGGGGAGCGGCAGCTTCTGGCGCTGGCCCGGGCGTTTCTGGCCCGGCCCCGGGTGCTGGTGCTGGACGAGGCCACCTCCAATTTGGACCTACGGTCGGAGTCGAAGATTGAGGCGGCGTTGGATGTGGTGCTGGAGGGTCGGACGGCCATCATCATCGCCCACCGGCTGGCCACCGCCATGCGGGCCGATCGGATCGCGGTGGTGGAAGACGGCCGGATCACCGAGATCGGCACCCACGATGAGTTGGTGGCTATGGGCGGCCATTACGCCGACATGTACGCCACCTGGATGGCCCACACCAACTAGTGGTGTGTCGTGGGTTTATTCGCTCGTGTCCTGCTAGGCATCGACGCCCCTCGCTGCGTTGCTCCTCCTTGCCGTACGCTCTGAGTATGGCTGCGTCGGTGCGCCTTGCTAGGAACGCCGCTGCCGTCGCAATCCACGGCGCTAAACCCACGACACACCACTGGGCGCCATGACCGAGGCGTTGGCGCTGCGGCTGGCCGGGGTGGGCTTCACCCGCGACAAGCGACCCATCCTCGCCGACATCAATTGGGAAGTGGCCGCCGGCCAGCGGTGGGTGGTGCTGGGGGCCAACGGCAGCGGCAAGACCACGCTGTTGCGCATCGCCGCGCTCTACGAGCATCCCACGGCGGGAACTGTCGATGTGCTCGGGCAGCGCTTGGGCCGGGTGGACGTGCGCCGCATGCGGCACTTGGTGGGATTCGTGTCGCCCGCGCTGGCCCAGATGCTGCGGCCCCATCTGAGGGCGGTTGAGGTGGTGATGACCGCTCGCCACGGTGCCCTGGAACCGTGGTGGCACGACTACACCGACGATGACCGCGAGCGGGCACACAAGCTGCTGGAGCAGGTGGGAGCCGGGGGGCTGGGCGAGCGCACCATCGCCACCTTGTCATCGGGCGAGCGCCAGCGGGTGCAGATCGCCCGCAGCCTGATGACCGACCCCGGCCTAGTGCTGCTGGACGAGCCCGCCTCCACCCTCGACCTGGGTGGCCGGGAAATGCTGGTGGGTGATTTGACCGCCCTGGCCAACGACCCCGCCGCCCCTCCTCTGGTTATGGTCACCCACCGCACCGAAGAGATCCCCGCCGGCTTCACCCACGTGCTGATGCTGCGCAACGGCCAAGTGCTGGCCCAAGGCCCCCTGGAAGATGTGCTCACCTCCGAATCCCTCTCCGCCTGCTTCGCCCTCCCCCTAGACCTAGAACACCGCAACGGCCGCTGGCACTCCCAAGCCCGTTGAGAACGCAACTCCCCGAAACCGTCACTGCTGGGATGTAACTTCGAGAGATGGAATCTGCGCGGCGTCGGCAACCGACGGCGACCTCTAGTTTCGGGGTAGGCCGGCGGGAGGGACATGATGCCTCCGCGTTCTACGACCGGTTTCCGGTGCCCGAGATCAGCGACGACTCCGAAGTAGCGGAACCCACTTGTCGGGACCAGCTTTGGGTGGGCGACGCCCGCAAGATGGACCTCTTTGGGCAGGTGGCCGACAACTCAGTGGCGCTGGTGGTCACCTCCCCGCCCTATTTCGTGGGCAAGGAGTACGAGGAAGCGGTGGGCCAGGGCCACATCCCCGCCGACTACGTGGACTTTCTCGCCATGCTCGAAGAGGTGTTCGCCGAGTGCGCACGCAAGCTGGAGCCCGGCGGGCGCATCGCGGTGAACGTGGCCAACCTGGGCCGCCGCCCGTATCGCTCTTTGTCGGCCGACGTGATCGACATACTCCAGAACCGCCTCGGACTGCTGCTGCGGGGCGAGGTGATCTGGAAGAAGGCTTCCAGCGCAGGAGGCAGTTGCGCATGGGGCAGCTTCCAGCGTCCGGGAAACCCGGTACTACGGGACGTTACCGAGCGGGTTGTGATCGCCTCCAAGGGGCGCTTCGACCGGGCTCTAACCGCAGCCGAGCGGGCAGCTCAGGAGCTGCCCTCCGAGGGAACTGCCTTTGTAGATGAGTTCATGGAGGCCACTACCGACATATGGGAGATCAACTCTGAGTCAGCCACTCGTGTCGGCCATCCCGCCCCGTTCCCAGTGGAACTACCCCAAAGGCTGATCGACCTCTACACCTACCGGGGCGACCTCGTGCTCGACCCCTTCGTTGGAGCAGGGACAACAGCGGTGGCCGCAGTTCGCACTGGACGGCACTACGTGGGCTTCGACACCGACGCCGACTACATCGAGTTGGCCGAGCAGCGCATCGCCGACGAACGAAAACGACTGACACAGGGTTCAGACAAGCTCCAGTGGAAGGTCACGGTCGCACCATCACGCAGTGGCAATTTGCGACTATTCGAAGACTCCGACAATGAACCAGCATCAATCCGAGTTGACCATGAAATCTTGCCTAACGAAGCTGGCGCAGCAGGGAGCATTGACTTCCAAGCTCGGGCTGGGCAAGAAGGGCGCAAGGCTCAGGAAATGGCAGGTGAGATTCTCCAACAGTGCGGATTCCGAGATATCCGAGAGAAGGTTCGCTTCCCCTGCGGGGTGGAGGTCAACTTCAGGGCCATCGACCAATTGGGTAAGGAATGGCTGTTCGATGTATCCGGTGCCTTCAGCGTGACCCAGCGGCCTGGGCTGCGCCGCACCGACACACTGTGGAAAGCGGTGGGCAAGGCCTCTGTGTTGCATTCGTCCGGCGTCGACACCCCGCTGGTGCTGCTGACCACAGATCGCCCCGCCCCCAACAGCTCGGGCCACCGGGCACTCAAAGCGGTCACCGACCCCAGTAAGCCGGTCTACACCGTTATAGAAATGCTCGACCCCGCCGACTTGTCCCGTCTTGCTCAATTAGCCCGCGGCGGAACGGGCGGCGAATCGGTTGTTGGTGAACGGAGGCAGAAGTAGGCTGCTAGGGAATCTTCCCCCGTGACTTTTTTTTGGTAGAGGAAAGATCATGCAAGCTGCCATCGCGACGCTCATCGGAGTACTGGGCATCGGGCTCATCTCTGTGTTGATCCTGTTCATGCGGACGATGAACTCGAATATGAACTCCAGGTTCGACCGTCTCGAGTCGACAGTTGACGGCCTGTCCGGCGAACACCGAACTCACAGGGAGCGACTGGCTCGAATTGAGGCCAGGCTGGAAATCGACCCGCCGGCCGAAGCTGCCTGAGCGGCTCACCGAATTGGCCGAGGGGCCCTACAGCGAGATGACTTGGCCGCCTTGGTGGGAGGATTGCCAGCGGAGGGATTTGCGCTCGGCGAAGCCGATTCCGCCGTTCATTAGGAGCGCGATGAGGGCCAGGATGAACACGATGGCGAAGGTGTCGCCGTAGGACAGCTGGTTGGCCGCGGTGATGAGCCGCTGGCCTAGGCCCCGGCGGGCGGAGAAGATCTCGCCGAACACCACCGCCAGCACCGAGATGACCGCCGAAAGGCGCAGTGCGCCGAACACCGCGGGGGTGATGCCGGGCAGGGTGACCTTGGTGAAGAGCTGGCGCTGGGATGCGCCCATGGTGCGGGCCACCATGTCCAAGTCGGGATCGACTAGGGCCACCGCGGCCTGGGTGGGCACCTGCACGATGAAGAAGACGATGATCACGGCCAGCACGACCTTGGAGGTCTCGCCCACGCCGTACACGATCAGGATCAGCGGCAAGAAGGCGATCTTGGGCATGGCGTTGATGATGACGATGAAGGGCCCCACCGCTCTGGAGGCTCTCTGGAAGCGCCCGAGCACGATGCCAACGAGAAGCCCAAGAATCGACCCGATGGCGAAGCCGAACAATGCCTCTTTCACCGTGACCCAGAGGTCTTGCCAGAAGAGCTTCTCGTGGTAGATCTGGGTGAAGTACTCCCAGGTCTCTCCAGGGCTGGCCCGGAACGTCTCGGGCACGTCGGGGAACGGCTGGATGCCGAATATCGAGAACGCGTCCCAGCCATTCCAGACGACCTCGTAGTGCCACAGCGCCCAGATCCCAAACAGGATGGCGATCCGCAAGATCTGGACCGGGATGTCGAGGCGGCGCAGCCGGTATTTCCAAATGGACTCGTGGGGGATCAGCGCCTCCACTTCTTCTTGGCTGAGCGCGTCGGCCAACCTGGTCTGGCCGGCCATGTCGGCTTCCCGGGGTTCGTCGACGTCAGACGATCTCACCGCGCAACTCCTCCCAGATCTTGTGCTCGGTCTCCCGGAAGACCGGGTCGAAGCGGAGCTCGTCGATCACCCGGGGGCGGGCCAGATCAACGATGGTGTCCGACTTGATGCGGCCGGGACGGGCGGTCATGACCACCACCCGGTCGGCCAACAGCACGGCCTCTTCGAGGTCGTGGGTCACGAATATGACCGTCTTGTGGGTCTCATACCAGATATCCAAGAACTCCGACTGGACGGTGAGCCGAGTTTGGGCGTCGAGGGCCCCGAAGGGCTCGTCCATGAGCCACAGGTCGGGGTCGATGGCCAGTGTGCGGGCGATGGCTACCCGCTGGCGCATGCCCTGGCTGAGCTGGGATGGGAACGAGTCGGCAAAGCCCTCCAGGCGGAGCTTGGCCAACAACTCCATAGCCCGGTCACGCCGCTCGCTTCGGGGCACGCCCCGGAACTCAAGGCCGAGCTCGACGTTGCGACGGGCGGTGCGCCACGGGCTCAGCCCCGAGCGGGCCAGCATGTAGCCGATGTCGTCGCTGGGGCCGTCGACCTCTTCGCCGTGGCGAATGACCGATCCCCGGGTGGCGTTGAGGATTCCGGCCAGCATGTTCAAGATGGTGGTCTTGCCGCACCCGCTCGGCCCGACCACGGCCACGAACTGGCCAGCCGGGATGGAGAGGTTGATGTCTTGGATGGCGAGAACCGGCTCGTCTTTGGGGTGATCGCCCCCGAAGATGAGGGTGACATCCTTCAGTTCGACCGCTGGGCTCACAACGCCACCATCTCGATACCTTAGCCAGCCCCTCCGGTCGGGCGACCTAAACAGCCGCCCGACCGGAAGAAGAGTTGGCTACGGGGAAACCGAGAACTCGCTGAAGTCCTGGGCCTCTTCGAGGATGCCTCGTCCAACCGCGTAGTCCACGTTGTTCTGGAGCCGGGCGGGCTGAAGGGCACCGTTGAGCGAGAAGATCCCGACGTTCTTGTCGAGGATGGCCTCGGCCAGCTCGCCCTGCACGCCAAGGAAGTCATCCATTACCTCCAACACCTCAGCACGGTTGGCTGGATTGCGTATCCAGTCCATGGTGTTGCGCATCGTCTGCGCGTAGATGGCCACCGTGTTGGGGTTGTTGTCGAAGAACTCGCGAGAGGTGGTGTTTACCAACGACGGCCAGTCCAATTCGCTCGGCCCGTCCCCGCCCCGCAGGGCAAATGGGGAGTATGCGATTCCATCAACTACCCCCTGGCTCAGACCGGGCTCGAAGGTGATGGCCCAGTCCACCTCATCGGACGACAGCGCCGCCAGTGTGGTGCCCGACAGGCCGGTGGCGATGTAGGTGGCGCCATCGGGATCGAGTCCCGCGGAGTCTATGAGCTGGCGGGCGATCTGCTCTGCCGCCACGCCTCGGGCTACCACGCCCACCCGGGTGCCCTCAAGCGCCTCCATGGTGCACTGCCAGTCGCCCTGCTCACAGTCGATCTGGCCGAAGTTATTGCTGACCAGGATGTCGAAGAAGTGCTTGTCGGCCAACTGCTGGAACATCACAACGTCGAAGCCGGCGTTGCGGATCCCCAGCATGTTGTCGGGGGTGTTGATGACGAACTGGACCTCTCCGGCGATCAGCGCGGCGGCATTGGCGGCACCAGAGGGACACTGGATGAACTCGCCTTCCACCCCGCGCTCCGCCAAGAAGCCCTTGATCACCGAGATGTGGGCGACCATGCCGTTGAAGGAAGCGGCTGTGCATATCCCGACATTGGTCGTCTCCGGCACGAGCGCCGGCGGCAGGATCACGTCGATGTCCGGGCCCACGGCAAACTCGCCGAATGCCTGGGCTTCCCTAAGGATGCCCCGGCCCACGGCGTAGTTGACGTTGTTGGTGATCCGCACAGGGTCGAGCTCAGCGGTGACGGTCATCGAGCCGATATTGCTGTCGAATATGTACTGGGCAACGTCGGGTTCGAGGCCCAGGTGGGCGTCCAGCTCCTCTAGGACCGCGTCCTGGTTGGCGGGATCGCGCAACCACGCCATGGATTCGAGGATCGCCGCCCGGTAGTTCAACACGGTATTGGGATTGGCATCCCAATAGGAGCGGGCGGTGATCATCACTGCGGAAGGCCAATCCAACTCGGTCGGGCCATCGCCGGCCCGCAGCCGGAACGGCGCGTAGCCGATGTCATCGAGTTCGGCCCTACTCAAGCCGGGCTCAAACGTGATCGCCCAGTCCACCTCGTCGGAATCCAGCGCGGCCAGCGTCGTACCGGCCAACCCGGTGGCGATGTAGGTGGTGTCGTCGGGGTCGAACCCGGCGGAATCCAAGAGCTGGCGGGCGATCTGCTCGGCGGCGGCACCTCGGGCCACCACGCCCACGCGAGTGCCGTCGAGCACAGCCATGACGCACTCCCAGTCACCCTGCGGACAGTCGATCTCGCCGAAGTTGTTCGACACCACGATGTCGAAGAAGTGGTTGTCCACGACCTGGGCGAACATCACCACGTCGAAATCGGCGTTGCGGATGCCCAGCATGTTGTCGGGGGTGTTCAGCGCGATATCAACCTGGCCGGAGACCAGCGACGCGGCCTGAGCCGGACCGGAGAGGCAGGCCACGAAGTCGATCTCGAATCCCCGGTTCTCGGCAAAGCCCTGATTGGCCATCACCTTGGCGTAGATCTGGGTGAACGACGGAGCGTCGCACACCGTGACCACCGTGTCTTCAGGCGGGCCGATCTCCTCTATGACAACGGCGTCATCGTCCGGGCCGTCGCCGGGCTCGTCAGCGGCTCCATCGTCGGAGTCGTCCGCCATGTCGTCGCCAGAATCATCTGCGGCTCCATCGTCGGAGTCGTCCGCCATGTCGTCGCCAGAATCATCTGCGGCTCCATCGTCGGAGTCGTCCGCCGGGGCCGACGGGGTGTCGCCCGCCCCCGCGTCGTCATCGTCGTTGCCACAGGCGGTGGCAACGAGCGAAAAAGCCAACAAGATGGCGAAGAGTGAAAACAGCCAAGAACGTTTCATGTATCCCCCTCGGATACGCGCGAGTACGCAATGTACAGGCCGATAGTTCACCACTAAATGTTCGGAAGCGCAAGAAACTCGGGCAATTGCGCCGCTACGCTCCCGGCAATGTCGGAAACGAAGCCGCCCAACATTCTGCTATTGGTGTCTGATCAGGAGCGCCAGCGCGACTGGCTGCCGCCAGGAGTGCCGCTGCCGGCCCGCCAGCGCCTGTTGGAACAGTCGCTCGAGTTCCGCCGCCACTACACCCACACCTCGCCGTGCTCGCCGTCTCGGGCCACGCTATTCACCGGGCTGCACATGGACGAGCACGGGGTGACCGAGAACTCCAGCTACCCCAACAACACCCAGCTCTCCACCGACATCCCCACCCTGGGAACCCGGCTGCGAGACGCCGGCTACCGCACCGCCTACAAGGGCAAATGGCACCTTGAAGCCTCAGCCGAGCCCGACATGGAGGCCTACGGCTTCTCGGATTGGGCCGGCAACGACATGGCCTTTTGGGGGCTGCCGGGCAGCGGCAGCGAGTTCGACGAGCCCATCGCGGCCGACTCGGCCGCCTGGCTGCGCGACCAGCGCGACGCCACCCAGCCGTGGTTCTTGACGGTGGGGCTGGTGAACCCCCACGACATCATGTGGTTCCCGCTCGACCAGCCCTGGTTCTGGGAGCAAGAGCCCGAATACGTGGCCCATAGCCGGGAGAAGCTGGACCGGCGCAAGTGGGGCCGGGCCACCAACCTGCCAGCCTTCGACTACGAGATCGACCGGTGGTGTACCGAGCTGCCCGAGAACTTCGACGACGACCTGCACACCAAGCCCGAGGTCCACCGCCGGTGGCTGCTGGAGATGGAGCGCACCAGCACCCCGGGGCCGATGGACCCCGGTGACCACGACATCTGGCTACGCCAGCTCGACTACTACGTGAAGCTCCATCAGCTCAGCGACCAGTGCCTGGCAACGGTCTTGGGCGCACTGGACGACATCGACCAGTGGGACAACACCGTGGTGGTGTTCACCTCCGACCACGGCGACCAGTGCGGCTCGCACGGGCTGCGGTCCAAGGGACCGTGGAACTACGAGGAGACCATGAGGATCCCGCTGTACCTGTCAGCGCCGGGGCTGACCGCCGCGGGCACGGCCACCGAGTCGCTCACCAGCCACACCGACTTGGCCGCCACTGTGCTGGAGCTAGCCGGGGTGGACGCCTCGGATCTGCCCGGCCAGAGCCTGAGCCCGCTGTTCGACGACCAGTCGGCGCAGATCCGCGATCACATCCTGTTCGCCCAGCGGTGGCCGTGGTACCTGGGGGTGGAGAAGGTGCGCTACGCCTCTTCGGGAGTGTTCGACGGCCGCCACAAATACTGCCGCTACTACGGCATCGGCGGCGGGGTGAGCAATTTCGGGGTGTCGCTGGGCGACTCAATGCTGTTCGGCCCCGACGCCGACTTCGACGACCACGACCACGAGTGGTACGACCACGACGACGACCCGCACGAGTTGGTGAATCTGGCCAACGACCGCAGCCGACGCAGTGAGCTGCGGGAGCGGTTTGAGTTGTTGCGGGAGTTGGAAGCGGCCGAATACCGGGCGTAGCTACTCCAGCGCCATGCCGAATTCGCGGAATTCCTCTAGGAGGACTTCGTCGGCGTCGGGGGCGGGAGCCCCGGGGGTGTAGGTCACCTGGTGGAGGGTGCCGGAGTAGGGGAAGGCGCCGTGGCGCTGGAAGATGTCCCACGACACCGGAGAACGCCGGTTGATGCCGACATCGATGCCCTGCCAGGGCAAAAAGCCGATCATCTGAGGGATGTCGGAGAGGGTGGATCCGACCTGGCCGTCGGCGCTTACTGAAACGTTCCAGATGCGCCCGCCGGGGGCTTGGACATCGAGCACTATCTGCCGGCACTCCCCCGACAGGCCCACGGGATCGGTGGTCAGGTACCGACCAGAGCTGTTGACCACGAAGCACAGGGCGCCGTTCTCGATGTAGAGCACGTAGCCCGACGCCTGGCTGCCGTGGGCCACCAGCACGCCCTGGTTGCCGGGGCGGTGGTGCAAGTCGACGGTGACGGTGAAGTTGCCGCCGGCGATGAGCCGGGACGACCGCAAGCGCTCCACGGTGGGCGATCCAGGGAGAATCCGCAGCTCCCGGGTGAGCTTGGCGTGCTCGGGGGGCTTCAACGAGCGGAAAAGCCCAGAGGCCTCGTCGAGCGGGAAAACCCGGTTGCGCCAGGCGGCCTCCTCCCAGGCCTGCACCAGCTCGGCCAGCTTCTCGGGCTCGGCGTCGGCTAGGTCGTTTCGCTCGTTGAAATCGTCGGCCAGGTTGAACAGCTCCCAGCGGTCGGAGCTGAACGGGGTGTGATGCTCGTGGAAAATGGCCGCCGACCAGCCGTCGCTATAGATGCCCCGGTGGCCGATGCACTCGATGTACTGCTCGGTGTGGTCGGAGGGGGCGTTGGGATCATCCAGGGAGGCGGCAAACGACACCCCGTCGGGAGCGTCGGAAGCCTGCCCGTGGCGCTCGGTGGGGACGTCGAGGCCGAGCAGGTCGGCCAGGGTGGGCAACAGATCGGTGATGTGGGTGTACTGGGGGCGCAGCTCCCCGCCGATCGCCTCAGTGCGGGCCGGCCACGACAGCACCATGGGCACCGAGTGGCCACCCCGGTGAGCGGTGATCTTGTACAGCCTAAATGGGGTATTGCAGGCCATGGCCCAGCCCCGCGGATAATGGGGCCAGGTGGTGGGACCGCCAATGACGTCGGCCTCGAGGGCCTCAAGTTCGAACTCACTCACCGGCGGTGAGGGCCTCGCCCCGGTGCCGCTGTGGGTGAAATACGAGGTGCTGCCCTGGGCCCTGCCCTCTCGTGACGCGCCGTTGTCGCTGGTGAAGATGAAGATGGTGTTGTCGAGCTGGCCGAGGGCCTCCAACTCGGCCCGGATGCGAGCCACGCTGTCGTCAATCGAATCCACCATGGCGGCGTAAACCTCCATGTAGCGGGCCATGACCCGGCGCTCGTCCTCCGAGTAGCTGTCCCAGGCCCGCACATCCTCGTTGGGCTCGGGGTTGCGGGGGGGCAGCTCGGCGTCGGCCGGGACCACGCCCAGCTCTTTTTGGCGAGCTAGGCGCTCCTCGCGGAGCTGGTCCCAGCCCTTGTCGTAGTTGCCCCGGTGGCGGGCGATGTCCTCAGCCTTGGCGTGCAACGGGGCATGGACCGCCCCGTGGGCGTAGTACAAGAAGAGCGGCTTGTCGGGGTCGGTGGTCTTCACGTCGCGGATCATGCGGCAGGCCCGGTCGGTGAGATCGTCGGTGAGGTAGTAGCCCTCGGGATACTCGTCTAGGTGGACGGGATTGTTGCCCTCATAAAGCTGATGGGGGAAGTGGAAATCGGTCAGGGCCTCCAAGAACCCGTAGTACTGGTCGAAGCCCCGCTGCAATGGCCACGAATGGGTATCGCCAGCCACCGAGAGGTCGGATTCCAAACACAGGTGCCACTTGCCCACTGCCATGGTGGCGTAGCCGTTGTCCCGCAGCATCTCAGCCAGCGTCGACTGGTTGGGGGGCAACTCGCCGGCGTAGCCGGGAAAACCGGGGTTGGCGTTGGCCACAAATCCCATCCCGGCATGATGGGAGTTGAGCCCGGTCAGCAGCGCGGCCCGGGTGGGCGAGCACAGCGGGGTGACGTGGAAATTGGTGTAGCGGACCCCGCTGTCGGCCAAGGCGTCGATAGCCGGGGTGGGTATTTCCGAGCCGTAACAGCCCAAGTCGGAAAAGCCCAGATCGTCGGCCAGCACGATCACGACGTTGGGAGCATCGGCCGGCGGAGCGGGCTTGGGCGGCCACCACGACTCTGAAGTGGCGATGATCTTCCCGATCTTCCCCCCGAACCCCGGATAGTGCTCCTGCTGGCGCTGATCAGTCATCGATTCTCCTTGGTCGATTGCGAGAGTAGGGGCTATTCCAAGCCCATTCCGATTTCGCGGAGTTCGGCGAGGCGGACTTCTTCGGTGTCGGGGGCGGGGGGGCCGGGGACGTAGGTCACTTGGTGGATGGTGCCGGAGTAGGGGAATGAGCCGTGGCGCTGGTGGAGCTGCCATGACACAGGGGAGCGGCGGTCTAGCCCGATGTCGATGCCCTCCCAGGGGATGAAGCCGTAGATCTGGGGGATGTCGGTGGCGGTGATGCCGGTGCGGCCGTCGGCGCTCACGGTGATGTTCCAGATGCGGCCGCCGGGGGCGGCGACGTCGAGGACGATCTGGCGGCACTCCCCCGGCAGGTCCATGGGGTCGAACACCATCGGCTGGCCGCCGCTGTTGACCTCGAAGTGCAACGCGCCGCGCTCGATGTAGAGCACATAGCCCGAGGCCTGTCCACCGTGGGCCACCAGCACGCCCTGGTCGCCGGGGCGGTGGTGCAGATCGACGGCGACGGTGAAGTTGCCGCCGGCGATGACCCGGGAGGCCCGGTAGCGCTCCACGGTGGGGGTGCCGGGCAGGATCCGCAGTTCTCGGGTGAGCAGGTCGTGCTCGGCGGGCCGCAGGAGACGATAGAGCCCGGTGCCCTCGTCGAGGGGGAAAACCCGGTTGCGCCAGGCGGCCTGCTCCCACGCCTGCACCAACTCGGCCAGCTTCTCGGGCTCGGCCTCGGCCAGGTCGACCCGCTCGTTGAGGTCTTCGTTCAGGTTGAACAGCTCCCAGCGGTCGGTGCTGAACGGGGTCATGAACTCGTGGAAGGCGGCGGCCGCCCAGCCGTCGCGGTAGTAGGCCCGGTGGCCGATGCACTCGTAGTACTGCTCGGTGTGGTCGGAGGGGGCATCGGGGTTCTCCAGCGTGGCGGCGAACGACACCCCGTCGGGGGCCTCGGAGGCCAGCCCGTGGCGCTCAGTGGGGATGTCCATCTCCAGCAGCTCAGACAGGGTGGGCAGCAGGTCGATGATGTGGGTGTACTGGTTGCGCAGCTCTCCGCCGTTCTCCGCGGTGCGGGCTGGCCACGACAGCACGAACGGCACCGAGTGGCCGCCCCGATAGGAGGTGATCTTGTACAGCCGGAAGGGGGTATTGCAGGCCATGGCCCAGCCTCGGGGGTAGTGGGGCCAGGTGGTGGGGCCGCCGATGGCGTCGAGGGCGTTCATCTCCTCTTCGCCCACCTCCGCCGACGACATCGCTCCGGGGTTGCTGTAGGTGAAGTACGAGGTGGTTCCCTGGGCCCGGCCCTCACGGGATGCGCCGTTGTCGCTGGTGAACACGAAGATGGTGTTTTCGAGCTGGCCGATGGCCTGAAGCTCGGCCCGGATGCGGGCCACGCTGTCGTCGATGGACTCCACCATGGCGGCGTACACCTCCATGTAGCGGGCCATGACCCGGCGCTCGCCCTCGGAATAGCTGTCCCAGGCCCGCACATCCTCGTCGGGCTCGAAGTTCCGGGGCGGAAGCTCGGTGTCAGGCGGCACCACCCCGAGCTCGATCTGACGGGCGAGGCGCTCTTCGCGGAGTTGGTCCCAGCCCTTGTCGTAGTTGCCCCGGTGGCGGGCGATATCTGCGGCCTTGGCGTGCAGCGGGGCGTGGACCGCACCGTGGGCGTAGTACATGAAGAACGGCTTGTCGGGATCGGTGGCCTTCACCTCTCGGATCATGCGGCAGGCCCGGTCGGTGAGGTCGTCGGTGAGGTAGTAGCCCTCGGGATACTCGGCGAGGTCGATGGTGCTGTTGCCCTCGTACATCTGGTGGGGGTGGTGGAAGTTGGTGAGGGCCTCCATGAATCCGTAGAACTGGTCGAAGCCCCGCTGGAGCGGCCACGAGTGATTGTCGCCGGCGATCGACAAGTCGGTTTCCTTGCACAGGTGCCACTTGCCCACCGCCATGGTGGCGTAGCCGTTGGCCTTGAGCATCTCGGCCAGCGTGCACTGGTTGGGGGGCAGCTCGCTGGCGTAGCCGGGGAAGCCGGGATCGGCGTTGGCCACAAAACCCACCCCCACATGATGGGAGTTGAGCCCGGTCAACAGCGCCGCCCGGGTGGGCGAGCACAGCGGGGTGACGTGGAAATTGGTGTAGCGGACCCCGGTGGCGGCCAGCTCGTCGATGGCCGGGGTGGCGATCTCTGAGCCGTAGCAGCTCACGTCGGAGTAGCCCAGATCGTCGGCCAGCACGACCACCACGTTGGGGGCACCATCCGGCGCAGTGGGGCGGGGCGGCCACCACGACTCGGAGGTGGCCATGATCTTGCCCACCGTGCCCTCGAACCCGGGATAGTGCTCCTGCTGGCGCTGATCGGTCATCAGTACTCCTTGTTCGACCCGTGAGGCTACATACAACGTCGTATGGTGTGCCGGTGATGAGTGAGGAAGCGATATGAGCGGCGAGCGAAACCGGCGGTGGGTATTGCGGGCTCGGCCGGAGGGCGATATCACCGCCGACGACTTGGAGTTGACCGAGCTTGCTGTGCCTGAGCTGGGTGAGGGCCAGTTGCTGGTGCGGAGTGATTTTTTGTCGATGGATCCCACCCATCGGATCTGGATGAGCGATATCGACGCCTACATGCCCCCGATAGAGGTGGGCGACCCCATGCGGGGACGGTCTTGGGGCACAGTGATCGAGTCGCGCCATCCGGAGTTCCAGCCCGGCGACGTGGTCACTGGCGGGCAGATCTGGGAGGAGTACTCGGTGCTGGACCGGGCCGAGCGCATCCCCACGGAGCTGGGATTGCCGCTGGAGGCGTTCACCAGCGTTTTAGGCCCCACCGGCATGACCGCCTACTGGAGCCTGCTGGACATCGGCGAGCCCCGTCCGGGGGAGACCTTGGTGGTGTCGGCGGCCGCGGGGGCCACCGGCTCGGTGGCGGGCCAGATCGGCAAGATCCAGGGCTGCCGGGTGGTGGGGGTGGCCGGCGGGCCGGAGAAGTGCCGGTTCGTGACCGAGGAACTGGGCTTCGACGCCTGCGTGGACCACCGGGCCGGCAACCTCGACGAGCAGTTCCAGGAGGCATGCCCCGACGGGATCGACGTGGACTTCGAGAACGTGGGCGGCGACGTGATGGACGCCATCTTGGGGCAGGTGAACAACCATGCCCGGGTGGTGCTGTGCGGGCTGATCTCCACCTACAACGCGGAGGGCGACTGGTGGTCGCCCCGGCTGTTCCGCAATATCTTGTTCCGGCGGCTGAAGGTACAGGGAATCATCATCACCGACTACTTCCATCGCTTCGGCGAGGCGCTGCCCATCCTGGCCCAGTGGGTACTCGACGGCCGCATCCGCTACCGGGTGGACGTGGTTGACGGCATCGAGAACGTGCCCCAAGCGCTGTCTCGGCTCTTTGAGGGCCGCAACATCGGCAAGCAGCTTGTGAGGGTTTCGGCCGACTAGCGTGCCAGCCATGACTCCTGAGGACTTGGTTGAGATTGAGGCCATTCGCCAGCTCAAGGCCCGGTATTTCCGGTTCATGGACCAGAAGCGATGGGACGAGTGGGAGAACGTGTTCTGCGACGACGTGGTGATCTCCACCCCCGACGACACCGGGTCGGACTCCGACATCCACGGCAACAAGGCCTTCCGGGTGTACTTGGAACCCATCTTGGCCCCGATTATCACCACCCATCACGGCCACATGAGCGAGATCAGCATCGACGGGCCCGATACCGCCTCCGCCGTGTGGTCGATGGAGGACCACCTGGACTGGCCGCCGGAGAGCGGCGTGGGGCAGATGTGGGGCACGGGATGGTACGAGGAGACCTACCGCAAGTGTGACGACGGGCAGTGGCGGATTGCCTCGCTTCTGCTGCGGCGGCAGCGGGTGGAAGTTGAGGGGAACCGGGTGTTTCCGGCGGAGCGGCCTACGGGATAACTGCTAGCACCGCCCCCTCAGACACCGTTATTTCGGGGGAGGGTGCGGTGGCGCGGTTGCTTACTCCTCGGCTGGTGAGGGGGTCCAAGACCTCGTTGTTGAGGGGCCAGGTGAGGCCGGTGGTGGTTACTCGGGCGGGGGCGCCCACTGCGAACAATGACACGGTGGCACCGGGCTCGACGTCCAAAACCCGATGGCTATGAACAACGACGGCTAGGGCGTCGTTTAGCCAGGCTTCTATGTCGACTCCGGACCATTGGGGGGAGGCTAGGACGGCGAGGTTGCCGATTAGGTGGTCTAGGCGGCCGCCTCCGGCGCCGATGACGATGATCTTGTCGGCGAGGCGGGCGGCTAGTTCGAGGGCTAGCTCTAGGTCGGTTTGGTCTTTGTCGGGGGGGTGGCGTTCGATGCGAGTGCCGGACTGCTCGGCGTTGGCTAGGGCTTCGGGTGATACGGAGTCCATGTCGCCCACTGCTACTGCCACTGTCAGTCCGGCGGCTAGGGCGTGGTCTAGGCCAGCGTCGGCGGCCACTACTACTGGGTTGGCGGGGAGGCGGGCGATCTCATCGGGGGTTGGGGGGTCGCCGCCGGCTACCACCACCACGGTGACCTCGGACTCGGGCATCAGAAGGGGCGGGTTATGGCTCGGGTGGGGCCGAAGTTGTGGAGGCCGCCGGCGTGGAGGTTGCCGAGGCCGCCGGCGCACATCACGATGACGTCGGTGGGGTGCTCCACGATGTGGGCGGTGCCGTCGGGGCTGATTCGGTCGCGCTCGGCCAGCCACTTCTTGTGGGTCTCGGGGAACTGGTCGATGTTGTGGCAGGCGTTTAGCCACAGGGCTTCTTGCACGTCTTCGATGGTGGGGTAGGCGGCGGCCAGCATGTCGGCCCAGGGCGGGGGCACCACCACCATGACTTCGGCGCCCCAGTGGGAGATGTAGGCGTTGGTGCCCACGTAGGCCAGCGACTGGCCGATAACCCAGGCCAGCGATCGGCCGTCGTCGGCCGCGATGTCGGCGATGTCCATGGTGCCGATGGTGCCGTAGACGGTGACCGCGTCGCCGCTCGCCCCCCGCCGCTCGCCCAGCGGCGGCCACGGGGAGCGCTCCTCCCACTCCCCCATGACCAACCCCACCACCCGGGCGGGCTGACCCAGCACGCACTTGGAGGTCTCCCCCGCCACCTGGCCGCCGACGTTACGCATGACCAGCCGGATGGCCCGGCCGATGGCCGGTCCCGCTCCGGCCGCCCCGCCGAAGCACCCGGCCTCATAGGGCAGGTCTAGCCGGTCGCGGGCCGGGCCGTTCACGAATAGGCAGGGCACCACCGAACTGGTGGTGGTGTTGAGGGCAAACAGGTCGAACGGTCGCTCGGCCATGGCCTCCAGAGCGGCCATCATCAAGGGCATGGCCTCAGGGGCGGCCCCGGCCATGCAGGCGTTGACGGCCAACTTCTCCACCGTGCACCAGGCGTTGGCCGGCGGCACCTCCAGCAGCACCGAGTCGGCTGGCCGACCGGCGGCGGCGGTGAACCGGGCCACCCGCTCGGGGGTGGGCGGGATCAACGGAAGGCCGTCGCCCCAACCCTGAGCCGTGGCCCAGGCCATAAACTCCGCGGGGTCGTCGGGGGCCTCAACCTGCCCGTCGGGGATGGCTTCGCCGTCAGGAGCCATCTATGACGGCACTCCCAGCGAGTCCATCAGCGATGGCCAGAAATCGTGGGCGATCTGGCGCACTTCCGGCTCGGGGCGGGTGTCCAGCGGGTAGGGCAGCACGCACAGTCGCAGGCCAGAACGCTCCAGGTTGCGGGCCATGATCTCGGCTAGGGGCACGAACTCCTCGGTTACGACGGCGACCGCCGTCTTGTCCTGGGCCGCCACCGCAACTGCGTCGTGGACGGTCCAGGACGTGCAGCTGCCTCAATTGCCCAGCCCGACGATGGCGATGTCCACATCGGTGGCGAAGTTGTCCAACTCCTCCAGCACGGCGTCTTCCAGCTTCACGTCTTGACGGGACTCCGAGCACCACGGCACCACCTCAGCCCCCGCCGCCTCCAGCTTGCGGGTCCATTCGTCGACAGTCCACAAGAAAGAGCGCCAAGTGAGGTCGTAGCGGATGCCCACCCGCTTGCCGGTCAGCGGACCGGCATCGGGGCCCCGATCGGGGTCAATATCCGGTGGAGCAGCCGTCGGATCCAATACCAACATGGGTGCAGACTACCGGCCCGTGCCGCTCTAGCCGGTTTGAGAAGTGCTCACCGACCGATGAAATCGGGGGGGCGGCCCTCTTTGCGGGATTCGGCCCACTCCCGGAAATCGGCTGAGCGGGACGACAACTCCATGGCGTAGGCCTCGTCGCCCAGGTGGGCCTCCAGACTGCGCCCGGAACCGCGGTGGATGAGGGCTTTGGCCAGACCGACGGCCACGGTGGCCGAGGCGGCCAGGCGGGTGGCCAGCGCGGCGGCCTCGGCATCGACTTGGTCGGGCGACACCGCCTGATGGATCAGCCCCCATGCGGCGGCCTCGGCACCGGAGACCTCCTCGCCCAGCATGAGCATCTGCTTGGCCCGGGCCACACCGGCCAGGCGGGGCAGCAGCCACGACGATCCGCTGTCGGGGGTGATGCCCATGGAGGTGAATGGGGCCCGCAGTCGGGCATCGTCGGCGGCAATCGCAAAATCGGAGGCCAGCGCCAGGCTGAGACCCAGGCCCACGGCCCAACCTCGCACCGCGCACACGATGGGCACCTGCACCTCCAGCATCACCGGTATGAGCCGGTTCACCAGATAGGGCATGCGCCGGGAGATGCTGCCCGGTCGGGGCCGGGAACCGCTGCCGGCCCGCCCGGCCAAGTCGAAGCCGCTGCAAAAGTTGTCGCCGGTTGCGGTGAGCAGAACCACCCGTATCTCCTCGTCGGCGCTGGCCGCCTCCAAGGTGTCGATCAGGGCCAAGACAATGTCGTCAGTCAGCGAGTTGCGGCGCTGGGGGCGGTCGAGGGTGAGGGTCAGCAGCGGCGGCGCTGACACCACTTGCAGCCCTTCAGGCGGCGTTGGATAGGGCTTCATGCCCGACCCAGGCTAATCAGCCGGGAACAAGCTCAGCGGCACCGAACACTACCGAGAACCTCACGCACCAGATCACCACGGTGGAGTAGACGTCGAGGTCGAGGTCGCGGGGGATCTCGTAGTTCTGCGAGCCGACGTTGCCCTTCAGATCGCCGAGGTCGACATAGACGTCGGTGAACTGGCCGACGGGTGCGTCGGGGGGAGCCGCGCTCAGATACACGTTCAGGTCGGGGCCGTTGTCTGTCCTGAAGTCCTCAAACCGCAGGAACCGCTGGCCGGTGCCGTCGCCCAGCACTTCCACCTGTCCCTGCGTGGGGTGGCTTCGGCTGATGAACTCGCCCGATGCCTCCACCCGTACCTGGGGCATATCCGGCATCGTCTCCTCCACCGGCTGCTCCTCGGGCATGCCGAGCTCTTCCATGGCCTCGTCCATCTCAGCGATGAGCTCAGGCGACAACTCGTCGCCCGGCATGGGACCCGTGGCCGGCGATGGCACGGCGGTGCCGGTGTCGGACGCCGGGGCGGTGGCGTCGGGCACTGCCGCTGTCGCCTCGGGAGCCGGGGTAGCGGGATCAACTGCCGTTGGGTCGGGTGCGGCCGGTTCGTCAACTTCGGTGTCGGCCACCGCGCCGCTGTCGAACAACGGGCCGGCCTCTTCCACTTTGTCGTCGATGAAATAGGTCTGGAAGGCGAACCAGAAGAACACCAGCCAGATCAACAGTCCCAGCAGGGCGGCCAAAACCACAGCGACGAGCACCTTGGCCCGGACCGACAATGCCTTCAACCAGCCCCACAAACGGGATATCAGACGTTTCATACCCCCAATTTACGGGGAGAAATCTCAAATCACAGATGACGACTCCTGTCTATCGACGCGGCATGTCTCCGGCTGTCGCGACAGACTGGCGAGATGGGCTATGAGACGCTGATCGTGGAGCGCAAAGGTCGGGTGGGATGGCTGATCAACAACCGGCCCGATCAGCTCAACGCCATGAACTCCCAGATGCGAGAGGAGTTCGCCGAGGCCTGGCTGGAGCTGGACCGAGACCCAGAAGTGAGGGTGATCGTCCACACCGGAGAGGGCCGGGCTTTCCAGACCGGCGTGGACGTGGTGGAGTTGGCCACCGACGGGCAGGGCATGGAGCGCTACCGGGAGTCGGTGGAGAACTTCGACCTGCACTTCACGTCGTGGCACCAGAAGGTGCGCAAGCCGGTGATCACCGCGGTCAACGGCATCTGCTGCGGGGGCGGGTTCCACTGGGTGGCCGACGCCGACATCGTGATCGCCGCGTCCGATGCCCAGTTCTTCGACCCCCACGTGTCGGTGGGCCAAGTAGTGGCGCTGGAGGCCATAGCGCTGTTGAAGAAGATGCCGGCCGAGACGGTGATGCGCATGGCGCTGATGGGCGCGCACGAGCGTATGGGCCCCCAACGGGCCTACGAGCTGGGCATGATCAGCGAGATCGTGGACCCGCCCGAGCGCCTGCGGGAGCGGGCCGGCGAGATCGCCGAGGCCATCGCCCGCAACTCCCCTTCGGCCATGGCCGCCACCAAAAAAGCCCTGTGGGACGCCCTGGAGCACGGCCTCACCGACGCCAGCAAAACCGGCGCCTTCCACATGACCGGCATATGGGGCCACCCCGACCAGGTCGAGGGTCCGGCCGCCTTCGCCGAAAAACGCGAGCCCCAATGGGCTCCCCTGGACCCGATTTAGGCCAGAAACGTACCCGTCCGGGAATCAATAGCGCTCAAAGCGGGCGTTGAGCTTTGAATTGCATGACAATTCTCGTATTGCACGACGGATTTTCAAGGACAAAAAGGTCAGATGGCGCTGCCTACATCACCTTCCACCAGGGGGCGGCGAGCACGTCGGGGGTTAGCCATTCGACGGTGGAGCCGGTGTGGAGCAGCAGGCCGGGGCCAGCCCGTTCGCCGTATTCGGCTCGGAACGCTCGCAGGTGGGCGGCGTCGCTGAGGCGGGGGCGGTCTGCGGCTTTGATCTCGATGGGTAGGAGTCGGTCGGCGGCCTCGATCACCAAGTCCACTTCCTCTCCCGTCCTGGTGCGCCAGTAGAACACGTCGGCACGGTTGATTCGGGCGTCGCGCCAGGCCAACACGTCGCAGAGCACCAAGTTCTCCAGATGGGCGCCTTCGGGCTCGGCCAACTGGGCCAGGTGCAGGGCTATTCCGGTATCTCCCCAGTACAGCTTGGGCGACTTGACGAGCCTTTTGGTTCGGTTCACCGCGAACGCCGGAAGCCGTACCAGAAGGTAAGAGGTCTCCAGCAGGTTGAGGTACCGGTGAGCCGTCGACTGGGACAGCGCGACGTCCCGCCCCAATTCCACCTGATTCAGGATCTGGCCCAAGCGGTGGCAGGCGGCCCGCATCAACCGGCGGAAGTCGGGCAGCGACGAAATCGATGAGAGGTCTCGCAGGTCGCGCTCCAGATAGGTTCTCACGTAGCCGTCAAACCAGATGGCCCGTTCCTCCGCCGATCTCAGATGCACCGCTGGCTGGGGAAATCCACCTCGCCGGCACAGGGCGCGCCAATCCTCGCGGCTGTCGGGCTGTGCAACCACTAGCTCGAGCCATTCGCCACCAGATGTGGCGAGCAGCTCCTCCCAGATGCCTCCCCGACCCAAGCCCATTTGCTCCCGTCGGGTCATCGGCCACAGAGTCAGGTAGCTGGCCCGTCCGGCCAGAGACTCCGAGACCCGGCTCATCAACAGCAGGTTGGCCGAGCCGGTCAGCAAGTACTGTCCCGGATTGCGGTCCTGGTCGATGGCCCGCTTGATCTCATGGAGCAGTTCGGGCGCACGTTGCACTTCATCTATCGCCGTCGGCTGGTCGCCACCCACCAAAGCGGAGGGATCGCTGCGGACCATGTCGACCACATCGAGGTCATCAAGGGTGAGATAGCGCCGCGTGCCCGGGATCAGCTCTTTGACAAGGGTGCTCTTTCCCGATTGGCGCGCGCCGGTAACCACCACCGCGGGCATGGCCTGCAATCGAGCGGCCAGACTCGACGTGGCGAGACGGGGCAAAGCAGTGCCGTCCACAGGGAGATCATATCTATTCATGTAGTGAATACAATTTATTCACCAAGAAAATGAAGACATGGAAGGCGCCGCAGGAGCCTGCTAAGGATTAGGGCTCATGGGAACGATTGTCATCACCGGATCAGCAGGCGGAATCGGCCAGGCCACCAGGGAACGGCTGGTGCGAGACGGCCATGAGGTGATCGGGGTGGACATACGCGATGCCGAGGTCATCGCCGATCTTTCCACTCCCGAGGGGCGCAACGCGATGATCGGCGCAGTGGCCGCAGCCAGCGGAGGGCGCATCGACGGGCTGGTGGCCGGAGCGGGCATCACCGGCCCCGAACCCGAACAGGTGGTGTCGATCAACTACTTCGGGGCGGTGGCCACCGTCGAGGGGCTGCGCCCGCTGTTGGCCCAGGGCACCGACTCTTCGGCCATCGCCATCAGCTCCAACTCCAGCACCACGCTGGTCGAATTGCCCGATGGCCTGGTGGAGGCCTGTTTGAACGACGACGAGGACCAGGCCCGGGAGCTGGCCGGCGCCGATCCGAGCACGGCCTACGCCACCAGCAAACTGGCCCTGGCCCGCTGGGTGCGCCGTACCGCGATCGGCACCGACTGGATCGGCTCGGGCATCCGCTTGAACGGCGTGGCCCCCGGCCTCATCGACACCCCGCTGGTAGCTGAGAACCTGGACATGATCATGAACCTGGGCGACGTCTACCCCATCCCCATAGGGCGACCCGGGCGAGCTGCTGAGGTGGCTAACCTGCTGGCCTTCCTTCTGTCCCCCGACGCCAGCCTCTTCTGCGGCTCGGTGGTGTTCATGGACGGCGGCAGCGACGCCGCCCTCAACGCCGACGCCTGGCCCGCCGTCAACACCACCGCCGACCGCTGGCCCATCGGGGACTGACCGCTCCCTGCCCGAGGCGGCGTGAACCCCCTTGCGGTACCCTCCCGACATCAGGAAGCAACGCGGTAATCGTGTTCGAAGCGCGATGATCTTCCTGTCGGCTTTGGCGCTGGCGGCCGGACTCCTTGCACCGTCGGCCTTGACGCCGGCGGCGTCGGCGCAGACCGCCCAGGATGTCGAAGGCCGCGACCAGCTGATAGCCGACCAAGAAGCACTGCTCAACACCTACCGCTGCCTGTTCGAAACCGATACCGAAGTCGTCCCCGGCGGCTGCATCGACAACCGCCCCGCACTGCCCCCCTACCAACCGACCCCATTCACCCGAACTCCTTCCGCATCCGTTATCGAAATCCGCGACCAGCTGATCGCTGCCCAGGAGGCATTGCTCAACTCTTACCGCTGCCTGTTCGACACCGACATCGAAGTCGTCCCCGGCGGCTGCATCGACAAGAGCCCGGCCCCCGAACAACAACCAACCCCGATACCGGATGCAACCCCAACTGTGACTCCCACCAAACGCGACCCGTTCATCGCGATTGCCAGTGGCGGTTCTCATGCATGCGGGATACGCCCCGACCAATCTGTCTTCTGCTGGGGCGACAACTTCTCTGGACAGACCGATGCCCCCGGTGGCCAGTTCACCTCCCTCGCCGGTGGCGGCCGCCACACCTGCGGCCTTCGCACGGACAAGACCATTGCCTGCTGGGGTGGCAACAGCATTAGACGGACTGATGCCCCCGGTGGCCAGTTCACCGCCCTCACCGCTGGTGATCAATTCTCCTGCGGATTGCGCATCGACTCTTCCGTCGTGTGCTGGGGCAGCAATTTCAACCGAGAATTGGATGCGCCGACTGGCCGCTTCACCGCAATCGACTCAGGCAGCAGCCACTCCTGCGGTCTGATGGTCGATGGGACTCTGGGCTGTTGGGGTTTCAACCGAGCAGGGGAAAGAAACGAGCCGCCCGGCCAGTTCATCGCGATTACCGCAGGACGGGTGCATACCTGTGGGCTGCGCCCCGACAATTCAGTCGAATGCTGGGGCGACAACAACTATGGCCAGCTCGAGGCGCTGCCAGACCGACTCACTGGCATCGATGCCGGTAGTTTTCATACATGCGGTCTGCGTCCCGACAAAACCGCAGTGTGCTGGGGCAATAACAACTCCGGTCAGTCGACGCCTGCGGAGGGAGAATTCGTCGCCGTCAGCGCCGGGTTTGACTACACATGCGGGTTGCGCCCCGACCAGTCGGTTGTGTGCTGGGGCCGGAATTACGACTATCGGGCGGTCGCTCCATCGGGCCAATTCACATCCATCACCTCTGAGGGTGAATTCACGTGCGGCCTGCGCCCCGACCAGTCCGCGTTCTGCTGGGGACAGTACGAGAGCACCGACGGGTACATTAGACCCCCCGCCGATCAATTCATGTCCATTGACGCCGGTGGGGATCACGTGTGCGGCCTTCGCACGAACAAGACCATCACCTGCTGGGGGATCGCCAATGACGGTCGAATAGACGCGGTCTTTGGGCAGTTCATTGACGTCGGAGCGGGCTGGCGCCATTCGTGTGGCTTATACGTCGACCAGAGCGTCGAATGCTGGGGTGCCATCGATAACGGGGAGGGAGATGCCCCACCGGGTCCGTTTGCTTCCATCGACGTGGCCGGATCCTTCGCATGCGGATTGCGTACCGACCAAACCGTGGCCTGCTGGGGACCCAGCAACACGCTGGGGCCCCATGTGGATACCCCACAAAGTCGATTCCTGTCAGTGTCCGTAGGTAGTGGGGGCCATGCTTGCGGGCTGCGAGAGTGGGACTTGGTCCTGGAATGCTGGGGAAATAACGCCGAAAGACAAGCCGATGTACTGTCAATCCCATCGTACTTGCGACCTGCCAGGATTGACAGGATCATCGCCGGCGCTTCGTATTCGTGTGGCCTTCCCCTCAACCTGACCCCAACGTGCTGGGGCACAAATCAGAGCAACCAGTTGACTGCTCCTCAAGGCGAGCAGTTCACCGACCTTGCCGCCGGTCGACTGCATATGTGCGGCCTGCGCCCCGATCAGACGGTGGTCTGCTGGGGAAACGGCAATCGAGCGGCGTTCTTGCCCTGAGAATCCAGTTCGAGGGGCCTACTTCTTGTCCTGGCGTTCTTGGATACGAAGGCAATAGACGTCTGCGGACCGGTCTCCGCCCTGAAGCTTTGACTTCTAGGCGAAGTACCATCCGGCCCTCAGTAGGGCTAGAAGCGGGCGCAGAGCTTTAGATTACATGACAATTCTCGTATTGCATGATGGATTTTCAAGGATAATATGGTCACATGGCGCTGATCAACCGGCCGCTGGATGCCCGGAACCTGCGGGAGGCGATGTCGCGCGCGCCGGTGACGTTGCTTACCGGTCCTCGCCAAGCGGGGAAATCCACCTTGGCCCGCCAGTCCATTGAATCGTCGTCGCAAGCCTTCTTTGACCTTGAGGACCATCGCGACCTTGCTCGACTGGCCGAGCCGACTCTGGCGCTGCGCGACGCAGGCGAGACCATCGTCATCGACGAGGCCCAGCGGATGCCCGAGTTGTTCCCGACGCTGCGGGTCCTCGTCGACGAGGACCGACGGCCGGGCCGCTTCGTCGTACTCGGCAGCGCGTCGCCCGACCTCACCGGTCTGGGCTCGGAGTCTTTGGCCGGCCGGGTCACTTTCGTGGAGCTGGCAGGCCTGCGGCTCTCCGACGTCGGCGGACACTGTCTCGACGACCTCTGGCTGCGCGGCGGGCTGCCCGAGTCTTTCGTCGCCCCGACCGAGTTGGCATCCAGCCGCTGGCGCGACGACTACGTCTCGACGTTTCTCGAGCGCGACCTCGCCAACCTCGGCTTCCGTTTCCCGGCCATCACGATGCGGAGATTCTGGACGATGCTGGCCCACTTCCACGGGCAGACCTGGAACGGCGCCCGAATCGCCCGGTCGATCGACGTGTCGGAGTCCACCGTGAGGCGCTACATCGACGCGCTCACCGACGCCCTGGTGGTCCGCCAGTTGCCTCCCTGGTTCGCCAACACCTCAAAGCGCCAGGTGAAATCGCCCCGGGTCTACATCCGCGACTCGGGCCTTTTGCACTCGCTGTTGGGCATCGCCACCATGGTCGACCTCGAGCGCTCGCCGGTGCTCGGCGCCAGCTGGGAGGGCATGATCCTCGAACAGCTCCTGACCAGATTCGCCCCGGCCCACCCCGCCTACTGGTCGACCCACGGCGGCGCCGAACTCGACCTGCGGTTGGAGATCGGCGGACGAATCCTGGGGTTCGAGATCAAACGCACCGCCCGGCCAGCCGCGACGAAGTCGATGCACAGCGCCCTGGCCGACCTGAGCCTCGACCACCTCTACGTCGTACACGCCGGCCCCCACAGCTTCCCCCTCACCGACCACATCACCGCCATCAGCGCCACCGACCTCCTAACCGAACAAGACCCGCTCGCCGACGCCTGGCCCTCCGTCAACACCACCGCCGACCGCTGGCCGACCCCGAAATAGGGGGCCGAAGATTCGCGCTCGCGCCCGGAAAAGTCGGCGAAACCAAAGGCTGGTTTCTGGTGTCGCCGTTATCGCCCTGATCGCAGGCAGCATCATGGGAGCGCAGGCCAGCGCCAATGAGGGCGAAACCCCCGAGAAAATCCAGGTGCTCGACGGCAGCGGAGGCATTGACACCCCATCGGGAGTCGAAGAAGCGGGTAGCGACAAATGCGACTATTCGTACACTGCCGCTGACTGTTCGACATCGACACCGAGGTAGTCCCCGGCGGCTGCCCCTACAATCCGACCCTCGAAGAACAACAAATCCCAACAACACCGCAATACACGGTTTCGCTAAAGCCCACAGGCCCCGGGACTCACGACAGAGGCTCGAACGCGCCTCCAATCCATATCTGGGAAAACTGATAACTGTTGGAATGCTGCACGTCCTCACGAGGAATTGTCACCAATAATCGTATCGAGTGCGGTGCCTGGTTGCTTGGGGTCGGGACACTACGCACCGGTATCAATTCGGGTTCATACTGCGGCGGCTGGTAGATCGCGGTGAACGGTTCTAGCTCCTTTACCGCCACTACTTCCATATCCGAGTTGAAGAAAGCCACATATGCCTTCAGATCCAGAATTACCTGGCTCTTGATCTCATCATTAAGATTGGGATGCGAGTCCGTCTTTTCCAGTTCAGCATGATAGTCGAAATAAAATAGACCCTGTGACCCAAATTCACCGCCGTCATTCAGAACATGTGAATATAAGTCGAGAAACTCGTCTTCATAATGGTACAAGGCATTAGTTCGACCGACCATTGGTATTGGTGGATGTGCATATCTTTCTTGTCGATATTGTTCTTCCATACCCTCCCTGTAGACGATGCCAACCTTACTCCGGAATATTTGGAAAGAGCGGCTTATGTCTACACGTTCCGAGAGAGACGACGAAACCTTAAATTCAATGTCCTCAAAATTAGCGCTACCACGCCATCCTGATATTTCAAACGGTGCCCGCTCGCCCGGTTGCACGGTCAATGGCCACTGCCAACTTGTGCCCACTTTATTTCCATCCTCGGTTACAGCAGTTACGGTGACGTCTCGAGCGAACAATCGATCTGAAAGATTGATCACCAAACCACGGATAACACCGTCCACGAGGCCAATAGATTCAGATTCTATAACTACCTCGTCATTCATATACTGGGATGGATAGTCACGATATAGTGAGCCACCTGTGTCCTCTTCGCCATCGTCCCACACCGAGACAGTTCCGAATACTTTGAAGTCAATCTGGTCAACATCGGTACTACCACGCCATCCAATAATTTCAAACCGTTCGTTCCAGTGAGGGTCAAGGATGCCATGCGTAAGCCACACTCCTGCCCATGCAGCGCTGCCATCTTCCGATGATGCATGTATGAATATGCGTTGAGCAACTAGAAGCGGAGTGCCTAATCTATCTGATAGATTGCGTATTTCACCTCGAATGACACCATCGGCAATAGTCACAGTCTTACGGTCGACAACGATTTTACCAACAAAATCTCGCGATGGGTCAAAATTCCTAAATACTCCAAAGTAGCCCATCGGCTCATCAGCCTTGAACTGAGCGCTTTTCAAAATAGTCGCGTTTCGCCAAGTCAAGCCTCCTGCGGGCAAGTCGCAAGGAGCAGGAAGCGAGCCTCTCAGATCGCTTGAGTTAAGTACATCGTTTGCCTGTGCCTCCGAATCAAAAGGACCAGTTCCAGTTCCATTGCCCATCCACAATCTTGGAACCCATCCAGAATACTCCTTGGGAACAGTTTGCAGGATGTAAAATTGCTTTTCTTCTCCAGACATCACATTTGAGATTTGGCGAACCGGTACGATACTTCGCCGCACAAGTGATCCGTCTGTATCCCGTTCCTCCTCTATAGTATAAGGAACTAATTCTCTCACATCAACAACTGTAGAAGAATCCATGATCGCCTGATAAATACGTACATTGTCGATAGAGACAATATCATTTGAACCAACTAGATCAGGAAACACCACCTCTGGCTTGAAATAGACATCTGAAAAATCTAGTCCATCGTATAACGAGACAATAGCATCGATATCATTGCTCTTGATTAAGGATTCGGGAGCAGATTGATGAAATAGGTCCTCGTGAATGAATGAATTCTGATAAGGAATTATCATTCGAATATCTGTTCCTTCGAGAGCGTAATAGCGTTCGTCGAATACTTCTATATATGGCTCCCAATTGTTATTGGGCCAATCTCTGGGTGTTCCGTCATAGTTCACCAGAAATGAGCGACTGACATCAGGGTCTCCAGACATATCTGCCGCAACCTCAAAATCAATGTCCTCTCTCGGCCAACTTATCTCGACCTCGAATGGCGCCACTTCACCAGGCTGCATAGTAAGCGGCCAATGCCACTCCACCCTCTCGTCTCCATCAGACCCAAAAAGGGTGACAACAACGTTTCGAGCAAACATATTGTCGGACTTGTTGTGTACCAATCCCCGCACTACACAATCCCTTACCGTTATTGACGAAGAGCGAACCTCAACTCTGTCAACGCTACGTGTGATCTCTTCGTCGGCTTCTTCACCGGACGGATCGTTATCCTCCGAAGGAGGCGACGGTATTGAACTTTCCTCCCCTACTGTTTCCTCTGCTCCATCGCCGTCTGATTTCTCATCTGTCACCAAAGCAGCAGAAGGCGTGGCGAGCAGGGAGTCTCCTCCCACCTGATCTTGGTTCCGAGACGGCTCCTCATCGGTATCAGGCGAAGGCGCAGCAACCGTAGCCGAGGCAGTCCCAACAAATTTATCAGCAGAGGTAGGGATATTGGAATCCACGCCAGCCGCTGTGGCTGGTGCCGTTGCAGCTGATACTGCTGCCGCCCTCGTATTAGCCACATTGCGATCAGCATCTTCACTGGCACATCCGGCAACGGCAAGACCAGCTGCCAGGATTAACGCGACAACACGTCGAACACTCAACAATCCTTCCCCCCTCCCCCGCAACGGGCAGTTCATCTAGACATCAACCCATCTACAGTAGACAACAGCTTCTCCAGATATAACTCCCGCCTCGCAGGTTTGGACCTGGAGGCTGTGCCTGTCCACATCAGTACCGCCGTTGCGATAGGGCACTGAGTCGTCGTACCATCCCTCAACAATCTTGCTGCTGCCCGAGAAGTCGTGATATTCGATCCTGTCGCCGAACGGCTTGTAGGTTCCCTCAGCGCAATCCCCCTTATATTCTGGTGTCGGATCGCGACCAGGGCTGCACCGAACTTCTTCATCTCGTCTGGCAGCTCTGTAAACTACTTTTTCTGCTGTCACAGTATCTGCGGGCCAATCAATAGTGGCAGATGACCGTGGCCATTGTCTGGGCCACACTGCGTATCTGGTTCCCGTTTCAGGATCAGTAAGGGATACGAATGCCTGCGGCAGTGGAGTTCGTGCACTTCTCTGACCTGTTTTGTCATCATCTTTTATTTTTCCTTGGGGTGCGTCTGCGTTATAGAGGTAGCACGCCATTTCTTTTTCGTTTGAAGTCCACCGGCAAGTGCGCTCTTGAACACCGCCATCGGTCTCATCTAGGGAGTCCGCAACATCTATATTAAGTTTGCCATTTTCAAAGAGTTTGAGCGATCCACCCAGATAGGCATTGTAGCACTTATAGACTGTGTTGATTATATCTCCTTTGTCATCTCTTTCTTCGTCATAGCAAGCGTTCCATCTCTTTAGTGCTTTCTTTAGCCCTGCATCATCGACGGCGTCATCGCAATAGCCGTTGAGCAACCACTTTGCAACCTCAACACCGCCTTTTGTGATTTCTGCGCGCTCAGCGTGGTTCATGCTTATGACAGTGTTGTTGAGATTATCGAGTTGCCACAGGCCAACGCCGGGACTCCAGTGCGCTCTGAGATGCCCTGTCAGTTCCATATGCGAATACAGCCTCTCGTTCAAACTCTCAGGCTCTCCTGTATGCGCCTGCTTTTGCTGGCTGGTGTTGTCCCATCGGGACAACACCATGGGAGATGTGGCTGCATTGGAGTTGGTGGGGGATTCAATTTCATGGATTGGTATCGATAGCATGATTGCGACGAGTTGGTTTGTTGTCATACTCCCTCCGTTGCCGCATGAGATTTGGCTAACGGTCGCGGTGGAAGTGCTCCGGTCGTTGATCGCTTTGCCTGCCGCGTAGAGGACTCCTTTGACGGTTCCTTTGGTGAAGTAGTATTTTGTGGCCGCCGAGGTGGTCAAAGTTCCTGTGGGTATTGGTGGGAGGGTTTTCAGTTGGCATTCGTTGCCGGTGCTCCATCCGGAGGGGTTTTTGGCTTGGAGTTTCACGGTGTAGGTGGTGCCTTCGGCGAGGTTGGTGAAGGTGTGGGAGTTGGCGTTGGTGATGATCCAGTTGGGGTTGGCTGCGGTCCCGTTGGGGGCTATGCGGTAGGCGGAGGCGCCGTTGGACTCCCACCGGACGGTGCCGTCAACGTCGGCAGTTTTCGGGCACTGGGTGATCGTCGGGTTGCTGGGAGCGGTAAAGCAGTGAGGGAAGGGAATGTAGGGCTGCCAGGCGCTGGCGCTGGCGCTGTCTGTGCGCCTCGACACCTCGAACCAGTATTCCGTGTCGGACTGGAGGCCGGTCATGGCCGTCATAGTCGCGCTGCCCTTGGCGAAGGTCTTGGTGTCGGCGTACTGGTTTATGCCGGTAATCCGCCTGATCCTCCATTCATACAGGTCTGCGGGGTCTTTCCAGGAGACGGTGACGCTGGTCGTGGTGGCCGCCATACAGGTTGCGCGGGCGGCGGCAAAGGCATAGGACGCCACCGCGCTCTTGTGCCCGGCGATGCCGCCGATGCCTGCCCGGATCTCAACTGTGTACTCGGCGCCGGGGCTCAAACCGGTGAAGGTGTGGAACGTGCCCGTCGAGACTACCAGCGTCCAATCGTTGAATCCGGTCGCCCCTGATGCCCCGGATATCTGATTGCCCTTGATCCTCACCTCGTACACCTCGGCGCCGTCCACCGGGCTCCACTCCACGGTGAGCGTGTTGCCCCCGCTGCTGTGGCCCGAGAAGGCAGGGGCGGCCACATGCCTGGTCGAGCAGACCGGCGACGGGCTCAACTCGTTCCACGCATCGCCGTCGTGCCAATAGATCCGCAGCACATAGCTCGTCGCCTTGGACAAACCGGTGAACTCCGCCGACAGCGACCCATCGGATTCCCGCTCGGACGCGAGCTTGCCGCCGGTGAACCCGGGCCCGACGCTCCTCGACCGCTCCACATACCAAAGTCGGACGCCAGGCCTGGGATCCCATCTCACCGCCACGCTCGATGCGGTCGCGTCTGCGCATCTGGTCCCTGCCGCCGCGGTCATGCAGGTCACCGTGCCGGCTCGGCCCCAGCCCCCAGCGCCGCCCGCCTGCACCGTGGCCTGATACGACCGGCCCGGAGACAGGCCCGAGAACACGTGCGACCTGTCAGACAGATCGGCGGTCCACCCGCCGTCGCTCAGCATGGCCCGATACTTCGTCGCATCCACCACCCGATCCCACGTCACCGTCAAGCTGTCGGCCGTGGCCGTACACGAGACAACCGGCGCGGCAAAGTCGTCCAGCGTGCGGCACCCCACACCGGCGAAATGCTGTGGCCTGCTGTCTTTGACGGCCAGCACGCTCACCCAATAGTCCGTTGCCGCTATCAGCCCGACGAACGTCACCTGCGTTGACGCGGTGCTCCTTTCCGTCTGGGAGCTCCCCGCCGTCGCCAGCTGGATCTTCGCCGAATAGCCGTCTGCGCCCGCCACCGCGTTCCACGAGAACCTGATCGCCGAGGCCGTCGCCGCACACGACAACCCCGTCGGCGCGGGCAGAACCGCCGCTTCAGTGGTGCAGTCCGCGGTTCCGCTGTCGCCCCACCCCGCCGTGTTGCCGCCCTGGACCCGCACCGCATATGTGGTGGACGCCGACAGATTGGAGAACACATGGCGCCTCCCCGAAGCAGACGCCCACCCGTTGCCCCGGGAAACCCGATACCTCTGCGCCCCCGCAACCGAGCCCCAACTCACCGTGATGCTGCTCGCTGTGCTGTTACAGGTCACCACGGGTGCCGCCGGCGGAGCCGTCGTCGTACACAAAGTGCTCGGATACACCTGATGCCAAGTACCCCCATGCGACTGCTGCCACCAGAAATAGAACGTGTACGACACATTCCGCCCCAAACCGGTGAACACCGTCGAAAGCGACGACCCTGCCACCGACCGCCCATCGACAAACGCGCCCGCAGTAGTCGCCCGGCCCACATACCAACGATGAACCCGAGAGTCCGCCCTCCAATCCAGCCGCACCGAACCCGCTGAGACAACACCGCAGACCGGCGGGCCCACCGCGGTCGTGCAATAGATCCCCGAGTAATACTGGGCAACACCGCCCACATTGGAATGAACGCCCAGGAAATACCTCGTCGACGACGTCAACCCGGAGAAGGTCGCAGACCTTGCAGTGGTCGTCACCACTGTCTGAGCTCCCTGGCCGTTGCCAAGCTGGCTCTTCGCCGTGTAGTCGTGGGCTCCGGCCACTGCGTTCCATGTGAGCACGATCGACGACGACGTCACCGCACAAGCCACGCCAGTCGGGGCTGGCAGAATGCTCGCCGCCCCGCACACATACCCGGCACCACACGGCGCCAAACCCCCAAAACCCTCCGGCGCAGGCCCGAACTCGCCAACTACCGGAACCGGTGCCCCACCAGAGCTGTCTACTGCCGCAGTCGGCACAGGCGTCGGCGAGACACTCGGGTCCGGCCCGCCGCCCGCGCCGCCCACCACACCGCCAGACTCATCCAGCCTGCCCAAATCCTCAGAGAAGGGACCATCAGCAGGCGGCACGCCAACCACAACCGGAACTGGGACGAACACCTCAGAACCACCAGCCCCCACAACACCGCCCACCACCTGCCCGGCGACACGCCCCACAGGAGTCTCAGCCGGAGGCTCAATCCGAGCCGCAGATCCCTCCTCAGACTGCGCCCCGACGGGAACCGCCAACCCAGCCGCAAACACCAACACCGTCACCGCACAAACCGCGAAACGCCTCACAACCCGCCAAACCTTCACTTCACACACGGGGCCTGTCAGATTTTCTGTGTAACCGGCCGTGATGTTTTTCATCGAATGTGGTCGGCGATCCTGTCGCCGTAGTGGACGGTCAGCGTGTTCAGTATGGCCTTCCAGCCGTTGGTCTTGCCGGTGAGGTTGCTGCGGCCTTTGCGCTTGGCGGTGGCGACAAGATAGAGGATCTTCATGGCGGCCTGCTCGTTGGGGAAGTGCCCTCGGTGCCGCACGGCTCGTCGGAACCGGGCGTTGAGGCTCTCGACGGCGTTGGTGGTGTAGACCACCCGGCGCAGCTCGGCGGGGAACTCCAAGAACGGCGTGAACTCGTCCCAGGACTGTCGCCAGGACCGGATCATTGCCGGGTAGGTGTCCTCCCAGTCTTCGGCGAAGGCCTCGAAGCGGGCCTCGGCGGCCTCGACGGTGGGAGACGTGTAGATCTCCCGCATGGACTTGGTGATTGGGCCCCAGTGCGTCTTGGAGGCGTATCTGAGGCTGTTGCGCACCATGTGCACCACGCAGGTCTGCACGGTGGCGTCGGGCCAGGTCATGCGGATCGACTCGGGCAGGCCCCTCAGCCCGTCGCAGCACACGATCAAAGCGTCGGCCAGGCCCCGGTTGCGGAGCTCGCCCAGCATGGCCGCCCACTGCTTGGCGCCCTCGCCGCCCGTGGGGCCCAGCCACAGGCCCAAAACGTCTCGCTCGCCGGCCAGATCGACGCCGATTGCGACGTATACGGGCCGGTTGGCGACCTGGGAGTCGCGGACCTTGATGGTGATCGCGTCGATCAGCAGCACCGCATAGACCGCCTCGAGGGGCCGGTTCTGCCACACGGCCATGTCGGCGACGATCTCGTCGGTGATCTTCGAGATCGTCTCCCTGCTCACCGACGTGTCGTAGATCTCCTCGAGGTGCGCCTGGATCTCCCCGGTGGTGAGCCCCTTGGCGTACAGCGAGATCACGTTGCCCGACAGCCCGTCCAAGCGGCGCCGGTGCTTGGGCACCGTCACCGGCTCGAACGTCCCCGCCCGGTCGCGCGGCACCCGCAGGTCGATCTGGCCGATCTCTGTGGTGACCCGCTTGGGCGAAGAGCCGTTGCGGGAATTGCCCGACCCGCGGCCCTCCGGAGCGTGGCGCTCATAGCCCAGGTGGTCGGCCATCTCGACCTCCAACCCGGTCTGGAGCACCTGGCGGACCAGCCCCGTCAACAGCCCGCCGTCGCCGGTCAGCTCCACGCCCTCGGCGCGGGCCCGCTCGACCAACAGCTCAGCCCAGTCCTGCATCGCCGCCTCACCGGCAGCCTCGTCCGCCGGCACCGCCGGCATATCCTGATCAGTCACAGACATGATCCTTCCCGGCCCGCAGCACCCGGCCGCGGACCCTCAGATCACGCCCGATACACAAAATTCCTGACAGACCCTCATCACTATGCTCGGTGCGTGCTATTCCGGGAATGAGACAAGGAATGACATGGCGGGGAGTAGCTTCGTTGGTGGGTCTCGCATTGGTTTGGTTGATGGGTTGGTGGGGTTGTTTGACGGGGTTGTGGATGTTCAGCGGCCGTGTTGGGTGTCGTTGGAGGCCCCGTCGGGTTGGGGCAAGACGCGTGTAGGACGGGAGTTTTATGCCCGTTTGGCGGCGCGGCAATCCGAGCCGGCGTATTGGCCCGCTCGGATTGATGATCTTGACCGCAAGGCGACATTTCCGGCGCACTTTGAGCGTCCGGGTGGGTCGTTGCCGGAATTCCTTTGGTGGGGGATTTCGTGCACTTCGCGTCTAGGCGTGCCGACGGACGCGCTGCGCGGCGATTTGGCGCAGTTGGAAAGGCACGGGTTGTACGTGGAGGCGGCGTGGCGAGCGTTGACGTCGGTGTGGGAGCGTTCTGGTCCCAAGCTGGCTGAAGCGCGGCAGATGGTGGCGAAAGAGGGCGCTCTCCACCTGATTTCGGAGGGGGCCTCAGAGATCGCAGGGGCCTTCTTGCCGGCGCTGGGCATTACCACTCGTCTGATTCGCTGGACTGCAAAGCAAGCCAAAGAAACCAAATCCAGGCACGGCGCGGTCAAATCGCCGACCGTGGTAGGAGTCGCCGAGGCCCCAGACATCGTTGAAGACGTTGTTGATTTGCTGCGCCGCATTTCGGGATCGGGGCTTCCAGTGGTGATCCTGGTGGAAGATGTCCATGGCGCTGACCGGCTGTTGCTGGAGTTACTGGGCAACTTGCTGCGCTGCAACACCCCGATTATGGCAATCACAACAGCATGGCCCGACCTTGTGGAGCGCAACTCGGCGCTCGCGGGGCTGATGGTTGTACACGAGGAGACTGGTCTGCTGCGCCGCGTGGGCTATGAGGCACCCGCAGGCGAGGGATTTCCAGCGGGCGCTGGCCTCACTGAGCTCGAATCCAATGCCCGCAGGCAGATCCTGCGGCAGATGTTTCCCCGAGTCAACGAGACAACCGAGCAGGAGCTGCTGGAGCGCTACGTGAACCCCCTGGCGCTAGAGTTGCTCGGGAACATCCCCAAATACAGAAAATACCGTGTCGGCGACGAGGAACTAGACATAGCGCCCGACGCGCTCGACAAGCTTTCTAGAGGGGTATTTGAGCTTTACCGGGAGATCTGGGAAGGACTGCCGGCAGGGGTGCGCCTCGCTTTGGCGGTAGCCCACATGATCTGCCCGGCGAACATAGACGACGACGTCGCCGCTGGCGAGGACCGCTGGGCGGACGCCACCCTACGCGAGGTTGTCGCCAACTTGGACTTGCCCGACAACGACGACGTCCGCAACGCATTGGACTCGGCACCAGACGCTTCGACATGGGTACGCGTCCTCGACGACTACCTGCTCGCCTTCGCCGAAGCGCCGCAGAAGGACATCGCCGGCAGTGAAGGCTCCGAGCTCCTCGAGGAGCAGATAGACGACGCCCGCACCCAGATTCTCAACGCGCTCGCCCATACCCTCGTGGATCGCGGCGCCGTCCAGTCACACACCGTCAACAGCGCCCGCACCATCCTCGCCCTGCATGCAGAGCAATACATCTCCGCACAAGACGACGTCGTCGGCCAAGCAATACTCCTGCTGCTCGACGACCTATCTGATAAGCCGCGGGAGCTTCCCGAACGACTCCGCCTCTTCGAGTACTTCAACAGCCTCGATGCCACCGGCATCTCTACCGCCACCGCTCTTGCCATCCGCGACCGCGGCGCAGCAGCCCTAGGCCAAGCAGGTCAACCCGCCCAAGCGCTCACTACCAGCCGACAACTCCTCGGTGACCGTCTGCTCTTGCTTGGCCCTGACCACCCCGACACTCTCGCTTCGCGAAGCACTCTCGCTGTATGGCTCGGTGAGAGCGGCCGGGTGGACGAGGCAATAACCGCATGCAGAGAGCTGCTAGCCGACCAGCAGCGCGTCCTCGGCACCGACCACCCCAACACACTCACGTCCCGAAACAACCTCGCTGTATGGCTGAGCAACAGCGGCCGAATCGACGAAGCCATCACCGCATACAGAGAGCTGCTAGCCGACCTGCAACGCGTCCTCGGCACCGACCACCCCAACACGCTCAACACCCGAAACAACCTCGCACTCTGCCTCGGTGACAGCGGCCGGTCCGACGAAGCCATCACCGCCTATGAAGGGGTGGTTGCCGACCAACAACGCGTCCTCGGACCCGACCACCCCAACACGCTCACCGCGCGAAATAACCTCGCACTCTGCCTCGGCAACAGCGGCCGGGTGGACGAAGCCGTCGCTGTCTTTGAAGGTGTGGTCGCCGACCAACAACGCGTCCTCGGACCCGACCACCCCAACACCCTCAACACCCGAAACAACCTCGCACTCTGGCTCGGCAACAGCGGGCGGATAGACGAAGCCATCACCGCATACACGGGACTACTGGCCGACCAACAACGCGTCCTCGGACCCGACCACCCCAACACCCTCACTGTGCGTCACAACCTCGCGGACCTTCTCGGCGAAAGCGGCCAAGTAGACGAAGCGGTCACCGCATACGCAGGACTGCTTACCGACCAACAACGCGTCCTCGGACCCGACCACCCCAACACCCTCAACACCCGAGACGCCCTCGCATTCTGGCTCATCGAGAGTGGCCGACAGGAGCGTGCCGGCGAATAGTGAACTTCACCGAGTACTACCCGCGGAAGGGATTCCTGGAGACCCATCGCGCCACCGATGCCGGCTACCAGAGCGTCTGCTACTCACGCTTCCTCGATCCCCAACAGACATAGCGCGACCTGCGATTTTCCTCTAGAGAAGTGTTCGAGTAGCTATGACGCCCCAACTTCGATCCACAGTCGACAGTGGTCGCTGCTCCCCCACTCCTCTGGAGAGTTCATAGCTCTAACTGTGATCTCTTGGTGGAAGCCGTGGGAGGCAAACGCATAGTCAAGCTGGTTCTTGGCGGTTTCCGGGGACTTGCCAGCATTACGAAAGGTGGGCACGTTCAAGGTGTCCGCCGGCAAGCCTTGTGGGGTCAGCTCGGCCTGCCTGCCATCCGGGAACTGAGGGCCAAGGAACTCCAATCCGAGCGCAGCCATCCTGTCGAAGACAGTGCGTTCGCGTGTCGGAAGCGCCAGACGGTTGTCTTCGGTGGCTCCGTAGATCATGTTGAGATCGCCCGCGGCCAGAATCCGGTGGGTGCCGGGGTCTTTGTGGCCGATGAAGGCCGACAGGTCAGTGATGATCCGGTGCGCCGACCCGTCGGAGTGGCCGACACGCCAGTTCGTGTTGGTTGAACCGTGCGGCTTTAGCCAGCGCGCGTACATCGACACCGCAATGAACGGCTCTCCATCGTGCGGAGTGACACGCGCGGCGGCGATTGTGCCGATTCCGCTGACTGCCATCTCATCCTCTGCTGGCTCGCTTATCGGACCGACCTGTTTGAACCACTCGATCCCAACCCGGTCTGACAGCTTCACCACCATCGGCCACCGGTCGAACAGGCGATCCCAGCGGCCCGAGTGCCAATCCGAGTTCCAAACGTGCGAATCCCAATGCTCCCTGGCACCCACGGAAAACTTGCCAGCAACATGATCCGGTACCTGACCAGCCTCTTGCAGCAATGCGACATCGGCATCCATCGCCACCAGCTCGTCCCACGGCGCCTGGCGATTTGCGATGTTCCAGCAGACAACCCTCGTAACCAACCCAACCCCCAAAGGAAAACCTCAACGGAGGGTAATCTACCAGTTACATGGGCTCAGGTAATGTCTCCGTTTCCTTGGTGGCCCGAAGGGGCTTCAACTTACAGGGAGGTACAACAAGGTGTAGTGCCCATGGAGGTTGTTAGATCCTGTAGGGATTGACCTCTCCGGCAATTCAATTCGCCAGCCATGAAATCGCTGCGACCGATGATACGGGTGGGGCAATGATGGTTCGGTGGGTTCTATTGAGGAGCTAGTGGCCGCGGTGGATGCCGCGTTCGTCGAGACGGGACGAGGGCTGTCCAGGTGGCGGGACCCTCACCCCAACCGCATGCCCTTGGACGAGGAGTATTCCCGGGTTACGAATCCGCAAAGGTGGAAGATCTTGGCCGCCCGGTCCGAGGCCTGGTTCGAAGCGCTGGGCGCCGCGGGCCTAGCCGAGATAGAGGCAGAAGCAGAAGTGGCCTGGCAGGAGCCGCCCAGATTCCCCGCGGCCCGCACCATTAGGGCTGTGCCGCTGGCTCCAGGCGCAATCCCCCTAGTTGTGGCAATGACCGGCTTCGAAGGAGTTGAATGGCCTGCTGTCGCAATAGGCGCTGGCAACCCTGCCGACGTTTTGGAAGTGGTGCCCGACTGCGCATGCGATGCATGCGACTCTGGATCCCAAGACGCCCTCAACGTACTTGACGAATACGTCATCTGCGTGGTGACTGGCACCTACCGCAAGCTCAGGCGAGGCAGACGGGAGATCACCGTCTACTCAAAGGACCGAATGAGCTGGTCGGGTTTCGATAAGCGACGGGTGAGCCTTGGGAGATTCGTCAGGGGGCGGCTTACGACCAGCCAGGGCATCCCAGATGGCCGTCCCGGGCGTCTCCGCCTCCGGAGATTCGTCGGTGGCCGGTTCACGGCCAGCCCGACAACGATCACAGACGACTACTACACCACCACCAACGACAGCACCCGCCAACTCAAGTTCAGAAGGCTCGACACCCTTCGCAGAGCCATCACCAACAAGTTGCGCCGCGGCGGCAACCGCCGCAACGAGCGCAAGAAGACAGAGAAGATCCTGGCGCGCCCCAAGAGATGGAACCAGATCCACGGATCATCCTGGTTGAGTGGCAACGGCCAGCAATGACAACTCTCCCAAAGCGGCCCCGAACTTCACCGGGTGTCGCGCAGGCGACCTGAAACCCGGGGAGGTTCAGCTCTCCGCTTGCCGGGTCGGGGAGGCAGATCTCAGTCGTCGCCTGAAGAGTCCGACGCGAGAAGTGCATCGATCACGTCGAGGTCGCTCACCGCGAGCACGGCCCTCTTGAACTGATGGTCGATCAGGTCCAGCACCAGTAGGGGAAGTTCCGGCCCACTGGCAGCTGTGACCCAGAATTGCTGGCCGACCACATCGCGGCCGAGATGGATACCGACTCGACGCCTGCCCGAACGGCGCTCGCCGGCATGAGTTCCGATCCCCAGTTGGCGGTGGTCTATGCGGGACTCAAGCTCATGCCTAGGGATGACAGCCGCTCGGGCGATGTTGGCCCGGTCGATCTCAACGATGCGCCGGAACATATACATGCGGTCCCAACCAGAGAGCACAACCCGAAGAGTGCGACCCGTCCACTCAAACCGGAAGGCCATAGCAACAACAGTAACTCTCCGCCTGCGCAAGACCCGGTGAGGTTCACATGGCCTCCCAGGCTGTCAACGTGGTCATCAGCGGCGACGACGACGCCAGACCGTGAGGGGCGTCGAGCAGACCGCCCAAAGCAGCGTGACCCAAGAGACCTCAAAGAGGAGCAGGCTCGAAATCGCGTACTGGGTCGCAGGGATAGCCAGCGCTGCGGTAGCCGTAGCGACACTTATCTACTTCTTGGCTTGAACCGGCCATCAATGAGGCCGACTGGCCAAGCAGCCCCTTTGGGCTTCGTTTAGGAGGCAGGCTGGCCCTCTGTCTGCCGCGGTATACCTCCAGTGGCTACGCTGAACCGATGTCTCGCGAGCGCAACCCACGGGAAGTGCCCGAGCGCAGCTTTGACCCCTCCGAGGGCATCGCCGCCGGAGTGCTCAACCGACCGCCGAAGCAGGATTGGCGGTCGGTGGAAGACCACGCTGGCCAGCAGCCCCAACCCGCCGAATAAGCCATGTTCCGCCGTTGGGTGGCCAGGATGAACGAGAGCATGGTCGGACCGCGGCGGTGGAAATGCTGGCACGGCGTCGTTGCGAACTTCGCCTTCGCCGCTGTCTGTGTCGCCGTCGCCCTCCAAACGTGGCACGACCCGCTTGTCGCCTACGGAGCGGTCATCTATGCAGCGGTTACGGTGTTCGTCGGCGGCTGGGGTTTGATTATGGGAATCCCCGCCCAGTACAAGCACTCCGATCCCGTCACGAACAATAAATTCCCGTCACAAGAGCATTAACGCCAACAGCCACGTCGAGCAGCCTGCGACTAGATCAGCGGTGGGTGGGATTGGGTGTAGGCCGGATGAGGACCGTTGTTCAGCCTTCAGTCCAGATAGTCTCCGATGTTCCGCAAGATTTGCAGTCGCGGAAATACGTCGTCTTGTCCTTGCGGACTCGGACTCCGTTGTCTCGCCCTTTGCTGGCTCCGCAGGAGGAGCACACCACGGGCATCTTCGTGTTCTTCCCGCACGCCCCGCACTTCCAGTAGTAGCCGTATTTCCCCCATTGGGCGGCGAGGTCTTTGGAGCCACATTCCTTGCAGGCCGCGCTCCGGGAGCGCCGGGCACCGGCTGGCTTGTTGCGGGGCCTCTTGTGGTCTTGTCTGGGAACAGCTTTCTTGGGCCGGGATGGCGGAGCGCCAGTGCGGCCCACATGGTGAGCAGCGAGAAACTTGGCCACCCTCTTTGGCTCCCCCTCCACCATGCTCCACATGCCGTAGTCGCCGCCCGCACGCTTGCGGTGGGCCTTCAGCTCTTGGCTGATCTTGTCGGGGACGACATCGGCTTTGGCCACGAACACCCGGAACGGATCGCGCGGCTCCTCCCAGCCGCCGACCCTCTTGATCCTCCCCTTGTCAGACACAGCGATAATCAACTGGATCGGCGCGTTCTTGAAACCCCGCTGATCGCTTCCTGTGGCGACCTTGGCGATGGTGCGAAACCCGTAAGCGTGCTTGCCGAGCATTTCCTCCCTGCGGCTTTGCAGAAACACCCGCAGGAAATCCGACTGCCGCTTCGCCTGCCGGATCGGCGAGGGCATCCCCGATTCTTTCCGCCCGTGAACGCGAGTCCACTCGTCGCCGCCCGAGCCGTCAGACCTAACCCGCACCTCCCCGGCGACCGACTTGCTCTCGACAATGAACAGCCCCCAGCGATGCACGACGAGATGGTCGATCTGGCACACCCCAGGGGACCCGTCTTGCTCCGGCTGGTCCCGGTCTTCGAGCCGCAGGTCGTGAAGCACAAAGACCTCCTCATCGTCCCTGAAGTCCCGATGCAGATAGTGGGCCATCTGCTTCTCGGCATCGGCACCCGCTCTCAGGCGGCGATCCTTGGGAATCGCCGCCTGCTCAAAGGGCTTTACGATCACCCTGAAGTACTTTCCCTGCACATCGGATGGGAGGCTATCCACCCACGTTCCCATCGCTGCAAACTCTCCTGGCTGCGCCGCTTCAGTTCCTACCACCACTCCGGGTAGTAGGCCCGCGCCCACCGATCACCGCCATTGGACTCTACCGCGGCCTTGTGACCCTGCCGGGGTGTGATCTGAGTACAGTGCGGCCTATGAGCTGGGCAAACAAAGGAACTCCTGACAGCCGACCCGCCCGAAAACGGCCACAGAATTGTCAGTCCGCAGGAGCAGGAGTCTGCGACACCCGGCCTCGGTCTCAAGCCTCCGAAGGCCGCACGGCCACCAGTACCCCCGTTTAGAGGGCAGCTTTCGTACCCACGGCGGGGCGGACCAGGCCGGCTCTACGGACACCCAGAATTGTCACCCCTGAACCTCCCCGGGTTTCACGCAGGCTGTTTGGGCTGGACTACGACCCGGTCGTTCAGGGCTGCTTGGACTGTGGTCGGTGCCGGATGTGTAGGGTGGCCGGGGTTTGTGCCTACAGCGCAGGCCAGATCGAAAGCGAGGTGGGCTATGGCTGAGACCGAGTTTGAGCGGGCGCGATTGATACCTGTGGCTGGGATCAAGGGGGCGAAAGAGGCTGAGGACCGGGCGACTTCCGCGTTGCTGTCAGTGATGAGCGTGGTCCCGTCGTTTAGCCGGGCGCTGCTTGTCCCCCTGGGGAGCACGTCTGCAAAGAAGGCACAGATTTCCACGTTCGTCAAGCCTGGCTACCGGACAGGCGACGGCCGCCTCGTCATCCCCGACGGGCTGATCCGTGTGGTGGTGGGCCAGAGGGTCGCGTTCGAGGCCCTTGTTGAGGTTAAGACCGGGATGAACAAGCTCAACGCAGACCAGTTGAACGAATACCTGGATGTAGCCCGAGGGGAGGGCATCGACTGCGTCATCACAATTTCGAATGAGATCGCGCCATCTCCTGGGGTCCACCCCACTGACGGGCTGAGGGTAAGGTCCAATTCAAAGACGCAAGTCCATCATCTGTCGTGGTCGCTGATTTTGGCTGAGGCTGTCAAAGAGCACACGCATCGCGGAGTTGACGACCCCGAGCAGGCTTGGATCGTCGATGAGCTCATTCGCTATTTGAACCATGAGAAATCAGGGGTGGTGGACTTTTCGGACATGGGCGACAACTGGGCGGCCGTACTCGAAGCAGCGACCGACGGCAGCCTGTCGCGCCGAAGCCCCGAAGCCGCCGAGATCTGCCAACGGTGGGACCAACTGCTGAGATTCGCCACATTGAAGTTGGGAGCTGAGATCGGCGCCGACGTCACCGAGTTCATCCCACGTGCTCACCGCCAGAACCCGCAGGCACGCAACAAGGAATTCGTGGCTTCGCTGTGCTCAGAAGGCTCCCTGTCCGGGGTTCTGCGTGTCCCAGACGGAGCCGCCGACCTGTCTGTTTCGGTGGACCTAAGGGCCCGCAAGATCGCGGTCAGCACCCAGCTAGCGGCCCCCGACGGCCGGACTCCGAGGGCTGCCGTAGTCTGGCTCGTCAAACAGATGAAAGACGCGCCCGGCACCGTCCTCATTGACGTCTATCAGAAATCTGGGCGCATCCCCGTCACCGCATCCCTGGAACAACTGCGAGAAGACCCCAAGAAAGGTCTGCCCGAATCAAAGCAACCACCGAATAAGTTCATCGTCCGCCAGCAAACCAAAATGGGCACAGGCCGCCGCTCCACCCGCAAGAAGGGTTTCATCGACTCAGTCGTCGACGCGGTGATCGAGTTCTACGCCAACGTGTTCCAAGACCTTCAGGCATTCGTCCCGCGCGCCCCGTCACTGGAACGCCACAACAAGACAGAAATGAGGACGAGCAGCACAAGCGGCCAGAATGAACCGGTTGGTGCTTTCAGCGGCAGGCAAGAACCTTCCCCGGACTGATATCAGCCATCGAGGCAATCGGCCGGACACAAACCCCAATACCCCCGCACAGCCGGACAAAGACCCCCACGTATGGTCCAACCGGCCATCCGACGAGACGCAATTGGCGATCCCCCCTTGGAGCGCCGGACGGGATTTGAACCCGTGAATCATGGCTTTGCAGGCCACTCCCTTAGTCCACTCGGGCACCGACGCGTGCCTGGCTGCCGGAGCAGCCAGCCCTGACAGTGTATGGGATCGGCCCGGTGGGACCACACAGGGGTTTAGGGTTTCGGGCATGGCTGACGGTGGGACCCGCTCTCCTTTGGAGCTGCTCGACGTGATGGGGATCGTTGAGGCCGAAGCGGGGCCGGAGCTTCGGCACTTGGAGGTGTACTGCCCTGATGGGCTCTTGACCTTGCTGTGGCACGGGCCGGCCGACGCTACCGATGTAGTGGTGACATTGGGCGGGGCTATCGGGGGGCTGTTGGGGCCGGCCCGGGCGCTGTATCTGCGGCTGGGTGAGAACTTGGCCGCAGACGGCATTGCGGTGATCCGGGTGCACTACCGGCGGCCGGGGATCATCGAGCGCTCCTTGTTGGATGCGGCCGCGGCGGCCGACTTGGCCGCTCGGGAGCAGGCCCGGCGGTTCATATTCATGGGGCACTCATTCGGAGGGGCGGTGGCGGTGCAGGCCGGGATCGCTCTGGGAGAACACACGGCGGGGGTGGTGGGGCTGGCCACCCAGTCGGCTGGGTGCGAGAACGCGGCGGCGCTGGGGGGCACTCCCCTGCTGTTGATGCACGGCGGGATGGACCAGATCTTGCCGGTACACGCCAGTGAGGCGGTGCGGGCACTGGCGGGGGGTGGCGAGCTGATCGTGTACCCCGAGGCCGATCACGGGCTGGCCTCGGTGGCCGATGAGATCGCCGCTACGCTCGCCGACTGGATACCGGCTCGGTTCGCCGAGCACGCCAACCAATAGAGGAGCCACCGCATGGGAGCAGCTGAGGACGCCCTGATCGGGCCCGACGACGACAACTTCCATCCCCCGTCGAATGATCCGTGGGAAACCGAGACCTGCTGGTACGCCTTCTGCGTCCCCGAGCGCAACATGATGGGCTACCTGTACACCTGGATCCGCCCCAACTTGGGCATCGCCGGGGGCGGGGCCATGGTGTGGGACGACACCGCGCATCTGCCGTGGGAGGTGCCGTTCTTCGACTACAACCACAGCATCCCGCTGCCCGACGGGCTCGACCTGCGAGATGCAGTGCTGCCCACCGGGATGCGGGTGAAGGTGATCGAGCCGCTCACCAGCTACGAGCTGGGCTACCGCTACCGCCGGGGCGACATGTTCGAGGCCGAACTGCGCTTCGACGCCCTCACCCCGCCCCATGTGTTCACCCGGGGCGGGCCGCCGTTCACCATCGCCAGCCACATCGACCAGCCCGGCCGGGTCACCGGGAGCTTCCGCCTCCATGGCGAAGAAATCCCCGTGGACTGCTTCGCCATGCGGGATCGGTCGTGGGGGCCCCGCAGCGACCTGCGGGGCTTCCGCATCGGCTACTCATTCGCCACCGCGTCGGGCCAGAGCGCCTTTTTGTGCTATTCGCTGCCCTCTGAAGACAGCGACCCGATCAACGCCGGCTACTACCTGCGCGACGGGGTGCGGGCCGACATCGTCAGCGGCCAGCGCCGGGTGGAGCGCGATCCCGAGCACGGCTACGCCACCGCATTCGAGATAGAGGCCACCGACGAGCTGGGCCGGGAGCTTCGGGCAGTGGGCACCCCGGTGAGCCGCATCATCTTCAACCCCTACCCCAAGATGCTTACCTGGGTGAGCACCACAGCCTGGGACTTCGACGGCAACACCGGCTGGGGCGAGGACCAGGACTGCTGGCGTCCCGACCAGTGGTCCCGCTACCGCCGCAGCCTGCGTTAGTAGTCTCTGCGCCATGTTCACCTGCCGCTTCGAGCTGAGAGTCCCCCCGTTCGCCGATGTGACCCACGCCCAACTGCATCGCGAGTACCTGGACATGGTGTCGTGGTGCGATGACAACGGCATCGCCACCGTCATCGTGTCGGAGCACCACGGGGCCGACGACGGGTTCATGGCCTCCCCGCTGGTACTGGCCAGCGCGGCATTGGCCCGAACCGACAACATCATGGTGGCCATCTCGGCGCTGCTGCTGCCGTTCCACGACCCCATCCGCATAGCCGAAGACATCGCGGCCATCGATTTGATGGCGCCGGGGCGTTTGTCGGTGACCATGGGGGTGGCCTACCGGGAGTTCGAGTTCGACATGTTCGGCAAAGACCGCACCCGCCGGGGGCGCGACACCGAGGAGGCCATCAAACTCATCTTGAAGTGCTGGTCGGGCGAGCCGTTCGAGCATGAGGGACGCACCATCTGGGTCACTCCCAAGCCGGTCACCGAGCCTCATCCGGTGCTGATGGTGGGCGGGTCGGTGCGGGCCTCGGCCCTGCGGGCGGCCCGGCTGGGCCTGCCCTTCTCCCCGTCCACCCCCGACCAGTCGCTGGCCGACCTCTACTACGAAGAAGCAGCCCGGTTGGGTTATGAGACCCCGTTCGCCATCGTGCCCGACGGCCCGTCGATGGTGATGGTCACCGAAGACCCTGAGCGCACCTGGGCGGCCATTGAGCGCCACGCCCTGTATGACGCCGGGCTGTACAGCAGTTGGCAGTACGACGACCACCACAACCTCACCGCAGTCGATGCCGACGACGTGGCCGGGCTGGCCGCCAGCGGGCAGTGGGATGTGCTCACCCCCGAGCAGTGCGCGCAGTTGGTGAGGGACAAGGGCAGCGCCATGCTGCATCCGCTGGTGGGCGGCATCGACCCGGCCATCGGCTGGGAGAGCCTGGAGCTGACCAAGAACAAGGTCATGCCCTTGCTGGCTGCCGATGGGTGACGGCCATGGGTGAGGCTGGCGAGCGCCTGTTGAGCTCGGAGGAGCTGGCCAAGCTCAGCCAGCCGCCCCGGGCCGATCTGGTCGACGCGCTAATCGACGGATCCGACGCTGCCATAGAGGTGTTTCGGCGCATCGACCGGGCCTACCGGAACTTCATAGACGGGTTTGGCGCGTGGATAGCCACCACCCAGCGTTTCGTGGCCGACAACTACGGCATCGACGGTTTGGCGCAAGTGGGCTCGGCCGACGAAGCCTACCGATCGGCGCTACTCCACAGGCTGACCGACGAGGACGTTGCCGGACGGCACCAGCCCGTCCGAGCAGACAACATTGAGGAGCTCATCAACGATGGCGACCACGAGGCCGCCATGGCCGGTTTCGACGCTTTGGAGGCTAGCTACCGCCGAATCCACGACGTGGAGCGTGACCGGGTGGCGTCGGTGCTGTCGCAGGTGTACCGGGCCTGGGGACCCGACGTGCTGGAGGCGTGCATCCGCTTCGCCGGCGAGCAGACGCTGTTGGGGTGGATGCCCCACGATGTGGTCCGTCCCGCCGAGGTGCGGGTGCGGCAGTGGGCCGGCATGCAGAAGGGCAACTTCGCCGACATAACGGTGACCGAGACCGACGACGCCTTCATAATCACCCTGCACCCGTGCGGCACCTGCGGACGCCAGGTGTCCGACGGCTGCTACGGGGAAAACCTGGACTTGGCTGTGGTGGCCGAGGACCACCCTCTTACCTTTGGCACCGGTCCCGCACCCATCTACCGCACCCACGTGGCGGTGATGCACTACTTGATCCCCATAGAGCGCACCGGGGTGCCCTGGCCGGTGATCCAGTGCCCCAAGGGGATGGACGCGGAGCCCTGCCGGGTGATGCTGTTCAAAGACCCAGAGGCCACACCGCCAGAGGCCTACGGGTTCGCGACGAGCTGATCAGCGCAAACGCTTTGGAGTCAACCCAAACCTGGAGCGGATGACCGGGCTCGAACCGGCGACCTACACCTTGGCAAGGTGTCGCTCTACCAACTGAGCTACATCCGCAGGGCTGCCAATCATAGCAAGGGGCTACCGGGACACCCATAGCAATAGGTCGGGGGATGAGATCAGCCGGAGGCTGCTTCCAGCAGGGCCGCAGCCCGGTCGCCCAAGTCCACGGCTTGGGCAATCTCACGAGCGGCAGCACTCATCTTCACCAGGGTCTTGGCCAGAACCTCGGCCATGTGGTCGTCACCCAGCTTGTCGGCCAAGGCGTCGAGTTGGGTCTGGAGGAACACCAGGCACAGAGCGTCCTCGTGGGTCTGCACCCGGGGGTCGGTACCCAAGCCTTGCTTGGCCACGATGGCCGACACTTCGGCGGCAAATGCGCCGTCATAGCCCGCCCCAGTCACGATGTCGGCCACCTCGGCGGCGTGGCGCTTGCCTTGGGCGGCCCGCCATCGCAGATAGCCGGCCCGGCCCTCGGGGTAGTCGGATCGAGCCAGAGCCCAGCGCCGTAGGTGGTGGGCTCGGGCGGCCACCAGTTGGACATCGTCGGCCTCGGGGTCGAGGCGCCGCACCCACTCGGTCATCAGCTCGGCGTGGGCCTGCTCCTTGGGCCGGGCCACGCCGTTCACCACGATGGTGTGGGGATCATCGGCATTGGCCGCATCGACGGCCGCCAAGGCGGCGTTCAGCTGCCGATTCGGGGCCGCGGCGTCGAAGCCCATATTCACTGATCAGGAATCGGCCGGCGGGCGCAGGTCCACCCGCAACACCAGAAAGCCGTCCTCGATGGCGGCGGTGGCGTCGCCGATGATGGCGAAGTCTTGGAAATCTTCCTGGGCCCGGCGGATGAACAGAGTGCGCTCCTCGCCGCCCACCGGCGGCAGCGGGCGACTTCTCACCGCCTCGGCTCGCTCCCGAAACCGGGTGATCATTGCCTCCACGTCCAGTTCGTCGGCCATCAAGCGAGCGTATCTTCTGGCTCGGCATTGTCCGGCGAATCACGGCGGCCCGAGGTCGAATTGTCGCCGGTTCGCACCCAGTAGACGAAGGTCCCCAAAAGGGCCACCGCGGCCACCGCGATCAAAAGGGCCATCACCAGCCGTACCTCGTCGTCGGAATCCGACGGCGATGGAGCTTCGATCGGCTGCTCTTGGGCGATCGGATCGGACGGCCCCGACGCCCCCGCCACTGATCCCCACGCGGCGGTCCCCCACAACAGCACCAAGATCAACCCCCCAACCGGCAACCATTTCGCAGACCGACCACGAGCACGCACGTTTTCCAGTCTCGCGCGGCGTACCGCCTCGACGGGTTCAGTCACCGCTGGTGCTGGGGGCACGAGTAGGTGGTGCGGCCGCCAATGGTTCGGCGATCCAGCAGCTCCCCGTCTCGGGGGCACGATCCGCCCCGAACCCGGGCCAAGTGGAGGTCGCCAGTGTGAGAGCCTCCCCGGTCGGCCAGCTCTTCCACTGTGGACACAATTACCTCGGCCAGCTCAGCCACCTCGGGCTCGCTCAACAGTCCCGCCTCCCGGGCCGGGTCCAGGCCCGTTCGCCACAAGATTTCGTCCACCAGCAGGTTGCCCAGCCCAGCCACCCGGCGCTGGTCGAGCAATCTGGCCTTCAGCGGAGCACGACTGCCCTCCAGAGCAGACCAAAACTCGTCTGGGGTCAGTTCGAAGGCGTCGGGGCCGAGGCGGGTTTCGTCGGGATTCAGCTCCACCCCGCCCAAGCGCCGGGGGTCGATGATGGCCAGGGTCCCCTGGGCGGCAAAGCCCAACCCGAACCGGCGCCATTCGGGCTGGTTCCGCCCGCTGGAGTACTCCAGCTTCTCAACGACCGCGTGGTCGTCCACCACCAACCTCCCGGTCATGCCGAACCGCAGGCCCAGAACCGCGCTTGGCGAGCCGTCTGGGTACCCGAAGTCCATCATCAGGAGCTTGCCGATCCTGCGCACCCCTACGACGGCTCGGCCGTCCAACGCCAGCCTCAGCGCTACGGCATCGGCGCCCCCCTTGATGAACCAGTCATCGGGAGCATCAACGAGCGAGACTGTGCGGCCCACGGTGGCGGCCGCGGCCCGGCGGTAGTACTCGACCTCGATGATCTCAGGCAGTGAAATCGACCTCTATGCCTCTGACGATCTCAGGGCGTGGCTTTGTCGGCGGCGTGCATTAGGTCGGCGACCACATCGTCGCTGTGCTCTAAGCCCACCGAGACCCGGATGGTGCCCGGTCCAATGCCCGATGCCTCCAACTCCTGGGGGGTCAGGCCGGCGTGGGTGGTGGACGCCGAGTGGGTGACCAGGGTTTCGGGGCCGCCCAGCGACGTGGCGATCTGGGCCAGCTTCACTGCTTCGACGAACCTCTCCCCCGCCTCATGCCCCCCGGCTAGGTCGAAGGCCAAGAGCCCGCCGAACATCCGCATCTGCCGGGTAGCCAGATCGTGCTGGGGATGGGTGGCCAGGCCGGGATAGCGCACCGACTCCACGCCGGGATGATCCGCCAGTGCTTCGGCCAGCTGTTGGGCGGTGGCGCTCTGGCGCTCGAGGCGGACCCCCAGGGTGCGCAGGCCCCGAAGGCCGTTCATGGCGTCGAACGGGGCGGCGTTGGCCCCCTGCAAGATGGCGAACCCCCAAAGCGAGGCGATCAAATCGGCGCTGCCCGACACCACTCCCAAGGTGGCGTCGTTGTGGCCGCCGAGGCCTTTGGTGGCCGAGTGCAGGCTCAGATCCACCCCGTAGTCCAGCGGCCGGGTGATGCTGGGCGGGGCGAAGGTGGAGTCCACTGCGGTCAGCGGGCCGACGATGGTGCCCAGTTCCTCTAGATCGACCAAATCCAGGCGGGGGTTGGCCGGGGTCTCGGCGAACACCAGCATGGTCCGGCCCGGACGCACTGCGGCTTGGAACGCCCCCGGCTCGGTGCCGTCCACAAAGGTCACGTCGATCCCGAAGCGAGGGCACACCGCTTGGAGCAAGAACTGGGTGCCGGAGTAGAGCTGGCGCTGGGCGACGATGTGGTCGCCCGCCGAGCACAGGCCCAGGATCACGCAGCTAACCGCGCCCATTCCCGACGCGAAGGCCCGGGAGGCCTCCGCCCCCTCAAGCTCGGCCATGGCATCCTCGAAGGCCGCCACCGTGGGGTTGCCGTTGCGGGTGTAGTAGTGGCTCTCGGTGGGATCCAGCGCCATGCGCCGGCCGACCTCTAACGACGGGATGCGAAAAGTGGTGGTGGGGTGAAGTGAAGGGGCCAGCTCGGCCCCGCCTGAACGTCGGCCGGCCAATACGGCCACCGTGTCCGGATGGGAGAACGCGGCCGGGTCGGGGGCGGCTACCGTCTCCCTGCTGACACCGTCATCGTCCCTGCCGGTGTCAGGCGACACTGCTTCCCACCTTCTCCAGGAAGTCCTTGATGGCCTGGCCCACCGCCTCAACTTCGAGCAGGAAACCGTCGTGGCCGTGGGGACTGTCCACCACGGTGTACACGCATCGCCCGCCGGCAGCCACTACCGCGTCGTGCAACTCCACCTGCTGGCGGGGCGGGTACAGCGTGTCGCTGGTGATGCTCAGCGACAGCACCGGTGAAGTTATCCGGGCGGCGGCCGCGGCGATGCCGCCCCGGTCGCGGCCGATGTCGTGCAGGTCCATCACCCGGTTGAGCACCAGGTAGGTGTTGGCGTCGAACCGGCGGACCAGCTTCTCCCCGTGGTAGTCGAGGTACGACTCCACCTGGAAGCGGTCCCAGGCCCCGTACACCGAGTGGATGTCGAACAGTTCCCGCCCGAAGCGGTCTTCGAACACCTCGTCGGACCGGTAGGTGATCTGGGCCAGCGACCGGGCAATGGCCAGCCCCACATGGGGTCCCTGTCCGAGCGGGTTGTCGTAATAGTCGCCGCCTCGCCAGTTGGGGTCCAGCGCCAAGGCCGTCCGCCCCACCGCCGACCAACCGATCTGCTGGGCACTGGCCGCCATGCACCCGGCCAAAGAGCACACCGAACTCACCCGGTCGGGGAACATCACGCCCCACTCCAGAGCCTGCATGGCCCCCATCGATCCCCCGACCACCGTCAGCCACCGCTTGACGCCCAGATGGTCGGCCAACCGGCGCTGGGTACGCACTATGTCGCGCACCGTCACCGTGGGGAACGACGAGCCATAGGGCTGGTGGGTGTCGGGGTTGGGCGATGCCGGTCCGGTGCTGCCCTGACACCCGCCCAGCACGTTGGCGCACACCACATACAGCTCATTGGTGTCCAGGGCTTTGCCCGGGCCGATCATCTCTCCCCACCACCCGGGGGTGGGGTGGCCGTGACCGGCGTCGCCGGAGACGTGCGAGTCGCCGGTGAGGGCGTGGCAGATCAAAACGGCGTTGGAGCCGTCGGAGGCCAGTTGCCCCCATGTCTCGTAGGCCACGGTCACTTCCCGCAGCGCCCCGCCGCCCTCCAGCACAAAGGAGTGGGGGCGGTCGAGGGTGAAAAACTGGCGGCTGCCAGGGGGATCGCCAGCCAGCCACGCGCCGGTCACCGGCAAGTCGGTGCTGTAGCCCCGAGGGTGGGACAGACTGGGCGCCTCAGCGGCCGGCTCAACAGGAGGACGGCGCCCGACGCTGCGGTTCTTGTCTGTTGGCATGGTCCTCCCTTCGTCTGTCTATGGGAGGGCCACTTTTGCCGTAGCGGATAAGCCCGGACACTTGGTTGCCTCCGGATTGGCCGGAGACCACATCTCCCGCCGAAGCGGGCGAGCACCTTGGGTGTCCCTCCCAGGTTGCTGGACCAACCATCCGAGCACAGTGTCTCGGGCGGAAAGCCGCTCTCGATGTACCCCTACAGGGTAGCGGGGCGCAGAACGCAGGCTCAACCTTTTACTTACTGAGGGGTCAGACGGCCTCGGCCACCGGGTCCCATCGGTCGAGGGCGTCCAGCCGATCATCGTTGGAGAACATCTCCACGATGGGGACATCCAGCGACAGCCGGCGCTGGAGCCTTTTGACTACCAACTCCTCGTTCCACAGCGACAAGGTGACAGCCATGCCCGACTCCCCGGCCCGGGCGGTGCGGCCCGAGCGGTGCAGGTAGGTCTTGTGGTCGGGCGGCGGGTCGAAGTGGATCACCACGTCCACGTCGTCGATATGCAGTCCTCGAGCGGCCACATCGGTGGCCACCAGTGCCTGGATATCGCCGGTGGCGAACCGGGCCAGCGAGCGCTCCCGAGCCTGCTGGCGGAGGTCGCCGTGGATGGGCTCGGCCCGCACGCCCTCGTCCTGGAGCTTGCGGGCTAGGCGGTCGCACCCGTGGCGGGTGGCGGAGAAAACCAGGGTGCGATTGGAGGCCCGGATGATGGCTGCGGCCACGTTGACCTTGTCCATCTGATGGACGGCCACGAACCGGTGCTGCATCTCATCCACCGTGACCTGCTTGGACTCGACTTCGTGGCGGGCCGGGTCATCCTGGTAGCGGCGGACCAGGGCGTCCACCGCCCCGTCGAGGGTGGCCGAGAACAGCAGGGTCTGGTGGCGGGACTCCACATGGCGCAGGATCCACTCCACTTGGGGCAAAAAGCCCATGTCGGCCATGCGGTCGGCCTCGTCCACCACCACGATCTCCAGCTTGGCCACCGACACTGCCTTGCGGTCGATCAGGTCGATGAGCCGCCCGGGCGTGGCCACGATTATGTCCAGGCCGTTGTCGATCTTTTTGATCTGGGCCTCAATGGGCGCCCCGCCGTACACCGGATCCAGGGTTAGATCCCGGCACCGGGCCAAGGGTTGCAGCTCCTTGGCCACCTGCACTGCCAGCTCGCGGGTGGGGACCAGTACCAGTCCGCGCGCCCAATGGGAGTCGGCATGGGAGAGGTTCTCCACCATGGGCAGGCCGAACGCCAGGGTCTTGCCCGACCCGGTTTTGGCCTTGCCGCACACGTCTCGGCCAGCGAGAGCGTCGGGGATGGTAAGGGTTTGAATGGGGAACGGGGCTTGGATGCCTCGTTCTTTGAGCGAGGCCACCAAGTCTGAGGCCACGCCCAAAAAGCGGAATTCTTCTGTCATCTAAGGTGCGGGCTGCGGAAGAAAGCGGAATAGATCGCCAGCCCGCCCTCTTAGGATACTGGATTTAGGGCGTGGACGTGATGTTTTCGGCGGACGGTACCTCATGCACCGGCTGTTCGGGCTCGGGGTCTTCGGGAGCCAACTCGTCTGAAGACGGCTCATCGGGGGCCGTTTCATCGGGGTCTGCCTCGCCGACATCGCCCCGGCCCCAGAGCAGGTAGGCCACCGATCCGGCGATCAGCGCCAGCATCACCCAGATGTTGACCCGCACCCCTCCCAGTTCGCTGGCGAAGTCCACCCTGATGGTCTCGATCCACAGCCGGCCCAGCGAGTAGCCGAGCACGTACAGCCCGAACAAGCGTCCCGGCTTGAGGGTGAAGCGCTTGCTTACCCACAGCAGAACCCCGACCAGCGCCAGGTTCCAGATGCACTCGTACAAGAATGTGGGGTGGAAGGTGTCGTCGTCCAGATACTGGAACCGGCGGTGCTCGGGGTCGATCTCCAGCGCCCACGGCAGGTCGGTGGGCCGCCCGTACAGCTCCTGGTTGAACCAGTTGCCCCATCGCCCGATGGCCTGGGCTAGCGGGAGGGCGGGGGCGGCGGCGTCGGCAATGTGGGAGAACGGGACATTGCGCTGGCGGGCGAGCACCGCCGCCACGGCCACGCCGGCGATCACGCCGCCGGGTATGCCCAGTCCCCCCTCCCATATCTGCCACGCCTCGCCCCAGTTCCCCTCGTAGGACTTCCAATCGGTGATGACGTGGTAGATCCGAGAGCCGATCAGCCCGGCGATCACCGCCCAGACGGTGATGGAACTGGCCAGTTCCGGGGAATAGCCCTGCTGGGTGAATCGGCGGGCGAACAGCCAGGCCGCGGCCAGAACGCCGAGGGCGATCATGAGGCCGTAAGCCCGCAGATCCAAAGAGCCGATCTCTAGGCTGCTGGAACCCGGACTGGGAATCGAAGTCAAGATCACTGCCCTACTCTGCCATGTTCGGCCAGAAAAACAGCCTATCGGAGCCCATCTCGCACTCTGGGTGGTCTGGTCTGATTAGATTTCAGCCCATGAGCGACAGCGCACGATTGATCGAGAACCTCCTCTACACCTATGCCGAGCGGATCGACGGCGGGAACCTGGAGGGGGTGGCCGACCTGTTTACCCACGGTCGCATCGTGGCCTCCCCCGAGGCTCCAGTGGAGATGGTGGTGGCCGGACGAGACGAGGTGCTGGGGATGTATCAGAGCTCCACCCGGCTCTACCCCTGCGGCACCCCCCGGACCAAGCACGTCACCACCAACGCCATCATCGAGGTGGATGACGATGCCGGAACCGCCGAGGGCCGCGCCTACTACACCGTCTTCCAGCAGCTCGACGACTTCCCGCTGCAACCCATCATCACCGGCCGCTACCACGACACCTTCCACCGAATCGACGGAGTTTGGTGGTTCGACCAGCGGACCATGCTGGTGGACCAGCTCGGCGACTTGAGCCGCCATCTGCTGTTCGAGTTGGAGATGTGAGGCTGACGGCCGGATTGCACCGCAGCAAGGAGACTCGACGATGACCGACCTCACGCCCGCCAACCTGTTCGGCCTCGACGGCAAGATCGCCCTGGTTACCGGAGGCGGACGGGGCATTGGAGCCATGATCGCCGAGGGTCTTTTGGGTGCCGGGGCCCGGGTGATCATCTCCTCCCGGCGCCAGGACCAGCTCGACGAGGCGGTAGCAGAGCTGTCGGGCATCGGCCCCGTGGAGGCCATCGCCGCCGACTGCTCCACCGAGCAGGGCTGCAAGAGCTTGGCCCAAGCCGTTGGTGAGCGCACCGAGCGGCTGGACATCCTCGTCAACAACGCCGGGGCCACCTGGGGGGCGCCTTTGACGGAGTTCCCCGACTCGGCCTGGGACAAGGTGCTGAACCTGAACGTGAAGGGGGTATTCCAGCTGACCGTGGCTCTGCTCCCCTTGCTGGAAGCAGCAGCCACCCCCGACGACCCCGCCCGAGTCATTAACCTGGGCTCGATTCAAGGCCTCCAAGCCCCCGACATCGAGAACTACTCATATTCGGCCAGCAAGGCCGCGGTCCACCACATGACCCGGGTCTTGGCCAAGAAGCTGGGATCCAGCCATATCACGGTCAACGCCATCGCCCCGGGGGCGTTCTACACCAAGATGATGGCCTACACGCTGGACAATTTCGGCGACGAGATCGCGGAGGCCACCGCTTTGGGACGGCTTGGGCAACCGGAGGACATGGCTGGCGCGGCCGTGTTCTTATCGGGACGGGGCGGGGCGTACCTGACCGGCGCGGTCATCCCGGTGGATGGCGGCTACTCCACCACCCTCTAAGGGAAGGTATCGCCCATGTCTCCAGTGTTCATCGAAGTCCGGGCCAACGAGTACACCGGCCGGGAGGCCAACCCCAACGTCCCCTGGTCGACCGACGAGCTCATTGCCGATGCGGTGGCCTGCGCCGAGGCCGGGGCGTCGGTCTACCACTTCCACGGGAGAGATCCGGCTACCGGGGCGCCGGTGTGGGACGCCGACACGCTGGGAACTGTCATCGTCGGGGTGCGCGACGCCTGCGACATCATTTTGATGCCCACCCTGGGGGCTTCCACTGTGCCCGATCCCCATGCCCGGCTGGCTCCTGTGCTGGAGATGGCCGCCGATCCGGCCACCCGGCCCGAACTGGCGCCCATAGACCTGGGCAGCTTCAACATCGACCCCTACGACTCCGATAGCGGATCGTTCGGCAACCCCGACATCGTCTATGTGACTCCGCTGCGAGCGCTGCGGGAGATGGTGGCCGATGTTGCGAAGGCGGGAATGAAGCCGATGGGCGCATTGTGGACAGTGGGGTCGGCCCGGCTGCTGGCGGCGTTCTTAGACACCGGGGACATGGCCGCGCCGGCCTATGGGGAGGTCACCCTGTCGGACTCGTGGCTGTCGGGGCATCCGGCCACCGTCGACGGGCTCGACGCCATGACCCGCTTCCTCCCCGACGACGGGCGGGCGGTGTGGGGCTGTCTGGCCTACGGCGCCGACCTGCGGCGGTTGGCCCCTGAAGTGATCTCTCGGGGCGGACACCTCATAGCCGGATTGGGCGACTACCCCTATTTGGAGCTGGGCACCCCCACCAACGCCGACGTCGTGGCTGCGCTGGCCGGCTGCATCGCGAACTCGGGGGCGGAACTGGCCACAGTAGGCCAGACCCGTACCCTGCTGGGACTCGGCTGATAAGCGAGCCGGTCAGGCGGAGTCGGTCACCCGAACCAAGAGCACGCCTTCGGGGGATTCGAGGCCTATGGCCGCCTCGGCCACTTCCCCGGCGGGGCGCTTAGAGGAGAATGCCAGGCGCCACTGCCCCGGCGGGAGCTGGAAGTCGGTGGGAATGTCGGCCAAGTTAAGGGCGCACACGCAGTCGCCGCGGCGGAAGCCGATCACCGGGGCCGACCGGTCGGTCAACCACTCCAGCTTGCGGGCTTGGAGGTCGTCGAGTTGGTGGCGCACGGCAAGGAGTTCCCGGTATTTGTTCAGCGTCGATCCAGGGTCGTCGCGCTGAGCCGACACGGTGTCGGCGTCGGCCCGGCCCACGGGCAGCCACGGCTCTGATCCTTCGGTGAACCCGCCGCTCGGCCCCGGCAACCACGGCATCGGGGTGCGGCATCCGTCGCGGCCGTCGGCGGGGTTCTGGTTCCGGACGGCCACCGGATCCTGGCGCTGATCGAGGGGTACGTCCACCTCCTCGAGGCCCAGCTCATCGCCCTGGTAGAGGAACGGCAGGCCGGGCAGGGCAAAAAGCAGCACGCAGTAGGCCAGCGACCGCGACTGGCCCAGCTCACCGCCGCCCAACCGGGTGGGTGCCCGGGGATCGTCGTGGCTGCTGATGGCCCAGGACAAGTCCCGGGGTGCGGCGTCGAGCGCATCCCGGAACGTGGACCACATGGCCGCCGGATCCCAGGGGGTGTGCATGGGGGCGAAGTAGAAGGCCCGGTGCAGACCGTCTTGGTTGGCCACATACCGGCTCACCTGATTGGGATTGTTGTCCCTCAGGTAGACCTCCCCCAAAAGCAAGGCGTCATAGTGCTCTGCGATGGCCCTCCAACGGCGGTAGATGGCGGTGTTGCCCCCCTGGTCGAGGTCGTAGCGGTGGTCATAGCAGCCGAACGCCTGACGGGGGCTCATGTCGGGGGTGACCGGGAACCGCTGCGGGTTGTCGGGCATGAGCATGTTCTTGACCAGGCCATGGGCCACGTCCACCCGAAAGCCGTCCACATCGCGATCCAGCCAGAACGCCAGCACATCGTCGAACTCCCGCACCAGGTTGGGGTTGGACCAGTTCAAGTCGGGCTGCTCGGGCAGAAACAGGTGGAGGTAGTACTGCTCGGAGGCTTCGTCCAATGTCCAGGCCGGCCCGCCGAAGTGCGATATCCAGTTGTTGGGGGGCCCGCCGCCCAAAGCCGGGTCCCGCCAGTGATAAAGGCCCCGCATGGGGCTGTCGGGGTCGGCCCGGGAGGTCTTGAACCACGGATGCTGGTCGGAGGAGTGGTTGGGAACCAGATCGATGAGCACCCGCAGGCCCAGGCGATGGGCCTCGGCGATGCAGGCGTCGAAGTCGCCCAGCGTTCCGAACAGGGGGTCGACCCCGGTGTAGTCGGCCACGTCGTAGCCGAAATCGGCCATGGGCGACGGGTAGAAGGGGGTGATCCACACGATGCCGACGCCGAGCCACGCCAGGTATTCCAGCTTGGAGGTCAGGCCGGGAAAGTCCCCGATTCCGTCGCCGTTGCCGTCGGCGAACGACCGGATGTACACCTCATAGCCCACCTCGCGGTCCCACCAGCGCAGGTTGTTGTCGCTCATGGCCGGGTGCCTCTCATCGAATCGACTGGCGGTTGCTCAGTCGAAGGCGATGACGCTTCGAACCACGTCGCCGGCTTTCATGGCGGCGAAGCCCTCGTTCACGTCGTCGAGGCCGATGGTGGCCGACACCATCTCGTCGAGCATCAAACGGCCGTCGAGGTAGAGGTCGACCAGGCGGGGCATGTCCACCCGGAATACGTTGGATCCCATCAGCGACCCCTGGAGGCGCTTGTCGGACATGAACAGCTCTTGTCCCTCAATCTCCACCTTGGATCCCGGGGGGATCATGCCCATCACCGTGGCCGTTCCCCCCCGGCGGATCATCCCAAACGCCTGCTGGGCGGTGACGGCCAAGCCAATGGCCTCAAAGGAATAGTCCACCCCGCCGCCGGTCAGCTCCAGCACCTGCTCCACCGGGTCGCCGTCGGCGGGATTGACCGTATGGGTGGCGCCCAAGCGCAGCGCGGTGTCCAGCTTCCGGGGCTCCAAGTCGACGGCGATGATCGTGGTCGCGCCGGCGATTCGGGAGGCCTGTAGCGACGACATGCCCACTCCGCCGCAGCCGATCACCGCTACCGAGGCGCCAGGCCCCACACCGGCGGTGCGGAACACTGCGCCGGTTCCGGTGGTTACCCCGCAGCCGATTAGCGCGGCCCGGTCCATCGGCATGTCGTCGCGGACCTTCACCACGGCGTTCTCGTGTACCAGCATCTGCTCGGCGAACGACGACAGGTTGGCAAACTGGAACACCTCTTGGCCGCCCCGGCTGAGCCGGGCGGGCTCATCTTCGGAGCGGACGCACTCGACGCGGCTCCGCACGCACAGGTAGGGCTGGCCGCTCAGGCACACCTCGCAGCGCCCGCAGAACACCGACAAACAGCAGATGACGTGGTCGCCGGGCTGCACCTCGCGCACATCGGGCCCTACCGCCTCCACCACCCCGGCAGCCTCGTGGCCCAACACAATGGGACGGGGCACCACCCAGCCCTCGGTCTCCATGAAGTGCAGATCGCTGTGGCACAGCCCCGAGGCCGCGGTTTGCACCAGCACCTCGTTGCCGGTGGGTACGGCGACGTCCACCTCGTCTACCACCAGCTCTTCGTGCCCGTCCAAAAACAGCGCTGCTCTCATCGATTCCTCCCCTGCCTGATTCGTTGGCAAGCCCCGTCAAACTACCAACGAGGCGCGCTTCTATGCCGAAGCTGGAGCGGCTGAGGCTTCGACGTCAGGAACAGCCAGAGGTGGAGCCGCAGTCGGGGCAGGCGTGGCAGCTTCCGGCCCGCACCATGAGCACGCCGCAGTCGGAGCACACCGGGGCGTGGGCATCCAGGGGGATCTGCCGGGTATAGGGCGACGGCGGATCGGGTTCAACGACGTCGCCGTGCACGGCAACCGGCACCTGTTCCTCCACCCCGGGCAGGGTGGGCTGGATCCGTTCGTCGGTGGTGTACACCCCCAGCCCAAACCGTTCGTCCTGGTTGAGGTAATCCACCGCCATACGGCGGAACAGGTAGTCGATGAGGCTGGTGGCGATGCGGATGTCGGAATCGTCGGTCATCCCGGCCGGTTCGAAGCGCATGCCGGTGAAGGCATCCACATAAGCCCGCAGCGGCACGCCGTATTGCAGGCCGTGGCTCACCGCCATGGCGAAAGAGTCCATGACCCCGGCCAGCGTGGAGCCCTGCTTGGACACCCGAATGAAGATCTCGCCGGGGCTGCCGTCCTCGTACTCCCCGACGGTGGCGAAGCCCTTGCAGTCGGCCACTCGGAACTCGAATGTCCGGCTGGTGCGGGATCGGGGCAGCCGGCGCCGCTCGGGCAGGGCTTTCGCGGCGCTCTCATCAGACGCTGGCGTGCCAGCAGCGGCCCCAGAGTCCGACACCGACAGGGGCTGGCCCAGCTTGCAGTTGTCGCGGTAGACGGCCAGGGCCTTGACGCCCATTTGCCAGGCGTCCACGAAGAGCTCCTCGATCTCGGCCGCCCCGGTGTCCTCGGGAACGTTGACCGTCTTGCTGATGCCCCCCGACAGCCAGGGCTGCACCGCCGCCATCATGGCGACATGGCCGTTGGGGGAGATCACGTTGTCGCCCATGGAGCAGGCGAACACCGGCAGATGGGCCGGGTCGATATGGGCCGCGCCCACCACCGTGCCCTTCTCATGCACATGGGCCTCAATGCTGTCGACCTGTGCGGGGGTGTAACCCAGCCGGTGCAGCGCCCGGTCTACCGTCTGGTTGACGATGGGCATGGTGCCGCCGCCCACCAGCTTTTTCGTCTTGACCAGGCCCAGGTCGGGCTCGATGCCGGTGGTGTCGCAATCCATCATGAACGAGATGGTTCCGGTGGGAGCCAGCACGGTGGCCTGCGAGTTGCGGACACCCACCGTGTCCCCCCACTCCACCGCGGCGTCCCACGCGGCCCGAGCGGCGTCTAGCACATCGGTGGGCACGGGCTCGCCCTCCAGCCGGCTCAGCGCATCCCGGTGCATGCGCAGCACCCTGCGGGTGGGCTCGCGGTTCTCGGCGAAGCCCTCGAACGGACCGAGGCGGGCAGCCATGCGCCCTGAGGTCTCGTAGGCCACCCCGGTCATCAGCGCGGTCACCGATGCGGCCAGACCCCGGCCCTCATCGGAGTCATAGGCGAGGCCCAAGGCCATGAGCATCGCCCCCAGGTTGGCGTAGCCCAAGCCCAGTTGGCGGAACCGGCGGGTGTTGGCCCCGATTTTGTCGGTTGGATAGTGCGACGGGCCGACCAATATCTCCTGGGCCACGGTCATGACCCTCACCGCCGCGCTGAACCCCTCCACATCGAATACTCCGTCGTCGACGAACGCCAGCAGGTTCAGGCTGGCCAGGTTGCACGCTGAGTTGTCCAGGTGCAGGTACTCCGAGCAGGGGTTGCTGGCGGTGATGCGGCCGGTGTTGGCCGCGGTGTTCCACCGGTTGATGGTGGTCTCGAACTGCACGCCGGGGTCGGCGCACTCCCAGGCCGCCTTGGCGATCTGCGACAGCAGCGAGCGGGCCGACACCGTCTCCACCACCTCGCCGGTGGTGCGGGCGGTGAGGTGCCACTCGCGGTCGTCGACCACCGCCGACATGAACTCGTCGCTGAGCCGCACCGAGTTGTTGGCGTTTTGATATTGGATGGAGTGGACGTCGGCGCCGTCCAGATCCATGTCGAAGCCAGCGTCGCGCAGCGCTAGGGCCTTGCGCTCTTCAATGGCCTTGCACCAGATGAACTCGGCCACATCGGGATGGTCGGCATCCAGTACCACCATCTTGGCGGCGCGCCGAGTCTTGCCCCCCGACTTGATGGTGCCCGCCGAGGCATCGGCGCCCCGCATGAAGCTCACCGGCCCGCTGGGGGCGCCCCCGCCGCTCATTTTCTCCCGCTTGGACCGGATGAGGCTCAAGTTGACGCCGGCCCCCGACCCGCCTTTGAAGATGCGGCCCTCCTCGCCGTACCAGTCGAGGATCGACTCCATGGTGTCGTCGACCGACAGGATGAAGCAGGCCGAGGACTGGGGCACTGCGCTGGGAACCCCGAGGTTGAACCAAACCGGGGAGTTGAACGCGGCGCGCTGGCGCACGAGCAGCCAGCGAAGCTCGTCGGCGAACGCCTCAGCTTCCTCGGGCTCGGCCAGATGCCCCGAATCGGTGCCCCACGCCACCAACGTGTCCACCACCCGGTCGATGACTTGACGAAGCGAAGTCTCCCGCTCCGGGGTTCCCAGCCCACCCCGGAAGTACTTCTGGGTAACGATGTTGCCGGCGTTCACCGACCAGTCGGCGGGGAACTCCACGTTGGTCTGCTCAAAGGCCACTTCGCCGTCTGAGCTGGTGATTCGGGCGTCGCGACGCTGCCAGTCCACCTCGTCGTAGGGGTGGGTGCCGGCGCGGCTGAAATAGCGGCCCAGGCCGAACCTGGTGCGGTCAGATGCCAGAGCCATCAGCACTCCTCAAAGGAATGCGGCTCCACAAAGCGCATTCCACCATCGTATTTTAGCGGTGACTTTTGAGGCTGCGGCGTGAGTGGCCAGGTCAAAGGAGCCTCTTGACGAGGCATGCCTGCACCAGACACGCCAGCCCGTTCAAGCGCCGGGCTGAACTCCCCAAGGAGTCGCCTGAACCCCACTATGGTCGTCGGCGTCAGCCACCATTCCGGACACTCACGCCGCAGCAATAGGTCACGGTAGAGCACGGAGCCTGTGGACGGTAAGGAGGATAAGGAGGATTTCCTGTGGATTTCAGGTGAATATCTGGAGACGTGCCGAACCGACCCGCCTGCTACGGTCGACAGCAGGTGGATCAGCTGCTCCCTCGGTTCGTCTCCGACGTCGATCCGGTCGCTGTTTATGCGTCCGACAGCCGCGTCCCGCACCCCGATCGCCCGTGGCTGATGCTGAACATGGTCACCTCCGCCGACGGTGCCACGTCGGCCGATGGCGTGTCGGGTGGTTTGTCGGGCCCTGAAGACCGGCGGGTGTTCGCGGCCATCCGCGCAGTGGCCGATGTGATCTTGGTGGCGGCCGAGACCGTGCGCAACGAGGGCTACGGGCCGCCCAAGGCCAGCCCGGAAATTGCCGCCAGCCGAACGGGCCGGAACCAGGCGCCGAGACCTCGCCTGGCGGTGGTGAGCCGCTCGCTGGAGCTTGACTACGCCGCTCCGCTGTTCGCCGACCGCCCGCCGCCGATGCTGTTCACGGTGGCCGAGCCGCCCGCTGATCGGCTGGCCCAAGCCGAGGCGGTGGCCGAAGTCCAGCGTATGGGCGCCGATCGGGTGAACCTGGCCGAGGTCTTGCGCCGCATAGGCCAGTCGGAGGCTGGCGTGGTGCTGGCCGAGGGTGGACCCAGCCTCAACGGGCAGCTTTTGGCCGCCGGGCTCTTGGACGAGCTGTGCTGGACGATCTCGCCGAAACTGGCCGGCGGCGACTCCCCCAGGATGGCGCGGGGCACCCCGCCCCGGCTCGACCAGCTCCGGCTGGATCGGGTGCTGGCTCAAGACCACACCCTGTTCTTGCGCTACCTCACTCACTGACCCGAAGGGCGGTATCGCCCACGATCACGTAGCCGGGCTCGGACTGGGTTTGCCCCGCTGGACTTTCTGGACTGAGCGACCAATGAAGTTCAGAGGCCAGCAGCGAGCTGACCCACAGCAACAGCATCAACACGGCGACAGCCAGCGCTCTGCGGAACCAGTACACCGAAGCGGGCAGCCGGTGTACGACAGAGGGGCGGCGCGGTTGAGTCGGGCAACTGGTGACTAGGGCCAACGCGGGCCGAATCGGAGGTTGATCGCACATGGGTAGAGCCATGTGACCATTGTCCAGATCGGGGTGACAGTATGTCGTAACATGGCCGTTAAGCTGGTCTTATATAAATTTCAACCAGGTATTTAGCCGACTGTGAGCAGCGCTTCCAAACAGCTTTTGTACGACTCGACGGCAGCCCGGTCCACCCGCTCCTCGGCGGTGTGGGCCAGGGTTGAATCCCCAGGCCCGTAGTTGGCCGCGGGGACGCCCCGCTCGGCGAAGAAGGCAACATCTGTCCACCCGAGCTTGGCCTTGACCTCCAGCCGATTATCCCCGATGAGCCTTTGCAGCACTGGATGGCCCAAGCCCGGCAGGGCGGCCGGAGAATGCTCTGTCACCTCGAAGTGGTCATTGTCACCCATCGCCGGAGCCAGCAGCTCCCTCAGGGCCGCTTCGGCGGCCTCGGCCTCTCGGTCGGGGGCGTAACGGTAGCCCACCGTCACCTCGGCGCTGTCGGGCACCACGTTGCCGGCCACTCCACCGCCGATGGCTACCGCTTGGAGCGACTCACGGTACTGGCAGCCGTCGATCTCCGGCATTCGGGGCTCGTAGGCGTCCACCAAAGCGAGCAGCGACCCCAGCCGGTGGATGGCATTGACCCCCATCCACGGCCTAGCGGTGTGGGCCCGGGCCCCGGCCATTTTCACCACTGCCCGCATCGATCCCTGGCAACCGGCCTCCACCGCTCCCCCGGTGGGCTCGCCCAGAATGGCGACATCGGCGGCCAGCAAGTCGGGGTGGACGTCGAACAGCTCCCGCAACCCGCTGTCGGTGACGCGGACCTCTTCGCGGGCATACACCAGCCAGGTCACATCCACCGCGGGCTCTGGCAATGTGGCGGCCAGATCCAGCATCACGGCCAATGCAGCCTTCATATCGGCCGCCCCGAGTCCCCACAGCACGTCGCCGTCGATTCGAGCCGCCGCATTGCCGTTGGGAGGCACGGTGTCGCTGTGGCCGCCGATCAACACCCGAATTGGGCGGCCCAATTCGGTGCGGGCCACCACGTTGTCGCCCACTCGGTGAACGGCCAGCGCGGGCACATCCCGCAAGCGGCCCTCGATCAGATCGGCAATGGCCCCCTCGTGGTACGACACCGAGGCCACATCGACCAGCTCAGCCGTTGCGGCCAGCAAATCTGTGGTCACAACGCCGCCCAGCAAGGCCCAAACGGGCCACCATTCGCAGGCTCCTCCCCAAAAGGGCCAGCCTGTGGATAAACCATGGCTAAGTGGCCGCCCCGTGATCGCGCAGTACCGCATTCAATTGGGCCTTGTCGTGGCGCTCGCCGGGCTCAAGATGCTTGATCACCAACACGCAGGGCATGCCGAACGTCCCCCCGTCGAAGGTGCGGGGCCGGGTAGCAGACACCGCCACCGACCAGGCCGGCACCGAGCCGCGGCCCAGCTCTTCGCCGGTGGCCGCGTCGATGACCGGGATAGAGCCGGTGAGCACGCATCCCGCGCCCAGAACCACCCCGTCGCCCAGCTGGGCGCCTTCGGCCACGATGCAGCGGCTGCCCACCAGGCAGTCGTCGCCGACGATCACCGGAGCGGCCTGGGGGGGTTCCAGCACGCCGCCGATGCCCACCCCGCCCGACAGGTGGACGTTGGCCCCGATCTGGGCGCACGAGCCCACGGTGGCCCAGGTGTCGACCATGGTGTTGGCCCCCACCCGGGCGCCAATGTTCACGTAGCTGGGCATCATGATCACGCCCCGGTCCAGAAACGAGCCCCAGCGGGCCGACGCCCCCGGCACCACCCGCACTCCGGCGGCCTGGTAGTCGCTCTTGAGGGGGATCTTGTCGGCGAACTCGAACGGGCCCAGCTCCATGGTCTCCATCTCGGCCATCGAGAACAACAACAAGATGGCCTGCTTGAGCCACTGGTTCACCACTACCTCGCCGTCGTCTCCCACCTCGGCCACCCGGGCGGCACCAGAGTCGAGCAGGCCGATGGCCTCGTTTACCGCGGCCCGCGCCTCGGGGTCGCCCTGAGCTATCGGTGTGCGGTCGGCCCACAGCCCCTCGATCCGAGCTTGCAGATCGCTCATTGCCTCAACCTCGCATTGCCTTGACTCATCGCCCCACGGTATCCCCGCGCCGGGCCGCCATCCGCTGTTCAAGCAGGCCGATCCGGGCGTCGGGAGCCACCGCGGCCACCCTGATGTGGCCAGCGCCTGCTGAACCATAGAACTCCCCCGGGCTTACCAGCGCCCCCATTTCCTCGGCCACCCGGCGGGCCAGCGTCCAGCCGTCGCCGTCGGGAGACGCCACCCACAGGTAGAAGGCACCTCCGGGGGTTGCCACCGCAGGGTCATAGGCTGAGAGAAGCGCCCGCAGGCGGCTCAGGCGAGACCGATAGACGGCCCTCTGGGCATCGACGTGGGCGTCGTCGCCCAATGCCACTGCCGCGGCGGCCTGCGCCGGGCCGGGAATCATCATCCCGGCGTGCTTTCTGACCTCCGACAAGTAGTGGACCAAGTCGGGATCACCGGCGTAGAAGCCGGCCCGGACGCCAGCCAGGTTGGACCGCTTGGACAGCGAGTGAACCGCCATCACCCCGGTTGACCCCTGGCTCAAGATGCTGGCCTCGGGGCTCCTGTCTTGTTCGGCGTCCCATATGTATTCGATGTAGCACTCGTCGCTGAAGACCGGAACTCTGTGGAGACGTCCCCAATCGGCTACCGCCGCCAGATCTTCAAGACCGCCCGCCGGGTTGCCCGGGGTGTTGACCCACAGGCATAGAGAGCGACCGGCATCGTCGGGATCGACCGCGGCCAAATCTAGGCACCACTGGTCGTCCACGGGGACGGGAACTGCCCGGCAGCCGGCCAAAAGGGCGCCCATGGCATACGACGGGTACGAGACGGCCGGGTACAGAACGGTGTCGCGGCTGGGATCCCGCAACTTCAGGTAATGGGGCAGCGAGGCCACAAATTCCTTGGTGCCCACACATCCGGCTACGGCGGCCCCGGTGGTGTCGATGCCGAACCGCCGGGCCAGCCAGCCCATTGCCGCCTCCCGATAGGCGGCCGATCCCAGCGACGCCGGGTAGCCCCGCTCAGCGTCGGAGGCCGAGAGGGCGGCCACCACCGCGGGCGGGGGCGGGTCGGACGGGGCCCCCACCGACAGGTCGACACATCCGCCTTCGAAGCCGTCGGCCACCGCCCGCAGCTCGTCGAGGCGGTCGTAGGGATAGGGAGGGGGTACGAATCCGGCCATAGACGGCTCTTCTACCCCACCACCCACTCAGAGAGCCGGGCTGCCGATGCCGGGTCCATGCGGGCCTGGATCCGATAGCCGACCTCGTCGGTGTCGTTGGCCAGCACGTGCCCGGCCCGCTGCACCGCGGCCAGCACCTCGCCCCGGGCATAGGGCACCAGCAGCTCGACGATTACCGCGCCGGAGCGCAGCTCGTCGGCCATGGCGGCCAGCAGCTTGTCGGTGCCCTCGCCGGTGGCGGCCGAGATCGCTATGGCGTCCTTGTTGGAGCCCAGCGGGATGTCTTGCCCGGCCAACAGGTCGCACTTGTTGTACACCAGCAGCTCGGGCACGTCCCCGGCGTCGATCTCCCGCAGCACTTGGCGCACCGCGGCGATGTGGGCGTCGGGGTCGGGGCCGGCGGCGTCCACCACGTGCAGCAGCAGATCGGCCTCCGATACCACGTCGAGTGTGGACCGGAACGCCTCCACCAGTTGGTGGGGCAGCTTCTGGATGAACCCGACGGTGTCGGTGAGCAGCACTCGCTCCCCGCCGGGCAGCTCCAGGCGCCGGGTGGCGGCGTCGAGGGTGGCGAACAGGCGGTTCTGCACCAGCACGCCCGAGTCGGTGAGCTGGTTGAGCAGCCGGGACTTGCCCGCATTGGTGTAGCCCACGATGGTCACCGCACTCTGGGCTGATCGCTGACGGCTCCGGCCCTGCACGCTGCGGTTCTTCTTGATGTCCCGCAGCTGGGCCTCCAGCTTGTGAATGCGCCGCTGAATGCGCCGGCGGTCCACCTCGAGCTGGGTCTCACCCGGTCCCCGGGTACCGATCCCCCCGGCCTGCTGGCTGAACCTCCCGCCCCGGCGCAGTCGTGGCAGCGCATAGCGGAGCTGGGCCAGCTCTACCTGGGCCTGGCCCTCTTGGCTGCTGGCGTTCTGGGCGAATATGTCGAGGATCACCGCGGTGCGGTCGATGGCGGTGCGGCCGAGGATCTTCTCCAGGTTGAATTGCTGGGCCGGGCTCAGCTCGTCGTCGAACACCACGGTGTCGGCGTCGAATTGCTCGCTCAGCTCCAAGATCTCGTCGACCTTGCCCTTGCCGATGTAGGTGGCCGGATCGGGAGCGCGGCGACGCTGGACCACCCGGCCCACCTCGTCGGCCCCGGCGGTGTCGATGAGCTGGGCCAACTCGTCCAAATCGGCGTCGGTGCGGGCTGCATCGGCACCACCGAGGGTTACGCCCACCAGCACTATCTTCTCCCGGAAGGCCCGTTCGATGAACGCGCCCGACTCACCGCCGTGGGTGCCAAACCCGCCTCTGTGGGATTCTCTATCAGCCATAGTCCACTGTCGCTATGTACTCGGCAGGGCCGACCAGCATTGCGGTGTCTCCCAACTCCACGGTGACATCACCGCCGGGCATGGAGACCGGGACCAGCGAGCCGACAAGACCCCATCGGTGGGCTGCATGAGCGGCGGCGCACGCGCCGGTTCCGCACGCTTGGGTCACGCCCACGCCGCGTTCCCACACCTGCAAGTCGATGCCCAAGCCGCCGGGGCTCGGGCTGATGAACTCCACGTTGATCCCGCCGGCAAGCCGTGAAAGCTCGGCTCCGTCGGCGGCCACGTCAACACGGTGGGCGTCGGGTACCTGAATCACCAGATGGGGGTTGCCCACATCGGCGGTCGCAAGCCGCACGCTGTCGGGGTAGTCAATTGCTTCTAGTGCTGGTCCAGCGTTCACCGGCCCCATGTCTACCCGAGCTTGGATAGCGGTGGGGTGGTCGGCAGCCTCGACGCCCACCTCGCGAACTCCGGCATCGGTGCCGATCCGCATCTCCGCACTGCACCCGGCACCCATGACGGCGGCCTGGGCCAAACAGCGGATGCCGTTGCCGCTCATCTCTGCCCGGCTCCCGTCGGCGTTGAACAGCACCATGGTGACGTCTGTTCCCTCGTCGGGATCACCGGGCAGGCCGAATATCAGGCCGTCGGCGCCCACACCCCGGGTGCGATGGCACACTGCCTGGGCCAACGCGGGGGCGTCAGCGGGCAGCGCGTCTACCAGGGCGATCAAAAAGTCGTTGCCCAAGCCGTGGTGCTTGGTCAGCTGCATCGTTCCAGTCTGGCAAGTTCTGCTTGCTCGGCCACGCACCATTTGCAAGTTCACCCTTGGGCAATTCCCGAGTTGCGGTGGGCCAACACCTCTTCGGCCAGCGCTCCGGCCTCTCCGTCGGCGTCCAGCCAGATGATGCGGGGGTCGCGCCGGAACCACCGCTCCTGGCGGCGGGCAAATTGCCGGGTGCGGGTGATGGCCAGCGCCACCGCCTCGTCGAGCGACACCTCGCCGCTGAGGTGGGCCAGCAGCTCCTTATACCCCAAAGCCTGGGAGGCAGTGCGCGACAGGGGCGGACGGCGGGCGGCCAGCGCCTCCACCTCGGCCGGGAAACCGGCTTCAATCTGTTGGTGGTAGCGCTGCTCGATGCGGCGGTCGACCTCTGACCGAGGCAGCGACAGGCCGAACTGGGCGATGTCGCGGGGCGGGTATTGGTTCAATCCCGGCCCGTAGGAGGAGAACGGACGGCCGCTGCCCACCGTCACCTCCAGGGCTCTGATGATCCGACGCCGATTGGTGGGCTCCATGCGGGTTGCGGCCACCGGATCGAGATCGGTCAAGCGACGGTGCAGAGCAACCGTGTCGGGCACCGTGTCCAGGTCGGCCGCGGTCTCGGGATAGCGGCCGGGAATCTCGAGATCGTCGATCACGGCCCGGTGGTAGAGCCCTGTGCCCCCCACCAGCACCGCCACCCGGCCGCGGCCAGAAATGCCAGACCGGGCTTGACGGGCCGCTTGTTGGAACATGGTTAGGGAGTAGTCCTGCGACGGGTCGGCCACATCGATGAGGTGGTGTGGCACCTCGGCCCGCACCGCGGCGGAGGGCTTATCGGTGCCGATGTCCATCCCCCGGTACACCTGCATGGAGTCCACCGAGATGATCTCGGCTTCTCCCAGGCGGCGGGCTAAGGCCAGTGACACCGCCGATTTGCCGCTGGCGGTAACCCCGACGATGGCCAGCGCGCCCGGCGCGCCAACGGAATCGGGGGCCGTTGAGCTGCTCAGAGCGCGGCCACCGGGATCCGGGTGCGCCACCGGGGCGGAGCGGTCACCTCGGCCAACTCGCCTCGTAGATGATGGGCGCCAGCCTCGGTCACGTCCACGGTGGCGAACGTGCCCGGCTTCAGCTTCTCCGGCGACGGGAAGTGGACCAGGCGGTTCTGGCGGGACCGGCCAGTGAGCACGGCGGGATCCTTCTTCGACGGGCCCTCCACCACCACCTCTTCGCGGCGGCCGACGCGAGCCTGGTTGCCCCGGCGGCTGGAGCGCTCCACCACGGCCCGGAGCCGCTCGAAGCGGTCCCGCACCTCGTCGGGGTCGCAATACTGGTCGGCCATCTCAGCGGCCTCGGTACCGGGCCGGGGCGAGAACACGAACGTGAACGCCGAGTCGTACTCGGCCTCGGCGGCAACCAGCAGCGTCTGTTCGAAGTCGTCCTCGGTCTCGCCGGGGAAGCCCACGATGATGTCGGTGGACACGGCCAAGTCGTCCACCGCGTCCCGGGCGGCCCGGAGCCGCTCCAAGTAGCGCTCAGCGGTGTAGCCGCGGTGCATGGCGGCCAGCACCCGGTCGCTGCCCGATTGCAGCGGCAGGTGCAGGTGTTCGCACACCGAGGGAACCTCGGCCATGGCCTCGATGGTCTCGGGCCGCAGATCCTTGGGGTGGGGGCTGGTGAACCGGATCCGCTCGATGCCGTCCACCGCGCCTACAGCCCGCAACAAGTCGGCGAACAGCGGGCGCAGCGGCACCCGCTCACCGGCTTGGCGGCGATCCCGCTGGAGATCGCGGCCGTAGGAGTTGACGTTTTGGCCCAGCAGGGTGATCTCGGTTACCCCGCCGGCCACCAGATCGGCGGCCTCGGATACCAGCGTCTCCAGCGGGCGGCTGATCTCCGCTCCCCGCACCGCGGGCACGATGCAAAAGGCGCACGAGTTGTCGCAGCCCACCTGGATGGTCATCCACGCGGCATACGGGGCTTCCCGGCGCACCGGCAGCGCCGAGGGGAAGCTGTCGCGGTCTTGCTCGACGGCCTCTTCCAGGATCTCCACTATGGGCCCGTCGGCTGAGGCACCGATCAGCTCGGCAGCCCGGTGCACGTTGTGGGTGCCGAACACCACGTCTACGTGGCCGGCCCGCTCCCGGATCAGCTCCCGGTCTTTCTGGGCCAAACAGCCCGCCACCGCAATCTGCATGTCGGGGCGGTCCTGCTTGAGCCGTTTGAGGTGGCCGAGCTGGCCGTAGAGCTTGTTGTCGGCGTTCTCCCGGATGCAGCAGGTGTTGAGCACGATGACGTCGGCCGACTCCATGGCGTCGGCCGATGTCATCCCGTCGGCTTCCAGCAGCCCGGCGATGCGCTCGGTGTCGTGCTCGTTCATCTGACACCCGTAGGTGCGGATGAAATAGCTGCGGCTCACCCCGCCAGGCTACCTGTCGGCTGCCAATAGCCTCCTAGCCAGTTTGGGCCCACTAGCCGGTTTGTGCGGCCGGTTCCTCGGTTTCGGCTGCTTCTTCCTCCGCCGGAGGGTTCACGGTATTCCACACCCGGTCGGTGATCTCCACCATGATCTCGGGGTGCTCGGCCAAGAACGCCTTGGCCTTCTCCCGGCCCTGGCCGAGGTGCTCACCCTCGTAGGTGAACCAGGCCCCGGACTTCTCGACGATGTCCAAGTCGACGCCCACATCGAGCAGCGAGCCCTCCCGGCTGATGCCCTTGGAGTACATGATGTCGAACTCGGCCTGCCGGAACGGCGGGGCCACCTTGTTCTTGACCACCTTCACCCGGGTGCGGTTGCCGATCGCCTCCACCCCCTGCTTGAGGGACTCGATGCGGCGGATGTCCAATCGGACCGAAGAGTAGAACTTCAGCGCCCGGCCGCCGGGCGTGGTCTCGGGAGACCCGAACATCACGCCGATCTTCTCCCGAAGCTGGTTGATGAAGATGCACACCGTCTTGGACTTGTTCAAGTTGGCGGTGAGCTTGCGCAGGGCCTGCGACATGAGGCGGGCTTGCAGGCCCACGTGGGTGTCGCCCATGTCCCCCTCGATCTCAGCCCTAGGGGTGAGGGCGGCCACCGAGTCGATGACGATCACGTCGAGTGCACTCGACCGGATCAACATGTCGGTGATCTCCAGGGCCTGCTCACCGGTGTCGGGCTGGGAAATCAACAGCTCGTCGACGTCCACTCCGATGGCCTTGGCGTACACCGGGTCGAGGGCGTGCTCGGCGTCGACAAACGCGCAGATCCCCCCGTTCCGCTGGGCCTCAGCCACGGCGTGCAGCGCCAGGGTGGTCTTGCCCGAGGACTCCGGGCCGTAGATCTCCACCACCCGGCCCCGGGGAAGCCCCCCGACGCCCAGCGCCAAATCGAGGGCCAGCGCCCCGGTGGGGGTGGTCTCGATGGCCATGGTGCCCTTCTCGCCCATCTTCATCACGGCACCTTGGCCGAATTGCTTCTCGATCTGGCCGAGGGCCATCTCTAGTGCTTTTTCTCGTTCCACTTTTCCTCCTCTAGGTGGTGTGTCTTGCGGCTACGAGGTTGTAGGGGGAATGTCGAGCCACACTCTAAAGACGACCGGTGACAGTTTGTCCCCAGATAATGACATCAGCGTAGTTACGGGGCATGAATTTCACAAGTACCCCGCTAGCCCCACCTGCCTGTTTGCGCCAGAAATCCGATACGGTGAACGTCATGGCAGAGCAAGCATTCACCGATGAGGAACTGCGCCAGCGGCTGACCGCCGAGCAGTACCACATAACCCAGCAAGCCGGCACCGAACGGGCCTTCACCGGCGAGTACTGGGACTGCAAAGACGAGGGCATGTACCGCTGCCGGGTGTGCGACGAGCCGCTGTTCTCATCCGACACCAAATACGACTCGGGCACTGGCTGGCCGTCGTTCTACGAGGAAGCCGGCGAGGGCAAGGTGGACCGCAACACCGACGCCAGCCACGGCATGGTGCGCACCGAGGCAGTGTGCGGATCGTGCGGGGCGCATCTGGGCCACATCTTCCCCGACGGCCCCCACCCCACCGGCGAGCGCTACTGCATGAACTCGGCTTCGCTTAGGCTCGACCGCGACACCTCCGGAGAGGAGAACTGACATGGGAAGGCTCGACGGCAAAGTAGCCATCGTTTCCGGCGGCGCCCGGGGCCAAGGCGAGGCCGAGGTGCGGCTGTTCGCCGCCGAGGGCGCCAAGGTGGTGTTCGGCGACGTGCTCCACGACTTGGGCGAGGCGGTGGCCGCCGATGTGGGCCCCAATGCCCACTACCTGCCCTTGGACGTGACCGACCCCGAGGCGTGGCAGAAGGCGGTGGCCGAGACCACCAGCCGCTTCGGCCCCCCCACCGTGCTGGTGAACAACGCCGGGGTGCTCCTGTTCGGCGTGTCCATGGTGGACACCTCGCTGGAGGACTACATGCGGGTGATCAACATCAACCAAGTGGGAGTGTTCTTGGGCATGAAGTACACCGTGCCGGCCATGATCGAGGCCGGCGGCGGGTCGATCGTGAACATCAGCTCCACCAACGGCATCGCCGGCTACGGCGGCACGGTGGCCTACACCGCCTCCAAGTTCGCGGTGCGGGGCATGACCAAGAACGCCGCCCTAGAGCTGGGCAAGCACGGCATCCGAGTCAACTCCATCCACCCCGGCGGCGTAGACACTGCCATGACCGCTCCCGACACTCTGGGAGACGCCATTTCCGACGAAGAGCGAGAAGCGACCTTCGCCATGCTCCCCCTGGGCCGTGTGGGCCAACCCGTCGAGATAGCCCACCTGGCCGCCTACCTAGCCTCCGACGACTCCTCCTACAGCACCGGCGCCGAATTCATCGCCGACGGCGGAATGCTCGCCGGAGTGGTCAACCCCGAGGTGTGATTCAGACCAATACACACGGGCGCTTATGCGCTAAAGATTGATTTATCAATCATCTATATTTACTAAAGATAAGAATAGATGATTGAGCCACTAACTATACATACTCGATGATATATAACGCCGAAAATCTGGATGGTCGGGATGCCAACACATATGAGAATCTTTATAGAAATCGAGGTACCATCCCTCGGGGCATGAGCGTGAACTGACAAAGAGGCGGTTGCTTATTTGGCTTGTTCCTACACACCTGGAGAGTTTGAAATTTATCATCTCGCACTCCAAGAGCTCTGCCATTCCCTGCAGGAAGGCCTGAGTATCTTCGGCATTAACGCATTCTCTAGTAGAAATTTCCGGATCTATGCAGGCATCCTGGAAATCCAACAACCTAATCCACTCTCGGAAGAACTCTGTTGTTGGTAGCAAGGGTTCCAAGGTGTTCGCTATGACAGTCGTATATTCCTCGGTCGGTGTAACGCTGTTATCTTGGCAGCCGCCCGGAACCAGTTCAGTGTCTATGTTGAACTGGCAGCGGTAGACGTTCAACAGCGCCTCCTGATTAGCAATCAGTTGGTCGCGAACGGTGATGTCTTGGGCGGTGGGACTACCGGAGAACGGGGCCGGGCCCTCAGCGGGCAAAACAGGGACGCCATCAGCGCAGCCGCCGGGAACCACGCCGACATCCACGTCGAACATGCAGCGGTAGACGTTCAACAGCGCCTCCTGATCGGCAACCAGCCGGTCCCGCACCTCCACATCGGCCACCGACTGCGCCGCCGCCCCCGACGCCCCGACAAACCCCAACCCAGCAGCCAACACCCCCGCAACCACCACAATTCGCAACCACCGGCCCACAACCAACTGCCACATCCTGGTCATCCTAACCCCACCCCCACCGCCCTCTTCCCACCCACACGGTGATTGTGGAACGCTCTGCTGAGCGGTATGGTCAACAGGAATCACTCGGGGACGGTGAAATAGAGGTCCCCCTCCAAGAACACAACCGAGGAGGCCGCATGACGGTGAGTGAGCCAATCGGCGAGGAACGGCGCTTTGCGCTGATTGAGCGCCTAACCGAACTACTGGGGAAGGAGGAGGCCAGAACACTTATGGAGAGCCTTCCCCCCGTGCTATGGACCCACCTGGCCACCAAAGACGACCTACGCGCCCTCGAAGAACGCCTCCGCGCCGACTTCAACGGTCAATTCGCCGTGCTCAACGGCAAATTCATCGAGCTCCGCGCCGACTTCAACGGCCAATTCGCCATGCTCAACGCCAAAGTTGACGGCGGATTCGCCAATGTTGAAGCCGCGTTCAAAGAACACCGGGCTGAGACCACCCTTCAGCTGGCCAAGCAGACCCGGGCCATGGTGATCACGCTTATCGGATTCGCAATGTCGGTGTGGATCCCAATGCTGATCTTCGGCCTCTCCTGACAGCTGCCTGCAAGGAGGGACAATCATCCCCGTATGAGGGCTTATCCCCCGGCGAGGACCCTCATGCGGAGGTTGTTGAGGACCGACACGGTGGTGAATTGGCGGGTGCGCTCGCGGTCGAAGGGGAACTTGACCCGGGTGGCCTCTACTTCGCCGTTGACCAGGGTGGCCATCCACACGGTGCCGGGGTCTTGGCCGTCTAAGGGGTCGGGGCCGGCTACTCCGGTGACGGCGATGGCGCAGTCGGCACCCAGCAGCTTGGCGGCGCCGTGGGCCATGGCGGTTACCGCCTCTTCGCTCACCACTGGGCCTTCGGGCACTTCCAGCAAATCGAACTTCACGTCGCTGGCGTAGGACACCAGCCCGCCTCGAAACACGTCGCTGGCGCCGGGCACGGCGGTGAGCCGGGAACCGATCAGACCGCCGGTGAGGGACTCAGCCAGCGCCAGGGTCCAGCCCCGGCTGCGCAGGGCATCGAGCACGGCGGATTCCATGGTTTCGTCGTCGACGCCGAACACGATGTCGCCGATGATGCCCCGCACGATCTGCTCCTCGTTGGCCAGCATCTCGTCGGCGGCGGCCTCGCTGGGGGCCTTGGCGGTGAGCCGAACCTTGAGGCCCTCCATGCCCGAGGCCAGAAAGGCGATGGTGCACCCGCCGACCTCATCCAGCCGCTCGATCTCCTCGTGGAGCTTCTCGGCCAGACCCGACTCGGAGTCACCCCAGGTGCGCAGCGTGAGGCTCTTGATCACCGCGGTGATCCCGGCCCGGGCCTTGAGATCGGGCAGCACGCACTCCCCCACCATCTGCTGCATCTCCCAGGGCACGCCGGGCACGGCATACACCGCCTTGTCGCCGCTCTCGATCTTGAAACCGGCGGCGGTGCCGGGCATCACCGGCAGCACATCGGCCCCTTCGGGGATGTCGGCCTGGCGCAGGTTGTTCTCGGGCATGGCTCGCCCCCGGCCCCCGAACACGGTCGAGATGCGCTCCACGATGTCGTCGCGCCGCACCAGCTCCACTCCCAGGGCCGCGGCGATCACGTCGCGGGTGATGTCGTCTTGGGTGGGGCCCAGCCCGCCGCACATGATCACCGAGTCGCTGCGCTCCAGGGACTGTTCCAGCACGGCCCGCATCCGCTTGAAGTTGTCGCCCACCTTCACCTGGTGATGCGAGTCGATGCCGGCCAGCGCCAGCTGCTCGCCGATCCACGACGAGTTGGTGTCGACAATCTGGCCGAGCAGCAGCTCGGTTCCTACCGCGATTACTTCACAGTTCACGCAGGGAGGCTAACCGGCTGCGACCGGCTACTACTGGTCTGCGGCGGCAATCGCGCCGGCCCGGCCGTCGGCCATATAGCGCCAGCCGGTATAGAGGGTGAGGGCCACCGCCAGCCAGATGGCCAGCGACGGCGCCCAGTCGTGTTCCTCCAATGGGGGCAGCGCCGCCACAATGAGGGCCGCACCCTGCAACAGCGTCTTGTACTTGGCCAAGAGGCGAGCGGGAAGCGACAGACCCTCTCGGGCCCACCGGGTTCGAGCCGCGCTCACCAGCAGCTCTCGCACCGAGATGATCAGGACCGGAACCCAAAACAGCCGGTCTACCGCCACAAAGCACCAGGAGGCCCCCAGGATCATCACCTTGTCGGCCAGCGGATCCAGGAAAGCTCCCCACCGGCTGACACTGCCGGACGACCGGGCCACCCAGCCGTCGTAGTAATCGCTGGCCCCCAATACCAGGCCCACCGTCAATACCGACCACGACGTTCCCCGGCTGTCGGACGCGGCCAGGATCAGCACGAACAACACGGGCGACGCGGCAATGCGCCCCAGCGTGATGAGGTTGGCCGGCAACCGCAGATCGGACCAGGAATACGTCTCCACATGGCTCATGAGGGCCCCGCCTCGGCCACCATGTCGGGACCCATGGCCTCGGTCAACCGCACGGTGTGGAACTGGCCGGTGGCCAAGTGTTCGGGCACCGAGATGATCCCGTCGATCTCTGGGGCCTCTCGATAGCTGCGGGCCATGCCGGGGGTGTCCACCAGAACTTCGACCTCGCGGCCGACGAGTTGGTCACGCTTGGCCGCGGTTATCTCGTCTTGGACTTCGGCCAGCTCTCGGCGACGCTCAGCAGCCAGCTCGGCGGGCACCTCTTTGTCGAGGGTGGTGGCGTAGGTTCCCGTTTCCGGGGAGTAGGTGAAGAACCCGCACCAATCCAGGCCCACGTCGGCCACGAAATCAAGCAGGGCGTCGTGGTCGGCCTCGGTCTCTCCCGGATAGCCCACGATGAAATTCGACCGGAACACGGCGGCGGGCTCACGCTGGCGGATGTCGGCGATGCGAGCGGCAAATCGGTGGCCGTCGCCCCACCGGCGCATGCGGGCCAGAAGCGGACGCGACACATGCTGCAACGACAAATCGAAGTAGGGCACGCCGGTGGCGCAGATGGCGTCGATCAGCGGGTCGGTGAGATCGGACGGGTACAAATACAGCAGACGCAACCAGTCAACCTGCTGGCGCAGCGACTCCACCAGCGGGATGATCCCCCGCTCCCCCTGGCCCTGATCGCGCCCGTAGGAGGCCAGGTCTTGGGCCACCAGCACCGCCTCTCGCACGCCGAGGCCCTCCACTTCGGCCACGATCGCTTCGGCCGACCGGGAGCGCTGCGGCCCCCGGAAGCTGGGGATGGCGCAGTACCCGCAGCGGCGGTCGCAGCCCTCGGCGATCTTCACGTAGGCCCACGGCGCCTCGGCCGGCGGCCGGGGCAGGTTCAGCAGGTCAAAGGAGGGAAGCGCCACCGCTGATGGTGAAGCAGCCGAGGGCTTGGCCCCGATGCTCACCGGCACGCCGAATCCGGCCACCCGGTCGGCCTCGGGCAGGGCCTCGGCCAACTCGGCACCGTAGCGCTCGGCCATGCACCCGGTTATCACCAGCTCAGCGTCAGCCGCGGTCGAGCGCAGTTCCAGCACGGTGTCCACCGATTCCTGGCGGGCCTCCTCGATGAAGGCACAAGTGTTCACCACCACGAGGTCGGCCTCTTCGGGTGCCCCAGCCGCGGCCATACCGTCTCGAACCAGCAGACCCGTGATCTTGTCGGAGTCCACCTGATTCTTGGGACATCCCAGGGTCTCAACCCAAAACCGGCGCACCATCCTCAGATTATGCGGAGAATGGCCCAAGACCATCAGTGTCCGAGGCCGGCTGCACTACCACCTCGACCGCAGGGGTGCTCGAGACGTCATGTTCGGATTCGTCGGGGTCGTCGGAGATCAGGAACGGCATCGACACCAAGTACACGGCCAGCAAGAACGCCCCCTCCCACCATCGCTCCAAGCCGTCGCCCCGGAACATGAGCAGCCAGGCGCTGACGGAGATGCCCACCATGATCCACACCGCCAGCCCCGAGAGGTTTCCGTCTACCAGCGGTCCAGGGCCGACCAGTGCCACCACCGCACTCACCAGCAGGCTGTTGAACGTGTTGGAGCCCAAGATGTTGCCCACCAGCAGATCGGCCTCGCCCCGGCGAGCCGCCTGCACCCCGGTGATCAGCTCGGGCAGCGACGTGCCGAACGCCACCAGCGACAGCCCCACGAATCCAGAGCCCAAGCCAACCTCGTGGGCGATGTCCACCGCACCGGTCACCGCGAGTTGGGCGCCTACCACCGTGGCCCCCAGCCCCAACACGGTGCGAACCAGCTCGGCGGACTGGTTGATCGGCTTGTCGGTGTGGATGACATCGGCCGCGTTGGCGTCATAGGCCGGTCGCCACAAGATGATGCTCATGGCCACCACAAACGCGGCCAACAGGACGAAACCCTCCCACCGTTCCAAGCCGTCCTGAACCAGCAGCCAAAACAACAGCGCGGCACCCACCGAAACCACGCCCTCCCGCCACAGAGTGCTGTTGGCCACCTTGATGTACCGGCCCCCGACGGCAACCGCCGCCACCAGCGCGGAAACGCCCAACACCAGGCTCAAGTTGGCCACGTTGGAGCCGACGATGTTGCCCACGCCCAAGTCGACATCGCCATCGGCGGCGGCCAGACCCGACACCAGCATCTCGGGAGCGCTGGTTCCGAAGCCGATGACCAGCGCCCCGATCACGATGGGCGAGATACCCCGGGAGAAGGCCAGGCGTGACGCCCCGATCACCAGCTGGTCGGCGCCCAACGCCAGCACGAGAAGGCCTCCTCCGAGGAGCACCGCTGCCAATGTCACGAGCTGAGACTACCGACGAGGACTAAGCGATGGTCAGGGAAGCTCGTCGGGGGTCATCAGCACCTCTCGGGCTTTGGACCCCTCGGAGGGGCCGACCACGCCCCGCTGCTCCAGCAGGTCCATCAGCCGGCCGGCCCGGGCAAACCCCACCCGAAGCTTGCGCTGGAGCATCGAAGTGGAACCCAGCTGGCTGTCAACCACCAGCCTCATGGCCTGGGCCAAGAGCTCATCGTCGTCATCGCTTCCACCACCGGTGGCGGTCGACGGAGCGGCGGTCAGCGGGTCGTCGTCGCCGTCTCCCCCGTCGGTGGTCAAAGACGGGCTGCTGCTGTGGCCCATGGCCGAGGCCTGGCGCCGCCAGGCCGCCACCACACTGCGGACTTCCGCCTCGGTCACCCAAGCGCCTTGTATGCGCTGGGCGGTGGTAGAGGAGGCGTTGACCAGGAGCATGTCGCCCTGGCCCACCAAGCGCTCGGCCCCCTGCTGGTCGAGGATTACCCGGCTGTCGGTCTGGCTGGACACGGCAAAGGCCAGACGGGCCGGGATGTTGGCCTTGATCACCCCGGTGATCACGTTGATGGACGGCCGCTGGGTGGCAATCACCAGGTGGATGCCCACGGCTCGGGCCTTCTGGGCGATGCGGCAGATGGAGTCCTCCACGTCGCGGGGGGCCACCATCATCAGATCGGACAGCTCGTCCACCACCACCAAGATGAGCGGCATCCGCTCTTTGGGCTCAGATTCCTCGATCCCCAAATCGCGGTCGTTCTCGAACACCCCCCGGTCGAAGGCGTCGTTGTAGCCGTCGATGTCGCGGACACCCACCGAGGCCAGGATCTCGTAGCGGCGGTCCATCTCCCGGCAGGCCCAGGCCAAGGCGTTGGCCGCCTTCTTGGGGTCGGTTACCGGCTGGGTGAGCAGGTGGGGCACATGTTCGTACTGGGCCATCTCCACCATCTTGGGATCGACCAAGATCATGCGCACCTGGTCGGGGGTGGTGCGCATCAGCACCGAGGTGATCATGGAGTTGATGCACGACGACTTGCCCGCCCCGGTGGCCCCGGCAATCAATATGTGGGGCATACGGGACAGGTCCATCATCACCGCTTTGGCGTTGATGTCCCTTCCGATGGCCACCTCTAGGGGATGCTTGGCCTTGCGGGCCTCGGCCGACGCCAAAATCCCGCCCAGCGACACCACCTGGCGGTCTCGATTGGGCACTTCTACGCCGATGGCCTGGCGCCCGGGAATCGGGGCCAGGATGCGGACATCGGGCGAGGCCATGGCGTAGGCGATGTCCTTGCTCAGACTGGTTACCCGGCTGACCTTGACCCCCGCGGCCAGCTCCAGCTCGTAGCGGGTCACGGTGGGGCCGATCACCATCCCCACCAGCTTGGTGTCCACATCGTGGGCCGCTAGGGCCTGTTCCAGGGCGGCGCCCCTCCGGGCGGCCTCCTCCTGGTTGACCTGCTGGGGATCGGAACCGCTCAGCAGCTTGAGCGAGGGGAGCTTCCACTTTGAAGACTTGGAGGCCTTGTCGCTGACAATGACGGGCGCCTGCCATTCCGGCTCGGGATCGGAACCTTGGGGGGGCGGGCCAACCTCGGATTCGGGCGGGGCCAGGCTGACCTCGGGCTCAGGCTCGGGGTCCGGGGAGGGAATGAAAACCACCTCGGGCTCAACCAGGTCTGTCTCCGGACCAGCCACCAAGCGGTCGTCAACCGGAGCTTCGGGGGCTTCTGGAAGTGGGGCCGTGCCGGTGAGCGAATGGATCATCCGGCTGAGGCTGGCCTTTATCTTGGCGCCGTCCACTCGGCGAGCCCAGGCCCGCAGAGACACCCGGGTCAGCACGACTAGTCCCAATAGCCCGAACGCACCCACAACCAGGCTCGCTCCCCAGATTCCCACCACCGCGGCCAGGGTCCCGCCAAAGGCCAGGCCCAGAGCACCGCCAGCATCCATCAGTCCGTCTAGATCCTCGATGCCGGGCCGGTTCACGGCGATGTGCAAAAGGCCGGTAACCGACAGCAGCGTCAAAGCGGTGCCGATGGCGAGGCGGACGGCCAACACCAGATCGGCCCGAGCCGGATCGGTGTAGGGGTTCTTGTCGAAGGCATCCGGGGTGCTCTCCGGTTCAGCCTCATCGGGGCGGGGGCCCCGGAGCAGGACGATCCCGATGACAACCAGCATGACGGGCACCGCGGCGCGCGCCGCGCCGATTAGAGCCCCGAGGACGGTTCGCAGGCCCGAGCCGAACGGCCCCGCCACATCCGCCCACAGACCGCAGGCCGCCAACAAGCCCGCGAGGACGAACCCCACGGCGACAATGTCGACGCGGTGGCGAGCCCAGACCGCGGCCGCGGCCTGCTTCAGTCGACCATCGGACTGAGCACCGGCTTTGGACTTGGACTTTGTGCTGGGCTTGTTAGGGGCTTTGTGAGCGGTTTTGGTAGCCACAACAGCAACAAACGTACCACTGACAACACCAGCAACCAACGGTTTGCCCTGAGAGAGCCGACCGGCGCCGGTTTGGTCAGAACTCGATGATGATGGGAGCGATCATCGGACGGCGACCGGTGTTGTGGTTGACGAACTGGCCCGCGGCCCGCCGCACTACCCGCTCCAAGCTGTCTTCTTCGCCCGAAGCCAGGTGATCCTCCACCGCAGCCGCCACCTCATCGGCCCCGGCCTGTTCCAACTCCCACACCGTGTCGGCCCCGACCCACCCCTTGGTCTCAAATCGGGGACGAGCCAGCAGACGACCCTTGTCGCGGTTCACCACAACCACCACATTGACCACACCTTGGCCTCCGAGGATGGACCGCTCGCGGAACAGCTCCCGGCCGCTCTCGATCAGCTTTCCATTCACGTAGTAGTAGTCCCCGGAGGTGACCTTCCCTCGGTTGGCCAGCCCGCGGTCGCTCAACTCCACCTGCTCACCGTCGCGGGCGATCACCACCTGATCAGAGGGCATGCCCATGTCCATCGCCAGATCAGCGTGGGCCAAGAGGTGGCGGACTTCGCCATGGACCGGCACGAAGTACTCGGGGTCGGCCACCGTGTGCAGGGTGCGCAGCTCGTCCTGTTTCCCGTGGCCGGTGGTGTGGACCTCAAGCTGGCCGCTGTGAACCACATCGGCTCCCCGGGACATCAAGTTGTTGATCATGCGAGAGACCCGCGCCTCGTTGCCGGGTATGGGGCTGGAGCTCAACACCACGGTGTCGCGGGGGCCGATGTCAATCCAGCGGCTGTCGCCGGTGGCGGCCATCGCCAGGGCCGAGCGGGTCTCACCTTGAGATCCGGTGGCCACCACGCACACCTCCCCGGGAGGATACTGCTCGGCTTCGGACACATCGATGAAGGCCTGGTCGGGCATCTGGAGCAGGCCCAATTCCCGGGCCAAGGCGAAGTTGCGCTTCATGGACAGCCCGAGCGTGGCCACCTTTCGCCCTGAAGCCACTGCGGCGTCCACCACCTGCTGGACCCGGTGAATGTGGCTTGAGAACGCGGCCACCACCAGCCGTCGTTCTTGATGGGCCGCGAACACCCCTCTCAGCACCCCTCCCACTTCGGTCTCCGACCGGGAGCTGCCGGGGATCTCCGAGTTGGTGGAGTCGCACAGCAGCAGCCGCACCCCTTCGGTGCGGGCGATCGCCCCAATCCGGGCAAGGTCGGTGCGCCGGCCGTCAACCGGATTCAGGTCCAGCTTGAAGTCGCTGGAGTGCAGGACAACCCCTTGGGGGGTGCGGATGGCCGAGATCAGCCCCGAGGGAACCGAGTGGGTGACCGGGATGAACTCGCAGTCGAACGACCCGATGCTGATGCGGTCGTGGTCTCCGATGGGGTTGAGGCTGGTGCGGCCCATCACCCCATGCTCTTCGAGGCGATTGCGGATCAGCCCCAGGGTGAACCGCGAGGCGTAGATGGGGAACGACAGCCAATCCAGCGCCTGTGACAGCGCTCCGATGTGATCCTCGTGGCCATGGGTGCAGATGCAGCCCACGATGCGGTCGGCCTTGTCGCGCAGGTACTCCAGATCGGGCAGCACGAAATCGGCCCCCGGCATGTCCTCATCGGGGAAGAGCACCCCGCAGTCCAAAATGAGCACCTCTCCCCCGCACTCGATGGCCGCGCAATTCCTCCCAATGTCGCCCAAACCGCCCAAAAAGGTGATCTGGACCGGATCAGCCATGGGTTCCTAGGCGGGTGCCGGCCAGCACTTCGGCCGCGGCTTCGGTCAACCCATCGGGCTCGACATCCATCGGTGGGCGGCATCGGCCCACTGGCAGGCCGATGAGGCGCATCATGGCCTTGGCCGGGATGGGGTTGGGGGCCTTCAACCCCGTCTCATAGTCATACGACGGGATGAGGCTGGCGTTGATTTGCCGGGCGGCGGCGACATCGCCCTTCTCGAAGGCCGCGACCATGTCGGCGTGCTCGGCCCCGGCCCAGTGGGAGGCCACGCTTATGAACCCCACCGCGCCCACTGCCAATAGTGCGAGGTTGAGGCTGTCGTCGCCGCTGTACACCTCGAAATCATCGGGAGCCTGGGCGATCAGCTTGGCGGTCTCGGCGGGGTCGCCGGCCGCGTCTTTGACGCCGACAATGTTGCCCACGCCGTGGGCCAGTTCCAGCAGAGTAGCGGTGTCCACTTTCCGCCCGGTGCGCACGGGAATGTCGTAGATCAGCACTGGGAGATCAGTGGCTGCTGCCACCGTGGCGAAGTGCTTGGACAGACCGGCCTGTGAGGGGCGGTTGTAGTAGGGGGCCACCAGCAAGATCCCGTCGGCCCCAACCTCGGTTGACCGCTCGGTGAGCTCTACCGCCGCCGCGGTGTCGTTGCTGCCTGCCCCGGCCACCACCGGTGCATCCACCACCGAGGCGACCGCACCGATGAGATCGATCTGCTCATCGTGGGTCAGGGTCGGGGACTCCCCCGTGGTGCCAGCGACCACCAATCCATCGCTCCCGTTGTCAACCAGCCATTGGGCCAGCAAAGCAGCCGCATCTAGGTCCAGCGAGCCGTCATCGCGAAACGGTGTGACCATGGCGGTCAATACCCTTCCAAATCGAGCCATGGGATCTCCTTACGCGTCAGCTGAGTCGGCGGCCAGCTCGGTTGCCCGATCAATACCCAGTGACACCAGGAGATCCTCGTGCAGTTCGAACCACACTTCATGGTAGGAATCCAGAGAGGGTTTCGTAAACCAGTTAATGTCACCGCTCAGCACCTGGTTCAGCGCATATTCGAGCCGTCCCCCATAATGCCCGAAGCGGTCGAGGGCTTCGGCCAGCTGAGCGAGGATCGGCTGGACGCGCCGGTTGATCTCGGCCAGTCGGGCGATGACCGCGGCGTCGTAGTCGGGATCGGTGTGATCGTTCAAGGTCTGATCGCCGCGTACCTGGAAATCGGTGCAGACCACCTTTAGCTCGGGGTCCAACACCCTGAACGACTCATAGTGCTCTTGGATCAGGGGCTTCACCCCGGACTGGTCGACTTCGGCGGCCACCATCCGCTCGGCCTCGGCCCGGCCCTCTCCGAGCAGCATCCACCCCTTGGCCCTTTTCCCGTCGCGGTAGCGCACCCATCCCTGCTCGCCCAGCTCGTCCAACACCGCGGCTGCCTGGTTCGACGAGAGGCCCGCGGCCCGGGCCAATGCATCAACCTCGGCCATGCCCTTCGTGCGCAGGGCATGAAGCACGCGCTGCACTATGTGGGGAGAATGGGGCACGATGGCAGCCTACTTTGGACCTGAGCTCGACTTACGGCGCAAGATGAGCGGGTAGCCCACCAGCGCGATGGTGGCGAAGACAAACCACTGCACGGCATAGGCCAGATGAGACCCCTCCCCTAGGTCGGGAGAGGGCACGGGGACGGGCAGGTCACCGGAAGGGGGTGATTGCGCCTGGAGTTGCACATAGACCGGGAGCAGGGGGTGGTCAAGCTGTTGGGACAGACGGGCCAGGTCAGGCCGGGCCATTTCGACAAGCACGCCGCTTGCGGGGTCGGGCTGCTGGAGTCCAGCAGCGGTGACCGTGGCCCGGACGAGTCCGGTCACCTCAACCTCTCCACCAACCGCCGCGAATTCCGCTGGTAGTGCGCCGGTGCCCGCCCCGTGGGGAATCCAGCCCCGATTGACGGCAACGACCGCTCCGGTTTGAAGTCGGAGTGGGGTGAGGACCCAAAACCCGGCGGTGCCCTGATGGGTGCGGTTTCGGATCAGCACTTGATCGTCAGTCTGGTAGACACCGACCGCCCGGACCAGGCGGAACTCAATCTCGCGGCCGGCGTCGAGAGGATCGTCAATTCCTGCCAGATCTTGCACTTCGGCGATGGGAAGCTGGCTGCGGCTGGTGATTGTGCTGTTGCGATCTCGGCGCTCAGACAGCCGATGGAGCTGCCAGAACCCCGCGGCGACCATGGCGATCACCGCCAACAGCACCGCGATGTTGAGCAACTGGCGCCGGAGCGACACGACTGGGCTCTGGTTCTAGATGTCCAGCAAAGCGTCGAGGCCGACGATGAGCCCCGAACGGCCGGAGGCGGCCTTGATAGCCGCCAGAACACCCGGCATGAACGAGAAGCGATCAGTGGAGTCTTGGCGGATGGTCAGTGTCTGGCCCTCGGCACCCAGGATCACCTCGTGGTGGGCCACCATCCCCCTCATACGCACGGAATGAACCCGGATGCCCTCGGGGCCCTCGCCTCCCCGAACTCCGGGCAGCATCTCATGCTCGGTGGGATCGGGAGCCCACTCGCCTGACGCGGCCGCCATTTTCTCCACCGTGAGCCGGGCGGTTCCCGACGGTGCGTCGATTTTGGCGTCGTGGTGCAGCTCGATCACCTCAGCGGTGTCGAAGTAGGGCGCGGCCATCTCGGCAAACCGCATCATCAGCACAGCGCTTATGGCGAAGTTGGGGGCGATGATGCACGCCCGCCCCGCACTGGCAAAGGCAGCTTCAAATCGCTCCAAGTCGCCGTCGGTGAAGCCGGTGGTCCCAACGACGGCGTGAATGTTCTGAGCTGCCAGCCAGATCAGGTTGTCTCGGGCCGCTTCAGCAATGGTGAAATCCACCACCACGTCGGCACCGGCATCTGCCACTGCCTGGCGGTCGGCTACCGAAACTGCGCCGCCGGCGACAGCACCCACCCGAATGGGATCCACGGCGGCCACCAAATCCAGATCGGGGTCGGCAGCCACCGCTTCACAGACGGTGGCGCCCATTCTTCCCCCCGCACCGAACACCCCAACCCGAATCATAAACGAGACGATATAGGGCTGAGCCGTGCCAATACGGCTTAGAAAACTAAGCGGAACGCAGGGTTAGCGCGAAGACCGGTCCCGGTCGCGGCCGCGGCCGCCTCCGCCTCGACGATGTGAGCTGCCACCTGGTCCGAGGTCGCCGAACTCGTCTCGCAGTTGAGACTCAAAGTCGTCTTCAAAGGATGCGGCTTGGGAGGGAACTTCCCAATCTCCACGGTCGCGGCCACCCCGATTGTCACGGTCGCGGCCACCCCGGTCATCACGGCGATCCCGACGATCATCACGATCCCGGCCACCCCGGCTATCGCGGTCGCGGCCACCCC